>Ga0247733_1000147_pt1 | contig 92663 bp, 101 predicted proteins | sample UWRJL043104R2_FD_180932 | JGI IMG/M metagenome (GOLD analysis project Ga0247733, IMG submission 180932) | Plant litter microbial communities from Arlington Agricultural Research Station in Wisconsin, United States - UWRJ-L043-104R-2 | ecosystem: Environmental > Terrestrial > Plant litter >... | reverse complement strand
TCGTCAAGGTACTCGAAAGTTCGCCAGCTGTCAAAGTTGTACATGAAGTTGTAGAAGTTCTCCATGTCCTCCTTGGAGCTCTTCTCGTTGCCGAGCTTGGGCACGGGCTGGTTGTTGGAGAAGCGGCCCTCGGCTTCGAACACTTTGCCCCAGAGCTTGTAGAAGTTGCCCTTCTGTGTCTCCTTCTTGGACGGCGGCTCCACATCGGCGGCCTCGTCGACCGAGTCGAATTGGCGCCTCTTGACCGGGTCCGACAAGACCTCAGTCGCCTTCTGGATGCACTTGAAGAACTGATCATCTTCGGTTCCGCCCTTGGCGGCCTTCTTGTCGGGGTGGTGCTTGAGCACCTTTTTGCGGTGGGCCTTCTTGATCTGGTCTTCGGTCGCACGCCAGCGGTACTTGGTTATGCCGAGGACCGCGTAGTGGTCCTGGCCCTTCCAGTCCTTGGCCTCGCGCTGCAGCATAACGGGGTCCTCTGGCTCGCTGATATCGCCCTCGTCCTCGTCCTCGACCTTCTTGACGTTGACCTGCGCCTGGATACGGTCGTCTTCGGAGAAGGTGCGCTTGTGTCGCTTCTGTGGTCCACACAGTTAGTACAGCATGGATACAGCAACATAAGAATTCTGTCGGCGTTGCCGCGGTGTCTACGTACCCTGCGGGCATGGGCAAGGAAATGGTGGCCGACGGGCTCGATGTTGCGGTTGTTGGCATGACTGAGTTGTCCGATGGACTTGAAGTCCTTTTCGGCAGTCCAACCCTGAGGGAGGACTGGGAGAGGCAACGCGATTGTCACAGAAGCCATAATGGAGTGGTGGTGGGGAGAGTGGAAGGTGTGATGGGCAGGAATAAATTCTGAATTGGCAGGCTGAAAGTGGACCGCCAGGCTAATCCCTGCACGCTGCCGCGCCAAGGATTATGTGGTTATGTACTCCGTGTTCGTGTTCACCAGCGTCTGGACGTTTGACAAGCAACATTTGCCATTCCAACATGGCTCTTTTGTAATCTTCCAAGCCACATTCTATCACCGAATGCATAAACTATCCTGACCATGTTTCAGGGCTTCCAGGTACGCCCTCTTCCTCTCAGACTCTTGCATGGCTAACCGCGGCGCAGCGCATCAAAGGCGCCCTCGATGCGCGGATAGCAGAGGAGACGGCAAAGAACCGCGCCTCGGCTACTTCGCGCTCGCCGTCAAGCTCTGCACCCAGACGATCCAACTCGCGCAACCTCTCACCCTCAAAACGTCCGGGAAAGCCAAAAGATGGGGATGCCAGCAAGGCAGTTCCCACCGGGAAGGGCCCGGATCCCTCCGAGTTCGAGCCCGAGTTTGTCATAGGCGAGGATGACGAGCAGCCGAGCAGGTCAGGGACGCCGCGTCCAAAAGAGAAGGCAGAGACCACCGAGGCAGCTGCGGACCACGACAATGGGAAGGAGGACGATACAAAGGCCGCCGAGTCGGAAGACAAGGCTCCTTCGGCCCCAGAACTACCCCAGGAAGTCCAGACACGGTTGCGGAAGCTTGACAAGCTGGAACCCAAGTATACTGGTGAGTGCGCGGTGCAGCTAGCTTGACTTCGGTGTCTAACCTTAGCTACAGAGCTTCTTCGCTCGTACCGCATCGCACACGCTCGGATTGGTCTTATTGAAGCCTTTGAATCCTCCCTCCGCGAACACACGCCTCTTACCTCCATAAGCGAGCCCCCGGCCTTTGTCGAATACCTTGGCCAGCTGAATGTGAAGAGCGACATGCTCATGGAAGAACTGAAGAGGGTCTCCAAGGAGCGGGACGAGCTGAACAAAAAGCTCGAGGATGCCGAAAAGAGGGCAAAGGTTGCGGTGGAACAAGTGGAAAAGCTTCAGGCTCAGGCAACCACCGATGATGCGCACAAGGACGACTCCACACAGGCAGATTCAGTGGCTCCATCTTCTGCGTCCAAGGCGTCGAAAGAGACGGATGACACGGAAGAGACAGAGGAATTCTTCTCATACGACAGCGAACTGCCGAGGCTCCAATCGCAGCTGAGAGAGAGCGAGGGCAAGGTGGGGAAACTTGAAGAAGACAACACAACGCTAAAGAACGAACTGTCTGTCGCACAGGAATCTGCCGAGTCGTTTATGAAGAATCTCGAAGTTGCGACCAACAGCCTCCACACAATCAAAGACCAGCATGAGCGCGCGAAGAAAGAGTCCATAGAGCGGCAGACAGAGCTCGATACTACCGTTGAAGAGTTGAAGAACAAGCTCGAAGACGCCGAGAAAGAGCTCACGAAGCACGTCGATGACCGTACCCAGCAAGACAAAGTTGTCGCCGACCTGAAAGAGAAGCTAGATGCGACGGCCACAGAACTGGAGGAGCTGCATACCACTAGAGGGGAGGAGCTGGTAGAAAATCACGAGCAGGAAATGCTTCGCAGCCAGGTAAAAACCTTAGAGGCTGACCTATCACGACTGCGCGAAACAGAGGCGAAGGGCGAGAAGAAGAATGGGACTTTGACCGGGTTGGTGAACAACTTGCGCGATCAGCTAAAAGATGCGGAATCGAAGCGAGACAAGGCTTTGTCTGAGCTGAAACAAGCGAAGAAAGATCGGGAGACTGCTTCAGATAGCAAGCCAACCGAGTCTCAGATCTCAACACCTTCTCTAGCTGCCACACCCACCACGGAATCTGCACCTTCAAAGAAGAAGAACAGAAAGAAGAAGAAGGGTGCCAAGGGAGGAGATGCGACCCCGGCAGAGGCGACGCCAAGTGAGGCCGGTGAAGCCAATGGTCTCCTGAGCCCTCGCGATGCTGAGATATCAGCGTCGCAAATCGACGACGCTCAGAAGACCATTTCGGAGCTCAAATCCGATCTGGAAGCGAAGGTTGCGGCGATCCAGAGCCTGGAGAGCGAAGTTGCGCAGAAGGGTGCCTCGATTGATACTTTGAAGGGTAAGCTGAAAGACGAGGAGGCCATGCGAGAAGAGATCGAGACCTTGAGGCAGGACTTGCTTGACTTTGGTATGGAGCATACTGAAGCCAAGGACAAGGTCAAGGTGCTGCAGGCGGAGAAGTCGGCATTGCAAGAAAGACTCACAGTTTTGGAGAAGGAAATGTCGGAGCTTCAAATTGGCAGATCTGCGCACGAAAGTTCAGAGCAGGAGATGACGGCTCTGGCGGCAGAGTTTGAAGCACTGAAGTCTAAGGCAGGTTCCCTGCAGACGGACCTTTCCGTCGCGGAGCAGCTTGCGGCTTCCCGATTCAAAGATCTCAGCGACATGAGGGAACTATTGCAAAAGGCGCAGCCCGAACTAACATCGCTACGAAAGGAGGTTGCTGAGCTACGAACCACCAAAGAGGAGCTTTCCACGAAGTCGACGGAACTACGGCGTCTAGAGAGCCGCGAGAAAGATCTCAAATCCGAGATTGTCTCGTACCGTTCCCAGGTGACGGATCGAGACGGCGACATCAAAACGCTGAACGACAAGATTAAGCAGGAGACGACCCAAAGGCTTGCCCTCGAAGAGACCAATCGGAAGATACAGAGGGATCTCCAGAAGTCTGAGAGCGACCGCAGCGACGCCATTGACACCCGCGACCGGTTGACCAAGGACCTGGCAAAATCGCAGAACGACCTCAAAACTTCACGCGAGACGGTCCGAAACCTGGAGCAGGAGGTGGCGAAGCTGAAGCGCGAGACGGAAAGCTTACGAGACGAGATCCAGCTCAAGTCAGCTCAATACACTAGCGCGCAGGATCTCATGAACAGCATGCAGGATCAGACCCAGGAGATGGGCACGCAGATGAAGGAGGTGCGGGCTAGAAGCGAGAGCCTCGAGGAAGAGCTTGCGGATGCGCATCGATTGCTAAGCGAACGGGGTCGTGAAGCAGAGACTATGAGGAGACTCCTGGCGGATGCTCAAGGACGAGCTGATGCACGCGTTAGAGAGATGCAGGACCGCCTTGATCTTGCCGTTGAAGAACGCGAGCGAGCCGAAGAGCAGGCGAACACGTTCGGTCGACGCCGCGCGCGCGAACTGGACGAGCTAAAGCAAAAAGCGCGCGATGCCGAGCGGGCTCTTACGCGTGCCCAAGAAGACAAGGAAGACCTCGCTTCGTCGGAGAAAGACCTACGGAGGCAGAAGGAAGATGTCGAACGACGAGCCGCCCAAGCCAGCGAAGAGGCTGCCGAAGTGCGCTCAGCTATGGGTCAACTACGCGATGCGCTTGACGACAGCGAGAAACAAGCTCGTGACCTGGAAAGGGAGAAGGCTGATTTGCGCCGCGCATTTGACGAGACGCAGGGCCGTCTTGAAAAGCTACAGAAGTCAAGCAAGACCATGTCGGAAGAACTTCGCAGCATGAAGACGCGAGTAAACGACTCGAACGTACAGTCGTCGAGATCCTCGATCGAGTCATCGCGCTCACGGCTCACGTCACCCACTCCCAAGGCTCGTGCGCCTTCGACACAGTCTGGAGAGGCAGCGAGTGGTGCTGTTGACTATGTGTATCTGAAGAACGTGCTGCTCCAGTTCCTCGAGCAGAAGGACAAGAAGTACCAGCAGCAGCTGATACCGGTGCTGGGCATGCTTCTGCATTTCGACAAGTAGGTTGCCCTGGCCTGCATGTCTGCATTGCTAACATGGAGTAGGAAAGATGAGCAGAAGTGGATGGCGGTTGTGTCGGCGAAGTGATGGGAGCCGTGCAGCTACACCAGACTTGTCGACAAGTCGGATGCGATGTTGGTGCGACTTGGTATTTGTCTTTGGCACAGGGGCGTTCTTGGCTACCCATGGACGTGTGTTGCATAGCGGCCGGTGCGATGTTTGTTTTTGTACAGTACTATGCAGGTTACCGTGGGGTGCATGCTGGCAAGCCTCAGGTAGTGGTTCGGGACGACAGCGGCACATGTGGCTCTGTATTATAGGAAAGTGTTTGGGTGCCGGGTGGGAGCGACACCATGTCCGGAGACATGGGCCGCGTCCGCGCTGGAAATAGAATTGTCGCCGGTCTTTTGGTGTGCCTGGGTGAAATGTCTGCGGTCGGAACAAAGGCCGTGGCGATGGCGATGGTTATGTGTGGCGGCTGCAGTTGCAGTTGCAGGTGCAGTCGCTGGCGTACGGGCGTGGTGTTGAGTCGTCGTCGGCGAGCGATGCTTCGTTGCCGCCGTTCCAAGCGCGCCGTTGCATCATCGCCTTTTCCTGTCCCACTCCACTGCTGCTGGCGCCCTTTACCGCCTCGGGCCCACTCCTTTCTTCTCTGCCTCCGCGCTGCGAACGAAAGCAGCATCCGTCCGACCTGCCACCAGCCGTCGCCCTCGTCCACGCCGCCCGCTCCTCCCAACACGCACACACTCGCACTCACACTCACACTTACACTCACGCTGCCCCGCCGTCCCGCCCGACGTCGCCCCCCAGCCACTGCAGCCGTCTGAGCGCGCAACCACCCACCCCACCTTTTGCTGTCAAGGGGCGCCGCGCCAGGATAGGCCGACCAGACGAGCGCTAGGCCGATCGCCAGCAATTGCATCGCAGGTTTGCAGCGCGACGTGCGTGCCCGCGAGCTGTCTGTTGCCTCTCCCTCCTGCTTCCCGACACCCCGCGCAGTCGATGCCCATGCTCCCGCCGTCCCCGAGCGCCTAAGACCGCACCACCTCCCCACGCCCTTCTCGCAGCGCGCTTGCGGCGGGGAAAGCCATGATGAACGGCTCCGACATCAAAAAGGCCGCCATCAACAAGGCGAAGCAAGTCGCGCAGGCCGCGAACGGCAACGGGGGCAAGAAGCGCAGGAAGGGCCAGGCAAGCCGCCTCCCATGAACGAGACTGCGTCCAAGACATCGACTGACTGGGTGTGCAGGATCTAAAGCCCATCATCACCACCGAGCAGCAGAAGAGCCAGGAAGCCTCGCCCGCCTCCCCGGGCTCCTTTCACTACAAGTGCGTCTCCCCCTCAACACGGCCTGACGTGCGCGCATGGCCTTCCATGCCCGCAGCCCCGTCGCCTGCCTTGTACTGACCCCCTCCAGTGTGCAGCAGCCCAACACCGCGTCCCCGCTCGGCCACAAAATGTACGCCAACCAATTGAGCCATTCGCCGTCCAGCTCCTCGTCGTCCGTCGACGAGGCTGAGAACACGGCCGACGAGGAGGACTCGGAGGACTACTGCAAGGGCGGCTACCACCCGGTCCAGGTCGGCGAGCAGTACAAGGACGGCAAATACACCATCGTGCGCAAGCTCGGCTGGGGCCACTTCTCCACCGTCTGGCTGTCGCGGGACAACGCCAACGGCAAGCACGTCGCCCTCAAGGTCGTGCGCTCCGCCGCCCACTACACCGAGACTGCCCTCGACGAGATCAAGCTGCTGAAGAAGGTCGTCGACGCGAACAAGGACCACCCGGGCCGCGCGCATGTCGTCAGCCTCCTCGATTCCTTCAACCACAAAGGCCCCAACGGCGTGCACGTATGCATGGTATTCGAGGTGCTGGGTGAGAACCTGCTGGGGCTGATCAAGCGCTGGAATCACCGCGGCATCCCTTTGCCGCTCGTCAAGCAGATCACAAAGCAAGTCTTGCTAGGTCTCGACTACCTCCACCGCGAATGCGGCATCATCCACACCGACTTGAAGCCTGAGAACGTCCTCATTGAAATTGGAGACGTCGAGCAGATCGTCAAGGCATATGTCAAGGATGACCCGAAGAAGGATGAGCGGAACAACCCGAACGGCAGACGGAGACGGAGAACACTCATCACAGGCAGCCAGCCGCTACCCAGCCCGCTCAACGCCAGCTTCAACCACGCCGATCTCACAAACTTCCCCGGTAGCACCCAGAGCCTGAACACCATCGTCAATGAGAAATCAAAAGGATCCTCGCCTGGCACCTTGAGCCCGCCTACGCAAGACGGGGCTGTCATGAGCGGTGCTCTAGGCACATCATCACCCTCCGCCACCCTCTCCATGGCAGAGCGGCTGGGCATCAAGTCAGCCACCACCGACGAGGAGGTGCAAAAGGAAAGAGAAAAGACCGCGTAAGTCGGCCGCTACTTGTTGGTTACCGAGTTGATGCTAATATGAATTGCAGCGATCTTTTGACCAAGGAAGTCTCGGGCATCAGCCTGGACAAGTCGAGCGGCACTGCTCCGAGAACCAACGCATCCACCGAAAAGATTGCGGACGATGTCTCTCTTGAGACGATATCAGTCAAAATTGCAGATCTGGGTAACGCCTGTTGGGTCGGCCACCACTTTACCAACGACATCCAGACCCGGCAGTACCGGTCGCCTGAAGTCATTCTTGGTGGTAAATGGGGTGCGAGTACTGATGTCTGGAGTATGGCTGCAATGGTGCGTACACACATCTTCAGGGACGTGTTCGAATGCCTGCTAACATCCTCCAGGTCTTTGAACTGATAACAGGCGACTACCTCTTCGACCCTCAATCTGGCACAAAGTACGGCAAAGATGACGACCATATTGCACAAATCATCGAATTACTTGGCGCTTTCCCCAAAGCGCTCTGCATGTCCGGCAAATGGTCCCAAGAAATTTTCAACCGCAAGGGCGAGCTACGCAACATCCACCGGTTACGCCATTGGGCACTTCCAGACGTGCTACACGAGAAATATCATTTCAACAGCGAGGACAGCAAGCGAGTGGCTGAATTCCTACTTCCCATGTTGGAACTTTTGCCGGTGGACCGGGCAAACGCGGGAGGCATGGCGGGACATGCGTTTCTGCAGGACACCAAGGGCATGGAGAATGTCTCGCTGGGCCTGCCGGTTGGTAGTAAAGGCGAGGGAATTGAGGGTTGGTCGACCGAGGTAAAGAAGACGCGGTAATGGCCGGGTTGGGTTGAAGCGAGTGGGGGTCTTGATGATGACGTGGCCAGCTTCTTCGTTGGCGGTTCTGCGTGTGCATGACTGATTATGGGCCAACTGGATGAAGACGACATGAAGCAGGTACAGCATAGCGGGCAAGATGGTTGGCTTTCGTCTTCGGGAGTTGGTCGTTGAAATCCTCCCCTTGATCAAGACACGAAGTTGCTCTTTCGCTTACGCTTTGCGGCTTTTTCTTTCCGCTCGTTTTGTTCGGGTTTGTAGAGGAAGGCTTTTTGCTGAGCGTATGATACACTTGCTTACCTTTATGGAACTTTGGAGTCGACGTGGTGGGAATTGAATGTAGTGAATAGCATGAGTCTGCTGCGTGTATTATGTTGCTGTTCTTCTCCTACGATATGCACACAAGCTGGGGTGAAAAATGCATTGCGCTTGGTAGACAGCTGGCGGGTGGTGTATGGGATATTACGCGCTGAGATGCCTCTAGATGAGCTTGACAAACTGCGACTAGTTCTGATAATCTAATCGACCGACCGCCGGATTGGTAAAGCTTCCTCCTCTTACGACCGGTCTTCTCGCGAATCTCCCTCGTCAGCAGGCTGTTTTCGGCCATTGCAAAAGCTTGCGTCAGGTTGTGTACGTCTGATGGGGCTTTGGTCCGCTTCGAAGGAACTTTCGTTGGGTGTGGGCGCCTCACAGCTAGGCCACGCACCCTGTTGGTTGGTAATTTGTTAGAGGAGCTTCGTGGGGTAGGTAGGATGTATGGTGAGGGGAATTGGGGTAGGGGCGGAGGGGGTGTTTGGGATTTGTGGTGTTGGATCGAACTGTGGGCTTAAATTTGTGGTGGACTAGGAGGGGAAGAGATAAAAGAGAATTAAAGTAGGAGGTGAGTGGGATATCGACTACTATCCATTAGACATTGAAGGATGATGTAGTGTAGTATGTTCTTGCAAGATCGTATTCTCATTTCTTCTTATCGATGCGACCTTGCAGGAAATGGGCATGATTAGGTGGTGCACTAATTGAGTGGTTTGATAGATATTCGAAACCACAAGCAAACAAGAGCGTTGATAAGATGCCAATGTTGCGAAGATTCTGAACCCAACCCTATTTCACTGCTTGAGTCGCCTTTCTCCACTGACAACTGCTTGGAGGAATGGAGGTGTAATATATCAATACCTAGCATTCCCATGGGAAGTTAATTTACGTCTCTCGTTCTCTTTCCACTATTAGCTTCAGCTACCTGTGATCCGATAGCTATCAAGTAGACAGTATCTGACCCAGCTATGAGTAAAGACTCGTCGTAAAAGTAAGGCATCAGGGGGGTCTAACATAGGACAATACGTGCTTAGATAATTGTAGATAGATTTTGCGGAGTAAGATCTTATACTTCGCTTTGGTTGAGCACGAAGGCTTCTCTGGAAAAGCATTCAACAAACGAGGGGCCCCGTCAAGCACGTTCCTTGCTGCATATCCGCTCCCCGACCTCCCCTATGCAGCTAGCTCCACAAGATTGATGGATAAAAGACCCACAGATAGGGTGGGTGGCGCGTCGGCTCCTCTCCTCTTTGCCGAAATCGCGGCTTGCGATCGGTCATGGTGTTATTTCCGAACCGCGACTCAAGCGTGCGGCTTACACCTTTACCCGAAATGTTGACGTGCCGGTCTTGTCGTCTTCTTCCAAACAGTCTTTTTGAAGTGTTTGACAGGTTGGTTCTACAAGATTGTAAAAAGGTGGAATTCATGGGTTGCACAAAACGATGACGTCCGAAACGAGTCCAACCACCGAGCCGGAAACGCAACAAGCCACCACGGCGCCTTTGACCCAATCTTCATGCTTACCGTCACGGTTCCGGAAACTCTATACTATCATAATATGGACGCCTCCACGATGTCGCTGGGATCCCTCCAAGCCCCCGCAATTCAGCATGGCCATGAACGTGCTATTCGCTTTCGCTGCCGGCTTTACCGTCGCCAACTTGTACTACAGTCATCCTATTTTGAACATCTTAGCGCGAGACTTCGATGTCCCGTATGAAAAGGTTGCGCAAATTCCGACCGTGATGCAGGCCGGGTATGCGGCGGGACTGCTGTTCTTGTGTCCGTTAGGGGATCTGTTGCCGCGACGGCCGTTTGTGGTGGGTTTGGTGGGGGTTACGGCTACGCTTTGGTAAGTTTTGTGTGCTTTCTGTTCCTGGGACGGGTTGGGGTGTAATGGAGAGTCGAAAAGATTGAGATCGTTGGGATGACCACTGCGAGGTCGTTCTTCATTTTGGAGGATGCGAGACCAGACGAACGCCGGCTGCAATCAATTCCGCCGTCGATGAAGAGACGTTTTAAACACCAGGAGTAGAAAGAAAGTCATATGTCCCAGCTAACACATTCCAGGCTCGGACTTTGCCTAACCAATAACCTCGCCGTCTTCACTGGCATCTCCTTCGTCGTATCTATCACGACTGTCACACCTCAACTCATGCTCCCTCTCGTCGGCGACCTAGCACCACCACACCGCCGCGCCGCCGCCCTCAGCGTCGTAGTCTCCGGTCTCCAACTCGGCATCCTCATCGCGCGCGTTCTTTCTGGTACCATCGCCAACTTCGTAACATGGCGCGCCGTTTACTGGATGTCCTTTGGTTTACAGTACCTCATCTTCATCCTACTATGGATGTTCATGCCAGACTATCCTTCCACTAATACTAACATGAACTACTTCAAGTTATTGTGGAGTATTGTAGAAATGTTGGGACGACACGCAGTGTTGGTGCAGGCTTGCATTGCATCGTTTTTCACTTCGGCGACTTTTACGAGCTTCTGGACGACTTTGACTTTTCTGCTTGCTGGGTCGCCATACCACTACACGCCCCTGACCATCGGTCTCTTTGGCCTCATCGGCATCGCAGCCATGTGCTTCGGTCCTGTGTATGCGCGCAAAGTAACGGACCGCTTCGTGCCGCACATGTCCGTCCTCGTTGGCTTGTCCTGTTGCCTCGTAGGCGTCTGTCTAGGAACGTACATCGGCACCTTCAACGTCGCAGGTCCTGTCCTGCAAGCGTTTCTCGCAGATTTCGGCATGCAAACCGCACAAATCGCAAACCGAAGCTCCATTTACTCTGTAGAACCCAAACGGCGCAACGGCGTCAACACAGCGTTCATGGTCGCTACCTTCTGCGGACAGCTCGTCGGTACCGCCGCTGGAAACCACATCTACGCCCGCGCAGGCTGGATTGGATCCGGTAGTGCGAGCATGGGCTTCATTGGTGCGGCGATTTTAACGATGCTAGCCAGGGGCCCGTGGGAGACGGGATGGCTTGGGTGGAAGGGTGGCTGGAGTTTCAGGAAGAAGAACGCGAATAGTGCGGATGGGAAAACTGCTGAAACGGGACGGAGGCTTGGGCAGATGCAGAGTCGTGATGAGGAGATGGGGGCTGAGGAGAAGGCTTTGGCTGAGGTTGCGGCTGAGGGGGATGAGAGCCCACTGAAGGGGCGGAGTGACGTGAAGTTGGACAGGAGTGAGGAGAGTCAGTGGAGTAGTGGAGACGGTGGAATTAGACTTGTCAAAGATTGAACTTTGACGCGTGACTGACAAATAAGGAAACTTGCACATAGTTGACTACTGCATACATAGACGAACACATTGCATTTTGCATATTGACAGCGTTAGATCTGAGGCGCTATCAATCTAGCAAACATCAACAATCATGTCATCCTCATCCTCATCCTCATCATGCTTTAGCTCCACTAGCTTTCCTGGACTCGCGCCAGGCTCTTCAACACCACTTGGTATCTCATCTTCCTCCTCACCCTCCTCTTCCCGCATAAGGATCTGGACCATCCGATCACACGCCTCGCGCACACCCTCATTCTCGACATGAAGATGTGTCTCTCTAACGATCGGATACACCTTAACCTGCCTAAGCACCTCCCTACCCTCCTTAGTCGTACTCAGCAACAATAGCGTCTCCAGATGCGTCTTCATTATCTCCACATCGCTCTCCCTCGCCTTGTCCGGCTCAAGCAACTGCAGCTCGTCCAGCATGCCTTCCGTGTCATCATCATCATACTCCTCTGGACCCATGAGCGGGAGGAGAAGGTAAGGTAGCAGGTTTGCGCCTATTGAGGGCGGTGGTAGCGTTGGGTCTGGCGAGAGGTTGGAGAGAAGCGTCGGGTGCGAGGGAATGCGGAAGACGGAGTTCTTTATCGTGGATGCTACACCGAGGCGGCGGATGTGCGAGGGGTGTGAGGTGAAGACTTGCAGTTTGGTTAGAGGGATGATGTTGGAGTCGTGGGGTTGTGGTGTGGTGAAGTATTCGCGGCCTTTGGGGAACTGGTAACATCGTCAGCCTTGATCGTCTGTTCCATGAGAAGATATCTCCCACCTTTGCGAGATCAGCGAAGAAGTACGACAGATAGTCGAAGTCGGCATCCTTGTTGTACCCGCCTTCCGCGCCCTTGACGAAACAATCAAGTAACTGATCAATCGCCCATGCCGACGTAGACAGCTCCTTGGGCACATCGCGCTTCAGTTCCAGAACCCTCTGCAGCTTATCGTCTTTCGCCATGTTGGCTAGAAGCATCGCGATCTCATTCGCATTTGGCTCCTGCTTGTTCTACGCCAGTATCAGCCTCTGCCCATATTCTGCATGCGCTCTTCCGGCGAACTAACATACGGTTATCCGCGACAATAGCGTCTCGAGGAACGCATCATCATCCGCAAGGGGCTTGAGCACTTCGGCATCATGCGATATATTTATGAGGATCGTGAGCCCGTTCTTGGCTATTGCGGCATAGTCTTTGACGATGAGCTTGAGGTCTTTGACAGGCTCAAGTTGGTTCCTCTTGAAAAGCGTCACGTGCGATTGTGAATAGCCGACGAGGTGTTCCGCAGCTGAGGTGTGTTAGACGTAGTGTTCTGCGTATAATCGTGGCGGGGTCGTGGAGGGGGTTTCCTACCAACTTGTCGAATCTGCGTGTTACCGTGGTGGAGGAACTCGACGAGCTGAGAGGCAGTTAGTAGATACAATGCAGGGAGTGCAGGGGATACCTTCTTACCTCCTCTAGTTCTGTAGGCATCTTGGATGTAGTTGAGCTGAGCTGAGCTGAGCTGTGAGCAATGACGGACTTTTCTGATTAATTTTTTGGTTATCGATACGCCCAATCAGGTTAGCGCATGTTGACTCAGATCTGTAGGATCAAGATGAAGAGGCGCTTGAGCTTGCCCGCACACTACGCATCTTAGCCCAAGAGACACTCATTCTCAATCAATCTGCCTTGCGACCCCCTTGTTCTTCGAAGTCGCCTAGGAAGATCCAATTTGAGACAGATTGCGACTGCACAGCTTCACAGAGCAACACCACAGCGCCACCAACAGACATCCAGCTTGACGGCAACGACAAGGCTCACTCGAAGTTCCTTGAGATGGACTCGTCTACCAGACACCACACGCCAGATCTTTGCGGATCATGTTCAGCTTGCCGACGGTACCTGGAAGAATCAGGCACTAGGCCGACTTTGGCATAGCCTATTTCTAATGGCGGCTACAAGACGCCCAAACGCCTCCAGCGTCTCCATCAGGCGTTCTTGCTCCTCGTGAATTCTGGCTGCCGTTCTCCAAACCTCCAGCTAAACAAATGATCGACGGTGCCGGTTGGGTTCTTCTCTTGCTCCACTTCCTCGTCCTTGTCAAGTCTCCGTAGTCCTCACGTTGAGCTGGAAATAGCGTTTGTGATTACCCTGCGTACGGGAACAACGACAGCCGGATTACAGTACCACACCAAAGTCTGATGGATCATCGTCCGCATCGAAAGAGGATCGAGGCAAGGGTGTTCGCGTCCGGTGGGGAGGACAAGCACGCAAAGACTCACTAGTCTAGCCCCTCTGATGGCCGCGCTCCAAGTTAAGCGCTCAAAATAGATCTCCGAGTTAATCGCTTCGGGCCGCTGGTCAGTTCATCACATACATTGGTGCCCTGTGCGCAGGGCCAGCACACGACGTCTGACGAATCAATGTGAGATGCAGGGTCTCGGTAGATATGAGTGGCCGTGTAGCGAGCGACGAGCGTCGGCGCTTACAGCGTAGACGGCCAACCACCAAAATTATAACCGCCGACTATCATCTGATGGGAGCGCCGAGGATTACATGCGTCTTGATTGGACTATTGCACCATCCACAATGCTTGAAGCAGTAATCGTCTGCATGGGAAATCACTTGGGAGCCGCTATTGCTTCGCTGCATACTCAAAACACTTCCATAGGCTTGGTAATAGTCCCGGCACGTACATCTTATACTCCTGAACCCCAGAGTGTCCGGCATCGTACGCACGTCTCCCGTGGTTGAGCTTTTCCAACTTTGATTTTCGGCTTCTTGAGAAGCCGTCCAGTTCCTCAGTTATTTTAGGATTACCAACTGGATCAAGAGGCGGATCAAACATGGCAGGTCCAGGGCTACAACTATTTCCTCCGCCGCCCCGCCCACCTAGACAGACGAGCCCAGGCAGAAAGCTCCGTGCAAAGACACCGACTCCAGAACCCGTGGCAGAGAGAATGGACAGTGCAAAGAGCACAAAGCCGCCCGCCGATTTCCACGAGCTCGTTATCCAAGTCAACTCGCTTCCGGTATCGCCTTCGAGCTCCGCTGCACCACCATCAACCTCCGTAGCATCGCCACCAAGAGCACACGTTACTGTTCCTCACATTATGCAAACACCTCCCACAGCGAACAGACCTACCTTTGAGTCACCGCCACGACCAAGAGAGCCATCGCCAGTCCTAAACCGAATACCCTCTCCAGGAGCTTATGACCCTCGGGCTCAATCACCGTCGGTGTACTCAGTCAATGGTGGTCATGACTATATGAGATCCTCGACGGCTAGTCCGGACCCCGCACGCGCGGTCTCTCCAGCATTCTCCACCGACGCCACCTTAGTACGGGCGAACAGTTCGGCAACACAACTACGAAATAACACATCACCTCGAGAGGAAGTACCAATGCGGTCAATGTTTCCCGTATTCGACCCAACGAGACATATCACGCAGCAGGCATACATGCCTACACAAGCATCACCAACACATATCCCGAAAGCTCAAATCAGCCGATCGCCGTATTCTCCCGACTTCTACGTCCCACACAGCAAGATTACCAACGATGGAACTACAAGCCCTCCAGCAAAGCCTTTCTTCACTCCATCACACCTGCTAGACAACCTTTGGTTAGCAGCCAACGGTCAGGATGAGCCGGCTGTGCAAATGTACACTCTTCGAATGCATCGCGCAACAGCAGCGAACCCAACGATAACCTTTGGCACGACGCCGTCCCTCCCATTTTACAGCTTAGCTCAGTCAAACCTCGCTAGTGGCTACGAGGTGCCGAGCATCATGAACGAGCTGTTAATCCAGCGTCATCACCCCACCCAGCCGCGTGTCCTCCCCATATCTCATCTCGACCTCATCGCACCGCCTTCGATGGACAGAACCGTATTCGACTCTCACCAACAAGAGCCAGTAACCCTTCTGACCAGCATCTTCCCGAAGCTCGCTGCGTTACAGGCACTCGACGTTGCCGCAAACTCACCCGCTGCAGGTCACATCGCGCTGGCTGATCCGGCAGCGACATCGCCCGCTGCTCAGAGACTGGCCGAGGACGTTCTTGCTGGTGCAGCTGAGCGCGAATGCTGTGCTTTGACATGGTCCCGCGATACTCCAAATCAGCAGACGAATCCGTGGGCACAACACCTCCCGTCTGAAGGCTCATATCAGCTCCATCATCCTACACTAGGCACCTTTCCCATTCAGATTGAAGGCGACTGCTCTGTTATTAACAAGCCGTCTACACGACCGGTCACAGCGATATACGGCCACAACATGCCCGCGACGCTGCAGCCTCATCAAAAGCCTGCCTCGATCACCCTGCTAAACCCATACATTCTCTCTCCATCATCACCACGAGCCAACGCTTTCTCACCTCTCCAACCCCCTCCAAGGTTAGATTCCATAAACAATGACTCCCGACCAATATCCATTACCCCCTCCGAGATGAGCGTAACTCAGCTCCCCACCACCACTGATGCCGCTCCATCCGACGCCATGCTCGCCCGCCTCGACTTCACAAACGATTCACTTACTCTCAATCTCGGCGCACTCACCCGTTTCGGTAATCCCTTCCTCGTTGACGTCGCTGCCTCCGCCCTCCTCGCCGTCGCTGTCGCTGAAGCCGTTCGTGGACGCAGCAGTAGACACGCTAGCCGAGAGAACTTTGAGCCTCCGCCTCCCAGCATCGGCCTTGGTCCGAAGAAAGAGAGTGACGCGAAAGCGTTCCAAGAGGCTTTCAAAGATGGCTTTAACTCCTTCGGCGGAAAGACAACGATCAAAAACCCAGCAAAAAGTTTACGGAAATGGCACGGATCTACAAAAGACTCGCCGAGCACAACGCGGAGTGAAAGTTTCGACAAGGACATCGAGTTGGGCGATTGGTACGGACAGGGGAAAACGAAAGATACCAAGTCGGACGAGAAAAAAGTTAAGACGAAAGGGAAGAAGGATGATGAGGAAAAGCTGCCGTTTGTAACGCGGACGATTATTTCTGTGTTGACAATGACGTTCAAGACTGTTGTTTTCGTACTGAGGATAGCGATTAAGGTCGTTGCTGGTGTTGTCGTTATGATAACGCGGAACTTTAGTAAGCTGTGAAAGTGAAACCGGATGTACGGAGATGGAATTGATGTATATATTGCTAGCGTTGTGGAGTTCTTTTTCAGTTTTCCTACTACTGCTATCAGGCTGCGCGTGGCTCGAGGCCCGCTTTAGGTGCTGGGCTCCTGGCGACGGATACCAGGCGTCGGTGTTCTCTCCTACCTCTTATCTTCTTTTTTACTCGATTCGCAGATAGACTGCTACTGGAGTAGCGCCTAATCAAACCCAATTTCTGTGCTTTGAGAAGAGTATCTCGGGAAAGGCCACTGTTCAAAAGTCGCACGAGATTAGAATGTCATCCATATGATCGCCTATGTCCGAGCAAACGCCGTAGTCGCGAATGATGTTCAAGTCTACTCACGATATGATTCGAGGAAAGCGGCTTCAACGAAGCACAACTGTCATGGTACGTCAGTATGCGCAGCGATGCCATCGAACAATTGGAGCAACGAACTTAGGTGACATAGTACAAGAAGTCGTAACAAGCAACTGGTCACTTTCTCAATTGTCGTGATAACTCCCGGGTGAATATCTATACCGCGCCCAGAAAGAGTACGACGAAAGAGCTGAATCAAGCTCCGTTGATCAAATCTGGGTGCAGAAGTCACGGAAGTCTCATGTTTCGTCTTTGGTACCGCCGTGAAGTACTCCGTGGCTTGTTTGGCGTAACCCAAGGGAAGCAGATTTCGACGCAACGAACTACCTACTTCTACAAACTCGAAGAGATCCCTTACCTAAGATTGATACGAGGTCTTACGGAATGCTGCTTGACACGCAGGTGCTGAGCTGCACGGTCTTAGCGCTTGACGCAATGTATTTGCACACATCGTTCACGGTCCGCATTTACACATCCCACTTAGGTACAAGGATGCTACCCGTAAACTTCACGACTTATGTTCATTACCTTTCTTGAGATTGCAATGTTCCTGAACTTCAGACATGTGGGTCGATCCAATATGGTTGTCACCGGAACGCGATCTTTTGTACTAGCTTCATCAAAATATTTACATCGAAGGCGACAGTATTTATCACTGCACTCGCCTCAACACCAATGTATCAAAACACGAGTATGCCTAATCTCCCTTCCACTTCTTCCCGTAGAACGCCTCTTAGTGACCCCCTTCCTTCAAAGCCTGTTTCGACATTTCCTTCGACGCCTCACTCGTGTCTATAGCATCATCAGCAAAGAGCTTCAACATGGACAACAACACCTGGGATTGCTCAAGTTGGCCTGATGTCCTCAAGCCTCGTGCGAGCGATCTTCAGCTGTGTTGTTGATGTTCTGATCGGCTTCGGCAAGACCGGGGCAGTGATGCCTTAGTGGGATTGACCGGTAGACATGATCGTCGAGTTTGGCTTGACTGGGTCGGGTTGGTCTGGAATTTGAAGCATTGGAGTGATTATGAACTGTAAGTGAAGAGCAGATGTAACAGCGAATCTTCCATACTCAATATAAAAGGCCATCTAGCCGCATACCGTTACTTTGATCGACGTGTTTTGCCTTACGACGCTGCCAGCTACACTACTTGGCCAAATAACGTTCAGGGAGAGGCGATTGGCTTCCATCAATCTGGCCCAGGGACTAGGGCTTCGATTGAGTTCAGCGAACAGTATAGACCGGAGATTTCCCAAAGCTGGTCACGTGCATTCACACTCCCGACGTGAGCGAGTAAGAGTCTGGCACTTCCTCACGGAACAGACTAACGTCACAACTTCATGTGCTTCGAGGTACGCGCAGTAGGTTCTTCCGACCACTCCTATTCGATACTTTCAAGAGCGCTGCACTCATAAGAGTTCACCTGGCTTCGCAATATAGTTGTACTAAAAGTCACCGAGCGTAGAGCGCAATCGTGGCTGCAGTCATGTGCTACATGTATTATCTATATAGATGTGGCAGCGAACTTAGAGTCGCTCTGAGTTCCGTCCACACTGCCACTTCTTACAGACTAAGAAGTAGTTGCTCGCACATCAAAAAATTCCAAGGAAGCTGAAATGGATCCCCCACTGCTCTAAGTTTAACCGCTAATTGGCTTTTAAACCAGCTCTTTGTACTTAAATATCGTGTCTTTGTTTCCCACAGGAGGTGTTATATTCGATATCGGTGGGTTAAGGTCTTAACGTTGTAAATTGGATTTGTCTGACATTAGGTATGGATACAATATTGAACCAGACTTGACAGGCCCAGTAGACAGCTCGTCTCCAGACATCCACATCCCACACACCTTTTTCCACCAAACCACGCCCAAACATGGTGACAGACGATGCGTCGCGATCTTACGATATGTAGGTGGTCTTAAGTGAGCCAATACGCACTGAGAACCCCCGGATGGATTTCGAGGACCGCATAATTGTACTCGAGCCTTGCAACATATCTCCCGACGCGTTCACCCATCTCCACTCCGTCTCACACCCAAGAAATCCCTCACGATGCGATCAGAGTTCTCTACATCTCCCAGCCCAAACCACACCCCAACTCCGGAACAATCTACCCTCTACCACTTCTCGCCCATCAAGAAAATGGCATTCTCCAAACCACACACAGCATCCCTAAAACCGCACACCTTCCTGCCTTCTGTTCTTTCGCCCCTTCTTCTAGCCAAACAAGTTTCTACACCTAAAAAGCGAAAACGTCCCCTCTTTCAAGAACTCCCACCACTTTCAACAGCACTTCCCCTTCCCCTTCCCCTTCCCCTTCCTACTACAACATGTCGTACATGCAGCACTGGATCGAGACTGGAGAGATCTTGGTAGCTGCTCCCCGCTACGCACAGCATTCTAACCTCGCTATCGTCGCTATGCACAACGCACTCGGGCGAAACGTCCGGAAAGGAAAGAAGGCACCAAAGGTAGAGGGCTACACCGCTTGCAGCATTGAAACCCCACAAGCCTTGATTCCCTCCAAAATCGACGACTTCTTCACCACCCGCCCCTTCCGCCTTCAATCCGCCTTCGACACCATCGCCGACCAGGAAGACGGCTCAGCTTTAGAAGCCGTGCAGCACCTCACCGCCGCACTAGACCTCTCCGCATGGCTAGAAGGCGAGAAACAAACGACCATCAAATTCGAAGCGGAGTCACTATCATACAGTGTCCGCATCACAGAGAGTACCCAGAGAAGCGTCTATATCCACAACGACGCAGAGGACGTCAGGCAGGAGTTTCCCGTCACCAACGAGACGGACCTGAAAGCCATTGCCCATTGCATCATGAGCTACAAGGCAGAGCTCGAGAGCGGCTGCGGGATCTTGAGGCCGGTACCCAGGAGCGACTCGGTCCTCCTTGCCATCCTGGACGCGAAACGCTGGGACGAGGAAAGTGTCCCACGGTTTGCAGAGGCGCAGCGTGCCGTATCGCGTAGTTGCCTGCTCGATGCCACGATTGAGCTGCTCACACCTTTTGGGCTGCAGCCCATAGACTTCGAATCACGAATGGTGCTTGTTGACTTGCTGCCCAAGAAAACAATAGATGGAGACCATAAGCCTGTGGGTATTGTCATTGAGCGGTTGGACAATTACCTCCGCCACCCAGCCACCCAGGACCCCTTCAATCCCAGCGAAGAGTCGGACTCGACATACGGCTCGCAGGGCGGAATTGCCACCAACATCGACACGGCGGTCATTATCAGGGAGCTCAAATCGAGCCACTACGCCTGCATCACCGAGGACCGGATGAGGCAGCCGATCCAATTCCTGCGTGAAAAAGGTTTCGCCTCCGAGCTCGCTATCGCCGACCTACCTAAAGGTCTCATCTACGATCTGAGCAAACACGACGATGTGGTTGCCTTCGTAACAAGAATTCTCGCGGGCCGAAACGAAATCCGAACCGACTACATCGTACCCTTTGCAGAGCGTTGCGCACGCCATGGATGGGACCGAAAACAGGAAATACCCCAAACCGCCGCGGGGTCGACAAATCACATGCGCGTGCTTGCGTGTCGGGCGCGGAAGACGAACCTCCGGAGTGGAGTCGTCGCTGAAGCACTTCTGGAAAAGGACACAAGGGAAGAAGAAGCGGCACGTAAGAGGCAAACTTGGGCTGATATGGTGGAAGAGGACTTGGAGAAGGATAAGATGGAAGAAGAAGTAGCACGTAAGGCTGCGGAGCTAGAGAGAGAGATGCAAAAGTTGGAGGAGATGAGGAGGAACTGGAAATTAAGGGCGGATGCCGAACTGCATCGCCTTGTGCGGAGGAACAGAGAGGGAGTATTACAGGATGAAACAGTGGCGGATCCTGACATGGTGGAGGACTTGTAAGATATGGCAAGGATGTTGCCATGAGAGACGTTGTGGTATATGCATATTGATTAGCCAGTGTATACCAATTTTGTCTGTAGAACTTGTTGCGAGTGTCGCGGAGATTAGGGGCGCATGGATATCCTGTCAATTTGAGTGCTTGCGTTCGTCAGGCATATAGCGTCTAGATTCCAACGAGCGAGGCGCATCACTTTAGCATAGTTTCAGAGGCCGTAATTCAATCTGAAGAATAGATGCTAAGACAGATGACTCCGTGATGTGTGAAGGATGTGACTCCGTGATGTGTAAAGTAAAGGATGAAGTGAAAATCCCGAGGGTATCGAATTCCAGAACGCCAACCATGTCCCAATGCAATCCCACATCGTGCTTCTCTTCTCGCATGTGCCGCTCTATTTGCCCGTGCCCGGGAACCTACTGTCTTGAGCTTTCTACTATAACGAATTTCTGTCGATGCGCGTAGATCGGGGTCGAAATATGCTCCGATGGTGGTAACGAGCAACCATGAACTCGATGGAGGGCCGTGAAGATCATGAAATGGCAAAGCTGCGGACATCATAGATCATAGGCGTTCTCGTACGTATCGTCCTCGGCATCGTCGTCTTCGCCATTGTCGAAGTACTGCTCGGCGTTGTAGTCGTCACCAGACTCTTCAGAATCACTTGAGACAGCGGAATAGTTGTCCTCGTCGTCGCCGGCATCTTCCTTGTCCTCGCCTTCGGCCTCCTCTTCCACCTCTTCCTCCTCGTCCTCGTCGCGAGCCATTGTTTCCTCGATCCTCCGCGAGTACGCCTCGAGCTTCTTCTTCAAAGCATCCTCGCGGGCCTTGTTGTCTACCACCAAGGTGCGCTTCTTGGTGGCAGCGCCAGGGGTGCCCGTTGCGCCTATGGTGGCGTGCAGCTCGAGCGGAAAGAATTGGACGGCGTAGGGGCGCGAATCCAGCTTGGGAAGTCTCCGGCGCTTTTTCAGGTATTTGGACGAGTAGGTCTGGTTGTCGATGAAGGGGTCGAAGAGCGACGCCTCGGTAGGGGCGGTCTCACCAACTTTGCGCTTGAGCCCGTTCTTCATGCCATCGTTGAGGAGAGTGTAGAAGGGGCCTTCGTGGATGCGATCGCGAACCGCGAGATATTGCTGCACTATGGATGCCTCGCCGGCGGTTGGCGGGCCTGCTTGCGGTGGTGCCGTCTCCTGGGCGCGGATTAGCTCTGGTAGCGTGTCAGAAGGAGGTGCTCACCGGAAAGCGTGTTGGAGGGCCTTTCTGCATATGCTGCTCGAAGCCGGTCAAGTCCCACGACACCTCCTGGCCGGCGAGCATGCCACGCCCGAAGCCCCCACCACGCCCGCCACGTCCGCCGCCTCTCCCACGCGCCGCCATGCTGAGCCAGTCGTGATGGGCGGGAACTTGTTGGGCCTGCGTCGGGGTGCAGATCCAGCTGCTTTTGGAGACGGAGCAGTAGAGTCGAAGCTGCGGTAGTGGCGGCGGGAGTCACGGCGCCGTCGAGGTCCCAAATTTTGGGCGGCTCTGCTGCTGCAGTGGGGCACCAGAACCGAGGCCGGTGAGCTGGCCGCCTGCACCTCTCACCAGCGAGCATGGAGAGGGGCCGGCCTTTGCGTGAGCCCAGAACATCTTCTTGTTGCCGGCATCGCGCCATGAAGCGATTGCCAATGGTCGTCCAGTGCACTGACGCCTTGCCCGGGCTCTGAACGTGGACGACTGCACCATCGCCGAGACACGCGTCGCGGAAAGGGCGTCCCTCTACGCGAAGTCACATGAGCTGCACTAGAAGCTTCTCCAGTCAGCCTCCAACCGCCACTACATCCCTCGAGCATCGTCAACAAGTCCGACCACCACGTTCCACACGCCTCAGCATGGCTCAGGCTCAGGCTCCATCCGCCGTCCTGGCCGAGCTGTCGGCACATCTGCAAGTCGTCGACCAAGACCCCGCCGTTGAACTCGACACCCAACTTCTCGAAAAATGCGAGCTCTTCACGAGCACGCCAGAGTACCGGAACAAAACATGGACCGAGTCAAGCCCGCTGTTCATCCAAATAGCAACCCTGCTGTCGAAGCTCCAACAGGATCCCTCGTCTCTCATCCAGTTCGTACGGAAGCTGGCCGAGCCCTATCGCTTCGAGGATATCAAAAACGTCGACTTCGAACTTGGTCTGGACCTGCAAGCAACCCCTGTTCACGGCCTCATTCTCTCGCTACTCGAAAAGGCCACGGCAAGTGGCAGCGATGCTCAGTCGTTGGCAAATCGTCCATCTGTCATGTCCGCTGTTGTCCGCCTGTGGCTCTGCACATCCGACACTGGAGTGGCTACACAGGCCGAGCTTCTTCTTACTGGCCTACTGCGCGCGTCCAAGAACGAGCCAGCAAGTGCATCGGGAGACGCACCCTACCAGACATACGGCGCTGGACCCATGTGGCGGCGCTTGTTCGGCGACCGCGACATCAACTCACTGTACTACCATTACACCTCCCTCGAACGTCTGTCTTCCCCACCACAGCCACTTCTCAGCAGGCGCGACAAGACCATTTCCCAGGCAAGACTACTCCATTGGCTGCCCACCGTAGGTGCCATGGACTGGAACACCATCGCCACAGGTTATGGCTTGGACGTCGAGCGGGAGGTGGGTCTGAGTGACAGTCAAGGCCTGCTCCATTATGCGGCGTCGAAAATGGTCGACACTGCAGATGATATGTTGATGCACATGACTCTTCTCAACTTCTTCCGTGAGCTCATCGTAACAGTCAGAACTAGACCCCATCTCACGTACGTCTCTCGCCATCAAGTAGTGGCACATACTGATCAAGCCAGGCCTTACGATTCAAGCTTGTCCCTAGACTTCCTCAAGGAACAGGGTCTTCATCAGCAGATTATCGCCTTCCACACCACAGAAAGCCCCGGAATAGAGCACACCTTTCTCAGCCCTAGGACCTCACAATACATCAGTGCCTACGCTAGCACGTACCCGGAGAACTTCGAGAATAGTTCCGAGATGCAAAAGATTCGAGACCACGTGCACCAAAACCTTCGCAAATGTGAAGCCCGGGATCTTGACATTCTAGCATCGATGCCTCGTGCGACGCTTACACCACGCTCATCTGGTGGGTTTTCCTGGGATGAGTGTATCCTGCTAGACGTTCCGATTACTAGGACGAATCCAGATGCGCTCAAGACGCTCGCAACTGTGTTCCACGGTCCACCGAGGGTATGTGAAGCGCACCTATCGCAAGCCCGTATGCTAACACTGCTTAGGAGGAGCTCACCTTCCCACAAGTCGAAACTATCGGCACCGATCCCAAACGTACAGAAACTGAAGCCGTCCTCGCCCGTCTCCTCACTGTTCTCTACTACAGGAAACGTCCTTCCATGTTCTCCGATATTGTGACCCAGGCCGAGACCATTGCAATGAAGGACAACGCCATCGCCGCTCTCGCCCTCATCTCCGCTCTCATAACCTCGACATGGTCGTCCAACCCACTTCCAGACATGATTCTAGAGAATGAAAACGTCAACACCCTTCTCCAAAACTTCCCCAAAACCGGGCTTGATCTCATCCTCGATCCGTCACTCAGCGGTGGTGTACTGCCGGCATTGCTAAAGCCAGCTACATCATTCTCGAATCTAGTGGGAGGTAGAGGTGGCGCAGAGAATGCGGCGTTTCAGGTCGCTATGGCGAAATTCGATGTGTTGAAAGCGCTTGGTCAGAGGTTGGAGAAGGACGGTAGCAGGCAGGACGTTCTAGCCATGGTGAGGAGAAGGGTCGGCGAGGGACCGTGGGGTTCTGGTGGCAACACTGGTAGTAGAATTGGGACGTTAGACCTGTAAGGTAGAAGACAGCAGATTGTAGCGGTCGATAGGTGCATGAGATTCTTCAAATTTTTCAAGGTGAGTGCTCCTTCCAGCTTAAGTCGTGTTTGTCCTACTTCAACATGACGACGGTGCTAAGACATGCTTCTTCAACGACAACAACGCGAATCCGCAGTCTTATCGCCACTCAAACTCAAGCAGCGTTGCTTCCTCGTCACCGAATCGAAGACAGACTCGAATAAGCTATTTGATTCCATTGCCAGCCCAGAGATCTCTCGAAAGAACAACGCCGGTACTAGCAGATACTCGGTGAAAATGTCGATCAACTCGAATAAAACGACTGTATATCAAGGGATAGTCGAGAACATGACCTACTGCGAAGTGTTCTTCCGTCATCATCCTGAGCCCTCCTTTACGTTCAATAATTTTCTCACATCGATCCTCGACAATAAGATCTTCCGTCTTTGGACTTCATAGGCATGAAGGCCATGGAGCGCGCAGAAGCAAAGGTACGTGTTCCCCCACCGCGTTTTCTTTTTTGTATTTGTGTCAATCTGTACCTCGACACTTAGGACGATGCGGCGACTTATAAACAGTTCGCGCTGCGTGCTATGGGCACTGTCCCGTAAAGACTTCCTCTGAGTAAGTAAAACTTCTGACTGCACACAAGCGATCAATGCGTACGTCTGCCGTATGAGCGTTTTCGGCGGAACCGCTAGGTCGTACCGCACGCTGCGGACAGCCAGGACCTCGCATATAAACGGCCCAACCCACCAATCAAGCTTCAATACCGAACCCAAAAAGCCGTAGTTAGTCCTCTAGCCAGTCATGCATAGCGTAGAATGATGGGTCTCATTGTTCCACTAGACGTCCATACACACGTGTGGTTATATCACATCACGGATCTACTCGACTACCACCGTGGTATTATCCTTCTTTTTTGCTTCCGCCACCTTTCTTACATCAGCGCTATTGTACCATCGTTCAACGTCATTCGCAGTCGATAACAAACCTTCGTGCTCAGACACACACATCATACATGGATCTACAAATCTTTGATCGACCGTGCACAGCCCTCTGCGGACGCCACTTTAGGCGGACAACTGATCGTCCTAGCAATTCCCGATCCGAGTGCCTCAAACTGAACATCAATCCGAATCGCGCAAGATCGCACTGGCCAAGCCTCCGACAGGTCGTTTCAGCAGGGCTCAGCAGGGCTCAGCAGGGTTCACAAGTGTTGGAGCTCGTGATTTCCGTGACGTTCTGAGGAACGATGCGAGCAGGAGGATTGGACGGGATTTAGGGAGGTGAATAAAGATGATGATGATCAAAGTAATGTTGAGTTTCCAACTGTGGGTTAAGAGGTTCATATCATAACATTGGAAAGATCGCATCTCTTGGTATCGTCTGTGTCGCTTTCCTCGGAACCATGTCTTCATCGTACCAGTCGCTGAGTCCCACCCGTGCCAGTCAAAAGAACAGGACGACACCAGATGCCGGAGACCGCACATTGCAATGTACGTTTCTTCTCATCATTCCCCTCCCTTCTCACACAAAATTCATAGCTCAAACACGTTCCGCGCTCGACATCACCATACCATCTTCACCCTCACTGCGCTTCTACAAACAGACGTCCACGACGACATCCGTCCATCGTGACTCTCCTCAGTGTAGCACAATCTTGACCTACTCTACACCAACATCCCTCCATAAAACACTCTCGTCGACCTCCACATCCTCGTCCTCACCCTCACATGGCCAAACGGGACGGCTAAGCGGCAACTTCAACGCGCCAACGCACGTCGAGATCGAGCGGTCTAAATCGATGATGAGGAGCTTTAGGAGGGGGTTTAGGAATCGGTTTTCCATTTAGTACTTAAAGTGTTGCAGGCAAAGGAGGTGCTTGAAGTGGCACCAACGCGAGATGCTCGGGGGATACATCGAGGCTAGAAATGAAAAGCCATGCCGACTACGCAATGTTCATAGCGGATATCGAGAAACTGGTATTTCCAAGTGTTAGATGCCAACAACCCCATGTGCAGCCGAAGCTCAAAAACCCGTTTCTTGCGCTCCGCGGTACGTGACGTCACACCAACTTTGCTTTCACAGCCCACAACATCACACGCCAAGCCTCTATACCCCACAACGCCACCCGTGTTCACACATGTGCAGCGTCGCAATCGCACATCCCAACCAGATTCCCTCCCTCGGCGTTCTCGCTCACTCCGGAACAGGAAGAGCGGCCGCCGTTCCTGGATGCCTGCAAACTTGCTGACCGCCGATCGCTGATTGGATGGCTATCATTACCGTTCTGGGTTGCGGATGTGGTGATGGACAATGGGGGTTGGAATCCTGGCGGAGGCGTGGTCGCATGAGATGGTGATGGCGAGGTGATGACGTCCGTGTCGTCTAGAGTTAACGCGAGGCTGGGAAGTCTTGTTTATATGGCGCTTGTATGGCTGCTGGCGCAGTTGGAGTGCATTTCTGGTGTCACGAAATCCTTGCTACGTTTGCGGACAACAACTGTTATTTGACGACGGTTTACTTTGCCGGATTAACATATCTATCATCCTCCATCCTCTTTCTCTCTTGTACACACAAATACACGCCCGCAAAAATATGGACAAATCAACAATCACCATCCAAGAACTCGACGAAGCCGCAGCAAAGGATAGCCAGCCACCCTCCCTCGCTTCCTCGCGTCATAACTCGTCCACGTACTCGAAATCATCCTCAACACGGCACTCGTGCGAAGCGAACACCTCGCCCTTCTACTCCGTCCACAGCCCAAACCACTCGCTCGACGCCACCCCAAGCACACGCTCAACAGAGCACTCTCGAACAACAATCGATCCAGATACCCCGCCGCTGCATAGGGAGGACAAGCCGCGTAAGAAGAGAAATATGCTTGATGAGCGGAAACGGGATTATTCTTTATGGCTGAGTAGGATGATGGGGAAGCAACTTGTTAGTGGGTTGGGTGAGAAGGATAAGGCGAGCGGGAGTAGTTGAAGTAGTTGAAGCTGGAATAGAGGACTGCGTTGCAAATAGGCTGGCCCTATTTTGTATTGGTTGCCAGTCAATTGGCCAGATGTATTTATATATCGTGTATGATTAGTTTGTGGTTGAGTTAACGTCGACGCTCCTGAAGCATTTGATTGGAACGATAACGGTTACTATTCGTTGTATAGCACACTTCACGATCCCAGTACTAAGTCTAAAAATCCCTACTTTAGATATATGTCCATGATGTGGAGCTCCAGATGACCCGGGTCGGTACCGCCGATTACAAGTTTAAAGCTTCAAAAATAAGGTCAGATTGCCATGTTGTACCTGTACAATAAGGAACGCAAAGATAAAGCGTCACAGATGGATGTGGATTAATCGCAGGGAAAGGGTCGTTAGAGCTAGCAAGCGCACCTTTTATTAACATTACCTACTTAGCCCACACGGAAATGCTGTCGTGTCAATGCTCTTTGCAAATGGCTCAGCCTGCTACTTTCATAAATGCGGCGCTAGGCTAAGGCCGACCAAGTAGTGCGGCTAGTAGACCCTTAACACACTGGATAGTACTGCATGTAGTCGCAAGATTGATATTTGTATTATGTAGGTTCCGATGCCGTGTCACGTCGATGATAGCAAAGACCATCAGCGAGCTTGACGTGGGCGACTTGGCTCTTGAAGCAGAAGGTCACGACCGCTTTACCTCGACTATCCACAGGTTCGACTTGTCAATCCCAACCCCGAGGCTACATCAGCCTTGCGCTGGGCTCGAGGTATCGTTTGTAGGTGGCGAACATACGAAGACGGTGGCAGCCAAGACCAGATGAAAAATGGTTTCCAGCTGCATATTCAGAATCGAGTTGAGTCTTCGAATTGCAGGCAGCAGCGGTGTGAGCTTGTATTGACATCTGATTTTCTAGCTTAAGATGGTTAGTATATAGATGATCACGAAAGTCACAACTAGCAGATTCATGTAGAGCAACGGCGGGGACTGTCTGCGTTCATGATGGCATAATAGCTACAAGTTGCTCTTATCCGTCGTACCTGGGCTGCATGTCCCGTTGTAGGTATCCGCAGTTCCGGGGCAGGGAGCGATCGATAGCGAGTCCACAGTACATACTTGCCAGTAAGGATAGCCAGATCCTTGTCCTACCACCACCGTGGCATCACTCCTGTTCCTTCTACATGAATCCACGAGGCTCTTACTGCTCCTTCTTGACCTTGACAGGAAAGTCTCCCATGTCCACTTTGACTATAGCACCAGATCCGTCAGCCTCATAACTGAACACGCGGCGGTGTTTCAGCTGGGCTCCTCCTGGACCATGTCCTGACGCCCCTCGACTTCACATTGACTGCCTTACCCAAAAGCTCATCGCCGAGCCCACCTGCATCATTGAAATCATCCTCTTCCTTCACAGGACGGGAGTCGCTCATATCCGAGTCGCTGATGTCCATGTCAACGTCGTTCTCATCGTGCTCAGCCTTGACTGTCACCTCCTCTACCCCCTCACCCCAATTCCTCTTCAGCGCGCCCTCCTCCTTCAGACCCCTCTCCGACTTCTCCACTCAGAAGACTCCCTCTTGGCCCCCGTCTTGACCTTTGACTGTCACTTCTGCTTCGCACTTTCCTCACGTTGTTGCTGTAGAGGTTGTTGCTGTCTCAGCTCCTGGGCGTGGGTCTTCAACTTCCGAGCGGTTTGTTCTTGAATCTTCGTACTTCTCTCAATTTTGACAATCCCGCTAAGCTCTCTTGGCACGCTCCTGGGCGGAACAACGCTTTTGGTCGGTCGACTGAAGCTTCACCCGATTCTGCTGGACTTGCTTTCGGGCGCCGGAATCTGTGGAGTCAAGCATCGCGCTCCAGTCTTTCTTGGAAGGTAGTGGGCCTGGCTTCTTGTTCTTGGCCATTGTGCCGGATGTATCATCGAATGCCGTAGCATAGATTTATGTTACCATCTCTCTGCACTTTGAAGCTAAAGAACGGCTGAGATTGTCCACCTCGCCCTGCTTGCAGTCTGACCTACCTCCCGGGAAACACAGGTAACGACTCACACGCATCTCATACTTTCCCGCACAGACAGTGCACCTTGTTTCGGGGTGAAAGGTGGGTGAGTGGGCGAGAGTGAAAGTATTGTCCACGCGGTGGGGCAACTTCTCCCCAACTCACCGCTCGCGATATTGCCACAGTGATACGGAGTAGCAATGCCTTCTCAACAGCTTCTGGGGGGTAAAGGATTGGAGCGAACGCAATGGAACACAAGAGATGTTGCAAGAATGAAGATGTACGGAAAGGAATCTCCACTTTACCTCTAGAAGATCTGACAAGCCATATTACACATCATGGTGAAGCCCCTATCATCCAGTCATTACCCACATCTCTTGCGAGCGACCTCATATATACCCACACCCACTTCCCCCAAGAAGCCACAAAGCGCGTAAAGGTCTCCTAGGCACCCGACCGCTTCGATGCTCCCTCAAAGCTATTCCTTCGTCCCCAGTTGTGGGGCTGCCTCTTCAAAAACGCCCCCACAGCCCCCAAATATCCCTCATGCCGCAGAAAATACGCCTGCTTGGTGCCCTTGGACCAGAACCGTATAGCATAAGACAGTGTATGCATAGTCTGCGAGTGGCCGCCGATGAAGGATCCCCCAAAGTATATGTGGGGAAGGTTGTGCTTCTCGGCGTGTAAATAGGCGATCTGGCCGATGTTGTTGGATACTGCGTAGAGCAGTGACCGTGCCATATCTTCAGTTCGAAACTGGGAGGGAGTGTGTGGGAGCTCCGAAGAGCCTTGTACTTCCTCTTCCTCTGGATGATTCTTAAAGTCGCCGTTGCAGCCATCTTCTGCATCGGTTTCCGCGGCTCGCTTCAGCTTGTAGACCTTGCCAAATGAGCTGGCAATGTGCGTACTCTTCAACCCTATTTTGTTGTACCCGGCACCATATATATCGCCCACGAGCAGGTCTACTGTCGCGTTGTCTCCCTTCTCTGCCAGCTTCAACATGTCCTCAAAGTTGCGAGCGCCGGTAAGAAGGGACAAGAGTCCCCACAGTGTACCTCCCCCAAGAGATGTACCTCCTATACGTTCGTACTGTCGCGGACCAGACACCTTGATCATGGAGACACCGGACCCAATATTTACGAGGAGGTAGGGATATATCGAGGCGGGCTGGGGCGGTAGCGGGACGAAGTCCATTGGGCATTCTTCGCTGTAGGTGAATACTTCGTTTGGAATCTCAGTTATGAAGAAGTCGAGACCTATTGAGCGAATTCGTCAGCCCGATTCCCCCAAGACCCAGGTGATGCGATGCACCCGTACCTATGATGAGACATTCCATCTCGTCCTCCCGTATCACCTCTACTCCCAGGGCCTTCTTGGTCTTGTCGTAGTACTTGAAAGCCCCTCCGCCCGTGGCCATGACGCACAGCTCTTCCGGTGCCGAGCCATTGAGTTGTCGGTGGTCTTCTTGCAATCGGCGCACAAAGTCGATACACGCGTCTATCCTCTCCGTCTCAAATTTGACGAAATTGAGCCGGCCGCCTATAGAGCCTTCGACGGGTTCGCAGGAGAAGTATACGAGTTTGGCAAGGGAGCCGCCAATCTGCACGTGGAATGCTCTGTTAGCTTCGTGTTGCATGTGCCTGCAGCGATGGATGAGGGACGAGGGGCAAGCGGGGTGCGGGGGTCGCGTGCCGCCTCAGCAGCTGGCGACGTCGAGCAGCTTACATCGACGGCGACATGGCTCACCACGGCCGTGTGGTTCGGAAGTCTGATATCCCTCGGGTCGTGCTCGTAGTCGTCGCTGCGCGGTGTACCGGGCTCATCGTCGACAATAAAGGCGCCCTGCACATTGATGCGCACGGTGCCTGGGTGCAGAATGGCGTCGTTGATGTCGGACTGCGCCGTTGGGCGGCGCGGGTGTGCAGCGTCAGGGACGGACGATGTGTCGGCGACGGGCGTGGCTCCAGTTCTTCCGGCTTCACCCGTCGTGGGGTCCAGTTGCGTGCTCGACGGCGGCATGGATACGGTTCTGGGCCTTGGCTGCAGCCTCGCCCTTTTTCTGCGGTGCAGGCTACTCGGACGCCGGCGCACTCGGTGCGCTTTTGCGTAGAAGCTGGGTGTTGGAGGAAGAGGATGGGCGAGGGACGATGCGGCTAGCGACTCTGCTGATGATAGCCCTTCCATCTGCCCGCTCCGTGACTGGCCTTCGCGTCCAGGGGAGACGTGATGAAGATTTCTGCGCAGAATGAGGCCTGGAGTCCAGCCTGACAAAGAGGGCGTCGAGCCCCGGCATGAGGCGGGCCATCATCTGTTATAAAGCTCGTGGCCTCGGAAACGGGGGCTCTATGCTCCCCTGGAGCGTCCGCGAGCCCACCCGGAGAGACGGTAAGCTCGGCAACGTGTGGTCGAGGTGGATGCGGCACCTCGGGAGAGCCGCTTGGTGCATCACGACCAGCGGGGGGGTGTGTACGGAAAAAAGCCTGCTCCGCTCCGAGACATGGAGGGATGCGTAGTAGACATCTGCAACGGCATGTGAACCATCACTTCCGTGACATGGTAGCTCTTCGGTGAGCCGAACAAGGGACGCACGTGCGGGTCGAGGTAGTGGTGACGTCGGCAAGCTGGCTACAAAGATGCATCCCATAGTACACCTCTAAAAACCCAATGGAATATGCACAGTCACCGCTCCCAACCCAGACTTCTCGGAATTGTCAAACGAACGCCATGCGTCGATGACGTCGCTCACCCGCAATGCCCTGCACCCTCGCTTCAGCATTCCGCCGCTACATTCCCACGGCCCCTACAGAGCCTACCGCCAATTCCTTTTGCAACCAAGAAGCCTCGCCACCAAGTCTACCCCAAAGCACTCCACCAAACCACCCAGAATGTCATGGATGGACTCCTGGTCGCGGCCCTCAAAATCCCAAGCCACGCCCCCACCCCTCTACCTCACCGCCGGCGACACAGTCCCATACTGCCATAGCTGCGGCCGCGTAATAAGCCAACGCCGCACCCAAACCTCACAAGAGGTCAAATACTGCTCCGCCCGCTGTCGCCACAGCAAACCCGGTGCTCTGGACCGTAAGATCGAATCAGTATTCGCGTCGTTGCTGGACGGCGCTAGTCCGGAGTCGCTCAGAGATCCACCTTCAGACGGCGAGGAGCTTGTCGTGAAGAAAGAAGACAGTGGTGGGAAGGAGAGGGAAAAGAAGGGCAAGAAGAAGAAAAAGGCTGTCAAGGGTGATCCGAGGGTCATCGTGGAATGTGGGACAGTTGAGTCAGTTGTGTTTCCGAGAGAACAGGATCCGAACAAGGTCTTTGGTCGTCGCAAGAACAGAGCGCCCCGCGGCATCGTAGAGAAACCGGAAGACTGGCGTAGCGTAGATATGGTGGATGACCCTACGCCAGCACAGACTTCAAACTCGGTCTCGAGACCACCTCCTCCGGGCTCCGTGCATTCAGCATCGACACACGAAGCCGACACTACGGCCAGCGAGAAAGCCACCACTGACTCTGAAGACGAAGAAGCAGGCGGCGTTGCTGTGGAAACACCGCGAGCTCCAGACCTGCCCGACCAAGTGTCCTACGGTTACGGAGGAGGTAAGGTTCGCCCACCGCAGGAGCAAAACGATATCAACGGCGGTGTCGGCGGGGAAAAGGGCTGGGCCGAGCGGATTGAAGAGACGGACGAGATGAAGGCGAAGAGGAGAGAGGGTCAACGGCGGGCCGACGAGAGAGAGATGGTGAGGAGAGCGGCTCGGAGAGGCGTTGCATTTGGGTTTGCCGGCGGAGATGGGGAGGAGAACAGGAAGTGTGAGGCTGTCATGAAAGGTTTGATCGTCGAAGCAAGTTTTGCCAAGGGGGAGTGGGGTATACGGTGGAGGGAGAAGGTTTGAGCAACGGTGTCATAATCGAAAACGAAACTTGCATTTAAGCCATGTCCCTGGGGTATCAATAAAACCAAATCACCGTGCCACCCGTTTTTGCCTCCCTAACTCATACAGCACCCCAGCAATGATCCGTATGAAGAGCAACTTACCACTCGTAGCCCGCCTCGATTAGCTCCCGACCGAGCTTCGAATCGTAAGCAAGGGCACCCTCGAATCCAGGTCTCAGCCCGGTACCAGATCTGACAGGATTAGTTATGCATCTCAAATCTATTTCCTACAAGAACTTACTTGATCATGAGCTGGGCCATATTCCTAGCCTTATCCTTCAGGTTGACCTGAGTGCGTTCTTGCAGTAGATTGTGCGTCATCTCATCATGCTTAAGAATCTGGGCATAAGCTCGCGGATACAAGGCCATATACTCGATGAACGCCTCTTCCGCTTCATCTGACCACGTAGAACGCGGCTTTCGTTGCCGACCTGCAGTGACTGGGTGGCTGTTGGCGCGTGCAAGATCTCGCTGATTCGCAAACGTCGACCTAGGCGGAGCTTCTTCTGTCATTTGAGGGGCTTCATTTTCGGACGGGCTTTCGTCTTGCTCGGTTGGCCGGAAGCCAGCGTCCTCGTGTCTTGACCGTGGCTGATGACTGGTCGGTGCGTTAGGTGAGGTCGGGTCGATCCGGACGCGTTTAGCTCGCTCGCGTTGCTCTTGTACTCGAACAGTGCGTGGTATCGTTTCGAAAGCATCTTCGTCATCGTCGCTCTCCTCCACTGACCGACGCCTCTTCTGTGGAGATGATTGCTGCGGCTGTTTCCCTTTACGCGATGGCCCAGGGGTGGGTTGGGTATCGTCACCAAAACCATCTCCAAACTCGACACGTTGAGCATTTGCCTGTCGTTCAAAAAGAGAGCCCGCGCGGTTCTCCTTGTCTAGTTTTTTGCCCTGCTTCAGTAGTCTTAGCGTCTCCGCTGTCGACTGCGGCGGCCGGGACGGGCCTGCCACTTCCTCCACAACTTCCTCCGTTTCCTCGGCTATCTGTTCTGACTCGTTGTCTATGGGGGGCTGCCATTCGTCCTCTTCTTCTGGGACGACTGGCGACTCTTCTTGCATTTCGAACTCTGGTCGTGAAGCATGCGCCTCTTCTTGCATTTCGAACTCTGGTCGTGAAGCATGCGCCTCTTCTTGCACCTCAACTTCCGATAGCGAAATCTGCGCCTCTTCTTGATGTTCAACTTCCCGTTGCGAATTATGCACCGAGGACTGGGGCAGGAGAGTGAAGCTGCGTTCCTTCGCTATCAGCTTGTCCACAACCGCTATATTCACATCAGCGTTGGGATCGAACTTTTGGCTGCTGCGCCTTCGGCCTCGTCCAAAGGAAGACTTTTTCTTTCGAGGCGATTCGAGCGGGCCAGATGCAGCTGGTTCAACGGGTTCAGGCTGCTCCATTTCGAATTTGACGCTGGCCACGACGGCTATGATACCACCCTGGTTCTGGATCGCCCCGCGAAGTTCCCGATTACGTGATCGAACCCAGCCCAGGAGCCGTAAAACGAGCGAGTCCCATGGGAAATTAGTGCCAAGACCATCTATGTCAGCCAGGTCACCTCTCCGCATCGATTCATCGTCGACTGGGAAAAACTCTCGAATCTTGTTCATTCGCTCGATGACACTTCCTTGGAAAGCTTGCGGGAGTGCGGACTCCTCACCACCTAACGCGGAGATATTCCAGCCTCGAATGAGGGTACCGCCTCCTGCAGTATCTGACTGGAAGAAAACCTCGTCCAGTGCCTCGTCAGGATTGAAACTGTCCTCGGTCGAAGAGCGCTCTAGATAGAGGATTGCGAGCTGTGTTCGTAGGTCCAAAGCTAGATCGAATGTCTCCCGCAGCAGTGCGCTGTCTCCCGCTGGAGAGCTCGAGGAGTCGCTTCTGGGAATGAGTTTGGAGAGGAAAAATGTGGGGAAGAAATTGTCTAATTCGCGGAGGGAATCCCATGAGTCTTTTTCGCTTCTATCTGAATGAATGGCTTGCTTCGCAAAGATTAACAGATTCGCCGCATAGAGGATAAGATCCAAGCCACATCGGGAGGCATCCGAGTCACGGTTTGGGCCAAGGAGCGCACGATGTACTGCTTTGCGCGAGATGTATCTCTGGTGTTCTAAACGGAAGCCATTGAGGTAGTAAGCCACCTCTGCGTCGAAATCTCGGTAGTCTGCGCTGAAGCTAGAGTCGGGCATCTGCATGTCGCGAATGTGCTGGTGGTCGTCGCTCAGGCGGCCGTTTTGCGGGACCAGGTGGTCCAGAAACTCTTCCGAGGTTTCGTATAGCTTGCGTAGCTTGCGAAACATGAAGCGTGGCTCTAGCAATTCTGCCTCCACCATAGAGAATGAGGAGATGGCGGTTGTTCCGGACATTTCCGAGACTGCACCGGGCGAGCGAAGGGGGATGGAAGCGTTCAGTTCATGTCGTGGCGGCGTGTTGGGGATGTCTTCGATGGCGTTGTGGATTTGCGTGTCGACTTCTTGGACAGTCGCGAGGTCTGTCCCAAAGGCAGGGTCAGAGAGTGCCATGTCGATGAGGTTTGAGTAGCGTCGCGCGCTGAGAACTCACCGGCTGCCTCTTTGCGTCCCCCCCGCGTTGTTCTGGCTTCGGGCCGGGCGTCGTCCTCGTGCTCGCTTTCAATTGCGAAGCTGGTGACGCTTGCTTGGCGAGCGCTTCGCCGGGCGGGTTTAGGGTCCTCAACAGGCAGCTCAACGTCTCTGCTGGCGCTCCTCGTGCCCCGTCTGCGCGCTGTGCGGCCGGCCAGCAGCGTCGTCGGCTTGGAGGGTGGGTGCGGGGTCGGGGTTTCCAGGCGGTTGGATGCGCGCACTGAGCGGCGGTCGGCCATTCTAGTTTTCGGCGGACATGCGCGTGCAATTGGTAGAGCTTGTGTTGTAGGGGCGTTGCACGGTAGCTGCTGGGTTGCGCGTGTTTGTTGTGGTGGTGCTCTCAACCTGGAATGGGTCGCTTACTAAGGAAGCGAAAGCAGCCCGTTTTCACGTGATTTTGCGGCGGCGCCTTATGCGGTTAGCTGTTCCGGGCGACATGTCTCCGTGGAGCAAGGAGAAAGGGATACAGTCTGGAGTGTGCTCGAGGATCTGTTTCGAGCAGGAGACGAAACACCTTCTTGCCGCCTCTGTCAGCTCTGCGTCTTCAACACCCTCCTTGTTGGCCAGCCGGGTTTCTGTATTTCTCGGGGGTCCAAAGCCGCCTTGAAAAGGAACGCATACCCCTTGCGCACATCCTCGTAATCGACCTCCCAAAAGCGTCGCCGCACCCATCAACCCAGCAGAAGCAGCATCGCATCCCCACCGTTGGACTTGTACGCCGCACCGACCTGCATCGCTCTTCCAACACCTGTCCGCACTTTCAGTGTCCACGAAACCCACACTTCCACACACGCCACATTCGTCGCCGATCTCCTGCCTGGGCACGCTCAGAGCCTTGCGATATATCCCTGTCCATCTTTCACATCTCGCCGACACCATGAGGCTGCGACAGCCACGAGCGACCGCCCTCCTTCTCCTGCTTCCTGCCCTACACGTCTACGCCGCAAAGATCCTCGCAGACCCGGAGCCGACGCCTGTCGCACGAGCCGCTGCCGAGTCTTCCGATCTCGCTGCACTCGCTGCTCCCACACCAGCCGCAGGGGTAAGAGGCACCAAAGATGCGCCAGTAGACGGGTTCGATGGGAAGCCCCACGAAGGTCCCTATGTGGATGACAAGCCAGTGGCATCTAAAAAGGGACCAGGGGGGATAGAGGAGTTGCGCCCTGGTTCCCGTCTTAGTCCAGCGCAAGACATGACCAAGGAACAACTGGCGGCAATAGCAGAGGAGGATGACAGCGTCATGAATGACCCCAACAGGGCAGCACCCAAGGGCAACACAGGCACCGAAGGTGGAGTCTCTGCGAAGGAAGCCGAACGGCTAGCACACGAGGACAAGACAGGCTCGAAGATGGAGAAGATTCCAGAGTCGCCCAAGGAAGCGCCAGCTCTTCCACACGGCGAGGAGCAGCAGCACATCAAGGAGAAGCAAGAGCCTGAAGTTGACACACAATCGCGCGTTCTTGGTGCGCAAGGGCTAGAGGTAAGCCGTATTATTGACGGTCGAAATTCGCCGGTCTAACAGAGCACAGAAACCCACCGATCTCCCCGAGTCACCTCACGATATTCCGCATCCCGTGCCTCCCGGATCCTCCAAGACTGACCCGCTCGATACCACACCGCCGAAATCGATAACCGACGCGCTGCCAGACGCGGGCGACGTTGGTGGTGTCATCCGACCCTTCCACTCTCTTTTGCTTTCCTTTACCATGATCATCTTTTCGGAGATTGGCGACAAGACCTTCTTGGTTGCCGCACTCATGGCCATGCGTCATCCTCGTCTCGTAGTGTTCTCTGCCGCCTTCTCAGCGCTCATCGTTATGACCATCCTATCCGCCGTCCTGGGCCACGCCGTGCCTACCCTTATTCCGGAACGCTTCACACACCTTGCCGCTGCTGGCCTGTTTCTTGTGTTTGGCGTCAAACTACTGCGGGAGGGCTTGGCAATGAGCCCTGATGACGGTGTGGGCGAAGAAATGAGGGAGGTAGAGCAGGAGCTCGAAGAGAAAGAACATCTCGCACGACGCAGAAACAATAGGAAATCGTCCATCTCGCCATATGCTCTCGAGTCCGGGCGCGCTCGACGCCCAAGGTCCAACTCCCAGCTCCCTGCTCCGGCGCGAAGCCCGTCCTCTTCTCCAGATCGCGCCGCTTCTCCGGGTGGCTCATCGATCACGGGCGCTCTAAGCGGCTTGAACAATCTGTTTTCCCTCCTTCTCAGCCCCGCATGGGTCCAGACGTTTGTCATGACCTTCCTTGGTGAATGGGGTGACCGCAGCCAGATCGCTACAGTTGCCATGGCTGCCGGGTCAGACTATTGGTGGGTGACTAGTGGTGCCATTGTTGGACATGGCCTTTGCACAGCCGGAGCCGTCATCGGTGGTCGTGCAGTTGCTGGCAAGGTTAGCATGCGTGTTGGTAAGCATCAGTTTCCTCTCTCGATCTACGTTTGACTAACACCGCTAAGTCACTCTTGGGGGCGCAATCGCATTCCTCATATTCGGCGTCATATACTTTTTCGAAGCCATCTACCACGAGTAGATGCCGACAAGACAGCACCAGCATTACACGGCGCCATTGGTCATGGGACGCATACATCTCTACATTTATTTAATACCGCTCCTCTGAGCTATCCTGATCTTTTTGCTTTGCTGTAATATTATTGTACGAGCGACAGCTACGTTACGGTCGAAAAGGGGAACAAATGGAGTTCTGGGCGGATTGCATATGGAACGGGGGTTCATCGTTCGAGTGTATGAGAGAAAGAAGATTTACTGTAGGCCAAAGATGCATCGACGTCATTTGAAAGTAGTAGTTCTTGCAAACAAAGTCGGCCAGCTCGAGATGAAGGTATTTGGCATCTTTTGCCCGTGACCGACAGCTCTCTCATGTAGGGTGGTGGAGGCTGGGATTTGCGCCCAAGCTGCTGGACCCGGAAGTGTTCCGGCCCGGCAGATCCACGGAACGGGAAGATACAATGGCCCGCCTGTGACCCGTTCGACCCCAGCTTTCGGACTTCCCCCACCTCGTTCTTGACCGGACAGATCATACCCATCCCTTCGCTGCCTACTCCGGTGCGGTAAGGCTTACATGTGCTACCGGCTCAGCAGCGTGCGAGATGCATCATCTCGTTCTGGCCCATGAGCACACTCTCAGACCACAACAACAATCCATGACATCGAGATCCTCATCCACTCAACGCGAAACTGAACTGATGACGATGCGCTGACGGCACAAGATGTCTGTTTTTTAGGTTGAAAGAACTGCTTACAGACGTCGTCGAGGAAGAACAGGCCCCGTGGCTTCGACTTCGGCTTGCCATGTTGTCTCGAACATGCCCTAGATAACCAGAACCACGTTCTGCTTACAGGAAACGCACGTGCAGATCCTGGGGTGCCCGAACCGACTGATGCAGCCACGAAAAACCTGCGCCTCGAATGGCTATGATGAGAATGACGGTCGTAGGGTCGAATCTAGAACCTCCTCTTAGAACGCGCCGTCTCGACACCAAGTGAGATCGACGAACGAAGCTTCGTTCTGCGAGCCCTGGACCCTCTTCAGGTCTGACAGCGTACGCTCTGGCCCCTACCCCTACCCGCGGAACTGTGGCCGACGCCTATCTGATGCTGCTGGGCTAAATGCTGGACCAACAAAGCAACGCAGCCCTTCGTGTTGCAGCCACTTCCAGAACTTCTTTAGCTAGCTTTGGTAGCTATCTTCTTCTTAATGAAGTCTGGCTCAATGGCTGGAACCTCAACCTACGGAGCCTCCTAATGTTTTTAGACTGTAGGTACGCAGCATCTACGTCGGCGATTTCAGGCTTGTGGGCACCATGCAGGAATACGGCAGATATGAAGAGTTATATAGAGTGGTGCTGCGGCCTCTATCGGAACGCTTCATACGCACACTATCACTCGTTCCGCTCCTTCACTCGTTTCCTTCTTAGCACACTGGCTGCGTCTTTAACCTGCCCTACAACATGAAACCATACAGCATCGCCATGGGTCTTGGAGTTTCCTTCTTGATCCCGACCATTTACGCGTATCCCAAGATGGGCAACACTATCCGCGAAGTCGAGCAAAAAGCTGCCAGGCGTCAGGGTGGGGAATCTAGAGTGCTGATTGGCGATATCAAAGATGGCGGCACAACAGCAGTCGGAAAGTCCGTTGCCAACATCATCCTTGACAATGAGTCTGGTCAAAGTTCTGAAGCAGGATACAACCCTCCAGGTCTATTGGGCTCGTCGAAATGCGTGGCCGACACTTGCTGCGTGTGGTGGTATATCTCCAAAGTTCTCTCGATAACGTTCCTCGGACCCTCTGGACGATGCAATGCGGTTGCACGCGCAGCAATCAGACTAGGCTTCCATGATGCCGGCACCTGGTCACAGCCACTTGCTGACAGTGGCACGGATTTTGGAGGTGCTGATGGGAGCATCATCCTCTCGAAATCGGAGATCAACAGGCCGGAGAACAACGGTCTGCAAGTGATTGCTGGCGTAATCGAAGGTCTGCAAAAGCAATTTGGAGTCGGCACGGGTGATCTTATCCAGTTTGCCGCGAAGCATGCTGTAGTCAGTAGGTTTTTCAAGAACTGCGGCGACAACGGTACAACTGATACATCATAGCATGTCCTCTTGGTCCACGCATCCGCACCTTCGTCGGCCGTAAAGACAGCAGCAAAGCGGCGAAAGACGGTCTACTCCCGGGCGTGAACGACTCAGCCGACAAGCTCATCGGCCTATTCCAAGACAAGACCATCATCCCGCGCGACCTCGTTGCCCTCCTCGGTGCCCACACGACATCCCAACAATTCTTCGTCGACAAGTCCAAGTTTGCCGCACCCCAAGATGGTACTCCAGGTGTGTGGGACACACTGTTTTATAACCAGACTCTTGGCACTGGGCCGCTACCAAAAGCCGTCTATCGCTTTCCTAGCGACATTGCGCTCTCCAAGGACCCCAGAACAGCAAATGAGTGGGCCTCGTTTTCTGGGTCGGGCGGTCAGAGTCACTGGAACGAGGATTATGCCTATTCGTATATACGGCTTTCTCTGCTTGGCGTCAACAATATCAACAATTTGACCGAATGCACGAAGGTCCTTCCCAACGCGAAGCCGACCTTCCAGGGTGCTGGGGAGTTACTTACCACGGAATAACTCGGCACCGTCTCTACTCGGCTCTTCGTTTTCTTTTGTATTGTTGTCAGCAAGGAAGGCGTTTGACTTGTTGACGATACCCTTCCGATCCCAACTGACCACAAGGATAAAATATCTGTTGTTCGGGCAATTTGTAGATGTACTGTATTCGGTATCTAGAACAGTAATTCATGAATAAGTCAGATACCCATGCACTGTTTTCCCTTGATACAAGGATAGTGTAGATTCGGACTTAGCTGCATCCCCCCGTATTTCACTGAGTGGACGGGCGCTGATTGGCCCACTCGGATCTTGGGCACGGTCCATCAGTCCGCGGAAGTGCCACTCTTGACGTTCATCGGCACCGTAATACGCGGTCGTGCAACGGCGCACAATACCAGAGCTTCTCTTGCAGTGCCGCCTGTGATATTGATAGGGACACAATCTACGCTGCGCTTCCTTCGACTTCTCGCGACCCAAAGGAGAGTAGCTGACCCCTACTCCCTGATCGACGCTACCTCGACACGACGCCCACCGCGCAAATCGCATCTTCAACATCTCGGCCCCTCTCCCTCTACCACAAAACTCACTTGCCATGGTATCCACCACCATAGGCAGCGCCCCAGCGCAGCGGCGCGAGCCATTGCGCCCCCCACCTCCTGCCGTCGCAGAAGCCGAGCAACAGTGGATTTTTACCGACCAAGAGCTTCTCCAAGCACCATCCATCCTCGACGGCATGGCCCCCGAAGAAGAGCGCACGCTGCGAAGAAAGGGCGTCAACTTCATCCTGCAGGTCGGTATGATGCTCAAGCTGCCGCAGACGACGCTCAGCACCGCCGCCGTCTTCTTCAACCGCTACCTGATGCGCAACAGCCTGAAGAGCCGGCCAGGCTACAAGCCGCTCCATCAATACGTAAGCACCTCACCTCCATCGGCTATCCTGAGCTCAAAGTCTACCAGCAAGTCGCCGCTACCGCCCTGTTCCTCGCTACCAAGGTTGAGGAGAATTGTCGCAAGATGAAGGAGTTGGTTGTTGCTTGTGTGCGCGTGGCGCTCAAGGATCCGAATAAGCTGGTCGATGAACAGACAAAGGACTTTTGGAAGTGGAGGGACACGATATTGTATTCGGAGGATGTGCTGCTTGAGTCATTGTGCTTCGATCTCAGCATGGAGCCGCCATTCAAGACCATGTACGACATGCTCAGATACTACGGCGTAGAGCACAACAAGCGGTTGCGCAACGCCACATGGGCCTTCCTCTCTGACTCATGCCTCACACAGCTCTGTCTCCTCTTCACGTCCCGCACTATCGCTGCAGCATCATTGTACGCCGGCGCGCGCCTGGTCGAACTTGAGATACCCGACGAAGACGGCAAACCCTGGTGGGAAGTTCAATACGTCAAGCTACGGGACATTCGGCGGGCCTGTAATCTCATGGCCGACGTATACGAGGCGTCACCCAGCAAAGACGGCGAACCAAGTATCTACGTCGGACTCAGGTCACCCGAAGATGGCATCGACTTTGATACGCCGCCACCGACTCAGCAGGGGCCTTCGAACGGGGCCGGGCCGGACGAGGTAGTCAGCGAGGAAGGCGAGCTGGAGGAATAGGATCTTCCGATAATGTACTCGGTGTGACTGAGAAGTCGCTCGTTGAAGCGGGTGTTCTTTAAGCGGGTTCTCTCGATTTTATTGGAGATTCAGGCTAAAGATCGATTTAATTTTCACATCTAGGATAGGCGTTTTCTGCATTAAGCAACGGACGAGGCGTTCATGGATGGGTTGCGTAAGGCTTATGGATATACCCCCTGGGATAGCAGGGTTTGGATGTTTTTGCTTAATCCCGGTGAACGAGTTTCGATAGAATGCATGACTGTATTTGTCACTCTGTATTCAACGAATCACATATTATCATCATCAATTCGAAGTCTTACTCGTGACCCTTCTTCATTCCAACTGAACTGCTTTTAGAGATTTGGGATACCAACTCAGTCGCTGTTATACCTACACCGCCATGAGTGCTTAGTAGATATAAAACAAATCGTCTTAAGGTAGTCCGTCTTTCTTCGGTACTAGTACAGACGTCTGACGACAGTTGTACGTTGTAAGGTGTTCCCAAACTTATATCCAGGTACTGTACATGCATGCGATCGAAGGATTGGTCATACGAATGAGCCAATCAGAGCCAACTAAGTTCTTGAGCCGAGGCATAAGGCCAGGCAAACGTCGTCGACGACACGTCCAAAATGAAGCTAGTGATGGGGATTGGATCCCGCGGCGAAGTCATCTAAACACTTATTTACCCATTCTTTGCTTCATTGATGGATATTGCGCGTCCCTCGCCAATTCACAAGCATCCCTTCCATCCCTTGGCTCTATCTCCCACTCTAATCTCCACGGTCACCCTCGCAAAACATGGACGCGACTCCCACTGCCCTTCTAAAGTTCCTCCTCCCAAAAACGCCCTTCCTCCTCAAAACAGCCCTCTCGCACTCCCTCTCCCTCTCCCCCACAAGCTCGAAATGGGACCTCAAGACAGAACTCACAGTCAATATGCTCCGCAACATGCTAGGGCCCGATACCAAGACTTCTTCCATTACCGCGGCGCAGAAACTTACGACTAAAGATCCTGGGGTGAAGGGCAGGATGTGGGTATCCAGAGTGCGTGTGGAGACCGAGGGTAGAGGTGAGGAGAGCAGGGAAGTTGTGATGCAGGCGGTCAAAGAGATGGGTGATGAAGGGGAGAATTGGGAGGAGCCGTTGGGAAAGGTGTTGGAGGCAGAGTGGACTGGATACCGTGCTGGTATATCTGACAATGCCCCCGAATCCACCGACCTGTCAGAGAAGCAGAAATTCGACAACCTCATGGATGAAACCACATCCAAAGTCACAGCCCTCTACTTCCATGGCGGCGCAATGTACCTGCTCGACCCAGCAACCTACCGTCCCATGGCCGCTCGTCTCGCGCGCCAAACAGGCGGCAGAGTGTTTAATGTTCGGTATCGACTAGCGCCGCAAAATCCCTTTCCTGCAGCACTTTTGGATGCGTTTACGGCGTACCTCACGCTACTATATCCACCCCCCGGGTCGCCACATGCGTCAGTGCCAGCGAACGAGATTGTGTTTGCGGGCGACTCCGCCGGCGGTATGATCTGCGCTGCGCTTCTCCAACTACTCCTCCAACTACACCGTTCACACGCCGATGAACCCTCCCTACCAACGACAGCATGGTACGGAAACACGGTCCAAATCCCTCTCCCAGCTGGCCTCGCCCTAAGCAGCCCCTGGCTCGACGTGACCCGCTCCCTGCCCTCTATTGAAGCAAACACGCACTATGACTACATCCCCCCGCCCTCTCTCATGAACAAAATGAAATACCCGCCTTGCCCCGCCTGGCCCGCTAAGCCCCCTCGCCCGGAATTATACTGCGACACAAGCGTGATGCTGCATCCGCTCGTGTCGCCGCTTCTCGCAAAGGACTGGAGCGGCGCACCTCCCGTATTCTTCAGTCTGGGCGAAGAGATGTTGCGGGACGAAGATGCGGTGCTAGCACGTCGACTACACGCGCAAGGTGTCAAAGTGCGGTGGCGCGAGTTCGAAGCTATGCCACATGTATTCGGCATAATACTTGATGGGACGAAAGCGAGTGATTTGCATTTCGAAGAGACTGCGGGTTTTTGTAAAGACGCTGTTGAAGGAACTGTGGGACAGAGCGATGCGACATTCGTACTGTTGAAAGGCTTGGAGAGGAGAGTGGTGGCAATGGAGGACTTGACGGGTATTGAGGACGAGGAGGTGGAAAAGGCGTTAAGGGAGGGGAAGAAGAGGATTGAAATGAGGCATGGGGACGCGGTGGCAGAGATGAAGCCGATGCTGTGAGGGGGAGGGTTGGCAGAATTCGAGGTCTTAGATTATATTCGAATCGTATGTACCCGTGTAATAGACAGACATGTCCGTCTACCAAGGTTGCGCATAATCTACAAAACAATCACAGCGGTGGTAACATGCTCTCACCCCATCTGAGCTCACATCACCTCTCCCTCTTCCTCCCCCTACCACTTCTCCTTGCAACCGCTATTTTCTCCTGTCCACTCTCCATGCTAGTCCCCAGTCCCGAATCCCTACCCAATTCCGCTTCATCCAACAAAAAGTCGTCATCCTCCTCGTCATCCGCCTCAGCTTCCGTCTTGATAGGCGCATCCTTCAACTTCGGCGTCGTCACCCTCTCCTCTTTGATGATCCCCTCATACTTCCCTTCGTTAGGAGAAGAGTACCGCAACGGATGATGCGACGACAGCGTAGGGAACGTGCGCGAAGCGTCCGATAGCGGCGAGGGAGGTGCCGAGTCGGCGTGTTCAGATTTAGGCGTTGTGGCGGCCTTCTTGTTTGCGGAGAGGGCGTCGTTGTCATTTTCTTCCTCGGCGCCAGCAAGACAGAACGAAAATACCGCCCAAGTAAGCAGCACAACCCCCATCTCCACCGCCCAAAACACGCTCGTGAAAACGGCAAAAGAAGCAAGCCGATGAGTATACATGACCCACCGTAAACCCTCCAATTTTGCCGCAAACTTAACATTGACCTTGTATACCTCCAGCGGCGTCTTAGAGCGAAGTTCTAGCTTGAGAGAAGACGGCACGTTCCGCCATCCCTTTTCAAATTCGACGCCCTCCATCATGTTGACCACCACCCTCTCACTCTCCATTCCAAACCCGAGCACATAGAGCGGCAGTCTCAACGCACGATAAGCTAGCTCCGTCATCCAGCTCCGATACATCAATATCGCAGGCCGCCGACTCCGCGCCAATACAAGCGGTTTCTCCGCCTCTTCATGGCGTATCGCCTCCATTGTACTCTTCTCCTGGACTCTCTCACAATTTTGCCTGAGAGCATAGTCCTCAACGTCCCACTCCTCCTCCCACCTAAGCACACCCCTAACCCCGCCCCCTACCTTCGCACTACCCCTTATCTCCACGCCTACCATCCAATTCCCGGCATCGAGATTCCTCTCGCTGCGCGGGACGTCCATCTCCACTATAACGTCATATTTCTGGCGACTGACGAGGCCGTGAATGTTGGCGATGCCGTAGGGATGTCGGGGTGGGCGGGGAACCAGCGCGCTGGCTTCGGTAGGTGAGGCAATTGGTGGTGAGGAGTGTGTCGGAGGCGGTGGTGGTATAAAGAGTGGGACGTGTGATGCGTGGTCGTATTGCAGGTACACTGGTACTGCGATACCGCGGATGGGGATGTAGGCGTAGTAAAAGGATGTATACGCGACGACGGCGATGCCGAGGAGGATGCTGGACGTGATGAAGAGGAGTGCGGTTCTGAGATACGTCCTCAATAATGCTGGGGATGACGCTATGCGAAAGGGTGCAAGAAGGACATCCTACACGCGTATATATTAGCACCTCAAGCTTCGGACGCGTCCGAACATGTGGGGGACATTTCGAAGCTGGCGGCGGTTCGCAGAGTAGAGCATGAAATGGCGAGCGTACTTGGACGGCATCGAAAAGCGTTCTCTTGTCTTCGCAATTATCGTCTGTGTCTTCCATCGTCGCAGCGTTGCAATGGGGCACGACAGAGCGGAATGTGGAAGGTTGTTGCGTAGCGGATCTTCACATGGGACGACCGCTAACGTGTGACGTCGATGAAGCTCTGACCAGGAGGAGCTTAGGCCGCAGGCACCACGGACGCCACGCCAAGCATCCATAGAGACCTCACGGTGCAAGCGACGCAGGTACGATGCATACCACGTGGAGTTGAATCCACCCGCATCCGCTGGCTCTCCCTCGCCACGATGGAACACCACGAATCAGCAGCCATAACATAGAGCGTGGTTTTATACTGCTTTTATTGCCATCACAAACGCAACTATAGAAAGATACTCCTACACAGCCCTCTCAGCGAAGAGACCCACGACCGACGCACACACGAACCAGGAACGACCTGAAAGCCAACAGTCCAGACAAGAGGCGCCGAACCCCACCGCCTTCCCAGATAGGAAAAACTCCGAGAAGACCCGCCGTCGGATAGTCATCAAAGTCGACGTGTCCAAAACCACATGGTATCATCCCAAGCTTCTTGAGCCCCTGTTTGAAAGAAAGGGGCGCATGTCATGAACGTGAATAGAGAGAATCCGAGCCAAAGGAGCAGTTTCTAAAACAAATAACATAGGGTACTGAGACTGCCAAACGTCTACTACCGCGAAAGAGGGGAAATCGCGCGAAGACTCTTTTCCCAATCATCGCAGCCCTCCGCAAGGGTTTCCGGCTGTCGTACAACGTGATCCGAGTCGAGAACTTTTGGTAGCTATGCAAGCCCGTACTCATTTGGTGTGGTTAAGACAGAGTTCCAAAGTGAAAGTGGAAAAATAAATGGCCGTGGGTATCGTAACGTCGTTGGGATATTCCCACCAGAGATCCCAGCATCTTCTCCGCCATCCTTATCGCTTGTAATTAGGACGCCATGGGGTGATCAACATTATGTTGTGTGGTGCAAGTACGGTCAAGCTTGCTTATGAGAAGGTGCCCATTTTGGGAGCTCGTCGAGAGCTCATAACCGAGTTATGCAGTCTTGAAGAAGCTCTAGTCACGCCATTGAGGGGTGAACTGGCGTTGACTAACGGTGAGCTCGGCAGGTAGGGAGACTTGGCGACCTTCTTGGGCGTCGACCGTTTGCGGAGAGGGGTCATAACCGCTTCGGCTGACTTTCCGGATCGGATGGGCCGAGATACGGAGGCCCGGATAGTGGGGTCCGACGGAAGGCAGGAGAGGTCACGGTATCGATTCTGATTGTTACGGAAGGCAGTCACCACTCCTCGATCAAAATGCTGAAGCATGACATCGGATGTGTTCCTCTGTCGATTGACCGGAGTGTCCGTCATTGGCGTCGGGTGTGCCGGAGTGGATCCAGGCATGGCAAGCATGGGGGTTGCCGGTGTAGCCGGAACTTCCGTATCTTCATCCTCATGTTCCACATCAGTGTCTTCTGCGTCGTCGCCGAAATCCATAAAATCGGTAATGTTGAGATCCTCCTGACTATCCACGTCTTCATAGTCGTCCTCGTCGTCCACGACAGCACCGTTCGTACCAATACTGACAAAGGGATAGAATGCCTCGGGAGGTCCGATGCTCTCAGCGCCAAAGATGAATTCGTCCGTAGGAGCAGAGCCAAAGATGCCCGTCAGCATGATGTCGGTTATGAAAGGATTGCTGAAAACCTCGTTGCTGACTTCGCTGTCCGAGCCGTTCAGTTGTTGCACCGTTGCGCGAGGACTATTGTTAGTGCTCGAGGAGCTACTCTTTGCACCATGCGCGGACATCCATGACGCCATCGATGCACGGGGTCGGTAGAACGTGAGCGTCTTAGTGGTGCGGTTCGTCACTGCAATCGCCTTGCTCCTATCATCGTGGATGAAAATACCACGAGTGGGCGGGATAGCGCGACCGTTGGGCCTTGAGGTCCGCTCGAATGGCTTAGGGCTCGAAGCTTTGGAACCTGGCGCAGAAGATGGACGGCGTAACACAGATTTCCTGTCCAGAGGAGTGTGAGGGCGAGCAATCGAATCCACCTCGGAATCATACTCATCCGTAGTGTCACCCATGTCGGCTGGAACAAAGCGTTAGTGACGATTCACAACAGTCAATGGACGCAAGCGTACTTTCATAGCCACTCGAGCCAGGATCTGAAAACTCGTCAAAGTCTTCAGCGGCTTCGGTTGGCACGCTCTGTGTCTCCTCCTGACCAAAGTCCCAAAAGGACATTTCGGATGCAGGAGAGTCATAATCTCCGTTGTCCTCGTCGTCGTGGTCCATGAGCTGACTCAAGCCCGGAGGGAGTTTGTCTTGCTCCAGGAACAGGTCAGGGTAGAGAGTGCTATCAAGCTCCGAAGAAGAGGTACTGGAGCTGTCCGATACTTGGACCTCATCATCGAAGCGAACGCGCTTGGTGGAACTGTCCGAGTACTTCCTCTTTGCGCTTGGTTCGGGCGAAGCTGGGAGAACCTCGGGCTCAAAGAACTGGCCGAAATCAAGGCTAGGTAGACTCATGCTATACGTGTCGCCCAGCGGGGCAGTGATGGCGAATATGTCATCACTCGCATGACTATCGAGGCTCAGACGACGCGCATCATTGTACTGGCTGATGAGGGCAGTAGCTTGTTGCTCCTCCTCACGAATGATGTAGCTCTCCTCTTGCTCTTCAAAATTGAATTCAGATTCATCGTCTTCAGGCACCAGATTGACGCCGCTGTAGTCTTCGTCATCCGTCTCGATGGCATGCTCAAAGCCATTCATGTCTTCGTGGGCGTTTTCCTTGTATTTCAACAGTGGCTTGAGGCCACCATTGCTGAGTTTCCGTGCAACTTTGCGGCGGGGGAAAGAGTGTTGCTCAGACGTATCGTCGCCAAACAGCACTGATGTATTAGACAAGTTGCTGAAGGTACGTTTCTTGTTGCTCGTTAGTAGCTGGTTCAGTGGGTGTTTGTTGGGTTTGAGCCCCGTTTCATGGGATGCAACCTCTTCCTCCTCATTCTGAGATTCGACTTCATCAACAGGTTCGACGCAGATCGAGGGACGTTTTCCCTTGCCCTTGCCGCGGCCATGAGACGGGGCGAACATGTCTGGTTCGTCTTCTTCTTCTTCTTCACGAGCACTACTATCTTCCTCGTCGTCTTCGTTGGCGGCATCCTCGGTGGCAGCCTGTCCGCTGCCGCGGCCACCTGCGCGACGGGTGCTTGTATGTGGGCCATCGTCAGAGGAGGTGGAGCGGTGATCGCTGCCCCGGGCACTGAAGGGTCTGTCGAAAACGAGCTTGTGGTCCTGCATGTGCTTGCCGCCCAGTTCGGCCATCAAAGCTCGGGAGTGTGGAGGATATGCCATTCGGGTGGTGGGTCCTTTGGTTTCGCCGTGGAGGGGTAAGTTGGGCGAAACAGTGGATGATGTGTTCAGCGGATGGAGGAGGTTGGGGAGGCGGTCGGGAGGAGTCGAAAGGAGAAGAAACAGCGTTGGTGGTCTGAATGTGGTGTACTGGGTGGAAGGCCTGTAACTATGTTGAGCCTTGGGGGTGTCGATGTTCTGGAGGTTGAGCCGGTAGAACGGACAATGCGGGAGTGGGCGGGCAGGCGAGACGATAGTTCAATTGCCGGGGTTCGTGTGAAGCCAAAGTGCCACACGCTTGAGCGGATTGTATCGTCGTAGAGGTTGAAATTCTCGTGAGCTGGCCGGCTGGGACGGCCCACAGCGTATTGCGGGCCGCCCAGGAGGGATTTAGAGCTCAGCGATCGCCTGCGGCATTGTCTCGACGAGGATGGTGGTGAATGGTGTTCAGATGGGGTCCTTTGTGGTATTCTGTGCGACTTCGGTGTCGGGGGAGGTGTGCGGAGGGAGGGCGAGGGCAGGAGGCACGACGATGGGGGACATGATGATTTTTGGGGAGCCTTGGCGGGGCTAGCCATATCGGGCACGCTAAGGCACAGTGCATCGGCGGTGAGAAGCGACCGGGGGAGTCGTCAGACGAGACGAGACGAGACGAGACGAGCCCGTCAGGACGTCCAACGGCCAGCGAGGCGATGAGTCTTGTGGCGGTACCGCGGGCGCGCAGGCAGCAACCGCGGCCACCGTCACGCCGTGGCCCAGCTGCCGTGGAAGCATCTCTGCTGCAGAGACTTCCCGCCGTCGTGTGCCCCTCGCGTTGTTGCGCCGAAATTATCGTTGCGCTGCCCGGGTTCCCCACCAAACTAAGCTCGGTATGGATCCCGACCAGCGTCCAAACACGCGCTGGTGAGGCGACGGGGCTAAAAAGGAGCTTCAAAGACGCCGCGGCAGAATCCAATTGGGTCCTGCTCACACACGGCCGCCTGTCGCAGCCTGCACTTGCATGTCCGCCGTGCTGTGTAGAATGTGCAATGAGTGGTAGTAGATTGCCTCTTTGTTCGCGCTCCCAGGCCGCCGGCCGTGAGCAGCCCTCGCCCGCGTCATAGCCACCAACATCTCTCTACACGACGGTTGCGGGCTCCACCCTGCCCCTCCAAAACACACTTCCATCCGCGTTGGCGCTCCCAGCACAGAAAAGCGGTGAAGCGGTGCAAACGTAGCCGTGCCAGAACGAGTGCAGCCGCCCGCCGCATGCTTTCAGAGCCCTGGTGGAGTCGAGGCGAGTCACAGTGTGGTTCTGCGGACAGCCCCAGAGCATCGCGGGGCTCAGGCTGCATACGTGCTCCACTTGTCGCTGGCTGCTTCGTCTCCGGTGTCCGCTCGCTGGCCTGGCGAGAGACATCCATCTTCGGCGTGTCATATCGACCATGGGCCTGATTGGGCAGGTATCCCAGTGCCCTTTCGCCCTCGTCTTAATTCCTATTCGCTGGGCTGTTGTGATTACGAGGGACTGCATGCAGATTCTACCCGCGCCACGAGAGAGCCGCCTGGTGTAGCTTGAAATCCCACGCGCTTGACCACTCTCGAGTCAGTGACACCCAGCTCTACTGCGCGCCAGCTCACGGCCATACAAGTAGTCGACAGCTGTCCAGACCATGGCTAGTACGGTGGAGAACGACGTAGTCTGTTGCATGATATTGTTGACACATCACCTGACGTAGACCTGAATGCTCACGTGCCTTTTGGTCGAATTGGTGGGAATGTTGGGGGCTGTACGCCATTGTAGAAAATGTCCGGTAATTAGCCAATCCAAGGCGCCGATTCCGGCCCTTACCATCCTCGCGCCTCCGCCTCACCAAGTCCAACTACGCTGGACGCCCGCGGAGCCTCCAGCTCGGCTAGCCCCGCCAGACCGCCAAGATCCCGTACGATGTCTTCGTAGTCAAAACCCAAATAATACAGCAGACGAGCCGCCCACTGGAGCGTCTCGCGCACTTCTGCGCGCTGGACCACAGTCAATTCCCCGCCCCGCCGTCGTCGTTCATCTTCTTCTCGCTGCACCTTTCGCAGAATGGCCCACACTGTTTGCCGGTTGGGGTCAACTCGGCCTCGTAGGACGAGCTTTGCCCCAGACTGCTGGACGATCTCAATGTTTTCTGGTCGACTCTCGTATTCTTCGCCCTTGGTCATGCGGAATTGGGGCATTGTGGGGAGACCGCCGGCTGCCCGATAGGGCTCGAAGGTCTTCGGTGGCTTGTAGCACCACTGGTCCACAACCTCTCTGCCTTTACGACTTCCATACCCTTCCAAAATTCCACCGAGGACTTGATTGAAGTCGCCCGTGGAGAGCTTTATAGGCTGAATTGCGGAGAAAGCGAGAAACTGTGAACAGTACTGCTTCCACTCGTCATGCACCGTGGACACTATTCCGAGGACGCAACAGAGCTCATTTCGTACGCGTCTCAGAACCAGGTCTTCCCAAGTAAATAAAAATTGGGTAAAAGCCCGGCAAGCTTTGTTCTTCTCCGGTGAAGGCACCGCACTAGGAGTAGATGGAAAGCGCAACAACTCGGCGCCGAAAGTCGCTAGAATTTCAGGCTGGGGTCGGTAGCCGGGCGATTCCAAAACATAATCCTGCATGCCTTGCACGGATTGCCAGCGATGCAATTTAATCTGGCTGCAGAGCATGGCAGTCAGGAATGCATAAGGCATCCGTTGGTTCTGCGTTGTGCTGTTAAATGTTCCGGTCTGTTTCACAATCTTCAAGACCAAGTCGTTCTCGCCCGCCATGGTTCCGAAACGTATAATGGCGGCTGCCATGGTCCAGTTGCTGTACATTGTCGGAGGAATCAATGGGCCATCAAGGTCGTCAGCGAAAAGGAACCACCGTCCCAGCTCGTACATCTTCGATTCTGTAGCGAGGTCTAAGACTCTAGCAAGAAGTGGTATGGGAAGTTGGTTTTCAAATGCTGGGAATTCGATCGGCGGGAGTCTGCTCGTGAAAGGTTCATCGTGCCGGAGAGTTACGCCCTTGAGTGTCTCGAAAAACTGTTCCAGGGATCTTTGCTTGTTGCTGTCGGTGTGTTCCTGAAGCACCTTCATTGTAGTCATAGCGCCAGCGATGTCGCCGTTGTTGGTGTACGATCGTATTGTTCGATGGAGCAAACTAAGTGGTACCGTAGTAGGCTCGAAAAAGTATGGTGGGTCAGAATCGGCCATGGTAGACTTGGACGAAGCATTAACAGCGCTGATTTCAGTGCCGAATGCAGATGCCAGATCCAGGATGCTCAGTAGCAGCTCGGGCCGCCTCTCTGGCACTATTCCACCCGACTCCAGCAGGCGCGACATGATGGTGTCCCAAGTGGTGGAGCCTAGGCTTAGTGAATTGAGATCGAGAAAGCGTTTGAGCTTCTTGATACTGTCGACAAGGGCTTCTGGCGTAGTTCCTCGAGCCCCAACGCCTAGCCGCATAGCGTTTACCAAGCCGTCGACAAAAGCCGTGACAACTTCACTACTGATTGTTCTTCGGGTCAGCGCGCGGTCTTCGGCATCCGTAGAACGACTGCCGCGCTGTCGAAATAGTCTCCAGTCACTGAAACGTTCAAGATCTCGCCCTTTTGCCTGCATCAGTTCGCGCCAGCTGATGAGACCCCAACCGCGTCCCTTGTTGTCCGACGACATTTGGTCCAGGATTGCAGACCCATCCAACAGCCAGCCACCATGGAGACAGGTCCAGAGTATGAGCTCCAGCCACAGCTCTGGAGCCACCTCGGTGACTTGTATTTTGTAGCGCGACCCGGGTATTTCGTGGCCAAGAAAATACGAGGCGTTCAAGCGCTCGGTGGCTACCTTGACGGACGCTTCGTGGGCTTTCCATGTGGCATCCGACAGCGCTGTGAGTATCTTGGTCGACAGAAGATGCAGAGTCGGAGGCTGCTGCAGCGCATGGTCATCCAGGGGTGCTTTGTGTGTATAAACTGAATCTGGCATGAACCCGATGTGGTGAAGATGGGCGATGATTTCTAGCACATGTGACATGATGGCATCGTCGGTGTGGCTATGGTCCTCTGCGGCGACCAGGATCCAGTTAGCCAGGCTTCGCCAAAGCTGTCCAATCGCCCGTTTGATCACCCTGTGGTGCGGGTCAATGGAGTCCGGCATAGAGGTGAGGTTGTCCAGCGTGTGCTTGAGCTTTCTTGGGTGCCGGGCTGGCTGCGTCCGGAGAGGGCCATCGGTCAGGTCGGCCAACGTCCGTGGTTCCGTCTCGGGCCAAACGACGTTGGCAAATGGCTCCAGCTGCATTAAAGGCTCGACCGAAAGCGCGCCATCTTCAACGAGCTTCTTCGCGATCCACACGGCCGTCTCCCATCGCTGCTCCACCAACGCATAGAAGCTGAGTAGATCATGATTGGCGTCCTGTGCGCCGTTGAGCACTACAGCGAGATCCAGTGGTGCCACCACGGACGACGCATGGGGATTGTCGGCGGGTCTTCGTCGGAGACGTGACGGGAGGAAAGGATCGATGGCGGCGAGCCATTGCCGGATGTCGCCACGATCGTCGGGGTGTGGGAAGGGTATGCGCGAGCGGATAGGCTGTCTGCTGTAGCTCGAACGCAGGTTGGGTGGAACGGCGTCTTGGGACGGTTCAATGGTCGCCTGTGTGCTGGCTTGTTCTTTGCGGCGGCAGGCGGAAGAGAAGGGGCGGCGGCGGATGCGGATGCGCCGCGCAACGGCAGGAACAAGGAACTCGGGGACAGAGCAGGAAGCGACGGTCCTGGAGTTGGACAGACGGAAAGCCTGGGTCAGCACGCTGCGGATGCATGTGTGGGCAGCGCTCATTGATGGACGATGGGGGAGGGGGGCCCCGAGTGGTGTGGAAGGCGGACGTCGGACGTCGGAACTTTTTCACAGTCCATGACGTTCACCGCGACGCGCCGCGATGCCAGGCGGCCCGAGCGCAAGCTTCGTACTTGGTAGTAGCTTCCGCGACCTCACGCCTGATCCGCGAGCAAACAATTGAGCAAAAAGTTTGCCTTCACACGCCGCACGCTACTCGCCCGTCACGCCTGGTCGGCTTGACGCGTCTATATAACCTGCGCTCGCTCACGCCCTTCTCCGATCACGGCAGGCTATCCCCAAACATTCGAGACCCGTCATCCATTCTCGCAGCCATGCCGTACCGCGTGGGTAAGTTTCTTCGCATCATCGCCTTGGAGAGAAGTGTTGACTCTTGCTGCTGGAACCAAGTCCATGTTCTTGTCAATCGGTCTTTTCGAAAGCTGACTTGAGACGCAGAGCTGGCCAAGCTAGGCCGCGCAGGATGCAAGAATACAGAATGTAAGGATGCCGGTGTCAAGATCGCCAAGGGAGAATTTCGCATGGGGACGCTGGTCACAATCCATGAGCATACTAGCTGGACCTGGAAGCACTGGTAAGCCCGCTCAATGTCCTCGAAGCGCAAGCTCTAACCCACGCAGGGGATGTGTCACACCAGTTCAAATCGCCAATCTTATCGAGGAGAGTGGCGGCGATACGGACATGGTCGACGGCTATGACGACCTTCCTTCGGAGTACCAGGAAAAGATCAAGTTCGCTCTCGCCAATGGCCATGTCGAGGACGAGGACTGGAAGGGCGACGTCGAGTGCAACCGCCCGGGACAGAAGGGTTTCCGCGTCAAGGTCAAGACGCCCAAGAAGAAAAAGGGTAGCAAGGCTGACGAGGTACGTATCCGAGAAGCTTGTAGCCTACGCCATACTCACCACGTGCAGGACACTGATGAAGAGGAGCCCAAGTCGAAGAAGAAGCGTGGTCGTCCTGCCAAAGAGGACAACGATGACGAAGCCCCCGCCCCCAAAAAACCCCGCGGCAAGAAGGCGGCCGTCAAACACGAGGAAGCCGTCAACAGTGAGGACGAAGCCTCCAAGCCAAAGAAGGGATCGAGGGGCAAGAAGCAGCCAGTGTATAAGGAAGAGTCCGAGAGCGAAGCCGAAGCAAAGCCGAAGGTGAAGAAGGCAACCAAGGGCAAGAAGGCCGTCCTAAAGAGGGAAGCCAGTGAAGATGAGGGTGAGGATGCTGAAGAGCTTGGGCCTCCGCAGCCGAAACGTCGCAACAAAAAAGCGGCTGCTGCCGTCAAGGAGGACAAGCCAGCCCCAGCCCCGCAAAAGAAGTAAGTCTAACTCCTACCTTTCGTTTCATCAGACTCACACCTAGCAGGGGTAGAAAGAAGAAGGCCATAGCCGAAGTCGATTAGATGCGCAATCACATTGTGTCCGTCAGCGCGTTGTGCGCTTTATCGCATCGTTTGGCTTCCCGTACTTCGGATCTGACAGTGGTCCCAAAGGTGTATTTTCTGCATGATGGGTCTGATAAGGCCGGCTGTTGCGTTTCGATGGCTAGGAGTCTATTAGTCACTTAGCGATATCGTCTGTGATGCAAATACCCGTCCGCATATGAGCGTGCCGACCTACGTAGTTATCTCATTAGAACATAACTCTTATCCATCCTCACCGTACTTTTCCTCGGCACGAGCTTATTTGCTCCCTGCATATCAGGTCTCAAACTCATATGCGAAGGCTAGGGTCTCCATCCGATCTAACGCTAACTTTTCCCCGTTAGACACATGTTTGACACGTCTTCACGACGTCACGACATTTCGCGTCAAAGCGTTCAACCACACTTCCCACCCCGTCATCGACATCTTCCATGACCGCGATCTTCGCGCCCGAAAAGCCCATGCGTTTGAGATCGAAGGTTCGATCGATACCTGTACCTAGAGGGAAAGCGACCTTTCTTGACGATTGCTCTCGTCAGTCCTCCCTAAAAAATGCTGGCGGCTGGGACACAACGGGAGATCACCTTTGAATGCAATAACTTCACTTTACTTTACAGGGTGACACACGAAGCATTGTGAGTTCTTGTTCCGATGGGGTCTTCCTCAGGTTGGGTCCACTCTTCAATTTGGGTGGCGCTTTTACATAATTCTATCTACGTCGAAGGACGTCGCCGCCATTCTTACACCCATCAGGTCTCCTAAACGGACACACTTTGGTCAGCTTCAATGATCAACCACCCCAGTCCTGGCCAAAATTATCAATCCAGGCACATATCGTCGACGTCAGCTTTACCTAGCACAAAGGCCATGTCCTGCGAAAGCAACCCGATCGATCTCGCCATCGACTAGTTCCCGTCCCTGGCGCCGATGCAGGTTAAATTCAGAGCCTATACGTACCCTTCCGATCCCAGGCCCCCCGGTAGATCTGGGGTACCATGCTTGAGACGTCCACTCGGAACTCTGCTGTCTCGATCTTGAACCCATCGTTGGTCGCCGTGTAGGAGTCATGAAATGCTGTCGGGCTGTAACTCGTCAGAGGCTGTTGACGTGGTGACGTGAATTAAAATCTCGGTAATGTATATAAAAGAGCGACCTAACTACCTGGCCTGCGTTATTATCCTGACACCTAATTCTTTTGCAATTCAACCTCAACGTTACAACCGATTTGCCCACATATATCCAAACCTACAACACAAAATGCCCGCCGATGATCAGTACGAGCAGCAAAACGACTTCGCCCAGAATGGCCCTGTCGCCGATGCAGTGGACAACGATTATGCGAGTCGCACCGGCCAGAGTCAGGTCCCAGTTCAGAACGATGAAGCTCCTGTAGAGGATCCCTACAACAATCCCTCCGCAGATTCTGATGAGCAGCTCGGTATATGTCATTGCACCCCTCATATCGCCTCCCATATTAATACATAGCAGCTCAAGATGAGAAGGACGCCATCGATCAAAGTAACATCATCGACAGTCGCACGCGTGGGGCAGTGAAGAAGGCCGGTACCTACGCTGAACCTGGTGATGAGGAGGGTTTACCTGGGCCAGAGGATGGGACGTCGCAATCCGCCAGTAGATGAGGGACGTGTCGGTAAAGCTCATGCACGGGGTATCAGCACCTGGTACGTCGCATTGGGAGATGCTGTCATCTGCCTGTTGCCACGCGGTCGTGTCGCAGAATCCATATTCTGTAGAACTCTTCCAAATGGTGTAAAGCCCCGATATACAGTATCGAAAATTGTAACCTTTTGCAATTTGTGACGCTTGTCCACAGCCTCGTCAATTTGTTACTCCGCCTCGTCGTGATCCATTCCCTTCTAACTACAATCACTCGACGACTCGCTTTGCCGCTTTGCGGCATAATTTCGTTACTCGGTCGACGTCCACCATCGCCGGAGCTGGGGCGTTGCCACGCCTCGGTGGAACCTGCTCGGAAGGCCCTCTCCCTCTCAGGTCAAAACTTCACCTCACAATTTTGCTTTCAAAAACCAACACCACCCGCGCTCCCTTCAATACGCCACCCAAAATGCCGAACAAAGGTACAAAGGCGAGGAACAGTAAGCATTACTACCTCGTTCCTAACAATAGCTGCAGATTTTTCTATCATTTGCTATTACTCTCTTTGCTTCCACAGTGATTGGTACTAACGGCACCGTTTATCTAGTGATTGTGTCCATCTCGGGAATCCAAGGTCGACACCCGATCAGCGTGGGAGTAGCATACTGGTACCGAGGCCACTTCCTCTATGGCCCTCACGGCAATCCTGTTGAGCCGATACCCTTCGCAACTAAGGAGATTCACATCATCGGCACCACTATCGATACGGCACCGCCATATAATCCCCACAGCATGGATCTCGAGGATGAGAGGGAAATTGCGGCTCTGCACCGGGGCATGATTCGCGAGTGGGAGAATATGCTGGAGGAGAATTCAATCAAGCCCCACACTGAAGCATTTGCAGAGCAGACTACGCTAGTTGAGGGTTTAGCATTCAAGTCTACAGAGGGAGAAAATCAAGGTGAGGATGATGATATAGCGCGTTGCCTCAGCATACGACGGGAAATTGGCAGTGTGCGGCCAGTATCATTTGCCATCCACTATCCTCGAACGTATACACTGACAATGAGCCAGACACACAACTCGCCATATCCACACCACGAGGTCGTCCGTTTGCTCTAGACTACTACCTACCCGCGCATGATGCGTACTACAACGATCACGCCTTGTACCTCGCTGCTTCTGCTCCTGTCTCCAACCGCGGCACACCGTCACGCTCAAACACTCCCTACCACTCGCGCCCTTTCTCGCCGCATCACGAGTACAGCTCAGGCTGTGCCATGGCTCCTGATATCCGCCCTACAGCTTCTATGTCCCGCGTGGATCAGCTGATGGACGATCATGGCGTCAACTGCTCTATCCAGATGTTGCAGCATATCGCGCCTTGTGAGTTCATCCCTAACTCATACTTTTAGTGAGACTTGAAACTGACATCCGTCAAAGCGCTCTTGAACGAGGATGCGGACGCCGCCTTCACAAGCGGCCCTTGTCGGGACAATGTTCGGCCAGGCTTCTTACGCACTTCGACCATGTTCGACGACGATAACGACAACCTCACCATGTTTAGACCACAAGTCGCTCGGACTACTCCCCGTGGTTCTAGTGTCGGCTTGGACTTTACACCAGTTGGGTACGAAACCAGTTGGCAGCCGGTCTCTCGCACCCACTCCTGTGTGCCGAGCGACACCACAGGTTTGGACGAGTCCGTCGGCAATGCGTCTGACCCAAAGTCTCGTGTGCGCAGCTTGGCTTCGGGGTGTAGTGAGTATTCGGCCTCTCGCAACCATTCTCGCGTCCCAGGTGTTGCTCCTGGTACGAATGAGACTGTTGGGATTAATACTTCACCCTCGACGCCTCGCATTTCCAACTTTGCTTCGAGTATCAACGAGCGGCCGACCCCTTGCACCCACTCCCAGGTCCCGTACATCTCCGCTGGCGCAAATGAGGCTCTTTGTTATGTTTCTTGCCCAACGCCTCGCGTTCCCAGCTTGACTGCAGCTGGTGCCGATGCCGCTCGCACTTTCCGTATCCTTACCGACACGACTGACGGCTTTAGTGTCCCATCTCGTAAAGGTCAACTCACGCAGAGCCATTTTGGAAACGAGTGTGTCGGTTTCGGAAGCCCCTCCCGTCCAAATGCACGCGTGTCAAGCATCTCGTCGACCCTGCAAGACGAATCGAATAACCGGGACGGCTCCGGCAGTACTGTTTGCCAAATGTTGCGCCATTCAAGCCTCCCCATCAATACGGCTGAGACTTTCACGAACATAACTCAGGGTTCCACCGGTCCAGCTTGTGCAGCTTCACTTACGCAGAGTCAGGCTGGAAATAGGCTGGGAACTTTGCGCTCAACTTCCCGTCCAGCTCCACCCATGCAAGTTCAACTAGGAGCCACGCGGAATACATCTGCTCCATCCTCACGTCCGATGTCCCGCGTCTCTAGCACTAACAATATCGACGACATTTTTGGAGGCTCCTCTCGTCCCCTGAGTCGAGCCCAGAGCAAGAATTCCATGTCCGTCCTCGGAGACGACTTTAACGGCCACCACAGCAAGTTCTTCCCCGCCGGTGTTCTAGCTTTGAAGGATTCACCGCGCAATATGCCTAGGTTAGGGGCCATCGGAACCGTGCCTCCCCAAATCCGTCGCCCACGCAAAGATAGTATGGCAAAAGCCTCCGTGGCACTCAATCGAGTCTATATTGCCGCCGGTTGCGGAACATCCACCGCTTGCAATATGAACACCGTGGAGCGTAGCACTCCCGCTCTAGACCCAAACATTGCAGCCTCTGACCCTTCCCCTCTCGACCTTAACATGCACGGTAGAGACGATCCCGCCCTCGACCCCAAAATAAGCGGTTGTGAAAACCTTATCACGATATCGTCCCCTTTCTCCGACCTCGAGATTGTTAAAGAGGGTCCTTTCAGGTGCCCGCTCCATAGTAGCGACTGCGACGGCATCACGGTGACGAATCTCCATATGACGGAGAATGCGCGGCGCACTAAGGGCTTGGTCGGTCCTTTGCCGTTGGTTGAGGCTCATGGACGTCAAATGGTAGATTGGTCTACCGTATTGAATGAGGAGAGGGCTAAGTCGCGCGGTATGTAAATGTGGGTGGGTCTTTCTTGTTTCTGGGTTGTCAGTCTGGCGGCAGCTCACCCTTTGCTTTTCTGTCGATCAGGCATTGATAGGGCCCTTTCAAGTGAATATGGGATCTCGCATCATGGACAAACGTGTGTTAATAGTCCGGCTTGCGGAATGTCAATCTCGAGTAAAGCTCGGGTTTCAGATCGGTGAATGCGGACATAAGTATTGCTCTGCTTCCAAAACATCGGTCTCGAATCTGAGGCGGGTTCTGTGTTTGATGGTTACGAACATGGATGACATCTGGAATGCCGTCACCGCTATGGTGATCGAACGGGTTTCGGATATGGCGTGGGGACGTCCGGGGTTTTGCGTGAAAAGTCTTCTTACAACCACTAGTCGTCATGTCATGAGGGCGGACGTGTATTTACAAAGACCGAGTGGATGATTTAGAGTTTCGTTCTGGATTCATCTATTTTGTTGCGATGACCCTAGTTTTTGAAGCTCCTTCGTTATGCTCGCTTGCTCGAGGCTTTTGAAGTGTGCTCACAGTGTTGGTATGCGACACAATGGCCAATTTTGCAGGTACCTGAACAGGGCATCATTAATATACCTACTCTGCCTACATTGTTCGAACCCGATTGACCTTCCTCCTACTCAAGAGTCCCCATACGTTCCCCTGTGCAGTCTCAACCCTCACAGCCCCACAATTCTCACTCTCCAAACGATTGAACCACTCTGACAAGGCTGGAAACTCCTTTGAACAAGCCCTTCCTGGACAGTGATATGCCTCTGTCCTGAGTGCGGGGCTAATTACATTTTGAATGCGTCCAGTCAAAGTACAAGAGCCGCGGTAGTAAAGGTAGCATTCGAAGTCGCCGGTGTGAGAATTGTGCGCTGCCGATATGGTAGTGATGATGGATGCGGAGGAAGAAGATGGGTATGTGAGAAGCTTTTTGGTGATGGTGTTGTGGCTTGGGTCGCGACGGCGGATTTAGTTTAGGATGGTGGCGTGGCTGATATTATTCTTGGTGTGGAAACCGCTCTCGCAGCTCTGGTATCAGTGCGCGTGCATATGGCGTCCTACCTCATGCTGCGTGCCGAACGCATCGTTGCAAGCCTCCTAGAAGTACTGAGGATTCTAATGACTCCATCTGTTCATGTGTTCAGTCGACGCTTCCGAGGTCCAGAACTCGGCACTACATATGTCGACAGGGCTTTTGAGATCCGATAGAGAGGATGTCAATAGACATCCCGGATTCGACGGCTTCTCAGCCATCTTTCTCCTAATACGAGAATCTCGCCGTTGACTATTAGCTTGTGTCCTCTGCTCTTCTCCTCGAATCAATATTGGCCGTACCTTGGCCCCGATATGGCCCGTTGCAGTGGCAGCCTACCATCCAGTTGTTCGCGGAAGGATGGAGGGGGGGAGGCGACGTTCACACAGGAACGAATTTTGGGTGTGACACGACAGTCGAGTATTTTGACACCGACTCAACTTGCTAGAACTATGGCATAGGATCGATGATGCTTGCATTCGATACAGATACCGGGCCACGCTCGGCTCCTCGAAGTGTTGAATTGTTTTCGAACACACACAACTATGCATCTCCAATGCGTACTTTTCCCCTCTCTCAAGAACGCCGTGTTGAAATCAGCATCCAAACATGAACACCCACCATGCTATACACCCACTATCCGAACCAACTCTCACAACTCGTTACTCCTGTCCCGGCCAAATCGCATCAGCAATAGCCCTCACAAGCTCCAGCTTCTTTCTCATATCCTCATACCCCAATGAGTTTCCTTCAGCATGACTCGCAAACCCACACTGCGGGCTCACGCTAATCTGCTGTAGCGCCTCCTCCTTCGGCTGCCCTGTGCCTTTAGCGATAAAGTCCGCAGCCTGGTTCACACGAGAGATCATCTCATTTTTGTCTTCGAGGGCGGGGAACTTCGAGGTGATGACGCCGAGCACGACATTCTTGTTTTTGGGAAGGTGCGCGAGGGGCTCGAAGCCGCCGGCGCGCGGGGTGTCGTATTCAAGGTAATATGTGTCGACGTTTAGGTCCTGAGGTTGAGGGTCAGTTTCGTTCAAACTGGTGGAGTAAAGGGAGAGACTGCACATACCTGGAAGAGCTTCTTCGCGATATTGTCGTATGCGCCCTCGGAGAAGTGACGGCTCCCGACGTAGTTACCGCGACAGAGATGAATACCAAGGTGCATGTCTTCCGGCCTCTCAAAGCACTTGTTGTAGAACTTGACATAGGCGTCAAACATCTCCTCTGCTGTCTTGTCATTCCCCTTGTCCGCCTTCCACCCCTCCAACATAGCCTCGGAGCAAAAATACGCTAGGTTGGGATCATCGATCTGAATATTCCTGATACCCTGACCGTGCAGATACTTCAGCTCCGTCTGGTACGCCTTGGCCACATCCTCAAAGTATTCCTCGTCGTTGGCGTACACCTCCTTCGGGTAAGCTCTCCCGGCCCTGTAGCGGAAGTGGTACCAGGACGGCGAGATGACGGTGATCTTGATGTTCTTCCAGTCTTCTTCTGGGACCAGCTTCTTCATGATGTCGACTTCTCGTTGGTAGCTTGAGTGGCCCGGGTGCGAGATCTTGCCGGTGCAGACGGTGACAGAATTTGGGATTTCCTTGGATTCCATGAAGGACTTGACATCCGGTGCGTAGTCACGGAACATGTCTGCGTTGTAGCCCTTGAGAACGCCGAGCTGAAGCTCTTTCATGCCATTGAGCTCTTCGAAGAAAGTTCCCCAGAACATGTGCCTGTCCGTGTAAGCGATTGGCTGTCCGATGACGACGGGCACGCGGGCACCTACCTCGCATATTCTCCGCTGGACACGACTTTTAGCCCGGCATCCTTCTGCAGCTTTATCACGTCTGCAATGGTCTTGTCCTCCAAGGGTGTCAAATCAGCCTGGGTAGCCTTGCCCGCCGCAACATCGTACCGCTTCTGGACCAGATCCTGGGGGCGAAGCAGGGAGCCGCAGTGCTCGGCCCGGAAGGGAGGGTTTCTCTTTGCAGTCGACATTTTCTTGGGGGAATGTGCAGGCTGGTGTGTATTACGCAATGGCCGGAGCGGGAACTGAAGAGCTTTAAGGGACGGGCTGGCTGTGCCCCTCATTGCCCCGCCTTGGTGTCAGATTGATCTTGCCATTGATCTGCCCGCAAACCACGTGCCAATGTGGAGACACGGGCGACGGTTAAATGGGGCGTAGTACGCTCTGCATGTGCCATGTGCCATGTGCCATGTAGTCTTTGCGAGGGACTGCAGTGACCCGAACGCGAGACTTGGGAAGAGGCCAAGGCGTGCAGACCTTCTCCAATTGACTTTGGACAGACGCGTTGCCAGATGCGTCATCCTCTGCGACGGTCGCGACGCGAGTCCCCGTGATGTGACATGTAAGCATGGAACCCTTCCGAAGAGATATGACGGACGGGTAAGAAGACAGCATCCGACGAGCGTCCCGGGCCCAGCACGCCCACCACACGAGGGCGACGGTGTTAAGCAAACGCCGACGGAATTGCCCCGCAGTGGTGGGGAGAACGACATCACATTGCGACATCGACAGCCGTCCCGTCTTAAGAAATCGCCCTCCGCAAGCTTCGCAGCCCTCGTAACCTACCTTGCACCCACCTGCCTACCCCAATCTCAAACCCTGACCATGACGCGAGTCCTACTTACCGGCGGCAGCGGCTTCATTGCTGCGCACACGCTCGATATCCTGCTGAAGCGCGGTCATTCGGTCGTGACGACTGTCCGAACGCAGGAGAAAGCGGACAAAATCAAAGCCGACTACCAGGACGCGGCGGAAAAGGGCAACTTGAGCTTTGCCATCGTTCCGGACATTGCTCAGGAAGGCGCATTTGACAGGGCTGTCGTCTCAGACCCACCGTTCGAAGCGGTTCTGCACACGGCGTCTCCTTTCCACTTCAACGTGACCGATGTCCAGAAAGTACGTGGATGCGATTGACTGCGTTACTCGGGCTGACGAGACAGGATCTCCTTGACCCCGCAATCATCGGCACTACCGGTATCTTGAAGTCGATCAAGAAGAGTGCGCCTTCAGTGAAGCGCGTAGTCATCACGTCATCGTTCGCCGCCATCATCAACCCATCCAAGGGGAACTGGCCTGGCCATGAGTACTCTGAAGAGGATTTCAACCCGATGACTCAGCAAGACGCGCTGGAAAGCCCCGCTGCAGGCTATCGTGCAAGCAAGACGTTTGCGGAAAAGGCCGCGTGGGACTTTGTGGAGAAGGAGAAGCCAAATTTCACCATCTCAACCATCAACCCGCCGCTGGTGTTTGGGCCAATTGTAAGATTACTACAGCGGTATGGAATTGAAAACTTGACTGACAACCGAGAAGATCCACTCAATCGACAGTCTGGACAGCCTCAACACCTCGAACCAGCGCATCGCCGCGGCGGCACAAGGCAAATGGAAGGATGAAATCGCAGCTACAGGAGTCTACTTTTGGGTAGACGTGCGCGACGTGGCAGAGGCGCACGTTGCCGCGGTGGAGAAGCCGGAAGCGGCCAACAAGCGCTTCTTCACAGTGGCTGGATTCTTCAACAACAGGCAGATTGCGGACATCATCGCGAAGCACTTCCCGGAGTACGAGGACGTCCCGGGCAAGTCAACACCCGGCGGTGACTACCCCGAGGGCGGCATCGAGAAGAGCCTGTACAAGTACAACAACAAGCGAAGCATTGAGGTCCTGGGGATCAAGTACAAGTCGTTTGAGGAAAGCATCGTGGATTCGGTCAAATCGTTCCAACCGAAGGGCTTGTAGCTCAGGTCTGGGTTGGAAGGCGAACGAGGGGCTGCGGCTATAGATTCCTGTTACAGTACAGTGGCCTCATCTACGGTCATAGATTAGCATCGCTACATAGACATCGAATAGAAAGATGCGTCGTGAACAGAGTAGTATCAGATTGTTGAGCTTGACATGCTTTTTGTTGGAACTTCATCGAAGAACTCAGAAGTTTATTGTTTGAAGGTTGGATCATCACCAAGGAGCAGAGGAAGAGGAAGAGATGGAGTGGTACTTACAGTTGAGGCCGGCGACCGAGGCGCGATTGGCTACATGATAGCGAAGCACGCCGCGGTGTGGTGGGAAAGGCGAAGACGAAGGGCCAGCGAAAAAGATGGGAATAGGCGGACCGGGGGAACGATTATCCGAGCGCGGCTGCCCCACCAACGGACGTGGAAGCCCCTCGAACGGCCCGCCAGCGCAACATTTGACGGCCCTCACGCCTGCCTGTGCCCGACCCAACTTCAGCGTGCGCCATCCCCCGACTTCCAACGTCTACATACCCCCCCGACAAGCACATTCTTTCGGACCTCTATACACCGCTCCCAGCCGCCAGAATGCAAGGTTCGCACGCAGCCCCGCGCCTGTAAACAAAACAGACTGACTGACAGTCGACGGCAGAGTACGAGAGAATCGCATGTACGTCCTACGCGCAGCCGCCGCTTCTTGCGCATCCACCGGCTACTATCAAATGACGGCCGACGACTGACGAGCTTGCCAGGGGAGTTCCTCAAGGAGTTCTACCCGACCTTCGACGACAACCGCCCCGCCCTTCCCGCGCTCTACGTAAGCACCGACAAGGGCAGAACGAACATGGAGTACTGACGGGGAGCAGCTCGAGCATGCCATGCTCACGTTTGAGGGCCAGGCTGTGCAGGGAATCGAGGCCATCATCGAGAAGTTCAAGGTTCGATCGAAACCGCGCTTTGGTCCCTACAGTTGCTGAATCGCGCAGAATCTGCCCTTCACGGATCAGGTGAAGCACGTCATCACCGACCCGGAGAAGGACGTGGATATCCAGCCTACCGCCGCGGACAGTATCCTGATCGTGGTCACTGGACTGGTGCAGGTACGACGGCTTGAACTACAGAGGTCATGGCGGAAGCTGACAGCCGTGTAGGAGCTAGGGCAGCCCATGCCGTTCCGTTTCTCCGAGACTTTTCACATCAAGCACGCCGAGCCGGGCTGGCGCATCTTGAACCACGTTTTCCGCCTCCAGTGGCCGGCAGCATAGGCGTTGTCTTGTGCCGGGAGCTCAGCACAGCTGCTAGGCTTAGACAGTTAAGGGGAGGGGGACGGGATAGGTTACGCGACCATGTGAGGGTAGGATGCGGGCGGCATGTGGGAAATCCGGGGGGCGCCCACTGGAATGCATTGGAAGCGCCTACTCCAGGAATGGGCCACGCGCCGTGGGAGGTAGTTGGCTCAATATATCTCGCTCTACTCACTCAGCTTGCAGACATGCGGCGCTTTTGCTTACATGTGGTTTTCCGATCCACGCTTTTCCGACTGACATGCTCCGAATCAATGCCAGAGACTGCTCCGAACCAACATAGACTGCTCCGAATCATTGTCACGAGTGCTCCGAATTGCATGTGCACGGTTTCGGCACTTCTATCGGCGTTTTGGCCCCGGCACAGCATGTGGGAACAAGTCTTTTCCGCATCATTGCCGATGCTCTGCGCCGTGCCTGGGCTTGTGTTTGGACATCATGGACTTCGCGCGCGGCAGCGTCTCGATTGTTCCTTCGCCCCTTAACTTCTTTCCTCACTACCATCATTTCGCTTTTCTGCCTTCTTGACATTGCGACCGGCGTTGTATCCTACCATTGCCTCCTCAGCGCATCTCGTAGCATCATAATGTCCGGCTTCATACAAAAGGGCGTCAAGAACATCCTCCAAAAGAATCCCCACGATGTCGTCTTCCTCTCCGCCCTCCGAACACCCATCACAAGAGCGAAGAAAGGCGGGCTGAGAGACGCTTACGATCATGAGATGCTCGCCGCAGTACGGAATCCCATTCCCCACCCTGGAGAGTTTACATTCTAATATTTGCCGAAAAGGTTCTCAAAGCCACCCTTCATAAGTTCCCCAATCTTGATCCTACCAAGATAGACGACCTCTGCATCGGCACTGTCCTCTCCGAACTCGGTGGCTCAAAAGCAGGTCGCATGGCCGCAAACCACGTCGGCATTCCCATTACTACCTCCTTCAGCACCGCAAACCGCGCATGCGCTTCTGGCCTCACTGCCATTACAAACATTGCGAACGCTATTGCCGTCGGACAGATCGATATTGGCATCGCAGGTGGTATGGAGAGCATGACAAGAAATTACGGGAGTAGAGCTATACCCACGGAGTTGTGGAAGGACATGAAGGAAAGTCCTGTCAAGGAGGCGAGGGATTGCATCATGTCCATGGGCATAACATCGGAGAATGTCGCGGAACGATATGGTGTTAGTCGTGCGGATCAGGATGCGTTTGCTGCGGAGTCGCAATCGCGTGCTGCCCGCGCGCAGAGCAGTGGTGTGTTTGATGCGGAGATTGTACCGGTTACGACGCGAAGGGTTGATCCCGAAGTTTCCGAGAATGAGCAGGAAGTCACAGTGACGAAGGACGATGGTATCAGGGCGAATACTACGGTTGAGAAACTTGCAGCTATGAAACCTGTATTCAAAGCAGATGGAACGAGTACAGCGGGAAACAGCTCGCAAGTCTCCGACGGCGCATCCGCGGCACTTATGATGCGCCGCTCCACCGCCACCGCGCTCGGTCTATCCAGCCAGATCATCGGAAAATGGGCCGGTACGCAAGTAACTGGGTGCGCGCCCGACGAAATGGGTGTAGGGCCCGCGGTCGCGATCCCAAAGCTACTGGACTATACGGGTGTTGCGGTGGAGGACGTGGGAATTTGGGAGATCAACGAGGCGTTTGCTAGTCAGGCGCTGTATTGTGTGAGAAAGTTGGGGTTGGAGGGGAACATGGAGAAGGTGAATCCGAACGGTGGTGCTATTGCGTTGGGGCATCCGCTGGGAGCGACAAGTGGACGTATGCTCGCTACGTTGTTGAATGAGATGGGGAGGAAGGGGGAGCAGGTTGGCGTGTTGAGTAAGTGTATTGGGACGGGGATGGGTATGGCTAGTTTGATTGTTAGGGAGTAAACACATCATAGATACCTAGAACATTCACCTTGCAAAGCTGAAAACGCAAAAGCTGGGAAGATCTCGCTGCATGCATCTAAATACAAAAGGCAAAGCGCACAGCCGAGACCAGGATGGTACACAGTCCACAAGATATGATAACTCAATAATACACGTGACACATCCATATTGTCACCGTTCTATATCCGCCGGATGGGTGGGAAAGGGGGGCCAAGGAACTGTCGCGAGGTGGTGGCTACTCTCTCCATTTAGCCATCAAAGGCCCAAAAGAGGAAACACAAGTCAGCGGCAGACGTTCAGGGAAGATCGGAAGCTTTAGATACCGAGGGTAAACTCGACGCCAACGTCGATGTCGCGCGCCATCTTGACGACCTTGGAGAATTGGACCGATTTCTCAGCGGCAGCCTGGAGGTCGTTGATGGAGAAGATCTTCAGGCCGGAATCTTCGATCTAGAGAACATTGTTAGCCGCCATGACCAAAGAAGCTCACCCATCACGAGAGGCTGTACTCACCAGCTTGTGTGCCTGCTCCATGTTGGTACCCTGTAGTCGCGCAATAATCGGTATCCTCAGGTTCATTGTCTCGACCACAGAGATCAAACCCTTGGCGATGGCATCGCAACGCACGATTCCACCAAAGATATTGACAAAGATGGCAGTGACCTTGGGATCCGAGGTGATGAGGTCAAAAGCCTGCTTGATAGCCTCAGGGGTAGCACCACCGCCAACGTCCAAGAAGTTAGCGGGGCTTCCGCCGTTGAGCTTGATGATGTCCATAGTGGCCATAGCAAGACCAGCACCGTTGACAAGGCAGCCGATGTCGCCGTCCAGCTTGATGAAATTCAGGCCAGATTCCGAAGCCTTGACCTCATCGGCGTCCTCTTGGCTGATATCCCTCCAGTCGAAGACCTCTTTCTGGCGGAAATCGGCGTTGTCGTCGAAGCCTAGCTTGGCGTCCATGGCGAGGACCTGGTGGTCGGTCGTCTCGGACAGAGGGTTGATCTCGATCTGCGTGGCATCGCGCTCCATGAAGACCTTGTACAGCTTCTGGATGGTGTCCTTGGCATCCTCGATGCACTGCTCCGAGAAGCCAAGGTCCGTCGCAATGGTGCGTGCAATGTCGTCGGTAACGCCCTTGTGGATGTCGATCTGGGTAGTGATGATGGCCTCGGGGTGCTCCTTGGCGACGGCCTCAATGTCCATGCCTCCCTGCGACGAAGCGACAATAACAGGCCCCTGGGACGCGCGGTCCATCAGAATGGCAAGGTAGAACTCGCGGCGAGCAAACTTGCGCTCGACGATGAAGACGGAGTTGCAGAGCCGACCGGCAGCTCCCGTTTGCTTGGTGATGAGCTTGTGGCCGATCATCTGTTCGGCGAGGATGCCTGCTTCGCGCGGGCTGTAAACGACCCGGACACCGCCCTTGAAGCCGTTGTCAAAGGTTCCCTTTCCTCGTCCTCCAGCAAGCACCTGCGCCTTGATGACCGCGTCCTCTCCGCCTGTGTCCGTTAGCCCGCAACAACGCGAGGCATCGTCCATTCGCGGTCCATACCAATGTCTTTGGCGATCTTCTCCGCCTCGGCGGCGCTGGTGGCCACGCCGCCCTTGGGAACTCCAATGCCATACTAAAATCCCGCATCAGTTGTCCGTCTGCCCCGAGCCGAGTATGCCATAAGAGTTCGTACCGATTCGAGCAGGGCCGCGGACCTGTATTCGTGTATCGACAGCGCTCTGGTCTGCTGTATCGCCGATCGCTTCAATGGCGTTTGCTGTCCACTATCAGCAGTCACATCCGCTTGCGATGCACCTCGGCGTCGGAGGCTTGGAGCGTGCCGACGGGCATTGGGAAGCGTACAATGGCGGCGCGGAGAGCGCCTGTGAGCGGCCGACTGCGGGCGAGCTTGTACATGGTGTCCGATTAAACAGATCACCTGGAAAGAGAAGTATGAGGGCGAAGGGGGTTGATGGAGCTGATGGGATGGAGCTCGACACTGGTTTGCTGGAGCGCGGAGGTGCCAAGGCCCCCCGAAGATTTTCCGGCTTGTGAAAATGTCGCGCCCACCTCCCGAAATGGTCGACCGAATTAATAGTTAATCTCACGACTGCCAGACCCAGATTGGTTCTCTCTCAAACGTCACCAACAATGTCCAAGAGAAACAGCGACGGCGATGTGCTCTTCAATAGGCTCGCCGTTGGCGTGGCGCAGGAGCAGAGTCTCTTGGCATCGCTGATGGGAGGAGAAAAGCACGTAGAACCAGCAAATGAGACGCCGGACACTGCGACCGAAGATGATGATTTGGTCTTCACAGGAGACTACGAGCAGTGCGTTGCACGGCTGTGATTTTGTTCCATCTCGCCCACTTACAAGCTTCAGGTTCGGAGTCGGAGCTCAGGTCCCCCAGGAAATCGAGAATGGAACTTTCACACGTCGAGTGCCAACGTCTGACGATAAGCTTCTCCAGCAGCTGATCGGCAAGAAGGCCGCAAAAGCACATCTGGATGCAAGACAGGCGAACAAGAACAGCGCCAAGCAACCCGGCCAAAAGCACGTCAAACCCCAGGCCGCCCCGAAGGAGGAGAGCGAGGACGAAGAGGAAGGACGGGCGTCTGCGTTCAAGTCCAAGAAGCGGAAAACTATGAAGACGCGACCGGTAGAGGTGGCGATTGGGGATCCCGAAACAAACGACCGTGTGGGCGATGAAGCTCTCTCTGCACCAACTCATGACGACGTCTCCAAAGAGAGTCACAGTCAGAAAGTGGAGGACGAAAGTGATGCCGAAAACATTCCCAAGTCAGCTTCTAAAGCCAAACACCAATCGGCTAAACCAGCAAGCTATCTGGATCAACTGCTCGCTGAACGATCGAAGAAGAAGAAAATAAAGTCCAAATTGAAGATTGACGCATGATTATGCACATCAAACGAAACACCGTCTCACCAAATATTCAATCGGCTGCATCTTCTGCGACTAGCAGGCGAAGGACTCTGACGAAGGACGCGTCTTGCAAGGTTTCACCACTTCGTCTTATGGATCGGGATTGTCCACACGATCTCGGCTTGGTACATCACATCGGGGGGAAACAGCTCTAAGTTTCGAACTCCTTGCATCGAAACACCTACTGGACCCAGACGCTATCGGCAGGCCTGCGTCACGTTTCCCACCCAAGCTTCAGATACTCCTTGCTCAGAAGTCCACCAACAAGCGTAAGCACACGCACACGATTGGCACAATGATGCCAGATATGTATGCCCTACTCAGGACTTCATCCAGGCTTCCATCCGCAGGTATGCTCAAGCTAGGTGGCGAAGGGACCGAATCAAATATTCAACACACATCTATGAAGGTTGTGAATGACGAGGCTCGCGGCAGTTCAAACGGTGGAGCAGGTCTTGAGACGGGCGTGGTTGGGGTGGCGTTGCTGCCATTCAATGCATACCAGCGATCTTGGCTTATAAAGAGGACATCACCTTACGTTGCAGTCGTCTGTCGATCGAGGCTTCAGAGACAAACACGAAGGAACTTCCACTATAGCAAGTCCACATGGCGGCCCCCATATTGTTTTGTATAATCGCTGCAAGCGTAGAACTCATAGACTACATATACATAGCTCATGGTGAGGCATTGTGTATGGTAGACCCATCATGAATCAAATACCTATGTAGCTAGTGAAATGCAAGGCACATGTTCACGTTGCTTGAAAACGTTGACTAAGAATGCTCATGCCGAAGACCCCGCACCTCGCGCGGCCTGTCACCTGCAATGATTAATGCTATCGCTCGCATATCTAGAGTATACACTGTCGCTGAGAAAGTCCACCACATTTCGTTTTCTGAGCGTTTTACAAGACGCTTGGAAAGTGCTTGGTACAGCAGCCGACGTCATAGCGCCTTAGTTTCTAGCTAACTATCCGCCTATCCGTCTTGATACTACAGCCATCACATCCATAAAACCTATAGTCGGATTTCTACACTGCTATACTATCGCAAAAGAATATATCCTAACCTGCAGTCTGTTACCCTCCGCGTCGTTGCCTTCATCAGACACATGTGGCCCGTTCGCGAGAATGAGTGTCGTTCACGAGCGCTCACCGCATACCCGAATTTCCATGGCATTCACAGAATCCGGGTCGAGCGCTGCACAGCGTCTACAATGGCGCAACCACCTTTCACCTATAACGCCTAACCCGGAGTCGGCGAGTTGCAATCCATTTGAGCAGATGCATGAGCATGAGCTCGAACTTGAGAAGGTGGAGTTGAGCCGGGAGAAGGCGCAAAGCAGGCTATGCGTGTGTGCTGGTGATAAGAAGAGTCATCTTGGTGGGCAGGGCGCAGCAGGCGAGAACGGCGTTTTTGACGAGGAAAGGCCGTCAGGCGAGGGTGAAGTGAGTGAGCAGAGCAATATGAGGTTTCGAGATCGTATCAGGCATTTTACTTGGACTTGGTTTACGATGACTATGGCAACTGGTGGGATTGCTAATGTCTTGTACACTGGTATGCTTTATCCCTTGCATTACTCACATCAATGGTAAACAACTGGACTCACATAGAAACTCAGTACCTTTTCGTTTCCGCGGTCTATACGCTCTAGGATGCATCTTCTTCATCCTGAACATCGTCCTCTTCATCTTCAACACTATCATGATATCCCTACGTTTCTACTGGTTCCCACGAACATTCAGGGCCTCATTCCTGCATCCTACGGAAAGTCTCTTCATTCCTGCCGCGGTCATCAGTTTCGGCACCATTCTCATCAACATTAGTCAATATGGTGTTGAACGGGCTGGGCCATGGCTTGAAGAGGTTATGTGTATCCTCTACTGGTGTGATTGTGGACTCGCGATCTGCTTTTCTATCGGCATCTACCTCATCATGTTCGTTGTCCCGCTTCCCCCACCCCACCCTACCAAACACACTCGCTGACCGCGTTCCAGGTGGTCCACCCAAACCTTCACCATCTCCCAAATGACACCCGTCTGGATCTTCCCCGCCTATCCACTCCTCATAATAGGCCCCCACGCAGGCAATCTCGCGCCCAAAGTCTCCGACCTAAACCGCGCCCTGCTCATTGTCATCTCGGGCTACGTAATTCAAGGCATCGGCTTCCTCGTCTCTCTCATGATCTACTCCGCCTTCATATACCGCCTCATGACGCAAAAGCTGCCCAAGGAGTCGCTTCGTCCGGGGATGTTCATAAGTGTCGGGCCTTCTGGTTTTACCATTGCGGGCATCGTGACGATGGGCCAGCAGCTCCCCCAGATCGTGGATAAGGATTTCATGGGAGAGGGTATGGGCGAACTCGCCGGGAACGTAGGAAAGATTTGCGCGAATTTCGTGGGACTATGGCTCTGGGGTCTTGCTCTCTGGTTCTTCCTCATCAGCATCGGAGCACACTGGTCCTGCGCCACGCGCGGGAAAATGGACTTCGCAATGACATGGTACTCCTTCGTGTTCCCCAACACCGCACTCACAACAGCCACCTTCGCCATCGCAAAGGCACTCGATGGAAACAAACCTATCCAATATATTGGCTGCGCCATGACTGTCTTGCTGATCTTAACATGGTTCTTCGTATTTGGCATGATGGTGAGGGCGGTGCACATGCGTCAGATACTTTGGCCGCAAAAGCAGGAAGATCGGACGGAAGGTGGGTGGAAGCAGCCTAGTGCTGAAGAGCAGAGGCGGGGGGCATGGGATATGGAGGGGAGTGCGGCGGCAGAGGAGGGGTTGGGGAGGGTGTACAGTGTAACTAGGACGTTTAGTCGGAGGGCGAGAGAGAAGGGAGGGGAGATACCTGGCGTAGATGATAGGGCCAATGGTGGTGGTGGTGGTAGTGGGAGGAGGCGGGGTTGGAGTTTGAGGAGGGATGAGAGTCGGGTTGGATGATGGGGAAGGATGTAAGTGGAAATTGACAGGTGACCAAGCGTGTGGCGGTTGGTTTTCAAATTGCCGACAGCCTGTAAATCATTGCCTTGATACCCTAGACTAGACTGCCTAACTTTCATTCGAGTCCTGTAGTCAACCTGTGGCAAAAGTTGTTCACCTTAGAAATCAAGAAAATTAAGGCGTCAACGATAAGTAACGGATGGGCTGGAACGTCACAGTCCCAGCTATACTAATACCTCTCATACGACGGGAATCATGGCACGAGACGCACCACGGACGAGAAACTAGACAAAAGCATACATACATGGAGGTCCTATCACAGTCCAAATGTTTCAAAAACATTTTAAGACAAATCGTTTCATTCCATCGACTAAATCAGAGACGCCCAACACCTCGCAATGCAACTTTGTACAAAGAAAGCACACCATATACCATGCATGCCCCACTTAGCCCCTACCCGCTATCCATAATCGATACTATACACAAACATCCCGTCTCAGAAGAGAATGTCGAATATACCGACCCCAAAACTCCCATACTTTCCATACACAGCGACGCATGCACGGGGTTACGCTACAATTTGCTGCTGAGAGCAGCTGCCAACACCACCCCACCCTAAAGACCATTGCTACCAGAAACTACACCACCCAATATAATGCTGACAAAGATTCTCCAAATTAGTAGCCTCTTTAATCAATCGATCCACCTGAGCCACAATGCCCAACTCGCCTCCCGCAGCAGCCCCAAAGTCCCTACCCGTCAACTTCTCTTTCACACGGGCTAACACCACCATCGCTCTTGCATTCTGCACTTCTTTGGCTTCCGCCTCGTTGGCTGGTCCACCCTGTGAATTGTTCGCCGCAGTGTTATTGTTAGCAACGCTGGAGCGGTGTCGCGGTCGCGCGAGAGAGGAGAGATTATTGTGAGGGTCGATTTCGGAGCCGATGATGGATTGGCGTCGTTCGGAGGGGAAGTTGGGTTCGTGTGGGGATTCACGATGGCCAAGGCGCCAGGTTAAAAGGGGATCGTGGATGAACTGTGTACGAGATTAGCATGATTAACACAATTAGTGGCATGAAAGAACTCACAGCTTCAAGCACCGCCATGACACTCTCCTTGTTCGTCCTCAAAACTCTCATAACATGCTCACACGTAGTCCTGTAACTCCCCTCAATGTTACTAACCTCCATGGCATACGTCAACATCCTCGTAAGCCTAAACGGCACCCGCTCAGGATACTTCTCTCTGTGCATAGCGACCTCGAAGCAGTCGCCAAAATCGACGTGCACAATCTTGCCCGTGATACGGTCAAGCAAGAGATTAGAGGGATGACGATCGCCCAAGCCGAGAATATAGCCCACCATAGACATGACGGCGAGGGAGCGAGTGTAGTTAGTACGACGATCGAGCCAGGCCTCTGACGATTTGGACTTAAGCCAGAGCACGCGGTAGAGGTCCTGGCCAGTGGTATTATCAAGGGCGTAACCGAACACCTCGACTTTTTGCATGAGGGTGAGACAGTCGTAGTCGGGTGCCATTTGGAGCATGATACGGTGTTCGATATTGAGTAGAATTTTGCGGCTGTCTCTGTACTCGCGAATGAGGACGTGCAGCGTATCCGAATTCGACACGAAGCCAAGTAGACCGGATTGTGTTGACAACGGAACGGCAGCATAACGCTGTATATTCAGATGCCTCTTGCGGCTCTCAGTGTCGTTCATAAGGAGTGTATTGCATAGGCCAAAGAGCTGCATGACACGCTCGTCCTGGCGGATATCCTCACGGCCCTTGAGAATGTGTGTGTGAGCCTTGCCATCACTGCCCATCATCTCCAACTTCCTCGGCCTTTGTTTGGATTGAATGACGGAAGCAACTGGGTTGATGGACGTGATACGAATAACCTGCTTGCCGGCCTGGTACGTTCCTGGTACAGCCAGCTCCAGATCTACCGCATCCTTGAGCTTGGGCGAGACGTATTGCAGCTCCAATGTCATGAGCGACGGTAGTTGACGGGAGATCTTGCGGAAGACCTGGTAGTAAAGATCCCAAGCCTGGTTAAGGTCGCCCATTTCCCCAGACGTGCGGAAAGTATTGCACCAGTCACGAGCTTCTTGCAGCTCTCGCCCGAACGACTGGATGAACGATATTTCACGTAGTGTCTCCGGTCCGTGGTCGATCATGGCATGCAACGGTGCCAGCGTCGCAAACATGCCATCGATATTGTGGTCGCCAAAATACAGCCTCGATGCTTCTTCGAGACCCTCGTGCCACTGCTCATGCCACAGGACAGCAATCCTGATGAGTTCGTTACTGACAAGATCAGCTTGTTCGACAAGCTTGGGCGAGTGTTCGCGCATGGCCTCCATGAGCTCCTTTGCGGATCGTTGCCGACGGGAGACGTCCGACTTCATCGACACGGTGAGCGGAAAGACCAGTGCTTGTGGATGTGCTTTTCCGACTTCACTTAGCAGCTGGTGAATCGCTTGCCTGATCGTTGGGTTGGGCTGATTGATACGCGCCAGTAGCTGTGGAATGACTTCGAGCCAAGTATCAATGGGAACCTGTTTAGTGCCTTCGGAAACAGTGCGGTTGACATCCGGAATACCGCCATGACTGAACCAGAGTGTAAGAAGACGGAGCGTGTCCTGGAGCGAGCTCGAGCTTGACAAAGCAATCGACTTGAAGAAACCCATAATAGCTGGTATGATGTGCTCGTGCACAACACTCGGTGGAAGCTCAGTCGACTCGCGATCCGCTTTCGACGTCAAAGAGTTGATGACTTCGAAGTTGGCCAGTGCCCAAGAGTGCCACGCCTTGTACCAGTCCTTGTTGTATCTTGTTGCTGCCGAATATGCCGATAGAATCTCATGGACCTGATCGTGGTCCCATTCCCCGTGGCACAATTCCTGCTGCCACTCTCCAACCTTGTGGTAGCATTTGGCAAGCAGTCGTTGGCACTCCACCACGTTCGTTGGCGCGCCGTAAATCGACCCGTTCAGCACGCTAGAGCCGTTCATGCCATTCATACCGTTGGCACCGTTGGTAGCGGCGAATGGGTTTAGTGGGCTAGTCGCGTGACCGTTCCCTATTCCGTTGACGCCGTTGGTACCACCCGGATGAACCATACCGTTCGGAGCTCTCGCTCTCATGGCAACATCCTCCGATAGACGTCCGGTGAACTCCTTTAGGGAGTCGAGAGCTTCTTGCTGGTGAAGCGGTGTCGCCCACATGAACTTGAACGCAGCATACGATACCGCGTAGGGAATCTTGCTTACGTTTTCCCGCACGTTCGTGAAGACGCTTCCGCTTTCGATACCAAGCAGCTTCTGTAGTCCTTTCTCGGCGAGTCCATGGCGTTCATTCTTGCGGCAAAGATTGGTGTACTTGATCCACATGTCCATGCTCTCTTGTGGTGTAATGACAAGCTGCCGGACCTTCATCATGCGTTGCCAGACATCTGGATTGGGCTCGAGACCCTTGAGACGCTTCATCCAGGTCCTACGCATGCTGGCTTGCTTCTCTGGATTGCCATCCTTTTGCTTGTATTGCATGATCTCCTCTAGTTCAGCCAACATCTGAACGCGAATCATGGGCAAGTAAGCGCGTTGGTAGGATTCGCCCAACAGCGAGCTGAGCTCCGTGTCGAGACCCTTCCGAGCCTTTGCTATTTCTTCGGTGGCGATCTCGAAACGATTGTTATGGATGTTGACGATGGATGCGAAGAACGCACGATCCGGCGATTGCTCCTTCATGACGCTAAGGTACGAGTCCATATCCGCAAACTTGCCTAAGCCCCACGCAGCAGCAGCGGCAAGTGGAGCGATAGCTTTCCGATACTCTTGCGAAGCATTGGCCCACTTCTCTTTCGAAAGGCTTGATAGAAGATCCCATTCGCCAAGAGCGTGCAAGCAGCGCATTTTGCCCATGGTGATCTCGAACGAGTCTGGCTCCTCCCGCTCACGTCGCTGATATGAAGTAAGAGCTTCCTCCCACTTCTGCAGCTTCTCAAACCATGTCTCCTTCAACTCCACATCTTGGTAGCCTTGCGCCTTACGCAAGATACCAAAGGCAGCATCAGTCTGCTGGAGTTGGTTGTTGATACTGATGAGCGCCTCAACCGCACTAGCATTTTGTTCTGCATTGAACTCAAGCTCTTTGTAGTGGAGGGCCTTCGCAAAGGCGTGACATTTCCCGGCGTACATGCCTAGAATCCGGACGTCGATCGGAAGAGCCTTGTCATCGTGTTCCATGAATTCTGCAAGATTGAGTAAGATCTGGAGGATCTCCGGCGGAATGTTTGGCGAGGTGAGAGCAGTCTCGATAGACCGTACAAGTTCCTCCTGATATTGGTCATACAGCTCGGTCCAGCAAGACACGAAAGCCGAGTTGAACAAGCTCCTTGCAATCGGGTTGTAAATGCTGGCCAAGGGCGTGCACGCCCGAAGGGCTTGTTGCGGAGATTCTCTGAGCAGCTCCACGCTAAATCTGCGCATCCACTCGATCCAGTCCTCTCTTGTAGTCTTTGATGATGCATCCCAAGCTTGCTTCAGATGCTGCTGGTTCACAGCTAGCTTCTTGGTGAGTATCTCTGCAGGGTTGAGATCTTCATCATCTTCTCCGTAGCGCTCATCCGGACTTAAATCCTGAGGCAGCGGCTCGCCCCTCTGGAGTTTGGAGACAATCCGTCCGTAATTCTCATGAGGCACCTTGTGTGTGACCAAGATCTTGTTTACAGTCGGCACGAAGTGAATGTAATCGGGCCCGAGCTGGAATATTAGTGCGCAAAGAGTTTCTAGTGCAGTTTGTTTTATAGACGGCTCAGTGCCCGCAAGCACGCGACATATTGGGTGGATGATCCGCGCAGCAAACTCCGAAACGTTGACTTGTTTTGACAGTCGACCTAGCGTTTCCATAGCCAGTTTCCGAAGGTGGATGGGTTGACCAGGTTTATCGAACATCTTGACCATGACTGGGATGATCAAATGCATGTACTCTTCCGCACTGGAACCAAAGATGAGAAATGCGTGTAACACTCTGGTAGATGGTACGCGCTGGGGAGTCGTATCAGTCTCCATAACGCCCAGCATCAGTGGTAGTACATCAGCAAGATAAACCTTGAACTCTCCTTCGAGCGAGCGGGCGATTGATTCGATAAGAGACAAGATCGTCGCTTGTAGTTGTGAGCTGGTGCCCCAGAAGTCTTGTATGGTGGTCAGGATACTAGGAAGATATGGACGAATGTGCTGGCGAACGATCCGGACGAGTTGGCTGAGTTGATTAAAGTAGCCCTCGGTACGTCCAACGGGCGCAGCGCGGATGACTTGCAAGAATCCTGGTACTACTTGCGCCAGGAAAGGCACGCACTTCAACCCCATTGTGGCGTAGATATTCATAACAGCATCTACAACCGCTGAATGGAACTGTGATAATGAGGTGTCCTTCAGAAGGCCCATGAGCGTATTGATGACAATAGTCGGATAGTACTCCTCGTTCGATGGAGTGATGCCTTGCATGATCAACGACACATCGGTAACAGCCTGTGCTTCGATGATGAGGTGCTTATCCGGAGACTGCTCCATGATCTTTTGGTACTCGTCCGGATCCAGGGCCCCAATGGTACCCATGAGCTTGACGGTTTCACGGCGAAGCTCTCCCTCAGGCTCTGCCTTTACAATATTCATGAGAATATTCATGAGTTCAGGATAGTCGCGGTAGGGTTCCATGACGTAACCAGCATGGGTAGCGAGCTGTCCAAGTGCCCGTAACGAGGCGAACCTCTTCGCATCTGACCCGAGATCTTGCATAAACTCCAGAATGATTGGCATAAGTTCTGGGATGTATTTCACCATGCTTTCGCCGCCAACGGTAGTAAGATCACCGATAGCCTTGAGAGTCGTGGAAGCCACCTCGGGATTCGGGTCTTGGGCTTTTGGTAGAAGAACCGCCACGATAGGGTCGACGAGAGGTTTGATGAGATGATCCGCAGCACCGACGAGATTACTGATGAGTTTCGCACTCTCTTCCTTGCTTCGCGGGCTGTTCGAGTAGTTGACCTCGGTCAAGAGCTGGAGCAAGACTTTGCGCAAAGACGGGAAGACATAGGCCGGGTTGACGGTGGTAAGACGGCCGATGATAGACATAGCAGCCTCACGAATAACGAAGACTTCGTCATTTAGAGCCAGAAATAGGGTCCGAATGTTGTCCGCTTTTCCCAGGTGTCGGTCAAAGCGGGCATCGAGCGCCATGAGAACCTCCCAGCGAATTTCGGGGTCGATGTCACCCACACCGACCGTCAGAAGCTTCTCAATGATGTCGCCGACCACCTTGGTAGCCTGCACGCTTGTTTGGTGTACAATGGGATCTTTGACGAAGAGCTGACAGCAAGTCAAAGCAGCGCGCTTTCTGATCTCGGGATTGTCCGCCTCCACATATCGAATGGCGACATCGCGTACAAACTCGTTCAGAACATGGCCGGTGAAGTCGAAGCTGCCCAGAGTGTGGAGTGCTAGCGCTATCTCGTTCTCTCGTTGATTGATCACCAGGGGGTCTTTGTGGTCTCGTGTCCATATTTGTGGCGGCTGTGATACCTGATAAGGACTACCTAACGGGAGGTAATGTCGGCCGGCGAGAATCTGGCTAAGGAGGTCGAGGAGTTTCTCCTGGATGATAGGTCGGCACGGCGGCACATAATGCGCCATATCGACAAGCGCCTGAGTAAGAGAGTCGCTGAGTCCACAGGAGAAGATGGGGTCCAGGAGTCGTTCAACGTTCTTACTAAGAGCCTGACCGACAGCCGCAGCAATCATACTTAAGCACTGGAAAATGGGGGCTTCGTTAATAGCCTTGTTACGGCTGTAGACGGTCGTTAGCAGACAATTACTTGCAGGAGTGAGTCCGCTTACGCTTTCGCGGTGAGTCCGTCCTGGATGAAGCCAAGTATCCCATCAAGATACGGTGCAATGGCAACACCGACGGCATTCGCAATTTGCCCAATAGCCACAAAAGCCTTGTCCCGATCGCGATCCTTCCGAATCAACCCTTGCAGGTGCAGCATGCACTGATGCAGATACTTGGTCGCAAACTCGGTGGGCGAGTAGCTCGCAAGAATAGGGATGATCAACACAACCTCGCGTCTAACGAGGGCATCGCGATGTTCCCTATACTTCAGCACCGTCTCCACCGTCTCTTTGTATTTCCGGTCATCCATGAACATGGCGCTCTTGTCCAGCAGCTCCTTCATCGTAAGGAGCGACCCGTGAATCGCCTCGTTCGTGTTTAGATTGAAGCCCTTCAATATCTCATCATAGACTCTGCCGAACCACAGCTGGCGCATCTGCGAATCACGCGGGGATATGATCTCGAAGCATGCGCTGATAGCTTCTGCCGCAGATTCCCTGATCAGCACCTTTGGATCGCGCAGCGCAACCCAGATAACCTCGAAGATCTGCGCAATCCACTGGTACATCAGCGTGGGCGAGTTCTTGCCCAATTCCCGCAGGATCAGCACCGCAGCAAACCGTCGGTTCTCTGAGCGCTCCATCTGTAGCCATTCCAGCGCAACCTTGACCTCGGCATCGACAACTTCGGCCGTAAGTGTTCCTCCTGGTTTCGCAAGCCGCCCAAGAGCCTTCGCTGCAACCACCATGGCCGTGTTATCAGTCCCACGCATGACCGTTCGAAGGTAGCTCGCAAAGCGCGTCGTTTTCTGGCCGGCATCGTCGCCGCGGAAATCGATGAGGGAGTTGAGGGCGTAGATGCCGCCGATGCGTTCGCTGGAGTCGTTGCTGGCTACAATGAGCTGCGATATGCGCATCGTCACATTCTCGTAGAACTGATTGAAGAGCTGCGGTGCGAGTTCTGCGCCATGTAAGTACGTAAAGAGCTCCGGTGAGGGGGCTTGTTGTTGTGGAGCTCACCTCGATGGGCATTCTCGACCGTCGAACGCAGCATGTGCGCTGCTTTCTGGCGCGTGTCTTCATTTCTGATTCTGTCAGCCCACTACGACTCTTTCTGGTACGGATAGCTCCTCACTTGGAGCGCAGGTCGTGCACGATGCGATCCAGCGCGGATGACAATGGGACGGGCTGCTGTGGCATCGCCATGGTGACTCCACCTAAGTCGCGCGGCAGCTTGGGGAGCGAAGGTGTCCTCTTCCATGAAAAGGAAGGCGGAAGAGAGAAGTAAAAGCACGACGGGATTTAGCTACAGAAAAGCTGTTGCTGCTGGTCGTCTTGCGGCTCTACATCAGGTGCGCCTGCGACCTTCACTAGCGCCAAAGCACGGGCTTACCGGCCGCCCGATGTGGATAGCTTCACACTGCACCACACTGCACACTGCACACTGCACACTGCACCATTTTCGCTATCTAGTGGCAGAAACCTAAGGTAGGTGTTCCAATCAATTACCTGGTTATCATAGCGTGTGCCATCCACCATACTCGCGGTGAGCTCAATCTATCGTATCCACCCCCGAAAAAAACATATGTAAAATAAGGAATACAAACCCCTTCACACCGCGCTCAATTACAGCAAATCCTCCAAGACACGTCCATCTCGTCCGAACCCCCAGCCACTGACCCACCATCTCCACCGAGCACTCCGCCCACCCACCAGCTATAGCACGTGCCTCACCGGACCCGCACAAGCTGCAGCCGACACAAACCTACCCAAGAACCCCCTGTGCCACTCCCCCGATAACCCCTCCCAACTGGCCAAAAAATATGCCCTTCAGCACCGTCTCGCCCTCCTCCACCGCCCATACACCCGCATGCGCCAGCTTCTCCTTCCATTTCATCTGCTCGCCCTGGCTGAGTTCCTCCCACCGCCTCGCCTCGGCGTGCTTCTTAACCACATCCTCATGCCCGTCGTGAACCTCGGTGCTTAGCTTGCTATCCATATCCGGATCGACATTGACAACGAGTGCTTTCTGTGCTGCAGCAGAGTCCTCGGTCGAGCGGTGGAGGTGGAGAATGTCCGCAAGCCGGTGTCCGGTTTTCGCTATGGGAGAGTTCGCATTGTTGAACACTCCAGCCTCGCGGGCTTCATGTATCGCAACACCCGGGGGTATAAATTCCTTCGCCGCATTCTGCAAGCTCTCGGGCACCCATCTCTTAGTGTAGTTTCCCTCGGGATCGACGAAGCCCTGTAGCATAAGCGCAACTGCCGCCACGATCATGGCGATGACCAGATATCTTGCGGTCTCAGCAACAGCCTTCCGTCCCGCCGTCTGCAGAACATGACGTGATCCAGGCTTTTTAGCAAGGGGCTTGAGGTCAAAGGTCTCCACATCGATAGAGTTGCCCAAACTTGTCGACGCAAGTCGCAAGTACGCTGGGCTTTTACCAGGTGTGCCTTCGGGTCTGTAGAAGGGTGAGAACACGACTTTTGTCATCGCTAATTCGTGCACCTATACATGTTAGCGCCGCTTCCGTGATCCCCCATCATCCCCGCAAAACCACCGAAAACTTACATTCCAGTACGTCGCAAAAGAGCTAAAGCCACCCATCGAGTTGTCCGCCGTTCCGTTGTAATTGATCGTCAAAACCTCGAGCGAGACATCAATAGCAGCCACTGCAACCACCGCCTGATACCTCCCCTTCGCATCTTCGTCCAGCAGCGCAACATCCATGTCCACGGCCGCCTTTGCGTGTCTGCCTAGCTTCTTCCGCAAAAGAACTGAGCCTGGACCTTCGTCGTAAAGTTTCAGCACCCACAACTCAACCCCTGTTCGATTCGGCTTGTTTGCGAGTAGGAGCATATGCGAAGGCGACAACCAGCGTACGCACCTTATTTTCGATCTCCCTTTCTTCTCGGATACATCGGGAAATGGCACTGAGTACACTTTCTTGGTACGAGGTGTTTCGGCGGCTCTCTTCTTGTCAAAGTCATATCTTATGCTCTGGAAGTAGACGTCGTAATCGGTACAGTACGCAAGCAGAAAATTGCTGCCCCCTGAATCGAATATGTCGAGATCGTTCGCTTCCTGTCCCTTGTGTAGCGCTATCCGTCCGATAACGTCCTTGGGGTTGTCCGGCCGACTCGATGTCGCGTCGAATATCACAATCTCGTTCTCGTCGCCCGCTAGACCAGAGGCAATGGCGCCGATGCGCTTGTTGGGCGTTTTTGAGACGCTTCGCAGAGGCGCAGACAGGCGTATGATGCGCTGGTAACCTTCTCGTTTCGCGCTATCGGTTGTGGGAGGCTTGAACAGGTTCGCGTTGCTTAGGAACTCGATGCTTCCTTGCGGCGTTTTCTCGTTGCTCGTCTTCCTCGGAAGCTTGACCTCATAGGCCTTGAAGTGCTCATTCTTGCCCTTAAGACGATCTTCCTCACTGCCGTTGATGCCTACTTCTGCGTTAGCAGCACGCCCCTGTATCTCGTTGTCACATGTTCATCTTCTTCGGAGTGCACCCACCAGCATATACAATCAACCCATCTTTCGTGCCCAACCCGGCTAAAGACTGCACCGAGTCGTCTTGACTTGCTTCAATCTCAGCGAAAGGTTCAACGTTCGGGGCTCTGGAGGTGAAATCGAAAACGGAAATTTTGTTCTTGACGCCATGGCGACCCGCTCCTCCCCCACCGCCCACGACGAGGACTCCAGGTCTGCTACTGGCGAAAGTCGCGGCGTATAGTGGGTACGAAGCTATTGCTGTTAGTTTGCTGTGGTCTAAGAAGTTGTTGGGGTCTGTGGCGCACTCTTCGCTTTCGACTCCGTCGGTCGTGACATCAGGCCAAGCTGCTTGCGCGGGCAGATTTCCTCCTCGTTACGGTGTCGGTAGGTCGCGCTGAAATGTCAAAGAATACTGTCAATAGGGGAAGCTTTGTTATAAGGAGAAAAATGCTGGTCAAGTGCGCAGTGTCTAGGTGATCGCGCTTCTGGTTGCTTTTGTATCTTTAACACGTTGCGCGGGAGCCGAGCGCGGGTACGTGGGGCGTCATAGCCCGAGCTGAAGCTACCCCTGTACGGCTAGCCTTTGTCTTTCGCTTATCGACACGACTTTGGATGGCAGGTGACAAGATCAATGGCCATGACAGCACCGCGCTTTAGAGCGAGTGCATTAACTTAGCAACTCACCCTCCTTCCTCTTTCCCTCGTAATTTTCAGATCAGCTACTTTCTACCACAGACTCACCCTTACGAATGCCATTGCGAAAACTATGATGCACGTGATGCGCGTCTTCGCTTGTACAAGAGAGACCGTCTCCATCTCCGTTAGGGAGACTTCAGATCAGATAGAAGCCATTAAAGTAGTCGGATCCCGGAGTTTCTCGCAACCACCTCTCCCGACGCTTAGTGGGCAGGAACTTTTTTTGAGATGAACTCAGTGATAATGGACGTGCAGTCTGACAGGCGGCCGAACGTAGAGCAAGGCTGATTGAAGAGAAGCAGCGGAGGTAGGGCGAAGAGACAGGAAGGGAGAGCAGGGAACGGGGATTGGTGGCGAGACGACAGGAACAACAGCCAAAAGTAAAGAATGTTATCAAGCGAGGTGAAGGACGCCCGCCCATTCCGCCCATGCCATCCGTGCCCTCTCGAGTACCCCCTCCCCCTCTTTAGGGCTACCATTATCTCGTCCCCCCGATGGCACAATCAGTAGTAGATGGAACAAATATCACCACAAGGTCATTCCACATTCACCGAGTCGCCCCGTCAGAGAGCGGCGCACGAGCCTCGGCCCATAGCTGGAACTATTGGACCGAAGGACAGTGCCAGAAACTCTATGAAGTGCTCAGCCGTCATCATCCTTTTTCCCCATGTTGACAAGATCCTCCACCAAAGTGTATTGCCATTTCTAACACGTGAAGCGATGCCGACGACACGCGGCAGACTGTGCTGGCCGAGGAGTTTACTACTCCGGTGGAAGACAAGATAAATTTCTTCGAGCGTGGGAGCGTTCAGTAAGCAACTGCTGTTGCTGTTAGTCTTCGTGGAGCGCTTGGGGCTCTCCGACAGCGAGATAGGGATTCCTGGGTCTGGACTGATGTCTTGTGTAAGTCAGTTCCTTACCATGACTATGGGTCCCGGCTTGAGGGCACAAGATGCGTTGTAAAAGCTAATTAGGGTATAATGTGGTCGTCTGCGAAGCTCATCTACATGGGGCGCAGCACATAGTACCTCGTACTAGATCTGCTCGATGTCCCCTACTTTGCTATGCATCCTTGCTATGCATCCTTGCTACGCATCCCATATCTCAGTGTTGGACAATCATTTGCTAATTCAAATCTCAACTATAGGCACCGATCAACAAAAACGGCTGTAAACGGGTCTGCAAGTCAAACCAATGACATCTGCAAACTAGCAAGAACAGTAGCCATCTGGCTAGGTCCAGAAGCAGTGATTCTTATGGATGGATTGGATATAATGGGTGGGCTATACCTGATTAGGACTGACGTAAAGCTTATTTCAAGGGCAATATCAAGGGCTTGGGGAGCTCCTTCTTATTCGAGTAATCAGTGATAGTGTGAGCTTAGTGTTGGGGTTTCATAAATCACCGAAGTGAGTGTATTAGTCTCAAAGGTAAATATTTTAATTGCTAACTACTTGATACTTTCTATAGACTATAGGTGGTCTCACGTACTTTTGTAAGTTGACAATAGTGATAGGGAGCCTTTGTCGTCTGACTACCTAGCGGCGGTGATGATAGCGTTGATAGGCGGGAACCTTCACTAACCTCTATGAGGGCTATACGTTGACTCCTAAGCTTATAAGCTATAAATTTGATAGATATTAAGTATACTAAGCGAGTTGATAAGTGTAGAGTACTACATAAGAACAATCATCCTTCGGTGAGGTCAAATAGTTGATATTGCTAAGATTTGTGCGACAGCTCGGTACCACTATACACCTCCCAAACGTTGACCACCTACGTGAGCTTTACTCTTTTGAGCTACTCTGTTACCTGTTCTGGTAAGGCGCCTCGAATACATGGACCCTCCACACTCCATGGATATTAAAATCCATGGGGTGGAACGTCAAATCGCTCCTTCCATAAGAGCCACTGCCCAGAAGAGGACCAAAAACCATCTCGCCATGGCCCTACTAGAATAATTCGCAAAACACCAAGATTTCCCCGAGCAGATCACATCCCTCGTATCAAAAAAGAAGAAAAGGAGGAGGGGGCAAGGGCTTCACAGCTGTCGTCCCGCTCTTCGAACGAGACTACTGGAGAAGGCTGCGGATCATGCAAGAAGTATTTAACACCCGGACTATATTGGCTATTGCCCCAAACAGACAGTTATTCAGTTTGTCTGCAAGCTGGCCTCCCAGGCTTTCTGGTATCACAAGAACGATTTCGATTACCATTACCTACGCGGTCTTAACGTTGAGACGGTCGAAAGAGTGCTCGCTATCGCAGCTACTCGGATACCCAAGGCCCTAACAGCGTCCCAGATGCACGAGTCATCAACGGCCTCAGGCCCATCCGCTCCTTGAAGTGCTGCGTTTCTGCAAACGCAGACTCAGCGCCGACGCACGTGGCAAGGTCCTCGAATTGCCTCAGGTAGCACGCTGAGGAGATTTGCCGGTCGATTTACGGCCTGATAGTCTAAGAAATATACGGCGCCGTCATAGACTCCATCCTGTTCGTCACCCCATCATGTATGTCTTCTGTGATCAATCCGTTCATCGCCGCACACAATCTCCGCCAACCTCACTACGTGATGTCCCAACTAGCGCACGTGATCGCGGTGGGGACCCTGTGCATTATGGTTGACTACTTGATGGCTTTTTGTGTTGGCGAGTTGTGCTGCTTAAAGTTTCGGGGGAGTAAGGTGGAAGTGCAGATGGTTGCTCTATGGAGGAGAAAGAAGACGTTCTGCGTAGACCAAGTTCCACTAGCCTTCAACACAGGCGACGCATGGCTAAGAGCAACATACGACGTCTTCGCCTCCCTCCTCCACTCCCCCCTCCCACAGCTCTGACTTCATTGCAAATCAAAATTCTACTTAGACGCCGACGTCAACATCCCCCGCCTCAGACCACTGCAGCTTTCTCTAGCGCTGCTTCTGTCTCGCCGAGAAGGGAAACCTGGGGCTTGGAACAGGTCTCATGGCGGCAGGCGATATCATCATCTTGTCATACGGCTGCAGCACGCTTATCGTTCTGCGTCGTGAGGGCCGCCATGGCGATCTTCGTGCCGTGGGCCAGGTGTATATCCATTTCATGGGTTCATGAAAGGAGGACCTCTGGAGCGCGATGATAGGAGGAGGAGAGAGCAGAAGTATGTTCTGCTTTAAGAGAGGCCTGTCTGTACCCTTTCCTCAAGGGTTTTCACGCATCTCGTTCTCCTCGCATGCAGTCACGCACTTCTGATGGCCATGATGCTGTGTGTGGTGCGGAACACATCGTTGATTTGTTGTACCTTGTACAAAATAGAAAATAGGCTCTTTGGGCTGTCAGAGTACATGGTCCCTCTGCCTCGTGCAGACAAAAACCTTTGTCCTCGACACTCAAGGGTCCAAGTCAAACCAGATAGCGAAGTGGGTGGTCACTGTGGCGCGATGCTCCGGCAGAGGCTGGAGATGCGCGGGTGCTACCAAATATGGGCTACGATCAGCCAAGAATCCTCGCGGGGCGTTTGATTGCGCCTGTTGCTCATACCCAGTCACAGACCACTTTCCATTAAAGGCGGAGATGAGCTTCGCGCTAGCGGATGCTTAAGCCCGTTTAGGCAGGAGCTTGAAGCTGCTCAAGCTTCTGTGATGCACTTGGCTTCAAGGCTTGTCTGTTCTTGTGAGTCCTTGGCCGATATCTCCAGCGGACATTACGATAGTCTTTGCCTAAATAGGCAGTCGGAAAGCCTATGCTAGGACGAATCCCGTGTCTCCGATGGTTTAAATCCAGCATGCCCGAGGAAGATAATCTTCGTTTCTGTCCAGTGCATTCACCCGGACCAAAATTCAAGCGGCCGCAGAAATGACACGTTTCCTCGCGCTCCTCTTCGGCTCTCTACTGGCTACCCATAGTCTTGCCGGCTCCTTTGAGAAACTTTATTCTGTGCCGGAAGGTGGGCTGTTATTCGCCATCCGTACTATGTGCACCGTATTGACAACTTCGATAGGATGGAAATTCCAGAGTCCAGCTGCAGAAACGCAAGCACTTAAGCTTCAAGTTGCTCTTCAACAGCATGATGCTGCAAAGTTCGAGCAAGCAGTTCTGGACATGTCCACGCCCAGCAACCCGAAGTATGGACAGCATTTCCAATCCCACGAGGAAATGAAGAGGATGATCCTTCCCAGCGAGGAGAGTGTTGCTTATGTATCTACCTGGCTTGAGTCCTTTGGCATTGAGCATGTAGACGTTGACTCTGACTGGTTGACGATTGAGACCACCGTGGGTGTCGCAAACAAGCTGCTTGACACTACGTTCGCTTGGTACGCTAGCGAGGAGGAGAAGCCACGCAGGATTCTTCGCACGCTCCAGTACTCGATTCCAGACGATGTTGCTCAACACATCGTGTTGGTCCAACCGACCACTCGTTTTGCTGCCATCCGTGCGAATCACGAAACTTCGCGGGAGATCTACAGCATACAGATCGCCGCTGCCGCGAACGTTACCGTCAACTGCGATGCTGCCATCACTCCCGAGTGCCTCAAGACACTTTACAAGATTGACTACAAGCCCGATCCCAAAAGCGGTAGTAAGGCTGCCTTTGCCAGTTACTTGGAGGAGTACGCACGCTACAGCGACCTTGCCCTTTTCGAGCAAAATATTCTCCCGGAGGCGGTCGGCCAGAATTTCTCCGTCCTTCAAGTCAACGGTGGACTCAATGACCAAAACGCTACCAATGACAGTGGCGAGGCGAACTTAGACCTACAGTATATGCTCGGCCTTGCACAGCCTCTGCCGGTCACCGAATTCAGCACTGGCGGTCGCGGCCCGTGGATTGCCGACCTCGATCAACCGGATGAAGCTGACAGTGCAAACGAGCCCTATCTCGACTTTCTCCAGAACGTTCTCAAGCTACCCCAGGAAAGACTTCCACAGGTAATCTCAACGTCGTACGGCGAAAACGAGCAGAGTGTCCCTAAATCTTATGCGCTTTCCGTGTGCAACCTCTTCGCCCAGCTTGGCTCCCGCGGAGTCAGTGTCATCTTTTCCTCTGGAGACTCTGGGGTTGGTTCCGCATGCCTGAGCAACGACGGCAAAAACACAACCAAATTCCAACCTCAGTACCCCGCTACCTGCCCGTGGGTCACTTCCGTCGGCTCCACTCGCTACCTCAACGAAACAGCGACGTTCTTCTCTAGTGGTGGTTTCTCCGACTACTGGAAGCGTCCCTCATATCAGGATGACGCTATCAAGGTGTATTTTCATCACCTTGGTCAGGCAAACAAGCCCTACTTCAACCGTCACGGCCGCGGTTTTCCCGATGTTTCGGCCCAGGGATTTGGGTATAGAGTCTACGACAAGGGTACTTTGAAGGGGTACCAGGGCACTTCTTGCTCCGCGCCTGCTTTCGGCGGTATCGTCGCTCTTCTTAATGATGCGAGACTAAGGGCGAAGACGTCGTCTCTTGGTTTTCTGAACCCACTTTTGTACTCGAATCCTAATGCGTTGAATGACATTGTTCTCGGCGGGAGCACCGGTTGCGATGGTAATGCAAGGTTCCATGGTACGCCTAATGGGTCTCCCGTGATTCCTTTTGCGTCCTGGAATGCTACGTCAGGTTGGGACCCGGTCTCTGGTCTGGGAACGCCGAACTTTCCTAAGCTACTTAAGGCTACGCTGCCGAGTAGATACAGAGCTTGAAGGGTGAACGATAGCGTTGACCGTAGCACTATATAAATTAGTAATTTACAAATAGAGTTATTTATGGAGCGAGGAACGAGTATAGCAGTTAATATTCCAAGAGCTCGAAATTAGAACTTGAGCGTGCATAGCTATATGCTTAAAGTGACGTGAATTCTAGATACAGAAGAACCTTTGCACGAGTGAAGGCTAGAGCTTATTATAGACCTCTTACTAAGTTCTTAAATAGTCTTAATTAAAGCTTAGTAAGTCCCTATAAAAACTATAAAATTCTAAACGTAGAAATCGAGGTAAAACTCTATACTCTTAGACCTAAAAAATCTACTAAAGTAAGAAATAAGAACTTAACTTATAAATAGTTTTAAAGTAAGCATTCTAATAACGCTAAAATAAATTAATAAGTAATTTATAATATATAAGGCGGTAGTATATATATATTAGCGTATATATAATATTTATAAAATAGTTCTATTTATATTAATATATTATATATATTACGAATAAAGATTAGCCACGGTTAAATAAGTAGGTAGTGGATAGTTCGGGGTAAGAGCGCCTATTAGAGACTAAGATAGAGCGCGGGGTAGAGTTAGGTTAGTAATTATATAATCTAGAGTCCCGTTAAGAAAGAAGATTCCGGGACCTAGTAGGGTCCGGGGACCTAGTAGAATCCTAGGACCTATTAGAGGCCTAGAGATCTAGGCTATTAAAGATAGTCTATATAGATTAGGAGGACCTTATTATATTTTAACTCTTTATAGTTAACTTACTTATTTAGTTTATACTTTTAGATTTACTTTACCTAAATTAATAGACACGAATAGTTATTTAGGTTATTTTAAATTAGTTAATATTATATCGAAGGATCGTAGTACTAATAGCTTAATCTATAAATAAAAAGAATATTATTACTATATAAGAAAGAAGTGCCGACTAGTAGCTTATTTAACTATAC
>Ga0247733_1000146_pt1 | contig 94108 bp, 103 predicted proteins | sample UWRJL043104R2_FD_180932 | JGI IMG/M metagenome (GOLD analysis project Ga0247733, IMG submission 180932) | Plant litter microbial communities from Arlington Agricultural Research Station in Wisconsin, United States - UWRJ-L043-104R-2 | ecosystem: Environmental > Terrestrial > Plant litter >... | reverse complement strand
TGCTTGCCCCCGTTTGCCCACATACAAACACGCCCTCTGCTGCTCAGCAATGTGCTAGGACACGACGAAAGACGCTGCCCCCCGCCCCTGCTGCACCCGGCACCCACCGCAACCATGGCGGCTGCCGCTGTGAAGAACCTCCTGCACCACCACCGCTCGCGGGAGCAGGACACGCCCGACGACCAGTCGTCCCACGAGCGCCAGGACTCGGCTATGGAGCGCGCCCGCGACGATGAGAAGCACACCATCGCGCAATGGGGGGAGCAGAAGCGCCCGTTGGACCCGGGCATGATAGACGAGGATCCGGACCGCAAGATGGTGGGGCACTCGTCGAGCGTGCTGCGCCAGGAGGACTTTGAGCTGATCAAGACACTGGGCACCGGTGCGCAGCGTCGGCACGTCTTCTGAGAGCTGGATGCTGACCGTCGGCAGGAACGTTTGCGCGTGTATGGCTCGTACGGCTCAAAAACGTGCGGAATGGGGACGAGAACAAAGTGTTTGCGCTGAAGATCCTGCGCAAGGTCGACGGTACGCGGGCACCCTCCCCGAGCTGCACGTCGTTGCTAACGGCCGTGTCTCAGTGATCCGTCTCAAGCAGGTCGAACACGTACGGAATGAGCGAAACGTGCTCGCAGGCGTCGCAGGACACCCCTTCATCACTACCATGGTCGCGAGTTTCCAGGACCACGATTCCCTGTACATGCTCGTACGTGCCGCCCCGTTCCCCCAATCGCCGGAGCGCCATTGCTAACACCACGACAGCTCGATTACTGTCCCGGCGGCGAGGTCTTCAGCTACCTCCGAAGAGCGCGACGCTTCAACGAGCCCACGTCCCAATTCTACGCCGCCGAGATCGTCTTGATACTGGAGTTTTTGCATGAGCGAGAGGGTGTTGCATACCGGGATCTGAAGCCCGAGAACATTCTGATCGACGCCGAGGGGCACCTTAAGCTGGTTGACTTTGGATTCGCAAAGAAGGTGGAGAACAGTAGGTGGATTGAATAACTGCATGGACTGGGTGCTGATGAAGCTAGGGGAAACCTATACGTTGTGCGGCACGCCCGAGTATCTGGCGCCTGAGGTCATTCGTAACACAGGTACTATCTCGAGTGATACCAGACGGAACACATGCTAACGGTACCAGGACATGGGACCGCAGTTGATTGGTGGGCCTTTGGCATTCTGGTATACGAGTTCCTTGTGGGCCAGCCGCCCTTCTGGGACCAAAACCCTATGAAGATATACGAACAGTGAGATACCCCGCCGTGCACACTGCTGCAATATACTCATTCTTGACAGGATCGTTGAGGGCAAGGTCCGCTATCCCTCCGCCATGTCTTCCGAAGCCCGCGACCTCATCTCGGGCCTCTGCACAGTCGACACGTCGAAGCGGCTCGGCAACATACAAGGCGGCGCTTCCGCCGTCAAAGCGCACCCCTGGTTCCGCAACATCGACTGGGACCAGTTGTATTACAGAAAGGTCAACGGACCGATTGTGCCGCATCTGAGAGGCCCGGCGGACACGAGGAATTTCGACGAGTACGAACCTGAGACCGCGAACCGGGAGCCTTACACGAAGCAGATGAGTGAGAAGTGGGATGAGTACTTCAAGGACTTTTGATGGGTTGTGAAGGAAATTCTCGACGCGACGTATGAGCATGGAGTCATCGCTGGAGTTATGGAGAAGTCGGTGGCTGTTCTGGGTGATAAGAGGAGGGGCACGCCTTCAACAAGGGGCCATGGGGAGTCTCATTTGTTATATCGCGTCACTTTGGGCGTTATTGGACCATATCGCGCTGGTTCACCATGAATTATGTTGTCATATTGGACGGATTGGCTTACGGAGATACCCGACTTGGGTGGGGTCGGAAATCTTAGCGTATCTTATTATTATGGATATTCTTGTAGATTCTCGAGAGGGAAGAGTACTTGTATTTCTAGCCCGTCAGAATCTTACTACTATTGCATACAGGCTTTACTGCTGCTGCTAAATTCAGGGCGACGGTGTACTACGGCCACTGCTACACCAACTTCCTGCGTAGGAAGTCGTTGTACTACTCCCACTATCCCTCCTCCCCCGACCTCCACGCAACACACCGAATACGCGCCCTATACTCCTCCTAACGACTTTGCCTGTACATACCATCAAGCTGTCTTCCTCCCCCTCACTTCCCCGTTCGCCGTCAGCCTCCCTCTGATGACCAGCCTCCCAACTCAACAACCGCGGAAAGCTCGTAAGGCTGTCCTTCTGGCGTTCTACCCTCTTCTCCCACCGTTTGAACTTTCTCAAACAAGCCTGGCAGAGCGCAGTTGTTTGGAAGGGAGGAGAGGGGATGGGGGATTGCCTCGCGTGGCAGGTGGGGCAGGCTAGTGTCAAGGAGCAGGGCTCAGGGATGGCCATTGGGGGGCTGAGTGTTTTTGAGGATTAGGTGGTGGATTGGAGGGGATTTGAGGGGCGAGGGAAGGGTGATTCGGTTGAGGGCTTGGGTGTCCGCGGGTGGAGAGGTAGACTTGGGATCTTGGTTGGTGGAATGGTTGGCGACTGGGATCTTGGGGGTTGCAGTTGTCGGGGTGTTGGCCGACGAGGTGATTCTGGAGGGCGGCGTGTGGGTGGTCTTGGGTGGGAGGTGCTGTTGCTGGGCCGGAGAGTGTGTAAGTGCGAGAGGGACTTTGATTGTCGCATGTCTAGTCCCAGGTCGTGGCGTGGTGAACGTGAGTGCTGCCGATGGGTGAACGTGAGTGCTGCCGATGGGTGAACGTGAGTGCTGAAGATGGGTGACAGCGAGTGCTGTAATAGCCCGGTCCTTTTCTAAGGCGAAGATGTAGATGCTAGGAGATGGTGCTATGTGGCGGTACGAAGTTGGTGCTGATAAAGAGCTGTCGAGCCATGATGACGCTAGATTCACTTTCGTGGTTGATTCTTATAGTAGGAGCAGAGAATGAAGGGATCGGGTAGTGAAGCCGCAGTGACGGTCAAGGACTGAGTGACGCGGTGGTGAGGTGGAAGTCCTTATTGAAACGAGGTCTGGCTTGAGTGGGGTGGACACGCTCGGCACAACGTAGCATGTAATATTTCAGCCGTGTTCAAGTGCTCACGATGGCCGTACTATTGTATACATGTGTGCTGTGTTGTCTCGATTGAGCATATGCAAACGTAGCGGAATTTGCGGTCTCGCACTTCTAGGTTGCTTAGCTGTGGCAATGAATATGACGAATACTTTTTCTCCCTTGAACCTTTTTCCAGTGATGAAAAGGAAATGATACCTTGTTGGGACTGGGATCGTGAGTGCGTTCTTTATACAAGAGTGCGAGAATGTGGACTGGTTGGAACGAACCCGTCCGACTTATCCTCCTCCTCATCAAGCCTTCGAATCAGACTTAAAGATTTTGTTTCGTCATTGAGAACGATCAGTTCATGTATGTTGATGACTGTAGTTGAGACTTCAAAAGCCGGTTTTGGTGGTTGATAGACAATGGGTACACAGTGCAACCGGCGTCTGAATTTCAAACAGTATGTTGGCCTCGCGGAACAAAAGAGTGGACGAGCCCGGTGAACATAGACGAACTATAACGGACATGCCGGAGGTGGTTCGTCGCGGCCAGAATTTCCGGGGTGGTAGGCTCTGCATGTAAACGGTACTATGTCGGTCCGCGGGCGAACCCGAGACCGGCTTGACATTGATCGCATCCCCTTTACCTTCACGTAATAGGGTTCCGCCACAGTGAATGCGTTCGTCCAAGATGCACTCCTCAGACAGCGGGTACTCGTTACTAGCTTGGGTGTTGTGGCCGTAATCAAGCTTTTAGCGACACCCAAGGCCCTTTTTCAGGTTTATGGCATGAAGTGTGGCGAATGCTGCAGGAGTGAGCGCTAGGGGTGCCGGGCAGGTGTGGCGAACGTACGAGTTGACAGCTGGCAGAGGGCTTTGGATAGACATACCTGGGAGACATGGCGTTCAGTACTGGGATTGCCCGTGTTTGCAGCGAGGAGCTCGTCGTCCACGCACGCGCGGCAACCAGTGGACATGGGCGGGCGAAAGGGCCGCACCCCTCGTGAGACACGTTTGCTGCAAGTTGTCTCTGGGGTTCGCAACCTTAGCAGAGCTTACGCGTGCGGACAGCAAGTCGGTGGCGAGGCACAGAGACAAAGAGGCATACTGGTGGAACAAGGAGCGGAACGTCGTCCGTTTATCGACGCGTGAGGCGCGAGCTAGCATTCACCTGCCGGGTCAGAGCTTTGGGCAGAACAAGATTGAGCAGCGCGCGAGATCCAAATCGTGTTCGGGTTCGCGATACCACATACATACTCGCCCTCCTCCTTGCTCTGCATCTACCTGACCTCGATCCGCTCCTTTGCAGGTTGCTGTCCATTGCCCTGCCTGCACGCCGCCCATCGCGCACACCTCGAGACGGGACGCGCCCCATCCCAAGCAACCTCTCAACCTGCGCCACAGCACCTCCTAAAGCCGACTCCTGACGCCAACGCTGCCGCCTCTGCTCGACGCTGGCTGGCTGTGGCCGGCCCCTCGCTGGCATGAGCAGCATCAAGTCGCGCTTCAACCAGGCGCGCTCTAAGTTGTTGAGACGGCAAAGCACCGCGTCGTCGGCAGCTTCGTCGACGCACAGCACCGACCGCGCGCCCCGGACGGCGAGCAGCCTGCGCAAGTCCCTCTCGCTGTCGAAGCTGCCCAAGGTCTCTGCGGCCGACGTCCACGGCGACGACGGCGTGGCAGCGGACCAGCGACTGTCCAAGTCCGAGGTGCTGGGGAGGGGTGTCGCCGATACTATACCCGAATCGCCTGAAGCTACCGAGAGCTCGACCTCGAGAGATCGACACAGCAACGCAACCACGTCGGTTGATCACGACCACCCGGCCGCCCAAGTCCACGCTGACTGTCCCACGCTCACCTTGGAAGCGCCCACGCCCATCCGGCTTCCCGTCCAGCCTCCCGAGATATCGCCGCGCACGCTCGACGACACCACGGCCGCAGAGCCTTCCGATTCCGAGCACCCCTCCGATCTACTGTCGCGCGCCAGCACCCACACCAGCCCGCCGTCCATCATACGCCGCCAATCGCTCGTGGCCTCCTCCAACACCCACGCCATCAAGACACTGCTAGATCCAGACGCGTCTGCTACCCTCGCGACCGGCCCGCCCACGACCGACTATTTTGGGGGAGCGGCCAACTTCAGTGCCAGCATGCTGCACCGCAAGATCTGGGTGAAGCGCCCAAATGCGTCGTCGACCCTGGTGCAGATACGGGAGGACGACCTGGTCGACGATGTGCGGGACATGATTCTCAAGAAGTACGGCAACTCGCTGGGCCGCAGCTTCGACTCGCCCGACATCACCATCCGCATCCTCTCGCGAGATCGCAACAGGGAGTCGCAGGATCGCACTTTGGGACCCGAGGAGGAGATGTGCAGGACGCTGGATGCATACTACCCGGGCGGACAGAATGTTAGCGAGGCCCTGGTCATCGAGGTGCCCAAGGCGAAGACTCCCCGCCCATCGCCCAGGGTGCCGTTGTACTATGCCCACCACGACGACTCACAGACCCACCAGACCGAGTACTTTCCACCGATGCCTCCCTTCAACCCCTCCCCCGCCGCCACGACAGGCGGTTCTCACGAGTCTCGAGCGTCCCTACCCCACGCTCCACATTCCATCGCTGTGATCCAGACTGGACAGCTGCCGACCCTTCCTCTACCGTCCCCTGGTAGCACGAGACGGGGGCACACGCGGCCAAAGGCCTTTCGCCATACCACCTCGTCGCCTACAGCCCTGACGAGCGTTGCCCCCTCTGCGACATCTAGCCGTCCAACAAACCGACCGCGCCACGACTCCTCCGCCTCCGACACGAAACACTCTGCGGCCTCTGGCAACGGTGCCTTACCAACCCCCCCAATTCCGGTCGATCCGACCTCCCGCCAGAACTCCACACCTCCCACACCCCGCATATCCTCGCCTCGACCAGACCGGGAGCGAAAAATCAAGAAGAAGCAGAGGACGGTTGAGACTCCGGGTCTCCCTGCTGGTCTACTGGATGGTTCCGTACCGCCCATCAACGTCCTGATTGTGGAGGACAACATAATCAACTTGAGGGTTTTGGGCGCCTTTATGCAGCGTCTCAAAGTGCGATGGCAGCGAGCGATGAACGGGAGAGAAGCTGTGGAGAAATGGAGAGCCGGTGGGTTTCATCTGGTGCTCATGGACATTCAGTTGCCCATCATGGACGGGTTGGAAGCAACAAGAGAGATTAGGCGGCTAGAGAGAGTCAACAGTATCGGAGTGTTCAGCAGTGGGAGCAGTGCCGCCCCTAACAGCAAGCTCGGGGAAGACGGCACCTCTGGAAATGATGTGGTCGAAAGCGACAAGCTCGGCGACGCGAACGTGTTCAAGAGCCCCGTCATCATTGTGGCCCTCACGGCTAGCTCCTTACAGAGTGACAGACATGAGGCTTTGGCGGCTGGCTGCAACGACTTCTTGACAAAGGTAAGTCGTGCATAATAATGGTCCGCGTACGCGTCCGCTAACCTATGTCCAGCCTGTCAACTTCGTCTGGCTCGAGCGCAAGGTCAAGGAATGGGGCTGCATGCAAGCACTCATTGACTTTGACGGCTGGCGCAAGTGGAAAGACTTTGCCAACGACTCCGACACCACCGCCGGTACTTCAAAGCTGTCTACCAGCTATGCCTCCATCGCACCTCGAAAGGGGAAAAGCCCGACGACCGCCGCGCACCCTGCTAACGGAGCAGGGCCTTCTGATACCAATGGCGTGTCGATCAGATTGAAGGACGAGGATAGGAAGGGCAAGAGGAGAAGCATGGGCTTAATACATCCGCCAGTGCTACCGGAAGAAGACAGTCTGGACTCGCCCCCTGATGCCAGTTGAATCACCATACCGAGCGCACCATGGAAGCTTTCGACCTGATGTTTTATTCGCTCCGTACGCTAGGCCGTGATTGAGCCATCTTTGCTACTATTGCAGATTCTCTGGGCAGTAGATTGACACGTTTTCTTTTGTTTCGCTTTTGCATATTCCTACATTGCATCAGACAGGATCTTGGGTTTCCCTTTTTCCCGTCCGCATCTGATCTATCTGCTAGCGTTCTTGAGCGTCTGGGATTTGTTCTCATATCTGTACCATTCTTATTTGTTAGACTGGTGCAAGCACAGGCCTGCTTGTGGCAGACTTTTGCAGGAAAGTCGTGCATTTTCTTACTGGTCAACAATTGGCTTTGTGAGAGCCCTTTGAAACGTATACGATTTAGTGAACGAATTACTGGGAAGGCGCATACGTGGGAGAGGAAGAGCGCATTGGGGCGGAGGTTGTGCCGAAATGGTGGTATGAGGCACACCCGGAGTAATTGTAATTGATCAGGTGGAACGAATGGAAATTCTGTCTTTCCATGATATAAACTCGAAATATCCACCATTGTTGAAAGGGCCAGTCCAATTTGGTCGTTCAAAATCGTTAATACTTGACAGGCGTGACCTCATCCCCACTGCGGTCGACGTTGCCTAGCCAACCCCAAGCACTAATCCCAATACAGACAACCGCACACACACCCCTGCAGCCACATCCGCACCTCTAACTCCTCCCACAATCACGCCGCTGTCGCGTCTTTCGCTCAAAAAAATGCCGGCAAAGCAGGTCTACGGGAAACGTGCAACGGTGAAGACGACGGCCTCGTTTGCGAAATTCATCAGTCCCGACAAAGATGTCATCGTTGTGGGTGAACGAAGAAAGAATGCCACCAAACCGACTCGTGCGACGAAAAGAGATGAGACGAAGGGTGAGGTCGAGGTAGAAGGTCTTGAGAAAGAAATGGATGGTTTGAAGTTGGTGAATGAATACGAAGTGGTAGAGGAGAGAGTGGAGAAGAAGAAGCGGAGGGCGAAGAGAGTTGTTGAGGAAGACGAGGAGGAGCTGCAAGAGGTGGAAGGACCGGCCGACGTTGTTAACCTTGTGGAAGATGTGAATGCGTTAGCACTTGAACAAGGTGGAGACGAGCCGCAGCGAAAAGGAAATAGGAAGACTGTACGCCCCACGAAATTGCCAGAGAGGATCAATGGCCCAGCAAATGCCATTGACCTCGCGAGTGAGATGGACGCATTAGCACTGGAACCAGATGAAACCAAACCGCAGCGAACAGAGACAAGGAAGAATGGAAGGTCCAAGAAAGTATCAGAAGAGATTGTTGGGACAAAGACGGTAGCGAAAGATGCCGTGAGACCGCAAGAGCAAACAATACCCCCAAACCCTGCAGATAGGCAATCACCGCCATCTGCTCCAGTGCGGGGCCGCAGGCTCAAAGCCGTCCTTGTACCTAAACGGACCGTATCGCCCAAAATGTCATTGCTTCCTACGCCGGAGCCAACGCCAGAGCCGGAGGATCCTTACACCGCTTACGTGTCACCACTACTATCGTTGAGCTATGGAAAGAATGTCATATCATTTGACACTTGGTCATCGGCGCTGGAACCGCACTTTAAAGTCACAAAGATTGCCGAGGCGTCGTATTCCGAGGTTTACCGGTTGACGGCTGCAACTTCAACATCGGACTCTACGAACGAATCGGTGCTGAAGCTGGTCGCACTGAAAACACCACCCAATGCGCCTTTACCAATCCAATCACAGACGCGACAAGTTCGGGACCCAGAACGACAAGCAAAGAAAGAACGGGAAGCCCGAGAGGAGCAAGAGGAAGAAGACCAGTGGAAGTCGCATGTCGACGACGTCCATTCCGAAGTCAAGCTCCTCCAAAACCTCAACCACATCCCGGGCTTCACCAATTTCAGAGAGCTTACTGTGCTCCAAGGACGACCGTCTGCGAGCTTCATCAGCGCGTGGAAAGCGTGGAACAAGACAAGACCGCGAGGCAAGAAAAGCGAGTTCCCAGATCCAAGCAAGAAGACAAGCTATGAAGATACGCAGCTCTGGGCTGTCATCGAGATGCAGGATGCGGGTACCGATTGCGAGAAGGTGATGGAGGCCGGCGGTATGAGCACGATTTGGGAGGTTTGGGATGTCTTCTGGGGTGTGTGCTTGAGTGTGGCAAAGGCGGAGGAGGCGTGCAATTTTGAACATCGCGATTTGCATTTGGAGAATATTTGCATACGGTCTTCGCGTTCGCGGTCGGAGCATGAACTTACAAAACCTATCATCCAGGATCCTTTGAGGCGGAAGCTCGGGTTCACGGGTCTGGATACTACGGTCATCGACTACACGCTCTCGCGTGCGGATATACTCCCATATACCCTTACTTTGTCCTCATCGCCGTCGTCTCCAGCATCCATAGCTTCGTCATCCTCAGCCTCCCGGCCTTGCACTCCGTCTTCGAAGCCAGAAGTCGCATACCTCGACCTCAACAAAGACCTCAGCCTTTTCGCCGGCGACGCATCAGAAGAATACCAATATGAGATATACCGGTACATGCACGGTGTAGTCTTCCACAACGATCCATTACGATCGTTGGATTCTACCTCTTCCGAACCAGACGCACCACCTTCGCCGCGTCGCTCGCCCCGCAAAACACCGCAGCACATCCGCTTCGACTCCTCGGACACAGACGCACCACCACATCGATCTCTCAGCAAACCCACTTCTAAAACATGCCCACCGTCCGACCCCTGGCGAGCCTTCCACCCCAAAACCAATCTCGTATGGGCGCACTTCATCCTCTACCAACTCCTCGAGCACCTCCACGGCGCAGATCCCACAAAACTATCAAGCGAGCAGGTCATGGAGAACGTGGAAGCTAAAGTCGAAGATACGTCAAGGGTGGTCAAGAAGGCGTACAAATTGTACAAGGTGTTGGAGAGGGTAAGGGTATTATTAGAGCCGAGTGCGCTGAAAGGAGAAGGGGGTTTAGGGAGTGTGAAGGAGCTTGTTGTGCTTGCTATGGAGGAGAGATGGCTGAGGGTTGAGGATGTGGCGGGTGCTTAGGGACGATGATGGTGGGAGTGGTGGGAGTGCATTGGGTTGGCGTTTTTGGTAGAGATAGATTGGGGGCTGCATATTTACATGGTGTTGCATGGGATAGCTTGTATGTTGGCATTAGCGGTCAGTCGATACCCTTCTTCGGGTCTGCAATGTAATCGAGCATTAGCTTTTTGTGATTGCTTTTGCTAGGCCGAGACGGTAGAGCGATTTTGTTCATCTGTTGCTCCAGAGTATTTGAGGTCAATCTTTTGCCTCGGAATTTGTCACCTCCATGATGCGGACAAGAGACCAATCCGTGTAGTAGCATACTAGTGCAGGTGAGTGTGCTTAGTGATGCGGAATCTTTAGAGGAGTCGTGCATAATCTTCTGATCCAGGTATTCCATGCCCGTTCAATAGTACAAATGTTGAGACCTTTGTATCAGCTAGGGTGTCGATTCTTCGTCGATGCCCCCTCTTCTCCAGCTGTAACTCGTAGAACGAAAGGCATACCATACAGCTTCGAAATACGCCCCAAGGAAGCCGCATTGCTCGATCAGCGGGGCAGAGTATTTCGAATGTACGACAGGTTTGGAACCTTGGGGGTAGCTTGGATTTGTGCCCGAGGCAGATACGATTTCCTTCTCTTTCGTTTCAGCTCGTAAATCGTCTGCATGAAAGCTTGGAGAAAGTGGCTGGCATACGCGAGATAAGCTCAGCCACTGTGGCTATATCCCCCAAGATCTCGTTGTCAGCTTCAGCCTTACCCCCTTCCCAGTGAATCCCAAATTTTCTTCAAACCTTCACGGATTCCTCTATTCAAGCATTATGGAAGTAGCTGGGCTCGCCGTCGGCGTGGCCGGGCTAGCTGGACTGTATGGTTGCTGCAGTAGCGCCTTCCAGCTCGTGCAAAGAGGCCGCTCTTTCGGCAAGGACTACAAGATTCTCGAGACCAAGTTTGGAAATCAGGAACTACGACTACGCGCGTGGGGAAAAGCGTGTGGACTCGTCGAGGGGACGCGATACGACCAGAGACTGGACGAGCCTGGGTTGTTTCAGCAATTGATAGCCACCCTCGAATGCATCAAGCTGTTGCTGAGCGATGCGCAAGAGTTGAAAGAGCGTTATGGGCTGAGGTCATGTTCTAGGAGCGTCAGCGAGCGAATGGGTGTGGGCTTTGCTGCAAGCTCTCCGTTGATTGGTGGCAGCTCACCAAGCATTGGACGAAGAGCATCTCTGGGGCGTCTGCTGTCGCGTCGCTCGTTGATTCAACGGAATGATTTCACGTCAGCGCTCCGAACTGGATCCTCTTCTACTATTGCCACGGCACACTGGATTATCGAAGACCGGGAGAAATTCGCCGAGCTCGTCAAACATCTGAAAGACTTCATCGATGACCTGGAGGACTTGACGAAAGCCACCGAGATTCCCCACCGCCAACTTGTGTTCGTCGAGTACGAAGTCGAGTCTATCAATGACATTGAGACTTTGGAAGATATGCAGTCGGCGAGAGAAGACGATTATGACGTTGTTTCGGACGCAGCAAGCTCGCGTCTTGAGAGAATATCTCAGGGTGCAGCGAGCATACGTAGTCCCAGAGACAGCGGTCAGTACTCGTTTGTCTCGGCAGAATCGGCATTTACGCTTGAATCGCTCGAGTCGTATTTCACAGCTAGGACGCAGTTTTCAAGGCCTAGCAGCGTCAGTGGGTCGGAGTACTTTCTACCGGGAGCCGACTTCCATCGCGTAGTAGGACTTAAAGCGTATGACGATCAAGCACTGTCGAATCGGCTTCTGCGGTTGCAAGCGCGTCCCCGAGATCGGCGAGAGATTGTTCGAAGGGGAGACTTCGGCGAAACACGATTCAAGTCAGTGTACTGGCAAGGAACGACTTGCATTTCGCTAACATTGACACAGCTGTGTCGTAGTGGGTGATGCAGCAGCTCGAAAGACGGAACTTCTCTCGTGTTTCACACTAGGAGGCTTCCCCACAGCATACACGCCTCTCGTGTTCAAAGAATACGCCACTGAATGCCAGTATGTCGGACATATCTTGTAGCTGACTTTCTTTTAACCTTGGCTACAGGATAGACGGCAACGCGGTTGGTTTGACATTATGGGACACAAGTGGGCAGGAGGACTACGACCAGCTTCGGAACAACGTCTACTCTGGCGCCAGAGTCGTAATAATATGCTTCTTGATCGAGGCCACGCCAACCCTCGATTCAATACGGCAAAAGTGGATCCCGGAAGTGCGCGAGCGATGCCCTACGACGAGATATATTGTTGTTGGCATAGAGCCAGATGGTGCCTATAGGACATTGCGCAGCGATATAACCCGGGGCAATAAACTTGCCCGGGAAGTAGACGCTCAGTACTACATTCAGTGTAACTTGGAATCTGGTGCTGGCGTCGACGACGTCTTTGAAGCGGTGAGTTTCGCCGCCACCGTATCTGTTGGGCTATGCTCATGAGTGGTAGGCAACGAGGGCCGCAATTCGTGCCAAAGGACCTATGTTATCTCGGACATGGAGGCGTCCGTGGCGCGCACTCGATCAAATTGGTGAAGGGCAGGCTACTAATTCTTATCTGGATCTTAGAAGGAACGACTGAGTGATGGTGGGTGAAGTGGGAACCTCGGAGTCCTCTACTACAGGACCTCCTGTCGAACCCGGCAGTTCTCCTTGGGAGGTGAAGGGGTTTGATTGGATTTAAAATAAGAGAAATACCTTGGTATAGTTTCCTGTCGATGGCAGAAGGCCATACGTCGCACCGGCTTCGTCCCTCTGAGACTACACTGACCGACCGATCGTCACTATTCTGGCGACTCGTTGGTAGGCAATGTCAACTGATATCGACTTGGACAAATAAGTGATTGCGAGACCAAAAGACCCTCCAGAAGATGGAGATCGATTTTCCTTTAAAACAACGTCAATAAGTCTTAGCAGAATCTGAGACGTTCAAAGAAACAGGCAGGCGGCGTCTTGAAAGAAGTAAATTTTGTCGAGCCAGTGGATCTAAAAGGACACTGTTGAAACACTACGTCGTAATCAAACCAGAACCGTTCCGGTTCCTAGCGTCCGTGAACAAGGGAGTCTCATCGCCCGTATAAAAGTGATATCATAATAACCTGACGAATGAAATGAGTCTATAGGTAACAGGCGACTGCACAGATTACTGCACACAAGCCACCATCAACCTCTCGTAATCACCCCTCGTCTCGCCCTCTATCCGCTTCACCAGGGTCTTTCCATACTTGCGCTTATACGCTTCCGAAACCTGCCTCATGAAGTTTTGATCCCAGTGGCAGCGGACCACACGCTGAACGAGCAAGTCGTCCTTAGTGCCCATCCCAGCCATCGCTTCTTCTAGACGTGTGGCTTCGGCCTCGGGTCGGTTAATAGCGCGAGCAAGGAGTAGAGTCAGGGCGTCTTCCATATGTCCCGAGAACTTGTCGACTATGACCTTGGCTAGGGGTGTATGGAAGCGCTGTTGGTACCCTTGAGCAATCGCGCGAAGCTGGTTGTCGTTGCGGGTGATGAGAATATCGCAGACTTGGGCAGAGTTCTTGCTGATGATGTTGCCAATTGCCTTGTTGAGCTCGGTTACATCTGCGTCGATTTGTTGCGGAATTACTGGAGCCGAATCTTCAGAGCGTCGGGCCGAAATGATCATCATGTACATCTGTTCTGTGCCCGCGGAAAGATCGCCGCGAAGGTCGGCTTCGAGCGACTTCTTGAAGACACGCTGGTACTCGGCCTTGATGGCATTGATATCTGCGTTGGAGCGGCCGATGAGCACGTCGTCGAGGGCGGCTTCTTTCGTTCCTAGGCCCTTCATAGCGTCGTACAGTGTGTAGCAATCACCAGTGAGGGGTCCGCGGGCAATTTGCACGAGACCCTTCTCGAAGTAGCCGGATGTCTCTTTCTCTAGATCCGAAACCATGTTCCTCATCAGTCGTTGATCGAATTGCGTGCGGATTGTGTTCATCTGAACAGGATCCTTCTTGGCCATGGTAGTGATCAAGGCCTTTTCATCGGTGCCAAAACCCTTCATTGCCTTCCGAATAGCCTCGACATCTCTCGAAACGTCAATATTGGCAGTTTGCATTGGTCCGTAACCGAGAGATGGTTGAGTTGGAGGTCCAGCATGAGCGGGTCCTAAGTGTGAACCATATGCGTAGGGTGCGGCCGGCGCTCCAAATCCGGGTTGCTGCTGTCCAAATTGCTGGGGCGGCGCTCCATATTGACCTTGAGGCGGAGCTCCGTATTGATTTGGTGGGGGTGCTCCGTATTGATTTGGTGGGGGCGCTCCGTACTGATTTGGCGGCGGAGCGCCGTACTGATTTGGTGGTGGAGCGCCGTACTGATTTGGTGGTGGAGCGCCGTACTGATTTGGGGGCGGACCTCCATACTGATTCGGTGGCGGAGCTCCGTACTGATTCGGTGGCGGAGCTCCATACTGGTTGTTGGGAGGTGCCGGCGAACCGTACATTGGCTGGCCACCCTGCGGGGGCGGAGCGTATTGTTGTTGATGTTGTGGCCTTTGTTCAGGGCTACGAGTTAGCGAAAGTTCTGATAGTGCATTCTTGAGTGATGTTGTCCTCAAAGATGAGCACACGATGTTTAGACGGTGTCTGTGAGTACCAGAACCAAACACCCTGTGTCGAGAGTTACTTACGGCTGTTGATATTGGTTATTCGGGGGATATTGCTGTCCGTAGGGAGGCTGCTGCTGCTGTTGCGGCCATCCTTGCCCTTGGCCTTGCTGAGGCGGCGGCGCACCGTAGCCGCCCTGCTGGTAGCCCTGTCCTGGATACCCGCTCATGGAGAAGTGTTGCGCCGATTAACGTAGATTCTTAGGTGCTAAAGTAGTAGTCGCTACGAAATGATCGTAGGTCTGATACGGAAAGCTGTCGTGGAAGAGTAGCGGAGAAGGTTGTTGAGGCGTAGATATTTCTTCTGGGGCTAAGTCAGAGTGCTTTATATCGGAGTCAGATTGGCAGCTCGGCGCGATACGATGACGACTTTTAAGTTGTTGGAGAACCACAGCCACGAGGCTTAGCATTTAGCGCCTGGGCGTCGAGCCACTGCTGCCTGACCCGACCGTGCGAACCCCACTTCTGCATGCTGTGCCTGCATGCTGTGCCATAGGAACCCCAATAGTCTCGCCCCTCGGGGCGTTAGGGGATTCCTTTGGACTGTATTCATTGTGATGCAAGGATTGGACACAAATCCGCTGTTGTGAAAGAAGGTGGCGGTGCGCGACACCGATCGGCGTCTTGTTGGTCAGCCTATACCCCGCCTCCGAAGCAAACCAACGACAAAGATTGCCCCTAGCCGCCTTTAGTTGCCAAGAAGAAAGACAGGTACGTGCCGGTATCCGTTAGCATGCAGATGTGATTATGATGGTGTTTTTTCGGAGTCGTATACGCGAAGAAGAAGACGAATTGCAGACGGGGAGAAGATGTGGACGTTGCATCTCTCACGTCGTTATGACGACAGTTTGATGAGTGAACCAAGTTAAGATGATCAAATTAAGAATACTCAAAATATCGCAATAGCCCCCGGCGGACTCCCAATCCCCCCCTTAACATGCAACGGCGCACTCGTCAAAAAGAACGTATGCCTCCCCTTCTCCGCACAAACCGTACTCAACTTCTCGAGATCCCACATCTCTCCAATCGGCGTGCCCCACTGCACAAGCAACCACTCGTGCAAACACCACCCTTGGTCTAATTGCGGTGGCCACGCCTCGAACGCGACGGTATCGCCAGCCACAGCAGCAAAGTGGTGATCGTAGAGCCAGCGAACAGATTTCTCAGAACCTTGCAGACCGATCGCAACCGAGTTTTCTTGTGTACCAGCTTTGCGGACAGAGGCGGAGGCGTTGTTGTGCCAGCGGACGTAGCCGCTGCGGATGATCATGATGTCCCCGGGGCGCGTTGTCGTGCCTTGCCACTTCAGTGTCTCCTCTAGCTCTTCGACGGGGATCTCGTGTCTCGACACAGCACTTGGGGCTTCGCCCTTGTGCGTCTCATACCACCTCAACCAATCCACCAGCACACCTCTTCCCACGATACCACCGCGCTCGCACCAGTTGTGTATGCCGTTCGTATCGCTCTTGGTAGCTTCCTCGTGCGTCAACCCATTGTAATACTTTCCCGTCGCCTGATGCGCAAAGTGCTTTAAACTGTCCCATTGCGAGCCCGACTGTGTGTTGATGTAGACTTCGTCGTCCATGGCTTTGAAGCCAAGGGAGAGATTCAAGTCGATCTTTGTCTGGCTGAATTCCTTGCGACCGAAGCCGGGGAATTGGACATTTTGAAGAGGCCAGTCGAGCTGTACATGGTCGCCAGATTGGATTTCGCGGGATGCGGCTTGGACGAGGGAGGGTGTGAGGAGGTTGATTGCTGGGGTATTGTTAGTCTTTACAAGCGATCGAGCGCACAGCTTGGGCAATACATACTTCCGACCTCATCTTTCCTCCCATCTTTGTCAAAGGTGCCCCAGATACAACCTTGCGGTTGGCCGTCTACCTTCGGCAAATCGTCGAACGCCGGGAATTGGTGCTCTGAGCCGGCCCATGCACCCGTCAAGCTCGATGCCACCGCCGAAAGTCGATCCTGTGCTGTTTTGAGTACGTTGGACATGTCAACGGATGCTTCTCTGATTAAGAATACAGGCGAAGAGGCAGGCACGGCGCGACGGAGCTATAAGTGCTCCACTCGAGTCGCCGTGGCTCCATGCCGTCGACCCCGCACATGGCTCGTTCAGGAAAGAGACAACGGGTACGCGATCATCTGGATCATGACGTGGGTGGTAGCGGAAAGGTCCCCGTGCGGAGCACCGAGGTGATGTGGTTGCGATCCACATCCGGGCCGGGGAGGAGAAACTGCTCCGAAAGGACTACGTTGCTCCGTATCAAACTGGACTGCACATGCCTCATCGTCGTCGACTCGACCTTCATTCCCGGAACTTCATGTGAATTCTGCTCACATGAGATTGCAGACGCTGAATCTCTGCAAAGATTGTCGTCAAACCAGCAATGTTGGCCCAAGTGAACTAAGGTGCGCTCAGAAGCGACAAAAGATGTGAGCAAGACATTTGACATGGGAACAGGAGATGAGAAGCTCGTATTATATTCACATTTTGTCTATATCTATCAACTCTAGGTACAATTCAAATCAAGAAGCAAATAGCAGGAGCTTGCAAGCCCATCCCCTTCCACGCCTTCACTCTCGATCATACAAACTTTTGAAACCAATCACACCATTCAGCACGCGTCGTAATTTCCAGACACATCCGTGAGCCCGATACTGTGCGCGATGGTGATCTTGTCGTCACCACGGTACTGCCCAAAATTCGTAGCCTGCTTCCTGTGCCAAGCCTTTGAATACAACGTACATTTCTGACCCGTGGGAACGCCATTCTCCTTCTCGATATAGGAGTTGGCGAAATGGCATAGCTGGACTTCCGTGCCATTGCCTGGCGGGTGGGCGATGTTGTACGCGTTCTGGTCGGAGCAGGCCTTTGCGCAGCGCGCTAGGCTGTAGGTCGAGGCATTGAAAACCTTGTAGCCCAGGTATGTGTACGAGCCTTTGCAGTCGACCGTCGCCTCAATGGCTTTGTGGCCGTAGTAGTCGATCTTGTACCCCGGGTAGATATCCTCGGGGTCACGGAGGTAGCCGTTGGAACCAGCGATTACGACCTGAAAGTCGCCTCGGTATTGTCCGTCGTTGCTCACGTTGCCGTTGGGAGAGCTGTAAAGAGAGCACTTGATCAGAGTCGTGGATGGAGGGTCCTTGCACTTCTCGTTGGGGTCAACCGTGGGGGCGCGCTCGAAAAAGATGTTAAAGGTGGTGCAGTGATCCGTGTTGTCACAGTGGTCTTCGCAAGCGGCAACGTCGTAGCTGTCCAATGTATAGTAGGTTAGGTACTCTGGTGATTCGATCGCGGCTTTGGCGTTGTAGAAGATGCGTGTGAAGGTGGAGGGTGCGGCTGCAGCGGCGGCGGTCTGCTCGAACGCATCGTATTCCAGGAAGGCCTTTGGCGTATCGGGTTTGGGGACTGGTCCAGAGCCTTGAGGAAGAATAGTTCCAGGGCAGATTGGGTCAGTGTCGTTATGCCCAGGGAATCTGAGTGCAGAAGCTGAGAGCCCAAATGCAAGTAGGGCAGTGGACTTGAAGAAAGCCATTGTGAATATTGGAAGATGTCGAACGATCAACTGGTAGATGCTGGCAGCTGCGTACACGGCGTTCGGTCGACATGGACTATATTCTTATATTAATTGAGTCAATTGCATTTCCCGAGGCCGGAACAAAAGAGTGACGATTGCCACAAAGGTAACAGTCCGAAATAGCGGAGCAAACATCTCCACATCTCATACCGAAGATACCTTGACTGAGACTCGCAGGCTCCAGTTCATACAGTTGGAAACCCGAGCTTCCTCGTTCGCCGGTCTACAGCCCGACGCGTACATCATCCTGCGTCTAACATCTGAAATCTCATGTTAAGAAAGTGGATCTGCGATCGAGAAGGGATGCTCAAAGTTCTAGATGGTGCTTGTGCCGCTTGAAGCTGCGGGGCTCCTGCCCCGCTACCATATTGTCGACGTCGTTCTGTCAGCCGCAACTTCAATCGCGATCCTCTGGCAGGTCAGCGCGCAGATGGAAACAATATTGTATCGAAGGTTGAAGGGGAGAGGGAAAGTTCGATGGCGGCCCTGTGGATTCTTGCGGGATGGTGGGCAAATGAGAGATGAAGCCGGGAGCGGGAACCACGGTTGGAGGTATATTTCAAGGTCAATGACTGCATCGTATCGAGATGCAACTCCATTTCCGACTCCCGAATTTCGCGTGACGAAACACTTTGGTCGTGTATATGATGCCGAAGCGGTGGAGAATGGTGGGAACAGAGTTCGAGGCATCGGACTTCTCAGCGGCGAGTCGTCATGGTCACCGGCTTCGCTAGCAACGGTGCGCTGTTGCAACGCGCCAACAGAAGCGGACAAGCCTGAAAGCTTAGGAGTGTGGTACGAAGCAGAAGATGAGGTGTTGAAATGTGTACTGATTAAGTTTGCACAAGTAATTTCATGCGGAGGTCGCGCCAACACTACACATAATAGTTCTATCAAGCTCTTGATCGCATCTGCAGTCCTACAATGGGGCTGTGTTGAACCCCGGTGCCGCGCATATTCCCAGCCCGTAGACGCCTCCATCCCCAGACGCTGGAATTAGCGCCGGCCTTCCTTTCCGACACGATTTTGTGGTGCACGAAGCAGCAGGAGCAGCGTTCGGGATGATGAATTCATAGCAGGTCTCGCTGATGTAGCGCCAGTAGAGACATCCCGAATTGCCATAGAAGCAGCCCCTGCAGCAAGCCTGAGTGCTAGAGGAGTCGTATAAGACACCAACAATAGCACCGGGGTAGCTTGGTCGAACGGTCCGGTACAGCGTTGGGTTGGCGCAAGGGTCTGCTTGGACGGTTTCGACGACGGTTGCGGTTGTAGTTGAAGCTGAAGAGAGTTAGAGGGGAGGCGGGGCTATTGCAGGGAGGATAACTTACTGAATGTCTCGGTGTCTATCGATGTTGCTGTCTGTGTTTCCGTGGTGCCGATCGAGGTTATGGAAATGTCCGTCGTGACTACAGTTTCTACCGCTGTCGTAGTCTTCACTGTGTCCACGGTCTTGGTGTCGTATTTGACGGAGGTCGCAAGCTTATACTTGGTGACGAAGACTGTCGAGGTAGGCTTGCGGACCGTTGCCCATGTTGTAGTAGGCTTCGCGCACGCCTTTGTCGTTGTGAGATAGCACGCTGTGGGCTGATCAGTCATTTGCTTGAGAGGAGGCCGTTGTTCACTTACAGCAGTCGCGAGGAAGAGGATTGTAAGGTTTGTAAGTGTTGTAACTTCGGCGGTCTCTCTTCACAGGAACTGCGGAGCAAGTCTCCCGCTCATATGGTATTGTAGAAACGGAGGTAGATGTTCTGCAAGCTTTAGCAAAAATATGTGAATAGCCACTTGGAAGGACTTACTCCGTAGCTTCCTCCGTGATCGTCGAAACTACAGGTAGAGTCACCGTTGTTTGATCTGTAGTCGTAGTTGTCTGAGCCAGCGTGGTCTGAGATACGGTCGTGCTCTTGACAGTCGTCAGTACGGTCCGAAGCACAGTTCTACGCGCTATCAGTAAAAATAATATGGTCGTACGACTCGAGGTCCGCTAACGTTGGCTTTCGCAAAGGAATCGTCTTCGTGACGACGACCGTTTTGGTGGTCCGCGGCTGGATGGTCGAAGTTCGGGTCACAGTGGACGAGGGTTTGGAGCATGTCGATATCTTGAGTTTCGACTTGGCTGCGATGGTATGAGCGAGTGTTGTGAGCTGCCCAGAGTAGACATCACGTACATATGAGGGATGAGCATGCTTTGGCTGAGGAATGAGGAAGTTTGGCACAAGACTTCGGTTGGCCACCACAGACGTCCGTGGCGTCTCCCAAAGACGCACTGGCGAGCAGTAAAAGAAGTGCAGAGAATGTCTTCATCTTGTCCCAGTTCGAAGTGGGTGCTAATCTGTACCACAGAGCGCACTGAATTGCTCTTATACTTCCCACGCAGGCCCTCGCCCTCGACGGTCCCCATGGGGTCTGCAAAATGTCCACCAACCGTGCGCTTTACGACGGACTAGCATGGTTTTCTAGAATCTCAGGTGTACGAAGAACAGCCACCAGATTGTAGCCGAGGCTGTAGCTTTCTGTAGCGTGGTCGAACGAAGGCCGCTTGACGATGGAGCAGCCTCGCGCACCATTTTGGGATGCCAGCAAGATGGCGCCATGCCAGATATGGACGCGCGCTTGTGAATGTGGAAAGGTCGACAGCGGTACTTTGTGTTCCAGGCGCCCGGCGCTGCCGCTCTCGTAAGGAGAGATGGGGAGATTTGAGCGACCCCTGTCAAGCCTCAATATTGTAATCCTGCCGTGTCGAATGGGAATTATCGGCAATGGGGTAGTCGCCCCAGAGAAGCGGTAGCCTCCTAGGTTTGACTCCTAGGTTTGACTCCTAGGTTTGACTCCTAGGCTCGCCATATTTGATGCATAGATGAGCCGAGTGATTGTAGGCACGATGTAGGACGCACACGCGAGCGAAGAATATGGCAAGCAGCCAGTGCGCAAACCTGAACGCAGGTAAGTCAACGGCTGTGGATGATGTAGGTGCGAACGTGTAGAAGCAGGTCAGAACGGCCTCGTGAAGTAGATCACTGAACGGACGAAGATGAATGCAGAGCGTGGAACTTGGTCGGGAATAAAGGTTGCTGACTAAGCCAGCGGCACCTTCTCGCGTTCGTCTCGTGACCCCATTTCCACGTGACATACACAAAGCCGGGGCTGAGGCCCGAATCTCGGCCATGGTGCTATGAAGATGCAAAGTTCGAGGCTGAGTGGATTCCATGGCGAGGCCAGGTCTGTGAAGAAGACCAGATGCCGTGCCTGATGCACCCCGCCCGTTCGTGTCAAACGACTGAGGCGCATTCACTCTCTGCACAGCCGGACGCCAGCACGTGTGCCCAACAGACCATGTCGTCGGCCAATCGAGAGTCGGTGTCACAGCGGGGTGGTGGACTGCGAGGTGGCTGAGCGTGCGAACGGGGCAGGGGTGGGTACATCAGCTTGCTCGACCTTGCCGCGAACAAGTTGCGCAGTGCTAATAGCTGACTCTTCGCTCCCTCTCCCTCTCCCACGACAAACCGCTTTTCGCCTGCAGCTCCTCGCCTCCAGCTCCCTATCCACAACCCCTGACGCCAGCAACTTCGAGAATCACATTCCAGGTACGTTGTTGAGCGCGCAGCTACCCCTCATGACGTGATGGTGGGGCAGACGCGGACGCCTGACGCGAACTCGTCGGGCTCACTGTGTACAGTTTCGAGAATGGGCCTCGCATCCAAACTCGCAGCCGCTGGACCACCCCCGGGAGCCTATCCTCCGCAAGGCGGCCCAGGTCAAGGCGGATATGTGAGTAGACTCTGCCTCCAGCGAAGCCTTGTGCCCAGTTGCTAACCTGCGCCAGCCCGGCCAGCAGAGCTATCAAGCTTACAACGCCGGAGCGCCGGCACAGGTAAGTAAGCCACTAGGCGCCAACTCTTTCCTTACTTTGCCGCGTCGCCCTCTGCATCGTCACCGTCCACGATTTCACTTGCCACATCACCTACCGGGCTGCGCCTCCTCTGACTACTTGGACCCAACCCCCGAGGACAACACGCAATCTTGTCGCACGCAACGACATCGACCCTCCTCCCGTCCTTTCGACCACCATGGCCAACTACAACGGCTACCAGCCGTATCCCAACCATGCGCCTAACCCCTACCAGAGCCCCCGACCGCCAACGAACCCTCCTATCCCCGCGCCCTATGCTTCCGCGAATGCTCCACAATATGCGCCGTCTCCGAGTCTGCCATCGCACGGAACATCCTCTCCTTATCCTCAGACGCAATCGGGATACAACAGGCCGCCTCCACCACCGCCAGGGCAGCCGCAAGCCCTGTATCCAGGACAACCTCAATCCCCATACCCAGCACAACCCCAATCTCCATACCCAGCGCAGCATCAAAGCCAGCAATTTCAACAACCCCCGCAGGCCTACGGACAGCAAAGTCAACCCGGTCAACAGTCTCAGCAATTTGCACAGCAACCATATGCGCAACAGAACCAATGGAATTCGCAACCTTACGTTCGTAGCCTCCACTGCCTTGTTCACGGCTCCTTGGAACCATCTGCAGCAAGCCACGACGCGACCACTTGACGATGCAGAGCCAGCGAGACGTGTGCAATCATAGCGAAACTGTGCTGACATTTTGATTACAGGGCGGGCCCCAAGGACACCAGCAGCAGCAGCAGTTCGGCGCCCCGCCACCGGGCGGCCAGTACAATGCTCCCCCGCAATCAGCGCCCGCGGGCCCAGCCGAAGTCGGAGCTTACAGACAACTACTGCAATCGTGCATCCAAGAGAAACAGCTCCAAGCCTTCTATCCACCAAACTCCCCAATCATCGAGCAGATTGCACAACAAGCCCCTGCGTTGATCAACCAAGTCGTCCAGCGCTGGCGTGTTGCGAAAGAGTAATGGTCTGCACCCTCACAGAAGGCGCGTTGCTTATTCAAATGTGCTAGGATCGCCAACGACGTCGTAAAGCTTGCCCTCTACGACATCGTCCTCTATGTTGACGACAGCGGGTCCATGGCTTTCGAGGAGGAGGGCTCGCGAATCAAGGATCTAAAGGTGATCCTCGAGCGTGTCGCTTTCGCTGCCACCTTGTTCGACAAGGATGGAATCAGCGTCCGCTTCATGAACACCGATCTTTCCCAGACGCGAGACAACAACGGTCGTTCGCTCCAAGATAACATCGCCACGGAGGCTCAGATCGAGAATCTGATGCGCGGAGTACAGTTCAAAGGGTAAGACGCACCTTTGAAGATTACTGCTTGTAGCGCCTCTGCTAACGTGTGGCCAGTCTCACGCCAATGGGAACCTCTTTGAAGCGAAAAGTTATTGACGATATCGTCATGCCCAAGATTCAGTCCAACCAACTTCGCAAGCCAGTGCTGGTCATTGCGGTGACAGACGGCCAGCCTGCCGGTGAACCCCAAAATGCCGTTTTCGATACGATCCGTCAAGCATTTGACACCATCTCTCGCACGCAGTACGGAAAGGGTGCACTCGCCTTCGAATTTGCTCAGGTTGGAAACGACGAGATGGCGAGGAAGTTCCTCGGCAAGCTCGACGAAGACCCGTCTGTCGGGCCGATGATTGACTGCACGAGCAACTTCGAGAACGAGCAGGAGGAGATGATGCGTGCGCAGCCACCGGTCGATCTCACGCCCGATCTCTGGATTGTTAAGCTTCTGCTTGGCGCCATCGATTCCAGCTATGATCAAAAAGACGAGAAGGCAAGCCGAGCTCCTCAGGCTGGTTTCGGGGGTCCCGGAGGCCCCGGCGGCCAATTCGGCCAGCAGCCACAATACGGCGGGCAGCAGAACTATGGTCCACCTCCAGGTACGCATATCCACGTACGAGCTACATGAAAGACATAAACTGACGCGATCGATGTAGGACAATACAACCAAGGACCCCCGCCCGGCCAATTTCAACAACAACCACCACAAGGCTACCCGCCGCAGCAGGGTGGACATCCGCAACAGCAACAGTACCCCCCACAGCAACAGGGTGGACATCAGCAGCAACAGTATCCACCACAGCAGCAGGGCGGATATCAACAACAGAGACCTCCGCAGGGCGGCGCTTACCCTGGCCAGGCAGCGCCGTACCCGGGCGGACCGGGCCAAGCCCCACCGCGCTACTAAACCTGCCACTGTGCTTCAAATTGACAGAATCTTCTGGTGTGAAATGAAGGCTTGAGGGTGAGAACGGACAGTGAGTATGTCTCGTGTTGGATATCAATATTGCTTCGACTCTGGAACCTGGTATGTTTCCCTTCTGGGCAGCGTCTTTCACTCGGACGAGTGGGCTGCATATTAGGTAGTGGATGAATGCTACGAGTATGAAATGACTAGCATCTTTTGTACGTGTATTTGCTTCTACGGGCTAGGATTATCAAAATAAGAAACACGGTGCCCAAACTCCTTCTTCGCCACTGTATCATTTCGGTAACGCGATATTCGTTTACATCTCCCCATAAGTTTCCCATGAACAGAAATGACATAGCAAGGTATTGAGTGTGTAGAAAATTGGGTGATTGGCAATCTTATTACCTACGTCTACTTACAGGCTGCAAGTCAGCCGAAAAGAGGTAATTATTTGGCACTAGCATCCCAGTACACACCAGCCTTCACACTCCTATCCCCCCAATCCATTTACATTCTCCTTCGTGTCCAGCTGCTGCGCATCCATCATCAACGTATCATCCTCCCAAGCATCCTTCAAACACTCAACCACAACATCCATAATCTTGTCGCTCTTGATCGCCTCGTCAATGACGCTGATCCAGTGGCCGATGGTCCTCTTGCGCCATTCATCGCTTGCGGGTACGGAGGGGACTTTGGCGACAGGGGTTTGAATGGCGGGTTGCTCGGGGACGAGGGTGTGTTGGGCTTGGTTGTCGCTGCTGGCTCTTTTCTGTCCGGTGAAGAATTCGGTCCGCGTGAGGAGGGGTGTTGCCTGTTTTGTGGCGGAGCCGGTTCCGGTGTGCGAGGCTGTTTCCGGAGGGAGGGGGGCTGACATGTTGAACAGACCGTTTATCTTGATGGCGCCGATTGCGTCAGATATTCCGTTTACCTTGGGGGTAGTGCTATCTGCCTTGGAATTATCTTTTGTCTTGGGTGGATCTTTGGCCATGGAAGTGATATCCGCCTTAAAACTGTCAGTTCCTTTGGACTCGGGCTCATCTGGAGTAGGAACCATAGCGTTGAATGTCGGATGGTCGACCACACCTCGGTGCATGGGTACTTTGAGCTCGTGTCTAACGAAGCGGTAGAGACGCTTCGAGCCGCGTCCAAGAAAGGGGAGTGCGTCGCCTTGTTCCAAGTATGCCGCGGTTGTGACTTTGTAGAGCCTGATAGCATCCGACGTGATATCTTCGGTCCATTGTCGAAGATGGGATAAGAGGTCCGTTGACTGCAAATCTGTATGCTCGAGGACCTCCAGCAGCGGGGTTTTAGCGCCAACGAAGATCAGTTTAAATCGAGCACCCGCGTCCAGCGTCGTTGTCTTCTCCAACTCGGCTTTGACGTGTCGTCGCACCTTCATCCTTGCACAAGTCTGCGTGCTGGCATCGGCGTCGAGCGTTTGCAGCATCGCGGTGAGGCTTGTGTCGACAGAAGTCTGCAACACGGCCTCAAATTTTCGATGCATAACTCGTAGGTCTAGAGCCTGGCAGACGCCGTACAAAGCGCACGCACACATGATGCTTAGTATATCGACTGCGGAATCCGTGTATCGAGCACTAATCAGTGCCAGGGAGTTCAATGCCTGGTTGCCCATTTCTGCACTAACAACGTGGTTGTGAACGGGATTGGCTAGAAAGGAGAGCTCGGACATGTACGCGGCCATGTTGATGTCGACGCCCTTCATCGTGAAGCTCGTCGAGGGGTTATCAGCGCAGAGATTTGGAGGTAGTCCACGGTTTGTGACTGGGTTGACCATTTCGGTGAACTGCGAGAAGAGCATACGTCCGATTGCTTGAGCGGCAAGGCGACATTTCTCCATGGCGGATGTGACGGACACGGCTTGGAAGTTGCCTCCGTGGTAAATTTCGCCGGTATCGGGGTCGATGATAGGGTTGTCCGTTGTACTGTTGAGCTCCGTGGTCAATTGCTCGTTCGCGAGGAGAAGATCTTCGAGGAAAGGGCCCAGCCATTGCGGTGCGGTTCGAAGGGAGTATCTGTCTTGGGCTAGAGAGTGGGATTGGTCTTCGTGGAGACCGGTGGCTAGCTTGGAACCTTGGAGGGCGGAGAATATCGTGGAAGCAACCTCCGTTTGGCCACGGTGTGGTCGGACGGATGAGATGAAAGGGGCAAAGGAAGTCGCTGTGCCAAGCATGGCTTCAGCATTCATGGCTGTGAGCAGCTGACTCAGAGCGAGAATGTTGTGCATGGAGTTCAATGTCAAGCTGGCTGCTGCGGCGGACATTGCAGTTCCGTTGACGATGCTCAATGCTTCTTTCGGCTCGAACGTGATGGGGTCGAAGTTTGCTGAAGCCAGAGCTTCGGAGGCTGGGACTGCACGTCTGCCCTCGGCAGGACCGGTCCAGCAGTAGATTCCTGGGTTCCCTTGGAGCATACCAGCGACGTAGGACAGAGGCGAAAGATCTCCCGAGGCTGAGATACTCCCGCGAGTAGGGATCACTGGGGTGATGTCGCGATTCAGCAATCCAAGAAGCGTGGAGATGGTAGACGAGCGCACTGCGCTGTGGCCTCTCGCAAGTGAATTGACGCGGATCAGAATGGCAGCTCGCACCCATTGCTGCTTCAGGGACGGCGAGTGTGCAGTCTCAATGCTGCTAGTTGGTGGAGAAGTGGGAAGTACGCCGCTGTTCAAGAACTGGACAACAGACTGCTGAAGGGTATGCATCTCGTGCGGAACGCAGCGTACGTCGGCACTACCGCCGTATCCCGTATTGACTCCATATACAACGTGTTCCAGAAGCAGGTGCTGGTTCAAGATCTCGACGCTCTTTTCGAGTCTCGCACTGACTGCTTCGTCCTCGGAGAGTCGAGCGGTAACATTGTGTTTGCCGACTAGAGTCGCTTTGGCAAGGTCCAGCGAGTAGCCATCAAGCACGACACCCTCGGAAAGAGTCTTCTTGGTAGTTTCCCAGTTTGCAGCAACGAGGTGGGAATGGGTGAATCCGGCTGACGAGCCACTTGGAGGCGGTGAAGGTAACATCCGAAGTACCCGTGAGCACAAAGACTGGAGAATTTAAGGGGAGACTGAAGTGTACGATTGCTGCGTGAAGTCACTTGCAGCCTGTATGTAAAGGTTCTGTATTGACGCTCAAGGATCAAGTGAAGGCTCGTGTAAAGTGTTGGAATCTGATGATGGTAGTAGGTAGTGTGCTGGAAAGGCAGCGCGCAAAGACCCTTCATTGTGTAACGTCCTTTCTGCTCACGACTCCGTCAGCACACCACCACGTCCGTACAAGAAGCCGGGCAGTTACGGCCTGGAGGGTCGAGAGCATGAGAGCATGAGAGCATGAAAGTATGAGAGCATGAGAGCATGAAAGCATGAGAGCATGAGAGCATGATTTTGTGTGCCTCTATATCCAGCTCGCCCCCGGTTCCGACATCGCGAGTTTGAGTAGTATATGGTCTTGAAGAAGCCCGGCTCGTTGCTGTTGTCCACGAACCCTACAGTTGATCAAAAATGAATCTCCCGTTGAGCAAACAATTAAGCCCGTCGAGCGTCAATGGCGAGGCAAGACGATGGGCATCAACGTTCAGCATTCAGCGACCACAGCCGCTCCTTCCGCCTAGCGCACACTAACCCAGAAGGGACGGACCCTCGGCAACCCCTCCTTCGTCATCGTCGTACCGCAACACCTTCAGCGCTATCACCAACCCTTTTGGATCGCCCTAAACTACCACCATGTCAGAACTCATCTCCGGCATCGCGAAGCTCTCCCCCTTCTCCAAGTCCAAGAAACCAGCCGTCGATGATGAGGACAAGGGCGAAGCCATCGACGCCGGCACCGTCGCGGGCGGCGGTCATGCCTCACGCCAGTCCGCCATCACCAAGGACCAATTGCGCGTCAGCAATGCACTCAAGTCGTTCATTGTAAAGGAAGGTGTGTTGGCTGAGGCCGAGGTTGGGTTGGATCAGGAGCAGCCAACTTCCGCGCTAAGGGAGCTGCTGGACAAGCCGCACATCAATGTGCCGCCCGAGGTGGTGGATCGCCGTCACCCGCTTCCGGACTATTTTATCAGTTCGAGTCATAATACGTATTTGATGGCTCATCAGCTTTACGGGGAGAGCGATGCTTCAGCCTATGAGATTGCACTTCATACGGGGTCGAGGTGTGTTGAGATTGATGCATGGGATAATGATGACAACAAGGATGAACCCAAGGTAAGAATTGTTTATGGAAATTAGAGGACATAGAAAGGCGAAAACGTCCTTCTTCCACAGGCATCAAAGGCGACGAGAGTATGTCAGCTAACACGCGCTCAGGTAACCCATGGCTGGACGCTCGTCTCCAATATCCCTTTCCGCATAGTCTGCGAAGCCATCAGCAAAGTAGTCGATCAAGAAGCCGCCAACGAGAAAAATGCAGCTCCAATCGTGATATCACTGGAAAACCACTGCGATGCCCATGGACAACGTCGCCTAGCCCAGATCATGAAAGAAGTCTTCGGCCACCGTCTTCTCAGCGCCGCCGTGCGCGAAAAAGGCACACTGGAGCAGGAGGGCTTGAGCCAGCACGTCACCCTTTCCGAACTCGGAAACAAGGTCGTCGTCATTGTCGAATACCATCTTCCCAACGAAGAAGATTCTAGCGATAGTAGCAGCTCCTCGGAAGACGAGCAAGAGAAGCAAGCGCATCAAGAGTACCGCGAGAAGAAGAAGAAGGCTGACAAAGCCACTGCTGGAATAATAGTCCCTGAGCTCGCAGAATTGGGGATTTACGCGCAGTCAGTCAAGCCAGTCAACAACTCGTGGTACGAAAGCGCCCTCGAAAACGCGCCTCATCACCATCTCATCAACGTCTCTGAATCCGGCCTCAAGGCATTGATGCCCGCCGCCAGCTCCAAAATCGCCAGACACAACTCTCAGCACCTGATGCGCGTCTTTCCCAAGGGAACCCGCATCTCATCCCGTAACCTACTTCCGGTGCCATTCTGGGGTCTCGGTGCGCAGATTTGCGCATTGAACTGGCAAACGTTTGGCGCATCGATGCAAATCAATGAAGCGCTTATGGCCGGATCGGGCGGCTTTGTATTGAAACCGGCGCCGTTGAGGACGGGCGGTGACGGCAATCTCAATACCGGGCGTAGGAAGAGGTTAAGGCTGCACATTGCAGGTGCAACGGACGTCCCTCTCCCGCACGACCGAGACGATGACATCAAACCGTACCTAACATGCACGCTCGTTCACCCCAACGATCTCAATAACCTTCCACCCAAACGCAAGACCGCTCCCTACAAGCCCCACAAGCTCACCAGCTTCATGCACAAGGAAAACCCGCCGGCTACCGATCCCTTCTGGAACGAGACACTGGACTGGGAGTATGACGACAACGAGCTTGTCTTTCTGCGACTACTCATCAAGAGCGACGATTCTTTCGCACGGAACCCGCTGTTTGCGGTTGCGGCGGTTCGGTTGCTGTATGCTACGCCGGGGTGGAATTTCATCCGTATGTTGGATTTAAAGGGGCATGAGACGACTTGTACGTTGTTGGTTAAGTTTGACTTTGAAAATTTGTAGTGTGGACCTGTCATAAGGATGGGGAAGCGATATGGTGGTGTTCTTGGACGCTTGGTCGAGGTGCGGAAGTAGAGGGGTGCTGGAATGCTACATAGCTCCTTTCTACACAAGTCTTTAGCTACTACGGGGGGATACATGAATAAGCAACAGCATGAGTATCACGGCCGATCAAAACTCAAGAGCGTTTCCAAAGCCAAACCAGTAACGCCGTTTCATTAAGATCTGCCTATCGTCGACTTCCAACAACCGAGCCGGCACCGTAGCCGACACCTGAGCCGATACTTAGAACTAAATACGAGCTACCACACCCTACGCGCCAACAGCAACTTGTCGAGCTTGTCCTCTCACCTTTTCCACAGCCAACCCATTCGCGCCATCAATCGCCCTATTAGCCCCGTTGCTCAACCCATTAGCGCCATTACCATGACCTTGTGCCACCCTCTGCCCCTGAGCATGCAAGAGCGTATCCTCCCTCCCAAGTTTCCAGTCCCCAATCCCAACGAAAGCTCCGTCTTGAAACTCGGCCTTACCCGAGCCAAACCCCTTTGCGTCCCATGTCTCCGTGCCCTGAACACCCTTCCACTCCGGATCCGCGCCAAACTCCCGGAATATCTGCGCATTGAGATGCTCGTACTCACTGTAGGGCTTAGGCCAGCTACCCAGACGCTGATACGCCAGCTTCAAGAGGCGGAGGTGGCGAAGTGCGGTAGCAGACCTGTCGATGCTGCCTTCGTCGGACGAATCCGTCTGCTTGCCGTCCTGGCTACTGACGCTCACGCCCTCTTGAGAGAGCAGGTACGCTGCAGTGTCCATCTCGTCGTCTGAGTCATCGCCGTCACCGGAGCCGTGCTCGTGGACTACGAGGCGCAGGATGTCTTCATGCACACCGAAAGCCTTCTTGAAGTATTCTTGCGCTAGCGCGCCAGTTTTCTCGGAGGAGGCCTTCGCTTGGTACGATTGTGCTGTGCTCGTGTAAAGCTGGGCCAGTAGCTCGTACGTCTCGATGGTAACGGGAGCGCGAGGACCGTGGGCGCGGCGTATGTTGTATGCAATGTCTTCGCAGAGGCGGATTGCTTTGACGGCGTGACCGGAGAGGTAGCGGGCGCAAATGAGGCGGCGGCCGAGGTTGAGTAAGACTTCTGCGGGCCAGGAGCGTTGAGCGTCCCGTGTGTTCCAGAGGGTTTTGAGGAGCCACTGTGCACAATGTCAGTCAATGTTCCCATAGGGACTGGGATCATCAGCGGGAAGAAACTTACCTCGAGCGTCTCGTAGTCTTGTTGTTCGCCTAGCAAAGCGGACAGATGACTGAGCTCGTATAACTGTACTTGAGCAAAGTTGATGTTCAGCTGCTTGCTGATATCGAGGATCTTCTTGACAATGCGGTTCGAAAGCTGCAGCATCTTCTTGCGGAGAGCTGCATCGGGACACTTCTCGCCTTCGCGTCCAACCAGAAGCGAAGCGAGCTTGAAGCCCAAGCCGATTGACCGTGGTCCATTGTAACCATCGTACTTGCTGGCATACACGAAGGCGAGATTGGCTATATCGTAAGCCTCCGCGAACTTCTTTGCCTTCGTTAACTTTGACACCCTATCGTTGCTCGCCAGAATGACCGATCGGTCGAAATTCTTGCTCCGACCATTGCCCAGATGGTCAAGGATGGCGATGATGAAAATGCGTGGGGACTCTTTGCTGAGCGTGTTGAGTTCTGAGGCGTCGCGCTTTACGAAAAGCCCAATGGCCTGCTCTTCGACTACCGTGATCATGACTTGCTGCTTGTTGCGACGCAAGAAGTACCGAAGCGGAGCGGCAGCGAGGAGAATGAGTTTCAAGTTCTCGTTGTTCAACAGTGATTTTCTGAACTGCTCAAAATAGATGTACTCCATTGTCAAATCGGCCATGATTTCACCGAACGTGACGGAGAGGTCGGTACGTAGATTATATTGCAGCGATGCGAGGAAAGCCAAAGCCGACCTATTGGTCTTGGTTAGGTCGAAAGACCATTTGGAAGCAGAGCGAACCTCTTTCGCGATGATCTGGCGGTGCAACTCTTCGACGAAGCTGTGCGCAGCGCTGGTCTGCTGAATAGCGTGGAAGGTCGATGCGAGAGAAGCCGCAGACTCGATCTGCTTCTGCGACGAGGTCTCTTTGGTGATTATCTCGGAGGCAGCCGTTGTAAGCGACTTGACGGCGATGTCCGTCTTCTGTTGGCGATGATACAGCATGGCGAGCTCTTCCACTCGGGTGAGAGAAGTCTCGTGGGAGTAGCCATATTTGCTTATAGACTCCGTGAGCTGCTCCTGCATCATGCTAATAGCACGCTGCACAGTCTCCGTTTTCAAGCTAGACGAAGATGACGATTGAAGCTGACGCACGTAGAGCGATGAAAGCGCCTGTTTCATCTCGCTCACTGTGGTACGAGTCGTTGTGATCTTGGACCTTGAGGCCTCCTCGTACAGCGAAATTGCTTGCGAAATGTGCTCCTCGCTGCGCTGACTGACTTGAGCGAGGGCAAGTGTTGCTTCTATCGCGATTGCAGATTCGGCACCGAATGCAGTGATGGATGTCTCACGATACTCCCTCGTGACTTCATACAAAGACTCCCAACTGCCCTTGGTCTCTTCGAGGCATTGGTAGTAGTGCTCATACAGGTTTCGGACGAATGCCGCGTCACTGAAGACTGTGTGATCTTTGGTTTTGCGAGTGTACGTATTCCACAGCACGCGATAAACCGTGAACGCCTCGGCGTATCGGCGATCCTGCCAGTACGTCTCGGTGACAATGACAATGGCGTCCAAGGCGTCCTTGTGACAGACGTCGGAATCCTTGTTCAATGTCGTGATGATCTGCAGATAGTACTCAATCCAGTACGGATGATTCCGCGGGTGTCTCTGACACCTGCGTGCCAATGTGTAAAGTATCTGAATTGTCAACTCGTGCGCAGCTCCAAGCTTAGTTCGATGAGCCACGAGGATGTCTTAGAAGACACTGATGGCACTGTCCGCATAGCCATGTTTGTCGTAGAAAGAGATCAAGAGCGTCTTGGCCCTCTCGAAAGTGGCCTTGTCCGCGGATTGCGTTACCGTGACGGCCTGGAAGAAGCGTTTGTATGTATCTTCGACCTTTTCCAGTTGCTTCGTGTGCAAATAGCATTCGGCCAACCGTTCGATGAGTTCGATGGATTCTTGAGTGAAGGTTGAGGTCAAGACTACATCCTGGATAGATACCGACAGAAATGAAGTCCAGGTCCGTTGCAGTGTTGTGTTTATGACATCAATGGCGGCAGACCAGTTGCGTTGCTCCATGTAGCGAGCAGTAAGCTTCTTCGCGAGCGCGACCGTACTTGACTCCACAGTCTTGGAAGATCGAATGACAGAGAAGAAAACGTCTTGATAGACCGCCTCTGAAACAATCGTCGTCTCGGTAGTCGTAGTGGAGCTAGTGAGGCTCTGTTTGACCAGCTCGGTAGAGGTTTCCGAAATCTATGGAACCGTTAGCATAGTCACCGCCACAGAGAGAAGAAACAAGTGTGATCAAGCGGTAATGCATTAGTGGTCTGGGATCGGCGAGAACATACCTCTTTGCTGACCTCCCGGGAGATATGAGTCTCCTCTTTACGGACGTTCTTGTAGAATGAACTGGCATGCTTAAAGATTGACAATGCCTGGGTGTACGATCCAATACTCTTCATCTCCTTAGCTACATGCGTCAGGTGAGCGACAATGCTCTCCGAGTATGAGAGCTGGTGGTGTTCGTATTGTTTCCACACACACGTCAAGATTGCAGAAGCTTCTGTAGATCGTTTCTGTGTCTTGAGGAATTGCGAGTACGATGTCGCGATCTCGATATTTTTCTCATGCCACTCGACTGACTGCGAGCTGCGACACTTGGAGGAAATCGCTTGCCATAGCTCGACATAGGTCTGTTCGGCAAGCACTAACTCCTTGCGAGAAATGTATATCTCGGCTTTGCGAAGGTAGGCGACGATTGAGGTGATGTCGAAAACCTCGATGTTGTTTCCTTCGACATCGTCCTCGTCATGAAAGAAGGAGTCCTTGTAACTGTCGAGCTTGCGGTCGCCTCTACCCTTGCCCAGTACAACACTTAGATGGCCTTGCACATCATGCGCTTGGTGCGAGCTTGGACCATACTGTTGAACGGTCGCATCTTGGATAAGACGATAAACTTCCATGGCACGATCTTCCTCGTTGATTGAAGCATAGAGCTCGATCAGAAGCTTGCGTGTTTGAATGACCAGCTCAGAGGTACTGCCATATTGACGCTCGTAGGCAGCAATGAGGATGATCAGAATCTCCTCACGGTGTGTTGTGACTTCTGTGCGCGTAGTGGTAGTCATGGATTCCGTGATCTTGAGATAACGGGTCGCGCAATCCAGTGTCAAAGGGTGAATGTCGCTCAAAACCGTGCGGCTGATCTTGGCACAAAAGTAGAAATACTTTTGGGCCTCTTTTAAATTGGCGACGAGAAGATAAGATGTGGCCACAGCAAGGTACGTCTGAAGGACGGAGGGGTGTTTGTCGGTAAAGATCGTACGACGAACAGAACCTACTAGCTTATGTAGGTCGATGGCGTGAGGAAGTGGAAGCTGTGTGTCCCAAACAAGTTGCTCCAAGATGGGGAGAATCGTGGTATCCGGCAAAGCCTTCTGAAGGTTGGCACTTGGCTTGAACTCGCCTGAGGTCTTGGGTGCCAGAGGCGATTGTTGCAAATGCAGGACCCAGTAGCGAACTGTATACTCCAAGAGATGATGCTGGCCGAAGAGTCGATCAGATATGCTTGGGTCATGGTTATCGATGAGAGGCTCGCCCTTGTCACGAAGGGTAAACTTTGCGTACGTAAGGACCCTGAGTAACAAATCTGTTTCGCTCTCCTGCAAATGAATAGGAATCTTGCCCTGCAGAGCAAATTCATGGAGAGCGGTATGAATGATTGGATGCCTGAAGCGCACAATGTGCTCATGTAGGGTGAGGAATGGCTTCAGAGATTGAATCGTCGCATTGTGCGTCCTGTATCGACCGTGAAGAGTGTCTGAATCTCAGCCAAAGTCAGGGGCCGTTCAGCAGCCATTATCCAGGAAAGAGCGGTCTTCGCGTGGTTTGTCATATCCAGCGAAGTGAAAAGTTTCAGAACAAGGTCTTGGACAGAAGGTTTCGAAGAATGTAGGCTCGTGAGGGTCTTCGTCACGGCATCGCCGGATTTTTGAGAGTTCAGGTTCTCGCAGACTAGGATTGTCCAGAGAAAGGATCCGTTCGATGCTTGAATGATGCTGTCAATCATAGTGTCCTGTTCGTTGCCAGGCTTTCCGTGAAAGTGTTTGTTGTGAAGCAATGCGCGGAGAGCAACAGCGTCAAGATCATCGCGGAGATCCTCTCGCGTGATCTGATGTTGGATGCCATTGAGATGCGATGGTAGTTTGAGTGAGGACGAGAGGGTAATGAGTCTCACTCCCCGTCCCGCATTGGTGATATTGGTCAACTTCTCGAGTAGGGCAGAGGGACTAACAGCACCTGCGGCTTGGATTGAAGCAGATTGCGATTCTGCAATTTCATCTAAGCCATCTACGACCATGATCAAGTCGTTTCCACCTTCGATAGGATGCTTCAGCGTATCCGCAAGGGCTTGCCACAGATGCTCTTCGTAGGTGCTGAGATCGGCAGACGTTCTGCACTGATGGTACGCCCGAAGTAGGGCAAAGTACATGCTCATATTGCCGACGCGGATGTTGAGCAATTGGAATAGTAGAGATTTGACCACTGCGAGTGATGTCGCCGATGTTGGAATATCAGGGGAAAGCGAACAAAAGAGTGTGTCGACCTGCTTGCGGTTGACGGGTCTTTGTAAACGTTCGACGATAGACCCTGCCAATGTGGTTTTGCCGGCACCGGGCTGACCTGTGATCAAGAACAGATTCTTGTCGCTCTGTAGGAATTTGGATAGGTGTCTCTGAAACCAGAGGCATGTGAACTCTACTTGCTGGTCGACGAAGAACGAGTGATCGCGATTCAGTGTGGCCAGAACCCGGTCTTGTGGGGATAACCATCTACTGAGAACTTTGACGTCGAGTGCTACTTTGTAAGCAAATGAAGTTGAACAGCTGGCTTAATGACTTACCTTCACCCTCATCAAAATCCTCGCTTTGGATCTGCGCGTCCCAGATCAACTCAACAACCGTGTTTTGCCTTGTGCGAAAGGCTTCAATTGTCTCGCCAAACAACTCAAGAATGTCAAGACTGACTGAGCCAGAAGTCATGCCTAGTGCTGTGAGTCAACACTACGAATTGGGACAGAAGGAAACAAACCATTCACGGTCTTGTAGAACCGTATAGACACATCGACCACTAGCGACAGCAGATCCGTGTATAGAAGACAGAGCTGCTCGCGGACCTCTGAAGTGGCTGCCAGTAGCTCCGAACGATGCAAAACTTTGGAGAATGAGAGCGAGAATTTGTAGAACACTGCGAACGCCTTGTCCAAAGCCGCCGAGTTTTCGAAACCGAGCTGACTAAAGTTAGCAGTCGCAAACAACCAATCGAGAGCGAAACATACCTCGAGTAGAAGTTGCGCGTGTCCATATCCAATCGCTGCAGCAGCACTACTGTCGAGCGCGTATGCTTGGATGGCCTGATCGAACTTGTGCAACTGCTCTGCAAAATAAAGCGCGCGAATAAGCACCTTGTCCCACCGGCTTCCTTTGTGTGGCAGCGTGGTCAATCTCTCTGCTCGGATCCATTCCAGGAAACTGACGTAGGTCACATTTGAAATGCCCTGGTATATACCAGCGCCTAGCTCTACCATGCTCCTCTTCCGAAGAGAGTTGGCTGATTCCTGGACCAACCCAATCTTGTAAGCTGAGGCGCCGTTGGCACGCTTGTTGAAGGGTTTGATCGCACTGAAATTACCGCTGGCAGGACGGGACGAAGTAAACGAAGAGAGGCGCCCTTTCGCATGAAATGCACCGCTGGGAGATTGAGGAGGGCTGAACACCCCATTGGAGCCGTTGAAGCTACCGTAGCCGCTTTGCGAGAGAAGCCTGGGTGACATTATGGTGGACGATTGAGCTGATCTAGCATGCACACAAGTGGGAGTGGAAGTGGTGGAAGTTGATATGGAATGCTGAGCAGGCAAATACGATGCTGAAGCAAGCTGCTGAGCAGGATGCTCGATCGGGTGCTGCTTGATGGACGTCGGAGCGCGTTGTGCAGCTGATTCGGGGTGAAGTTGTCTGGTTGGGATGGGTATATTGTGAGCTGGAGAAGTGGAAGTGTTGCCACCGGAAGTTCGGCGCGATATAGAAATAATAGTTCTGCCTATGGAAAGGCTCCTTAATTTCGATGGTCTTGTGTTGTACGAGCGTGTCGAGTCCAACTCAGATGTCGGCTCGTCTTTAGGGGTGACACTCGAGGGTGCTGATGGTGTACTATCCGCAAACGTAGCAGGAAACGTCGCAGAAGGAGAAGGGACTTCCGGCTGAACAGGCCGGTTCGAGGGAGTTGAGTCAGCTGAAGTATTCGAGGAAGGGCCGTCGTTTGGTCCGTGGAACTCGTCTGTTTCTTGAGACGGTTTGCTTCTGTATTTTCCTGTCCGACGAGGTCAGCTCGGCCATAAGAGAACAGCTTAAAAGGGTAGACCAACTGAAATATCGGAATCCGAGCATGTGGAGTAAGTGCAAAGTGCAAGCTACATGAGCTGCGCTCTCGTTCTATTATGACTGAATCAAATCATCCACTGAGATCAAGCGAGATGATAACACAGGGAGCAAAGTGGGGCGCCCAAGATCTTGATACTGATCGTCGCCCTAGTCCGTTCTAGTTGCCAATTGCTCGAGCCGCGAGCTACTGATCCACATCATCGTTAGCTATTCAGCTCGACTGGGGTGAGCTTTCGTTGAGCTTCAGATCGACCATGCAGGTCGCTTGGGCAACATGCACTCAAATCGAACATGAAATCCACTATGGCGTTCTTCGACGTGTTCAGGTGATGGCGCTTGCATGCCGTGCACACCAGGCTCCATTGCACCTTATTGGCGCTTTCGGAAGAGGCAGGAGAGGTCGCAATAAATTTCGGAGTACATGAGCCGGTAAACCCGAGGAGCCAGTAAGCGATGTAGAATGCTGGCCAGAGGTCCCTAGGATTCCTGAGATGGTCTACAAGTTAGGTGCAGTTTGAAGCAGCAATGAATGGCATATGCTCACTTCGAAAAGCGCAAGCGTAGATGATGAATCACCAGGCAAGTGTGGCCTCAGTAAGTGGACAATCCGATAACCCTCGAGAGCGTCCATCGTGATCTTCCGTGAGGATGTTGCTAGACTGGCCACTCATCACATTAAATCGACTACAAGAAAGCAGTCTAAATGTAGTTTAGCGTGTAATTATCGTATGCAAGCGTCTCCGCACTGCATATGGGTCGCCGACCAGATCCATATTAGAGAATCTCGTGCAGAAGACTCGACCCAAATGAGAATAACACGGCTTCATGAGGACGGTATCCGGGTGGCGCAAGGTTCTTGCCGCATGCGCCATCCCAGACATGAGATGTCTTTCCGCGGGGGCAATTGAATAGTGGGTGTGCCATCATTGGGGGTCGACCCCACTTCGGACTACCATACTACCTCCGCTCATACCTCAAATATGGCGCAGCGTGGGAACGATGTGGCCTCTTTATTTCCCTTTCTAGCAAGTTCGAGGGACGGAGCTTGGCATCCGGCTATGCGCTCACAAAGTAGACGAGAATCGGGGGAGTGCGGAGCCAATCTGGGCATGTGGTTGGCCGTGAGGAGAAGAAGCGTCGCCTGGACAGCGGTGATCCTGATGCACGCACCTTTCGATGCTTGGTTATTCGTTCTGGGTGGTTCCTGCACGTTCTGTCCGTCCCGAGCGTTGATCAATAAACCATCACAAGCACAGCGATGCGAGATCGGTACCCTAATTTGCTTATTAGCTGGACATTTTCCAGTGACGCTTCCTTGTGTAAAACCGACAGCTGTGGGGTCACTTAGAGTTATCCGCATAATGCAGCATTCGAAGAGGTGCGGTGTAGGAGAAGTCGCCGATGCAGCTACCAAACGGCGAATCAGATACACACACATGACATGAACCTTCCCTTGTTGACACGAGACATCAGCACCTGAGTTCCATCTCTGTTACCACAATCGGAAAGCCGCCTGTTTCAGGCTCAACTCCAAGGATTTGTGCAAGTCGCTCGAGTCTATTTCCAGCTGTCATCTATCACGAATTGATGGTGGCTTGCGCTGGTTTCGATCTTCATTGTCGGTGTTGCGGGTCGCTCGCTTATCTATCCAATTCAACCCCGTTAGCCAACCTCGACAACCGTCCATCCCTTCCTTGTCGTGGTGCGCCTACTGCAATGTCTGCATACAATTGACCCACATCGTCCAAAGTATGTTGGGCTATGCTGGGAGCTATATTCTACGGCAGACGAGGGCCAGTCAGCGGTGTAACAGAACCGTGTACGCGCCGTGGCGCCGCATCCCGCTGCCTTTTGGCAAGCTCAGCCATCGACGATGCTAGGAGCGATCAGAGCATCCCCTAGAAGGCGCCTCAGGAAAAAGCGGAGAATATTACGCGGGAGGAACCGTCTGCCGATACCCTTGGCTACACCAAAGCGTGGTATCGAGCGACCTGACAAGCTTAAAAAGTACGCAACAAGGTTTCAGAACATGAGCAAAGCTGATGCTTCGAGCTTGGCCTGGTTGGTGGAATATGCTCCGGTGTCCAATTTCTATTCTTCGACGCGTGACCAACCGCTTGACGATTGTCGTCAGATCATCGGAACGGGAACACCGACGTCAAGCGTACCATTTAGACATTACTTCATGCAGGGCTGTCACGGCCTGCTCAGCTAGACACAGTCTCAGCTATAATCGCGTTGCGCCACCAAATTTATGTCCGAATTCGGTCGACCCTAATAAAATTGCGGACATAATCTGGAAATGTCGCACCACATGAGCGAGAGAAGTTCCTTTTTAGGACACGGTATATGATGCTCCTTATTTACTGGACACCATCTTTGTCCTTTGCTAGATCTAGGAGCGGGACACGCAAGCAGAATGTCATCTTCTCATGCAACCTCAAGCATGCCACAGTTGACCCCCAACAAAGATAGGCGCACGTACGGGTCTCCCACGGAAGCTAGTCTAGGCATGCGGCCTGAGTCTCGACATGCCTCGTCACCTTACAGAAGCTCCAGCGCCCGCAGCATCCCAATGCATACCCCTCACATCTCGATCCACTTGACATCAGCTATCCACGACGAGCGGAAGATCGGATCAGAGCGTTCCCCCATTTTGTTTCCAAAGGAACGACGGTCGCCAATGGATCGCCGCTGTCCGTGGTACGACATTGGATTTTCGAGTCCAATCCACGAAGCATGTGGGGCTTGCAGCTCCTACGTCTTTGATGCTGCTGTTCAGACAAACTATGATTACCTTCTAGGCTGAACGCGTCCACATCGAGCATTCGCTGTTCGGCAATTAGGGTTGATCCTAACCAAATCCCTTAGTTCGCATCATCGCCGTGTATACACGGCGCCCAGAACAATTCTTCGTGCGGGTCTTTCGATAGCCCCTCCCTCGCCCCCCTTGAAACCCAGGAAAGGGATATATACTCCACATATCCGGCTCTCAGGAATGTAACACACTCCAAATCGTCCTATGCATTTTGCCTCAGTCCATCTTGCTTGAGCAATGGCTTCTACTATTGATGTCCCGCCAACTGTGCCCGAAGTCACACCTGAGCAGCTCAAGATCATGAAGCTCAAGCACAGCGCTGCTGTCTTTGAGCCTGACTTTCGCTCCGAGCCAACCTCACCCATTCGAGAGTACCAGTCACTCGACATCTCACCTCATACAAACGGCCATTCGCATGGAATAAGCTCGCCTTCGTCGCTTACGCGCCGAAACAGTAGCCGCCATGTCAGTTCTGTAACGCGTCGTGCGAGTTCATTCGTGCACTCCCATCGAAACCAGATGTCGATGGAGCTTTCTTCGAAAGCGAACTCGAAGTTTTTTGCGCTGATGGATTTGATGTCCACTGCATCTCGAGAAGCTTCATCGCTGAAGGAGACTTGGTCCCACGTCATCTCCGAGCGTGAACTTCTTGCTCGTGAGAACGAAGAGTTGCTGCGACGAGTCGAGGAGACGACCGAGATCATCGAGCGCAAGGAAATGGAACACCAAAGCCACGGCAACGAGTTATTCGAGAGAAAAAGACAGGTTGAGAAGCTGCTGCTTGAGCTCTCCTCGACTTTAACCGATGTCACTAGCCAGAAGAAGAAGGTTGCTGATCGGGACCTGTAAGTGACTTCCTTGTACACATTTTGCCGTGTCGCAAGGCTGTGTGGCCAAATTGAGACATCAAGTCTTGGGTCCCTCTCGTTGAGCTCTGCTAACTTGACTCCCAATCTCTAGTGAATTGAATCGCATTCGCACTGAGCTGAATGAGCTACGCGCCACCCACTCCCAGAACCACAGCAACTTGGACAAGACCAAGACTGAACTTGAAGCCACCATCTTCAAGCTCAGGGCTGCCGAGGATGATCGCGACAATGCCAGACAAGACTCTCAGAAACATCATGTCGATCTTAGAGCACTGATGCGCGAGCACACTGAGCTGAAAGGAAAGTTCTCAGAGTCGTCGACTAAACTCGAGTCATCCCGGAAGGAGATCATGTCGTTGAGTGACCGCCTCAAGATATGGGAGTTGGAGCGAGAGGAACATCTCCACGAAAAAGATCGTCTCCAAGAAGAGGCCAAGAGGGTCAAGCTCAGAGGAGATGAGGCGTACCGCGAACTTTCTGAGTTGACCGATAAGCATGAGCGCTCAACCCGAGAGCATACGAAGCTCAAGGAGTCACTGCGAGCCCTTGAGTCTGAGCGAGATGACTATGCCTTACAGATCGGCAACTTGCGTCGCGATGTCAAGACCAAGTCAACTGAGCTGGAAGAAGCGGATGTGCGCGTCAGCGAAATCGCACTCAAGTACGAACATATCAAGAGAGAAGTTGTGTCGGTGAAGGAGAAGCTTCGCGATGCGGAAGTAGAACGTGACGAGCTCCGCAAGTTGGTCGATAGGTCCCTTGAGGAGCATCGTCTACTTATTATCGAGCGCGACCAGATCAAAGAAGACCTTGAAGATGCTCGTCGCAAGTCTGGAGATGCTCAGCGCCAGATCACCACCCTTCAGGATACATTGCGTCGCGCCGAGTTGACCGTGACGGAGGTCCGGTCTGAGGTGCAATCTTTGACCGATCGCAACAAGCTCTTGATCCGCCAAGGAGAAGAGGGTCGAACCAAGCACGGCCAGATATCCGTCGAGCTTTCAGCTCTCAAAGAGCAGCTTGCTCACGCGCAAACCGAGATCCGCACCTTGGTCGACGGCCGCGACCGCGCCTACCGCGAACTCAGTGACTGGAAGCACAAGTACGAAGACATGACCGAAACGATCACAGAATTCCGGGACGACAGCGGCGAATTTGAGATGGAGATCCAGAATCTGCGAACGCTTTTGCGCGATGCACGCGAGCAGAAGGAACGAGCTATCTCTGCTCGACATGCTGCAGATCGGGAGAGAGATGAGTATGTTTCCAAGTACGAGGAGAAGTGCAGAGAGATGGAGCGCTATGAGGAAAGTACATCCAGTCTTTACCATGGATATAACCGTAGCGGTGGCGCTGGCGGCAAGATATTCAGTCGTACTGTTTCGAGCGGGACGACAGTTCGTAACGGAGGCGGCGAGGGCTCCGGCGAAGGATCTGGCATGTTTACTTCCAATTGAAGCCGTTGATAAGCGAAGTGCGGTGTGTAAATTTGTTTGTGGGGTGTTTTGTATCCGAAGGGCTGGTACAAAGTCGGTAAAGCTCATCCAGAGGAATCTCAGCATCTGATTAAAGCCTCGTAGTAGCTGTTAACCTGTGTCGATAATGTGATGTAATTTGTACCCCCTCGGCTTTTGGTCGCTTTGGTAAGTTCTGTTCTGTACGCCTCCCACGCGAACAAAAACATCCAGGTGCAGTTGGGTGAGAAGTCGCTTAGGACTGCTGCGTATCGCTCAGTTTCGAGATGGCCTTGAATATAAGCGGTTTGGACGCCGTACACGGTCCCACAGTGCGTGAGGATGTCGTCAAGTTGTTGTCATGACTAAAGCTTTCTCTACTACTCGTGTTTTAGTTACTCTAGTATCCAGATATTATTTCTTTGTATTATGACACTCACGACTAAGGAACGTACATATGGACATCTCTACTGGCTTTGCGCAATCTCGAGATTGTAGTGACACCGAACATCCTATCGACGTTCACGTGCGAGTATGCAGTATTGTTGTATCTCTTTGCTCCAACCAGCAAACACAACGCTGAGCGTAGCTGGGCAGAGCCGAGCAAGGTTGCGAAGCGGCCGAAAGGTGTGCAGAGCAATGCGCTCAAACAAACGAGCAGAGAGGATGTTACGGTGCTTGAGATTGATTGAGTGTCCTCGTTTGGAGATCCCCGCTAGGCCAACAACGGCATCGCTGGACATCAAATACACGTCAGATCACTGTTGGGCAACGCCGCGCTCACCATCTCTACTTCACGAATTTCCGCCTTCCCCAGTCCCAGCAAAACGGCCTCCCATCCGATGTCACTTGCTAGATTCAAGATCTTAGGTCTTCCATTGGAGCTCTTTCAATCGATCCTTGCAGAAGCAATACGTGTGCGCGGACTCAAGCGAGCGCTCAGGCTACGCTTAGTGAACCGTATGAAACCAAATCATTCATATACGTCGCCCCTCTAAGACCCGATTATTTAGAATTCTTCGCAACTCAGGTTATCCAAACAATACACGAGCACCGCCTACTCGATGACAGCGACATCGCCATTAGCGCACTAGGCAACTTGGGCGCTGAATACTTAACCCGCCGCCTCATCAACAACCTTCCCTTATCGCCGGGATGGGCCAGCCTACGCCGCATTGCAGCGCAACTAGCACCAAAGGATGACCAAGAGACATATAAACTTTACCTTAAAGAGCTCTGCTCTCGCATAAGCCGCAGCAGGCGTTTTACTGTGGCTGCCGCCTGCCTCGGACATACCAACAGTGAAATTGTCTACCACGAAGAAAGCTACAAGTGGGACCTTCTGGCTGCCGCCATCTATCTCAACAATACTCCTATGCTTGCGGAGCTTGCTCATCTAGGTCAGTCCTGTGGGGAAGGCATCATGTTGGGGGACCCGTACGCAGTCGCCATCATATGCTGCAATAGCAAAGCCTTTGAATTGCTGCTTCGCGAAAATAATCATGATTCGGGTCGTTATCTACACCGTCTTCTGCCTAAGGTGACGGAATACGGAACGCTAGATATGTTGGAAAAATGGTTGCAACTGGACGAGGTGAAGCTGTGCAGTGCGCGGACACTAGAGAAGGCACTTTTTACGCCTAAGACCGAGAACTTCGACATGCTTGCGCGCTTCATAGAAGAGCGACGGAAGGATTGGGTTATTCAGCCATCACTATCGATATGCCTGCGTAGAGCTACGAGGAAAGGGTGGGAGGAAATGGTACGGCATCTTCTCAGCCTTGGAGCACCCGCTGGTGGGTACAATCTACTCTCGGCAATATGCCGAGGCGGTTTCGAGAATATAGTGCGAATGTTGCCGGAGCATGGGGCCAAATTTGAAGGCTATGAAGTTGCAAACGCTGCGAAGGAGGGGCGTTGGGAGATGGTCAGGTTGTTAGTGGACGATTATGGCGCTGATATCAATGATGGAGATCCACCACCGGTTGTTAGTGCGGTGGCTTATGAGAGAGAGGATATCTTCCGAGAGCTGCTGCAGCGCGGGGCTATACTGCATAATGGAATCGGTGCAAAGGCTGTGTATAGGGCGAGGAAAGACGGGTTAGAGTCTATGTTGTTGCTTTTGCAAGAGCATGGAATAGACATAACAGAGGTAACGAAACAGGCAACGGAATCTGCAAGTACATAGATTATCCAGACTTTCGTTGCCCCCCACTCTTCTCCCGATACTTATCTAGATACTCCATCCCCGCCCCTGCCAGATCCGCTGCAACGAATGGATACACCATATCGCCCCACCACCCTTTTCTATGCCTCTCTAATCCAATCTGCCCCAGCAATCTATCTATATAGCCCATCATATCGTATTGGAAATAGTTGCCTTTGCTTCCATGTGCAGGATACCTTCGCTTCTGGAATGCATTTACCCATGCCACGTCTTGTCGCATGTCTTCTACGGAGGGAAGGTCGAGCATGCCGTCGAAGAAAGCGGTGACCCATAGTGCCTGCACTTCAGCGACGCGGAAGCCGTTGGGGACGTAGACGTTGCCTACAAAGGCGATAGAGTCGTCTTCGAAGGGCACTATACAATTGTAAAGGCGATTCGGCGTTCTTTGCATGGCGGGTAGCGGTGTGGCGAGTGCAGGCGGATTTGCAAGCTTTGGAAATTGATATATAACCTTTTTGTCGGCTTCGGCTTCGAGGTGGGCCCACCTGGTTTCGGATTCATTGTTGAGCGGTTGATGTGGGAGGCCGAGTTCGTAGTGTTGGGTCTCAGTGAAGAATGGGTAATCATTTCGGAAGCCAGTCGCGCATACGATTACGTCAACTGAGATCGATGGGCCATCTTTGAATAGGACGGTGTGGGAGTCTAGCTTTTCGATGTCTGCGCGATGGACGTAGACGTTTCGGGCGACCGTATCCCAGAAATCAGGTCTTTGGATCATGCCGAAGGGCCCGGTGCACCAGAACAGTCTATAGTGGCGTTAGTAGTGGTTGCCAAGATGGCTCTCTGGTCATTTACTTGACATCGCTTTCCAGTGATTCGAACCCAGGAAGGGCGCCTTCTCGATGGTGAAAATCACCTATCCTTTTGCACTTCTCCTCTGCGGGACTAAAGAAGCCATCAATGATCTTCGATCCAATTGCTGTGCCATGTAACAGTTTCGTCCACAAGTTCGGTTGGGCGAAGCATCCGGGACTCAGCGTCCCAAACAAGCGTGTCGCCGCAAGCTCCGGGTCGTTCAAAAACGGGCCTCTGGCATTATCGGCTGGATTCGTGAATACGCCAGGTCCTTGCCCAGACTTTCTTATAATCCAATGGACTTCGTTCCCAACTTTGACCTGGTTGTACACGATATCGGCGGCGGACTTACCAGCGCCTAACACAGCGACCTTTCTCGGGATTGGCTGGTCTCGGACTGCAAATTGACCGTAATCGCGTTGGTGTATGACGTTACCACGAAAATTGTCGCTGCCTGGCAATACGGGCATCTTCGCATCACTCGTCGTTCCAGTAGCCACAATAAGTCGCTTGGTCTTGAAAAAGATCTTCGTCTCGTGCGATCGTTGGTGACACTTAACGCTCCAAATGCCATCCACCTTTTCCACATTCAAAACTGCAATCTCCAGCCTGACACGCTCCCGTAAAGTCTTGTCGGCATACTTACGGCTGTCGATGTAGCTTTCCAGATATTCCGAAACGTACTTGGCCTCAAATATGTCGTTGAAAACATCAGCTCCCCCCGGGACGGTCAGCGGCAGATCAGAAAAGCCAGACATTCGAACACCGCTCTGCGACCAGAACCCTGGATACATGCGACCTGTATTTCTTAGTTAAGTGGCATGGCATTGGATATAGTGTCACCGCTGACTCTTTCCCCATGGCCCACCGACCGACTCATCTCTTTCGAGGATCAGTAGCTGACTATCTGGGTGTACATCAAGATAAACTCGAGCTGCAGACAATCCGGATAGTCCTTCTGATGTCAGCGCCTAGATCGCGTTTGGAGGCGTATGTTCCTTACCCGCTCCAATGACGATGATGTCGTATACTGGGGAAGTCATTCTATAGTCAGTCGTCTTCGCTTTTCACAGCCAAAGAATTAACATCAAGGGCAAGTCCGTCATTTTATCAAACGCGAAATTTTGAAGGGGTGACACGGACACGGACATCCAGACGCCCGTACACCTATCACGAGATCTCATTGGTAGCCTCGTATGAGCTCTCCTTCCCTTTCGCACGAGACAAGCCAATACTTCGTCGTCGGGATTGGAAGAGTGAGAGGGTCCACTAGATGTCGGCCCGTCATTTATCCGTGGTGGGGTTGCGCTAGCTCCGAAAGGGCTAGATGGACTTGACGTGCGGAAAAGTTGACTTGGGAAAAGTTCGAAACCTCACACTTCACCGCACTTCAACACTCCACGCTGATTCGCAATGTCCAAACGCAAATTGAACGAGAACGACGTCCCAGAGGCGTCCGAGCCATCCTCTCCCGCCCCGGAAGCCACGACAGCGTCCGCCAAACCTGACGAGGCGCACAACGCGAAGACCGCTGCATTCTCATCTTTTGGCCTAGAGCCCCGGCTCCTGCGTGGCATACGAGAGCAGCGATGGTCTTCTCCCACTCTTGTACAAGCGAAGGCGATACCGCTCGCTCTCGAGGGCAAAGACATTCTAGCACGATCGGGAACAGGAACCGGAAAGACAGCGGCCTACCTTTTGCCCATCCTCGACCGTATACTACGTCGTAAAGACGCCCGCGTCACTTCTTCGCTCATCCTCGTACCTACAAAAGAGCTCGCAGGCCAAGTCACGAAGCTTGCGCAGTCGCTCACGGCATATTGTGGACAAGATGTGAAGGTGCAGAATCTGGCAGGCAAGGAATCCGAAGTGGTGCAGAAGAGCAAGCTAGCTGAGAACCCCAACATCGTCGTTGCGACGCCAGCGCGAGCGGCTGCGAACATGAACAGCGGTGCGCTGTCGCTTAAGGCGCTGGCCAACCTAGTCGTCGATGAGGGCGATTTGGTGCTAGGCTACGGATTCAAGGAAGATCTCGATTATATCTCGCAGAACGTCCCGAAAGGCGTCCAGATCTTCCTTATGAGCGCAACCCTGAGCACCGATCTTGAAGCAGTTAAAGGCCTCTTCTGCCGCGACCCTGTCATTCTGGCGCTGGACGATCTCGAGAAGGAATCACAACTTGTGAAGCAATACGTCCTGCCTTGTGGCGAAGACGAGAAGTTTCTCCTGATCTACGCCATGTTCAAACTGAACCTGATCAAGGGCAAGACGATCGTTTTCGTCGGGGACGTCGACCGAAGCTACAGGGTGAAACTCTTTCTGGAACAGTTCGGTATCAAGAGCTGTGTGCTCAACTCCGAACTCCCGCTTGCTTCACGCCTACATATCGTCGAAGAGTTCAACAAGAACATCTACAATATTCTCATTGCCTCCGACGAGACGGAGCTCCTCGGGTCTAGGAAAAAGGACGACGAATCACGGCCGAAGAAGAAAGCAAAGACCGACGAGGGCAAGCCCGATTCTGGTGTATCTCGGGGCGTTGACTTCCGCAACGTGTCATGCGTCCTCAACTTCGATATGCCTTCCAACTACAAAGGCTACTTTCACCGCATTGGCAGGACTGCTCGCGCTGGAAAGAGCGGAACCGCCATCTCCTTCATCATTCCAAAGGAGAAGTACCGAAAACACAAACCAACATCTTTCGCCGGCGCTGAGAACGATGAAGAGGTCTTGAAGAAGATTGAGAAGCACCAGAAAGAGGGCCAGAAGATAGAAGATTGGACGTTTGACATGAAGAGACTTGAGCCATTCCGGTATCGGTTTTCAGACGCTCTGCGGGCAGTCACCCGTATCGCCGTCCGCGAGGCCCGCGTCAAAGAAATCAGGATGGAATTAGCCAAGAGCCAGAAGTTGAGCCGGTACTTTGAGGAGCATCCTGATGAGCTTGCGCATTTAAGGCATGATCAGACGCTCAACCACCCTGCCAGAATACAGCCTCATCTCAAATTTGGTAAGGCTACCATCCCTGACTTAATTTCTATCCGATGGCTAATTTGTTGTCCAGTGCCCGACTATCTCCTCCCCGGTGGCAAGAAGCCCCAAGACCTCGGCTTTGTCAGCTTGGACAAACCGAAGACGCGGAGGATTGTGAGAGGAAAGGGCAAGAAGTTCGTGAGGGGTAAAAATGGCAAGATTGATCCGCTGAAGACGTTTAACGCGAGGGGGAAGGGGAAGAAATGAGCTCATCTATCGGTCATGGTCTGCATCTAAACCAGCAATGACTGCGAATCTGAATAAATGTAGAACAAACCTACCTCTTGAAGTACTCTACTTGCCAGTAGTGAGATCACCTGCAATCATTGTCGGAAAGAACCTCCGGATCCTTGGACACATACGTTCATATGTCATCAAGTGTACGTTGATCCGCAGACTCCCGTCATTAACCTTGCACACCCTCTTGACGTGTCCCAACTCAATTACTCTTCTCGGCACAGCAGATGCACTCCTCCAATTCTGCTCTGGTTCCCTTATCCGTACCCCGCGCGTGCCAAACCGTGCGGCATCCCGAACAATGCCAGGAAGTACCAGAAAAGCCGCTTACCCGTGCGCTACTCCTCTGTGCCCTTCCAAGTTCCGGTGGCGGCAAACAATGCAGACACTCTACCATCTCCAGTAATCTTGCCCGCGCTCCCTCTGCGTGCCACCGCTTGTAACAGCCACTACATTGCCAGAAAGCCATGCTTGCTCCCATGCACACCTTGTCCGGCGCACCAACGCGCTGTTCGGTGAAGGGGACGACACGGCAGCTGTTGCAGAGGCGTGTGGCGGTGTTCCCTACGGGGTCGAGGGGGTCGTAGCAGCGGATGCAGATGTGTTCTTCGGCGTTGCGTGATGCCATTGCGATGTCGAAAGTTTTGGGCTTGATTCCACGGGTAATCAGGGTGGGGCCCGCGTTTGGCATGAGCTGTTCGACTTGCTTGCGGACTTCCTTATTGATGAGTTCGTCGGGGATCTTGATCGAGAGGTTTTTCACGATCAACTCGGCTTGCTTCGTGGCTTCTTTGCGTAGCGTATCGCTGTCGTCCAGGCCTGGTAGCTTGTAGATCAGCTCGACGAGGGAGGCTGCTTCTTGATCGTCCGTTGGGCGCAGGAGTTGCATGCTTTTGGCGAATTCTTGCGCTGCCTGTGGGAGGATATCATCGACCTCGTAACGCTTCCCGAGCATGTACATAAAGGCATGATTTGTACAAACCATCCATTGTTTGGATTGTCCAGTGCCGTTAAAGACAGGGTATTCGCTCGTGTAGCAGAATCGGAGGAGTCCGTGGAAATACCTCCTAAGTGTGCATGTTTTGCTTTTGTCCGTTTTATCCTCAGGCTTACCACTCCCTACCATCTCGCTCTTGAAAAGTAAGTCAACAACGTCTGAAGACAGACCTTCATGGTAAACCTCCTTGCGCCCGTCCCAATGTTTGGCGAACCATTTCGACTTTGGGTGGAGGACGGTCGAGTGGACCTTGAAGACGTGGCCGCCGCTGTAGTGGATAGTAAGATCAGAGAAGATGCCTGTTTCAAAGAGTCTGTTTGCTTTGTTAGTGCGCTCGCTGGTCAGATGAAGCTATGGTCGGGCTTACTCGGCATAAAACGCGTTCGTGGGCGTTTTTCCTACTGCTGGGGAGTTTGGGGACATGATTTGGCTACGCTGCTGTCTGCGAGTGGAAGGAAGAGATATATCGATATGTGATTGGAGTGGACGATAATCAAATGAGAAGGGTAGTAGCGGACTTTCCAAATAAGTACGAGTGTGGGAATCTGCCAGTGAGAGGTTTGAGGCGCGTGGGTATGCAGCAGTGAGAGAAAAAAGGTGTTTGTCGTAGGCATGTGCTCGGTCTTCGATCGCTGCGACAATAGTCTAGTAAGTGAAAGAGGCCGTGAGATATAAGAAGCAGTTTCGACAGCAAAGGCCTCACCCGTGGTGATGACAAGACGTTACCACATGGTCAACAAGGAGAAAACCGTCAGCATTGCGGAAGGTACATAATGAGATCGTAGCCCTTTAAGCAACGACAAACACCATCAGTCGCGATTACAGATCCTTCCTCTCATTGCTAGGGCATCTCACACTCATAAGCTTTCTCTCACCACTCGAACCATTTGGGAACAAACTCCGCTGCCGCGCTCTCCTCCATCAATACAATACCCGGATCGCGCAGCCTAGACAATTCGGCAGCGGACACTCTTCTTGACATTCTTTAGATAGGGGGCTTCATAAAGAAGACTGGAGCAGAACTTTCTGCAATGCCGTTCAGACTAAAAAAGTAAACATCGTCCCATTCGAGGTGCAACGGTTCATGTCATCGTACCTACAGTACGCACGGTAGGTTGCAAAGTACTCCAACCATGGTCGATTAGTAGTGAGAGAGCCCATGTCGAGCGATGATGCGTGTAGATACTATTTCGGCGTTGCTATAAGTGAGGGGTAGTGGAGGCAAAGAGTGTTAGCGACAGTAAGAGAGAAGACCGGCCTTGAGTGCCTTCCATCAAGTAGAGGGTGCCGTAGCTACTGGACTGCACAACAGAAGTACCTGGAGGTAGTTGCGATGCTGCACTGCCAATTCATACGGATGCTTGAGTGGAGCGCAAGAGAAAGCCCGCGGAGGGATGGGATGAACCGAGGTTTACGTGGTTGTCTATGGATCGACTGCAATTTCTGAGTCGGGAGCACCGGTAGAAAGTATAAGACTTGACCGTACTCTTGATATCATGTTTGTTCATTCTAGTCTCGAGGGCCCAAACCGTTGTCTATCTCGTACCCAGGCGTGTCCTTAACCTTTCGGGCCAGAGCCATCTCCACCTGCAATCTCGTCTTTGAGACCCGACAAGGCGCATTGAGCATCTCTACGTCCGGCACCAAGGGCAGATCATGGTATTCGTACTCTTGGTAGACTTCTGCTCCCCAGCATACTCGAATATAGTCTTGCAGGTACTACAAGTCCATTTCCAAGGGCAAATATTGTCCTTCTCGATCATCACCATCTCGAAAAATATGTCGACAAAAGTTGAGCAGTGCTTCTTGACGGACGCTCGAAACAGCCGAGTTGGTAGCATCGTCGCTAGTTCCCTGAAGATCTCCGTAGCAACCGCACGAACGTTCCGGTCGCCATGTTGCCACACTTTCTCAATTGCCCCGAAAACGGCTGCTTCCCAATTGACATAGTTGGTCATGGCGACAAGCCTAGCAAGTGAAGCGTGCTTAGAAAGAGCGTGAACACCGTATTTGCGCGCGACGACTCGGACTTCGAAGATGATATCAACGTTGTCACCTGAAAACGGGATCCAGTGACGTTGAGGTGCATTCAACTTGAGGAAGTCATCGCAAGATCCAGTGTAGCAGAAGCGAACCAGTGCCTTCACAGCAGCCGGGTTGTTCTTTCGCATATCGACGACAGCTTTCGAGTCGTACTAAAAGGGAACGTCAGTAGCCCCTCGCAACATCGTACAGGCTCCACCTTACGTGTGGATCTTTCTCGAAGTAATCCTTGAACCAGGTCGATGCGGGTGCAAGAGCTGCACGGTGCACGCGAATGTCTTCACCGTTCAGTTGTAGCGTGACATCCGAGAGGAAGTCTGATTCATAGAGACTTGGACACATTAGTATACCTGTAAAGCATAGCGCCAACAACAGCGTCGTCAACTTACTCGCTTATGCCTAGCTTGCGCGTAGAAGATGATTCGGTCGCCATTATGCCAACTGCTGACGGTGGTGGGCGGTTGGAGAGACGGAGAAAGGAAGGAGAGACCCACGGCGCCTTTGAATAGACTCATGGGCTCGGAGTGAGGGCCCGACGCATATCTCAAGTGAGTGTGAGTCGTAGAACGGCCGGGCGCAGACATATGCGAGAGAAAATCATAAGCGTCCTGATCAATAAAAGACGAGTGATAGGCCGAAGACTACTGTTTGACATGTCAAGCCATTCCCAAATAATATGAGCCTAGCTTAGCTCGACGAAGGCTATGTAGTGGCTGAAATCGGGGTGTCGTGCTGAACTTCGCGAGTGAGATTTAACATGTGGAGCTGAGAAGTGTTGCCGATGGTGTGGACGTTCACGTTGTTCGGGATCTTACAAGTTGGTCTGGTCAGTGGACTGCGCTTGCCCCTTGTCAACCCCCTTGCCATCACGAACGGATCAACGTTCGTCCACCCGACCACGACACAAACATCACAACCACCGCCCAAGCAACATCAAATAACAGCAAACCAATGAATTCACATTTCCATCCCAGAGCCTAGCTATATACAAGCCTCTCCCCCCCTACCACCAGTTCAAACTCACAAACAAAAAAAGGAGATCCCACTGGCGTCACCGCCCCATGCAAAACAACCCCCATCTAGTTACCAAGCTCCAACTCCGACTTTGGCTGCCCGATAATAATCGTGTCACTGCCACCGGGGCTCGGCTGGCCCGCGCCGGGCGTGCAAGGCCTCCACTGCACATGCAACTGCTGGGTGAAGGCAACGGTGGCATCGTCGTTGGACAGCTCGCCGGCGGCGTTCTTGTCCGTCGACGTGAGCGAGATGCGGTTGTTGATGTTGAGGATACCGGAGGTGCCGCAGGGCGACCAGATGACAGCCGTGGTCTCGATCTTGTCCTGCTTGGTGTACACTTGGCCCAGGACGAGGTCGCCGCCGCCGGTGGCGGTCATGCGGGTGGTGCTCTGCTCAGCGGTTAGGAATATGCATCTTTGCCTGTGTAGGCGGAAGGGAGGCGACCTACGGTCTTTCCAGCATCCTGGGAGAAGTAGTAGGACGTGATGAACTGGCCCGTGACGCCCTTGTCGAGGCGCGCCCAGCCGTGGTAGGTGGCGTCGACGACGGAGTACTGGAAGCCGCCGGGGTACTTGAGGTTCAAGTGCAGCTGGCAGGCCTTGGAGCGGTCGGCTTGCACGGTGCCGGGGCCGATGTAGGTCTGGAATTTGTCGAAGCCGTAGGTGACAACCTGCGGGTAGTTGTCAATAATCAGCGTGGACGAGGTCATGGCAATTGTGTTTTTGGCAGGGCAGATGGGCTTGCGGAAGTACTTGTGTACCGCTCAGTGAGGGCATTGGGGGGATGGCAAGGGGCTGGGTGCAGATGTGTTATGCAGGAAAGTCAGGGCCGCTTACGGTCTTGTCGGGAGAGGTGGTCATGGAGACGGAGCCTTGAGGGCAGCCATTGCCGGAGTAGGTGCTGTCAATGATGGTGATTTGCGAAGGGTCGGGGGCGCTGCCGGACTGCGGGACGGGGTTCGCGGCGGCGAGGAGGGGGAGGAGGAAAGCGGCGATTTTGGAATGCATCTTGACGGTGATGAGTGGAGCGTTTGGAAGGGCTGGAAGTTGCTGATGGGACTGAGAAGTGACGATGTGTGATGGTTCTTCTCGAGGGGGAACCGCCTCACCTTTATACCTGTCTCGAACCCCAGATTCCAATATGACACGACAATCTAGTCTGCCGCCCCAGATCCAGTCTTCCATCCGCCAGCTCCTTCGCTCTCGAGGCCCGCACGGTCAACCATCGTGCTGCTTCCCGTGTGTGACGGTCGCCATGGCCCAAAGCTCGGCTCCATCTCTCAACGTCGACGCCTTCATTCCGGCTAGGCCACGCCTATTCTTAGCCCGCATATAGCTCCTCGGTATTAACTGGTCTGGGACCTGGATCACGTTCGACACGCTCTTTGCGTAGGGCGGGTCCAGCGCCGCAGCAACGTTGGTATATTGCGACGTGTGATCTGGCAGCTGTGTTGTCGACGAGCTCGTAGCGAGGCGTCTAGATGGCGGATACGAGGAGAGGACCCTATATCCGAATGTGACAAGTGAAATAGACAGCGCCCGCCGTTACGACCGGAGGCCCGAGATGCCACCGGAGAGCTCCGAGAGTAGCGGGACAAAGATTTAGAGTAGCAATACGAAAAGCTTCGCAGCAAAGGTTAATTGAAGTCGTCGAGCTACCCATGGCGTCGAACTCGACCTTGCCAAAAATAACACGGCGCCAGGGGTGCAGAGTAGATGACGGCCACGGCGTCGAAATAGATGCAGTCAGGTGACCGAGCGGCGGTGGCGAGCAACTTGGAAAGTATCTTCGTGCCGCACCTCGGTCGACAGTGAGTGACCCAAGAGTTCCGGTATCCAGGATGCAACAGCTTACAGAACGCAGTCTCGCCGCGATTTGGTAATCTATGTGCCAATAATATCGCTTGGCGGCAGCCGCCGCGGATGTTTGTCGTATATGGCTAATATAAATCTCCAAGTGGCCTCGCCATTTCCGATGCGCGGCAGGGATTGCCAGACCGCGACTTGTCCCTTGCGCTTCATCGACTAGTATAAAGTCGCACGGTATCCACTCTACCTCTCGTCGTCAATTTGGGGTCAAATGAAACTTCATTAACACGACCGAGAATCGCGACTCCGCCTCAGACCTGGGCCGTTGACTGGCTCTTACAATCTGGGTAATTCTCGACACGAAACGGTGTTGCTGCGAAGTCGAGTCGGTGCCGTTCTGGCCATGAGAGAAGAGACGGCTCGGCTGGCGGTGTTTGTCATGGCTTGCTCGATTGGTGGTGTTTCGAGCGGCCGTGGCTGCGGAATCCATGGCGTACCGGGCTGCATGAGCGTTCCGCCTAGGCGTGCTGGACACGAAGTGTGCAGATGGACACGATATCTGACCTGTCGACAGAAGCAACGTTGCAGTCCATTGAATGGCGAGGAGAGAGGACCTTGATGTCGCATCCAAGCGTTCAGATCCACTGTAACTTGTCAGCATAGAAAGGGCTCCCGTCCAATCTTGCACCAACCATCCGGGACGTCTTGTCCCTTCGCGGTCCACCTTCTACTCGGTACAAGGTCGAAACATCCGGTCTCGGCCAAAACCAAAGTACCGCATGGCTTCCGCCGGGTCTGCAGCTTGCTGTGCGGCAACCGTTCAGCTGCACGCCGCCCGAGCAACCGACAGCCACATGCATACGGTCAGTTGCTAATATTAGGCCAGCGTTGAATCCGGGTCGTAGAGGCAATGGACTACGCCGTGAGTGGGTCGCTGGCAAGAGTTTCCGCATTGGGAGGCCCGCCAAGTCTAGATCCTTGCATGGGTCGATCTGTCAGCGACGGCAAGGGCTGAAGTGTAAAGTAAGGTGGGGAGCGCGCGCAGCGCGTGTACAATAGCAGGTCTGTTGAATGCGCGACTCAAGGGTTGACTTAATGGTGCTCGCTTACATGTCTAATCTGGGACACGCAGCAAACCGATAATTATTAGTATTTCTCGTGCATCATCTGTAGTATCGGATTTGGAATGTTTCGATGAATGGAGGCCAAGATGGTGAACTCTCGCGCTTCGTCCGAACAAATGTCACATCGGAAAGAAGATCTAAAACAATACACGAGGACGATTCAAGACATAAAAAAAATAATACTAGAGTAAGCCGTAGATACAAAGAAGAGAGTCAAGAAAAAGAAAAGATGTGGTCGCTACTATGTGCTGTAGGGTATTCCAACCAACGCCGTCGCCATGCAAGAGTGCCACCGAAAATCAATCATACCGCGTAGTGCTGTGCGGAAGACCGCTTCCATGTTCAAAAAGAAGGGATCGCGACTCGGCGTTTAACAGATTCTCCGCCTTCGACATCAGGCAGCCGGGCCCGAGCGCTTCGTGCCATTGGCGCCATCGTCGCTCCTCAAGGCGCGGGGGAACCGCCGCCCTCCTCGCAATCTTCATCCAACTGTTTAAGCGATAGACTTCTTCTGGAGATCGCCCACGAAGCCCAGATTCGCCCTCTTGTCGTCGAAGATTCGCCCGTACTCAAGCAACAGTCGCATCATGTAGATGGTCATGTCCTCCTTCCTCAGGACCTTGCCTGCCCAATCTTTACCCGTCATCGCTATCTTCTTGCCCTCTTGGTCGTGTCCACCCTCCAATTGCACATGTCCGTTGTTGCCTTGCCGACCGATTTTGCTTCCGATGAAGTAGTCTAGGATGCCGAAAATGTCGACAAAGGAGTTGTGCATGGGGATGAAGTGAATCCAAGGGAAGAGACGGGAATCGTGCCACTCGCTGTAAACGGTGGCTTTGATGGGAACCGAAGTCGATCGCAGAAAGGCGAGGTAGCGTCCGCTGAACGAGTTGCCGTCGATATCGGGGAGGTACTTGTGGCCGTACTGGTTGTCGAGAGATACCCGTGGGCTGGGCGAGAAAGCAGGGACCAGGTAGGGACAGTCTCTGGCGGGGACACCGTTCTCGGCTCCTTTACCGCACATGATGGACGAAAAGCCAACATCGGTAATTTGTCGGAGCCAGGGCCCCAACTCCATGAGTTGACCCGATGTTGTGCGATATTTCTTATAAGGATCGACGAAAAAGTTGGGTGCGCTGTGGTCGTCTCCATGCTTTTCCGCGATTTCCACCGTGGTGCCGTTCATGAGGGAGACGAAGCGATGTCGTTGGAAACGCGTCCAATTGTCTGGCTCAAGAATTCCGCCTGTTCCACCGCCTCGCCATACGACGCTTGCCGATTTGTGGTCCCAACCTTCGCCGACTTTCCCGCCGGTTGCGTAGATGGATTTGTCGGGCCAATACATGGGCGGAGGAATGAGGATGTCGTTATTCTGGAAGAGGCTCAGTCAGCAAGAGTTCGAGTACAAGTGGGATGGACCAGGGGGAGGAGAAAAAGGGATTCGTACCATAGTCAGCTTGCTACCGCCAAAGTGCGGGATCAGTACTTGGGCGGTAGATTGGGAAAGCGGCTCAACGAAGCTGCCGTGCGAGTCTCGCAGCTCCGGTTGAAGGCAGGCGTCTTTGACTGCTGTCCAATTCGACACATAGCCTTTGTACGAAATGGTCGAAGCATAGCCAGCGTTGCAATCCCTGCCTTTGGTGAAGGCGTCATCGGGCAGATCAGTACAATCGATGGGCGGTGGTCCTTGGAAGGAAGTCGGGGTAATGACATGGCGAGACGGCGAGTCCGGAGCACAACCGACACGGGCCACATCCCAGTACTTTCCGGATTCCTTGATGAAGTCGACCTGAAAACCCGTATCGTCCTTGCGATCCCACGCCACCGACGAGAATTGTTGGATCACCTCTCCCACCGGCAGCACCTTGCGCGTCTTGTGTTCCTCTGCAACATAACGGTTGATGTCCTCCCACGGCACGATCAAGCGCGGCTCGTCCATGAGATTGACGGGCATGTCCAGATCAGGAAGATACTGCTCGACCTTTTGTACCATGTCGATCCAGTGGTTCATCCACTCGATGGTGCCCTTGGGGTTTTGTACGGTTCCGTTCCTGACGCGGATTTTGATGGGCAATTCCTTGGCGGCGTGGCGGATCTGCTCGGCGGGTAAGCCCCAGAAGGGGTTCAGGTCGTGGTAGATCTGGTCGAAGAAATCCTCGACGATGACGGCGTCGTTGTCCTGTGCATATTGATACCATGCGTCGAAGCCCGGAGGCGGATGGCGCCCTCTGCGTTCGCGATAGGCGGTTGCGCCAGCGTGCACGTCTTTGGTCCGCCGCGCCATGACAGCGTCGAACTCGGTGTTTGCATTCTTGAGCAGGTAGTCGATCGGGTGGCTACTGGCATAGCCAGCGCCCGTCATCCACATGGAGCGCACTCGGTCAGGGGTCGGGGTGTGCCATAACCACGCAACGCAGGCGAAAGCGGCGAAGAGGAGGAAGATGCGAAAGGCGTGGCGCTGCAGGGGCGGGCGGTGTGAAGCCAACATGGCTATGAAGAGAGGGGAGTGTGTATCGAGCGGGCAACCAGATGCGGCGTGACGGCGTTGGGTGTCAGAGTAGGGTCGAGGTCGCTGGCCGCCTGGTGCAGCGTCGGTGAGTGAGAAAGCAGAGGCAAAAAAGCGGTAGCGACGGGGGGTTAGGGAGTGTTTGTATGGGGGCCGCTGCAGGGGCAGGGGTGCGAGCGGCTGGAAATGATGTTATTTCGTTGGTCGCGTTCGTTGGGCGTGGGAGCGTTCATGCAGTGCAGGCCGGCGCGCGCTGGTTAGCACCTAGTTAAATAGCTGCCCTGCTTCTGGGATGAAGCGATGGTCTAGCTTCAAGGGCGGGACTGTCAGGAGTGCTGTACTTGTGCTGGCCCAGCAGCCGCGAATCAGAGGGCACGAGTGCAAGGCCTGCAAGCGAGATGAGAGCGCATTCTTCCGACCGTGGACAGCCCCGCTCGCGATAGCTACAGTACAGATCGCCGACGAAAGCGACGTCCATGGGACGCTCGTGCATCGGTGGCGTGTAGCTTCGTTCTGCTTCGTTCCCAGACGCGTTACATGCGACAGTGGAGTCTTGGGCGTGGGCGCAGCCACACATGTGGTGGATAGATTCAACATGTTGAACATCAGCCGCTCGACGTGGACACGGCTGCAGTGTCTCGATCAGCACGGGTCCGCGTGTTTCTCGTCTTGTTCGACATGGCAACCCACACCCACTCTGTACCCCGAGTTCCGTGTTCCGTCTCGGCCCTCGAGCTGGAGCGCACGACTCTCGAGGCCAAGGTTCGCATCCCGCTAGCTGTGGCGCTCCGGGACGCGAGCTGGGGCGCCATCGGGCGTCGGCGAGCCGGGTCTCCAAGATTGGGGGATTTGGATAGATTGACACGGGTGACGGTCCATGGACATGTGCAGCACGAGACGGCGCGCGAGAGGAAGACCAACCCCCGGTGCAGGGTCGATGTCACGGCCGCAAGCGCTGAAGGGCTTTTGTGCATCAGCGTTGAGGTGGCTGAACAGCCAAAGAGACCGAGAACCCACGGTGGACCATAATTAGCGCAGAAGCAGGAGGGAACGACATGGATGCGCTAACCCCGATGCGGCAGGGCGCATTCCGCATACGTGTTGGTGGGTCCTATGTTCAGCCCCTCGTACAGAGATGGCCTTGGCCAGATGCATTGGGGGGTGCACGCTCTTGCGAGTCTTTCTGGCTGTCACCATGTGTCACCCTGTTCCTCCTATTCGTCGGCGATGAAGAAGAACGCGTAGAGCACTCGCAACGGCGTCTCAGCTGCGCATGACTTGACTGCGATGGCCACGTCGTGTGGTGGGCCCAGGAGATTCGTCAAGGGAGGAGCCCCGCTGCAACTAGTCAAACCGAGCTTATACGGATCGTCATGCGGCTCACACCACATCAGACGTTCATAGGCAGACAAGTAGCCCCGGCCCCCAGCACTTCATGTAGTTCGCGCAATCGCAGTGTGAAGCACTGCACACGGGATGCTGCCGGTGCAGCCCAAGAGCCTCTTTTGGCAGGTGACGGAGGCGACGGAGGCGACGGCAAGAGCGGCACCCGGCGCCCGCATGTGGACATTCAGCCGAGCCCTCTACACAGTACAGTATTGCACGAAGCCTCACGAAGCCTCACGGCCTCGACAGGTCCCAGGCAGCGCTGGACGGGCCGCAAGATGCGGCTCTGCGGTACCACTGGCTCCACCGCCCTCGCGCGACTGCACCCTGAGCCTGAGCTGGCCGGCCCCGGGTCGACGAGCAAAGGCCTGCCGCCGACGCCCCGCAAACAGACTGCCCACGCGAGCCATACGCACTGGGAAGGAGGCACTCGAGGCTAGGGTACCGGTACAATGGAGTGAATGGGTGGGCGGTAGCTATTCGAATTACCCCGCACTCGCTCCCCACACTCCAACTCGTCAGGCACGGCAAAACACGCAGCGCACCGCACGTGTCGGCCGGACGGCAGCCTTGCCTTGTATGCTCTACTTGTACCAGTCTCTTGCATCCCGTGGCCGTCCACTGCACCTCGTCCTGTCTGTCTGTCTGTCTGCCTGTCCCTGCTCTGCCACTCTGCGAGCTGTGTGTTCGTGTCAAGTCCACGTAGATGCGGGTGCCCGCGCCGTCCTTTGGCTCGTCCCCGTCCGAGAGCCGCGTCGCCCGCCATGAGCTCCTACCGCGTGCTTGCCGTTCGACCGCGCACGAGCTGCTCGCCGCGTCCGCCCTGGAGGCTCTTTGTGTCCACGTCCACCGCCGCCTTGCGCCCGACTCCAGCCCTCCGCCATGAGTGCAACACTAACCCCATCAAGCCGCCGCAGGGACATGCAGGTCCTCTTAGCCTGACCCGCCCGCGACCGTTGTGCTTGCAGAGGCACGTTCCGAGCCTCCCCTGCACCGCCGTGTCACGATATGCATCCGTTGCGGAGCCGCATGACGAGGAGATCCCCACCACCCCGCCCTTCACCGCTGGCCCCTACGCAACGCTAACCGTGGGCATCCCAAAGGAGAGCTATCCTGGAGAGCGTCGTGTCGCCATCACCCCGCAGAATGTCCAGCTCCTCCTGAAGAAAGGCTTCTCGCGCATTCTCATCGAGCGTGGGGCCGGCGCAGAAGCCCAGTTCACCGATGAAGCATACGAGCAGGCCGGCGCCAAAACCGTTGATCGGCGGAGCGTCTTCTCGGAGAGTGACATCCTACTCAAGGTCCGCTCCCTCAGCGTCGATGGCCCTGACAGCGAGGTCGACGCCATCCGTGAAGGTGCAACCGTGATATCCTTCCTGTATCCAGTGCAGAACAAACCGATCGTAGATAGAATTGCCTCCCGAAAAGCCACTGCATTTGCCATGGACATGGTTCCGCGCATCTCGAGAGCCCAGGTATTCGATGCGCTGAGGTAATGTGGACGAAGAGGACGCCAACGTCCTGAAAGCTAACACATGGTTAGCTCCATGGCAAACATTGCTGGTTACAAGGCGGTCCTGGAAGCCTCGAATCATTTCGGGCGTTTCTTGACTGGCCAGGTCACAGCGGCTGGCAAGGTACTTCCATTCCCGGCCTGTGTTGGATGCAGAAGCTGATCTCACAGATCCCACCCTGTAAAGTTCTCGTGATCGGAGCCGGCGTGGCTGGACTGAGTGCAATCGCAACGGCAAGTGACTCGATCATCCAGCGTAGTGTCTGCTAAGTACTTTCCAGGCTCGTCGAATGGGCGCTATTGTTCGCGGGTTTGACACTCGTTCAGCCGCCCGCGAGCAAGTACAGTCTCTGGGTGCCGAATTCATAGAAGTCGACCTTAAAGAGGACGGCTCTGGTGCGGGCGGCTACGCAAAGGAAATGTCCAAGGAGTTCATCGAAGCCGAGATGAAACTCTTTTATGAGCAGTGCCGCGAGGTGGACATTGTCATCACCACCGCTTTGATTCCGGGGAGACCTGCACCCAAATTGATCACCAAAACGATGCTTGGTGCGATGAAGCCTGGGTCCATCATCGTGGATCTTGCGGCTGAAGCCGGCGGAAACTGTGAAGCGACTGTTCCGGGCAAGCTGGCCACGTACCAAAACGTGACAGTAATAGGTATGCACCAGATCCCGTGGAAATGACGAGCGTGACTGACATACGATAGGATACACTGACCTTCCATCTCGTCTACCGACGCAGTCATCCACACTCTACTCGAACAACGTAACCAAATTTCTGCTTTCTCTCGTGCCCGAGGACAAGAAGGAAAAGTACTACGATGTCGATCTGAAGGATGTAGTTACTCGCGGCGCCATTGTCACCTACAACGGCCAAGTCCTACCGCCTGCCCCACGACCCGCTCCGCCGCCGGCACCCGCAGCCAAAGCACCATCGCTCGCAGATCAAGCCGCAAACGTAGTCCAGCTCACGCCTTGGCAGAGCCAGACACGAGAGGTTACAGCCATCACAGCAGCCATGAGTACCGCCGTTGCCCTCGGAAAGTACACGGGGTACGTGGTTCAAACTATTCCGCTTACCCTATGCTGACAGTACACAGTCCCTTGTTCATGTCCAATGCATTCACTTTCGCCTTGGCCAGTCTTATCGGATACAGAGTCGTATGGGGCGTCGCACCGGCACTGCACTCACCTCTCATGTCAGTCACCAACGCTATATCTGGCATGGTTGGAATCGGAGGTCTCTTCGTCATGGGCGGTGGGTACTTGCCCGAGACGATCCCCCAGAGTCTGGGTGCCCTGTCCGTTCTTCTGGCCTTCGTCAACATATCAGGTGGTTTTGTCATCACGAAGCGCATGTTGGACATGTTCAAACGTCCCACGGATCCTAAAGAGTATCCTCTACTGTATGCCATCCCAGCCCTTCTTTTCGGTGGTGGCTACATTGCTGCTGCTTCCACAGGAATGGCTGGCCTGGTCCAAGCAGGCTACCTCGTCAGCAGTGTCCTCTGTGTGGCCTCGCTCTCCGGTCTTGCGTCGCAGATTACAGCACGACGCGGAAACCTCTTTGGCATTTTGGGCGTCTTCTCGGGCATCCTCGCTTCGCTGGCTGCAGTTGGCTTTGCACCTGATGTCCTCGTTCAATTTGGGGGTCTCGCTACTATTGGTACCATCGCCGGTATGGCCATCGGACGAAGGATTACGCCAACGTCCCTACCACAGACAGTTGCGGCTTTGCACTCTGTCGTTGGTTTGGCTGCTGTTCTCACCAGCATTGGTAGCGTTGTCGGTCACGAGGGTGCTGATATTTCTACCTTGCACATGGTCAGCGCATATCTCGGAGTGCTGATCGGCGGAGTCACATTTACAGGGAGCATCGTCGCATTCCTGAAGCTGGCCGCCATAATGTCTTCGAAGCCTTTGGCCCTGCCAGGACGTCATCTCATCAACTCGACGCTTCTCGGTGCCAACGTGGCAACCCTGGGCGCGTTTTTGGCTTGGGCTCCTGGAGCCCCTCTCATCGGCGCGGCTTGTCTGTCGGCAAATGCACTGCTCAGCTTCATCAAAGGCTACACCACCACGGCAGCAATAGGTGGTGCCGACATGCCTGTCGTAATCACCGTTTTAAACGCTTACTCCGGGTTTGCGTTGGTCGCCGAAGGCTTCATGCTGGACAACAGTTTGCTCACCACCGTGGGTGCACTTATCGGTGTCTCGGGCTCTATTCTTTCATACATCATGTGCGTAGCGATGAATCGCTCGATCACGAATGTCTTGTTTGGTGGTATTGCATCGACGCCTCAAACGCAGACCAAGTTCGAGGGCGAAGTGACGAAGACGACTGCCGACGAGACGGCTGAAGCGCTGGGGAATGCGGAGAACGTCATCATCGTAGGCTACCCAATCTGATATTCCATCACATGTACTAACATGTTCATGCAGGTCGTCGGCTATGGCATGGCCGTCGCCAAAGCGCAATACGCCATCTCCGACTTTGTCAAATTCCTCCGCTCACGCGGCGTAAATGTGCGCTTCGCCATCCATCCTGTCGCAGGTCGCATGCCCGGCCAATGCAACGTCTTGCTCGCCGAAGCATCTGTCCCGTACGACATTGTGCTCGAGATGGACGAGATCAACGACGACTTTGGCGAGACGGACGTTACGCTCGTTATTGGCGCCAACGACACGGTCAACCCAATCGCTCTGGAGCCTGGCTCCGCTATTGCGGGTATGCCGGTGCTGCATGCGTGGAAGAGCAAGCATGTAGTCATCATGAAGAGGGGTATGGCAAGTGGGTATGCGGATGTGCCGAATCCCATGTTTTACATGGAGAACACGAAGATGCTGTTTGGGGATGCGAATGATAGCTGCAATGGTAGGCCTCACCCCACCTCCCCACGAGAAACATGTGAAAGAATGCAGACTAACGTGAAACAGCTATCAAGCGCGCACTGGAAGAGAAGAAGTAAGCTGGACGAAAGCAGCAGAACGATTTCCCTCACCATCTAACGATATGACAATCACATTTCTTTCCATAGCCAATTCGAGCGCGATAGACGCATCAGCTGCTTCAGCACTGTCATCAATCTACAGTTCTATATCCAACGCAGAAGCACCCGAACCACGCAGAGGTCCACTAGCAGTGACGATGCCTCAGGCAATAAAGAAACCCCAAATCTCCAAACCCCCCGCCTCTCCCCGCCAAGCCCAACCCCACAATCCCTGCACATGCACAATGACGTAACAGTCCCGCCCGCTAACCCCCTCCACCCCAACCCAGCGCGTCTCACAAAAACCTTGGAAAAGACGCATAACGCAGACACGCCACACGCACGTAACTATTAGCCTCTGACCCACTACCGTCTACCATCTACTACAATACTAAACCTCAGCCCTGCCATTGTCCTCAGTTGCACTTCCACTAGCCCACCTCCCTCCTGCACGCAACAACTCACAAGCGTCCCGTGAACAAACAACACCCCCCAACCCACCCACCAGAGACCAAACCAAACCAGCAAAAATGTCCACCCCAATCCCCCTCATGTTCACGCTCCCCCCCTCAAACCGCCACGAAGTCATCCTCCTCGACACCTCCGCAAAGCCAACCCTCAAAGCCCTAAACAAGCAAATCACAACCACAATGAAAGACTCGCCGAACTGCGAGGAGTGTACGTCGACTCCCCTCGTGCCTACCTCCCATCTCTAAAAGAAGATTCCGCTAACAGCAAACGCTACGCAAACAGTCATGTCCAAGTACAAGTCCGCCGACGGCGAATCAATCCAGCAGTTCCGCATCCACTGGAGCGAAAGCGGGCGCGACCGCAAGGTCTGGCCTGAATACACCGTCTTGACTGATGCGAACTTGGCGGCTGTGCTTGAGCTGCTGAGGGCGGGCGCCGGCAAGGATGTTCTCGAGGTCACGGTGGGGAAGGACGAGGAGGAGAAGTGAGGCCGGGTCGCAGGCGAAGTGGCTGGCTATAACTGGCGTTGACTTGCTGGATGTGTCGTGGAGGAGGGAGGATGGACTGTCATACGGCGTTCGTGGTGTACTTGTTCTTTTACGCGGAGGAAAAATGTGGCGCAGGATACATGGTCAAAGGCAGATGCGCAGGCAATGGAAGTAATGATTCTCTGATTCCTACACAGTGCCGCCACCCAGTACAATTGCAGAAAGTTCCAGCTCGAGGCATGCACAACCAATTGCCCAACCAGCCCTAGTCCCATGGTAGACGAAAACAGAAATATACCGGGTGCTTCCCATAGAGCACCCCAATTGAAAAGAAGTGGAGGGTATTATCCATGGCCATAAATAGTGCTTTTCCACGAGAGCCCATACCGTATCCAAAAAACGCCGTTTGCAATGCAGAATGCAGCCCTTCCTTCCCAAGCCAGGTATCCAGTCCAGTTTACCGCCCGATTCTCGTCCACATATCGCGATGTGTACAGCGGAGCGGAGTGTCCGAAGGGCAGAGCACTGCGCGAGCACAAGAGTGCTACTTCTCGTTTCGCTCCGTAATCATCTGCTGCCAGTGTGTAAGATCTCGGCTGAGGTGGTCCATCATTTGTAGAGTGCTGAGGCTGTTGAACGTGTCCAGTCCATCGTCGTCTCGCTTGCTCCGCTCTGGTTCTGCCACGCCGTTGGTCGCCGCAGCGGGTGACTTGTCAGCAGGTGCGGGCCCGCTCCGTTCGCCAGCCAGCTCTACCTGACGTTGCGAGATGTAATTCTGCATCGCTCCCGCTGGCCGTCTTATGTCGTGCCATGAGAGCTTCTGCAGCCGCCAGTTCTTCGGCTTCCCTTGCTTCGCACCCGTTATCCCGTCGCTACTGTCATGTCCATTCACAGCTCCGTTCGTGGAGCTTATCTGCGGCGAATTGGGCGCGTCATCCGCTGCTGGGGAGGCGCCGTTCGTTGCAGGTGCAGGGGCGTCTTTCGTATACTGATTCCGGCCGAGGCGGCTCTGTCGTTTTTGTGGTGGTCGACCTCCCTTCCTAGGCACGGGTGTCGGTTTAGTCTCGATCGTGGGCGTTTCTGGAGGCATCGATTCGGACGCCGAGGCGGGTACGGGTATCTCCTCGGGAGGGTTGCCCTCTGGGGGTTCACTCTCTGCTTGGGTGTTAGATACGTCTATTCTCACGTCTGCAGTGGTCGTACCATCACCTTTTCTTCGCTCAGCTCGACCTTTGCGCCTGTTCGCTGCCTCTGCGCGCTCGCGCTCCTTGTCTCGTAGCTCCTTCTCACGTTGACTTCTTGCGGCGGCACCACGCGGCTTCTGTTTCGGCGCAGAAGCGGAGGGATCGTCTTCTTCGGACTCAACGACTGGGGAGTTGCTGGGTGATCTGGAGCTGGTGCGCTGACGTTTGGGTTCTTGTTTGATCCTGAGGCAAAGTTTGTTAGCTTTATCCTTCAAAAGTATTGATAAGCACTCACTCTTCGCTATCGTCCCGGCTTCGCTTCTTGTGATTGCCACTGTCTGAGGGAGCAAGTGTTCCATCCTGCTTGCTCTGTTCCAACACTTTCCTCAGCACCTCCTCCTCGTCGTATGTCGCCCTGCTGTTCATTGTTGAGCGGCGTTTGTTGAGTGACTCCACGCTTGCCCTGGAGATGCGGTCTCTGTCCTTGAGCGCTTTGCTGTCGGCGTCTTTTGACACGGACAATTTGCGGGCATTCTTGTTGTGGTGATGATCGTAGACGGGGAGGTAGCGAGAGTATTTTTGTCTATACAGAGGCGCACATTAGCATCGTCGAATTGATTGGAGAGGTGGAGATCGAGCGGTCGCGAAGATTTCGCGGCCACCCGCCGCCTTTTTGGTGCGCTGGCACCAGACGTGTTTCCCACCGAGCCGAGGGTGTCTGGACAGCAGATATAACGAAAGAGGATATTACGCACCCTTTCGAGCTGATCATGACCTTGTGGAGATCCTTCCTGCACTCCTCGCAAAAGTACTCGTCCGGGCTGGAAGCTTCGTCCATGATGCCGACGCATCCACCGTGCTGCCAGACCTTGCAAATGTCACATTGGATGAACAGACCGCCCGCATCCTCGCCCGGGACGTCCGAGTCCCCCAAAGCAGACAATTGGCCGTCTTTGGACTTGCCGGCGTCCGATGGAGGACCCGGGTATTCCTGCATGCCACACAGGCATCGTGTGATCTCGTCCTCCTCTGCGATCTCGTCTTCGAGCTCATCGTCGAGCTTGATCGTGTCGTCGTCATCGTTTTCGTGCCCTCGCGTACGGCGGCGGGTCAAGGGAGGCTCCGCCTGCAAAGCGCGCAGAGGCTCGTCGATGTCCTCGGAGGAAAGGGAGTGCGGGGTCGACGATTTCTGCGGCGACGACTGCTTGTGACTAGTTCTCGCCGCTCGGTCGCCGCGGGAGGACGAGTTGGACGAGGACGCGATGCTGGGTGCCCCCGTGACGCTGGGCGGGGGCTGAGTGGTACGAGCCCTCGAAGACCGTCGCGGCGACATGGCGCTCGTCGCTGGGGTTCAGATGTGACAGGGCAGCTGGGCGGAGGTAGTGTGCGGGAATTGGATGGCCGGTGTCCAGCTGCGTGGTTCGCGCGAGGGCGTGGTGCGCTCGGCGGTCGGGTGGGAGTGGTAAAAATGAGACGGCGGGAGCAAAGATCGGCAAGGAGCGATGATCCGACGGGAGGATCAGTGCTCGCGAAGCTGCTCGGGCGCGATAGCGACTGCCCGCCGGGAAGCTCGAGCGGTGCGAGGCGAGGCGATGGTGGTTGTAGAGGCTGGTTCCGCGAGCTTCAAAGTGCGGAGAAAGCTGGTCCCAGATGGATTGAAAAGCGGCGGTATGCTCCTGGGCGTCTCTGAAGCATGATACTAGATAGGGCGGCGTCTGGAGTGGGCGGAGACGAAGTGAAGAGGGATCGCAAAGCTGTCTCGCAGAGGAGGAGGAGGGAATCGCAAAGCACCCTCGAAGCGGGCCAGACGCGATAGCCCAAACAGGACTAGCGCAAAATGTGATCGCATCGATGAAGGTAAAAAACGGCTGGAGGTAGGGGAAGCGGCGAGAGGGAGCTGCTCTACAGTGTTCTGCAGAGTTAGCATCTTGTCGCAGATGCCCGCCGAGAGGAAACAAAGTGTGCTGGAAGGCTGTGGCCGAGTCCACAAGTCGATCAGAAGGAGAGCCGCCTGGAGTGCGGGAAACGCTGCGCCGTCATGATTTCAGTGGGCGGCAACCCCTCTGTAGCTAGCCTGTTTTTCGCGTCTGCCAAGGAAGCACTTTCGGCTTTGCTCCGGCAATAAACTGCGCGGTCATCTCTCACGTCCACCGCATTCAGACGGCAAAGCAGTCCGAGTCTTTCCCGAGAGAAGACCTCGCCTTTATTGGTAGAGAACAGAGTTGCGGACTATCTGTTGCAGCCGAGACGTACAGAACGGACCGTCCCGCAGAGCTGCTGATAACCACGTCGATGCCCTTCTGGTCTAGGGCATCTACAAGGGAAGCCCTTTCCGACTGTTGCCATGTGCGCCATGAGTTTCGGCTCGTGGAAGTGTACATATCGAATGCTGGTGAGCATGTGCTGAAGATCTGGCTAGCATGTCACCGTGTGACGAGTAGAGACTCGCTGATGGATAAGAGATGTTGTTCCAGCGAGCAAAACGGCGGTGGACGGGTATCACTCTAGACTACAACTCCTACTGGTGATGGACACGACCGAATCATGCGTGCCCGTGGAAAATTGTGAAGTTGGCACGCGAAATCAGTCACTGACGCACGTACAACCTCAGCTTCAAAATCGCAGTCCAAGCAAGATAGGTTAAGTTCAATCGTGATCGTATTAGGAGATAATCAGACAACATTATACGCTGCAACATCCCGCTTGCTCCTTCTTTACTGGCCCGTATGCTCGGAATGTGTCCCCTTCACCGGCGCCCCATTGTTTTCCGTAGCAGACGAACCCGTCTTCCCCGCCATGCCATTCGCATACCTCAAACTCTCATCCTTCGCCATTCCGTTATGCGTCCCGTTGAACCTCAAACCCGCGATTCCGGGATACCCCGTCACGCCCGTCGCCTTCTCCAGTCGACTTGCCAGATCCTCCGACACCTCCCTGAAAATCCCGATCTGGCGCTTGATGATCTCCTTGTCGGTGCAGTTCTCCATGTGTCCGGAGATGTTACTGATGAAGCGCTCCTTAGCGCCGTCATCAAACACTTTCTCCCAGAGCACGCGTGGAGCGTTGAAGTCTTCGGGTCGGATCTCGGTCATGAAAGCGACCGCTTTGCCGGTGAAGTGGCCGTGTGTCTTGTCGAGGTCGACACTGCGCTCGCGGAAGGAGATGGGTTCGATGGACGAGAGGTAGTTGGGCCGAGACCCTTGGTTGTAGAAGGCCATGCTGCCGTCGCGCTGGAAGTTGGCCATCCGGTAGGGTACGCGAGTGGAGTTTACGGGGAGCTGTTGGTAGTTGACGCCGACTCGGTGGCGGTGCGTGTCTGGGTACGAGAAGAGTCGGGACTGGAGGACTGGGTCCGCTGAAGGCTCGATACCGGGGACCATGTGCGAGGGGTTGAAAGCGATCTGCTCAATCTCGGCGAAGTAGTTCTTCACATTCTCGTTCAAGGTGAACTCGCCGACTTTGCGTAGGGGAAACTGGCCCTGTGGCCAGACATGTGTGAGATCGAAGATGTTAATCTTCTGCTTCTCCCAAAGATCCTCGGCTTCCTTCGCTGTCATGGTCTGCACGCTAACGTCCCAACCGGGGAACTCGCCGCGCTCGATCGCATTGTACAAGTCCATGGTCGAATAGTCAGGAGACTTGGAGTGCGAATCCTCCTGCGTGATAAACTTGACACCCTGCTGGCTCTTGAAGTGGAACTGGCAGTAGACCCACTCGCCAGCCTTGTTGACCAGCTTCATGGTGTGGCCACCATAGCCGTGCATGTGACGGTATCCATCTGGAATACCTCGGTCGCCCATTAGGATCATGACTTGGTGAACCGACTCGGGATTCTGGGACAGGTAGTCCCAGAAGATGGTCGAGTCGTCGGCATGGGTAAGGTGAGTGGCCGGGTGCCTCTTCTGGGTGTGAATGAAGTGGGGAAATTTCGCAGGATCGCGCAAGAAGAAGACGGGAGTGTTGTTGTTGACCATGTCCCAGTTGCCTTCGTCCGTGCGGAATTTGACTGAGAAACCACGCGGGTCCCTGGCACAATCATGGCTGCCGCTTTCTCCGCCTGACGAGGTTAGCTTTTGCCCACATCATGAGCCACTTTGGTTCCAACTTACCAACTGTAGAAAACCGAACAGAAATCGGACACTCTTTGCCCTCCTTGAAAATACCCGCCAGACACAGATCCTCCAAGGTGTCCGTTGTCTTGTAAGTACCATGCGCACCAGCACCCTTCGCATGAACGACTCTTTCCGGAATCCTCTCGCGATCGAAATGCGAGAGCAGATCAATCAAGTGGAAGTCTTGTAGCAACAAAGGTCCATTCTCACCGACGCGCTGCGTCTCGTATGGATGCGGGTATGGCACGCCATTGCTTGTGGTGTACACAGTTTCCTGTGACGTGGCGTCGCGGTCGTCAAGGTAGTTACGGTAGTTGTCGCCTTCGCTATGGCCGTCGGCTGTGTGTGCCGTCATGGTAGATGGAGATATGTGGCGTTGATATTTTGAATGTTTGACAAGCAAATATGCAAGGTAATGAATTCCCCGGTGTCGTCTCTCTCTATATATCGCAGAGTCTGCCGTCCAGCGGCGAATATCGGCACATAGTAGTGGCTGTCATGCTGATTACCTTGCGACGAGATGGCCGATCTATCTGGGTTGATGCTCGATGCGGCAGTTCCACTCAATGACGTCTACACTAGGACAGAGTCTAGACACTTCCGCGCTAGGCGGCTTATTCAGGTACCATGACGACGCGCAAAGTCGATGAGACAATCTCGATGCCCCAGGTGCCAAATCGGATATTTCCAATCGCACTCACACTATTTGCCGGAATATGGGGTGCACGTACAATAGGACGGGTGAGGATTCGGATCGGCTCAGTAAGCCTTACTCGTCTGCAACCGGATTAGTTGACGTGAGCTTTGATAGGTTCGTTGAACACACGACGTCCTTCGGGAGCTTGGAGCTGTCAAGTGTTCATTAGGTGTGCGGAGGTGGAGACTGAGGCATTGCATACTGGTCCGAGCTCAGACGTTCTGGAGCGGAGCGCTAACGCAACGTCACTGGGCACTTTGTACATTGCCTGCTCATCTTCTGGCATTCTAGGCTCAAATCACGTTTAGTTGTCGAAACGACGTATCGAATGCCCAACTATATGGCGACCTCCACACGATCATACCAATCATGCCTTTAATACCGCGCCAGATGGAAGGCTACATGGTTGGTTTCACTGCTCCCGTCTGGGTCTACAGTAGCTTCGATCCAACTTGTGTAAGTTAATTGTAGCTTCACGACAATCGGTTTTGCTATTACTGCTGCTTTCGTCTCACTTGGTCGTACTCAGCGAAAAAGCCACCGCTCAATGTTACCCCACTGTCCTACTCAGCAACAGCCTCCGCTTCACGTCCCAGACCTTGTTCCATCTCACATCGCAGAAAGAGCTGCATGCACGCTCATTACACTAGCAGTGGATGGTTTCACCGCACGTTGTTTCTACGATGGGGCAAGATGAGATTCTAGACGTTGGTGCCCAGCAGGGTCGTATACCCCACTTCTTGTGCAAACCCCGCACCTATGTCTTACGACCTCGCCAACAACGTCGGAATTGGCACAATGAACCCAACATCTGCAGCGACCATGACTTCCATTCTCGTCGTATCCGCTGAGCTCGTATCCGCTGAGCTCGTCGTCATGATTGCATAGTACTGTTCGGACCGAGGCCAATCGGCTCTGCAAGACGTGCAAGTTTCTGCACCCCAGATACAGTGTCTGTTAACATACTAACAGAGAGTGAAAGGAAACAACAATTTCAGGCACATTGTTTTCCTTAAAAAAAAAACTATCTAGATACATGGGTCCGAGTTTCATCACATGCGTACTTCGCCCACGCAATCCCGCCACTCCTCCCCCTTCTCCATACCCGCGAGCTCTCCCTCTTTCTTCGAGAACTGGATGGCTGTGTAGCATTGCTACATGGTACTCAATATACGGTCGGCATGCTTGATCCTCTCGTCGACCAATGCTCCGCTCTTCGATCCCTGCACACAAGCGGCGTTGGTGCATATGAAGCATACTGGGAACCCCCAATGCCCGATCGTATGTACGCATCTCAGTCCCGCTCCATAAACCTGGTAAGACCTACTCTGGAGTTCCTTTCCTTCGAACAGAGTATCGACATAATCACACTAACGCGCTAAAGGGACCATGACCTGGACGACACAGACAAGACCACCATTTTTTGAGACCGCCTCTTCGTAAAAGAATATCCTCTCGTTTTGATCGAAAGCTCTAGGCCGAGAATGGCGAGCATGCGAATACGTAGTGTGGGACGGAGCACGTACATGCGAAGCTTACGGGACCGCTCCATGGAGGAAGAGCTGCCCATACTGGATGGGTTTTATCCGTAAAGGAGAAGCATAGCGATGTTGATTTGGTGAGTTGGACTACGAGGTTACGAATACACTGATTGCGTTTCCTCACGCTGCCAGAGGAAAGTTGATGGGCTTGCTACCGGTTGGGGCGGAGCTAATATTGGAAAAGGAACAGGCGAGGACTTAGGAGTTGTTGCAGAATCAAATTCTAGGGCCACCGGTCGCATACGAAGATATCGACTCTGATCTACCTAGGGGATCTCAAAGATGATGCCATAGACTCGATATACATGTTCCACCACTACGGTATTCCCGATACAATACGAGATCAGTGGGCTCGTCGCCGGCGAGAGTGGTAGATTTGATGGGCTAGTTGCTGGTGTTGAGCTTGGACTGTACCAGTGATAGTGAGCGGAAGTTGATTGCTCTGATAGTATTGAACGCTGGTTCTTCGCAATGCGGCCATACCTTCGCTTTTGAGCTGCCAGCACCAGCTGTAGCTCATCAACCTCCGACGACACTGCCTCGCCTCAAGTACGCAAAACTCGGCTCGAGAGCCCACTCTGAATACCAGCACACGAGCAGCTTCTTGCGGTACTGTGTCTACTTTCCACAAATCACCTCGACTTCTTCTCCTTCTTCACTCTACTGCAGTCTTCTTCACCACAGCTTCCAGACAGAAGCGAGCCCGCGGCCTACGAAACCGCGCTCACCTCGATGTGCCCCACTCAAAGCGCCCACAACACACCCGCTTTCACTCCCAAACGCGTTCAACGCGCTCTAATCCGAGCTTCACCTTGACTGACGCGTCGAAATCTACTTCACCACCATGGCCACGCGCAGTACCTACATAACGCCGTGCCCGCCACCTACTTCTCTCCGCTCCCGGCTTCCCTCCTCTTTTCATTTCCACGGTGCTTTTAAGCTTTGCTGTCTTGTCTGTTTGTGCAAACGTTCCATCTTTTCCGTCAGCCTGCCATGGTCCACAGCATGTTCTTCAACAAGCGCCGATTCAGCGAGATGCAGCGCGTCAACCAAGCCAACTACGCCGGCATGCAGTCCACCATTGCCTACCGCGGTGGTCCACCCCGAAACACCAACGGGTCTGTATACCCATGGCCAGTCGCCCAGGAGACCAACGAGAACATCGATCCGTATGCCCACATGATGACCGGGTACCAGCCCAATCCCAACACGGTCTTCAACCACCAGTTGCCGACGCCGGAGACAAACGGCTATGGTCCACTGCCATCGTACATTCGACTCGGCAACCCGCAGATGGGACACTACCACGCTCAGTCTGGTAACCTGACTCCCTTGGAGGTCCAACAGCCCGGCGAGCAGCCTCTCAAGTCCAAGCGGTTCGACCCTCACACCAACGAGACCTACCACGAGTACCACCAATACCGCCACCCCTTGCAGCAGCTACCTACCAACCAGTACCCCGGATACGCTCACGGCCACGCCGATGGTCCGCCTCGAGCCTGTCATACCATGCCTGCGGGCCCTTTCGACTCTGGACCCAAGTCCACCCCCAAGGTAAGAATGACTCGTGACGGTCCCCAGATTCCCCCCATGCCTGTGGTGAGTGAGTCTACGGGCTCCAGCATAGAGCAGAGCCTGCTGCAGATCAAGTTCTTGAACCCGACATCGTTCTCGGGTAGTTATGGACCAGCCCATGAGAAGATGATCAAGTACTTCGACGCCAAGAAGCCGAACGAGAAGTATCAGTTCCTCACGACACTTCCGGATCCGGTCGCGATTGGTGCGAGCGTTGAGACTGTTCGTAAGCTTGAGCAGTTTTTGCAGTTCCATGTCCTGCCAAAGACGTACTTCAGTGGTGTGACGAAGGCCGTCATGAAAGAGTAAGTACATGTATTTCTTTTGGTTGACGTTAACATCATCCTCACGAGCATTCAGGTTCCTCGACACTCTCCAGCCCAACCAAGTCGCCGTCGTCTTCCAGCGTGGCACTCGAGCCGCGAAGATCGACAAGAACCTTCTCTGCAGCAAGTCGAATTACTTCGCAAACGCCTTTGCTCCGAATTACAACTTCAAGGTAAGCATTTTCTCTTTTTGGTTCTTTGTCCGCGTCATCACTCCTCATGTGCTGCCACACATGAGAAGTAGAATAAGTATCTCCTCCTCACTTCACTTTTGTTCATCTTCCGTATTCATGCGTTGTCACGCATGAGGAGACTATCATGCTATGACATCGTATTGATGAACTTACCCCAGGAGGCCCGCAACCGCTGCATCCGCCTCCGAGACGACTACCCCTGCGGCGTCAAAGCCATGCTCAGCTGGGTCGTCGACGGCCAATACTCCATCGACTTTGAGACCGGTCTGCAAAACCAGCACATGACGGACATGGACCTGCACATCCACGCCTACATAGTGGCCGATAAGTACGACATGCCAAATCTAGCCGACTACGCTGTCGAAATGTACATCTTCGCCGCTGCCGGTATCCTCAGTAAAGAGCTTCCGTCAGACTTGCCGAATATGTCTACTGGTCCGGTCAACCAGCATGCCCGCCACATTACTCGGACGCCGCATAAGATGGATGAGTCGCCTTCCGCCAAGGTTGATCGGTTCTTCGATTCTGTCGTTCTGCTGTGGAAGTGTACCGGTAGCGACGACCCGTTCCGCACGACGGTCCTAGAGATCATGAAGCCCTGCCTTCCGAAACTGATGCGCCTCCGCATGTTCGGTACGTTGATCGCCGAGTTGACGGGGTTCTGCACGGACTTGGCCAACAGCCTCGAAGATGATGGTTTGGCGATGGATGCTCGTCCGCGCCTCGACGGGTCGTCGTCGATGTTGTCGTTCTACAAATGAGTTGAGCTCGGGTGAGAATTTGGTGGTGTCTGTCCTGCGTGAGATGGCCTTGAGGAGTTGATTACGAGACGAGAGGGACATGGGTTGATGAGATTGAGGACTGGACATGAGATGAGTTTAAGGTTGACCGGATTGATGGCGGAGATGAGAGGGTTGATGAGTAGGTTGCGGCTGGGTGTATTCCATGCCCTGTTCCAAGTAGAACGGGATGGCGTGCCTTTATGATCAATCGAATCAGAGCTAAAAAGTGTCTTCACATCAGCTTACCCCTAACTGCGACCATCTTCTGATTGTGACTTGGGCTTTTGCAAGTGACTTCATCCTTGAACGACGAGATCGCATCCTTAGCCAAACGACAAAACCAGATGAAAGAGTTTCTACTTTCGTTTTGACTAAGCCTCAACTCTGGTTTAGTCCACCTGCAGGTTGCACATAGCTGCGTGTGGGTAATCAAGGTACGTTGTACGTCGGCAGTTGTTCGTGATAGAAACGATTCTGCGACGGCGCGACAGGAAAGTTAATATATGAAAGAGAAGTACGTAGATCATCTACAAGGCGAGAAATCAATAACGTACCTGTCCTCAAGGGTAAACAGGACACGTTATACGCAGATCAGGACCAGTGGCGGAGGCAGATCTACGACGTCGTGACGTAATGTACGCATGACGGAGAGATGTATGCGGACCTTCCACAAGTGGAGACACCTAGCCTCTGTCGTTGCTCGAAGGTGATCGGATTATGTCGTACGTGGAAATAAATTTTGCGCGAGTGGCGGAAGAATTCATATTGTCATAGGATGAGAGTTGTCGCAAGGTCGTCTACAAATTTTTACCCAGATAGTGTTGGACAGCGGACCGGGCCTCGAGCGCCATCGTATATGCTGTGTAAAGTAAGAAACTTCAAGCGAGCGTAAGAAAATGCAAAAATTTGACCCCGCGTGCATAATCGACGAGGGTTAGACAAGCCCTGATTCAGGCGTCGATGTAATGAGCCGTTTCTTGGAAAGGACAGTCTGGACCTTGCACGACAGAGAATGTATGAATACCTGCATATCATTTCTTTGCTGGGTGGTAGGCTTGGGAGCTCATAGAGGCGGTCAGTCTCAATGAGATTGCCCGCGAGGTATGCGAATTACAGCGTACTGTTCTTTGGCGGTAACAAAAATCAGCTATACTGATAGATAGATGATCATGCATGTTGTTGTTCGAGATTGTTGCGCCTTTGGGTGTGGAAAGTCGATTGTGTGATTGGACATACCCGCGAGACAGCATATCAACTCCCGAGGATGATCGTGGTGAGGCTTGCAGAAGACATCTAGACAGATTAGCATGCATGTCGTTTCCCCATAGGAGAAGAGAGCGCCGGAGCGAATGCGAAGGAGCTCCAGCTAACAGTTTTCCCCATTCGTATCGTCCTGCATGAACGGTCGATGCGGGGTCACGGAGGCTCTGTAGACCGTCCTCAACCCACGGCATGGGAAACCGCCATTTACCCCGTCCTTTGGAAGCGGACCCACCAATTAGTGGCATGAGTCGTACCGATACTCTGTACACTCCGAATAATCGTGGAGTGCTACTGGTTTCAGCTGAGCGAGCAGCGAACACGAGTCAGTGTTATGTAGCAGCCCACGAGATCGATCGCATCCAAAGTTAAAGAAGCCATCGCACACCGGCCAGACGGGTCCTTACCATGGTACTGGAATTCCAGGAAAGGTTTGTCCCCCAGTGGCCGTTCGTATGACGTGACACAGTGAGCGCAGATAAGCGCAGGTGCGGACGATTCTTCTTTTGGGTTGCTAAAATACTAAACGGGTAAAAGCGGCGTACTCCGGTGCGGTGTAAGCAAAGCTGAACTATCCAATGTGGAGATGACGCAGGTGTGGTGCGGAGGTCTCGTATTTTGGACTGAAAACGGAATGCCATAACATTGCTGTGAGAGAAGCCATCTTCAACGGTTGGGTCATGAAGCCTCAGGTGACAAGGACCAGTGTTAGCCTGACCCATACGATTCTTTGGAACTGTGGGACTGGTCGTCAGAAGATAATCGACACTGACCCGAATTGGATATTAGTTGCATGACCTATATGGACACGTGCTTTTCGCTGCAGAAGATGCGACAGGGAAGATGAGTAATTTACCGATTCTTCTCGGTTGTTCCTGTCGTGACGAAGACGACAGGCCATATTATCCGAACTAGGCAGGTGTAATTCATCGCAAATAGAAAAACGATCGACGGAGCAGATTCATCTAAAATTGTTCGAGAAGCGCGTAGGTAACGATGTGAAATGTCGCTCGCCGCTCACCCTTCCAGACGCAGCGCATATCCATTTCCACATGCAACATGAACCAAATGCAGCCTTGATTGCGGCGACTTGGCGAGTGGAGAACATCTAGGACACAGACACGGAATGTGACACGTGCCGTGTGAACAATGGTCAGGTATACCCGGCTCCTTAATGTGAGAGGGTGTGCGCGATCTCATGTACGATTCCCTTCCGCGATGACGGCGAAAGCAAATATCAAGATGGACCCGGACTCTCGGAAATTCATGTTGGACCTAGACGCTCGTCTATCGGCTGCATGCGCCGCTTCCGCAAAAGCACATTTGCTTGGAATCCGACATCGCAATGCGAAACCCGCTACCTAAAGAGTAGGCATGCACATAAAGGGTCAGGGCGACTTGGCAAGATCGCATATCGAGGCGAAGTGAGGACAGTGGCGGCGGTCAGCTCTCTTGGTTTGAAGACGGATAGGTTAGAACGTAGGTCGGTCAATGGCGAGGCTTCCATTTGGACAAGCAAGGATTGAGCTAAGGAACGGCGTTTTGATAAGACAGTACCACGCCGTAAGGCGACAAGCCGAGCAGCACGTAATCACGTAACACGCGTGTTACCGCGCATCGAGAGGCGCCAAAGGCACCAGAGCTTTCCTCATGTTCAGAGCAGATCGACCAGTACACTAAAAAATGTCTGGAGTTCTGGCTTCGAATCCTATGCTGGAATTGACGCCCGCGACGCTATTCAGTTGGCAACACTTGAGATGAGAGTACCCATGTTCGGCTATGTTGATGTGTTTCTCGTGGCCCAAAGTTGTTCAGAGAATGTAAGTAGTCGGCCATCAGCAAACCCTGCCCGTTGGCCCGGGTGCTCGGTGTCGAGCAGGGAAGGCTAGCGTACGGAGAAGTTCGGTGACGGTGACAAGTCATGGCGCAAGAGCAGAGAGCAAAGGGCATCGCTATTGGAGGTCGTCGCCACAGGCGGTTATTGAGGGGGCAGTGGAAGTCAGAAGCACTGTGGAGAGGAGTGTTGATGCTTTTTGTCGCAGGCAGATTTGCTTTTCGTTGCTTTTCAAGACCAATGAAACCGCAGTCCGTTGAGTAGGGCTCGCGTGTGGTACAGGCCGTGGCCCTTGGTCCCACCAATCCTTGCGACCGGTATTGGTGGCATTTGACATGAAGACGCAGGCGGAGCAAATGTGGTCAATCGTGGGGACTCGCATGCCAGATATGTCGTTCTCATCGGATCGACACTCGTGCCGCAGCCATGGGCGAGGCAAGCGGGTGCATCCGGTTGGAACGGGGGCAGCCCAGCACGCCACGATCGCCGCGGCTGGATCTTTTTTGCCGGTGGGCGCGCGAGGAGCCATCAACTGACGCCCTCGGTGGCGCCGCTGGCCGTCGCCATTAGGATGGCAGGCGAAGAAGCGAAGAAGCGAAGAGGGGCATTAGTCACCGTCCTCGCATGGTACGCGCTGGTCGTCTGGGCGGGCAGGCATCGGGGCCGCCTTCTGGTCCACCTGGGGTACCATCTCGACAAAAGCATCCGGGGTGGCCGTCAGAATCAGGACGGTCATGTCGAGACCAATGGTGAGAGGCGGGACGCCCTGTCGAGCAGCTGCAACCTTTGCTCGGAGAGGAAAGCGCAGGCTCGCTGCTGGAACATGGAGTCAGCGTATAAATGAGCAGAGAGCCGTCTCCGCGAAGGCCAGCACGACTGCATGAAGCGCACTGCAGCCCCAGGCCCGCAGACATTGGCTCCGGACTGCACCGACGACTGAGACAGTGATCTCCCATCACCACCCGCGGCGGTTCCACCACGATCCGAGGGTGCCGTGCCGTGGTTGCTTGCTGCTGTTGCGACGCGACGTTGACCGACGACGATTCGGACGAGCTCGGCCGCAGGTGCGAGATTGCAGAGTGTGAGGTGTGGTGTGGTGAGGTGAGGCGAGGCGAGGCAAGGTGAGGTGAGTCGAGTCGAGTCGAGTTGAGTTGAGCCGAGCCGAGTCCAGATGCTGGGTCAGGCCTCAGGCTTCATGCTGCGGGAAGGGAAAGCATGGCTGATATACCGTTGGTGGATGTAGGACGTCAAGCACGCCGGCGCCGACTAGTAAGAGGCCCCGAAGCCGCCAAAACCATCCCGACTACGACCGGACGCATCACCGGCGATTCGCGTGGTGTATCTGCTGCGCAGCCGCTGCCCACGTCGCCCGCGTGTCACGGCGCCACGAGGAAAAGCGAGGGCGAGAACGAGCTCGACGCGCCGAGTGCCGAACAGCAAGCCGCACACAGGTGCGTTCGTCCCAAGTGTGACGAGCCGAGACGGGGGGGACTGAAGGTGAGGCCTCTCCAAATTTCGCTTCGCTGCACTCCATTCCCTTGCCTACGACCCTACTGTATCCGCATCCCTGCCGCCCACATGGCTGCCCGGTTCGGCGACGCATTCGCCGGCAGGACCGCGTCAATGCCGCCCTGCAACACCACCTGCGCCAGCGCCGGCGCCGGCGCCAGCCTTATCTGCCATCCGCTATCCCGCCAACGGTCGCTGCCCGTCACCGTCCACCGCGGCCCATCACCATCCTCCGCGCATGCGAAGGCCAGCGTCTTTAGCCTAAGTCGCTGCATTAATGGGCGCCAATCAGGCACCCTGCAATGATGGTCGTTGTGGTCCTGCCATTCGCGTCCCTGCGCGGCCGTTGAGTGGCGCGGGCCGGGGGGGGCAAAGGTTCTCTTGACCTCACCTCACCTCACCTCTATATCTGTCCCCAGATCATAGAACGGTGCACTTCAACCCAACGGCGGCCTGGCGAAATTAAAGGGCCTGGACAACGGCCCCAATACGTACAATGGCGTGCCGTAGCGGGCCGTTTGTCCTCACCCGTCGCCGGGCAATAGCATATCGCCCGAGGACAGCTATGATGAGAGGCCTGACTCGTTGCTTAAGCTTCATTTCCTATATCTCTGCGTCTGGCACATCGCCAATCTCGCCCTCGTGGTTCTTGTATACATTGAGCGCAGTGCTTTTCCGTTCACGTTTCCTTTGCTCCACATGAGCACTTTTGCCAGATTTCTTTGTTTATCTCCCCATTTCTTCCGCCCGGCATAACAGCTGAAGCTGAGCTTTGCCCGGCTGTTCCACTGTATATCTACTAAGCGAGAACAGGTTTATCCTTCACTAGATGCAAAGGGGCCGAGGACGAGGACGAGGTAGAAATTCGAACCCTGCCCGGAGCACTTCGACCAGAGGAAGCAGATCCCGCTCCCGCAACACCATTGCACGAAGTCGCAGCCGAGCTCCCTGGAGACGATCCGCACGCATTGCAGAGCTTCTCAACGGTGACACCAACGGCGACTACACAATACACCCCGCAACCACCTCCATGGCTGATGTTGCAAGACCTCGGGCCTTTGGCAGCAGCAGCAGGTCGGTACGCTCAAGGCCTCACTCTGGAAACAGCCGTCGATCAAGATCTGGTCGCCAAACCGACTCACCCGAAGACATTCGCTACGCCATGGACATTGTCGTCCAGCCACCCCCCACCGCCCGCGCTGGCTACTCGTTGAACGGGACCATCATCGTCCGTCTACGTACGACCAACACGCATCCAGACGACGCCATTGCAGACTCTGGTAATCTGGTCGCCGTCGCCACCCTAATCCCAGGACCGAACTCAACGGTCCCTTCGGACCCCAACGTCCTCAGCACACTCCTCGCGGGCCGCTACTTCGACAACATCCACCCCTTCTCCGACGACGAAGCTGATGGCTCCATCGCATCTATGGAGCTGGACGACCCCCGCGGAGTGGGCTACATGCGCTTCTCTGATCTCGTCATCCGCCAGGCCGGCATCTATCGAATACGCATCACGCTAATCCGGATCCGGAACTCGAGCTCTGACCCTCCTGTCGCCTCTGTGGCCGGAGGCTCATCGGTGCAGATTGTCGATAGCAATCCGATTGTTGTCCAGGGCAGCGGCCCGGCACACCACGGTAAGTACATGGTGGCCACATATTGAAGTTTTAAATGATCCCGGTCCCTGATATGCGAAATTGTTCGCGCTGTACAGAAGACGATGACCACGTTAATGGAGATGGTGGGTGGCTGGAGGTGCTGCAGAGCCTTCAGACCCAGCGCAGGTCGTGATGCATACCTATGTATGACGACCTGTGCATCTACGGTGGATGCACAAAATCTCCTTTGGTTCTTTGCTTTGAGTTGGGAGGGTTCTGGTTGTACGAATAGTTCCTAGTGCTTTGGATTTCGTTCTTTGTTGGGTTGCAGAATTGTACGAATGAGTGGGTTGATCGGGCATCGATATTGTATCAGCATGGCAGGGATGGGGGGAAAAGGCATGACGGCCGGCTCTGAGGCGCCGCTGGGGACTGTGTTAGGAGGTAACATTGGCATCATTACGCGAGTATCAAGGGTATCCAACGCATTTTTTGATCATGTCTCGATATCCTTCTCAGGTTGTGCTTAGACGGTGGTTTTGATCGATTACCCCTCATCTATGTTCGTATCTGCGACGAGTCGAGTCGAGCTGCGATGTGATACCAATATAGTTCAAGGAAAAACTATATCTGTGCGCCGCTGCAGACGCGTATAAGATGCCCAATTATACATGGCGACGCCCATGGATGGTCGACCGCATATGTAACCTAATAAGCGCAAGTCTGGTACGCTGATTCTTCTGGAACACTTGCAGCGGACGTACCTGCATGGACGTGCATGTGATACGAAACAGACGCACGATAACTTCAGATTGATCATCGTGGAGTGATACTTCGTAGGGAGGGAGAGAATAAGCGGGATGGGACAGTCCACCGCTTCTACGATCCGGAACCGCGACACCGGTTCGAGGTAAGCGGGGTTACTTTATGTCAAACAGTGGAGCGCTGATTGGTCGATTTGGTCCAGAGCGTAGGGCGTGGGGTGGCTGAGCGTTATTGGCTCATTGGGGAAATAAATGGAATGTGGGTTGGGGCATGGGGGCGGTAGCCGGCGATCCGGGAGGTGTGGGGATTCTAAGTGAGGGTGGAGGTCTCCGCGGTTGAGGTCGCGGTCGGGTCAACAGGGATGATGATGTATGATCGGGAACGCGGGTATCGTCATATGGTTCCCGAGCCTAGTATACAGTATCATTGGCCATAGCTTCTACCTATCTGTCTTGAGTCGAGGATTTGTGGGTTGCTTATCGCGTTTATGGTAATTGCAAATGAGTTTCTCGCTGTCAGGCTTTGATGGAAGCCTGGTGGAAGCTGGTCCGTAAGCGCATCACTAATGAAGTCAGGGATCTGTATGACGAGTTGCTGTATCTGATACGGGAACGGACCAGTTCGATGGGTGCGTTGTCTTTTGGGTATCGTTGTGCGTCGAGCATCGCTTTCGCATTCGAAAGTTTGCTGCCCAACGCTCGAGCTCGTTCCAGAAGCAGCAACACCATGGACGACAACAACAGTCGGAAATTCCTTGCCGAGTTTCATGTCAGATTTTCAAGGCAAGACCACTTCCCCTTCACCGCTCGACCCAGTTTTTGACCTAGTTTTTGACCCAGTATCGAGGGCGGACCGCCGTCCCCTTCGCACGAGAGATTGTAGACAGGCATCCTACGCGTCGAAATGAGTTTCGGAATGCTCACTGCATAGCACTGGATGGGGAAAGAGCAGGTTAAGGATTTTGAGGTTCAACCCTGCTAAGGAGCTCGAGTGAGGTTGTGTCTTGTAGTGTGCCATGAGCATTCTCTGAACTCCGCTTTTCATTTTTCACCAAGACCACATTATCGGCAATGGAAGCTTCGGGTAATTATAATCAGTCCACTCATCCAAGCGTAACCTCAATCCTCTCCTCCGCCACTTTCCTCCAAACTCCCCTCTCCACCCTCCCCAACGCCTTCCTAAAGGCAACACCACCTTCCCACTCAACCCAGAGCACATTCACAAACTCATAAAACTCGCCATGTCTCGCAAACCCCACCCTGTCATACTCATCGAAGCTCTTCTCTTCAATCCGCTGTTTCCTCACCTCACCCTCTGATATCTCAATTAACTCGACGTTACGCGATCTCTCACCTCGAATCTCCTCAAGCAGGATTTCATTTGTACAATTGGTGCGATCCAATCGTAGCACTCCCGCCCATTCGCCGGTTGTGGTGAGGAGGTCCCGTGCGGGGCAATCTGAGGCTATGCTTTGGTACCTGGATCCGAGCTTGAATACACCACGGGTTGTGTTACCGTAGATGTAGCGGGCCGATACTGGAGGGATGTGCGCTTTGTGTTGGTCTCGAATGGGTATTGGGTAGCGGAAGGGGTGGGTGGGATCGCAGGTGTGGTGATAGGATGTCTGCCCGAACGCATCGGTGGAGGCTTTTGCAGACCATCCAGCAGGTAAATTTGCACCAATTTGAGACTCAGGTTGCGTGTGTGAGAACTCGGGCGAGATGCGAACTTCCTTTCGCCTTGATGTGAGATCAATCGAGTACGTCCACTTCACTGTACTGATGGTCTTCCAAGAGCACTGCTGACCCTTATTTGCTTCATCGTCCATCTCGAAGAGATAGTTCGCCGCGCTCCGCCAGCTCTCAGAGTTCATGTTACCGGCCCAGCCAACCCACGACCAAGAGGGAAGCGTTGCGTCGGAAGCAGACCGCCCAATAGCTTTTCTCCGCGTCAGAGTCGTCCAAGGCTGCCAAAGCAGCGCAGCATCGAAGCACATCTGTGGAAGGCCTGAGATGAATCCACCTGGAAAGGAACGACTGAGATGTGTTAAGATACCAGCGAATGCATCCAGTACGTCTTCGGGGAAGGTGAGATCATGTCGGTTGTACATGGAGACGAGGCGCGCATAGCGAAACATGTTCGGCCAAGGTAGGCTTTCGAATTCGAAGCGTGCTTGCGGAGTGTATTCACGTTTATAGCCGCCTGGTTGCTCTACCTTTACTTGATGTGCTTCGGGGACAGTCGAAAGATCATGAGATTCGTGCCAGGCAGCGCACAGACATTCCCAGTTCACCGTGTCGTTGTGGAAGACTACTCGGCGCTTGGAAAGCAGGTACTCTTGGAGTGTCCATCCTCTGGAGTACCATTTCGATCGCATGAGGTGCATGGCGTGGTCGAGGAGTATTTCTGTATCAGTGAAGTCGGCGGAGGCCTTTGGTAGCGACCGGTCGGTGGTGTCCAATTTATTATCCTCATTGCCATATAGGCCTTGGGTCACGTCATCGTTCTGGGCGGCGACGAGGGTGAAGTGAGCATTTGCGTAGATGCTACCCATGGCATTCAGTTGACATTGCTTTGCCACGCCATCATCTTGCACAATGCAAAAGCGATCCACCCATAGGAAGGAAATACCAAGGCTTCGGACCAACTCGATAGCATCAGTGATGACGCGAGGAAGAGTATCTTTGTCCTCGCAGAGCCCTTTTTCTTGTTGGAAGAGGGAGAGGTTTGATCTGGTTGTACATGAGGATGTAGCCTTCTTCCCCCACACATAAGACAACGCGACGTAGGCTGCTCCTTGGGGTGCGGGAACGAGACATTGATTGACCACATCGATCAGCCAAAGGGGTCCATTCCACGTGCCGCGTTCCGTATTTGGGATGTTTCCGCAGCGGCTACGGTGTACTCTTGTGCATGTCTCCAGCCAGTTGCGAATAGTCTCGACCCGAATAGAGCCTTCTCTCTTCCTTAACTGCGATGTCTGCGGCCCATCAACGCTCTTCTCAATATATGGTATGAATGGCAACAGATGAGCCGGCATCATCCTTTTCTTCTTCTCATTCAAGTCCAACCTCTCGCGGTCAGTGACTGCTTGTCCAGCATCTGCTGTACAGAAACTGCTTCGGTCCATCCTTTTTTTAGACCTCGATTCCTTCTCGAAATTCTCAAAATGTTTTGATAGACTCGTGTTATCGTCAGAACCCGGATAGTAAGCCGAATGCATCATTCTCCGGCCGGTCCAACCGCGAAGATAAGAATCACGCGGACCGTACGTCAACCAAGTCTCATGGTGCATGGGTGGTACGCCTACCCAGCTCTCGTAAGGGGCTTCGTTGTGGTGATCATCGCGAGCCTGGTCAGGCTGTGCGCAGGGACTCCGATCTCGCTCGGCCGGGGACATGGCTGTTTTTGCAGAGGGGTAGTGGAACGTCAAATCGGATTCTAAAGCGCTGCGAGCGGAATGTGAGCAGTTATTGGCAAGTTCGAAGTAGGATCCTTTGGTGGGTTTTTACGACGCTGGTGGTGATGTGTAAGGTGGGGCTGAGTCCAATACGAAAAGGAACGATTGTGGTAGCCTAGACCGCACTGTTTGATTGGCTGAAACATGTGGTCGCCGCATCAGTATCCCATCTCGTAGACGATACTCCTCGACGGGTTTGTCCACGAGATTGCGGGCCTTGCATCACCACATATATGGAATCCACATGTAAGACGTTGTTGGTGAACGGACGAGGCGTACGACGTCGGCCGCACCTTCCTCCAGCATCGATTCTCCTCATCTTGCCATAGCATAGTTGTTGACGCGAACTGACCAATACAACAGATTTTCTAGCACTGCAAATGACACTCTGTACGTCTAATATTCCTGTCGTGCAAGTGCGTGGATCCTTGTCGGACTGTTCGCTAACTTGTTGCGGTGCAGCACTTGTTGCGGTGCAGCGCGCCGCCACCGGCACCCAACGAATACAAGAAGCGTCGCCGCACATTATTCTCAGCGAGCCGCCAAAGCCTCGCACCAAATTACCGACCGCCATGGGTGATCCGGCCCCATTACCGCCTCTACAGGAGCAGTTCACCTACCAACCGCTGGACGATACCGCCCACAGTATTCGCCTTCTCCGGATTGCACCAGCCCAGGCAGACGAGCGTATCCGCATATCAATGACACATTCCGATATGCAAGCGGAGTATAGCTGTCTGTCCTACATGTGGGGAACTGGCTCCACGCATCACGATATAGTCATCAATGGCTATACATCAGGAGTGCGCGAGAACCTCTATCGTTTCTTGCGTATGGCCAGTCACCGCTTTCCGGACCAGCTGCTTTGGATAGACGCTCTTTGTATCAACCAAGCCGATAATACCGAAAAGGGGATCCAGGTTGAGCGCATGGGAGAGATATACCGTAGCGGGCAACGGACATTGGTGTGGCTTGGCGACAAATCTGATCTGAGCCATGTGTTCGATTGGGCCAAAGCTCAGCCCAAGGTCGACTCGAGATCAAGGAAGTCAGCTGTTTTAAATGCCAACTTCACAATGAGACTAGGAAACTATACGCCTGATTCTGTATATGAAGGCATCAAAACGCTGCTCACGGATCCTTATTGGTACCGGACCTGGATTGCGCAGGAGATTCTTCTGGCACGCACGGTCCGACTTCTGCACTCCTTCCATGAGATGGACTTCTTTGACTTTGGCTTTTTACTTTTTCACCATGAAAAATTGGTGTCTCTCGGTCGCGACCATCCGCAAGCTAGGAGACTGTTCCAAGCGTCACTTGTATCTCAAGACGATAGCCATCGGCGCAACTATCCCTTCAACTCCCTGTTATATTGGCGTTTCAATTCACAATGTACCGACGTTCGCGACCGCATTTATGGACTGTGTGCTCTTACAACTGACCGTCGATTTCCTGTGGATTATCGAGAGGACATCGTTTCGCTATTCTGGAGAGCTGGCGAACACTTCCATCTATGGGAATCCGCGAACGGCGTAACGGCACTTCGACGTACACTCAACCTCAGCGTAAAACAACTAGAGGAGAACGTCAAGCAGGCTGGATCATCGGAGCTATCGTTCCGTGTAGCTTGTGTCCCGCTCACAACCATCCCATCAACAGACTCTAAAACGATACGGACCCTCGAGCGAACTTGTAAGTGCTGTTCTGGCGCGATACTAGCGCCGAAGGGCCCTGCCGTTTTGTTTTGCGTATCAGGTGTTAGCAATGACAACTCGAGCAGCCTCCTCCGCAATTGGCATGTCGTCGTTGACGATTCGCTCCATGTCAACATAATCTTAGACGACAAGAATTCGAACGTCTGCTTCTTTAAGTCCCCGACTGCTACAGTCCTGATGTGTCACAGAGACGACGCCACGATACAAGAGGTGAATACATGGGGGATGCTGCAAAAGATGCATCGTGCGTGTTTACAAGGATTGAATAATGTGTGTGTCAAGATAAGAGTCCCAGCCGCTTTCATAGTAGATACGTTGAAAATGGGTCAGAGCGGAGAGATACCGTAGACGCGGGATCCTAATTACATGTATGGCGTTGGTAAACCTTACTCAAGAAGGCGTTAATGCATACTATCTTCGATGTCGCGCTACAATCAATCCCGACTGCTACGCATCTTATACCTAACGCTGGATGTCTTCTTATGACAATCTCCTCGGGGGGTTTCATGGAATTCAGCAACGCTTTGCTACCGATCAACAAATACCCAGGGTGAACGAAGACTTGACAGGGACGGGTACCGTATATTTCCAATGAAGACTTTGGATAAGAACAATTGTGGTTCCAGTACCGTACTGAGTTAAGTTTAAGACGAGAACTTAATCACTGCACAGGGTTGACCGCCCTTTCACCGACGGTTGATCTACGGAGAGAAATTACTTGTTTGAATCTGGCACCAACATTCACTCAAGCAACACCATTCACCCCGGAAAGACGTTTCTCCGCGTATGTCGCTCTCATCACCCAAGATCGTTTTCCTACTACCAACTTCACATGTTCAACGAATCACCAGCTACAAATGGACACACAGTTGGAACAAGCATCATCTATCGCTACGATGGCGTGCAACCCGGTCACGAAGAAGTGGCTCGATAACCTCCCGCCCAACGACACCATGTTTCTGCCCGCCTCCGCGAAACCAGTTCAGACGGCGGAGATTTACCACGGCTGGTTGCGTTGGCTGCGGGAAGAAGCCTCGCTCCTCCTCGCACACCTCGACCACGTTGAGTCAAGGTACCGAAGAATTGGACTGCAGTGTACGTATATAAGATAGTTAGTGGTAGCGCGTCACTTATTCCCGATTGCCATGCCTTATCCGATACTCCAGGTACTGAAACTCTTGTGAATGAGCTTTACACTGACCTCAAAATCAGATCACCGCGTGCCGCGCGCCCTTCGCATCACCCCCACTCAACCCCACAGTAATCAAATCAATCTCACAGTCCTCAATCGTCTTGCCGAAATCTTCGAATGCGACGCCAGCCGGCCGAACCAATCCTTTTTCGACCACTGGTACAAAGCCTCAACATGCGTCGAACTCATCATCCAGGATATACGCGCCGCCGAACAAATCACCAACGTCGATGACCTCAAGAGAATCTACACAACAGGTGAAGCCCATCTCAAGAAAGGTAACAAGTACATCCGCGAGATAAACATCGGTATGGAAGCGTTGGAAAAAATGTTCCAGGAGGTGCACGTCCGACTGCATCAGAAGCGAGTGGATGATACGATTGCAGATCTGGACCAGAGGCACGGTTTAGAAGGGATGTTGTTCCGGGGATGGATTTGCACGTTTCCGGAGATTGGGGTCGAGGAGATTGGAAAGAAGGTGGCTTTGGTCGAGGAGATTGCGGAGGATTACTGGTGTGGTGTGGGAGTGAGGAAGGGAACTTGGTGGTCTGGTGACAAGAAGGAGGATAACAGTGCGGGGGAGAGGATGGCAGAGGGTCTTGGCCGCTTGGGTGAAGAGTGGTTGAATTTGCGCAAGGACTGGAAAGATTGAAAGACTGGTAGGGTGGCATCATCGGTGATGGCGAGTCGGCGCACCTTGTTTCGATACGAGATATGACATTATACAATGATCGACAACTATTGGAGTAGTTGGCTTACATGCCTAGGTGATATTAAGGAGGGAGCGAAGAGTTCCCAACACACGAGCGTCGGGACGAACGATAGGAAATGATATCAGTAGCATTTACGACTCGCAACCTCGACATGAAGTGATTGGGGACGTGACCTATCACCATGATCACCTCGACAAAATTGCTCAAATACAGAGACCTTATGTATAAAGGGATCAATGGTATGTCCATGAATGGAACCGTGAATGAAACCGTGAAAGGAATCGTGAAAGGGGTCCCATCACAATGTCAACAGTAAGACGACAGTATTGTTGAACCCATCACATATAAACTCTAAAACCTGCCCAATGTCCAGTTACAAAGACTTAACACACCACATAGAGATACCACGGCTTGACCCGTCTATCCTACTAGTTACGACGGACGATGTGCAGCCAAGTCTCAACCCTCCCAACCGACCCTACGGAACTCGCCAACCTAATCGCGAAATGCCAAAAGACCATCCGCAGCGCTGAAGAATTCGTCGACGAGTGCTACAAGTTCGTGGAGAAGTACCAAGATGACTACCGCACCTTCGGTGTGGCATACCACGCCACGCAGTTGGATACTCGCTCCATGCACTCCTTTGGTCCTGATACCGACCACCTTCTCAAGGAGGCCTTCGAAATCACCACAGAGGATCATTACCATAAATTCATTACTCCGATAACCAAATTCAGCCTTGAGCTCGACAAAGCTCGGGAGATAATTCAGTCCAACGGCCCGCCGGAAGAGCTAGTACGTCGCGCGGAGAGTGTACAGGATATTGAAGATAACATCACACGTTGCTTGACGACGGATGATTCGTTTGGGCTTGAAAAAGTACGCCGCGCACTAATAGAAGTGCGCGCTGGTAATCGCCGAATTCTTGAGGACACTGACAGCTGTCCTCGGGCTAAAAGCAATGCTCTCGTCGATCTAGTTACTCGATTCCCGGTCTGTGGGTCTGTGTTCAAAGACTGTGAGCAATGGGACTTGTATCGCGCTTGGGTGGGTTCCCTGCCAAAGGCGAGAGGTGCTGTGCGTCTAGATCGGTCGATGGATATCGTCGCTGTGGATATGCTCAGCAAACTGGAGCAGGCCAAGATCATTATCCCCACAACCGTCCCGCAAGGCTTCTTTCCTTAGATCAAACTTTCCTTTCCTTTTACTTAATGGGAAGTAGTTATGTATCGAGATGATGCGAGTAAAATCCGGAACATATCCAAAGAAGTAGTAGCATAGTCGAACATAAGCGTAAAATCCGAGTCAAATATGTGTGTGAATCAGAACTAGTCAAAAAGGTTGGAACCAGTGGAACCTGACCATGGCCACCGTCTTGATTACGTGCCACCGCTTGGAAGTGACGTACCCGCAAATGACAATACTCCCGCCTACCCCGCAGTGCAGAGAATCCCAAGCAACTCCAAAACCGATCAATTTGCATGCGACATTTTAAAACCGATATGCGCACATTGCACAGCCATCCAACCAAGACCGGCGGGCCAACCTGGCGAACCGATAGAAACCCCACGCATACGTAAAAGCGCGGCCGAGAAGAACAGATGAGCCTCTGTAAAGAGATTCTTATTTGGCTGCCGGGAAGGCTGATACCACCGTGGTACAGCTGACCTCCAGGCTGCATGATGGCTTGCATGAACGCATGCATCTCGTAAGTATCCCTGCTCATTTGAGCGTTTGATTCCCTGATAATGGGGAATAGTGAAGCGAAGAATACGAGCAACCAGCAGAGACTGTACAGAACCCGTTCTGGCCGAGCGTTTGTGGGATAATAGTGAGAGCGTGGTCGCATGATTTAGGGATTCGTTCAGTAAGCCGTGGAGATCGAAACCTTGCCCATAATACATGTGGGTGTTTCTCAGCCGTTACAATCGTCGTCATTCTCAGCCGTTACAATCGTCGTCATTCTCAGCCGTTACAATCGTCGTCATTCTCAGCCGTTACAATCGTCGTCATCTCAGCGCAGAGTCAATGATTAAATCGCCCGAGGATACGAGGAGCGTAGCTTCCGTGAGAGCATATCTACATGGGGATCTGTATGTAGCGTTGGGTAGCAGGATCAAAGGCGAGTAAAGCATCAGTCTCAGGAAGAGGAATGGATGGTCCGCGCCTCTTCCGCCATCGATGTCTCTTGGGCAGATCTCTCGTGCTCGGATAAGGCGCTGGAGAAGTCGTTCGTCGCAGAGCGGAGTCAAGTATGTCCGTTTCCCAGAAGCTGAGGGCGAGGTTCGCCCAATCTGGTGTGGGATGTTCCGAATCCAGCAGTTGCCTCCGAAGGTCGAACACCTCCAATGGTGATACTCGAAGTTTGTGAAGAAGCCATCTGTTTACGCGGTTCTGCGTGCTGTCGAAGGTCATAAGATAGTCGCTTAGCGTGGAACTCGTGTCGCTGTCGGTACCGAGAAGTAGAAGACTGTCGACTTCATCGTCGCCGAAGGAGTAGTCTACATCGAGATCTTCTAGGAAATATTCCGCAGATTCATCAATAGGTGGGAGTGCAAGGCCTTGCAAGCTAAACTTCATTCTAACTTCGCCCGACTCGAAATCTGGAGCGGCCTCCGACCAGAATGATTCCACGCTGTCCGGTTCAGTCATAAATCTTTCGGTCGATGCTTGTAGAGTTTCGTCTACTGCATGGTTGCTGAGGTTGCTGGCATTTTGTAGACCAGTGCCGTGCGCATCAGAAGATACGTGCGGGCCACTTGGAGGCCCTTCATCCGCTACAGGATCCGGCGCCTCTGCTGTAGGTTGCTCCAGTGGAGAGTTGTTTCCCGTCAATGGTAGTTGACCAACTTTTACCTGGTCACCAATGAATGCGCCTTGGAAGAGGCTATACTGCCTCGGTTCCTGCTCGGCCCTTTGCCGCTCTCCAGAGTCGGATACCACTGAGGGAGGCTCAAATTCAATGGTTTCCGGGGCGCTGTTATTTGTCGTAGACCCAGGCCGAAGCTTGAAGAAGTTCGCAAAACGGTTTTCTAGAGCGTCGTACTTCTCTTTCAGCGCAAATTCCTCAGCACCAAGCTTGATTTCAAGCGCTTCGTAATCCATCTCCTCTGGCCCAACTTCGTCTCGAGCTGTTACGGCAGCCTCAAATAGCTCTTCCAATTTTGGGTCGTCAAAGATAGTTCCATTCGCTTTGCATTCCCGTAGGTAGTCCATGTAGTCGATGTCTCTCCTGGAGACGTTCTCCCGATAGAGCCGGAGTCGTGTTCGTCTCTCTTGCACGTGCACACGTGCCTTGATTACATTACCCTGCATCGCTACGAACTCTTCTAGCTCATCCATGAATTTGGTGTACAAGGCTTCCGCAGCCCGATCAATCTTCGACGTACCATCCGGACCAGCAACGAACAGATTCAGTCCCATTGGTGGGCCAGGAGGTAGTGGTAGCATTGAAGCGTACAGAACGGGAGGAGGACCAAAGGATAATCCACCATCAGGGGGCGGCGGCGGAGGCGGAAAAATGGGCGGTGGAGAAGAGAAGTCCTCTCTGGCATCCTGATCTTCCTTGAAGCGGACGGTAGGCGTTTTGAGGATACCTCTGCGTCTTTGGGCCGACGGACTCAGGTCGGAGTCGGATACGCTTGAAGATCGTTTCGCTATAGGCGACTCTGGGACTATTTCTCCACCATCAGATCCAGCATGTTGGTCGTCTGCATCTCCTTTATCGCGTTCTGACTTGCGAAACGCGCGTTCCAATTTGTGCCGAGTGAAGTCGAAAGGTTCTTCCTATGTGGTCGTCAACAGCTGGACATGCCAGTGAGGAAATGCTACATACAGGGGGTTGATCCATCGTGATATCTGAGGACGGTGTGACCGAAGCTCACATTCTCCGGAACAAACGATCGAGCGCCGTTGTTTGATGTCGAGGTTCAGCTGGACCGTAGCTTGAAGTGTAGAATAATTGGTCTCAACTTATTTCTATGCAAAGGCATCTAAGTAGTTCAAGATGACGCGAGTTCCGTCTATCATCAGACCGATGAGGGAGAGGTAGAGTGACGGCTGTTGGAAAGGCGCCAGTCGAACCAAGTTGGCGGGAGGCACAGACCACACGGCGGCTGCAGCTTACGGCACGCTAAATTAGCATTCACCCCACCCCGCCCCACCCCGCCCCTTCCTGCACCATCTTATCAGCAACGCGCCCTTCGCCCCATCATTGGCACAGCCCAATATAAATGACTTACGAAATCGGCCAGCTGAATAACGAATGAGCCTCCATCCGGTTCCGGGTTGCCCACCCGCCCCGGTCCTCCCCGCGATGCGGTGCGTCGCGGTCGTGGTTGGCTTTAAGTAGGC
>Ga0247733_1000145_pt1 | contig 96832 bp, 104 predicted proteins | sample UWRJL043104R2_FD_180932 | JGI IMG/M metagenome (GOLD analysis project Ga0247733, IMG submission 180932) | Plant litter microbial communities from Arlington Agricultural Research Station in Wisconsin, United States - UWRJ-L043-104R-2 | ecosystem: Environmental > Terrestrial > Plant litter >... | reverse complement strand
CGGAAGGTCTCGGTTCGGGTTTACTTGTCGAGGAGCAGAGCTGTCATAATGGCGTGCCGAAACTCTCGGTCCGATGTCTCACACCCTAGTTTACCCGCCTCTTCTTGAACTCCGCAATCCATTCCTGCGCCTTGGCTTTTGGTATCACATTTAATTTGGCCAATCCATCCACAACCTCGCACTTTCCACTGCCCAGCAGCTTACCGAGCGTGATCTTCTTGCCGACCTTGATGAGACCACCGGTAATCGTCTCCATGTAAGCTTCCACCTCGTCGACCTTGAACTCCTCATCCGTATCCCAGGGTAAAGGGAATATGTAATCGAGATGCTGTTTGAGAGTATCTGCCTCCGCAAAGGCTTTGATGAAATCAGACTGCCCATGTGCCGGATAAAGTATCAAGACTGGAAAGGTCAATGTCGAACTCGGATCGAGGGACTTCTCGAGCTTTATCTCTGCGTCTTCTAGATCGGGGGCATTTTCCGTCTTTCGCGTTTTGATACCCCGGCTCCTGAGGGCTAGGCTTAGCGTCGCTCGCTCGGAGGCGGCTTTCTCTTCGCGCTCGCGTCGGGTCTTTTCTACGGAGTCGATGTAGACTTTGCGGGCGGTGATTTTGGTTTGCAGGGTTTTCAAAGAGGCATTAGCGGGGTCGATGACAAGACCGCGTGCGCATGCATCGCTGGCTTCGGGGATTTTGTCAAGCGATAGACAGGCGACACCGGAGCGATAGAAGGCCTTGACGTTGTTAGGGTTTATGCGGAGAGTTGCTGCGCAGTCGTTGATGCAGGATCGATAGTTTTCTGGTCTGTGTTAGTCGTTGTCACGGAGATGGTGTTGAAATTGCAGTGTCGCGGAAAGAAGTGGGTGGTGGTATGTACAAAAGGTCATGGGTGGACATCAGATCGTGCATCGAAACGCATGAACTTACTCTTCTCCAGGTTGCACAGCGCCCGGTTCACGTAGGAAGCCTCCTCAGTTAATCTTTCCTTCTTTGCTTCCTCCTCTTCATCAAGCTCGACGTCTACTTCAATGACTGGCGGTCCGTCCTCAGGATTTGGTATCTTCTTAGGCGACTTCAGCGCCGCTATTGCTTTGTCGTAGAACTCTTTGGCGTCGGTCCATTGCTTCGCTCGCGCACAATCGTTACCCTGCTGTCGGAAGTTTTCTGCGACCTCGGCCCTCGTACCTTCATATGCAAGGGCCTTGAGTGCTTCGAGAGCAGAATTGTCTCCGCCTTCGCCATCAGTCTCGTCTAGCGTGGTCATGAAGAGCGGAAGGCGGTTCATTTCCGCCAGAACCTCGTCGGCGGTTTGCGACTTGATCTCAGCCATTGCTGGCGGCATGGCAGCCGTTGGCTGCTCAGTGCCATTTTGGGAGGCTTCTTGTGCCATATTGCAGGTGTTGATAACCTTTGGCACGCAGTCGAACAACTACAGTGCTGGAGGTGAGACTTGACCAGGCTTGGCGAATGACGTGCGGAATTCTGTTCGCTCGATGGTGTTGTTGGTCCCTCTGCGCCGTGCATGCATTCGTGGACTGTTGCTGTGGTCATTTTTCCCGCTACTCTTCGCTTATCGGGTGATAGCGCTGGCACGTGACCATGTCTTAGAGAAACTACGGACCTCGAGCGCAGTTCGGTCTCTGCACTCGAGGATTTGCTAGACGGGGACATGGGTTGTCAGCAAGCGGTCCAGACTTCGGACTGGACGTCCGGTTGACGAAATTTGCGGAGAGTGGCCTGTACAAAAAGCAACTCCAAAGGACTTGCCGAGGATCCTCTGTACCTGTGCGACAACGCCATGCGGAGTCTACCAGGACCATGCTGACTGCGTGAAAGCCTCCGTAACCGTAACGGCGGCACTTCGCGTAAATCGAACGGCGCAAGGCCGAGCGACGCGTCTCATGTACTGAAATACAACTTCGGCCTCGAGCGGACATGGTGCCAGGTGAGGAGCACGCGTCGAAGCTACAGGTGTCGGTACAGGGGTCGACCCATTCGCGTCCTGCGTACGCGTGTGGAGGGCCCAATTGAGCGGTGCAGCGCTCGGGGCTCCCCTTTCTTTTCTTCCGAGTGATGCGCGAGGTGCAGCGGAGAGAAGTTAGAGCATGAAGCTCGTTACCTTTTGAGAAGACGAGCGGTGCTTCTTTGGAATGCGCATGATTCGCTTGACGCGCTTTTGGAAGTCGCGAGTCGCGGGGCTGCCCACCAGGTATTGACGGCCACGATCATGACTCTCCTCCCGCAATCTCAATCGTCCCACGTCCACAACCTGCCAGGCCGCAGCGGGATATCCCTGGATAGTCGCTCTTTGCCCGCATCCCGTGGCTCTACCTTTTGGCCCTGCCACTCCGCCGTCCCATCCAATGAAACTACACGCCGCAAAGGGACGCTGCTACCGGTAGTCTCGAAGATGCCCTGCATGTCTCCACGAGCAGCGTCGTCTGCCAGCTGTCGATCTCGACCAGGCGCAACTGAGCAGCGCCCCTGCGAGCGGCGTGACCTTCACGTCGACATGTTGGACGGTCGGGGCACCACGAACCACAAGCCATTGTGTCTCGGGAACAAACAGCTGCATCACGGCGAGACTCCTGATTTCTGGCTTCACACAACGGCCAGTAGTCGTGTGCGAGCATCCGGCCAACAAGTTCGGCGGCGTGTGCTCCAGTCCGATGCTGACCATTGGCCTCAATGGCGCAAAGCGAGCCTTGCGCTAAAGATAGTGGCGTAGCTGTACGGTCCACAAGCCTCGAGATCGAACGCCTTCCACGTCTCCTATCCAGCGGGCCTCAGCACTCTTCAAAGACATACGCGTGGGATGAGTTCGCCGACACGAGGCTGAAACAGTGTTCTCGCCTGAAGGGGCCGGCGTCAAAGTATCCGTCGCTTAGTATCCTCTAAATCTTCAACTGCTAACGGCGCTCACCTCGCGGAAGACCGGACTGAACGCCTCTCATGAGCCGGTGAACTTTCACCAGCACGCGCGGATCCATCGGGGGTACAAAGATTCGGCGATCTCGTCGGCCGTGCCTCATCACACAGCATCACAATGCCACGCCGCAGACGTGCGATGCTGCTCCGAAAGAGCTCGCACCCTGGCCACCGCTCGGACATTTCCCACCGTTCATTTCCTTTTGCTCGGCACCAGATTCGCCAAAGCTGCGGCCCGGGTACGTTGGGCTAGAAATGCGGCCAATCACCACTCCTTTCGGACGTGTTTCGCCAATGAAGGCCTTCCGCGGCCCCGGACCAGCCGTATGCATGCAGGGAGCCAGCCAGTGCACATGCAGCGTGCTAGCCTGGGAGCGTGCATAAGCATTAAGCAGGTGCGTGTGGGTGCAAAACAAATTTGGCCAGGGGGAGATACACCTTGCAAGCTCTCTTGTCCTGACCCATGCACATTGCCGTCTCCGCAGAGGGCTAGTGAGAAGCCCGGCAGCGTTTTGGCTGGTACGTGCCTAGCTGTGCTTGATCCCGCTATTCGTGATCGTCAATTCATGCCCACTTCCCCCGTGCCTGGGTCCTCTTCTCTCCCCTCTTTACACTCCATACAGTCGAGAACGGTGTCTTTGCAGTGTGCGGGCTTGTCTACTAGGTCTCTTTTCGCTTTCTCTTATTGCATTGCAATTGCCTGTCGGTTTGCTGCATCTTCCGTGTCCGGAAAAGTTTCATTTGCATCAGCATCAGAAAAGAGCTACGGAAAACTTCAACTCTTGCACGACTCGCTCATTGTTGTTCATCTGTTGTTCATCGTAAGTTTGCTACTATCACCTGGAGCTTGCGCCGGAGACCCTATACGCTCGAAACAAGCTATCTGCGATGACCTCGTGCTGATATCGCGTAGCTCTCGCATTGTACCTCCACTGCAATCGAATCCGAACGTCGACTTTACGATACCTCGTCCGCATTCCGCTGCTCGTGCGCTGTCGATACCGCATCCATCTACCTTCGAGCGCATACACCGCTCACCGCTCAGTCGCACCTTGACCGGGACTACGGTTAGTGCGCCCACGACTTTCCCAAAGCCACGATTCCGCCGACGTTCCGTCTGCAACACACTCGCGCGATTTACTGCTATGAAGCTCCTAATGCTGTTTGTAGGCATGTATTAAGTCTTGCACGACATTGGCACCACTTCACGGTGGTCCAGAAGAAGAACGAACTCGCCCCAATCGATGATTAACTAGAGACACGTTACCGACCTCCGTAAAATGGCGACCGACTATTTCTCCGACAACGAGGCGTACATCACCAATCAGCCCCTACCCTCCCCGGCCGATACGCCGTACCACTCTATGTCTCGAAGGACCTCGCGATATGGGACACCTGCAGGGGATATGGGCCCCGCGTCGGCACCGCTACCTCAAGATCCACGGGATGCCATGGACAACAACAGCACAAACGACGAAAACATATCAGTCCTCGACCCCAGGCGCTTTACTCCAACACTCCAAGCAAATCTTGTTTCGGAGATTCTTTCTCTTCGGCGCGAGCTAGACTCGAAGCACAAATTTATCGAGGGACTGGAGACGAACTTCCATACTGCGAGAACGGAGAATGAGTCGCTCACAGAACAATTGTCGGCGAGTGCGAAAGAAGGCCGAACTGTGAGACGCCAGCTTCAGCAACTTGAGAACGGAACCCTATCAGCACTGGAGGAAATCGCAGGCGAGCGAGACAAAGTAAAAGAGGCAAACGTTGATCTCAAGGAGAAGTTGGAGGCAATGCAAAAGAAACTTCGCAGTCAGGAAAACGACTCCACGCGTGTACACGACATGTGGGCCAGGGAGAAGGAAGTGTGGGCTGGTGACAAGCGCACTTTAGAGCGACGCGTGCATGTTTCGGAGAGTCGGCTGAAGATGCTCCTAGATGAGATTGCTATGCAAGAGGCCGAACGAGAAGAAACTGACTACGTAAGCGACGGTGAAGAACTTCCCCGAGACAGTGGAGTGGGGCCTGAAAGCGATGCCGGCAGTATACGTTCGTCGCCCGTACGAAGGCCCTCGACGCGTATCGCTCGACACTCCAGAAATGCCAGCAACAGCAGCTACCGAAGCATTGGCCGCAATTATCGCATGTCTCTCATGAGCGGAACTGGCTCCGAGAGCCACGGACGTGCCAACGGTGTCAGCTTAGCAGACGAGTTGGTTTTTGACGAAGAGGAGGAGGATTTGGGCGACCTGGAACTCGACTCGGACGACTTCCCAGAGAACGAAATGAGGGCGAGAAGAGCTCTCGAATCTCGCCAGTCCATGTGTCAGGATGAGAAGGCGAAACGGGTCTTGGGGCTCAGCATCGAAAGCCAGCACGCCAACAGGGATAGTCTACCCGCCATAACCGAACCCGAAACGCCCAGACCCATCTATGGTATCACGAAATCAGCCGTCAATATCATTCCTCAAGAGGTCACATTGGTTTTTCCACCGACAAAGCTTGAGCCTGAGCCCGAGCTCGAGCTCGAGCCCTTCGACGAAAGACCACGATATGTCGACACCGGTGTCCAGCCATCCCCGCCTCAATCGCCGATACGACCCGACACGGCTGGTTCATATACCACCAATAAGCCCTCAGATGCGACATCGTCGGGTCTGGAAGTGGGAGCAAATCAAAGGCGGAAGCGGGTGTCTGTACCTTGGGGTTCTTCGGCCCAAACAGGTTATGCTGGTGTCGCGCCTTCTTTGATGATCTCCACGTCCTCGCAAACCGTCGATCAACCTTTGAGTCCGCCAGCCACACCCAAGATTGAGAGCCCCATCACGCCAATCCCACCTGCAGCAATATTCAAGTCTGAAGTTGCATCCATTGCCACGCAGACTGAAGTCATCGAGCCCGTGAAGGAGCCTGTAGAGGAGCCTGTGGAGGTGCCTGTGGAGGTGCCTGTGGAAGAACCCGAGGTGAAGCTGTCAGCACCGCCGCCGCCGCCGAGACGCGCTCCTCCTCCTGTGCCAATCACTGTTCCTTCGATCGCAATCCATGCTCCCACTTCAGCTCCTCCTTCTCCCAAGGAGCCAATTCTACCACCAGGGACGAAGAGTATGGCAACGCAAACAACCACCGACCTGACATCGAGCGTGCGCTCGAGTGGCATGCAAACGGAGCCCATCAGGATCGACAAGCGACCCGTGAAATTACCCCCACATCTACTGCCATCTGCTGTTAGCTCAAAGCCTAGTACGCCGGAGCCCGGGCAAGAGAAATCGAAATCGAGTAACGTGGTCAGGAAAGATTCCCAACAGCCCGTCTCTAACACATCGGAAATTGCCATCGCTGCCCCAACAGCACGCCAGGATCTCATGGCACTGCTTGAGAAGGTTTCAAACAAGAATGTTGAGGACCGGTATCCAGGTAACAACGACAACGGGCCCCTAGGCCGCGACAAGGACAACGCTATAAGCAGGCCTTTCAGAACAAGTAGCTTGTTTGCCGGATTTGACGGGCCATCGTCGGATGAGGAGGGCTCAGACGCCGAGCTTAGTGACGAAGACCGCGCACCGCACTACACCACGCCGATGCTATCGTCACGAAACGTGAAGAATGGGCGCGTGTTCAACAACCCACCAACTCCTGTCCCGGAAGAGAAGGAAGTCTCGCCTGGTCGACCATCGGAGGATTCGGTCAACTCAAACAGGATGCTTTCACACCGCAGCTCCATCGATAAGCCGGCCAAGGTCGGAAAGCCATTGCGAACAAGCGTTTCCCGCCAGCCTAGCATCCGGCGGTCAGCTATGATTCACAGTGGGACCAGTGCTCACGCTCGTTCACGAAGCCCTAGCATCGGGAGTCTCGACCCGACCAGTAAACCCCCGTTCCCCGTTCCGACACGGTCTAGTTCTCGCACGGCGCCACTTAGCAAGAGCGAAGGCTCGCAAAGTCCAACCCTGCGCAACCATCCTGCGTACCCAGGACGACGCCCATATGGCACGCGGCAACACCAACGCAAAGACAGCCTGCGCAAAGTGCGCTCAGCAGCAGTGATTCCCAAGTCTGGACGCCCACGGAGCAGGTCGCCACCTCTACCTGCCACGCCGGTCATGCCTCCGAGCCCACCGCTACCACCTTTGCCCACCGACATGATAAGTGGGCAGAGATTTGGCCATCGTCCTCAACTCTCGACAAATACTACCTACACTGGAAGCGGGTCCGTTGCCAGCGCTGGATACCAGGCGAGCGTTGTGGATGCCATCGCTGCTACTATGGTGGGCGAGTGGATGTGGAAGTATGTGCGCAAGAGGAAACCGTTCGGTGGGCAAGAATCGCCTGCGGATTTAGCGCGAGCTGGCGAGGAAACTGTCATCTCAAGCAACGGAGTGCGTCACAAGCGCTGGGTTTGGATCTCTCCATACGAACGCTCGGTGCTTTGGAGTAATAAGCAGCCAACGACTGGTACTGCGCTGATGGGTAAAAGCGGTCGCAAGCGTAAGTTGCACACCTACCACTTCCCGCTATTCTTCTGACCCGTATTCCAGTCACGATCCAATCTGTACTCGACGTTGCCGATAACACTCCCATGCCTCGCAATGCAGGAGCACAAGCCATATTCAACCGATCTATCTTGATTCTGACACCGGCCCGAGCCCTCAAGTTTACCACCTCATCACGGGAACGCCACTATCTTTGGTTGACTGCGTTGTCCTTCTTGGCTCATTCGAGCTCACCGATTCCCGAACTAGGACCTGTGCCTCCTGCGCCTCCTCCAATGGAGGATATGTCCATCTATCGTCCCGCGGGAGCCACGCTACGTCGCTCACATGTGCGCGATTCGGTCCGCCTTGCCAAAGGCAAAGTGAACCCTATCACACAGCGATTCCAGCCATCGCAACCCGAGCCAATGCCAGAGCTTTACACCGGATATCGCCCCGAACGCCCACTGCCCGAATGTGCAAGCCCGCCCATCGTCCCTCGCGGTCCCGTCCACAACAGGAAGCGAAGCTCAACAGGGCCCGGCGGCGCGCCTCCGCCAATGATCCCGTATCGTAGCTTCTCGCACCAGCATGTACCCTCGTTATACTCCACCGGCTCCTCCGACATGTACAACAACAGCATGCAACCCGCTTCCATACCGTCTTCCGTATACAATCCCCACAGTGTCGTCGCCAGCTCGCGCACATCCGAGGCCAGTACGTCAGCCCGACAACATTTCTTCGATACCATGGGCACTGTTCGCATGGAAGCCTTCATCGACGACTCTCTTGGAAAGGAACCCCCACCGCGGACCGCCGGCTTTGCGGCTCACCGTACGGGCAGACGACGCGGCAACAGCCAGTGGAGCGCCAGCACCAACGAGCCTCATCGCGGCGGAGGACTCTACGAAGACTTTTTGACTGAATCGAACGATCCCTTTCGCGGCTTCTAGATGAGGCCGCTTACGATGCTCATACGTCCACATGCTACGGCCGCTGTCTTGTCCTGGCTTGGCTTTGTGCCTCGTTCACTTGTCACACGCTTCCCTGCTGCTCTCTGGATGACCTCCTTTGTGGTTTCTCCGAAATTCTACAGTAATGGGCGAAAACCTATGTTCAGTCAATGTTCAGACATATGCCACGTCTTGTCTGTGCAAAACCAGCCCCGGACAATCATAATATGTCGCTATTTCCAGTTTCCTCACTTTTTTCTTGCTATCCTCTGAATACGCAAAAGTTGTTTGGCCTCCAGGGCGTAGAAAATGCGGGCGCTCAAGCGCAAATACGTCTGTCATGTTTACTCTAATATTTTCATACACTTACAGCTACAAAAGTAGCTCTTGTTTTATACCCTTCGTCTTGTACTATTAGTCGATGGACATCGGATGGTCCTTTTTGGAGTGGGAGTAGTAGGAAGGAACAGCGAGGATGGGTGGGTAGGTCTGGTCGTAATTGGCTTTGGTATTTGTATTGGTTGGGAGTCGGGTGTGGTTCTGATGAGGACTTGTCAAGTGACTTGTGGAGTTGAGAATGCAAAGTTTATAAGTGTTGTTACCATGTCGTCGGCATGCCTTGATCGTGATGCAAAGCAAAGCTTATCCGCACGGATTTTGACATATTTCCCTTGAAGTAGCGACCTTGTTGTAGTGTAATCACGACGCAGGCCGGACTTAGGCTCTCCCTATCGCGTTTTTACAGACTCTACGCTCATTCCCCTTCTCTCTTTTCCAATCCCCTCCCCTTCTCCTCTTCCAAGACTTCCAACAACCTCCTCGTAATTCTATCCCTCTCCCCAACATCCACCATCCCATAAACCTCTTTCGCCTGCCCAAAAACCCTCTCCTCCCACCCATCGCCCACATTCACCTTTCCCGAGTCCGCCCAGCAAGCCTGCACAGTCTCCCCAATATTACCAAAGAACCCCTCCAAACCCGCCGGGCCACCGCCAGCATGATAGCTCTTGAACGGCCCTGCAACAGCCCACCGCGGACCCATGGAAGACTCTACGATGCGATCGATCTCCTCCACTGATACGACGCCGGCGTCGACGAGATGGATGGCTTCGCGGAGGAGTGCGAAGGCGAGACGGTTCGCAACGAATCCGGTTGTTTCGCGCTTGATGTGGATGGGGACGCGGCCTCGGGCTGTCCAGAAGGCTTGAGTTCGGTGGATTGTAGCAGCGGATGTTGAGGGTGAGGGGACGAGCTCGATGAGTGGCATGATGTGCGGTGGGTTGTATGGATGCACGACTAACAACCTCGTCCTGTCGTTCATATCTTGTGCTTGTTGGGACGCAGGAATCCCGCTCGTGCTACTCCATAACAAGGCATCTTTTGGCGCGCACTTTTCCACTTCGGCCCATAATTCGCGTTTGATCTGAAGATTTTCGGGTCCGGATTCTTGGATGATGTGGGCGTGTTGGACGGCTTCTTGGAGCGAGGTTGCGATGTTGATCTTGGAGAGTGTTGCTGGTGTTGGGCCGGTGCTGTTTTCGTAAAATTTCGGCAGTGTTTCTAGGATATATTGTGCGGCGTGTGGTCGAGTGTCGTAGATTGTGAGGTTGGTGGGGGAAGCGAGATGCGAGAGGTGGAAGGCGGCGAAGCTGAGGCCGATTGTGCCGGCACCTATAAGGGTTATGCGCAGTTCGGCGCCGGAGTCCATATTGGAGATGGCGATTTGGTTAAGGGTTGGGTATGGTGTAGAACGAGAGGTACTGGCACCCCTCTGAATCAGCTTTGTCGACTTCCGACCTCGATATTTCTTCAGTACTTCGCTGGAAGGAACGAAAGAGTTTTTGCAGGTAATGCAAGCCACCTCCTACTTCTTTGCTGCACTAAATTGAGATCGAGGCTGAAAACTCCCATCTACGAAGTACCACGCTGTTGAAAGACCAGATGGAAGTCGTGGTCCACGTTGATCCCTGCCCCTTTCGGTTGGCGTGGGGAAGCTCTCAACCCCGCTTCGAAGCTGCTCGAGAGCTTATCCCCGCTCCACGATCGACTCGCCCGTCATGAATCCGATGGATTCGCGCGCTCCGAGGCACGGCTATGCTGTCGCTTTCCGGGATTTGGGCGCTTTCTCCCATGTCTGCGCTCAATCTGTTCCAAGCCCACATCTCTCCAGTGGCTTTTTCCCTCGACCAGCTTCCCGAGAGAAATACAGCCTAGAGAGACAGCACGATGGTTATCTTCAAGTCAAAACAGCCGCCAATTGACTGTAAGTTGCTATCGAAAGTCCCTCCCTTAGCAAATACTGACTTCCCCAGTACCAACCGAATTGACCGACTGGGACTGGCTCTTCGACTCGTCCTACTCGCCGCTCAACAAGCACCCTGCGAACGAGCTCGGCGGCTTCCAAAATGCCATCACAAAAGAACGCGTCAGCTGGGCCGATGTGAAGCAATACTCCACCTATATCGCCACAGCGCTTGTCAAACGCTATGGCCTCCGCGAAGGGCAGACCATTTCGCTGTTCAGCCAGAACACTGTGTGGTACCCTGTGGCCATGTACGCCGGACTGAGAGTCGGTGCAAGGATATCTGGAGCCAGTCCGGCGTACAATGTGGAGGAGATGACGTTTGCGTTGAAGACGGCGGATGCGAAGTTTTTGATGACGACGCCCGGGAGTATGGAGGTTGCGAGTAAGAGTGCAGAGGCTGCAGGCTTGCCCAAAAGCAATGTCTTTATCCTTGAAGGGGAGATGCCGGGGTATACTACGGTGCGGGAGCTAATCGAGATTGGGAGGTCGTACGGAGAGGCTGGGCAAGCGCCAGCTTTCAAGCTGCCGCCGGGAAAGAAGAACAAGGATGTTTGCGGATTTCTGTCGTTCTCTTCTGGTACGACCGGGCTGCCCAAAGCTGTCATGATTTCGCATCAGAATGTCATCGCGCAGTGTCTTCAGATCCAGCAAATTACACCTACAACGCAAAAGAAGATCATGGCTGTGCTGCCACTGTTCCACAGTAAGCCACTCTGAAACGGTCTCAAGACACCCGCTAATTGCCCAAGTCACCGGCCTCGTCCACCAAATGCACCTCCCAATTCTACTGAACGCTGAAGTTATCATGCTACCACAGTACACCATGGAAGGCATGCTCAACATCATCACCGAGTATAAACTAAATGAGCTATTACTAGTCCCACCCATCCTCATTCGTCTTGTCCGCGACTCAATTGTCGACAAATACGATCTCAGCCACGTGACACGGTTCTCTTCCGGCGCTGCGCCTCTTTCTGAAGAAATTATCCAGTTGTTGCAGAAGAAATTCCCAAACACAGGATTCAAGCAAGGCTACGGTATGACGGAATCTTGCTCCTGCATCACGGCGCACCCGCCTGAGAAATTCAGCTACAAGTACGCACATAGTGGAGGGGCCATCGTTGCTTCCACCGAAGTGAAGATATTGAAGGAGGATGGTACGGAAGGGGATTTAGGAGAACAAGGAGAGGTACTCGCTCGGGGTCCCCAGGTAGTCATGGGCTATCTGAACAATCCGAAAGCGACCGAAGACACCTTTGACTCGGACGGCTGGCTACACACCGGCGACCAAGGCATGATCGACTCAGAGAACATGATCTACATCACAGACCGCATCAAAGAACTTATCAAAGTAAAAGGCATCGGTGTCGCCCCAGCCGAGCTGGAAGATCTGCTGCTAGGCCATGAACACGTGGAAGACGTAGCCGTTATGGGTATCCAGGACGATTACTCTGGGGAGCTGCCGAAGGCTTTTGTAAAGCTGAAGGAGGGAATTAAGCAGGATTCGGCTGTGGGGAAACAGTTGATTGCTTTTGTAAAGGATAAGAAGGTGAGGCACAAGTGGGTGAGGGAGGTCGAATTTGTTGAGGAGATTCCGAAGAGTGCTAGTGGGAAGATTCTGAGAAGGGTGTTGAGGGATAAGCAGAGGAGTGGGGAGGGGAAGGGTGTTGTAGTTAGGGATGAGAGTAGGCCGAAGTTGTAGTCTGATGTGTATCGTATCGAGATCAAACACGTTTTCACTACCTCGATATCGTCGTTCCAACGCCAGCCACAAACACCTACGATCTAATCCTCTAACTCGCATACTACCCTCTCCAAACCTCTGGCTTCGGCGGCACAAACCCACTCAAATTCCGCGGGACCCCATAATCATAGCTCGAAAAGTACACATCCTTCTGCCCCCTAGTATACACACCCGGTATCTTGACCAGCGGTCCTGGCGTGCCGACAGGTCCGTCATTGACAACTTGGACGTGTGCGCAGTTGACGTAGAATTGGGCATCGTAGAGGTTGGGGAAGATGTGCTCCCAGCGGAGGAGGTATTGGCCTGGAGGGGTGGTGGCGGGGATGGTGAAGTTCCACTGTAAGGTAGAGGTGTAAGTGTAAGTGTCAAAGTGAGCTACGTGAAGGGTAGGGGGATTGGAGAGGAGGTGACCTTACGCTTTCGATTAGATAGGTGCCCCATATCGACTTTGAGCGGTCCTCGCGAGCTTTGTTTTCGGGGAGACTAAAGTCGACACTTTGAGACTCGCGGCCTACAATCTGAAGGATCTTGAACCAATCGCCACTGCCATCATACCCCGTCAAATCCCCACCCTCCTCAAATTTACTCATCCACATCCCCGCGAATCCAGGATGATAAGCCCCAGGCGGCACCAAGGTCGTCCTCGGCTCCCCTGCCGCAAAACCCACCGTATCCCCTGCCTTTACTACCGCGGTCTTGGGCTTGGACCAGCCCAGCGAGGCGTTCCGGCCACAGCGGAGGTCAGTGGAGGTGGGTTCTGTGAGGGGCCAGAAGAGGGCGAGGTCCGGGTCGCTGTCGGGGCGCGGGGAGACTTCGCGGATGTATTCCCATGTGGAGGTTGTGGCGTGGTTGTAGATGAAGCGACCGAAGATGACTGGGAGACGGATTAGTGGTTTGGGGTAGATGGAAGCGGTAGGAGGAGGGTACAGTGAGCTTCTGCTGTAGATAGAAGGGCGACAGTTGATAGGATGGTAAGGGACTTCATGGTTCTGGCTGGCCTGGGCTGGCTAAGCTGATTGAATGGAGATCGTAGGGCGAAGCAATTCGTGATGCTACACACTATACCTTGCGAAACTTACCCAGAGGGGCGTCAGTGAGTGGTTAGTTCTTATACCAGAATCTTGCACTCACCTTGCGCGCGCGACGCTGCCCAACCCCTCACTGTATAAACCTACCTACCACATCACCCACTCCACAATAACAGCCGCATATAGCCTGGACTCTCGAGCCACCGCAACTTGCTATTGTTCACACATTCGATGTTCGTCCGATTTCACTCGCACGAGACGGGGCCTCATATGTCCAATATCTCGCAATGTGTAATATAGAATAGATGAAAAGACATCACGACTGATGCGGAGTAGGATATTGCGTAGGGTTTGGGTTGAAGTAGGTGGATGTATGCGGAGCTGATTGGGCTTGTCTCAGTTGTGTTTGTAATAGGCTAAACGAGGGGAACACGAATATGTGCGGCGTCACGAGCGTTAACGCATAAGAGGATGGATGATGGATTACCGCGTGCGGTAACTTTTTCCGATTCGTTGGCCCTTTTCAGCGTGGAATCATCTGTGTCAATTTATGCCTCGTGGTCTTCTAATCGTAGTAGTTTGCTCTATCATCGAACCACAACTTCGGTCTCTTCCCCCTGCTCTCCTGGAAACATCAACCTCCGAGTCACCAACATCTCCATTAATTCATCATCCTCTTCATCAGCATCGTCGTACGACATCTTGCCCTCCCTTTCCTTGATATCGAGCTTGCTGTTGCCCTCACAGTAGGCGCCAACCCTAGTAAAAACGCCACGCTCTCCCTCTTCCATGTGGAGCACTAGACAAAAATCCCACACATGCACTGTGCCGAACCTGTCAGTCATTCTATCGCGCTTGATGAGAAGGCAGTGCAAAGTTTGCCCTTCATTCAAAGTGTCGGGTAGATCGGCGTCGAAAGAGCATATCCGCCGTTCGGACATACTATCGTAGAGCTTTTGCAAAGTACTCTTGGATGGAGCCGAGGGTTCATCTAGCTCTTCATCGCCGTATACCTCCCTTGGTGGAAGTGTGAAGGGAACAAGTGCCCACAAGCCCCGCCCGATTGAATTTTCAATTTTCGTCGCGCGGCATCTAATGACCCGCGCCTTCAGTTTCAAGGTACTCCGGTATGCCGATAATTTCGGTAACTGAACATAGGGAGTGCTCTCCGGAAGTTCAGTCACCTTTGCATTGTATAGCCTATCCAGTGGTTCAGAGCGATAGGGGATATCTTCCATATTGACCACCTCCGAATCGACTAGAGACAGCCACGACCACGTAGGTAAATGGTCAAACTGCGATCTTCTCCGTTCTGATGACCGCCTGCCGTCAGCGACATACCAGCAGAGCTCGTCTATGAAGAAGGCTTCCCAGAGCCCATATGATGACCGTAGCCCCAAAAGCTTCTGAGGGATAGACACAATACCTGCAATCGCCGAGAGACGATCTTCCTCATGCCTAAGTGAAGTTTGGCTATAAGACTCCAGGATCTCGCGCCAAAGTCGTTGGAATCTTTGGCAAGCTTCTTCGAAGGGGTATGTGTCCAATTTGATCAGTTTAAGATAGGTGCGCTTGAGCGATAAATAGTAGCTGTGTGGATGTCCGCTTTCTTCGGATGGTTTCGACTCGCATATTAGTTCTTCGCGGCACTCGAAGTGGATGTCGCCTCGGCCAAAATACAATGTGCGCGGCGAGAGCATACGCTCTTGGAACACCCATGCCTAAGGGAAAACAGAGTCAGCTAAGCGTCCTTGATGCCCGAGACTAGGGACTCTCCTGTTTTCCAGTCACAACACGGGGTATTCTCAAGACTCACGTACGCGTTTATCAAGTATGCAGTTCCCGGGTGTGCTGCCGTTACCCGTAGACTCAGACAGGTCACGGAACTTTCCGCCTAGGATCGAATCGCATGGCGCAACAGCTTTGATAAAAACAAGCTGCTTCTCGTCTTCGTAGATGCGGCAGTCCGCGTAGCGCAGCGGAAAGCGTTCTCGATAGCATCCACCGTGCGGATTGCTCGAGTCGGCCGCCGCAATAGTAAACATCGAGCCTGAGAAAACAGCTTGCATTCGTGTGGTTTCTTGCACGAAATCGCCGTCTGGGCCTTGCACGATACAGAGGCTAGCGATCCATAAGTAGCGGACTGAGAGGCGACGGCAGGTAAGTACGGCATCGCGCATAGTCTTGGTCAGGTCGATCCAAGGTATGCGCTCGTGGTAGACATCGTGGTTGCTCGGGTTGAGGTCTGCTGTGCTGATGCCGCCCAAGCAATAACTCAGTGTAGCGTAAGGTGCGGAACTCGTGGTGGACCCGGGGACGACGCGGATATCCATGGAGTCGGAGTTGCCAAACGGTGATAGATCCAGAAGTCTGGTAGATTTGAAGTCAAGAAGGCTGCCTTTTGTGCAGCCTTCGTGGTCCGCAAGACACTTGTCCAATTGCTTCTTGAGGAGTTCGTGGGCAGCGCGCGAGCCGGTGGACTTAGACCATCGGTATTTGGATTCCTGCGGCCATTGGGCTTCTCTCTCGATGGTGGTACTTTCGCAGGAGGGGTCGAACTCTGGGTTTGGGGGGTCTTTGAGATGTCGATGCACCATCGCATAAGGAGCGCGTTCTGCGCCGTCGGGGTGGTGGACATCGATGCAGAACTTGAGACATCTTGTTTCCGCAGTCATCCAGTGAACTGAAGTAACTATGCGCAAACTGTCGTTACTGTTTGCATCTCGGATCTTGTTCTCCTTTATCGAATCGCCATCATCTTGCCAGACACTCAAGGTGTCGGTCAAGATGGAGCAAAGATGGCAGCCCCGACGTGCAGACTCGACGAGACCGGACAGACTGCTGTGATGCTCATAGCTGATCCTTGGTGTTTTAAGCCCGTGAATTTCCACTTGCTTGGCATATGCTGGCAAGCTCTCCGCAACAGGTTGACACTTGTCGCACAGCTGATGCGGTAAGTCTAAATCGTCGGGGCCAGGCTTTGCAACAACGCTCTTGTCATCCAGAATCTGTGTAGAGAAATCCATCTAAGAATGTATAGACAGCAGCGGCATCTTCGCTTCGCACTGTGTGAGTCAAGTAACGATTAGAGCTGACATAACACTGCCACAGAGCTAACGTTAGCTTATAACAAACGTAGCCCGTATCTTCACCCACGCGTTAATGCCGGATTGCAACCCTTCAGCGATGAAGAATAACCTCGAGATGTCTGTTCACATCATCCCTCGATAGCCTTGAATTTGCAAGACCCTTCTAACTGTGGTTTCAGGCCTGAGGGATATAGTAGGACTACTAGACGCATGGCTCACGAGAAATATGGTGCGCCCGTTCATGACAACCTAGGCCTATGCTAGGACACGTTCTACCTACACTATGCGCCCGTGGATAGTGGCCTATTCCCAGGACTTACCCTCCACTCTCCAAAGTGATGAGCGAAATGCGCTATTTTTAAGTAGTTGGAGGCTGGATATACGAACGCTGTGCAAGGCCTTGAGATTATATGAAATGTTCATACCCTGCTCGTCTTACGCACTTCTGCAAAATTTATTCTCGAGTACGCATACAAAGATGGAACTAGCCTCTCCCACTCAGAAATGGGTAAGTTGAGCATGGGGCTGTTATGCAACCACTCGAAAGCGCTCTTCTTAGTGTTGTGAATCATAACCAAGGTATACATGCTCGAGAACGGTAAAAGGATGCCCATACGGAGATTTAAAAGTCGCGCTTGACACATCTGTGGTTGCATCCTCCGTTCAAAACAAACGTCGCTGGGATGTATCTGACCTGTGGCCTTGATCGAAGTTACTGATGTGGCTTGCTTCAGCCCAGACAAGCCTGCAGCAACCCGCTCCTATAATCGGAATAAGCATGTTGAGGAGTGCCAACGGGGCGAGATGTCAGATCCAGTGAAATCCTCACATCGGACATAGCAGTAGAACGAGTAAGGTATTGCTTATGCATGCTTAGTGTATTCTAGAGATGACGCGTAGCTCCGCAAGACGCCCGGCCAATCTTACACATGCGACTGATGGGCAGTATCTGACTAGGACTAGATGAGGGAGTGGGCGTAAAAGGAATGTAGCAACGCCCCGTTGTGACCAGGGTGTATATTGCAAAGCCCAGGGTTTAGGGTTAAGCTTAGAATAGGCTTTCACCGTAGGAAAATAAAGCAGCGATCGTGCAGTAGGTTTCTCCCGTGTGACGGGCTATTCTGGGGTATTTTAAGTGATTCGACGTGAGCGTTCTGCCAAAGATATTCCAAAAAGGGATGCGACGGAAGCGAGGGTATACCCAGAACGGATGGTGTGTAGAGCAGTACGTGGGGAGCACGCTGGTACCACCACATCTGCTTGCTTGATACACTTACCGACGAATCAGCGAACGGTGTAGCGCCCGGGTGTGTTGCAACCGGCCGCTACCGTCTCGTGCATCTCGTGCATCTCGGGCGAGAGGGGCTCGCTGAAGGTTTGCATATCGATGTCGCTGCACCCGAAGCTTCATACAGGAGCGAGTGGCAATATCACGAAAGGAAGGTCGGAATAGATTAAGTCAAGAGTATGCAGCGTTCCCAGCGAATCTGCGAGCTTCAACGGACCATTAATGACAAGGTACGTAAAGATAGCGGTGTTGTTGTAGCTTCTTAGTATGGCACAGTACGTGCCGCAATATATCTGGTGATACCTGCCATGTTGGGGGCTGAACGTTTACAGGCAATGCAACGCAGCCCGTCGGATCCTGGTGGGGCGCAGAACTCTTAGCTCCAGGCGTCTAGGCCGACAGGCGATAGGAAGAAAGCCAGAGGATCTTTTGTAGCTCGGAATCCGGTGCAAAAGAAGCGTGGTGAGGACTGACTGTATCCAGAATAGTTTACGAGAAATCCTAAGCCGGATGACATGTGTAGTGGATCCAGTTGAAGCCTTGGATGACGAAGCAGCAAACCCAGCAACTCGGCATGCTGAGCGTAGATCCTGCGCTCATTCTTCCAGATCAAGCATCTAAACGAAGCCCCAGCTGCCGTATTACTGCACGGTGGATAGTGTCTGACTGCAGAGAGCGGCGCTTAAGAGCAAGTCTTTGGATCACCGGATTAGGTTCTGATGTAAGCTGCTCGGCTCCGGAGTTCATGCAAGGCGTGCCGGCGCACGATGCCTGCCCGGGGCCAAATGTCAGTTTGAACGAGGCGGACAAACAAACGGTACGCGCAAGAGGTGTCGTTGCGAATTACGAATTTTACGTTGTTTTTATCGCACATCTAGCTCCTTTAGCTCAGAGCTGATTCGGGGACGACTGTTGAGGTCGTGTCACTGAGGTGTGGTAGCGAGGGACAGTTTTAATTTGAATCGTGCATCGGGCTGCACTCATCGACCCGGGTTTCGCGCCGCGTCGACGATTGCCCTCTTTATCCGTATCGCAAGCAGCACTGGACTGTACGTACTGGCAGGGTAATGACGAGGCGCGGCTAAGCGTATCCCGTCTAGCGTTAGGGAGATGAAAGTTGGGAAAGATCGGGCGCTACCGCACAGGGCCAATTGCTTGGCCTACCTTAACATCATCCTCGGTGCTGCCGTAGTTCCGGACAGCGTGAAAGTCCATTAAAGCAAGGCAGGTGCGAGCGAATGGCGTTTTCTAGAACTAGCACCAAGGCTTGGTGCGGATATCGGCTTGGTTCCCAAAAAGTGCTGTCGAGGGGGGCCACGGGGTTTCGATCTAAAATCAGATGGAGCAGCGAAGCCGTCTTGTGGCCATCGAAGGCTGGCAATCGCAAGCCTGGATGCGCCCCAGGGTTCGTCGTGTGGGCGTGGGTGCGAAGATGGCTGCGAAGCTCGTACGATTGCTGGGACCCGCTGTCCCGCTTAGCCCCAAGCCACACGCCGAAATGAGCAATTTTTGTCGGGTCGATTTATGCTTAACTGTCTTTAACCTTATCTGGAACCTTACAAGCGAGGCCGGCTGATCGCTTTTCCAAGTCGAACTCGCATCGTATGACATGGATGAGGGATAAAGCTGTCCTGACGTTCTTGTTTCTGGGCGCAGTTTCGTCGGCACAACAGCGACGGATCGTTGTGTGCTTCGCCGAGTTCAGGTCTTCGACAAGCATCATGGAGGAGAAGTGTCACGACTGCTCGCAGCGATGGATCCGCGTGCCGGGCACAGGACGCGGAGAGGGTTTCTAGCGTCGTGGTTAGCTCGCAGGCTGACGCGGCCAGACTCCAAGAAATGGATGCTCGCAGCTCAGCCGTTGGTGATGATGCGAGACTTGGCCAAGTGTCGAAACAAAAGGCGCGTTTGCGCCTTGGCATGCTTGTGTGTGACCTGAAGCCAATAGCTTGAGGCGGGCCTTTATCTTGGGGGCAGCTGAGACGCCAGTCGGCTCCTTGCTGCTGATAGTCACCCCAGAGCCACACGCGCCGGGGCATGTGTAACGAAGGCTTGTCCCAAGGAACGACGACGGCTGGGCCAGCCAAGCAGTGGATACGGTGACGGCGCCATGCCCTGCGCGCGCTCGTGAAAGGCGGTCAGCTCCCCCGACGGCCGATGGCCTCGGCACAGCAGCTGCATGTCTCTCGGGGACAGGAGGAAGAGAGCAAGCCCTGATCACGCATGGCTCGAGGTTGCGTGGGGCGGCCGGACGGATTCTGCAAAAGGGACGAAGAAGGGCTCCCGTCATCCCGTCAGCGTGGCCGCCAGAGTTGGGCGAAAGCGGGTACCGAGTAAGCTTAAACTGAAAACACACCAAGCCTATCGCCGAGCCGCTTGGCTGGCCCTCTGGATTTGGCGTGCGGAGGAGCCGAGCGGACGCCATTCCAAGAAGCGCAGGAGGCTTGGGGAGAGGGCATTCGCCCGGGGCCACGCAGACAATAGCCTCGTACTCTCGTGCGAAGCGGACGGACGGGGAGCAGGGCAGCCGTCAGCGCACCCTGCGCCTGATGGCACGAATGCCCTCTTTGAGCGCTGCGGTATTCTTGGGTCGTCTTTGTCAGAGCAAGCGCGTCGAGAGGCACAGTCCGGACATGGGGAGGAGAGAGTGGAGCGGCGCCGTCTTGGTGTTTGGGCGTGCTTGGTGCTTGGGCCCAAGCCTTTGCCATGCAATATCGCAGTGCTGCTGAAGCCGCGACAGCACGACATGCATGTTTCACGCGGGCGCTGCTGTGGTGGGGGAGTCGTGTCTATCCAGTGCTGCTCAGGGGCATGCATCCGCTGGGCAGGCCGAAGGACCGCGACCACGACGAGGCGTCGACAAGATGCGGCCATGACATGGCCATGGGCTGCTGGGGCACATGGACGTGGCCAAGCACAAGGCTGGTCGACGTTGGAGACGGGGATTCGGCACCGTCGGCGTACTGGAGAGCTGCAGCATTTCCGAGCATCGTACAGAGAGCTTGGCCAGCGGCGGACGGACTGGGCGCCCGGCAACATGTTGGAAGCAGGTTTGGTTTTGGCGCCGCCGGGCAGAAGCTGGGCTGGCGAGGGCGGTCGATGGGGAGTGTGTTGCTGTGCCTCTGGAGATGCTGTCGCGCCGCCGCCGCCCTCTGCGCCCGCTGAGCCCGCTGAGCGGCGAGGGTCGTGGACCAGGAGCAGAAGACACAGTGTCGCGCTGGGCGGTACGGGACCAGGCCCAAATTAGCAGCCAACGGCGTCCAAATAAAGCTTGTCGCGGCTGCTTGACGGGCCTTATTTCGCTATCGACGCCACGCCAAGGGCTCAGCGACGATCAAGGCCCAGGCGCGCCGAGAGGCAAGCCAGAGGCATTCCTTGGGCTGTCTGGTGTGCCGGATGCTCGCTGCCTTCGCGCCAGAGACATGCCTCTACATACATGAAGACGGCGGCGCACAGCAGCCTGGGGCTTTCCGATCCGTCTTTCCGCCCTTCCTCCCTGCTGCGTCGACGCTCCTTTCCATCGTGCTGGTCTTGCTCCATTCCATCCGCACCCCTCTACGCCATACTCAGACATCCACACGGCCAGCTCCTCGCTATCGAACATACACTTACTTACACCCACACACACACATACACACACACCAAACAGAAGGCCCATCTACAGCTCTCACAACCAACTCTCCCCGTCGGTAAGCCTTGCCCGTTCCTTCTACCTTCTGTTTCCTTCGCTTCGGTCCCCGCCCGCCGTCGGTCGCTGCACTGTGCTGGACAGGCGTGACACCACCCACCACGCCCGTCGTCTCGACGCACGATACGCCGCCGCATGGTCCGGCGAAATTGCAGCTTTCGCGGCGAAGCTTGGCCCAACAGCCGCGTTGCCGCTTTTAGGCCAAGGCTGTCGCACGCCAATTGCGCATCACACGCACCCCGGCCCCTCCCACCCTGCACAGCCGCCCGTGTTCGGCGCTCGAAACAATCGCACTTGTTTGGCGTCTTGCTTGCATGTCCTCTTAGGCGTCCCCAGATCCACTTCCTGGTGCTCCGACAAAGTCTTACAACTCTGACTAACAATGCTGCTAGGCGGACATGAAAACATAGCCGCGTGCCTACCTCTTACCACCTGAACATCTCCACTCTTTCGTTGCCTCGACTTCGACTCGACGCCCACCTCACCACCCCCACCACACCACCGGCCATGGAGACCTACCACGGCCACGTCCGTACGCCCAATGACGCCATCCTCCTTTTCGAGGCCTGTCGAATTGGCCTGCTGCCGCGCGTCCAGCGACGCCTATCCGAGAAGGAACGCCAGCAAATCAAGTCGGGCTCAGTCTTCGTGTGGGATGAGCGGGAAGCTGGCATGCGGAGATGGACAGACGGCAAATCCTGGAGTGCCAGCCGTGTGTCGGGTAGCTTCTTGACGTACCGGGAGATGGAGGGCAAGCGGGGAGGTACCAACCTGAGCCAGCCGGCCCCCAAGCGAGCAAGTGGAAAGTCCCCAGAGGGCTCAGCAACCGGAGACTCGGAGGGCGAGGGCCCTGATGGCTATCGATACAAGCCCGACGGGCTTATGAAACAGTCTTTCAGCATCACTACGTCAAGCGGGCAGCACCTGCACTTGATCAGCTACTATTCCCGCTCCAACAACCAGCCCCTACAGCAACCATCCACCGACCCTTCGCTGCGACACATCCGCCCCCCAAAGAACATGTACCCCGAGTCCACCGTCAACGAGACCCAGAATGTCCCCGCCGTCACGCGCGGACCCATGCCTGGCTCACCCTACGCTTCAGCTCCGCCCAACATGCCGCCATCCTCGCCGTACCAGCGCCCGGGACCGCATCCGCATCCACAGCCAGTGTATGTTCCCATGTACCACCCCCAAACTCCTCCGAACGGTGCGCCCCCATACGCGCACCCATATTATGGACATCCACCTCCCCAGTACCAGTACTTCCCGTACGGCGGTGTCATCTATGCGCCCCCAGGTTACCCACCCCAGCAAGGCCATGTGTTCGACGGTCGGCCCCAGATGGGCAGCCCTGGAATGCCCCATCCTCCGCCTGGTCACACTATGATGGCCGCTCATTCTGGGCACCCTGGACATCCTGGACATCCTGGGCATCCTGGGCATCCTGGACACCCTGGACATCCTGGACATCCTGGACACCCGGGACACCCGGGACATCACCCACAATATATCGCGACTCACCCACCACGAGTAGCACCCGCGCCGGAGCATCCACAGCACCAGCCGCAGCCTAGTCAGCACGCACCGCCGCCACCAATACACGCGTCCATGCCGGAGCAGGGTCCACAGCTACCAGCCATCAATAGCACCACACCTACGTCGGCCAACAAGCCGCCTTCACCGCAGCCATCCGAGTCTCGCGCGCAAGAGCCATTGGCCCCTGAGCCGACTAGTGCTCCCACAAACGCCGAACCGGTCCCTGCTCCCGCTCCTGCGCGCACCATCCCAAAGATTGGGTCTATTCTCAACAACCAGGACAGCGCGGCCGAGAGCCAAAGCGCCAGCCGTGCCGGCAGCCGCAGCCCGAACAGCACTCAACCGCCGATTCGGGAGTACCCGCCCGAGAGGCTTGCGAGCATGAGCACGTCCACCGACACGCGTGCGCTCGATAAACTCAACAGGAACATGTTTGTTCGAACTTAGTGTGTTTCCAGAGCTCTCCTTTTTCTTTCCGACAATACCGCGTTGTGTAAAAGCGGAGAGGATTTTACTGCATTTATGACCAAAGCATATGGGCGGCGTTTATATGTACATCCATGGCATACACGAGTGCATCGAGTATTGGGCGAGCTGGACAAGGCTCCGGAGTTATGATATCCTCGGAGGGTACAGGCATTTATGGTCGATGGCGCATTCGCGAAGATGCTCGACGAATGTTTGTATTCAGTACCATTCCTATTTGACCGTTTTGGTCTTTTACATGCAGAGTCTATGCACATCAATGTAATGTAGCATAGGTGTTTACACCCAAATCCAATTGCTTCCATACCTAGTCCGCGTTCCACGGTGATGGTTTAACCTTCCCTAGCTCCTTCCCCTTCCGACTAGCGCCGCCACTGCCATCATCTCGCCTTCCCCTCACCACTGCGACCCCATCCGCGCCGATCTGCAATGTTTGCAGAACAAGCACGCCTGGGCACGCACTTGGACACGGCACTTGCAGCTTAAGCTGTGCGGTCAAGCAATGGCGGGCAAGTCTTATCGCTCGGTTAGGCGCCGTTGACACCAGCAGCGCGATGGGGAGAGGGTGCCATTGGGCCAGCTTTCCAGTGGAGGATCTATCTCCGCGACCTCTATCTGGTGGGGTGGAAGAGATAGGCGGGCGCGCATCGGATGATGTTGATGTCATTCTTTCGGAACGCGCGTGCTACCTACTACAACTGTCCCTCTTGACCTCGTTTACACCACCATTGCTTGAGTCGGAGCCATGGCCACTACAACCGCAGCCGAGAAAGAGATGGACATGCATGGCGAGAAGGCGGTGACCGTCGATGCGCCACCGCCAGAGCTGGTGAAGCACATCGACGAGAAGATTCTCAAGCATTCGCACGATGCGGATGCGGCGATGAAGGCGTTTGAGGGCTATGAGGGGCAGACGTTGGAGTTGAGTGAGGAGACGAATAAGAGGTTGTTGAGGAAAATTGATTTGCATTTGATGCCGGTGAGTTTGGGCCCCTCCCTTGCACACTCCGATGTTCGACGGGACGTACAAGGCTTGATGCAGTTCGACATGCACCCTGACGCACTGCGAACGGCAAAATTGTCGATATGTTCACTGTGTTGGAGCTAGACTGACCTGGAATGTAGATTCTCTGCATCGTGTACGGCCTCAATTACCTGGATAAGACGACGCTGAGTTATGCGTCCATCATGGGTCTCAAGCTTCCCCCCTCAGGTGACAAATTGAAGAGTGGGATTGGGATTACAGGGCCTCAATACTCGTGGTTGGGTAGCATGTTCTACTTTGGTTACATTGCATGGGAGTACCCGACGAATCGGCTGCTGCAGAGGTTGCCATTGGGGAAGTACTCGGCCTTCAACATTATCATGTGGGGGATAGTCCTGTCGTGCTTTGCCGCCGTCGACAATTATGCAGGCGCCATCGCGATTCGCTTCTTCCTGGGCGTCTTCGAGGCTGCAGTGACGCCTGGCTTCGCGCTCTTCACGTCCCAGTGGTACACAAAGAAAGAACAAGGGAGCCGCACGAGCATATGGTTTAGTTTCAATGGCTTTGCACAGGTACGGATCCAGATCCAGTAGGTTTTCGGAAGGGCTAACATGTCAGATTTTTGGTGGCCTCCTAGCCTACGGCATTGCGGTCGGTTGCCGCAAGTACGGCACAACAATCGAGCCATGGAAGATTGTATTTCTTGTCACGGGACTGCTCACTGCCGCCATCGGCGTCCTTTTTCTCTGGGCTGTCCCAGACAACCAACTGAATTGCCGTTGGCTCAGCAAAGAAGACCGCATCTTGGCGCTCGAGCGAATCAGAATGAATGGACAAGGTGTCGGCAACAAGCATTTCAAGTTCTACCAGTTCAAAGAAGCGTTGCTGGACCCTCTTAGCTGGGCCTTCTTCTTTTATGCACTGATTGCTGATATTCCAAATGGTGAGGCTTCCCATCTAAGGGGAAGAGACGAAACTAAACAGGGTGCAGGTGGAATAACAAACTTCTTCTCGCAACTCATCGTCGGGTTTGGCTATACACCGGAGCAGTCGCTCCTCTACGGTACACCCGGTGGCGCTGTCGAGATCGTTGCCCTTATCGCCTGCGGCTGGGCTGGAGACAAGTAAATCGAACCCACTCTACGCAAGACACACGGAAGCTGATAATGCACCTAGATACGGCTATCGAATCCTCATCTCCATGTTCGGCCTATGCACGGCGATTCTAGGCATGATTCTCATCGTCGCCCTCCCCCTCTCCAACAACAGCGGTCGCCTCGCAGGCTACTACCTCACACAAGCCAGTCCCACTCCCTTCGTCGCACTGCTCAGCCTGATCAGCAGCAACGTCGCGGGCTACACCAAGAAGACGACCGTAGCCGCTATGTTTCTCATCGGCTACTGCGCCGGCAACATCATCGGGCCGCAGACTTTCAAGGCTTCCGATGCACCGCGCTATGTGTCCGCCGAGATTACGATCATTGTGTGCTGGGTCGCTTGTCTCGGGATTCTCGCTTTCATCCATGTCTACTGTGTGTGGCAGAACAAGAAGAAGAACGGGATTAGAGGCGCGGAGGGGTATGTCAGGTTGGAGAATCAGGAATGGCTTGATTTGACGGATGTGGAAAACCCCGAGTTTGTGTACACGCTGTAAGGGCGGGCCGGGTGACGGGATGGAAGGTGCAATGAGAAGTATGTACCTGCGAGGGTGGTGGTTGCGTGTAGATGACTGGCATTGCAATAGATGGCCAGCCAGGCAATAACGATACCAACATATATTCCGCCTCTCGCAGTGCCAGCACAGATTTCTCCCGTTCCATACAAACTCACGACCCCACCATATATACACTATCGACACCAAAGCCCATGGTACCACCCCGTCCTACCTGCAACCTCGCACTTCTCCTCGAGGGCACGTATATGAAGATAGGCCATATGGTCGAGTGCCGCCTTGTCGGCCCCACGCTTGTTCTGACAAAACTAGTACTCGCGTAATGGTAGCAACGAACCTCCCTCCTGCGAATGTCTATTTGGAGTGTTAAGGTTGGCAGGGAGGAATCCGATATTGGATGGGAAGGTTGTGGCTCCCACGCCTGAGGCACCCCCCAGGCCTGCACGTGTCTGAAACGGGTGGGAATGACCAGAGGATTCGGGAGAAGATGGTTGTGCTGACACACGACTTCTATCCTTCTCGCGCGTACTTCCTTGCAAGTTGCCCCATGTTTTGTGTTTTGTGTTCATACTGAGGATCTCAATCAATCCTTCTCGTGCGAGCTTCTTCCGGCAAGACCACAAGAGCTCACCTAAGATGTCAACAGATATCACATCAGCAGATAAAAATTGAATGTGAGCACCGAAAGATTACCAACTATGTGTAATGTGTAGAAAACGCCGCTATGCCGCTGAGAACATACTTTTACATCCGCAAAACGCCAGAAAATGCAGCCTACGCTCAAACCATCCTATCAAGGCCCAACCTTGAACTTCAACCGCACCCCCATAGCAGACAACTCCACATCCAGATACTTCAGCACGCCCGGGACCGCCACAACAGCAATGTCGTCGCCGCCTTGGTAGCGTATCCCCTGCCCGTCCGTCCACACCTCGCTCTTCGTCGCCGAGCTATTCGCGAGCGACGCACATCTCCTACACCGTACCTGCACCGGACCCTTCCGTTTGCGAGAGTACTCGTTGATTGTAGGTGTGGTCGACAGGAAAGATCCGCAGGTGCGACAAACCGTCGTCTTGGTATAGTCGGAGCAGTTCATGAGACGGTCTTGGAGGAGGAAGGCGGTACCGTGGGCAAGGAGAGCGTCGCGCTCCATCTCTCCGACACGGATACCACCACCCTTCTTACGACCTTTGATCGGTTGTCCGGTGAGCGAGTTGACAGGACCTGTGGTTCGGACTTGATACTTGTCGTTGACCATGTGTCGTAGACGTTGGTAGTAGACGACACCAATGTAGATGTCGGCGGCCAGTTCCTCGCCAGTGATGCCGCTGTACATAGGCTCGTTTCCATAGTAATTATAGCCCGCCTTCATGAGCTGATGACCGAAAAAGTCGGTAGCTGTGTTGTTTTCATCGAAGCGGAAAGGAGTTGAGTCCTGCGCTATGCCGTGGAGAGCGCCAGCTTTCCCAGCAAGTGACTCCACGAACATGCCAATCGTCATTCGAGAGGGGAAGGCGTGGGGGTTGATGATGATGTCGGGTTGTATGCCGGTTTCCGAGAAAGGCATGTCCTCACAAGGCCATTTCTGTGAGCAAACACCTTTCTGTCCATGGCGGGAGGAGAACTTGTCGCCGATGACAGGCGAACGAGGGACCCGAAGCTTGACACTGATTTTTTGACACGGTTCGGCTGCTGAGTCTGCCCCTATCACTCGCACCTCTTCTACAAAGGCCACCTCGTCTTCCTTGTACTTGAAGAAGTTCGTCTGACCATCCAAGTTGACCAGTTCGCCTCTCGAATCATCGTACGTAACTGTGTGCCACGCAGCCATGATATCACCATTTTGCAACATTGCCCCGACTAAGGGAAGGCCGTCATCGTCGAGGTGTGTTCGCCAGTGGGCTTTGACGAAGCCGTCGGGGGCGAACCCGAAGAGTTTAGACACCGTCTTACTACTCCTGTTCTTCCTCACACCCTCTTCCAGGTTGCAAATTTTGGTTTTGTAAATAGTGCCGTGACCGAAGCCTCTCTCGTGAGCAGACTTGTTTAAGATCATAGCGTCGTCCATGTCGTACCCGGTGTACGAGATGACAGCCACAACAGCATTGGTGCCATTGGGGAAATTGTCCAAGCCGTATTCGTTGTGGAGGGGCGGTCGCACGACAGGCGTTTGTCCAGTCTGTAAGCGGTAGCTTTTGTTGTCTGTGCGGTATTGCGAGGCGGTAGCGGGCGTCCCCATAGTCTGCTTTCCCATCTGACAGTTTCCGGTATAGAAAGGCTTTTGTGCTGCGTCTAGAACCTCCTGAGTCTTGTCGTTGTCGCTATATTCGACGGTTCTTCGAGCTAGGAAATTGCCATTGGGCACTGTCAAACAGTAGACATATCCATCGTGGCGAGGGTTGTCGTATAGCTCTGGCTTGGGGGCGGCTACAGTGAGTTCGCTATTGGCGAAGGAAAAGGATATGCGCCACCCAGTAGCGTTGGCGTTGCTACCAATACTCGGCATCCAATCCCCTTTTTTGTGGTTGACACCGATATTGACTCTCGTGTCAGCCAACAGACCCAGCACAGACATGTCGTGCATCAACGGGATCGAGCTGTTGAACACACGCACGACTCCTCTATTGACGAGAGGGACAGCCAGCTGCTCTGCTTGGACGCTGTCCATCGACAGCTTGATCCTCTTTGCACGGCCGCCACCACGACCACTTCCGCCAGTGTCCGATCGCGCCTTTAATAATAGGCTCCATTCGCCATCAGCCGCGGCTATACCCTTAATCATGGCTCGAGCTTGGTTCCGGGCCAGTAAGTATAGCCAAGAGTAATACATCCAGCGTCGAAGATACCACCAGTTGCCGGTCTTCCAGCCTGCAGGTACGGGTAAGATAGGCTCGTTGTCTGACTTTGACAATGCTTGATAACGAGGCCCTCGATAAGTACGGCACATTGCATCGTCCAAAGGATCATAGGACTGTGGTCCGCGTATCATAGGTAGGAAGAAGTCGTACATGTCGCGGTGATTGATGGTCCAGGTGTGCTTCTCCTTGACGCCAGTCACGCACGGCGGATCGATCACAAAGCCAGGGAGCTTCGCAGCCAGGCGCTCCAAAAGATCCTCGATGTACGCCTTTGCATCGGGCTTCCCAGCACATTGATGGATCTGGATGTAATAGTACTCTTGACCCTGAGCATTGGTAATGTGGTTGATACCACCGTCACCCATCACCAGCCCAATGAATCGACACCAGTCCAGATTGCACGCTTCGTCCGTGACAAATTCCCTGGGAAGCCAGGAGCAATCCGGCCACAAGTACATGGCATTGCCATTGTGTCCGACAGTAGGGATCTTGTGGTTGATATGAGTAGTTGTACCGGACTTGCGATCCCATTGACCCATTGCCTTGCCAGAAGAGTTTTTGAGTGCAACTAGCTGGTTGTCCAACATCTGCTGTGCAGTATATGACGTATAGGTAGTTGGTCGATCTTTCGTGTTAAGATACCAGCGATGACTCTCGTTACAGACAGCGTCCATACCGGCACTCTTGAGTCTGTAGAGAGATCCGTCACGAGCCAGACGTGTCGTCGCCTGAACTGTGTTCCATTGCTGAATGCCTGTTTGGAGATCCAGTGTCATGACCTGATCTGCGGCCTGGATCGCCGGTAGAGCTTTCCACCCAGTGTTGGTGAGCACCTCGTGGTCAGCAGACAGACACTGGTACATGTTCCGCGGCGACTGGTTGAAGTCGGAAAATGGTGTGAGATTGGCGACGATGGAGAAAATTGCGGTGGGGTCGTACTCGACATGCGTTGAATCACCAGACACGATCTCGGGATCTGTGCATGCTATGGACATGAAAGGTTGCTCGAATGGTCCAACGTAGTCTAGCTTTCCGAGGGGCAGGTACTTGACCGGTCTGTACATCCGCGCCGTCTGCGAAAACATGTAGACGCCCGGGTATTGGCCGCCCGCAGAGTTGGGAATATAGCCTATCTCAAGCTCGAGCGGTACACCATGGCCACCTTCGACTTTCCAATATCGAAGGGTGTCCCCAATGACTTTGGCTTGCGTTGGCGAGCAAAAGCCAAGAACACGGCCGTCAAGCTGTACGACCACACTCGCTTCCAGCGAGGCGGATGATTTACTCGATACGCCCATTCGGGCGACGAGCTTGGGGATCGCCGAAACATCGACATTCTGCGTTGCTATTTTGCACTTGTGTGAGAGATGATTGAGTAAGCCACATGGAGCGCCATCAGGGGTGTGGACCGGACACAAGAAGCCCCAGCTCTCCGGTAGCAGTTTTCGTACGGTAGTGGTTTTTAGTTGTGCGAAGAAGGCGCCACGGTGCACCATGCGGAAGTGGCTGATGAAACGGTAGAAGTTGAGCTTCTCTGCAACGACACAGAAGCCTGCCGTCTGCTGGAGATCGAGCCCAGTGGGACTGACCAGATTGCCGGTGGACAAGAAGTAATCCATCGCCTTGCCAATGTCTTCGCCTGCGGCCCTTCTTAAAATCTTGGGGATGAATTCCCTTTGGAAGTCCTGGGATGTGAAGGGCTTCCAACCTCCTCTCCGCCCCCAGTCCTGCAGCGGAAGCCGTATTGAGTTGAGCCACTCGTCCAGCTTTTCTTTGATGATCATGCCATACAGCTGTCCGCCAAGCAAGACGTCGAGATTTTGCACGGCATCGGGGTTATCGGCGGCGCAGTCGCCCTCGACTAGGCAGTACAGTTTGCGGATCATGAAGAGCAGCATGCGGAACTTGTCGGCATCTTGTTGCTCCGTGACCTTGTAGGCTCCCAGATGGGGCAGGATGATCTTCCGCAGAAACTCGGTGCCTGCTTCCTCATCGTTGGTGTCGTCCGGGAGCAGTAGCACCACCTTGAACTTCTGACCGAGGTAGGCTCTAGTCGCGGCTCGCGTGTGTAATCCATAGACCTTGTAGGTGCGGAGCAATTGTTCCACACGATCGGTCACAAACTGCTTCTCCGCGAGCCCCTCGGAGCCTGCGGCACCCACGATGCCCTCATAGATGTCCCGGTCATTCGTCTCGACTAGCGCCTTGAGCACCATCATGACGGGGATCAGGTACTCGGCCTTCCTCCACGAAAAGCGGAGATTGACGTTACCGTCGCTTAGGTAGTGCAGTGCGTTGGTCTGCGACGTCTGATCCGAGCGCGTGCTGCGAATGGTGATGCCGAGCGGCGTATAGCCCGGCCCACGGTTCTGAAAGGCGGGACGCTTGATGGCCATGGGGTAGTTGCGGATGGGGACCTGCAACATGCGGATGATCTTCTCGATGCCGTTGACGATGAAGTAGCCGCCGAGCTCCTCGCTCTCCTCCTTGGCCTGCACGAGCTGGTAGGGCGTCATGTTCTCGAGGTGGCACCGGTTGGACTGTCACGAGCGCAGTTAGCAGTGGCCGCGGGCCCGACAGCGTGGGAAGATCTCACCCTCAGCATAAGAGGCATGTAGCCCAGATCGCGGACCTCCTCCATCCAATCGCCGTTGTTGACCTTCCAATGGATGCGGGCGCTGAGCTTGCCGCGGTAGGTGACATGGCGCTCTCTGGCCTCGGCCGGCATGACCTTGCGGTCCTTGAGGGTGACCTTGTTGCTAGCTGGCAGCATCGACTTCTCGAGGAACACGTCCTGGATGCGCACGTGCAGCCTGTTGCGTGGCGGCGCGTCCTCGGGCGGGGCGAGGGCATCGCCGTCGAGGAAGATCTTGGTGCCAATCTCCTTGATCGACTCCTCGATCTGGCCGCCGCGGGCGAAGAGGGCATTGAACGAGTTGATGTGGGGGTCGACCGTCTCGGCGAGCGTGGGGTAGGCCGTCTTGTCCTTGGGCGGGTTGCGGAAGAGCTTCTGGCGGCGCGCCGTGTCGAAGGTGGTGGACCACTGCGTGTTGGTCGCGGCGGGCGCCATGGCTCGGGCGGGGCGTGGTGGATGTCCGCGAACGGAGCGGATGGCGGCTTGGGGGGGTTCAAGGCAGCTAGCGAGGGTAGAGGAGGCGCATCTGCAGTGTCATGGCAAGGCGTGGACTGTGTATGCGGTGAAGCAGCTTGAAGAAAAAAGTTGCAAAAGTCGATAAGATTTCCCTATCATAAGCGAGAAAGCAGGCGCTAAAGGCCGTCTCCGCAGTCACACGCAGCTTGGCAGAGGCTCTGAGCACTCGCAGGGCCCAGCAGCGGCGCACACGCAGCTCTCCTAGTCTCACTGCTAGGGCGGCGCAGCGCTCGTCTTTACTTCTTCACGGTGCCCGCAACGCAGGTCCATGTTCGCAGCAGACACGCGGCCCCCAATTTTCCATTGTTGCTGTGTTGCTCTGCTCTGCTCTGCTCTGCCCTGTCCGCGGCGTGATCGCCAACACCGCCCGCGAAGGAACCCCACCCGCAAGGATCTCCCAGGCTTTCGTCAACCCGCCAGCCCTCATCATCCATCCAGCACCAGCGCCAGCGCCGTCCTGCTCCCCAGGCAGCTACCCACCGTCCGCAGCCAGCCTTCATTCCCACCAGCAGCAGCCATGGCCAGCATATTCCGCCGCATCTACGACTGGCTGCTGCGTCTGTTCTGGTGCGTCCTCCTTTGAGCTCTCTTCCATCTCGCGGCTCTCCTCGCCGCCTGGATGCGCCATTTGGGGTGACCCCATCAAATTTGTCCTCGACGAAAAAGCAAAATGTCCCCCAGCGACCCTCTGGCCAGCTTGCTGATCACCCGTACTGTGCAGGGCGACCGAGATGGACATCACCATGATCGGACTGCAGAACGCAGGCAAGACGTCGCTGCTGCGCGTTTTGGCGGTGAGTCCCGTCCCGATCTGGACGGTTCGCGTGCTGCTAGGCGCCGTCTGGATGCTTCTTGCGAATGAGGCCCGTGACTGACTGCGTCCAGGGCGGGGAGTTCACTGTCGAGTACGTCCACCGTTGCCCTGTGTAGCGCAAGCCCGCGGCGACACTGTTTCGAACATGTCCATATCCGCTGCTTCGCGCGACCTCGAGCATCGTCATGGTGGTCCATGCGCTGATACTTGGCCATAGCTCCATCCCGACCGTGGGCTTCAATATGAAGCGCGTCCAAAAGGGCCATGTAACCCTGAAGTGGTAAGTCGTTTGGATATCTACTTGGTCACGCACCTCCGTCTCTTGCAGCGCCAAGCCCGCGCGAACCAGCGTTGTGGGTTGCACGATAATATACCCTGTTGCAGAGGGCATCGGCTGACCACCTTGGGCGTCGCAGTTGGGATCTTGGAGGCCAACCCAGATTCCGCTCCATGTGGGAGAGGTACTGTCGTGGCGTGAATGCTATGGTGTAAGTTGGTCTTCGTCTGGCCGGCCGTTCGCTCATCGCTCTAGATTCATCGTCGACTCGGCGGACAGGGACGCGCTCCCTGTTGCGCGCGAGGAGCTGAACCTCCTGCTCGAGAAGCCAGCACTGGAAGGCATCCCCCTGCTTGTCCTGGGCAACAAGTCTGATCTGCCCAACAAACTGTCCGTCGACGAGCTCATCGACGCTCTGAACCTAAAGTCCGTGTCGCACCGAGAGGTGAGCTGCTACGGCATCAGCGCAAAGGAAGAGACCAACCTCGACGCTGTCCTGCAGTGGCTGATCGCTCGCGCGAGCAAGTAGACGTCTCCGAGGCTGGTTGGGGTCAACGTGACCTGCACGCTGCCCCAGCCACGTGCTCTCGGCGGACTCGAGCGGGTATGATTATGGTGGACTTCACGACTTCTGATGTGCCTACGTTCTCATGGATACGGCCGTCAGCTTTTATACGACATACTTAATGATTCTTACGACGTGACGGAAAGAAAGACGGGCAGCTTGATCTGCAGGCTAGCGATGGCCACCTCATTCCCATTTGACACGTTTCCTTGTTTCAACCTTCCATTCTGGCGAGCTGTCATCGGTAGCGGCACTCTCGCGAGTTCCGTTGGCATGGTTGTAGTTTTGGCGATGGCGCGGGATGGTCTGGGAACGGGTCATGGCCCCCGGACCAGTGGCTTGTTTTACTGATGTTTCTCTTGAGCGGTGTTGTCATGTTAGCTTGAGTAGCAAAGTTCTGGTATATTTGGCGATTGGCGATCTTGGAATGTTGGTAGCGCGGCTGCAGCTGTCCGTTGGTCGCGCTCCCGCAGACAACTCTTCAACACCGCTCTTGCAGCGTCTTCATGCCTTGCTGTTCCGTGAGAGTCGAGGTGGCTGAGTGTCTCGTGAACATGGCCAGGGTCACGCGTGGGGCAGGGTAAACGTTGGAGCAAAGTCGTTGCTTTCGCGATGAACCTGATGGTGTGACGGGGACCCCCAGGTAGCTGGACGATGATGAGTAGAGGAATCGTGCGCTCGTAGCTGTCTCGACCTTTGGGCAGGAAACCGCGCCGCGGTGCTGCGAGTCATCTCGTGCCGCCGCTTCACTTTCGTCGCAAAAGGGGCGTCCACAACGGCGCGCGACTGCAATTCCACCCCCAAAGGCCAGCAGGAACGAGCATTGCGCAGTGCAGCAGCAAAAGAAAAAGAGAAGCGACCGGAGAGAACGGCGCGCTCGCACTCTATTATTTCTGCTGCGAGCGCGCACCGTGTGCCCTTTACCATTGAGCTCGTTGACATTGACAACTCATCCTGCATTAGCGCGGGATCCAGGGAATCTGGTAGCATGCGCGATGTGATTGGGTGCTCGTGGGCGTGCGTAATCCTGGTATCCCTGTCGGCGATGAGGTGAAGGGGTAGCCGATGGGAGGGGGGTTTGGTGTGCAGGTTTACGCGATTGCTGTGCCATGGGCGGAGGGTGTTTGCGTGTTGGGAGGATGCGTTCCCGTGGCTGAGGGGTGGGTCTGCGTAGGGCTGATAGACATGGTGATGGATTTGTGGGGGGACATATTGGGACAAAGGAAGTGGTAGCTTGTGCTGCCTTATTTGCGGTGGTGGTATTGTGGCAGGGCTTTGCTGGTGTTCGAAAGCCGTCTTGAACGCGTACTATGCCACGTTCGAGTTCGGAATCGTCAGTATTAAAGGGAGTACTAAAAGCTCGAGAGCAGTCGATTGATGACTAGAGGTTGCTAGGTTTATTCGGCCTCAACACTCCAATTTTTGCTTTTTGCAAGGCGGAGAGTCTTGTAATACAGTTGACCTTGCAATATTTGCAAGACGGACTTCGTACAGACAAGGGCGTTGCAAATCAGCCCGCCAGCCGGCCAACGCATTGAGCTCTGTGCTGTCTTCCTCGGTTGCAGATACAGGGCGCGAGCTGTGTCACATTTATCTTGCGAGGCAGGCTGATGACGAGCATGTTCACTTGGTAGCCTTTAGCTTGGTAGGTAGGATGATATCACGTCGCGGTCGACCACGGTGGAAATGGAGGGGGCATTCTGGGTGGTGTGAGCAACAACCGGTGGCCAGCCGGCCGAAAGCGACCGTCTCGTCCCAATCTCGCGCGAACGAAGGACCACGTACGCGTTGCATGTGGCATGTCGTCGTAACAACCGGCCGCAGCACATCACGCCCTGGCTTCCAAATCTTCCGGACGCTCATCAGCACGCCGCCGTGCGATCCGGCGCCGAGAGGCTGGCAAACTTGGCATGTGGCTGTGCCACGGTCACACCCCGGCCCATTCAGCATATCATGCCGTCATGTCCCCGCCCAAGCATTTCTAAAACCGAACCTTTGTTTCCCTCATCCACTCATCCATCTCCATTTCCGCACTACCATCACTACGTTTCGCGCCGTCAACATGCCGGCCCTACTACCAAGATATTATGAAGACTACTATGATGATGAGTATGCGTACGTTTCGCCTCCCCACAGCCCCGCGTTGGTTGGTTTATTACCTACCGGCTCCTTCACCCTTTACTTTGGACTAGCCTCTCCGACGTCAGTCATCTACGACCGAGTGCTAACTACTACTCCAGCCTCCCTCTCTTTGTCCCACTCTTCGATCGTCACTTCACAAACAATCGTACATCCAGTACACCAAATTAATCCGCAATGGCTACTAGGTGTTACAATCGCAATGGATACCGCTATTGCAATCGCAACAGCGCATGGAATTCCTGGGTCCGCTGGGTCGTCCTCGCGGTCATCGTCGTCGGTTTCTTCCTCCTCTTCATCATGTGCAGGTAAGCATCCACAAATCACTTTCTTCTAGATTCGTCACTAATTATCCTGCAGCTGCATAACTGCTCGTCGCCGTCGCAAGGCCGGTGCCAAACCCTTCTACGGCACTGGATGGGCCGCCCGACCTGGACAATACAACGCGCAGCCTTACTACAATAACAACAACAATAACAACCAGAACGCCTACGCGTCCGCGCCTCCCCAGTACACCCCGAGTCCCAACCAACAGCCCCAGTACGGCGCCCAACAACCTCAATACGGCGCCAACCAGGGATACTACGGCCAGCAAAACGGGGTTGAACTTCAGCCTCCGCAGCCGGCGTACCGCGGTGATGGTGGCGAGAGTGGCTTTGCTCCTCCAGCGGGTCCGCCACCGGGCAAGGGCGGTGATGGATTCGTCCGATAGATGTTGTTATGCGAGGGTTAGCGCCGAGGATAGATCACGATCTGGTCTGATACTCGATGAGATGGATAATAATGGTTTTGGCGTTATGGAAATATCTCCAGTCGGAGTGGTTTCGAACACGCGTACGGGAGAATGCCCTGATCCCAAATTTACGATACCTTTTTCTTTTCAGTCTTTCTTGTACACATCTTTGTACAAAACAACAATAGTCGATAATTCATTAACTCCAAAATCTATTGGCGAGTTCATCCAAGCATTGTTCCGTGGCTATGTGTTCGCCCTGGAACATAGCGAACATCGATTCCCGCACAATTGTTCCCGTCAAGTTACATTTAATCTTCCGGTTGTCAGCGACCCTATTTGCAGCCACCCGACTAATCTGTATGCGGCGCAACACATTGTTCGTTTTTTACCGGGGTCATAGGGCTGCCCGGGTGAGATAGAGGCCTGTAATTCCGAAGCCTTCAAGTTACCTAAAAGATGTCGTTTATTTCTAATCAAGAAACGAACTAGATAGTTTGCTGATTGCCCATGACTGGGACGCGACATGCTTTGTATCCTGTCCACTATATCCAAAATGTCTACACCACCTCTCACCACCTCTCAACACCTCGCATCTACCCTAACAACAACACACTGTTTCGACATGGTATCATAAAGTCCGAACTCATTCACCGTCCTCAAGCAAATCTCTTCCAGCCGCACATTGACCAAAACCTGTCCGGCGATATCCACCTGCCTCACCCCAACCTCTGGATTCCCACTCGGCGACGGCACTTCCGGACCCCTCCCAGATACCCTGCTAAAGAAACTCCGCTTCGGTTGTGACTGCGGCGCTTCTTCCTTGATAGGACTTCGAGGTCGCAAGCGTTCATTCGCGTTCAGCTCTTCCTTGAGTCGTCGTTCCAACTCGACCACAACTTGTGGACGCCAGAACTCAGTTGTATTGAGCTGACCTTCAAGACGAATGATTTCCGGTGATTGGTCGGAGGAGAAGCCGATGAGTTCTACTCTTTGGGCGTCGGCAGTAGACGTATCGAAGCTAAACTCACTCTTCTCTTCGGGGGCTGGTAAGGGGATGTCGGAAGGTAGCAGTGCGATGATACTTTGAGAGAGGCCGAGGGCGGCTTGTTGCGTTATGTGGGGGAGTATATAGTCGGTTATTATGGTGCGGATGTGTTGGGCGCGGACGAGGGTTAGTTGGTCGAGGATGGATTGGCCGCGGGGTACGGAAGAGGATGCTGTAGGGAGGGGGTGGAGGGAATCGGTGTAGGATGGTGGGAAGGCGTCTTTCTCGCGGGTGGCCATACTTGGGTTGTGGTGCGGAGTGATGGTGAGAGATCTAGATCGGATCGCAGGAGGTAGGGTTACGCTGATGTTTGTGTAGATATCGAGGCAGATCGCATTGGGAGTCTGGTGATCTGGTTCGGTTCCAACGATTACAGAAAGTAGCCTTCTTCTCGGGTCGGGTGCCGAGTTAGCCACACGAGACCATTCAGCGCTCAGACAATGGAATTGGCTTTCTTCAACAGGTCACCGGGCTCAATGGCTCGTATCAGCAACGAAAAATGTCTGCCTATACCTATGATAGGTATGTACCTCGGTATGCCTAGTGCTCAGCCTCGAACTATGCCACTTACTACCAGAGGTAAGCACTAATACAACGGTATCTGTGAAGCTCAACAGCCTGCATCCTACGAAAAGAAACAACCCAGCTAACCGCAAAATACTAAATTAGCTGCTGTTAATACGGAGTAGGTAATTAACAGGTACCATGGGTATGAGACGCGCTACATCAAATGGCCCCCAAACGGATGGCGACCCGCCAAGAGTGTCTTCTACGGCCCCAGCCTCAACCAGCCTACCCATGATTACCTCTTTGTGCGACCAAAGGCCTACGAATAGACAAAGAAGCAGATGGCCACCCAGGATGTAGGTAACGCCCGCTCTCTGTCACCCTAAGGCGCTAGTTTCCTCGCTGACTACCACACAGCCTGCAAGTGGTCTGATCCAAGCTGACACCGACCTTCCCGAACGCGTTCCCGAACACGTCCCGGACCATACCCCTCTCTACGAGCTGGAGACGACGGATAAAAGAACGATCCAACACTATGCAAACGAACACCCACCAGCTTCCCCGCCATCACAAAAGCGCTGGACGCGTTGGCCAATCCTCCTCATCGGTGCACTCCTCATAGCTATAATATCGGGACTCATCGGGGGATTCATTGGGAAGGCACTTGAATCGAACAATACATTAGCAAGTGCTAGCAGTACTCCCACGGCGTCGGGCAGTGCGGGGGCATCGCAACCCACATCATCACCAACGCCGTCGGGTATCGCTCTTGCAGAAGCACAAGATACACCTGAGCGTCTTGGTTGTCCGGAGACGAGTGGCCGCACAGTGAACTCGACTATTGCCAATGTGCGATACAAATTCTATTGTAACGTGAACTGGGTACGGTCACCTCATGCTCATGCGCGCCACTGACCAATGCTCTAACCAATCCGTAGGTTGGTTCAGATCTACTTGCAATCGCTGCAAACAACATCTCCGAATGCATAGAATCATGTTCGTCCTACAATGACTACAACCCAGATACCCAGGATAATGGCATATGTGTGGGCGCTACCTGGGTGCCTGCGTGGAGTGTTAATCTGACAGAAGCGTGGTTGAAGGTGCAGAAAGCGAGCAGCTGTTTCTTGAAATGGAAGATTGAGGGGCGTCCGGCGGCTGCGGATGGGTTTGATGCGGTCGGTATCTGCTTGGACGGCAATTGTCCTACATGATAAGGGTTGGTTGCGTAGTATAAGTGGCAGTGATGACTAGGAACATGACTGATAACGCGTGAACCTGGCAGTACAGATCACAATGATATGCGGATACGAATCGAAGTGCTTGGAAATTGGATTGGAGCAGCTGGATAATGCTTCGATTGATTGAGCAATCTCCGCAGAATTGTACAGTAGGCTGGTTAAGAATCCAGCAGTCTGATATCAATCCACACAAGATGTGACGTTTCAAGTCTATTGACCGGCGTATGCAATCAGCTGTTTAAGCTCCACCAGGTACTACACTACACATTCTGATTAGACGCCAGATTCTTCAATAGGCCATGCGTCCTCCGCTGTTGCACTGAAGCGAAAGTACATAGCTGAAGCCGGCAAGGCTGGACTATACTGCAACAAGATCGTGGATGAGGGCGACTGCTCAAAACAACTACGTCGTAGTTTATACGAGCCAATCCATATATGAAGGGCACTTCGTTCGTGGTCTCCATTGACCCTCTCCTATAGATGGCGGACTCACCTCGTGCCATAACTTCGACGATGACGTCCAGCAACGAATCGCACACCAGGCTTCCGACGTGACCTCCAGATGCGAGCGATAGAGTCCGTGCAGTAAAACATGAGACCAATGCGGCCAGTCGTATGCCTCGCCGGTGTCGAATATGGTAAGTAGACGTATCGAACGGCCTTGGCTTGTTCAAGTGGCGAGGCGGGAAAGGACCGCAGTACGGGCGAGCAAATGCGCGGAATACGGTTTCAGGCTGGAGGTTGCTGCCTGATTCTTACATGCCTCATTCACGCCCTGATAGCTATGCTTCAGCTTGACATAGACAAGTGACAAGGAGAAGGTGAGAAGGCGTGGTTGCAGCCTATGGAACTGCTGGTCGCCGAACCCATTTTAGTTCTGTGAGATGGAGCGTACCTGGATACCAAGCTTTGGTTGTGAATCACAATGGTCATCTGAGCCGTGGCCGTGGGAGGCGCAAGGCTGAATCTAGGTAGTTGGTCACTAGCCGCTATTAGAATAGCGGACCATCAGCCCATCCACATCGCCGAATTTGTACCATTCTGCTTCACCGGTGTATGCCGAGTATTCCGAACACGAACAGTGCAGCCCGGAGATACTGCCTTGAGCAGCCCTTGCATCAATACGAGAATATCTATAAGAACACTGTGTCGCCATGGCTAGTGTTCGGCTGCATCTAAATTGTGGTTGCTGGTTCGGGAGGTGTCTCTACCATTGGATCGACCCCGTTTTCACAGATCGAACAAGAGCATTGTGAGCAGATTCAAGGCTGCTAAGCCCCTTTCGACTCTTCGCTGTTCTTATAAAAACCGCTCGTTCCTTGACTTCAGGGTATCCACGTTTATTACTGTCGTTCAGCTACTTACTACCACTACCACTACCCTGATATTTGAGCACCTCACAACTATCAAGATGGGCCTCGGATATCATGTCGCAGAGCCGAACTCGTACCTCGTCATCACAGGCGCTGGTATAGAGAAGGTGCAAATCAGGAAGAAGGTAAACCCCCTTCCCTTCCTTCCCCTTCCACTCAAAATGAAGAAGCTGATTTGGTTGTTCCCAGGCCTTTGTCTACCCCTTCCAGAAGGTTTCCAAGATTAGTATCACGCCCTTTGATTTCTCCATGGCCCTCCAAGCCATGACCGTCGAAAAGCTCAAATTCAGTCTCCCCGCCGTCTTCACCATCGGTCCCGCCGACAACCTAAATTCACTCGAAAAATATGCCGTCCTACTGACTGGCGAATCGGACGGTCGGCCCACCGCTCCCGCTGCAAAGGGCGCCGTGGCAGTCGCCGCGGGACGAAACCACGTGCAGGATATCGTCAAAGGTATTATCGAGGGCGAGACGCGGAGCATTGTCTCGACTATGACGATGGAGGAGCTCTTCCGAGAGAGGAAGGTGTTCAAGGATAAGGTTATTCAGCAGGTGCAGTCGGAGTTGGACCAATTTGGGTTGTGCATTTACAATGCCAATGTGAAGGAGTTGCAGGATACGCCGGGGTCGGAATATTTCGCGTTTCTGTCGCGGAAGGCACATGAGGGTGCGCTTAACCAGGCGAAGGTTGATGTGGCGGATGCTCGTATGCGCGGTGAGGTTGGAGAGGCGGAGAAGCAGGGAAAGACGAAGCAGGAGGTTGCAAAGGTATGTATACACAGGTCCATTTTCTTTTCTCGAGGGCTGGGGCACAAAATGCCTCGTAAGAGCCAGACAGCGGGCGGGCCTAGTACGGAACTTTTCGTGCTGAGACCCTCCTGGATGAGCTTTGTAGAGTACGATATTGTACTCTAACCTCTGGATTCGTTAGAGCCACCACTAAGTCACCCTCAAGATTCACGCCGCAACTGCCGTCCTCGAAACCGAACGCAAAGCCGAGAAAGCTCAAGCAGACGCCAAACTCACCGACAAGGAAATTCAAATCGGCAAAGACTTGAACCTCGCCCGCGTAGCCGCAAAGCGTGAAGCCGAACGTCGCGATGCCGAACTCAGTACCGAAGTCGAGAAGAAAAAAGCGCTCATGGAACTCGAGCGACTCCGTGCCACGACCGTCACCCAAGCCACCATCGCGAAGGAGTCTTCACAGCAAAAGGCCGACGCTACACTCTACGCCGAGCAAAAGGCAGCCGAGGGTAAGAAGTATAGCGAGCAGGCTGATGCTGAGGCGGCGGCTTTCAGAAGGACGAAAGATGCGGACGCCAACTTCTTGGCCAAGGAGAGGGAGGCTGAAGCAAACTTCCTTGTCTCCAAGCGCGCTGCTGAAGCTGACTATTTCCGCCGCGAACGCGAAGCCTCCGCCCAACTCATCGCCCAACAACGCGAGGCCGAAGGTCTCTCTGCCATGGCAAAGGCCTACGGGGACATGGCCTCCGTGCTCGGCGGACCCCAAGGTCTCATGCAGTACCTTATGCTGCAGAACAATACGTACGAGCGCCTCGCCAACGCCAACGCTGAGGCGATCCGTGGTTTGCAGCCTAAGATCAATGTGTGGAATACGGGTGCTGCTGGAGGTGATGGCGCCATGGCTGATCCCACGGCGCCGATTCGGAATCTGTTCCAGAGCTTGCCACCATTGCTCAGTACGATTCATGATCAGACAGGTATGGCGCCGCCGAGCTGGTTGGCGCAGATGCCGGGACAGGAGAAGGGAGCCAATGTTCAAGTGAGGGAGTTGAGGAACGGTAGTGAGGGGAACTCTTGAGTGTTTGCGGTGAGCCATCTGACTAGAGTCTGTCTTCGCTACATTTCCTTCGTATTGTATGATCGAGTTAGGATAGAATACCCGATTAGATGATTGGCGTTTGTATGTCTAATGGTTTCACCAGTCAGGAGGTCGTTTGGTCGATTACAGCTGGTTTCCACCAGGCTCCGAATTGGTCAAGACCGTGTTTCCTTCTGTTCTTTTACGCGTTCGATGGAGGCTACAGAATCAAATTGAACACAAATTCGATACCGGCGATAGCTGCGACAATGCTGCTTGTTTTGGTGGAAACCATGAGGTATACTGCTCGTTTCATTCGTCTCAAAAAGCTACCTGAACAGGTTCATGTAGTGCAAATTACCAAACCTAGGCGCTGTACAATGCCACTCAGTTCAGATATAGTCTAGACATACCAGGTGTGTCCTCAACCCCCAAACGATCGTCCGATCCATGGGATATCTGGGCAGGTTGGACCTATCGTTTCTTCCGCGTAGCAAGAGTGATTCTGTGGTGCTCGAGATGCCGAGTGCAACTCGCCATGATCGCACCCAGTAAGAGGGGAATGGGAAGAACTGCCGCCTATCGATGATGGGTATTCTCACATTGGAGAAAAAGCAAGATATCGTCTGCAGAATCTGTCGGGCGGCCTTCCAACCTTGATGACGACTCCCTTTTCGACCAGGTCGGCATTGTTTTCGGCTCGAAACTGTGCTCTTTTCTAAGCATCAGGTTTCAGCCTTCTTTTCGCCCTCTGAGTCGAAGCCAAGGTTCTCGAGCTGCCGCATGAGCTCATTGATCTTAATCACCTTTTCGAATTGCTCAGGCAGCAGCACGTCACCCTGCTCCTTCTTGTCCTTCAGGTCCCGCGCTTGGCGCAGCTTCTTGAGCAACTTCTTTGCTTCCTTCTCCTTCTCAGCTTCGGGGTCTACAGGCTTCGGGGATTCGGCGGCTTGTTTAGCCTCGGCATCTGCTTTTTCTGTGGCAGACGTGTCATCGTCTTTGCCGTCGGTGCCTGCTAATGCCGCCTTTTTTCTAGCCTCTCTCCGTTTGGCGTTCTTGTTCGCGGCGGGGCTTCCATTGGCGGGCTCCTTATCCTCCTTCAGTCCCTCGGCCCCAGGCACTCCTCCCTTTCCTCGCGTCCTGAAGCCTTCAGCCGTGCGGTTCTTGTACACATCGACGTCCTCGGGCGGACGGTAACCGGGTCGGACTTTTATCTCTTTCCGTACGGAGCCGTCGGCACGCGTTGACGATGGAATGTGTCGTTCGCCAGTCGAAGAGGTTGTGATGCCCGCTCGCGAGACAGCTGGTGTCTCTACGGTAGGCATGGTAGTGGTTGTGTGGGAGTGTTTTGCGAGAGAGTCGGGTCAAAGAAGTCCAGGCGGCGGGCGCGGATGGGCGATGCCGTTGTTATTGTCGCAGTCGAGTATGGGCTTCGTCGTATGTATAGGGTGTAGCCCACGGCGGCCAGGGACTCCTCTGGGTGCGCGTTGGTCGGCAATGGGTATTGATGCTGACGGCGGTGTTGTGGTGGGGCATGGAAGAGCAACGGAGGGCGCGGGAAGTTGCGCAAAATCCGGCAGAGCCAAGCCCCGAGCATCCTCGCGCTTTCTCACTCACGACACCACCAGCACCCCACGAGCACACCACCCCACGAGCACACCACCCCAATTCCGCAGCCCCACGCGCATCTGCAACATTCTCACAATGGCCGGCGTAAGTCAATTGGTCCAGCTGCGAACCCCGGGAAGACGTCGCTAATGCCTGTGCAGCTCATCTACAAGCAAGTCGCCCTCCGCGCGACCAGCCTTCCTCTGCGCAACCCCTACGATCGAGCGTAACTGACGCCAAGTGCAGCACCCTCTTCCGAAGGAACGTGACCATGTTGGGCGCAGTCTTCGTCTCAGCCTTCGGGATGCAGATGTACGTGATTCAGGGAGGACAGGGAGCTGAGCAGAGACATATTGACGGGGCATCAGGGCTTTTGACACCGGCTCGGACAGGATCTGGGACAGCATCAACAGGGGCGTACGTAGAGCCATTCACTGTAGATCGGGTAGAAGCTAACGCGGCGAGCAGCGACAATGGAAGGACATCAAGGCGAAATACGTCGAGGCGGCCGAGGAGGAATAGCAAAGCAAACCAGTGTATGGGGCAGGAGGAGTGTAGCGCGGTCTTTGACGTCTCTGACGGTCTCCGGTGACTAGACAATGTACAAATGTGTATGTTACAGTATCTGAATACCAACGCCAAAACGCTGGTGGTCAGCGGCATTTCACGAACCCATTGCGTTACTCCACATTGAGCGGTCATCTAATGTCTTGCTATTGGTCTTGTTTTTCCTCCAACATCTGTTGCATGGATTACACTGCATGGACTACACTTATGTATGACGATGGGCCTGCTTTGTACGACGACGACCGAGCAACGCAAGGCCACGTCTGCGCAGCAATGTGGACGACGAGTAATCCACAACAAGAGACGCGTTCTTGTGTTTATTTGCTAGACTGCTTGAACCTGCCGGCCTTGTGTAGTGACCGTCTTTTGTCCGGGGGTGGAGGTAGCTGTCGTTGGACGTAGTTGCCTTGGCGCTGCCTGCTCATACCCTTATGCTCGTAGCCCAGAGCTTGATCTCTACATTAACCCGGTCACCACGACCGCCGCGACCAGAAGTATTACACAAGCTCCAGCAGTGGCCGGTCCACCCCCGTAGACAGCACCTCCGTGCTTCAGACCGTCATCTACCCGCACCACGCCCGCGCCGTCGACCCCGCTTCATCCCACTTCGGCCGCGAATTCCACGATGCTCGTATCCCTGCAGGAGCAGGAGCTCTGCCGGCACTTGCGCGAGCTCCCACGACGACATGCCTACAAATACTCCGACGATGCCACGCGCGAGCTTTACCAGATCCTCTTCCGATCGCTTGCCGGACGTGGCGTCCATCTCCCGCTCCTCTTCCCCAACGGCTCGCCGCCGGCAGAGGCAGATACGCCATGGAGCCTTCGCGACGCCCAAGGTGCGGTAGAGGGCGCAGAATACACAGAGGCAGCGAGGGGGAAGCCTTGCGGGCACATATTCAAGAGCGGGGAAGCCACTTACCGGTGCAAGACGTGCACTGCCGACGACACTTGTGTGCTGTGCGCGCGGTGCTTTGACGCATCAGACCACGAAGGCCACCAAGTCTACGTGAGTGTGTCGCCTGGGAACTCGGGCTGCTGTGATTGCGGCGACGACGAGGCCTGGGTGCGGCCTGTCAACTGTAACATACACTCTGCCTCGCCGGCTTCCGAGTCCAAATCCGCTGGCAAGGCCAAGGCAGGCTCATCGCTACCGGACGACCTAGTTGAGAGCATTCGCATGACTATTGCGAGAACCCTAGACTACCTCATCGACGTTTTCGCTTGCTCGCCGGAGCAGCTGCGTCTGCCTAAAACGGAAGAGTCGATACTGCAAGACGAGCGTGCGTCGCGGCTGACATCTAAGTGGTATAGCCCCGGCGATCAGCCAGAGGACGGCCAGGACTTCTGCCTCGTGTTGTGGAACGACGAGAAGCACACTGTCAACGATGTCCGAGATCAGGTGTCGCGCGCCTGCAAGCAGAAGATGGAGTTTGGCCTGGCCAAAGCCCACGAGATCAACGACATTGGCCGGGCCACTGTAGTCTATCGGTCAAACATCAAAGACCTCCTCCGGATGGCGAAAATAATCGAGGAGATCAAGCTTACGGTCACCATCCGATCTGCGCGAGACACGTTCCGCGAGCAGATGGGCGGAGCAATCGTCGATTGGATTTCTGATATTGCTGGATGCAGTGTTGGTGATGATAGTCAGATACTGAGACGAACTGTGTGCGAAGAACTGCTCAAACCCTGGCGTGTCGGAAGCGAAGCGTCAAACAAGGGCATTGGAAAGAACGGCCTTGATGACCATGAGCGAGAAGACAAGGAGATCGACATGTACCACTATCGCTATCTGAATGCACAGCGCCAAGCCCAAATCCGCCAGATGCGTCGCCAGCGAAATGCCAATAACGAAGACACCACAGCCTCAGATGCGGATGAGGACGAAGAGGAAGAGGACGATGCCGAGAGCGCTGAAGACACCGGAGAAGGTGACCTTGGTGGCGACGGCATGGACATCGATCAACTCTTGGCAGATATGAGGCAAGATCCGGATGGCGACATCAATATGGACGCAGACGAGAGCACGGATGACACTCCGAGTGTGGACACCCGACGCGAACACGACCTTACACCAGCCGAATCAGATAGTGAGCCCGTTGTCGCTGCACCGTCTTCGAGGCCAGCAGAACCACTAATGAACGTTCCGAAAACGCCGCGGACAAAATCACTCCCATTACGACCTGCTCGACCAGCACAATACTGGCTCGAGAAACCTGAGGGCTTCGGGCGGAAGCCAGGAACTCCCGTTCATGAAGATCTTTGGCAGCGCTTACGCCTCGACCATCTCATCCTCTACGATCTCCGCATGTGGAAGCAATTGCGAGTCGGCGTCCGCGATGTCTTCATTAGCACCGTGGTCAGCATACCGCAATTTAAACGGCTGTTAGGCCTGAGATTTGCCGGCGTGTACACTGCTTTGGCGCAGCTCTACCTGATCGCGGATAGGGAACCCGATCATTCCATCATCAACTTGTCCCTGCAGATGCTCACAACGCCATCCATCACAGCTGAAATAGTCGAACGAGGCAACTTTCTCACAAATCTTATGGCAATCCTGTATACATTCTTGACTACGCGTCAAGTCGGCTACCCCTGGAACGTTGATCCCAAAGCCACACTTGCCTTCGAGCAGGGTGCCGTAACGAATCGGCGCATGTATCATTTCTTTCTCGACATGAAGTATCTCCTCGGCTCAGATCATGTCCAAGAGAGAATACGCGAAGAGCAGCGTTATCTTTTGCAGTTCCTCGACTTGGTTAAACTCCACCAAGGAATCTGCCCAAATGTTCGCGCTGTTGGGGAGCATCTGGAGTATGAGACTGAGGCCTGGATTAGTGCTTCCCTCATCACACGTGAGATCAACAAGCTCTGCAGACAGTTTTCAGAAGCCTTCGTTTGGAAGCGAGACCAGGACTCTACAAACATCTGTCGTGCGATGAGGGCTGCAGCCAAAGTTGCCATTGTCAATTCTCTTGGAGCTGAGCGGCACCGATTCGACCAGACAGAGTTGAAGTCGGAGATTCGTTTCAAGACACTGGATTGCTTGGAGTTTGATGCGCAGCCATCTAATTTCCTTGGACCATCGTATCGGATTGTCGACTATACCGTCGCAAAGGAACCTATGAGCTTCCATCATGCCCTTCACTATACCGTGTCTTGGCTCATCGACCGGGCTAGAAGTATGTCGCGAGACCACCTGCTTGGTCTGTTGCTGTTCTCTCATGACGAGCTCCAAGAGGATCATAATCCGACAACTGTCGTTGTTCCCGAGCTCCAGTCTGATGAGTATCTACTCGCCATGTTCGACTTTCCACTCAGGGTCTGCGCATGGCTTGCTCAGATGAGGGCTGGGATTTGGGTCAGGAACGGTGTCACACTGCGGCATCAGATGACACAATATAGAAGCGTGTCACAACGAGATGTAGCCTACCAGAGAGACATCTTCCTTCTGCAAACAGCTCTGGTGTTGTGTAATCCGTCAGTGTTTCTGGCGACTATGGTTGAACGTTTCGGCTTGATGGGCTGGATGACGGGTAAATACGAAGGTGTCCATCACGGTTTCGAGGATACTCAAGCGGTGGAGGTGGTCGAAGACTTTGTACATCTTCTGATCATCTTGCTTAGCGATCGCAACTCGCTAGTCCCAGCCGAGGATGACGTCGACCCTCATATTGCGTCGATGAGGCGAGACATCGCTCACGTCCTTTGCTTCAAACCTCTGTCGTACTCCGACATGACAACGAGGTTAGCTGATCGGATTCAGAATATGGACGATTTTCCAGATGTCCTCTCAGAAATGACCAAATTCAGACCGCCGGAAGGCCTGCAAGATTCCGGAACCTTTGAATTGAAGGAGGATTACATCGAGCTGGTCGACCCTTATCTGCACCAATACACCCGCAACCAGCGGGAAGAAGCTGAGACGCTATACAAGAATTATCTCGCCAAGAAGACTGACAAAGAAGCCTCTGATATTGTGTTCGAGCCGAAACTCCGCCCTATCACGTCGGGGCTTTTCCAGAATCTGTCCGACTTCACGCGCCAGCCATTCTTCACGCAGATTATATACTATCTGCTTGGATATGCTTTAGCTGCCTCAGACGCCACTCCTGGTATCCCAGTCACCCGCATAGAAGCGTATCTTCAGTTTGTACTGCAACTACTACTTGTTGCGGTGCTAGAAGACAAGTCAGAACAGCATGAATGGTCTCAAGACGCGCCGGATTCATTCGTCATGTCAGTGCTGACCAAGAACGCCAACATGGGCCTGCCTGGCCATCCGACCATTCTCTCAATCTTGAAAACTTTGATGGAGAAGGAAGATTTGAAGTCGTGTGAGCCTAAGATTAACCTGATCCTACATCGAATCAAACAGCGACAGCAGAGTATCTTCATCATTGCGTCGGCCTCACTCCACATGGTCAACGACCGCATGGACACAGCCTCGCCCGCCGCGATTAACATCCAGGAGAAGGAGGTCAAAAAGAAGCAGGCGCTCGAGCGACAGGCGCGTGTCATGGCGTCTTTCAAAGAACAACAAGGCAAGTTCCTGGCGAACCAAGACTTTGACTGGGGCGAAGACCTTAGCGACATGGACGATGAAGCTGGCGCACTTGCGGTGGAGCAAGAAAAGACTGTCAAGTACCCATCAGACACATGCATCTTGTGCCAAGAAGAGACGAACGATCAACGCCTCTATGGGTGTTTTGGCCATGTCTCTGAGAGCAGCATACTACGTCAAACCGATGTTCATGACGAGGACTGGGTAGAGGAAGTCACGCAAACTCCCACCAGCCTCGATCGCTCGGCAGATGCGATCCGACCGTTTGGCGTATCAGGGAAGAATCGGCGCACTGTCGAGAAAGTCTCGTCCGATGGCAAGAAGGTTCTTACCGAGCGGCAAGATCTTGGAAAAGGGTTTCCCCGCTCGCAGACTAAGATGGGTCCAGTAACCACCGGATGTGGCCATATGATGCATTATTCGTGTTTCGAGGTATATCTTCAAGCGACGCAGCGAAGGCATGTCAGCCAGATTGCTAGGAACCATCCGGAGCGGCCCGAGTACAAGGAATTCATGTGTCCACTGTGCAAAGCCCTCGGCAATATTTTCTTGCCCATCATATGGAAAGGCAAGAAGGTGTCGTACCCCGGTGCTCTGCAAACGCCTATCTCATTCGAAGACTGGATCGGGTCCCAACTTGCTGTCAGCATTTCAAAGCTGGACAAGAGCCCAGAGCGTGTCGCCGGAGATTCACCTTCGGGTCTCAATCGTCAACAAAAGGCACTCCTCGATTACGGGACCCAGGAGTTCATCCAGCCGGTGGCGAGCCGACTCTCCGATATTATCAAGTCCAGTTTCAATTCGACACCTGCCTCTCAGCCGAGTACGCTACCTCGCTTCCAGATTCCGGCTTTCGTTCCTCTACAAGCTGAAGATCCTCGTGAGCCTGTCGTACTGCCCCCGATCCAATCCCCGGAGATGAGCTCATCTACCGCCCAAAATGTTCCTATGCATGAACTCATCAAGATATATCAGCGACTCCGCGACACGTTCCGTGTCAACGCGATTCCATCAACGTTCTCGTACCCGCCTACACCGGCGGTCGTAGAAGATTTGACACACACAGATTCCCAAGCACAGGCTCTTGGATACTCGATATCAGCCGTCGAAATTGCTCAGCGAGGAGTACAGTCCGAATCGATTCGGGGCAATTTAATCGACAAGATTTCACCTCAGTCCCTAACCCATCTGCGGGTCTACTCCGAGACGGTCTCCTCTTACGTGGCTATCGGAAGCTTGCGGAACCAGTGCTCGAACAAAACAATGGACGAGTATTCCCACACGCAGGTTCAGCAGCTCCATCAGCTGTTCATCGGTCACCCCAGCATCTTTGACTCAGAGAGCTTGCCCTACGATCTGAAGAGCATCCGACCATTGCTGCTCCAGGATCCTTTCATCTTCTTATGCGAGGCTGCCGTATGTGTCGCACCCGCACTAAACCTCGACATACACCATGTTCTTCGATTATGCTACTTGGCAGAAATGGTGCGTGTCGCTATCGCTTTCACCACAGACGGCGGCGAAGAGTTGGAAGCAAAGGAAGAGCTGGCGGACCGTACGTATTACCCCTTAGAGATGGTCTGAATGCTCTTTCTGTTGTCATGATTTCTCTCGGGCTGTCCGTCTACGACACTTCGGACCACACTCTGAGCAGAGACCGTATCCCCCTCCTCCCTCGTAAATTCCTTTAAGCGCGGCCGTATGCCACTATGCACTACCCTCTGCGGCTAAACACCGTCTATTATTACGATACTAACTATCTCAGATACGCCCTCTACCAACGTGCTCGGGTTCGTCTGCCTGGTCTTTAACTTGTGCCAAGTAGGCAATTCGCAAGCTTCGCTGGACTTCAGTCAAATGCCTATTCCGGACAGGTTCCGAAACCCGGCCTCCCTTCACTTTTTCTACAAGACGGCCTCTACGTACGCGCTACCGTTTGTGCGCAAAGCGGCGATCCTTATGCATGTGCGCTACGGCGTAGAGTTGCCTCCTGTTCCTTTTGACCGTGTCGACGAGCCGGAGCTTGACCGCCTCTCTTCTCTCCTCAAACTTCCGACAATAGACGAAATGTTCGCCTCACTCGTCAGCCATACTCCAGGCGGTCACACAACGCGTTCCGTAGTCGGCGGTTGGATACGGCACTGGATCTGGGCCCGTGAAGGCAGACACCCTGTGCAGTCTTCCATCCCGCTCTCGCACCCCGCCATCTTCGAACTAGTAGGGCTGCCCAAGAACTACGATACGCTCACAGACGAAGCCATCCGCCGCAAATGTCCGACCACGGGTAAGGAAATCACAGATCCAGCGCTCTGTCTGTTCTGCGGCGAAATTATGTGCTCACAGGGCGTGTGCTGTATGACGAACAAGAACCGTGGTGGTTGCAATCAGCACCAGGCCAAGTGCGGTGGCAACGTCGGGTTGTTCATCAACATTAGGAAGTGCATGGTGTTGTTCTTGAACCAAGACCATGGAACGTGGGCAGTGGCACCGTACTTGGACAAACATGGGGAGGTGGATCCGACGTTGAGGAGGCATCATCAGCTGTTCTTAAACCAGAAGCGATATGATGTGCTGTTGAGGAAGGTGTGGTTGGAAGGGGGCATTCAAAGTCATATTGCGCGAAGACTGGAGGGAGATATTAACAATGGAGGATGGGAGACGCTATGAGCGTAAATTCGGTGGAGATTAGAGCGATGCCTGGCTGATCAAGGGCTAGGTCGGGAGCATGACTATATCACTATCCGGGACGGATAGAGGTGTCTGGTGTTTGGTGTTTGGTGTTTGTGCAGTCCAATACTTCATAGTTTGCATGACTGACCAGACGTCGTCTACGCCCTGTTTTTTCAAGCTGTGTTCGAGACGGTTGCGACTACGTTCTGCAGGCATGTCGCAGCCGATGACACTGAAGTCGCCAGTTAAAGTGGATATATTTCACAGCTGGTGGTGCCTCGCATTATGCAGCAGGGAGGTGGCCAATCACACGGCGGAGAACAGGACCTGAATCGATGAGGCCGCGGTCGATGCCTTCCCAAACTTGCCTCTTTAGGTAGTCTGATCTTCGCCACATGGGTCAACTTGCAGGCTCGTCGCGGCCATCATCGATGGGTCTCGGACTTGCCCGAATAGGAAGATACGCTCGGACCACCGTCAGAGCCGCTTGAGAGAGCTTTGGACCTTTTTTATCGCGTCTCTCCTGGCCGCCGCCGCCATTTGCGATTGTATATTTTCTTCCGGTGCGAGGTCTGCTTTCTGCGCCAATCAATGTCTATATGTTCACGTAGCTTCCGAGCACTCTCCCGCTCTCGACTACCACCGACTATAACCCTCACCCCGTTTCTCTACCAGACGGCAACGATCCAGCAGTGGAAGCCTGCGACCCAGCCAGTCACTCGTCGCAATGCGTCATCAGACTCCAGATACGAGCACGATATTCCCTTTGAAAACGAGGTCGAGTCGCAAGCTCTCGACGATGCAGAGCCCGCACGCAATACTACGATAACCGGTTCCGAACGTGCCGCCTTCGAGAAACTTTACAAGAGGTTCCGGCCGACGAGACCGTCGCGTAGGACCCCAGAGCACGAAATCGACCAGGTAGCAGATGAATACTACCAGGAGGAAGGGGAGAACGACGCCGATGCCGCGTCGATAGACACGCTCTTCGACGCTGTGCTTTCCGGCAGGCCGCAGGATGCAAATAAGAATACCACCAGGACGAGCAAAGGCAAGAAGCCTGAAGATCTTGCTTCTTTGGCGGCAGAGATGTTGAGGCCGGAAGTGGACGCGGCGAAGAACAAGGAGAAGAATGCGAAAGTGGCGAAGGCGGCGAAGATCAAGCATGCGCAGTCCGTGGAGAGGGCGAGGGTGAAGGCCTTGCTTAATGCGGCGCACACGGATAGGGAGCTGTGGATGGTGTTAGAGAGGGAGGTTTTTGGGGTCATCAAAGAAATGGACCTGGACGGGCAGGGCAAGCAGAACGACACCGCGAAGTCCGTGCAGAAATACACCGGCAAGCAGCAAAGAGCAGCAGACCAGTCTGCTTCTACTCATCAGGCACCTGCCGAACCCCCCCGCTTCCCTACATCTTCTACGGATAAACCCTACAATCCTCCCAAAGCGAAGCGCGACCTCAGTTCCCGCGACCCTCGAATCCTCTTCCCAAACTACCCTACGCACCTCGTCGTCGCTGCCAATATCCTGCGCGCAAACTTCCCGTCTTCTCCACTTCCACTCGCCATAATCCCGACGCTCAAATCCCTCGGCCGCTCCAGCTACGCCCTCGGCGCCACCACTTCCCTCTACAAAATCATGATACGCACAGCTTGGCAGCAACAACACTCCTACGACCAAATCTGTAGTCTGCTTCAAGACATGGACAATGGCGGCATCGAGCCCGATATGGGAACTTTGCTTGTCCTAGACGAGATCCTGGGCGAGTACAGAGACGGCAGGCGTGGGAAGTTGGGGCGAGGCGTGCAGGTTGTGTGGGGAATGCAGACTTTTGACGAGAGTGTTAAGCAGTTGAGGGCTTGGAGGGATGTGGTGTCGAAGAGGTTGGGCGTTTGGGGAGAGACAAGGGTGGTGAGGGGGGAAATCGTGCGGAAGATTGGAGAGGGTGAGGGGTCGAGGAACGTGAGTGAGTTGGGGCCGCGAGATGAGCTTGTTGTTAGGGGCCAGGGGCGGAAGAGTAGGGGTGAGGACGATGATATACCGCTTGTGGCAGGAGGCGTTGAGGATGGCGAGATGGATGTGCCGCTTGTGGAGGCTGGTGTTGATGGGGGTAGTGAGGCGTTAAGTGGGAGGATCAGTTCCGTGCAGGACACGTCGCAATCTTCTGAGAGAGATGCTTCTCGTTAGTGCGGTTAGTATGATACGAGTGTACGATATGTAAGAGCATTGTTTAGATATCGAGTATGCAAGCTACACGCTCTGCAGATAGTAGCAATACTATCAGTTGCCCCATACTAAGTACGAACTTTACTTGCCGCACCTCCTTTCCATCCCGCTCACAGGCTAAGACTACAAGCTTGCACCTCGACCTTTGGAGATGAATCAAGTTAACCACCACTACCGACATGCTACATCTACCACCACCCTGCCGCCATTCCACTCGCCGATGCAAACCGCAGGCCCCAAGCTCACTCTCCACCCTCCGCGACGGCTTTACATTGTTTGGACAGTCTGACCCCGGGCGCTCGCGTCGATGAATCCTGACTTTGTCCTTCATGGTACCGGTGGTAGTTTGGGCGAGGACTTGGATGCCGCACATGGTCGTTGGTTTGGGGATGGTAACGCGGTTGGATACGTGATGAGAGTAGATACAGATAGAGCTTGTGAGCCTAATGCCTAGTTTTGCTATCGTTTTGGCTTAGAGCAGGAACTATTGTGCGATGTCAAAAAGAGAGAAAGTGGGAGTTTGAACGGGAGCATTTTGGGCAGGAAGAACACGATCTTGATCATCACGTCGTCCGTCACATGTGAGTTAGCGTTGAGTTGGCTTTGGACATTTCATTAACATTGTCCTGGAGGTGAAGGCTATCGAGAAGGTGATCAGAAGAGCGCTTACGGACTGAACTGACGTTCCGCACCTATTACTGGTAGCTCCATAACGAACCATCTAACAACTTTGTTCCTAGAAACCGAGTGTCGATACGATGGTGTTGGGTATAAGTTCATATGGCTTACAAAAAGCGAGAACAGCTCATCCCATCCGTCAGCGCACTCCACATCACAAAGCACCAATGCAACAGAAACAGTCAAAGTACCGATAGTCATGGTGTAAATATTTATCTACCGCTCTTCAAAAACCCACCCTCCGTAAGAATACATTTATAGGACTCCATGGGTAGAACATCCCACACAAACCAAGAAAGGGGGTATAACTGAGTAAAACCACTTAACACCTTCAAATGCCAAAAAGGGATTCCATGCAATACCATTCATCGTCCATATGTCTAAATAGACACACCACCATGCGCCAACATGCAATGCGTGGCGATTGTGCGCCTGTGTGCACCGTTCGCAGCCAGAAAAGGCCCATGGCCAAGTGGGGGCACTCATTGCGTCTTCTGGCTTTTATGTGCCTTCAAACCCTGAACAAGCTTGGAAAGCGAGTCACGTGTCCTCATGCGCTTCAGATTCTTCGTGCGTGAGGACAGGCTGCCGCTAGTTGTACTCTGTCTTTTGACTCTCGCCCGATCACTTGGCCTCTCAGCATCGTCTCCGCTCTGTGGGCTATTGAATCCGCTACCACCTCCTAAGGTGGTCGCCGAACTGCCGGCGGGGATTTCCTCAGCCAGTCGTTCTGCAATCGCGGCATCGTATTCGCGTTCCGAGGCATGAATTGTCGTCGGATCCATTTTGCGCGCTGTGGCAAGGAAGTCGATGGAGTCGCTGTCCGATTCATCATCACCATCCAAGGAAGATTCGTCGTCCGGGTCGTCGTCTTCCATGCTCGCCGAGCCTCGAACAAGCTGTGGGATGTTGAAGAGCTGGAAGGTCGTCGCAGGTTTGCTCTCTGAGGAGTCCGTGTCGGAAACAGCAGAGGACACACCGTCATCGTCAAGATCAGAGTCTATGTATCCAGAAGACGTCGAGTCAAAGGGAAAGAATGAGGCTGGTGGGAGCTTCGAGCTCGGTAGTGTCTTGTGGGATGCTGATAAGATCTCTTCCTTGATGACCGAAAATTTCTTAGGGGAAACCAAACCTTCGGTGGTGTATTCTGGTTGCTCTGTAAGAGCTTTGAGGATATTCTTTGAGTAGGGTTGATGCTTGCGACGTGCGCTATCAAATTCAAAATCTACTGCCTGTGTCTGAGAACGTCGAACTCTGATTGAGAAGTTGTCGTCGGGCTGGACACCACCTAGACCCGAAGCCTCAAATGCCACCACATCAGAGCTGTCGGTGCTGCTGTCGTTCCCCAGAGCAGTAGGGGAGAACTTCAACTCTTCCTCGCTAGATGACGTTCCAGCCCCGTCATTGGTGTCGATACTCATGGCCAAGTCGGCAAGACTGCGCAACCGCTCACCAAGATCGGACTCGGGCTTCTGAGTTGAAGTAAGAGGCGCAGGCATCGCTCCTAGTGGTTGCGTTGTGATGCTGTTGTAGTCTTCAGGAGTGTACGTAAAGTGGCTATTACGGTTCCCGCTCAGATCAGCGCAGAACTTCGCTTTGTTGTAAAAGATCATGGGCCCATCGTTGCGTTTCTTCCATGATGTGGAACTGTGTACGGCAGGACTGCCGAGGCCAGAAGAACCGCCGGCCTGCTGGGCTTGGAACGGTGAAATGCTGGAAGAGGTCATGTCGAGATAGTTGTTCTCTTCGTCCGAATCCTCCCTGTGAAAGAATAATGGGGTATAGGCGAATTTGTCCCGCAGCTGTTGCTTTTGTGCGAGCGCCATACGTCTCGACTTTCCATTGCCGCCAACGAGAGTATCATGTGTAGAGTTTCCGCTCCCGCTCAAGTGTTCCGAGCTGTCACCGCTATTCATAGTAACGTCGTAGCCACCCTTCCATCGTATTCTTCGGCCATCGGCCGAAAGTTCGAATTTGGAGCTATAGTCGGTCACTGCCTCCTTCACGAAATCCGGAGTAACATTCAAGGTATGAAGTTGAGCCATGCTGATGAGAAGGTTGAGATACAACCAGCCATGCCCATCTTGCGGCGCTTCTCCGGTGATCATGTCTGGCGGCGTGAAGCCAAGATGCCGTATGTACTCCATGTTCTCGATCGGCACCTGCGCACGATATGGATCGAGATCTAGTGGTCGCGTGGGTCGTTGATCCGGAGATCCTGAGCCTACAAGGTCTTGTTCGTTGATGCTGAGCTGTGGTCGCAGCTTTTGTAGCGACTCGTCGGGACCGGGCATATTAACATCCTCTTCAGGCGCTGGCTGGAAGACCATGCGCGCTTCACGATGCCCCTCGGACTTATAACTTTGACCGGTTGCTTCTTTAGCCTGGCGATCAGCCATGGCTGCTGAATGAGCGACCTCTTGTTGCTGTAAGGGCTGCTGGTGGTTCCCGGACGCCGATTGCTTGCCAGCGAAGACCTGTTCTAAGCGGCGCACTACCAACTTTTTCTTTGCTTTGTCTGACATCGGCGCCTGGCTATTCGGCAGGAGACCTGAAGGTATATCATGCAAATATGATTGGATACTTTGCTGTTGTCTGTTGTATTGCGACTTTGTCATGCCTCGGCGATCACCATCGTTCTTGGATCGGGTAGATGGGTGGTGCGAAGCCTGGTTTGATGGCACAGATACGGAGTTTTGACCGGACGCAGACATAGACGCGTATCCTGATTCCGCGAAGCGAGATACAAGCGAAGATGCCGTCTTTTGGGGATGGAACTGGGCCGGTTGATGCGAGATCGGAGGGTAGTCGGTGTCGGTAGTGTCATCAAGGCCCGCGGCGAAGCTGCGCAGAGTTTCCTCCAATTCCTTTTTCTTGTGGTCTGGGAGACCATGGAATCGCACCTCGAAGAGCTTCTCGTCCTGCAAATGAGCATCATACACCTTTTCATATTTTTTCAACTTCTGCTTCAATTTCTTGTTGGCCACGGTCAGGTCATCGATGACGCTCCGAAAGTCCTCCGTGCTGCTACCGTCCGTTCCCATGCGAATTATCCCGGGGCGATACGTCGTCATCGAGGCCTTCCGGTACATGTGACCCCGAATGTCACGACCGTCTGGCGGGGTTTCTGAAGACGAAGAGTTGCGGAGGAAGAAAGGCGGGTCATCTGGACGGCGAATCAGCAACGTTTATCCTCTGGCTGTTGCAAGCAGTGAACTTACTGTCCGCAAATGAAGCATTGCTCTTCTGTGCATTGGTCTTTTCGAACCATCTCCCGGCATCGCTACTCTCTCCAGAACTGTACTTGTTAGACTGTAATCTCGGCGAGATGCTTGATGGCGGGATCGCTTGGTCGCTTGTAGGAACATTGGGCGAGTCCAGCGAAGTCGGCTGCGGCTGACGGAACGATGCAGTCTTATATAACAGCCCAGTCGGTGGGGTGTGTCGGAGAGACACCGACTCGTGTGCGGGTCGACGGCGGGGGTGGGGTATCATTTGCTGCGGCGATGTTGTGCCTGGAGAGTCGTGCATGGTCACGAAGGAGTTGCGATGGTTGACTTCTTAAGAGCAGAGAACATGCTCAAAATCCATCCGGGCAAGATAGCAGTAATCGGTGCAAGTAGTCCGATCGTGCAGACGGGCAACAGATTCGAGCTTCAAGTTGTCGTTATGGAATGCTGCGACGGAGCTGCAGTAATGAGCTCGCAAGTGCTGCGTGACGTGGAGCTCTCAGTTTTGGTTCGTGGCGGAGGTTGAGTTGATGTTGGGGAGGGAGCGATGCGGATGCGGCGCCTGACCGGCGGCCGGAAAGGAAGACAATCATGGTGTTAGATCTTGCATCTGGATGTTGGCAATGTCCTCCGATTCTCACGCATGCCAAGATTTGGATGAGGATCGGGCTAGACCACCCCGACTGGTCATCGACGATGGCCCGTTAATCCTTGCAACTTGCGAATCAGTGACCTTGAGCATTGCCGCTTTTGAAAAGCGCCGGTCAGTACTCGTCGGGTCTGGCAACCGGTCGCGCGGCCACGAGCAATCGATGATCGATCTCCGTGTACAAGAACATGCATGCCCCTAATAGTGAAGTTCTCGCGGACATCGCAGACGTGCACCTGCATCGTAACGGTCTAGATCCTCGCCGCCTGGCTGCCTCGATACCACAGACCAAGACACAACGGCGCGACCCATTAGACGAGGCTGCGAGAGCGCCACGTTGTAGGTACACAGACTGGATCGAGATTGCACACAAGTTTGCATGCACGTCGAAGTAACAAAGGCCGCGAACAACGATGCTTCTCACCTCTGTGTTCGGTATTGCTGGACCCTGGCCTGAATCAAAAGTGGGAACCATTCTTTACATCGTGATGAAGTGGCGTCTCCCAGGTTCGCAGATCGTCTGTGCAGAGCAAATCGTTAGTCCATGTGGATGGACCCTGACGTCTCGGCAGCTCTACCAAGCCAATCAGATCCCGCCTCCAGCGATCGCGATGACTTGCAGCTTGGAATTATCCATGAAGGTATACGTCATACCCTCCGTGTTTCGTCTAACAACGCATGTTTGAAGGTCGTTGCTGCAACGGCTTAATGCCAGGTGCTAAGCTGAAGTTTGGAAAAAGGTCGGGCTATTACATACGTAACCGTAAGCGTGCACTCAGATACTGTAGGGGCGTCTACCGAGCGTTCGTCGGGCTTGTTACTCGAGAACACATAGACCGATTTGGAACAGTTGGTGGTGTGATGTAGGCAATTATCTATCGCGAGATATGCCGCCTCATGTCATGATCTATTAGTACACGTATCTGTACACCATCGGCAACACGGTCGACTAATGCTTAGACCGGTATAGCGGACACGAGCATCGAATGTTGTTCACGCATCGGGTGCGATGCTGTGTCGAGAGAATCCCCGGCCGCAACGTGTGTTCAGCATCGTCCAGCCACTGACAATTCAAGTGCCGTCAAGAATTCAGACCCGCATTCCCTTGCTCCTAAGGACATTGATAGCGGAATGTGCAGTGAAGTCGGCCCACTGGCTCAAGGCCCCAAGAAATCGTCCAGCTTTCATGTTGTCTGCTAACCGCGCATCCAAGAATTGTTCTGTATCAGTAAAGTTTTTCGACGTGTCCTGTGTCATGAAGACTTCCGTGGCCGAATAAATGGCCGACAGAGTTGCCCGCTTCGTGTACCAGCTTCCATCCACGCTCTTGTCTCCGGCAAGATACCAGATCTCGTCTGCTAATCTAGCGAGTTCGGCGAAGGATGGGGCAACGTAGGAGGGTTGGGCCATAATGGCGAGCGCCTGGAAGTATGTGAGCACAGCCAGACGCACTTGCATCTTAACAACCGAGACTCACCTCTTGCCAGCGATGTATGATGGGCTCGTTAGCCCGCAGACGTGCCAGCGCCAAAGTCCTGACCTTGATTCCAAGCCCAAGCCTCTTGCCTGGATCGCCTTCGGAGGGGAATTGCACTGTATCTTTCAATGCCAATCGTTGTGTGACCAGGTGGTAGTTGATCAGATCATAGACTCCCCGCGGGAGGAGGTTGGTCGAAACGTCCAAGTACCCAGCATCGCGTGCACCTAGCTTGAGCGCATCCGCCGTGAAGCCACAATGCGGAACATGGGATATGGCGGCGGAGAGGATGGCGGACTCGGCTGGCGGAAACGGCGGCGGTTGGGTGAACTCGTGGGAGTGGTAGGAACACTTTTGTCTCCATGCGGAAGCTGGACGAAGTGAGGTTGCTCGGATCGTTCCGACAAGGGCATTCGGCAATCGCATAGGCGCCATTGCGGTGGAGTGTAGAGTTTAGATCCCAGTCGATGGGGAGAGTTTGTCGAGCTCTGAGCATCGCCAAGACGAAGAGGGCGGCGACGATCCAGACACTTCCGCAACCCTATGACACGGCACGCGACTAATGCAGGATCTAGCACTACCGACAGGCGTCATCCAGGATGCTCTAAACACATGGCATTTGTCTGGCTTGCCAACAACCGACAGTTTATGTATCGATGTTCAGGGATCTAAAGTTCAACAGCATTTACACGTGACTTCCTGACGCGCGAGAACGCGTTAAACGCGTCGTCGTTTCCGGCCATCGCCACCTAATATCCATCTTTCACACATCTACGGCGATTACGAGGCAAGCTTCGCATCTTCACCGTCATCTGATCTTACGTTAATTCTCGCGCAGCTAGACCTCATTGCACCCAAAACATCTCCACAATTCAGCGAGCGCAATCATCCGCGGCCATTCGCCTCTAGATCTGGCATTGCCACCACAGTCCCGTCACCAAAATGGCGCGTCAGAAAGTGGAAGTGAGCGACTATGAGCGCAAGCGGCAGGAAAACATCGCGAAGACGCAGGCTCTCCTGCGCAACCTCGAGATGGAGGCAGCAGAGGCCGGTCTAGCGCCCACCGCCAAAGGGTCGTCCGCCGCGAAACCCAAGTCGAAGCCGAAGAAGGTGGTGCCAAAGAAGATCAAGCAGGAGGAGTTGGCGCCGCGACGGACTTCGTCGCGTTTAAAGGGCATCGAGGCGGATAGCGACACGGCAAAGCGGAAAGCCGAGGAAGAACATGAGGCGCGAAGAGAAGCAGACAAGGCGAAGAGACAGCGCATTAGCGAGGCATATAACTTGAGCGACATCGTCGTGGTGGGTAAGGAGTGGGATATGAATGGGAATTTCCTCTCGATCGTCGGACCGGCGAAGCCGTACGAGCGCACGTACGATGGTGAGACTGCGAAGGAGACCACGGATAAGGAGCTCAGGGCGTTGAGAGAGAAGATGAGTGGTCTTGAACTTTGGCCTGAATTCGAACCCAACGAGCTGAAAATTACCCCGGAAAGGATTGTAGGTGCATGTAGGCTTGTTCAAGGGACGTTTGCTGATCATCGTGCAGTATGCGCTTGGGATGCATCCTACTGCGGAGAAGCCTTTGGTGTTTGCAGGAGACAAGCTCGGACACATTGGGATCTGCGATTGCTCACAAAAGGTTGCCCAAGTGAAAGTGGAGGATGACGAAGACGCCGATGAAGAAGGACCTAGCATTACCACGTTGAAACCGCACACCCGAACGATACACACCTTCCAATTCAGTCCGCACGACTCGAACGCACTGTACTCGGCTTCGTACGACTCGACAGTCCGTAAGCTTGACCTGGCCAAAGGCGTCGCCGTCGAAGTATACGCACCGTCCGATGCCAGCGAAGATGCGCCACTATCCGGCATTGAGATCTCAAAAGACGATCCTAACATGTTGTACTTCTCCACCCTAGATGGCCGTTTCGGTATCTACGATATGCGCACTAAGGCTGAGAAGTCAGCGGGTCTTCAAATTTTCCAACTATCAGAGAAGAAAATCGGCGGCTTCACTCTGCATCCACAACAGCCTCATCTCGTTGCAACAGCATCTCTAGACCGCACGTTGAAGATTTGGGATCTAAGAAAGATCAATGGCAAAGGCGAGTGGCGTCTGCCAGCCCTCGTCGGCGAACACGAGAGTCGGCTCTCTGTGTCACATGCCGCATGGAACTCTGCGGGCCAGGTAGCCACCGCCTCATACGACGACACCATCAAGATCCACGACTTCAGCGGTGCGGCTGATTGGAAGATTGGAACGTCTCTGACTGATGCTGAGATGAAGCCTTCAGCAGTGATACCACACAATAACCAGACGGGACGGTGGGTCACTATTCTGCGGGCTCAGTGGCAGCAGTATCCATCGGATGATGTCCAGCGCTTCTGCATAGGCAATATGAACCGCTTTGTCGATGTTTATACGGCAAAGGGTCAGCAGCTTGCGCAGCTGGGCGGCGAGGGCATCACGGCTGTGCCGGCTGTTGCCAAATTCCATCCATCGCAAGATTGGGTTGCTGCTGGGACGGCAAGTGGGAAGTTGTGTCTTTGGATGTAGGCTTTGTTGTTTTGTATAGTAACGGCTTGTGTTGCTCTGTCGCACAGTACTTTTGAGCTCGATCGCTTTCTCCGAGGACGCAGAGGCAGGAGTTTGAATACGACGGCAACGCAATGTCTGTATTGAGTTCGGCATGCTTCTGGATGGTATATTGCTAGGTCATCAACAATCATACACGAAGAGGCGATATGGCTAAATTAATCCGAGAGACATATCACCACCATTGGTCACCACCCTGTCAACATGCACCTTTTTGCACAATCGATAGAGCCTCAAACAACGGTGTGCACGCACGACACTAGCCCCAGATTAGCTCTGCATGGAGGAGTTCTTCGATGCTGAAAGACATGTACCCGTTGCGCAGGGTCCAGGTATGATGTAGTGCGCTCAACGGACATTCCACAGAGTAGTCAACAGTGCGAATCGCGGACTTCGCCCTCATGCTTACCTCGCCCCCGCGCGATATTGCAGTGCAACAGGAAACGATCAGTCATCCTTCCACACGCCTCACCTCAAGGCCCACCAGCACCGTCCATTCCGCAGGCAAACAACAAAGCACAGCCCCACCTACCGTTGCAAGCTCAGCCCGTCACCCAAACGGTTGCTGTCGACCTCGGCATCTTCACCGAACGTTCGGTATTCAAATGTTGCCTGGTTGGGATCTTAAACCGCGTTATATAGCGTGCCATCGAGGCCACCTTATATAGTCGCTATTTTTGTACATACAGAACCCCCAGAGCGTCTAGCTCCAGGGTATAGATTTAAGGTTAAGGTGTGGCAGCGCCTCCGGGCCCCACCACAAACGGGTCCCTACAGTACGGACCATCGACGTCACCCCATCAGCACGAATACCACTCATTTTCCCAATACAGCTTAAACAACCAATCCTTCTCACGTTCCTCTGTTTCGCGAATACAAGCCATACCATTTTCCGCCTCGCGAGCTTGCAAGATCGGCGAAATACGGACATGCAACACTGTAGATCGAGCTCCCACACCCCAGGTCGCTACGCTATCGATTCCCCTCCATCCATGCACGAGCCGCAAGCCTGCCCGCTCGCTTCCTGGCAAGCGAGCCAAAAGCAATAGTTTCAGAAAGAGTAGATCAATTGATGGTCCTGTGACCCCGTCTCCACGAACCTCGTTTTTGGCCGATCCCACCGGCCGAGCGATGCAACCTTCGCCATAGGACATGTCAGGTTGCGGCTCGAACGGCTTGTGCTACGGTTCCGGCTCCGGCTCCGGTGTGCCCGGAATGGACCAAACAGGTCACTGGAGCGTTCGAGGGTAGTGATTTGCAATAGTTAGGGATATTTGGGTAAGGTGTGAGCTGATGCGCTGCGGAGCTTTCTCGGTTGTTTGCTCTGTGAGCTTCGAGAGGTTCTTTGCCCCTCACCTCAGGCCGGCTCAATATAAATATGCAGGAAGCCTCCCTCTTTGCTCACCATCATCCCACCAGGTCTCAGCTCGAATCACAAGAATCCTTTCTACTTGCAAAACTTCGACACGCACACTCGCTCTCGTCTCCAACAGCCTTTCAAGATGAAGACCGCCGTCGCATTCTCCACCCTCGTTGCAAGCACTTTTGCTCAAAGCTACTTTGGCGCCATCTCCGCCCGCAGTGCTTCGCCCGTCCACCTGCTGCCTTTGACCGCGAACGGAGGAAAGTTCTACCTGGGTGGAGACACATCCGCGTACTGCCCGCCTCAAGTAGGCGAAGCCTGCAATGACTACCCTGGAAACTACACGGTCTTCGCTGGAGGCAGCGGAACTCTCAGTCTCGGCGTGGTCGTTCCGGGCGGACAGCAAGGTATGTAGATTTGCTATTCTCTGTTAGTCACGGCAACAGCTAACCCCCATGGCAGTATATGTTGCTCCTGACGGCACTTTGAGCTATACCCCGCCCCACTCCGCGTCCAAGCCAGAAGGCTCCATCGTCGACGGCTGGACGAAGACCGAGGGGGACGACCTCGGCACCCTCACCTTCAAGAATGGCCTCGTCGCTTGCCCCGTTGGAGAGAACAAACCGCGACAGGTTCTTGCTCAGCTTCCGGGATTGACGTTGAGTCCCGACTGTCTGGGCTTCAGCACTCTTACTTGTATGTTCTCCCTGGGTCTCTTATGAACAGTCAGCTTACTAGATTTTTAGCCAGCACTGCCAAGGCCGGCGCATGGGAGTACTAGAGAATTTGGATGCATTTACAGGCGCATGAACAAAAGCATCGATATGGACGGTAATGGCAGAAAGAATACGAGCAACATATGAGAAGGATGGAAGAAGCGGAGGACATACATAATGAAGTAACTGATTAATGAATCACGCTATCTTGCAACATAGCCTTGACCCGTTCTATTCCTTCTTCGGGCGTCATGTTCGTGGTGAAGGCATTGTAAATTGCAACCGTCTTTTCCCGACTCTTCATCCCTTTTGCAATCTCAACGTCCGACTTGGGGATCTTCAGCACCTGAGTGTTGTCAGCACAAGAACTGAACGAGAATTGCCCACTAATTGACCTCTGCAATGACCTCTCGCACGGCCTTGTTCGCTTCTCCCTCTCTTGCTTGCGCCGCAACGCAGACCTCAACGGCCTCGTCGGATACTGCTGCGATGCCCGCTCTACTCGCGCTGACCCCTGGCTTCACATGGCACAGCAGCCGGATTGTTCCGCCTTGTGCCTTGCCCTTGGTGGCGACAAATCGGATAGCTGGTGTCAGCATTCCGACTTTGGGTGCTCTAAGGAGGCCCTCGTGACTCTGGCAATGGCAGTGAATAGCGAGGTCAGCTGGCTCCGCGTCCACGGGTGTCGAGGCAAAAGGCGGTGGTATCGGTGAGCCGAGACGGAAGCCGACCGAAAGCGAGCGTGGGCGGCACTGTCCACGTAGCCGAGATCTGCCAATCAGCGAAAGGCTCTGGCGATCTCCACGAGCTCTACCCTTCCGTGTCGTGCAGCAGCGACGTCGATGCAGACTTGGGAATGCACCCGGTTCACGCCCTGCAGTCCCTTGGAATCTCTCCCCCCTTGGTTTACAGCTTCACACTGTCTCTGTCCACCGCTACTGGAGCTCCTGCCCAATCGGACCCGGCGCATCGGCGTCCAGGCGCTAGTGGGGGCCTCGAGATAAACAGCTGTACTTTCTTCCCCTAAGTACAGGTGTAGACGGGTCGTTCCCCTAAGTACAGGAAGACGCGATGTAGTGAAAACTTCGAATGGCCCAATTACCTAAGAGACCGCAGTGCGAGTAAGATAAAAGGCCAGCTGCCGCCCCTTGTTTCTGGCCCACCTAGTTCCTAGTTTTCCAAGTCGCGCCTTCAACGACGCTCATCGCTCGTGTTTACATATAGCCGGAAGAGGGTTGCATCGATTGCTTCATCGCGCATACTCAGAGTGTAGACGCGCAACAAACGCAGGCCACACCATCGTAAGTGACGTGAAGCGACTGTTGCATTTCTTTTTCTGCAAAGAAGCCGGCTCCAGCCAGTCTTTTTCTTCGTCAGCCGAAGCAGTGATTTCAGCTCCACAGCCGACCGCAGAACCACCATCTAACGACTCCTGCCAGCGCAACACACAAAAATGACGTCGGCACCGCAAATACATCCCAAGTTCATTCCGAGCCGGAATGACTTGGGCGTCGTAGCCGTAGGCTTCAGCGGCGGCCAGGTGAGAATCTCTGTGCGCGCTTTCGCTTCGTCGCTAACGTTGCACAGCCGAAAGCAGGCGTCGATGCAGCGCCCATGGCTCTCATCGAGGCCGGGTTGATCCAGCAGCTCGAAGAGGATCTCGAGATGAAGGTCACCTACGACGGCCAAGTGCACAATTACTCCGAGCTGGTGCCGTCCGACGACCCGGACTATCGCAACATGAAGCAACCCAAGTTTGTTAGCGCAGTCACCAAAGAGGTCAGCGAGCAAGTGTACCATCATGCAAAGGACGGGAAGCTCGTCCTGACCCTGGGAGGAGATCACTCAATAGCTATTGGCACCGTCTCTGGGACTGCACGAGCGATCCGGGAACGACTCGGCAAGGAAATTGCCGTCATCTGGGTCGATGCTCACGCAGACATCAACACGCCGGAATCCTCGGAGAGTGGAAACATTCACGGCATGCCTGTCGCGTTCCTGACGGGTCTTGCGACTGAGGAGAAAGAGGACACGTTCGGGTGGTTGAAGGACCATCACCGCATTAGCACCAAGAAGATCGTCTACATTGGCCTCCGCGATATCGACAAGGGCGAGAAGAAGATCCTACGGGAGCATGGCATCAAAGCATTTTCAATGCACGACATCGACAGGTAAGCTAAGCCGGTGTCTGAGAAGCTCCGAATGCCCGTACTGATATTGAGATCGTAGACACGGCATCGGCAAGGTTATGGACATGGCCCTGGGCTGGATCGGCAGCGACACTCCAATCCATTTGTCTTTCGATGTAGACGCGCTGGACCCGATGTGGGCACCGAGCACGGGCACGCCAGTTCGCGGTGGCTTGACGCTTCGGGAGGGAGACTTCATCGCCGAGTGTGTGGCCGAGACGGGCTCACTCATCGCGCTGGATCTGGTCGAGGTCAACCCTAGCCTTGACGAACACGGAGCGAGTGATACTGTTCGCGCTGGATGCAGCATCATCAGGTGCGCGCTCGGTGACACGCTTTTGTGATCGGAACTTTTGGGGCCTGGACGGCCGAAGGGGCCGGAGGCGTGCTCGTTGAATCTTCGTAGGGCAACTCATGTATGATCAATCTTGCTATCCAAGGGGCAGTTGCTCCCCTATCACATGGTCACGAAAACGAACCGGAATCACAAGCTTACATCATCGACGCTGTAGAACGCCCGTGATATCTAATCAAACTCTTTTCAATCATCGGAAGTCTTCAATTGTCAGCTGTGGATGGGACTCCACTTCCTTGGGTGGAATTCCACTTCCTGAAATACGTGTGTCGGAACGCAAACCCAATGACGTTGGTGTGCGATTAGCCCCATTCCGAAGAAGCCGATGCTTTCCGAACACCATCACGGAGTTTTGCTGTCGCAGAGGACGGATTACGAATTCCATTGATTGGAGAAGCTTGAGATTTGAAGCCTAGCCATCAATTGTGTCCAATAGAGCTTTGTTGTGACCATGCGCAATAATCCCGTCTTATGTCAAAATGTTCGACACTCGTGCGTCATCCGCGGTCGTTCCGCATCGACCCGCTCTAAAAGCTTTGAACGCCAAACTTAGCCCTCACTACAAATACCTAAGAGTCCCAGCATGCACGTTTAGTTATTCTCACAAGTTCGCGAGACGCAGAACCATGCATCCGACCGCACGTCTACAACAGTTGCCTCCGGGCGTCCGAGAACTGATATCCCGGACCACGCTTCGGTCTTGCGCAGGGCCATCGTCTTCAACACACCAGCCACTACTATCACATGCGAATGCTAGACCGTGGTGTCGAAATGCTCGGGCGCCTAGTTTTGTGCAGCAAACGAGAGGTCTTACTATAAGTCAGCTGGATTCCGGAAGAGAAGGTAAGGAACTCTGTTCACACTACCCAACGGGATGAGTGTCATTCGGCGATTGAGGCAGCTAACCAACCCCCCACGTCCAGACCGCGAGCGCGTTGTTGTCTTGGGATCTGGATGGGCAGGCTACACAGTAGCACGGGATCTCGACCCCAAAAAGTACCAAGCCGTCGTAGTATCACCCCGCTCATACTTCGCCTTCACACCCCTACTCGCATCCACCGCAGTAGGCACTCTTGAGTTCCGTACAGCACTAGAGCCAATTCGCACAAGGCGTACGAATGTGGATTTCTTCCAGGGCTGGGCCGATGCGGTAGATTTCAAGAACAAGAAGATTTCGATCGAAGAGGCGGTCGATGATCCTACGTCGTCGCAGGCGTTGACGGAGAATCGGCATGCGAAGGAAAGTACGCAAGAGAGAGAGGAACAGAAGAAGACGGAGGTTGCGAAGGGACAGCTCTTTGATCTGACGTATGATAAGTTGATTGTTACGGTTGGGTGTTATAGTCAGACGTTTGGGACTCCGGGGGTCAAGGAGAATGCGTACGTCACCCTAACGCATTGGATGGAAAAGGAGAACTAATTGGCCCACAGGCTCTTCCTTAAAGATGTTGGTGACGCACGGAAAATCAGAAATCGCATACTTGCCTGCTTCGAAGCCGCCGCCCTGCCGACAACATCAGACGAACAACGAAAACAACTTCTCAACTTTGCTATCGTAGGAGGCGGTCCGACAGGCATCGAATTTGCAGCGGAGCTCCACGACATCATCAGAGAAGATCTTTCGCGCGTGTATCCCGAACTCATCCCTTTCCACAAGATCACAATTTACGATGTCGCGACGAAAGTGCTGCCAATGTTCGATGAGAAGCTGGGAAAGTTTGCGATGGACAAGTTTAGGAGGGAGGGTATTGACATCAAGACTAGTCACCATGTCGAGGGGCTACGCCCTGGCGCGCCGGGGACAGAGGCAGCGGAGACTGGCGACCACAAAATACTCACACTCAAGATCAAAGAGGAGGGTGAGCTTGGTGTTGGCATGGTTGTCTGGTCGACTGGACTGATGCAGAACCCCTTCGTTGCGGATGCTTTGAACGATGTTCGCGAACTCCCAAAGACGTTTCAGCGGTTGTCCGGTTCCGAACAGGGGAACGCCGACTCGCTCCAATGGAAAGTCAAGAAAGACGAGAAGAGCGGCTCTATCATGACCGATTCCCGCCTCCGCCTCAAGCTAACCACGTCCGACTCCAAGTCTGACGCTCAGGAAGCCATTTTGAGCGACGTGTATGCCATCGGTGACTGCGCAATCCTGGAGGGCACGTCGTACCCAGCGACGGCCCAAGTTGCCTCGCAGAAAGCGTCCTGGCTGGCGAAGCGTCTCAACAAGGGCGACCTTGATCGATCCGAGTTCTCGTTCAAGAACATGGGCGTCATGGCTTATGTTGGCGACTGGAATGCTTTGTTCCAAGGCGGTGGCGGAGGCAATATTTCGGGACGTCTTGCTTGGGTGATCTGGCGGGGAGCGTACTTGACAAAGAGCGTCAGCTGGCGGAACAAGATCTTGATCCCGATGTACTGGTGAGTGGGCGGGTAGCCGGAGGGCACCGAGGCTCGTGCTAACTGTTGCGTAGGATGATCAACTGGATATTTGGACGTGATATCAGCCGGTTTTGAGCACCGAAGGCTCCTCTCTACTCACTGCTATGGGGAATTGAATGGCATGCGCAAGATGGATGAATTGAATGTCGAAGGATTTTGGTATAGCCACGGGCTCCATAAGAGGCGTTTGCTCGAGACCGCCGGCTGCTCTGAAGCCCCCTCAGTCCATGGCCACACACGCATATCCAAATTTCAACATTGCCCAAAGACGGCATAATGACCAAGAACTGAGAAGTGCTCGCCCAATGGTCGAAACCCAACTCGCGCCGAGGGCGAAACGCGGCCCAAAACTGACGTCTGGGGTCGCCACATCCCCAAGGGATCCCAGGCGGCAAGGCGGTGAGAAGCGACGGACCCTTTGGTGCGAGAACCGTCTCGCTTCGCCTTGCATATGAAGCAGCGTAGCCGCGGCTAGTTCACCAGTGGTAGTAGATTGGGCTGCAAGTGATCTATCTATTTTGATGTGCAGCAAGCTGGGTGTTGACGTTTGTATGCGGATGTGTGGCGTGTGTAACAGGCTGAATGCTGCTCGCGACAGCACGACCATGCAGCGTGGCCGTGGTCGTGGTCGTGGGCGTGGCCGTCATATGGCGATATTGGGTGGCTTCCAGAAGGTAGATGGAAGTTCACGGGCCAGCGTGGGGATGGCGGATCATCTTGGGAGCGCGGCGCACGCTGGTTGGCTCGTCGCTTTCTCGTGTGCTGCATCATCCCTCCACCCACAGTGCTGAAACCACTGCTGGCCCGTTGCTGGCCCACTGCGCTGCATCCACGAGGCGGTGACTGACTGGCTGAGGCCCCCGTCATGTCTCATGCTCCCTCGCACCTCGCACCTCTCACCCGTTGCGCCCGCCCTCTTATTGTCCTTCGAGCCTGAGTTGTCCATGTCCGACTCGCAACCGCAGCGGCAGAACTCGTCCGATTATCGCATGTGGCCGTCTTCGCTCGGATGGCGCGGGCGAGTGTACAACAGCGCTGAACCCTGATTGCCTCAACGTCCTCATAAGCCAGCCTGTGTCTGTAGCACAACATCTGCCTTTCCTGATCGTCGATACACACGTCTCGCCTCCAGCATGCACGCACTCACACACTGCGTCACCCTCTGTTTTCTGTTCCTCTTCTTCACCGTCAATCCGCTCCTTCTAGGACCGCGCCGCTCTCACCAGATTCATTGACTTGCGCCGCCCGATTGCAGGGATTAGCTGCAGCCTTACAAGTACACGTAGCATGGTGGGTTGAAAAGCCATTCATTCCCCCTCCCTCTCGCTTCTTCGTTGTCTCGCGTCCCGCTTTCTCGCAAAACTGATTCCTGTGCATCGGACCACAGGCAGACCGTCGGGCCTCGTTCGAGGGCCTCCATCGCTCACAACCGTCTCCGGAGCTCGCGTCAGATCACGGCGAGGGAGATTGGACTTCTGGTGCTCAGCCTGCGTCGCCCGTCCCTCGACGACGCCCATTGCGCACTAAAACTGCTTCTGATGACTCTCAACCTGCGTCTCCGATATGGGTAGAAACGGATAAGGGCGATTCGTCCCGCAAAACCAGAGGCGGACGGGCCACTCCGCGCAGGTCGTCAAAGACCTCCCCACAGAGTGCTTCCGAGCTTGACTCGTCCGGAGAGTCCGAAAAGGCTACTGCCGGCTTCTTTCCTAAGCTCAGTCGGATACTGGAAGGAAAAGAAAGCAAGGCGCCCCGCCGTCATCGAGAATCTAACGTTGGCCCCGAGGAGCATCACACATTCGCTCGTCGCCATCGACCTGCTGAAGATGCGAGCCTGAGTCGCCGCCCAATCAGACAGAAGCACGGCTCCTTACAACGCCGTGTGGAGAGTCTCGTTAACCTACCGAACCCTTCCTTGATATCCGTGCTGTCAGGCGTTACGCAGCAGTCTAACGTGTCCGGTGGGAGCAACGAGAGCAACGCGACCATTACACAACAGTCATATGACCGGTCTCGGCTGGTCAAGCACAAACCTACGAAAGTCAGAAAACGGTTGCACGCGAAAAGAGGCCCGCCGCAAGGCAGAGCAGACACTATGGAGGCCCATCAGCCCAGTGTTTTTCAATATCTGAACGGATCGTTGACTGCGAAGGAGTTTCGCAACGGAGGACCGCATGCTAATCGCCCGTCGACTGGATACTCCTCATCGTCAGCCACATCACATGAAACCGAAGACGATAAGCTCTCTTCTAATGGAGACGGAGAGGAGTTGGAGGTGGAATCGCCCTTGACGTCTCCTGCTTCAATGAGAAGACCTCATCAGGAAGGCTCACATGACGATGACGGCGAGAGTGGTTCCGGCATGTCCGTCAGGGAAGCTAGTCCTGTGTCCCACCATCAACCCAGTGTGAGTGATGATATGGAAGACAATGATGGGCAGGAGGAAGGGGGCCTCTATGTCCAAGAGGCAGAGGACGAGTCGAGCGATTATAGCGACGATGACGGCCAAGACAATGCTTCGGCTACTGACGAGCTCGCCCATCAACAATATCACGCTCATCAGATGGCCTTGGAACGTGTACCTCCTCCCAGACTCCCGTCCGCTTCGTCCTCTTCTCGGAATAGCGATCGACACTCAAGGCGTCTCAGACGCCAAGAGCAGGCTCTCAGCGACCATGTCCTACAGGCGCCCCGGCCGCATAGAGACTTCCAGTTCGCTGGGGGTATGTCCCCACAGACCCTTCCGCCGCCACCTGCAATGCCCATGTACGACCCGTACATGCATTCCGGTGCTTCGCCTGCCACTTACTACGCTACTGCACATCATGCCCCCCCTCCCGTGCCACCACCACCACCTGTAGGATATTACTCGCCCCCCCATGTGCCGCATGTGCCGTATTCGCCAGGATACGAAAACAACATGGCCATGGCGACGCGTCCCCCCATGGCACCTCCCAATGCTATGGTTCCAGTGCCGCCACTCCAGCCCCCAGCCCACCCTCCCCATTATCAACCGCATCCGCCAGGACCCGATTTGAGCAGAACCACAAAAGCGGGATACGAGCTGCTCGCAGAAAAACTGTGCGAGGGGTCCAAGGTCGAGCATGGTCACTCCAACGAAGAGACTGTCGTGCCCATGTATCGCAAATTCGAGCAGTTGAACCATCGCGTTCTCCTCCACCTCCAAGATGAGATTTCGGAGCTAGAGGAAGAACTCCGCTATCTAGACGAGTGCATCACACAGTACTCGCCGCGAGATGGAGCAGGGCTTGTCCACCCGTCCTCGCGGCGGGGTGATGCGCGCTACGGGAGTGAACTGCATTTCCGGAGGACTGAATTACTCGGTCGGGTCTATCTGAAGCTGGGCCAGTACAGTATGTCCCAACCCCGTCATGTGTGAAGCATTGTATAGAGTGGGGCGGGCGCTTGCAACGTGCTGGTGTATAGCTTAGCTGACTGTGAGTTCAGATTCCGCATTGACTTCATTCAACAGCATGGTCAAGGACGTGGACACGGCCGGCACGGAAGACATTCAGGCCTACCGGTCTTGGATTGAGAAGCGCACGCCGATCGACTATGCGGAGACTCGTTTCCTCCAGCACAGCACGGATCTGCTCGCCGTCACACGAAGGAGGTCAGCAAGCACGGTTGGTGGCGTTCCCTCACACCAATCTGCGGCGATCTTCCTTCCACTGATTCTCGTACTCCCTCTGATGGCGTTCGCTATCGTCCCTGGGCTGCTCGGACGGCTGTTCGTTTTGGTGATCATCGGCGGCGGCATCATCAAGGTCATAATGTCGACAAAGGAGCTATTGGATCTAATGACATCTCGTGAGTGGACCGGATGTGTATCCGTGTAAGTGAATTTCTTTGTCTTCAAGCGACAATCGCCACGAACCAAGAGTAGCGGGCCGGAGATGTGCCTGGCCGCCGGGATAGTGTCGTCGTGTTTGCGGGGTTGCCCACATCCCGAGGCTTATCTCACCCGGCGTTCACCTCTGGCCCAGCTCGCGATGAGCGTGAGATGGCAGCAATTGCCTATTCCCATCCGTACCGGATGCGCTCGTCGACGTCTATTTGCAATGCTCGTCAAGCAGTTCTGATGCTCTCTGGACGTAAGCTAACGCGCGGCGCAGCTATTTCGGGTTGATGGCGGTTCTTGCGGCACTGGTGCACTGACTCGGAGGGGCGCCACCCTGTGGAGTCGATAAAGATCGACCAGGCACGCCCGCCGCACAGACAGGTACCAGCAACGAACTCGTCATCGCTTGCCGCGAGGGGCCGACGACACGGTTTCAAACTCTCGCAATCCTCCCGAGTTCTGCTATGCTCGGCATTTTCCATTGTTTGTTTCTGCGTGCCATGACTAGACTGTTTGTCGCTGCTTGCTTTTTCGTGGGTTCACGGGTTGTTCATTCGCTTCGGCGGGGAAGAAGGGCGGTATGGGGTGACGTTTGCGACGATACGGGGGGCGCGAGGGTGTGCTGGGCTTCGAGGTGATGGGTCATTGGGCGGATTGGCGTTTGGACAGTCTGGTCTGCTTTTCCCGGAGATGGACTTGGCGCACAGCGGGATGCCCGAGACGAAGTTGCTCAGAGGCGTTGGCACGAGTCGCTGGCGGGACCGATACAGCAGACCGGCGTATGGCCTGATGCGATTATTGTATTTGATAGCAAACGGTTTAGGAGGATCATCGAGCGGAGCCAATGGACGGCGCCGAAGTCTCGCGGTAGCTCGGTGAGGGTGCGATTGGAATTTACACGTTGGATAGCAGAAGGTTCGAGTGTCGTCCTATCGCAGAGATGCGGGGAGAGGGTCGGTGGCTGCTAGTGGCCTGTAACCAGCTGGACTGGAATGCGTAGACACTGGCCGCGGTCCCTAGAGACTCGCGCGGTGGTGCAGTGCTGGGGGCTGCCGTGGAACAACTCATGCGCGACGGCCCCTGCACGCAAATCCTCTGCCGTCCGAAGTGGGTCCTTCCGACCTCAGGGCTGGGTTGTCCGCAATGCAAATGCGCGCAATCGCCTCGAGCACAAACAGAACGACGTCTGGGGCGCATTGCTTTGCACGCACGGCGCGCGCTGCGCGGCATCGCATTCGCCTGACAGGCATGGCCGCGGTTGACGTGCGGCAGCATGGCGGCGGCGTGGGCGTTGGACGTCGGCGCTACCACGCACCGGGGGGGTCAGGTGGCTCGTCTGCGTATCTGAAACCCGCGCGATGCTGTGGCCTGGCTTGAGTCGCTTGACTGCATCGGGCGCCCTCGACGCTGGCACTCGGCGGGCAGGCATTGGATGCGTCGGCCGCTAAAGCCCCGGTAGTCGTCGCTGCAAGTCGCCCACTCTGCTGCTGACGCCGCAGCCTGGCGCAAAAAGTCCAACGTACAATACCCGTCTCGACGCTAGCCAACAACATTCCCCACCACGCTGCCCCTGTGCCCTGAAACGTCTGCGTTCAGACGTGCAACCATTTCCTTTCCCGAACGCGACCGCTCGCCGTCGACGATTCGCGCCCCGAGACGCACCGCAATCTCTCCCAGGCTTGCTTCTGGAATGTCCCATCTGCCCCCCCGCTGCTGCGCAACCCCCGTCTGAGATACCGCCGTCGCGCCTGCCACCGCCTGCCACGACTCCTCCTCACCACCCCGTCTCTCCACCTTCCGCCGTGCCTCCGCCGCTCGCCTTCGCCCTCGCCCTCGCCCTCGCCCGCCGCCGACCGTCTGCCGCTGCATCGCGCCTCTCGCTGGTCGGGCTATCCTGCCATCCTGGCAACCTGGCAATCTCGCCCGCACACCCTGACCCGCAGCGCACACAGAAGAGGACACGAACACCCCGTCCCCCAAATTCCTCACCGGACAAAGTAGCACTCGCACAGGCGTGGGACTGCCATTGGCAGCGTTGCACACGTACCTGAGCCCTGATTCTTCGTCGCTCCAATCACCCCGCCGCGCCTCGTGGAACCACATTCCTCTACAACACCGTCCACCCGTCCCGCTCTCCCCGTCGCCCACGTCCACGCCCACGCCCGCGCCCACGCCCTCACCATGGCCGTCTCCATGCTGCACGCGCCCTCGCGCGCGTCGACGTCGTCGTCGTCGTCCTTCATCCCCGTCTCGCGCCAGAACACCATGTCCTCGCACGATGGCTCGCGCTCCGTGCGCCAGTCGAAGCGCTACTCTGTCACGGCCCTGTACCTGTCCATGTCGGCAAAGGACAAGGAGCTGGAGATCGAGGACGATCTAGCAAGAGGTACACAATCTTGCCATCACGCACGCTCAGGCGCATGCTAACAGGCGGCAGCCCAGAAGATATTGCGCGAACTCAAGAGCCGGATCTCGTCGCAGTCGAAGAAGAACTTTGTTCTCGAAAAAGACGTGCGCTACCTCGACTCGCGGATAGCACTGCTCATTCAGAATCGCATGGCGTTGGAAGAGGTACGAGTGCACGGCATGTGTTCTACGGACCCGGGCTAACTGTGCGTGCAGCAAAACGAGGTCGCAAGCCATCTTGACGACGCTACCGAGTTGCAGGAGGGCTTCTTTCCCAACGACGAGAAGACGCAAAAGTACGGCAACCTGCTGTTCCTGCTCCAGACCGAGCCGCGCCATATCGCCCATCTCTGCCGCCTGGTGTCCATGGCCGAGATCGACGCACTGCTGCAGACCGTCATGTTCACCATTTACGGCAACCAGTACGAGAGTCGCGAAGAGCATTTGCTGCTGACCATGTTTCAGGTATGTCGGCATAATCGGAGAATAGAAACATGGTTAATTTTGATCATAGTCCGTCCTCACATATCAGTTCGATAACACAGTCGACTATAGTTCGCTTCTACGCGCCAACACCCCTGTCTCCCGGATGATGACCACATACACCCGCAGAGGACCGGGTCAGAGCTATCTAAAGATCACTCTAGCAGACCGCATCAACTCGCTGATTGAGCTCAAGGATCTGGATCTGGAGATCAATCCGCTCAAGGTGTACGAGAAAATGGTGGCAGAAATTGAAGATCGCCAAGGCACATTACCACCCACTATGCCCAAGGGTGTAACAGCAGAACAGGCTGCCGAGAACGAGACCGTCCAGCAGATCATAGCGCCTCGCGTGACCATGCTCATGGAGCTTGCCAACAACTTCCTCACCACCATCATCGACGGCTTGGAGGAGACACCGTACGGGATCCGATGGATCTGCAAGCAGATTCGCAGCTTGTCGCGGCGGAAGTACCCAGATGCGCAGGACCAGACCATTTGCACGCTCATCGGCGGCTTTTTCTTTTTACGTTTCATCAACCCCGCCATTGTGACGCCAAGATCCTACATGCTCATTGATGCGACCCCGGCCGAGAACCCGAAACGCACACTGACTTACATCGCAAAGATGCTCCAGAATCTGGCCAACAAGCCCTCGTACGCCAAGGAGCCGTACATGATGAAGCTGCAATCGTTCATTCAATCCAACAAGGACCGCATCAACAAGTTCCTGTTGGATCTGTGCGAAGTGCAAGACTTTTACGACACGCTGGAAATGGACAACTATGTTGCGCTCTCCAAGAGGGACTTGGAGCTTTCCATCACCCTCAACGAAGTGTATGCCACACACGGCCTGCTCGAAAAGCATCAACAAGCGCTCGCAAAGGAAGACAGCTCACATTTGGGTGTAATCCTGCAGGAGCTCGGCCCTGCCCCTGCGCAACTACCCAGGAAAGAGAATCGGGCCATCAATCTGCCACTGTTCAGCAAGTGGGAAACACCCATTGACGACCTCACAGCAGCTCTGGACATCACACAGGAGGAGATTTTCTTCATGGAGGCCAAGTCTACCTTCGTCATGGTGTTGCGATCTCTCCCCGCGAATGCCTCCATCACACGCAGACCTCTGCGACTGGACCGGATCGCCGAAGCTGCGGCCACAACGAAGAATGACTCTGTGATGGTGAAGAAGGGCATTCGCAGTATGGAGCTGCTGAGCCAGCTGCAGGACCTTGGAATCATTGACAAGGAAGATGGCTTCTCACTTTTGCGAGACGAAGTCGAGCAAGAGCTCGCGCATCTTGGCTCGCTGAAGGAAAAGGTCGTCGAGGAATCCAAGAAGCTCGATGAAGTCTACAAGACCATTCGCGACCACAATGCCTACCTCGTTGGGCAACTGGAGACGTACAAGTCCTATCTACACAATGTCCGCAGCCAATCCGAGGGCAAGACTAGGAAGCAGCAGAAGCATCAGGTGCTGGGCCCGTACAAGTTCACGCACATGCAACTCGAGAAGGAGGGCGTCATTCAGAAGAGCAACGTCCCAGAGAATCGCCGGGCGAACATCTACTTTAACTTCACGAGCCCACTGCCCGGAACCTTTGTCATTTCCCTGCATTACAAAGGCCGAAATCGCGGACTGCTAGAATTGGATCTGAAGCTGGACGATCTGCTCGAGATGCAAAAAGACAACCAGGAAGATCTGGATCTTGAATACGTCCAATTCAACGTCTCCAAAGTCCTCGTTCTTCTGAACAAGCGGTTCGCACGGAAGAAGGGCTGGTAGGGCCAAGCCTGATACCACGCGACGATGCCATGACACCCTCATTCTAGCCTACCCGTTGGCCATTTCACTTCATCTTCTGGCGCACGACATTTTTACTGCTCCTGTTCCACGACCAAGCACACACCTGGGAGTCTTGGAGTACCGGAGGATTTCCTTACTTGCTATTAGTGTTGATTTTGGGATACCCCTGGGTGGTGGAGGTTTCGCTGGTACGCATCAACTAGGACACGGAAGGGACTATAAAGCACGTGCAGAGGAAGACAAAAGAAAGCTGGGACAATGATGCACATTACATCAGATTGTGGCGGATGCTCCTGAAAGCACAAGGGCGGTTGTCTCGTTGCTAGTCGAGCTCTCGGTAGCGTTGTTTCTCCTTTTGTTCTTGTTGTTTTGGAAGGTCAACGTCCTATTTTTGACTCTTTTTAACTTTCGCATACTCTCGCTTGTAATACGCATGTTCACACAGCATTCGGGGGATGGCATTGGGCTGGGGCACCTCGATTGGGTTGTAATCTTCCTTACTCTTTGTCTGCTTGGTACTGCTGCTACTTTTATTGGTGGATTTGGGGTCTCGGCTGGACCGATTGTGGAAAGTATGCGTGCGTTGCTGTTCTTTTTTGCGGCTTCTATATCAACGATATCCCGGATGTACGATAATTGGTGGAGCGTTAATTTTTGAAATGATTTGAGTCAAGATCGGTGTTGATGTGCACTGTGGATGTGTGAACTGATTGAGGAGATTCAGATAAGGATAAGGATAAGGATACGGATAAGGATACCTCTAATTACTAGATATAACGCGGCTAGACGTGGCTGGACACCTCATCATTAACGATTACAACAGCGTAGTAAGCCGAGCGATATCGCTGCGATAACGCGAGGTGTGGTACTATGGTTCCTTTGTTAACCCATCTCTGCTACGTCATCAACGAGTGAGAGCACCGTCTGACCATGGTAGCTCGGCGACGACGGATTGTACCGGCACTTGGGGGAGGTGGCGCAAGTGCGTACCGTACCTGTCCTGTCACGCGAACGGAACAATGAACCCCAGTCGACGGATCGTCAGCCGGGCAAGCTCGAGGTGTGGACTGACCTCATTGGCCGGTGCAGCTAAGCTTTGGAGTCATTCAGACGGGGCCTGGGGCTGTGATCTTGAGACACTTCTTCACTCCTCCTCTTCACACAATCCCCTTCCCTCGCAGTATAATCAACATCATTACCTTGAAAACTCACGGTCCCGGCATACGACTATCCCCAATCAACCATGTCTTCCAGCATTGCTATCCCCATGCGCAAGGGCAAGTCGAGCGCCGCCCGCAGCTCGCTCGACTCGACCCGCACCGAGTCGGCGTACGGCAGCTTCGGCAGCGTGAGGGCGGACAGCGTGGCCTATTCGCCCGAGGGCAAGAGCAGCGGGTTGCGCCGGCCGTCGTTGATGTGTAGGTCTCTCTTCTTCCCCGCGGTCCCGTCCCCGCTCCGACACCCGCGGTACCGCACTATGTCTCGCACGCATCGCCCGCCACGTTCTTGCCACGAGTGGAACGCATGCTAATGGATTGTGCTTGGCAGCGGCTTCGTTCACCAAAACTGAGCATACGGTTATTAATGTGGGCGGTTCTGAGTGCCCGCGCTTGGTACGTTGTAGACCTGCAGTTTGGGCGTGAGTCGGTGGCTGACTTGAGGGTAGATTTCTTGCGTCAAGGCGAGCCAGGGGTTTGACTGGAACCAAGGTATGTTTTTCTCTCCTCTCTTGTCCCTTTGTTCTTTCAAGCCGTGGGTTTCGGTGCTGCGCCGAGTTTCAGCGTGCTGCGCCGACTTAGTCTCGAGGTTCTCGCCCAAAGTCTCGCCCACGAACACTCTTCGAACACGCGCCTTTGTTTCCATACTGCGCCATCACGAGGCCCGTTTCAGAGCTTCCACGTTGCCAATTGCAGAGCAATGCGCTGACGGTAGCTCCGCAGAGATCTTCCTCCCGAGCTACGCAAACTTCGATTTCCAGAGCCTCGAGAACAAGCGCGATCCCGTCCAGGACATCTTTGTTACGGATGAGGAAGTTGCGAACATGTTCCCTTCGTGATCAATCGGGCGGGCGGCGCGGTTTTGAGTTTACTACGTCTTCGGGGTGTACATGCAAGCATATCGGACGGCGCACAATGGTCTTGGGTATTGGGTTTGATTCTTGACTTTGGTCTACTTTGGGTTGTTATGGGCATATGCCGATGCTCTTGGGCTTCTGGGTTTGGAATTCGGCGCTGTTGGGAGGTGTCATGGCGCGGATGTTGGGTTCACTTAGAAGGTCTCCATGATGGCGCTTGATGATCTTTACTCTTGTTTGGTGCTTTGGGGTCTCTAGAAGGCTGGACGCGAGTCCGAATCTCTTACCAAGCTCGAAGTTAGTATATATCTATCATATCTTATCTTTATCCACCGGGTCTGATCCGCCTTGTGACGAGCTTGCTGTGAGCGTTTGTTGTCGATATGCTGGATTCAAGCGCAGAACATCACTAACGTATTCACTGTGTCTGGCAAACATTGCACAGAGCGAACGAGACATAACAGGTGTTCCCTCGTGCAGGCACTGCTTGTCTCAAGTGCTGAACTGGAGAGATGCTCTGCTCTACCGAGGCAACTCCGCCCCACCTGCCCCTTGCATGATCTCCCGCGCTAGCCGCGCCTCATCACGTGCTCCCGCGCCAATCTAATCGACGCATCGGACACCAAAACAATACCCACCACCGCGCGACTGCGACATTTACAACCGCGCCACGCGAATCAATACCAATCAACATACTTACGAAACCTGACGCGCATCCCTACACTAGTCGATAAACATCCACGGACCGGGAGAGCGCCCTGACGCGCAGCACACCCACACTGCGCATCCCTCCCACGCACGCATTCACCTCTACACCCCACCAAACCTCCCTCCACAATCACGATGGACCCCTCCCACCGCAAAATCGAACTCCAATCCCCCGCCGACCTCACCCACCTCACATCCAAACTCCGCACCCTCGCCCGCCAAAAGCTCGATCTCCACCTCCCCCCACAACAAGACACCACCTCCCCGGACGAACTACGCACTCAAGTCGAAGACCTCGTCGATGCCTTCGTCGCACAGATACTCTCCGGAATGCGGCATAACATCTCCATCAACGGAATCGACGTCGTACAACGCGGCGAGAACGAAGATGACGCCGCAGGCCTGCAAATGGAGGGAATAGAACAGCCCAGCGTCGCAGAAGTCGAAGAATTCGAGCCCTTTAACGAGAAGCTCAGGTCGAAACTAGCGACTACAACGCAGAGGCGCGACGCGCTTATCGCCAAGATATCGAGTCAGAGGAGGACGGTGCCGGGCGTTGCGGCGCGGGCGTTTGAGGAGAAGTTTGAGCGGGAGATGGGGGATTTGGAGGCGGCGAGGGTGGAGGGCCTGAGCGCGGGCGAGGAATTGGTCGGGAGGGAGGTCGTGGGGGTGGAGGGGTTGAAGAGGAAGAGAGAGGTGGAGAGGACGTGGGAGAGGGCGGTTGAGGGGTTGGGGAGGTTGAACGAGGGGTTGCCGGAGACGAGGGCTAGGTTGGAGAGGTGTGGGGATGTGGTGGGGTATTTGGGAGGTGGGGAGAAGAGGAAGAGGGGGGAGGCGTAGGGCAGGTGGGGTTGGCTTGGGTTTTGGGTACTTGGGTGGGATGGCGTTTGATGGCAGTTCGGATTTTGGCCGGGCAGAGGTGGATACGATACCCGTCATTCTTCTTCCTTATGGGCATTGAATCATCTAGTCTTAGATGACATGAAAGTTGAATTTGCATTGCATTCGCATGATAATAATCCCTATCCCGATCATATCCCAAGGGTATACGACTCCAAAACGCCATATCCGTAACCAATCCCAGCTTCTCTGATCCTATCAGCCTTCCATCTCCTCATCTTCATCCGCTTCGTCTTCTTCGCTTTCCTCCTCGCTACTTGCGACCACAAAAGCCTCGGAATCAACAATCTCCCTCAGATCTACGTTTCCCTTCTCCGCCCATGCCCTCACACTCGCCTTGTTCACCACTGCGTCAGCGCCGCCTCTCTTCCTGTGCTCCAAAACACCCATGTCCTGTAGCGTAACGATGATGTCGTCGGCGGTGATGTATGTTTCATCGCGGATGTCGGCTATCGTGATTGCTCGCTTGGAGGGTATGGCGAGGATGGTGCGCGCGAGGGTGCGAGACCAGTAGTGTGTGTAGGCTAGCCGACCTAGATCTGATAGTGCTGGTAGAGCGTCAGAATCCCGTTGCTCACATCGGTGCTTGGACAAAACTCACGCTTCTCCGGTCCCCCCATCCTCCCCTCGGACCTCCCCAACTCATAACTAGCCGCCATCAACACCTGGCCCCAGCCTTGTTTCTGCCATGGCGGAAACACACAAATGCACGCTAGATTATTACTGTCCCAGCTCATCTTTTCCTTGCTGAAGAATCCGATGACTTGTCCGGGACTATCCCCCCTCCCGTCAGGTCCTTCGGACCCGAGTCGCGTATTTGTGATGCGCGGCACGGGGTCCTCGAGCACAAGTAGGTAGTAAAGGAAGGTTGTGACGTCGTAGAAGACGGATTTGGTGTCGAGGAAGAGCTTGGCGAAGAGGGAAAGGTTTTGCGCATAGAGCTTGTGCGAGGCACCGTCGAGTTCGTAGATACATAGGGGGGATTTTTGATAGACTAGGCGGCCGGGGGGTGGCGATAGGCGGAGGGGGCAGACTTTCTGTTCGTGGCCATCAATACACAGATCTCTCGTAGCGGTGATCCGCAGACTCACCAGATGTCCCAAAAACGGCACAAGCTCCTTCGCATACTTGAAGCACCACTGGCACACATACAGCCGTTCAACCTTTTTGCCGACCAGCTCCTCCGGGTAGAAAGATGGGTACCAGGGCTTGATGAGGAGGGAACCAAAGATGACTTCGACGACGTTGGGGCCGATGGGAGCTTTGGGGGCTTTGGAGGTGGGTTTCGCGGGGTTGGTCGGGATGGTTCCGTTCGCGACGGCGAGGTCGGGGGCCATTGAGGGGTGCAAGCGGGTGGAGGAGGGGTTGCGACGCGTGCGCGCGGTTGGATGGGTGGAGGGTAGAAGTTGGGGTCGATGAGGCTAAGATGCATGGAGTTAGGCGTGTCGCGGGCGCACGTGCTGGGGTTGTAGATCTGGTTCTTGGATTCGGAGGAGATTCTTCCATACCTATCAGTAGGATGCTTTGGCATCCTTGGCTCTCGTGGTTGAGCATGATTAGCAGGTCCTTTAAGGCTATGCAAGACTCCGACCTGACCGCTCCGTGAGCCCTAGATACATACACATCAACCCTCCTGCTAGATGCGTTCTACCCGAAGTATCGACCAACGTATCTCCGATACCAGCTGCCCGTGATCTGTCCCCAATCCATCATCTATGCGCCTAAGACTACAGTCCGCCTTCCCAGGTACCCTCCCAATAACGTCCCAAAAGTGCTCCAGATTTGACATGGCGAAGCACCACACATACACTAGTCGTCCGTAGTGCTCAAGAAGTACTACTGCGAAGGGTCATACCAGGGCCCCTTCGGACCTTAACCGGCGACGGTGGTGGCGTAAGTAACAGCGAGGAAGACTTTGTGTTGATCTGAAGCACACCTTGAGCAACAATGTCACTGAAACGACCGTGCAAAGCATCCAGGACAGTCGGGCTCTGAAGAAGCTCCTCCTTCGCGTTCGGGTCTTTGTGAATCGCTGGGAACCGTGCCATAACATACGCAATGATGGTAGATCGCAAACCGAGGTCGTTCATGGGACAACAGTCGTAGATGCACGATGCTAAGTCGAGGATGACCAGCGGATCGTGGATGAGCTGCAGTCGGTCGACAAATGCTTCGGCAGCACGGTGCTTGATAGCGTCGACGTTATACTGGTCAATCGTGAGCACTCGACCAGTCGAAAAGAAAATTGGTCTGAACATACCTTGTCGCAGGCAATGAACAACCTGAGCAGGGTGTTCATGATGAGTTCCTTGTGGATGTCTCGCTTCAAAGCGAAAGTGGTGAACAGCGATCCAGTAACGGAATTTTCGACACCGTAGATTTCGGCCAGCAAGGTTTCCGCTGTCGCGGCATCTTCTTCGAGTTCGATGGATCCCCCAACACTCTCCTTTTCGATGTTATCATGGGCTCTGGATCTTGCATATGGACTGGTTGAGAGAACTTACTGCGAATCCGGGCTTGCATGCATTTGCGAAGTATTGGGCCCGCGGGCAGAGGCTACAATATGAGGTCAGCATGGGACCTGCCGCTGTGAGTAGGAGTAGCTTACATGGATTTGTGGACAGCGAACTCCTTGCCTCCCGCGATGACCACAAAGTCACTCCACTCCCCGGTTTTCCAAAGCCTGTTCTGAATCAGCTATAACGAGTTGACATCGTCTAATCCAGAACATACTGGGTAACGGAGGCAGTCGTAGGGTCATTTATTATGCCCCATCCCAGTACTCCACTCATTCGGAAGCCCAACTTCGCCATGTTGAAATCCTTCTTCTGAAACGCAACGTTCCTAGTAACCAACAAAGTCAGTGTCTCGTAGCCACACATATCCAAAGCAAGACATACGCCGGAACTTCGTAGATGGTGAATGCATTCGTCGCAAGTGCCTTGAGCGTAGCAACGAAGGTTTGCGCATGTCCCGGGTGATCGAATTCCATGTCTACCTGGTAGTTCGGGAGCAGAACCGTAACCTTTCTGCAATGGCCGTTGGGGCGATGGCAAGCGGCGAGGGCCCAGGACGCATGAAAGTAGACTGGCTCGTCGTTCTCTGCGAATTGAGCCACGATAGCGGCCGAGGCCTCGAGCCGATATAGAAGCCCAAACTCCGAGTTGGCCCTGTCCAGATGAAGCTCGCATGTGCCAGAGGGGATGAAGTCCCCGAGCCCGAAGGATTGAAGCGGCCATGCTATGGCGGAGTGCTCGTCGGGTGTGAGATTGAGTGTGGACGCCATCACGATATTCACTTGATGGCGGCTTGAATCAGTGAGAAGCGAAAGCGATGTAAGAAAATGTCGCAGTGGAAACGAGTCTCGAAGGAGAAGGCGTATTGTGGTGGAGAGGAAGAGACGGTAGATCGAGGCGGCGAGATCATAAGTCGAGACAGAATCTGTGATCCGATCATGATGAAGGTGAACGTACAGTTCCGCCGTCTGTGTAATCTCGCTTGTTAATAGGGGGGTGAGTCGTGAGCGATGAAACGGTAAGGCGGTGAACGCGATGAAGTAAAGCGGTGAAGGTGAATAAGAACTTGTCTCTTGAATCTTCGGACGGTGGTGATTCCGCCATGAGAGATGTAATCTCGTACAGGATGTAAGTGAGATATTAAGGAGCCTTTCACATTCTTGCGCTCGACATTGGGAGTTGGGTACAACTCGCACTCCGCAAAGCTTACGTAGAGCAGTCTTAGCCCGTACTGTCTTATACCGATTCTACCTCTTGTCTTGCTGTGAGGAAGCATCTTGTAAACTTCAGGTTCGACGGCACAGCTAAGATATTGGACTTCGACGACAAACCGCAATGATATACACCCTGCATAATATATACCCTGACGTTGGCAGCAAGCATCTCTACTACATGCATCTATATACTGCGCAAATCCAGACCGCTCAAAAACGAAACGCCAAACCGATCTCCCTCATCATTTACAACTCATCCCGAATCTTCTTCTCCTTCTCTTCCGCCTCCTTCTTCTCCCTCTCCTTTAGCTGCTCTTGTTCCTGCACATCCACCTTATCCTCCACCGTCTCGCCCCTCACCCGCGCTGCCAGCGCAGCAACCTCCTCATCATAAGGATTCCACTCCGGGACCTGTCTCCTTGCCCTCTCCAACTTAGGCTCCTTCGTCTGCGGATTGTTACACAGATCGATCGTCTTCGCGTCCTTGAGACTCGCATCGCTACACCAGGTCTCACACCATAGCCATTCTTGCGGCAGCGACTTGATCTCGAGGTTGAATTGCATGTTGTTTGGCAAGTCCTGGTCTAGATTGGATAGGGATCCCGGGTCGGCTGAGAGGCTGTGGTACTGCTGGCGCAGACGGTCTCCGGCGGCAATCTGTCTGAATTTGAGAAGGTCGACAACGTAAAGTGCCGAGATGTGGTAGGGGCGGCCGCGGAGAAAAGACGCCCAGTATCCTGTCTTCCAGAAGCGGAAACCTTCCATTTCAGTGCGGGAGTCGCACATGGGCGTGAACCCGTACGGGGCGCCTTCGAGGTCGAACTGCACAAGCTCGTACATGTCTGTCCTTACAATCTGATCCGCGTCGACGAAGATGACCTTGTCGAGGTCGAGCGGGAAGAGCACATCCAGGAAGAGAATCTTGTAGCCCCAAATTTCGCGTTGCTTCTCCGTTTGTCCGCGGAGCCAGTGCGGCCATTTGTAGGTCACCATCTCGTATTCGAAGCCGTATTCTGCCGCCATGTGCGGGAGGAACGATTTGAAACTTGGGGAGAGGAACTGTTCGATGAACCAGAACTTCACCGTGTGGTTTGTATGCTTCATAACTGAGAGCATCATGATGTTCAGCATGCGCTCGTACAAATGTCCTGAGGCAACGGAGAAGATATTGATATCGGCCTGGACGCGTTTCGCAGCTGTCGTCCTGCCGCCTTGCAGGAACGAAGCACCCTTCTTAAGGACCTGCTCCGTGTTGATGTTGATACCGACTTTGTTCAGGAATTTGTTTACTTTCTGCGAACCCTTCTCAACAAGCTCGGAAGCAAGGGATTCATCTGTTGCCAGCACGTCTGCCGTCTCCTGACCGGGTTTGCGTGACAGTCGCGGGAAAAGAGTTAAACCCTTGAAGGACATGAGCACAATCTCACTGGTTTCGTCCCCTACGACCGGTGCCCATCCCTTAGGTCCGGCGCTGTCCAAGGAGAAGATCTCCTGGGAACGGCCGCTCTTGAGGTGGATGTTGTAAAAGCCGGGATTGGCCTTGAACTGAAGGTAGCCCAAATTAGCCATGATGATGGTGTCAGCAAAATGCGGGTCTTTTTCTGTAGCCAAGACGACCTCAGCGCCGCGAGGTGGTTGTCCGCCTTGTGTCGTGTCCCGCGAGTGACCTTCAATGAGAATACTCTCTAGCCCATAGATCGCGTCGATGTTCGCACCGGCGGGGAGAGAGCTCAATTTGATATTATCGAGATCGTGAATGGATTCTTCAGGAGCTACAAGCCACGAAGGAGGAATATCCATGCCTAGATTCAGTAAAGCCTCCTTGGGGATGCCGGAGAAGTGTGCCTCAAGACTACCAACAGAGCCGTCTTCGTTGAAAGTGGGCTTAGAGTCGAGAAGGTACCGATAGAAGCGCTTCACCGGTAGCTCTTGCAGCATTGGCTTGGGGTTGAGGAACAACTTGAGATGAACGCCATCCATCTCTGACAGCGTCTTCAATATCGGCACCCATTTCTGGGCCTGTTCTGTAGCAGGATCGATCGAAGCCACGATTTGCAGAATCGCGGTTGTGCTGTCGCCCGTAACAATGGCAGTGTGATCATCAGCCCACTGCTTGAACACGTTTATTCTGAGCGTTGTGGGAGTTTCGAAGATGCCTTCCGGCACGTCTGAGATCGATGAGAGTGCCACGAGCGACTGAATTTTTGCAACATCAAACGGCGAGGCGATCTTTTCCGTCAGCTCCAATGCTTCAAGTGCCTTACTCAGTGGCTGAATGCGCTTGTTTGTCTCGTAAGTGACCAGTGTCTCGACATCGTCTCTGGTCAGCGGTTGATCCGCTGGGATTGGCCCAACAAAGCGACCATTGACCAGTATGCCGTGTTGACCAGGACTGAGTCCAAACGCTTCGTAGATCGGCTCTGCAGCTTTCCAGAAATCTGTTGAGTTGGGACGAATGGGTGAAGACAGCGGGGGCTGGGCAAGAACTTCGAGTAGCTGCTCACTGTTGATCTCGGAGTATGACTTGACCCAGGTCTCCAGCAGATCCTCAGAGGCGCTCGATTCCACAGCATCGGCCCGTGGGTTGTGAATAAGCACAATCTCGATATTTGGTTGCTCTTCACGGAATTGTGCGACCGACTTGAGCATCGAGAACCCAGACTCGGAGTCAAAGTCTCCAATAAAGGTCACATGCGCCCAGTCGCCCTTGCTCGCAGACTCCGAAGCTTCAACGCGAGGCATAAGCTTGAACGTTTCTCCGTGGCGCCCCTCAAAGTCCGCCATATCTACGAGCGTGATGTTCTTCTCGTTTTCCGGTATGATTAGCGGGTTACGTTTGGCCGCAGCCTGGAATAGGAAGTATTGCGGGACCCATGCGTCCTCCTTGAACGTCTGCTCAAACACTCCTCTCTGGATCTGATGAAGATCAATATTGATGCGCTGACTCAATAGCTGCAGCCACTCGTCGGTCTGCGCGAGGGTAACTCCGTTCACGAACATCGGAGCGTTTGGTCCCTCGGCCGCAAGACGCTTGAGATACTTTTTGGCGCCCTCTACGCGCGTCTCAATGTCTTCCGCCTTGAGAATATCCTCAAACTGGAGAGGTTCGTGTTCGGCGCGAAGTTCCGCATCCTTAATGCTCGCGTCAAAGATGCTCTTATCAGGATGAGCCAACTTCTTCCCCTCTTGGGACTGTGACACCGTTAGCTGGCTTTTCGCAGAAGTGTGTGGTGTACTTACAGAATCGAGGTAGTTGATCAAGGTGGTAATCCCATAGGTTTCAAGTAGGTGGTAGACGACCTTTGCCTGTTCTGCAGCACCCGGTGTATTAGTGTCTGGAACAAGACCCCATCGAATCGGGATTCCGCGCTGTATAAGACCATTAATGGTCTCGACAACTTGAAAAACGCCCTCTTTCGAAGTAAAATCCACAGGAACGATGACGTTGTGGATGTCACGACGAACAGCAGGCAATTGGCCTGGGTAGGATCTTTGCAACAGCTGCACAATTATCAGTACGAAGTACATCATGATTTCGAATCACTTACCGCTTGCAAAGAAGTGGGCCAGCTCTCGTATCTTGCGTCCTCCTCAATGTTGTTCATCCACAAAATGACGTTACCACCTTCCGTCTCGTCTCGAAAGTCGTAGCGCTGTGGCTCGTCTTCGGCTTGCGTCTCAGAGATCGCGGAATGCGACAGAAGAGAAATGGCGTCCGGCCCAGACATTCCTTGACTCCGCAAGCCATTGATGAGGCCACGTTCTCTTCTCAAGTGTTCGAGTAGCGTGAACGGATTGACATCACGGGCGGGGATCTGCATGCCGTTGATCCAGATGATGCTATAGCCAGCCGGGAGTAGATGCTCGCGGTTATGCATGTGCTCTTCAAGGAATTCCATCGAAGCGTTGTGGGCTACAATAGCAGACGAGTGCTTCGGAAAGTCCTGGATGAGCTTCAAAAGGGTGTCAATGGGTTGGTCGCTCTTCATGACAAAGCTGGCGGCCTTTAGACCGAGATCCGAGACTTCGTCTTTCGAGAGCGGCTTCAAGTCTGTGACATCTTCATCATCATGAAGCTCCGTATCCAATGGTTTTTGCGCCACGGCATTGTCGCCTTGCTCTGATGGCCGGTCATCGATGACAATGTAGTCAGTCCGCTTCAACTGTAGCTCTACGCCGTAACCATTCACGACCAGCGGCGTCTTCGGTGCGTTTGCAGACGGTTTATGTCGCACCCGATACGACGTCTTTCCGTCTCTCGCCGTCTGGCTTAGCGTCTTGTGGAATTTGGCGAACGAAGGCGAGGTAATATCGGCGTACACGATCGACGGCAGTGAGTGCGAGCTGTTCCCGAGTATACGGTCGAATGGCAACTCGTATGTCCTGTTCACATTAGCCTTCCCTCCGCACAGAGTGTAACACTACACACCGTTCGCTTTTAACGTTGCCATTGCTGTCCCCTAGCTGCGGGGAGCAATATTGTTTCCCGCCAAAAGACACCCACGTCTCACATTCATTCGTCTGTTCTACCTCCAATGACTGCTCCACCGAAGTATTGTAGAACTGGTAATGCGCTTCTATGCGCGGCGCGGCCGAGCGAACGGAAAGGGCGAATTGGAACGAAGAGAGGGTTTCGCGGTCTGTAATGTGTCCGTCATTCTCTAACAGTTCCACGAAAGATGCAAAGAGTTCTTGGTCCGTCTTTGCTTTGTCGAAGTAGCCGTCTGCTATTCGGTCGAGGATAGGAAAATAGGCGGTCGAGTTCTCTTCCGCGGCCGTCTCTCTGTACTACATTAGCTTGATAACGCACAACACTACTGGATAGACATACAATAGCTCTACTAGATATGGCGCAGAATTGAAAGAGGCTCGTAGCGCAACATTGATACTTGGGCCAGCAAGAGCGCCAATGTGACTGAACGCGCTGAGCAGGACAAGACTCCGTACGCTCAGCACCGACGTAAGACCCCGCATCGCGCCAGAATATGCGGAGAACCTTGCTGAGGCTCAAGAAAGCTCGAACTGGGGTTTGAAGCTCAAAAAGGCGGTTGTGGGCGAAAACGTGAAGCTCTGATGTCGACGGAAGATGCAACGTATAGCATTCGGGCCCGGGACGTGTTAGGCGATCAACGCTCCATCAATGCGTTAAAGCTCTGTTGGTATCGGTGATTTGCGTGAATATAGCGTGGAGGGAGTGTCGACCGGAGCAAAATAACTTTCTTTGTAGTGACTTTACACAGGATGCGGTACGTCGAGGTCGAAGAGTGAGCTTGGCTGCGGCTCTTCCCCGCTGCACAGCCACACGGGTGTGGCACCCCCGCCTCAATCGCCGCTTGAGAACCTAAAGGGTTACGAGAGAACGGTCGGTAATTGGGGGTACTTTCTCATTTAAAAGCTGTTTATCTAGGGTACATGCCGTACTCTTACAGTTGGGGCCGCTCCATACAAAAAGCCCATGTACCCATTGATCGGACGTCATGGCATAATACAGTACCCATACCCCGAGTCTGGATACACGAGCCAGCCAGCCACTTCAATAGTCATACTTGAATCTCTCCTCCCCTCTCCGCACCAACCGGATCGGAATGCTATACCCTCTCAGTTGCAGTGTGATGATGCTCGCCGTCTTGGTCTTCAACAGCCACTGCGCCTTGTCGGCCGCTTTCCTCCAGACAGCCTCTCTCTGCTCTCCCCCAATCCCCATCTGTTCCACCTCCTCGTCATTGGCCCACTCATCCACCGCAAGCTCGACACTGAATTGGCTGAAAATGACTGCAAACGCCGCAAGAAGCTCCACTTGGGCGAAGCGACGTCCAATGCAGGAGCGAAAACCATCACTGAAGGGAATGTAAGAACCTTTCACCGGCTTGAAGAGGTGAGAGGATGTGTCTTCGCCGGAGGGACCGCGCAAATCTTCGTCGTCAAACTCAATGTCAGTGAAACTTTCCGTCGGTTTCGTATCGACGAGCCAGCGCTCTGGGCGAAACCGGTCAGGATCTTGTTGACCGGGTTTGCCTCCTCCATTCGCGGGGCCGGGCCAGTACTTAGGGTTTCGGTGGATAGCTGAGCTCAGAAAGACGTGCGTGCCGCCTGGCAACGTGTACTGTTGGCCGTCCATCGTAAACTGCTGGGGCCTTCCTGCAGGTGTCGATTTCGGTATGTTAATGATGGGCTGGAGTACGCGAAGGGTTTCGTTCATTACGGCGGCGGGCATTCCATTGAACAGTTTGGGAAAATCTTCTTCGTACTTCCACTCCTCGATTGGTCGACCTTGGATTGCCTTGTCGATATCTTCTTGTAGCCGTTTTTGTGACTGCCAATTCATGGCGAGAAGGATCAACGAGAAGTGGAGTGCATTTGCAGTGGTCTCATGTCCGGCTAGCATGAGCACGAATGCATTGCCCAACAGATCGCTCTTTTTCACGACAGTCTGCTTGTCGTCGAGAATGCCGCTGCCACGGATGAGAGCTTGGAACAGATCTATGCCAGCCATTCCGTGCCCAGACGCTACTTGAGCTTTCTTGGTTTCGTAAATTTGGTCCATGTACTTGCCCCATTCGACAACTGCTGTACCTACAGTGCGGTGAATCTTGAAAGGAGACTTCCCTAATATAAGAGTCAGCACACATTCAGCAGAATAGGCCGGATTTTGAAAGGACATCGTGGGTTTGATTGAGCCCAGAACGAGATTGAACGTATTCAGGAACCGCAGGGGTCGGTATGAGGGAGACTTACTGAGGTACTCAGGCGGGCCCATCTGAGTCCACATGATATTATGGAGCAACTCGCTGAGCGCCTCGCGATAACTCATCTCATGACCTGGCGGCACTTGGGATCCCATGTAGATAGAATCGGTATTGGTGGACTCCTTCGGCTCTTCTTCATCTTCTTCTTCTTCATGAGCCCATCGCACACGAACATTGAAACCTGCGCCGCTGATGATGTAAAGAGCCCATCTCATTGTGTCGGTAGCCGCATCCTGCAGAGTTCTGCTCTTGAGGCCATCCGTGCCGTTCCAAAGGCGAAGGAGAGATTGAGTATTATGCAGCGTTTCTGTAAACACCAAATCATTGTTACGCTCACCAAAACTCGGCGCAGCCAACTTCCTGTGCATGCGCCAATCGGACCCTTCGGTAGCAACCACGTTCCTTCCGTAGATGTCGAGTCTAGAGTACATTTCCAACGGCTTTGGGAAGTCATTCCTTCGTGTAGTGATTTGCGTGTTGACCTCTGCGTCAGCAACGAAGACGACGAGTTTTGAAGGCGAGGCCACAATGAAGACGTCCGACCCCAAGTTCTTGAAAGGCGCATATCCAAGTCTATGTGACCATTCCGGATCCATGAGGCTGAAAACCCAGTCGGTCAATGCTTAAGGAACAAATGGACGCAGACGACCTACTCTAACCAGATTCCTTTCCAGGATGCAGGAAGTCTCTGCAGGAGCGGAATCCAAATGAAGAACGTGGCCAGCCAGGCCACACTGTACACATGCACTGGAGTTACCACCACGGGCAAACCGGAACTTTTGGCGAGTGCGACGTTGCGCGTGAGGCTTCGATAGCTAGTGAACACATTATACAGCACGACGGTGGCGACGGCGCTTAGGACAAGGGCGAGGACCATGTTGTTCCGCTATGGGATACCCAGAATGAGACAATGGCAGATGTAGTAAGAGGCAGAAATGTCAATGGTTGCTCATCGCATTCCAAAAGGTCTCCGAATAGAGTAGAGGCGGTCCTGTGCACAAAGAGTGTGGATGTCGTGACGTGAGCGACTTGCGGACTAAGGGCCCTGCCTCATTGGCGTTTGAAGTGCGTCTCGGTAATACTCCGCACACTGCATGTCACCCCGCATCACTGCTGGATAATTATCATAGACACTTGTGATGGGAACAGTCTTTTGCATTCAGACGAGCAAAACCGTGACAGGCCATAATCCTACGCACTTCCGATGTTGTTCACGGCACGGGCGAGCTAGCGTGCACGTGACCAGACGCTGACTAAGGTCGCGCGTGGCTGGACGCATCGGGAGAGCTGTCACCTCTCGGACAACAAGAGAGGTTCGTCCAAGCTGCATCGCATGGTGCTGGCGTTCGCGAGGGAGTTCTCATTGCCCATTACTGCCTCGGCCCGTTTACGGCTGACCGCAAAAGCAATCTCCGGCCAGTCAAAAGCACGCCTGACTGCGGGGCGATGCGCCCGATATGCGCTGATACTCAACATGGATATCAGGCGACACGAGCGACCTGCTGTCCCACGCCGACATCGCTGTAAGAAGACGACACTCGTAGCCAGTTCTCGTTCATTCCGACTTGTCCTCCGGCTCATGAGAGCCCTTCGGACGGTCATCAGCAGACCAAGAGGTTTTGCAGTGGCTGTTACACGATCGCGTTTCTACGTGGTAGCGAGATCGCAATCTCTTGCTCGTTTGGACCACTGTCTCGACGTCGTGGACATCCCTATGCTCGACCAGGCCAGGGCCTGCACATTTAGCCTGCTGCCTCGTGGCACACCGTTATCCACGTGGGCATACCTGCTCTAGGGCTTTTTCTCGTGGAGCAGCCAGGGGCGAGCTCAGCTGGTTGCGGCGATAGGTCGTGCCAAGCACCGTCCGAATATTGTCGACCCATGAACGCCATCAGCATCAACACTCTGGTAATCCGAGGCGGTCTGCTACCACGCAGGCTAACGACATGTATACCTACCTCTGTTAAGGATCCTCACGGCAGCTGACTTCCTCGCAGGCACTGGCGCACTGGCTATTTGTTCATGATGATCTGGGCTCACTGCGGATTCGCTAGGCGCTTGATCAGGGTTGGCCCGGGACTTTTGCGTTCAAGTGAGATTATGCATGGTATCGCAATCGTCGTTGACCGGTTGCATGTGATCTAGGGATGCTGGTCGCAATGCCAGTCCCCCCCAGCCCCGTGTAGTTGCACTCCATGCTGTAAGAGCAACTCCAAGATGGCAATGGCGGTCTGACTCGGCAAGGCGGGCAGCTTCAGCGCGGAGCTTGGCCAGCGCGTCGAAAATGGACAGAGTGGGCCGATGGCATCGAAGCTAGGAAGGGTCCGGTCGTTCCTCGGGCGATGTCCAGGTCAGGGCGGCCATGGCCCATCACGCAGAGGATCTCGCGTACGATGATGAATCAATGATGAGCATCACAGGGGGACTTGAACAGCGGAGAAGGGCCTGCCGGAAGCTGCCCAACGGCGCTGATCTTGGGCAGCTGTCGCAATGGCAGATGCCCTCCTGTTCTAACTGCTTGTGGGCGCCGTTCGAGTCGTAGCAAAACAGCGGCGCATCACTTCCAGCATGCTTCTCGAAAGCCGCGTGGATGCTCGACCTGGATGGCTGCCACAGCTAGCTCGAAGCAGCTGGTGCTGTGTGGGGCTCGGACGGTAGCTTGAGTTTCATGCGTGCACTGGCTCGGATGGCCTTGGGTCGTGCAATTGGCCCGTCTGCGTTGCTCGTTGGGAAATTATCCGACGCAGTGAGCCCGTGACGCTGCTGATGGGGGAGGACATGCACGGAGGAGCGCGCAGTTCAACGGGACACTGGTGTGGCATGCAGTGCCTGGCCGGCGACGTTGCGCAGCGGCACGCCGTCTGCCGTCTGCCGTCCGCCATCCGGGTGCTGCCTTTGCCTGGCCGTGTTTGCTGTCTGCAGTCTGCAACGGGACGACGGCAGCCGGTGATGAACGAGGGCGTCTGATGCCGTCGAGCGCTGTGGGCAGGTGCAGGCGCCCGAGCGGCGCTGCGATAAACGCGCTTCCAATGCTCCGGGCCTGGGTCGATGGCTGGAGGAGGCGTGAAGCGAGGACGCCGAGTGTCTCTTTGGTCGCTGCTGAATCGTGCGCCCGCCGACGTGGATGTATTCGCCCTGGTCGTGCAGATGGAGAGCTCCACATGGGTGGCGCGCATGCCCCCCCCCTTCGCTGCCCACGCCGCCATCAACAACAACTCGGCTTGAGCTCCTCGCCTCCAAATCTGCCCCATCTCGCCTCATCCGACCCCGTGCCCGCGCCCAAACAGAGGCCCTGGTCTGCGCTGCCGACTCATCCTGCGCTGCGGTCCATGCACGGCCCGCGCTCACATTGCAGCTCGCGACCCAAGGTGCCAACGTCGACGCATCGCTGCCGTCTGCGGTCTCAGCGCTCGCTCCCTCGCTCGCTAACTCGCCGTCTTGTCTGGGGCGCTGCTAGCCTTTCGTCCTGCTTCAGCATTGTCTCCGGCTCCATGGTAAGCTCGCACTCCACGTTGGGTCTTCGTCGCGCGGCTTGACTGCTCCCGCTCTCTGCATCCCCCCCGCAGCCCTGCCAATCTGCCAGGTACTCTGTTTGTCCTCCGCCCTGCGAGACGCTTGTCAAACTCTTCCCTCCCCCAGTGATGACGCCGAGTGGCTCGACGACCAGAGCCATCCACCGCTGACGTGCTGGTGGTGAATTGCACTTTGTCATTATCTGCCGAGGCCCCTCCGCCCAAAAAGACCTGTGCTGGGCGGCGTTGGCCTTGCTATTGGAGCTGTGAGCCTCCGCAGCAGTCGTAGCCAGTCGCGGAAAAGCAGCCGCATGGCCTGAGCGGAACTGCCTGATATAAGGATGGAGGGCGGTGATCCGAAGAGGCTCCGTCTGGACTCTGTCAACTCTGTGTTCAACGGCCATCCCCATCCCCATCGCCAGCCGCCGCCGCCATCACATCCATCACACCCCACCTCGACCCAGGCCTCGTCTCCTTCGACCCGACACTACCCACCTCACAGCCTGCCGCCCCCCACGTACCCGTCCCCAGGACCCTCGCACTTCGCCCCGCCCCAGCCCTCGCCGTCTCTCCCCC
>Ga0247733_1000144_pt1 | contig 97568 bp, 121 predicted proteins | sample UWRJL043104R2_FD_180932 | JGI IMG/M metagenome (GOLD analysis project Ga0247733, IMG submission 180932) | Plant litter microbial communities from Arlington Agricultural Research Station in Wisconsin, United States - UWRJ-L043-104R-2 | ecosystem: Environmental > Terrestrial > Plant litter >... | reverse complement strand
GTTAGCTGGAATTCGGGGGTAGAACCTATCGGAGGGAATGTACCTGTGATGAGGAGACCGTAGGCGCTGCGTACAGTTAGCAAGATACACTCCTTAGAAGCGGAGGGAACGATCCTACATCAGATTGAACAGTAACGAGAGCAGAAAGATGGGCCCAATCAACCTCTTCGAGTTCCCATGGCGCTTGCGTATACAGCACAGGGCGATGGTGATGGCCAGCGTGACCAAAAAGAAGAGACAGTAGCATGCGAAGTTGGCGATGGCACTGGTCCTGTACAAGGAGTTGTACGTGGGGTAGTACGAGTAGCCAAAGGGATCCGAGCAGCGCACGCCGCCGCCACCGCTTCCGCTGCTACCGCCGCCGCCTCGTCTGGGAGCCATGTCGTCTCGTCTGGTGGGGGCAGAGGTGCGGTCGGGTGTTGCTCGGACGGTCGTTGTCGATTCGATGCGATGCGATGCGATGCGATGCGACGCGATTCCGTCGTGAGGTGGGTCGAGGAAGCCAAAAGCCACGGGCGTGTTCAGAGCAGCCTCGTTGGCATTATAAGAAGGGTCACGGAGCCCGGGGCCTATTTTTACGCGTGAGGTCGCCGGTGCAGCGTCGCAATGCAAGGCGGCTCGTATTCTCGCGGCGGGCGCCGAATCATGGTAGAGGCATTTGGGGGCCTAGGATGCCGCCAAGAGGGCTAGAGTAGTATTGCCGGGCGATGAGTGGGCCGTGCAGGGCCGTGGGCTGGGAACAAGCTCTGTGGCGTCGCCCTATCTGGCTGCTAATTTGCCGGCTGGAATGCGAAGTACGAGGCGGTTTCGAAGAGCGAGGGGGGCGTTGCCGCGTGCCGCGTTGATCTCGAGCAGGCTGAGGCGGTGTCATGTGCGTTTGTAGAGGCTTCAGCAGAGCCCGTGCGAAGCTGCTTCGGTGGTTCGATTTTCCGGATGTCGGATCAGGCCTGCCACATGGATCGCCAGACGTGTGGGGTAGGCTCTGGGCTGCCCTGGCGTGTGGCTGGCACTGTGGCGCAAGCTCTGAACGGACGCGGCCCGGCACGTCATATATCTGAAGATCGTCAAAGAAGCTTGGAGCAAACACGGTCTTGATCTGCGAGACCCTCCATCGCAACAACCGCGCCAGTACCATCCCAATGGCCGCCGACATAGGCCCTCCCCACGCTGCAGAACCCCGACATGCCACCACCACCACCACCACCACCGCAGGACTCGACTAGTCCGCCTCCCACCATGTCCCAGCTGCGTCCGCAAACGAGCAGGGAGGACTCCTGGACGCCCGACGCCTCGACGGCTGTGTCTGAGACACACGCCGACGCCTCCGCAAAAGAGGAGTCTCTGACCACCATGGCTCCGCTCGACGAAAGCATCGATGTCGCACTGGCCGGCGAGCTCGTGGGCGAAGTCGAAGGCGCGCACGCGAGCGTGCAGGTCACCATTGAAGAGCCGGGCAAGAAGGGACGGTACCTCTTGCGCGCCGACGACGCCGAGTTCCGCGACATCCTGCGATCCGCCATCGAGCGCGAAGCCCGCAGCTCGAGTGGGACGAGTCGGAGCCGCATCCGCGACTACGTCTTCACGCGCCAGTTCACCACGTTCGACCGGCAGAACCCGCGGGCCTCGCAATCGCCGTTCCATGGCTTCTTCACGCTGTTTTGGCTGGCCATGGCGCTGTTGCTCATCCGGATCGCGGCGCAGAATTATAGGGATGAGGGGTCTGTGTTTGGTACGGCCGAGATTGTTCATTTGATGGTCGATCGCGACTTGATTCTGCTCTTGGCTACCGATGGGATGATGGTGCTGTGTTCGGTCACGTTTAGTCTGGCGCTGCAGAAATGCATTGCGAGGGACTATCTGACGTGGGACCGGTCGGGCTGGATCATTCAGTCGGTGTGGCAGATGGTGTTTACGGCGACATTCATCTGGATTACCTTCTTTCGGGATTGGACGTGGACGCATACCGTGTTCATTGTCATGCATGATTTTGCTCTGCTCATGAAGCAGCATTCGTACAGCTTCTACAACGGTTATTGTAAGCAGACTCTGCAGTCTATCAACTACCCATCTAATTCCACCCAGTATCCCGCGTATCCCGCCGCCGAGCCCTCCTCCAGCAGAAGCTCGAACAGCTCGAAGAAATGAAAGCCCACCGCAGCCTATCTCCGTCGTCGCCTGACGCGACCATCTCTGCCACAGGCATCGACTCCCCAGACACCCAAGACGTGCGCTTGCGCCGCAGCGCCGGTCCCAAATACACGACCGACATCTACCAAGAAGAGTCGGAAATAGCAACCATGGCCAAAGCGATCGAAGCCGGCGAATCCCTCGACACGGAGCAAATCCAAGCCTTCCATCGCATCCTCACCACCGAGATCACCATCCTGGAAGAGGAACTCCGCGGCAAATGCACGACGAGCAGTAATTGCTACCCGCACAATCTCACCCTCTACAACATCAGCGAGTGGACATGTCTCCCCACTCTCGTCTACGAACTCGAATACCCCCGCTCCGAGTCGGTGAATTGGTGGTATGTAGCCGAAAAATCTGCCGCCACGCTCGGCGTTATCTGGGTCATGATCATCGTCTCGCAAGCCTATCTCTACCCCGTTGTTGTCGAGACCGTGCGCCACAAGGAAGCAGGCATGACGCTCGAACAGCGCTGGAAGGAATTCCCCTGGGTCGTCTTTGACATGCTGTTCCCGCTTCTGCTCGAGCAACTCCTCGCCTGGTACGTCATCTGGGAATGCCTCCTGAACGTCCTAGCCGAAGTGACCAAGTTCGCCGACCGCGGCTTCTACGGCGATTGGTGGAACAGCGTGTCGTGGGACCAATACGCGCGCGACTGGAATCGCCCCGTTCACAGCTTCCTGCTGCGTCACGTGTACCACTCCTCCATCTCGGCATTCCATCTGTCGAAGACGCAGGCGACGTTTGCCACGTTTTTGCTTTCGGCAATCGTGCACGAGGTGCTCATGTTCTGTCTGTTCCGCAAGGTGAGAGGCTACCTGTTTGCGCTGCAGTTGAGTCAGTTGCCGCTGGCGGCGTTGAGTCGGACCAAGCTGATGCGGGGGCGGGATACGCTGGGCAATGTTATTTTCTGGATCGGGCTGTTCATTGGGCCGAGTATGGTTACGGGGTTGTATTTGGTTGTGTAGTTGTGCATATGATACTTCGAATCTACGCTCGAATACAGATGCCACTCGCATGTTTGACAAATAAGCCGGTCCACCCCCTTTCTAATATACTTACCTATCCATATACCGCTCTATCACGCCCACATCCAACTCCCCACCACCCAAGCCAGAAACCCCACACCCTCCAGCGCAAGCGCCAAACCCCCAACCGCCATCGCACTGCCAACCCTCTCCGCCTTCTCCCTGCTCTCCGTCATGCCCGCCCACCCGCTCTTCCCCAGGAAAATCCACAGCAGCGCCGCGAGTACGCTCAGCGCGAGGAGGACGGCCAGCACGGCGAGGATGCGCAGCGGGGAGAAGGCATGCACGAATTGGATGGTGGCGAGGGTGTCTGGGCCGGCGGCACTCTGCGGGTGTAGGAGCGATAGCGAGGGCGTGGGAGTGTAGAGGGAGGCGCCCAAGTTTCGCTGCGAGGTCGACGTATCGAGACTGTGAGCACGCGCACGCGCGCGCGCATGCTTCGCCGTCGCCTTTGCAGATGCAGAGCCCGCGGGGGCAGCATTCGAGGCGGACATTCGCCTCGCCCAGTGCACCCATGTATACCGTGCCTTGCCCGCCTTTGGGTTCCGGAACAAGTGCATGAGTTTGTGCTCTGTGAAGGGGCTCTGGGCGTCGAAACTTATATCGAGCCCGTCTCTTGCAGCGAGGAGTTTGGCCCCCACCGCGTCGTTATGTCTACTTGCACTGTTTCCTGGAGGCGAGATTGAACATGGGGAGCCGCTCCACACGCCCACGCTGCCGACCTGGATATACCGCAGTCTCCGTGCGCTGAGGAGGCGGAGGAACCATGGGCCAGCGAGCTTCTTGTACGCACTGCGGAGTTGGCGTGCGAAGAACTTGTCGTCGAAGTCCACGGTGTCGTTGCCGTCCCGCCGGCCCATCTGTTTACGCGTCTTGCCACCCGTCCAGTCGGGGCTCGTCGTGGTCAAGCTACTAGGGATAACGATGTGCTCAAGATGATGCGCAGGTTCAGCGTTTCTTCTGCGCCGAAGACTTAGCCAAACCACCGTTTCCCTCACGCCATCGCTGCTCTTCCGCTCCGTTCTGCAAACGCCTTGTGCGTCCTCGTTTCTCTCGAGTCGACTGCGTAGGTCGTACTCGCCTTCGCTCGGTACAAGACCTAGAATATGGCGTCCCTCCTTATCATCGTACGCATACTCCGCGTGGCTAATTCCATCTGCAAACCCATGCTGACGAGGTCGAGTCTTGGGCTTTGGAAACTCCTTCTTCGCCGTAAACGGGTAAGGAGTCTTGACGAAGTGTGCGGGCAGATGAGCAGGACGATCCGGGTCGAACTGTTGGGATTGAAGGCTAAGCGGGGAGAAGAGAACATGTTCGTGGTCGGATAAGGAGGCGGATCTGGGCTTGACGTAGGGAAGCGAATGGTGTGATCGCGCTGCGAGATAGCCGTGGGCACGAGAGAAGGAAGCGTTGGGGGACAGTGCCTCGAGAGCCTGCATGGTGATGGCGTGAGCGTTGAGGATGGAGTCTGCGCGTAGACTCTCCGATGTGTTGCGACGGTGTCTCCACTTGAAGCGTGTCAGGGATCGGTTTCCTTCGCTCTGTCCGCCTCGTAGTTCGACGGATGGCTTCGGGTGTCCCGCAGCAGACGCAGTTTCCGAACCGTTGCTGCTGATGATACTGTCAGGGGCAGAAGTATGACCGTCAGATCCAGAGCCGCGATTGTGTACAAGCCGTACGCTATCGAACCGACGCAGGGACACTTCATGTGCCCTGTTTGTGGCCTTTTGTTCACGTGCTGAGCGTGGCTCTTCACCTCCAGTTGCGATGCCCGAGTCATGAGTGGATAGCTGGTCGAAAGGGAGCAAGGCATTACTAGTCCGCCTCTGCGTTCTTGTTTCTTCCCCCTCCTCGTCCTCACTCAGCAGGGAATTCCTCAGCAGCAGATTCCTAATTCCCAATCCCTCCACTTCCGAACAGTCGCGCGTGCCGTTGTCGTCCTCCCATGCGGAATCGTCTTCGGTCGAGGCATTGTCCAAGAAGTCTGCCCCGGGTGCGGTGCCTTTGTCCATCATACTCATCTCTGGATGGACAGAAACCTTGCGCATGGGTGGGGACGCGACGATGCGCGGCGAAGACGCGGGGCTAGACGACAGACGCGCCGATGTGTGTTCCAGTGAGGGTGGAGGTGGGAGAGGAGACTCTGTTTCAATCGAAGGTATCTGTTGCGCAGACTCGTATTCCGGCGTTGTGGAGTCCATGATATCGTCCACCTAGGTATAAGGCGAATTTTCGAGTTATGTATAGTTCGCTATGCGAAGCTGTATTGACTAAACGACCAATATTGGGCCGATCGCGTACTATCAAAAGTTGAACAAAAATCTTATCCTTGACGCGGATAAAGAACAGAACAGCGGACTTAAGATGATCATCAGTAAAGTCGCGCCATAGACTTTGCAGGAAATTAGCCATAATAAAGAAGGCATGTTTTCGTAGTTGATTAATCCGGTCGAGGAATGCGGACGTTACGTTCGCGTGGACGCCGTTGCATTCCGATATCAATTCACTATACGCGAACGTCAACTTGAACGACATTCAATAGGAAAGCGGATAGCTCCAGACGGTTTGGTACGATTATGTGTCTATTCGGTCGTGTATCCTGTTTGTACAGTAGTCTAGTAGGACGCCAGAATGCTAATTTGGAGTGAAATGACAAAACGTCCAGATCCTGGAGGAAGCCCCGTGACGCAACGAGCTCAGCTGTACCTCATTCTCCGTCGCGGTCGAACATTTTCGTCATTGCCTTTTGCGCGAGCTCTACGCCCAAGAACGTCGCCGCGTTTGCGGGCACCGCTCGCGCCATAGCAGGCCCCATTCCGGGGAAGAAGGCTTTGAGACCACCGCTTGCATGGATGCCTTTGATGGTGCCGCTTATGGTCGGCCGCCCTTCGGCACTCTGTAATCGGGACTTGATAGTGTCGATGGGGAAGACTGGGATCCACATGGCCACACCGGCGGACCCACCAGCAATCATGACAGCCGGAAGCGAAAGCGGGCCCGCTTCTCCCGTCACCGGATCCTTGGGTGTGAGTTTCCTCTTGATGATCTCGTAGGTCGCGAAATAACACGCGGATCCCGGGCCATCACGTGCCAGTGTCATGGCAGAGCCACGGAACACGGAGCGGATGCCGCCCTCCTTGTACAGCTGGCGCACCACGTCGACGCCGCCAGAGTATCTGGGCTTCTCGCCAGGCGCGAGCTGCTTCTGGCCCTGGATTTGCAGGAGGACCTTGACGCGCTCAAATGGCGCGGTGATGATGGTCGTGGGGATGGCGCTGAAGAAGCCGGCGGCGGCCACTTGGCCGACCGAGAACTGGTTGTTCTCGACGGTAGAAAGAGACGAGACGAGCTGCTTGCCGACATCGTATCCCCAGAAGGACACGGCAACTGCTGGTGATCAGGACTCTGTTCGAACAGATTGCGATGGGTGGAGTACTCACACATGGGGGTAACGCCGACCAAGGGCGCCGAGACACCGGCATACAGCCCTCGTGCCAATCCTTCTTTTGCAATTGTCCGCCGCACAACATCCATGGCGCCGCTATACACGCCCTTCTCTGCTGTCTGCATCCGCACCTTGACCAGATCAAACGGGTGTCCCACAACGACGGCGCAGATGCCGCCGACGCCGCCGGCGGCCAGCGCACGGAGCGACTGCAGAGACGAGGTCGTCGCGACCTTGATGTCTTCTTTCAACTCCTCTGTGGAGGGCAGGTTCTCCGCCTTGAGCGGGTTGGTAGGCGCCATTGCGGTGGCTGGGTCGCTGGGCGCGTCACACTGGGGAATCAGAGGTTACGAGACTGATCTGAGCTCCAGAGGCTTCACGGACAGGCGGGCGACGGCAGAACAGTGCGGATGAAGAAGAAGAGAAGCTATCACAGGTTGCAGAGCGCGCCAGGTGATTAACATGTGCCGCTGCTCCAGATTTCCGGAGCTTGGCCTGACGTCGGCCGGGCTTTCGGCTGAGGTGGGAGCCTCGGCAAACAGCTCCCCGCCAACCCTCAGCGCTCGGCGAGGGAAGATCATGCGGGCGTCCGAAGCGGAGTTTGATTTACTGCTTCTCTCGTTTGCCGGTCCTTTGCGTTCCGTATTTTGGTTAATCCATCTTCAGCGAAGCTATATCAACTGGTGCATTTTGTTGAACGCGTCCACCCACGCGATCTTGGTGCAACACTGCCCGGCAGTAGCACCATGCACTACGGGTACCTGAACACCAGGTCGGCTAATGTTACGCTGCTCGTGTGACAGTCGATTCTAGTCTCTAGATCTTCGAATTTTACATGTATATCTCGTACATTCTCCTTGGATTGAGCATCTACTTGCCCACATTCGTGAACCGCAGATACGGCTTCACCTCCCGCACCTCCCCAAACTTCTTCCTCGCATCCGCCGTCGACACGCTCGGTGGCACAATCACATCCTCGCCCACCGCCCAGTTAATCGGCGTAGCAATCCCCTTCTTATCGCCCGTCTGCAGACTGTCAATCACGCGCAGCACCTCGGACGTGTTCCTGCCCGTGCTCGCGGGGTATAGCATCGTCAGGCGGATCTTCTTCTGCGGGTCGATGATGAAGACGGCGCGGATGGTGAAGGCGATGCCCTTTTGCGCAATATTGTCGAGGTCGTCTTGCGAGATCATGTCGTAGAGGAAGGCGACGTTGCGGTCGGCGTCGGCGATGATGGGGAATTGGACGTTGGTGTTGCACACCTCGTTGATGTCGGAGACCCATTGATCGTGCGAGCCGAGATCGTTGGCGCTCTGGAGGTTGTTAGTGAAGCTTCAGCGCAGCAGGCGGGTGTCTTACAAGCCCGATCATCTTTACGCCGCGCTTTTCAAACTCATCCTTGAGCTTCGCGAATGCGCCGAGTTCTGTGGTGCAGACTGGCGTGAAGTCTGCGGGGTGCGAGAAGAGAATCGCCCAACTGCCCTCGATGAACTTGTGGAAGTCGATATCGCCATGTGTCGTCTTCGCTTTGAAGTTTGGCGCTACGAGGAGTTAGATGTGCAAGCCGTCTCCGAGAATGATATCTCCATACCCACTGAACCCAATCGCAAACGAGGCTGTTCCGCTGGCGTCGCAAGGCCGCGGCGAAAGAGGGGAGTCGGCTGCTGTTGCTTGAACGCGAAGCGCGAAGTAGCAAAGCGGATTGGCGCGATAGCTCGCGGAGCTGTGCGGAAGATTGAAGCCATTTTTGTGTATGGATGGGTACAGTGAGGGGTTGCTGGTCCAAAGGCAGATAGTTCAATTCGGTTTTCTAACAGTAGTAAGTGTCGGCGATGGCGTCATTTCTCCGCAGACCGCTGAGAAGCTCTCATTTCGTTCCGTGTGAACTGCACACACAATTCCAGCTCGACACAGTTACCTTAGTAAGTCACTCTTATCTCACGTCTGCGACATACTTTCATTGTTCTCAGTGGCGTAGTGCTACCTGTGGCATTGGATCGGAAAGCTGCATGCATGTGCACAGACGTCCGTGCGCAAGCTCCCAGATCAAGCACGGAAACTTGGAAAATGGTGGACACAGACCTTGCGAACATAAATGCTAGACTGGAACCGCCAGGGACGTCTAATCCCAAGGCCTATCAGCTATTCACACTAAACCCCTAGTCATTTACACTACACATGTCCACAACCACCTCTAACAAGCCCACCACGGGCTTCCTGACATTCAACTCCCAGCCCCCCCGCATCTATCTAACAAGCTCCTCCCCCCACGCCCCCGAACGCGAACTTCTCGCATGGAAAGACGAAGGCTTCAACACAATATATCTACCATACGCCCAATCCGACGAAGCAGCCTACATCCGCACGCTCAAAGCCTTGCACAACGATCTCCCGCTCGGCGCCTCCTATGCAATCATCTGCTACGATGCCGCCGCGAGCATGGTGCTCAAAACGGCAATGAAACCCATGCCGAAATGCTGTGCTATCGTGGCTTACTACCCAACTCAACTGCCGGGCGCAAAGTTCAAGTTTCCAAGCTCTTTACTGGTCCAGGTCCATGTTGCGGGGTTGAGTCAGACGAGTCCACCTGCAGAGATGTGCGAATGGGGGTTGTATCGGTATAAGCGGTGTAAGACTGGGTTTGCGGATCCAGGGGCGAAAACGTACGAGGCGGTGGAAGCGGGTCTGGCGTGGAGTCGGGCGCTGGCCTGCATGCGGAAAGGATTCAAGACGGACGTTGATATTGAGCCGGTCGTGCAGGCCGTATGGGACGCAAAGTACAAGGACGAGGTCCCCGAGCGGGGCAGCATGGCGGTGGTAACCAGCATGACGCAGAACAGTCCGCACGTCACGGTCGTACCGACGCTGGAGGGCGGCGTGGGGAGGCGAAAGCTTGAGGAGTTCTATCGCGAGTACTTCATCCCGAGTCTAGTCGATGACTTTCAGATGCGCCTGGTGTCACGGACGATCGGGGTGGATCGCGTCGTGGACGAGATGGTTGTGTCGTTTACGCATTCGGATGAGATTGATTGGATTTTGCCTGGGGTTCCGCCGACGGGGAAGCGGGTGGAGGTGGCTATGGTTAGTATTGTTGCGGTAAGGGGAGGGAAGCTGGTCTCGGAGCATATGTATTGGGATCAGGCCTCTGTGCTGGTCCAGGTTGGCCTGCTAAATCCTAAAGTGGTGCCTAGGAGTATGCGATCGAAAGGACTCAAGCGATTGCCAGCTGTAGGTGTGGAGGCTGCGAGGCAGGTTCTGGAACCCAAGCAGGAACGGTATAATGCTCTGCTTGTGGAACACGGCTTGATGGATGCTTCGAATGGGACGAATGGTGTGAATGGGGCTTGAAGAGATGGGTGACCGTTGTAATAAGATCATAACGTTACTTCTCCTTCTTTAGCTTACAAAGACACATGTCGGCAACTTATACGTATCGAGAGCCCAATACTTCCTCTTAACACCCTCCCACTCTCCCTCCTTATCAAGATCCGGCACCTCAACAGTCTCCCACGCAGTCTCAAAGCCCGCGGCGTAAAGGTCCATCTCCACAATCTGATTGTACACATCGTAGCAAATCTGTCTATCAGCCCCCATGCCATTGAAGAAGCCAAACCTGCCACTTTCGCCGTCCGGCCCACCAGCGGGATCTAGCAACCCGATCAGGCTCTCGGTGATGAACTCGCGCAATGCCGTGTACTCCTCAGCAAAGGTGTCGAAGTATATCGCGTCGAAGAGGACGCCGCTTTCGATGAGCTGGGGAACGACGTCAGACCAGCGACCTTCGTGGATGACTACGCCGGGCTTCTTGTCCCAGCCTTGTTGTTTCATCTGGGCGAGTACGTCGGGGTGTGCTTCGATGATGTGGTGGGACTTTGGCGACGCCTGCTGGAAGAAGCCGTCGATTATGCCCATGCCGTGGCCGATGTTCAACACTCGAAGACCGGACACGGGGAGAAGACGTTCTGCGGAGCGCCGCATGAGCGTGGTTTCCCACTCCATCATGACGCCATTGTCGGCATCGTCCACAAGCTTATTTCGGTGGAATGTGAGGTTGGACGAGAGGTATGTCGGATTTTGCGTCGATTCGACGTCTGCATCTGCAGCCGCCATTTCGACATTCACCTCTGCCTCGGTTACTTCATCCTCGTCCATGTCTTCGTCCTCGTCCATATCTTCATCGGAATCGTCATCCCCAAGCACCTGATACCCTCCCAACCGGCTCAATAGTAGCTCCGCCCTTACACCAGCGTCAACACAAAGGTTGTATAGCTCTTTCAATTCCAGACGATGCGCAATGCACCCTGGCGTTTCGTTGTTGGCATCCAAGTCGTTCCAAATGGCTCCGTTTTCGAAGAGGACGCGAAGGGTCTTCACGGCAGCCTGGATGTCCACGGGCTTCTCTTCACCGTCACCCTCACCGGGTTCCGTCACGCCATTTTTCTCTGAGGACTGCGCACGGTCGGCACCACGCTCGCAGGCAGCGATGGCGGCGTGCAGTGGTGTGAAGCCAGTCTCGGCGTCTTGCACGTTGGCGGACGAGTTGCGGAGTAGGTCGCGCAGGGCATCCACATCATGATTCGCGGATGCGAGGAGGATGCTTTGTGTATCCAGGTCCGTTTCGATTTCAAAGGCCGGGTCGTCCATTTTGGTAAGTGCAACTCGGAAAGATGGTGGTGGTCGAAATTTTGCGAGAATGCTCGACGAATAGGCGTGGGTTGAGCCTGTCGCGCGAACCGTCTCATTGGCTCGCTAGCTTGGGAGGGCATCGCTGTCAGAATCCCGCTAGTTCTTGCAGCCGTTAGTGTTTTCTTTTGTGACTTTTGCTCGGGCGAGTGTTGTGTTTGGGATATATTGATTCTACATGCAAAATTTGATATATTGACAACATATGAATGTCGAAAGCCGCCCGCTTGGCTCAGTGGTAGAGCGTATCACTAGTAATGATAAGGTCATCAGTTCAATTCTGATAGCGGGCATGAAAATATGTTTCTTTTTGACCTCTTTTTGACCTCTTTTTGACCTCTTTTTGACCTCTTTTTGACCTCTTTTTGACCTCTTTTTGCTCAGACGCGTAGCTGCACATCTAGGTGGGGAGGATGGTGGGCAAAATCTCTTTTTGCTGTGATCGGGATGTCTTTAAGAACGACACCGTCAACTGACATTTGCCTTCACGCATGCTTGTCCGATATACACAAGCAGTGGACATCATCCTGTTGCACACAGAAATACTCCGGTGCAATGGGATTAGCAAGTAGTTACATTAGCAGTGGCACCTGAACGACAATTTGCCATTAGTCCACGGCAGGGACGGAACGGCTGTATGACCTTGGTTCGGTCTAACCTAAGCAGTCCTATACACCGCGAGCGACAACATGCCTTTAGACAATGGCACGAACGCTCCAAGTGAGTAAAATTCCAACGTCATGCGTCCATCGCAGCACGAGCGGTTCCTGAAATTGCGAGCGCCCCAAAAGCAATTTGGCGGCTGTCCGGCGACCGACAGTTACGAGCCCTGCGTCGTTGCTGACGAGAGCTGCCAGCCTCTCGTCGCGTGAGCCTCCCGCTCTCGTATGCGGCTAGGCTTAGATTGAGCGGCCGTCTGGAGTATATTGGGGCATGCGCAGTAAATGGAGAGAGCGCGAGAGAGCGCGAGAGAGAGCCGTCCCTGCACAAGCACTGCCAGCGTCCCGGATCACGGTTGGCGTCGCAATTGAAGCCGTCCACGGTCGCATTGCCGTTATCACCACGCTCAGCCATGGATAAGGGGCGTGTCGTGTTGGTGCCAGTGCACGAACGGAACCCTGAAATAGCGAGGCAATCCTGCGCGCGGGAAGTTTAATGACACGACCAATCACGCCGCCAGTGTTCCTGGGGCCAAGCGGCGGGCTAGCTTGAATGGCGAAATGATGTGCGGCTGCACGGACTTGCGACCGGCGCTTCGACAGCCTGTACCCATCGTGTCGTGTTTCCGAGTGTTTTCCAGGGTGCCAGCCCTCGTTTCCTGCGCCGCCCGGCTCTCACTACTCCTCCTCCACCTTTTCCCTCGCCCTCTCCCGCCCACCTCCCCAACTCTTCCTTTCGCGCCCCTCTGCGACACGGCTGTCGTTTGCCCTTCGTTCATCGAGCGCAGCCATCGCTTCCACTCTTTACTGCCCACCCTAATTCACTCTTTACACCTAGTCGCTAGCTGCCGCCCGTACAAACTGTCCTGCATTCCACGAGAGTCGCGCAACTGCCCCCCAACCAGCCAACCAACATTCCTTGCCGCGATCCAGCGCCCTTGGACCCCGCCGCCACTGTCGCCGTATATATTCCATCTAGGGCCTAATACCTTAATCACGTCACTGCTGCCGCATTCACCGCCATCAATATGGTCCACCACCACGGACTGTCGCACCACGTGCGCCGCCAGCGCAACCGGAAGGAGGAGGAGGAGGAGGAGGAGGAGGACCTGAGCGATATCGAGACCGTCGTTGTAACCATGCCAAACACTTTCAAGGGCGATGTGGTGTGGATCACGCAGACATCGCAGCCTGAGCGCACGTCGGTTGACGCGCCTGCCAGACCGACCAAGGCGCAGACAACCGAAGAGGCGCAGACAACCGAAGAAGCGCCAAAGACACTCCTCCCTCCAGCTACCAGGGAGCAGTCCTCGACCGCCAGAGAGAGCGATACCGAGACAGAGGAATCTGCAAAGCCCACGCCCACCTCCAAGCCTTCGTCGACTAGGCCAACGGGCATTGAGACAGCGTCGACATTCGCGCCGCTCTCCAGCACAGTTGCTGCAGCGTCGAGTACCATTGGCGGTCTTGTGGCTGCTACAGGCTCCTCTTCCCCGTCCGCGAGCCCTTCGTCTGAGGCTGCGGGTAGCAGTGGCATGTCTACAGGAGCCAAGGCCGGTCTGGGTTTGGGCGTACTGCTCGCAATCGGCGCGCTGCTAGGCGCCATTCTCTTCGTCTACCACCGCAAGAAGAAGCAGATGACCCAACAAAAGGCCGACGATGAGAAGTTTGCAATGCGCGAGACTCCACCGCCTCCGCCACCACACGCCGAGCCCGCCCCGAGCATCAATACCCAACGCACCATGTCCTCTGCCCCCCGTCTTAGCCTCCGACCAGTCACGCAGTTCGACCCCATGTTCCCGAACCGCAAGAGCAGCGGCAACATGCTCGACATCGCAGCTGCTGGAGCTGTTGCGCGCTCGGGAGACCGCTCTCCATCGTCTGATCGCCCCGGCACCAGCTACTCTTGGGAACGTCCTGGAGAAGCTAACGCTTCGACGGCACCTGTCAACCCTTTCAACGACCCCCAGACGCGATCAGTCAGCCCACCACAGAATCCCTTTTCCAACAGCGCGGCCATTGAGACCCCACAAGCCTTCCCTATGGTTGGCCAGCACGCGTCGGCACACAACTCTGACTTTGGAAACCCTGCTCCTGCAATTGCCGCTGCTGAAGCCGCATCCCTAATGGCTGCTCTCCCCGCGCCGCCAAATCACAGGGGCAACTTCGACAACGTACCGCCTAGCCCAGCCTGGACCGAGGACATTCCTGCCTCCCCTGGACCAGCACCATCCGGCCCTCTGCCGGCCGCCGGCACCGGCGGCCCAATGAACGGTGCAGCAGCTCCTCCACCGAACAACGTCCACCGTGTCCAGCTCGACTTCAAGCCCTCCATGTCCGACGAACTCGGCCTCCTCGCTGGCCAATTAGTTCGCATGATTCACGAGTACGACGACGGCTGGGCGCTCTGCATCCGCATGGACCGCTCGCAACAAGGTGTTGTCCCTCGTACCTGTCTCTCCAAGCACCCCGTGAAGCCACGCCAGGGTCCCCCAGGCCCTCGCGCGCGTGGACCCCCTGTCTCCCCACCAATGAGCCAAGGAAGAATTCCGCAGCCTCGTCCACTTTCACCTGCAAGCGGGCGTAGCTCGCCCCACCCTCCTTCGCTCTCACCCGCCAACGGTCGCATGTCCCCCGCTCCGCGCTCCATGAGCCCCGGCCCACGTCAAATGTCTCCACCCCAAATGCGTGCCCGGTCAAACAGCAACGCACCCCACGCCGGACCTCGTTCCATGTCGCCCGGTCCGTACGGTGGAGGCCCTCAGATGGAACCACCGCCTCAAATGGCTCGTCCACGAGCCAACTCGGCCGGCCAGCCATCAGCGCGTCGTGCGCCTCCCCCAGGCCCAAGTCGCATGAATCCACAGGCGAGCGGTAACGGTGCGCCGATGCCACCTCGGAAGCCGATTCCGGGTCAGGCACTGTAACGTTCATGATGGCATGGTCACCTGCAAGAATTTCCTTTGTTTCCATTCTTATGTCTTTGCCCCAGGGCGACCTTACTATTTAACTTCTATTGCTACTGCTGGCTCTGCCTATGCCGACTCCCGTTGGCTGAACCCACGCTACGGAGACTTGGCATCCAGCTTGATTGTTCACCCACCCGTTTATACCCAAGTGTCGAAGTTGTTGTCGTGTATCTGAAAGGAGCGAGCTGATGTTCGGGGTCATTTGTTGTGGATAATGTTTATGTCGTCTTCTTTTGTTGGTGTTGGCGGGCTTGGTCCGAGTCTTGATATCCGGAGTGGGATGGGACGGATGGGATGGGATGGGATGAGATCACCTTTTCGTAGCTCTACTTTGGCTCCGCGCCTGCTCTTTGGAGCGGTGTTGGATGCCGGGGGAATACAATTTATCTACATATAAAGCTTGTTGGTTGTGAAGTGATTTGGGTTGTATGTACTGGGTGATAGGCTGTGCAGTAGATGGCCTACGTGTGTGGTAGTGCACGGCTTATGAAGTTGATATTATATGTGGACCATGCGTCGAGTTCCACTGTAAGACTGAAACAGTGGCAGCAGCTCGGCCCACCATGTGAAAAGGTCCGGCCACCATGAGAAAAGGTCGGCCACCACTCCTTTATTCCCTTACATATTGAACCTATTCTAAACATGTTTAGCAAAATTGAAATAAGGGTAGATAGAGGTTTACTTGAATCTCTAAGGTTTATAGAATTAGTGCTAGATAGGATAAGGGTTTATAGAGTATATTGAAAGGTTGTTGAAGAGTTATGTGTTGGTGGGCTGAGCTTTGTCCTCAGATTCAGGCTTGGCGTGAATGTCGGACTTTTTCTAATGGTGGGCCGAGCTGCCGTCACACTGAAACAAGTCTTCGTGTTGAGTAGGGATGTGCGTTTGAAACGTTGTTCATTTCGTTTGGATTTTGGCGGACATTGTATCGATTTAGGGCGAGAGGAAACACATTGGCGAATCAAAATAATATAGAAAGTGGAAATACTCCGACCAGATTGTGCGCAACATAGGAGTATGGAGAGAAACAACGATTGCCCATAATCTCAGACGTCCGCCAACAAGCGTCATTCGCTCGATATCGTTTCCCAAATCTTTCCCCCAAATCCTGTCTTCGTGATCGACATACTTCCTACTACATACTCAGCTCGCTTTTGAGTAAAGGCTTTTATAGTCTCATCACAACCACCCGGGATCGTCCACATCAATCTATTATCACCCACTGCTCTTGAATAGTCGCATATCAACTGGAAGTTCGACTCTGTGCACCACACAACCTTTTCTGCCACCATACCCATATGGTTGCATCGTTCGAGGGGATATGCATTCGACAGAAGCTCTGCTGGGAATGGAAGTTTGCCAGTTCCATTTCGTCTAAGCACACCGAAAAGAACTTAGTATAGACGGAATGCAGACTGATGCACTCTTGGGCACTTTGACAATGCATGAATCCGTAGTCCGTGTTGACGGCACCCATTGGCTCGGGATTGGACAGCAATACGAATCGCTTGAGCTCCCACACGCGTATCCATGACACTTCCCAACAGAGTCCATAAGGGTTTTGAAGTTGCGCAATTTCTTGAGCTCCGAACCGATTCCGTACATGGTGAACAGCTTGACCATTCCAGACTCATCCATTGCATGCACGAACTCGGTATACGTGCACTGATCAATCAATTCTTTGTTTAATTGGCCAACTCTTTGCGAATCGCCTAGCCCTTATGCCGTGCAAAATCCAAGTCTCAAACAATTGTCCTCGTCGGCATCAGGAACATATGCATTTCTGATTTGCGATAAAAACAAGTAGGCATGCTGTTTCGTTTCCGAGTCCAGCTGATCCATCGGGGCATCTCTTTCGCCCCAGCTGAGTACGTCTCTTGCAGAATCCAGTATCTGGCCAAAATCGGTTACAGAGTTAGCAGCGAAGTGTCTATACGTCTGGAACCACTTCAATTCTTCTCCGATGATGTTCGGCTGCAGCTGTGAACTGCGGAAATAGATGGACTCTCCTAGTTTGTCACTTCGCCATGCATCCCTCAGCTCTTCGTCGCCTACGCAACTTATATTGACCGGCTTGCAGTACGACCTACCTGAACAATGTCTGGAGATCCCATCCACTTAAGAAATGCTGAAAAACGAATGCGGTGGCGACATCCTCGTCTTTCGGATAATCTTCTCTTTGGCAAAACCACACCTAGATAGTCCGCCGCGTCGATCAAGCGCCCAAGGCGGCAGGTAAACTTGTGCTCCATCCAATGTGCTTTGCGGCGTTCGACATCACAGTAAGAGCTTGAATTGCATCTTACGCATCAAGAAAATACATACTGGGATACAAACTCTCGCTCGCTAAGAAAACCCAGCCACTCTGCTTCCCTTCCTTGGACACGAGGATCCGGGACGTAGCTCGTGAACAGGTCTATTTTTCCACGTTGTGGTGTAACTGGTGTGGTGACGGTTGACTCCTTGACTACCGGTAACAAGGGGAGGTCTTCGCGCGTAGCCTCCTTTCGTAGGATACTTTGAAGGGGCTCGTACAGCAAGCTGCCAGCTCTCCACATGCTCACCTGGTACAACGAGACAGCATGGCAATTTCCACTGAGAATACACTTTGCCATGATTGCTAAGAGTGCGGAACTTATTGAAGCTGTTGAACCACATGTAGTGTGCAAGGGCCGCGTGCGTATATGTAAATCTTAACGCCAATACCCAGTGCATACGACCATAGGACAATGAATCCAACGCTTCCCGTTCGCTCAGCTGTCTTTAAGCATTGTACCGGCGGATTAGTAGTTAGGTGGGTGACCACTAGCGAATTCCCGCTGTTGTATGTTTTTGTCTTTTTTGCTGGCCTCTGCACAAAAGACATGTCTTTTTGCTGATCCCGAGATGTGTGAATGCATGGCGGGTTGTTCTATGACCGAGCAAATAGGCAGTCATTTTCATCTCTGCATAGGACCTGTCAAGGCTTGGCCAGATGTTTTTCAAGTTTTTCTAGCAGTTTTGTATCGATAGAGGACTCGTAAAAGCATGATGCACTACGCTTCACCTTTTTGCATCAATGTTGGTTAACAACTGGATTTTGCGCTTATGAACTCCTAGGATTTGGCGTTGTGCTTTGCATAATTGAGATGTTTTCGGAGGGATGAGACACTGGAACATAATTGTCAACACATCGAATGACATATTCGCGACCTCCTCCACTACATTATATATACACAATCCAAAAATCTTCAACCTCTTGGCCTAACCCCTATCTAAATACTCTCACTTCTTCCTCTCCACCATTCCCTCCGGAAGCTTGTCATCATGGAAGTCATACAACGGCTGCATAGGCGGGACATCCTGCCTAAGCACATGCTTTTTCAAGTACCACGGCAGCTTGTCCTTGTAGTAACTCGCAAAGGTGCGGTTACCTATGTTAAACACATCATCCAACTCCTCCAGAGTCAACGCCTTCGTCTCCGGCAGCAGGAAGTATGTATACACGAAGCCGAAGAAGTTCCATACTGCGTACCATGCGAAAGCGCCCTCGGGACTGAATGCTTCAACAAGCGGCGGCCATGTAAGCGAGAGGATGAAGTTGAAGCCCCAGCAGGTTGCGGTGGCGAAGGACATGCCGATGTCGCGGATGTGAAGGGGGAAGGCTTCGGCGGAGTAGGTGAATGGGACGGGTCCTTCGCCTGGAGAGTATACAGCCATGAAGACAAAAATTGCGGCGGCGATCGAGCCGGTGCGTCCGGGTGGGGGTGGTTCCTCTATTGGGCCTCTGGGGATCAAGAAGGACATGCCGCACCAGAGGAGACAGAGACCCATGAGAGGGAAGGTGGTGAGAAGGAGGTTGCGCCTGCCGAAGGTGTCGATTGTGTATATAGCGGGAATGGCGAAGATAAAGTTGGTTGCGCCTGTGCCGAGCGACACAAGAAGAGCCTTGGAGCGAGAGAAGCCGGCATCTACGAAGATGGTAGTACCTGAGGAGTGATTAGTCGGTTCACAATGCATCGGCCATCTGGCACTTAAGGGAACGGTGGCTCACTGTAGTACGCAATGACATTGACGCCGCAGAATTGCTGCATGAACATGACGAAGAAGGCACTCTGCGCAGCGCGCCTGTTACGCCGCACAGTGAAGAACTCCTTGAACAAGTTGCGGCCCTTACGCTCAGCGTTTTCAACCTCCAATAGCTTGTACGCGTAGTACATGTCGCGTGCGGCCTGGATCTTGTGCTTGCGGAGACGGCAGAGCGAATCGAAGGCCTTGTCATACTTGCCCTTTTCCATGTACCTGTTTGCTATTAGTATGTGCCGTGCAGCTCGACTGGGGAGTTCGACTTACCATCTCGGCGACTCGGGGCAGAAATACACTTGAATCATGACCAGGAACGGCGGAATGCTCGTGCTGGCCAACATCCAGCGCCACTGCGAGAACTCTCCCAAAAAGTCGGTGTTTTGAAACGCCACTGACACGACGAACCCTAACATGATGCCAAAGGCCTGGCGGTGGTTAGAAGAGCATGCGCAGGGGAACAGAAGGCAATCTTACAGTCCACATCTGCCACATCATTGTCAAAGCACCCCGAATGTTCTTCGGGGCAGACTCGGCCGCGTAAACAGGCGTTGTAGAAGATTTTGCGCCAACAGCGAGACCGAGCGCAAAGCGTGCGATGAGAAGATTGTACCAACTAGCCAGCGTTAGTATATGCAAGGATCTCACTTGAGAGGGACCCTACCTATCAGCCGCAGCCATCCAGAATCCAGTCACGAAGGAGATAAAGCATGAGATAAAGATGGTGCCGCGACGGCCAAAATAATGGTTCAGAGGGGCATTGGTCCAGCAGCCGATAAGAGCAGAAGCGAGATATGGCGCGCCGTTTAGAAGACCTTGCATCCAACTGTTGGTGATGCCAAATTCTTCAAAGTAAAAGATCTAGATGTGCGATTAGCTAGGTCCCTTGAATGAAGAGCTCCCAGGGGCTTGAAGTACCTGAGCGCCATTGACGGCCGTCTGATCCATACCCTGCACAATAGCACTTCCTAGAATCCAACCACGTTAGTCTCCGGCCCTTATATCGACGCTTACAAGAGCACTCACCAGCGCACAGAACCACCAAGAAATACAGCGTAAACGGATGATCCCATCGATGTGTAACCTCATGCCTTAACCACTCCTTCTCTTGCTCACTCAACATATCCACATACTCGAACCCATCATCGCGCTGTCCAACCCGTGCAATCAGCGCGCCTTTGCGAAAGACATCCTGCTCGTCCGGAAGTCCTTTCTCCACACACCAGGCGTCCACATCGCGAATCACCTCGGCCTCAGTTAAGCCCATCAACGGGTTGCGGAGCTTCGCTGCGACCGACGCTTTTCGCCCGGTGGACGCGCCGCGTGGGGTATCCGCATCTTCAGTGAAGTGGGTTTCGTCGCGGGAGACTTTGCCGCTACTCGTGTATTCGGGATCGGTAGCCTCGATGTCGGGCTTTATGTCAGGCATGTTGGGTGGATCTTTAGCCTAGGCGAGGAAAGAATCTAGACACAACGAGCAGACCCGATTGTCGCAACAAAATCTACAAGAGAGATTCGAGTGAACAGCGGAGAAAATGCCATGGCAAGTCTTGTTATATAGCTCGCTATTTGCCCCCGCCTTGTCACGCGGGGAATGTGACAATGGCAACATGCTAAGCACACCGTGCTTTCGCGGTCATCCTCTTGGGCACTCCAAGTATTGGCACTGGAGCCCCCAAGCTGTTCTCCCAAGTCGGAGTCCGTAATCCAAGCAGTCCAAGAAACGGGTCGCCGTAGACGGCGTCTTGAATATTTTCTGTGCCGACGTCATGGTGGAGTACTCAAGTCTTAAGAAGGCTCGATATCCTGGGCAGCGTGATAGTTCCCCTTGGCGCGGAGTTGTGGTGTTGAGGCGCCAATGCGCGGGGTGGCTGCGGCTCAAGACCAGGATGAGCATGTGGGGAACGCCTGAGGAAGCTGGGGCACTTGTCGATGCGGTACCAATCAGAGATGCGCCAGCGGCGAATTTGAAGGATGATATTGAGCATTCGCACGCTGACGGTTGTCTTGGCCTTGGCGGAAAAGACGATCTGGTCCCGATGCGGCTCTGTCGGATCTCGGCACCTGATATCATCTCGGAGGAAGCGATGAGTTCATTGGCTTGTTCTCGAGAACAAAAGGAAGTGGGCTAACGCGCGTGCTGATTTCCTTTAAGAGATGTTTTGGATTGAGTCTACGCGTTGCATGAGAGGCGGCCGGTTAAGCAGGTCCCTCTTGTCGTTTTCTATCAACTAACAGTGGGTCCTAACCAAAGAAGGAAAAAGCAGAAAACATTTAAATGTCTGTTGGCAATAACAAAATGAGTTCCAGAGGCATGTTCTGGAAAAGAAAGAAGATGGAACACACGAGTTCCAATATAGAGATGAAGCATGCATCTTGTCAAAGCTTTGACAAGATCCAAAAGACATATACAAGAACGCAGCATGCAAGGACAGGGAAGATTTACATGGCTGCGTCAGCTAGGACAAAAGCCCTGGCGCGCGATGAGAAGAGTGCGAGCTCAACATGATAGACAACTGCGGAGGTATTGTCCTCGCAGGTCCTCGTAAAAAATAGAGATGAAGATAACATAAGATGGGCAATACAGATAAAGCCTGCAAAATGCTGAAACAATACAAACATGTACATCGAATGGAAAAGAAGAGTAAGATGAAGAGAAAAACGAATGGAGGGAGCGAATGAAACAACACCTGCATCCCAACCGCCTAACCTGCAACGCCGTAGCCTTCGAAAACCCTATGCCGTCCTTCATATCATATCGCCCATGATAATAAATCTCGTTCCTTCATAAAAACCCGACACGGTTGTGGTCGTAGTCGCATAATATACAGCCGTGTCGAAACTCCGCAAAACGCCGTCCAGGTATACGCGGAAAAGGGACCAAAAGCCGCCACCAAAGTCGTTATCCAGTATAGGGCCGAGAAATCTCCAGCAGTCGAGGTATATCTCATCTATCGTACAGAACGTATCACCCCAGGTTAGTACACTACATTAGCTCGATCGGAGGATAGTAAGGTCGGGTCCAGGTGCTCGGATGCCCAACATTGGCGAGTGAATTGTTGTCCAGAGTGATCGACAGTGAAGGGTTTACTCGGGCGAGAAGCCGTACTCGGGATCGCTTGGGCTGTCCCTCTTTTGATGAACGTTTCGCTCGTGTTCGTCTCGCTTGTCTTTCCTCGTTCCAAAGCTGCGGCCCCTACCACCCGTTTGGGCATGGCTCCGTGCACACCCTCTGTGCCTGCAGTAGTATTCCTCTCTACCCGTGGAATGACTCTGTTCGAAGTGCCTTCGCAGGTCGGCAAGTCGGCCAAAGGTGCGTTCTTTGCATTCGGGCATTGGGTTGGAACATTTGAACTTTTTCTTGTCGACGAGGACGTATCCGATCGTTTCCTCGCGGTGGTTCGCACGGACAGGTGGGGCTCGGGCGCGGCGGTGGGTCTGGGGGGTCGGACGGAGAGGGGGCGAGATGTGCGGCACGTTGACAGTGGTGGACATCTGGGGGGGCGGAAATTGTGGACTGCAGTGGTTAGCAGGAATTGGGTGGCTCAAAGGTGTGTGCGCAGACTTACAGGGGTAGTTGGCCAAGATTTACCATATGTTGGTCGATCGAGCTGGGCGGAGGACGCGAGTTGGGAGCCGAATAGTTGGCAAGACTATCGGGTCAACAGTTAGAGTTGTTCGGGAGAGCATGTACCAAAAATAATATCCGATAGGGCAGTCCGGCTTCATGGTGTTCAGAAGAAGTACGGCGGTGCGATTGTCGAAATGGTCAGGGCAAAATCAATACAGAGTGGCGGAACAATCGGATATTAGGCAAAACAGGGAAGCCTTTACGATGGTAGCATCGATCGTCACAAAGTGGAAAGTTGTTGGAGGGTGGTTCGAAAAGGGTGGATCGGGAGGCTCTACCCTCAATTTCACGGATAGGGGCGTTCTCTCACTGAAGGAATGGGAAGTCGGAGTGTTTGGGTTGGCTTTCCATGTGGACGGTTGAAATGAACGGACAGGCTCGTAAACTGGAGTTACAACACTTGGGCACAAGGCTCGCACCAACAAGGCAAATTCCCCCAGGCTTCCGACGACGCGATGTTCGATCGAATGTCCGTGGATCGTGTGAAAACGGTTTCGATTGATGTGGCCACCGGTATAAGTTCACTATGGACCTCCGATACCGTTCTTCTGTCAGGCCGAACACCAGCACTGGAGAGCTGAAAGAAAGCGTACGTACCCACCTAGATGCAAAGTTTATCGGGTCGTCCTCGTTCGTACGTACTATACCTTTTCCTGTGGAAATCCTCCGGACTGGTATCCCGACATCATAACAAGATCCGCCTCTTTAGTGAAGTCTCTTTAGTGACCTGGGAACGAAACATCCTCCAGGCAGTGGTGGGTCCGGAACATTGGAAAGGAACAAGAAGCAGGGACCGCGTTATACACAAACCTCGAGAGCACCGTTGGAGAGCCGCTGAGACTTCGATAGTCGAAGACCTTTACATGGCAGTACACAGGGGGCCTGGACTGAGCTCGGGAATTCATCGCAAGGTGGCAGGTGTTAGCCCCACGATCCAACTAATCCACTCTAGGCCCAGTTTCCTCGAATTTCCAGAGTAGGCTTCCTGCGAGCGGTGCTCGCATGCAGTCGAGAAATCGTCCTAGGTCCGGTGCAAGTCGTTCCGACGGCCGGCAAGTTCCGGTGGATGCTCCACGCCAGGACTTCCCACGAAGCTACGAACGATGGCAAGCACGGGCCGCGCTCCATATCTCTAACGTTTAATATTGGATCGTACATCATGGGGTTCCATAAACCTGGTGTACGGAGGAAAGCTCCAACACGGAAGTGCTATAGACCGGATCTGGTACATGGCAAATATTCAGGCACCCATCCATCCTCCAAGGCTAGGGGAATTTCCTGGTTCGAAGTACTCAGGAAGAGCACTGTTCTGGTCCGGCTTCCGTCCAATTCGGTAGTGACTGCTTTCCATGTGCCCAGTGGATTGGGCTATCTAGCTCATCTCAATTTATGTGAAGGTATAAAGAGCACTTACTCGGTAGCATGATTCCTCGATCCTCCTATCCCAACACCATGCGCCGACAGGATGCCGAGGTTGTTCAAGTCGAACGAGTAATTCGTGTCGGCGGTCAGCGCATATTGTGGCGAAACCGGTGAGCTCGTCGATTGCGGCAACCCGGCTGGGCTTACCGGGTAGTAGGCAGCCGGGTAAGGCTGAGACGTGGTCTGCTGATGCGTGGTCTGCTGATGCGTGGTAGCGGGAGGGGTAGGCGAGCCTGAGCAACTCGAGCTGTAGGCTTCACGATAGCCCGGTGAACGTGCCTCGTGTTGACTGATTTGTCGCTGGATGAACAACTCGAGATTGTTTGCGTTGCCGAAATTGTGACGTGGACCAGCTTGAAAGCCATTTCCGCCGCTGAAATTGTGGTTGGGGTCCATGGGTAGAGCTAGTGACGATAACAGGGGTGCAAGGGACGTTGTGGGATTGACGAGTGGCAAAGGGTTGTGGGATTGACGAGTGGCGAAAGGTTTGTTTGAGGAAGATGGAAAATGGAGTGGACGGCGCAACACGCAGACTGGAGTGAGGCAAGCCTATGTATACTTGAGCTCGATTAGGGCGAGTTGCCCTTCAGGCCGGAGGACTACGCTTATTAAGCCACATCCTTCTTGCGCGATTATTTGACCGGGCGGAAGAAGGCAGCTACCGGACGCGACACTGCATGATCGATAGTGAGGAGTCATATTCACATGCCTACGCGACGAGCGGTTGTACCGCGTGGGCAGTTATCGGCGGTTCCTCGAGTGCTGTGAGTGGCCAAGCCCCGTCCGCCTCACCTTTTTCGTTGGTCCCGCAGCACAGCTCGGCCACGATGAAACTAGGTCAGGTCGACGTACCAACATGCATGCATCCGATCGCAACGAACGTTCAGCAAACGTCAGCCACCCAGTGTGATCCCCTCACTTTACCAGCTTCCATACTTTCACGCTCGAATCCCCGCCGGCGGAGAGGATCTTGCCAGCCTTCTCCCACGCGACACCCGTGACACCGTCTTTGTGTGCATTCATTGCTTTGATCCGCTTACCCGGGTCCTCAACGCTCCACGCCATAACGTTCGTGTCGAGCGAGCCACTCGCAACGAAGTTCTCGCTGTCATCCCACGCAAGACTCGTGATGCGTGCCGTATGGGCAGACCACCTATCTGTGATGATTTTCCAATCCCCAGACGCTTCAAATGCGTATATCTTTCCATTGTTTGCACCGAAGGCCAGCTTGTTACCCGAGTGCGAGAAAGCAAGTGCAGAAATGGGTGCTGTCGCGCGACGCAGCTCAGTGCCAGTGTCCTTCAAATCCGTGCCTGAGAGAGTATAGATGTGCACTAGCTTGTCGTCACCTCCCACAGCAACGTGAGACCCGTGTGCAGCTATGCATGTGGGGGTGTATTTGACTGACACGGAATTTGCCAGATTTCCTTTTGAGTAGACGGCTATCGAATCGGACGACGGAACAAGTACCATGTCTGATGTTGTGGCGATACCCTTGGGTTGGAACTTAAGTGCACTGGCACTGCCTGTGAAGATCTTGTTCGCAACAGAGACGGATCGTAGGGTGTCATCCCAGCCGACACTATAGACGTCATCTTCGCCTTTGGGATCGGAGGCTGTAAAGCCAGCCACGTAGTTGGAGTGGCAGTCGCCTTCTACTTTTGCGGCGACACCCGCAGTAGTATCCCATGCTAGCACTCGCCCTTCATAGCTGCCGGTGAAAAAGGTCGATCCGGAGATGCCGGCGGCTGTGATGTTCTTCTGATGGCCGCGGACTACGCGTGAAGGGGTGGGGCTGCCATTGACGAGATAGTTGAGATTGCCTTCGAGGTCGACGCTGATAATGAGGCCATCGCTGCGGCCGCTGGGCCATACGACACCCACCTGCTGGTCAGGGATGCTGGGAACGCCCTCCTCGCCCATTCTCCACGTCTGGATCGCCTTGCCGGCTTCCGGGTCCCATATTCGCACAGTTTGGTCTGCGCTGGCGGTCACAAAATGCTTCGAGTCCTTGGACCAAGAGAGGCCGAAGATGCTGCCCGTGTGAACGCCTTCTCCAATCTGGCCCTTTGCCTCGCCCGTCTTTCCATCGTAGAGCCATATGCGCTTGTCAGCGCCAACGCTAGCGAGGACGGAACCGTCTGGGGCAAAGGCGGTGCCGAATATGAAGCGGTTATGTTGCCCTCTAAGGCTAGTGTTAAATTTGAAGGGTGCGCCGTGGTAAAAGACGAGGCTGGTGTCGTCAGATCCCGTTGCGGCGCGCAAGGGACGCTGCTGGCGGATAGCGACGCTGTTGATCTGTGATGAGTGCCCCGAGATCTCGCCCACGCTGTTGCCGCTGTCGGCCGTGATGCAATGGCCGAAGCGTTCCTTGCCGTCGCCCACGGCGATAATGCGCTGCGAATCGCCATCCCACGCCAGGTCGTTGATGCGCCCAGCAATGATATGGTAGTCGCCTACAGCCGTCAGCCTCACTCGTGTTGCAAGAGCGGACCCGAGTACACACCCTTTGTCGCGCCCTCGCCGGCACAGTCCCATACACGCACCGAGCCTGAGACATCCCCGCTTGCGACATAGAAGCCTGACGGAGAGAACCGGGCAACTGTCGTCTGGGATGTGTGCTGTGTGTACTGCTTGCTGACGGCGGGGTCGTCGATGGAGCGTAGGTATACAGATTTGCCGGACTTCTACATTAGCCCGACGGCAATATTACAGTATGGCAAGCCTTACTGCGTAGGCTATCCGCTCGCCCTTGGGGTCCGAAGAGAGCGGCGTGGGCTGCCCGCGGGTTGTGGTGGGGGACGCCGCCCAGATTGCGTCTGCTCAATTCAGTAACGTCACAGCCTCGTGATCGTGGGAGAAAGTACCAGGAACGAGTGCCATTGGAGTAATTCGGAAATACAGTCGCAGTAGAGGGTGAGAGAATAGATGGACTGTACGGAGGGGTCGAATTGCGTGAGGAAGCTCGCGTCGTCAGAGGGTCGGTTTCAGCATCCACATTAAAGCCACCAATGCGGGGCATGTGTGGCTGTGCTTTCCTGCTATCACCATCACTCAACCCCCAAAGGCAACGGACTTGAGTCGTCACATGTTTTACGTAAAGATACACGGTCTCGCCTCCAGCAGCGTCGGCGTCGAAGGAGCCAACGCATGGCGTTGCGATCGATGCTCTCAGTGGGCCGTTGCCGAATACGACTAGAGTGCACGTGAGTACCTGTCACTCTAGCGCGTTTCGCGTTTCGCGTTTCGCGAATCTCCGCTCCGCGTGCTGCCGCACCTCACACGACATCTGCACGGACGGCATCATGGAGCGCGATTTCCATCATCCTTATGAACCGTATGATATTCAGACTCAGTTCATGGACGCCGTCTACGAGTGTCTAGAAGACGGCAAGGTTGGTATCTTCGAGTCACCTACCGGCACCGGCAAGTCCCTCAGCCTCATTTGCGGCTCTCTGACATGGCTGCGCGACCATAAGAGGCGCACCTTTGAGGATGGCTTAGCCGTCAATGGGGCATACGGCGACGAGCCTGCTTGGTTGCTCGAGCACGCCCGGAAGCAGAAAAAACAGGCCGCTTTGCAGCGTCGAGCAGAGTTCGAAGCGCGCATCGCCAAGATCAAAGAAAAAGAGAAGCGCCTCAAGGAAGTCTACCAGAAAGGAGAGCCCAAATCCAAGCGACAGAAGACTATCTCTAGCGGTGTCAATGCAGAGGATGATGAAGCGCGCTTCGTCCTCGACGACTACCAAAGCGATGAAGATGGCGCACCAAGCCGGGAAGCCAAAAGCTTCAACGATTCCGGTCTGTCTATGGAGAACCAGGTATTAATGGAGAAGATGGGCCTCTCCTGGAAGAAGGAGGAAGATGAGACGGAGGCTCCGGACGAGACCAAGATTTTCTTCTGTTCAAGAACGCACTCTCAGCTCACCCAATTCTCAAGCGAGCTACGACGCGTCCGAATGCCTCCGTCCATCACGCTAGGTGCTCCATCTGCGCCATCTGAAGATCCGCCTGTAGAAGAGGTTAAGCACCTGACCCTGGGTTCGCGGAAGAATCTCTGCATCAACCCCAAAGTAAACAGACTGGGAAACCCCACCGCCATTAACGAGAGGTGTCTCGAACTGCAGCAACCGGGCGTCTCATCAGACTGTAAGTGTCCGTTTATGCCGAACAAAGAAAAACAGACCTTAGTAAACGAGTTCCGAGATCATACACTGGCAAAGATCCGGGACATCGAGGACCTTGGCTCGCTGGGCAAGAAACTCGGCATTTGTCCATATTATGCTTCACGTCCGGCGACCAAGTACGCTGAAGTAAGATGTGCAACACGACGATACTAAGCTATCGCTAACCTCGGCAGATTGTTACGCTTCCATATCCTCTACTTCTACAAAAGTCCGCTCGAGATGCACTAGACCTATCTCTCAAAGGCCACATAGTCGTGATTGACGAAGCCCACAACCTGATGGACGCGATCGCTGGGATCTACTCCGTTTCTGTCACTCTCGAACAAGTGCAGCAGGCCCGCACGCAGGTCACCGCCTACTTGCTCAAATTCCGCAACAAACTGAAAGGGAAGAATCGGGTCTACGTTGCACAGATCCTGCGAATACTGGACGCGATCATCATCTATCTTCAGTCCAAGTCTGCCGACCCTAAAGCTACGGACGGCATGGTGGATGTGGGAGCACTAATGTCAGGAAAAGGGGTTGACCAAATTAATATGTACAAGCTGTGCGGTTACTTGCAGGAGAGTCGATTGGCCCGCAAGGTTGACGGTTATACAACTTACCACGAACAATCCCAGAGAGACGGTGCAAAAGAAGCTATGAAAAGCGATGCGCAACAGCGCGCAAGGCACACAGTGCCTGTTTTGACCCACGTCCAATCATTCCTAGTCTCGCTAATGAATCCATCTGCTGAGGGTCGCTTCTTTTGCGCTCAAGAAGAGTCAAACAGCATTACTCTCAAATACATGCTTCTTGATCCCACCTTTCATTTCAAGGAAATCGTGGAGGATGCAAGGGCTGTTGTTTTGGCAGGTGGCACAATGTCCCCGGTACCTCTCACACTTTCCGCAACTAGTACGTATTGCTGATGCGTGTAGATGAGTGACTACGAGCAGCATCTGCTATCTTATCTCGACCCTTCAAAAATCATGACGCTTTCGTGCGGACACGTTATACCCTCGTCCAATCTGCTTGCAGTCCCAGTGGTTCGGACTTTGAGTGGACAAGAGTTCGATTTTACTTTCGAGAAACGCAACTCGGAGCAAATGGTAATGTTCGTGCCGCTTTATGCACGTACTCGGGTACTAACGTGCACAGTTGATCGACCTCGGGCATGCCATTCTAGGGGTCGCACAGCATACACCCGATGGTGTTGTCGTCTTTATCCCCAGCTACTCCTATCTAGACACATGCGTCGCGGCCTGGAAACGGCTTCGTTGCACGTCATCCTCGAAACCGTCCACGGTGTGGGACGCATTCCTGAGCGTAAAACCTATCTTCCTCGAACAACGCAGCCAGTCACAGTCTGGTGGAAATAATCCAGCCACCAAAGAAAGTGCCGTAGACTCGGTATTGGGTGCTTATAGTAGTGCCGTCGCGTCTGGTAACGGTCGTGGCGCACTGTTATTCGCTGTCATAGGTGGCAGTCTTTCCGAAGGTATCAATTTCAGCGACAGCCTAGGCCGTGGAGTAGTTGTTGTCGGCTTACCATTTCCCAACCCGCATTCTGCCGAGTGGAAGGCAAAGGTACAATACATATCGTCAAAAGCGTTCAGCAACGGGCAGGACGGCAAAGCCGCAGCGCGCGACTTTTACGAAAATGCTTGCATGCGCGCAGTCAACCAGTGCGTAGGAAGAGCGATCCGACACAAGAATGATTACGCAGCTATCCTGATGATGGATCGACGATATGGTGCACAGCGCATTCAGGCTAAGTTGCCCGGATGGATCCGAAAGACGTTGGCGAATGGTGCAGGGGTGCGGGAGCTCGAGGGGCGTTTGGATGAATTCTTTGCGGGGAAGAATGCCACTATATAGGTATGTCATTCATGCGTGCTGTCCGGCGATCATCGGAACCTGAGTTCGCATCGACACTGCGGAGATATAAAACGCGGGAGTGGCTTGCTAACCGTGCAATGTTCTAGGTCGGGCCGTGTTGGATCGCCGTTATCACATGTGCATCGGGATTGTAGCAATAGATGGCCATGCAGCCCTTTTCTCGCGTCCTTCCTCTTATAACTGCCACTCCCGCTCTGGTCTACACATCCTTGCAGTGTTCCGTGGCACAATGAACCACCAAGGCCGTCGTCATATGCGTTTCCGCCAATACAATCCCTGCGCAATTGTGCGCTCTTCCGCAGTCGACAGGAATACAAATTGACTCCATAGAGAATGCGGCTAGATAACATCTATTATGCAGCTCCGATAGCCGCACTGGCGATCGCTCTATAACCCAATCTCCCTCTCCCACGCAATCCCGGGCAGTTCACGATTGCCGCCTTCTGCACGACCGGGTGCGCTTATCTTTGCAAAACATCCCGTATGTGGGATATGAAACAATCAATTTACTCTCTGATAGTCTTTCCATGTTCTCGGAAGTAGCGAGTCGCTACCGCTGCTACCATCGATCACATACGACGGACCGCGGTGGAGGACGCTACATCGCTCTTCGGCCACACAATACGGGACTGCGTCGAACAAAACAGTATAATTCCTCCTTCGAAGTGGATCCGTCATGGTTCCGCCAATCTCGTGGGCCACTTCTCCACGCCACATCGCCATACACCCTCCACATCTATCCATCCCTTCCAACCCTGAAGTCAAGACCAGTACACATCATCTCACCCTCCGTATCCCACAAAGTCCCACACCCGCCCAAACTGCCATCTCTCTCGCCGGTCTCGACACAGGCACCAAAATCGGCATCATCGTCGGCATCACTGTCATTGGCATCCTTATCCTTATCGGCTGTGGACTTGGCGTTTTAAGCTGCCGGAACTTGAGGAGGAGGCGGAGGGCACGCGATCGCGAGAGCAACGGGGAGTCGATGGGCCTGGAGATGGAGAGCAAGAGTAGGAAGGAGGGAGGGAAGGAGTTTAAAGCGATAGGTTTGTGGGATGATCTGAGGATTGTGGACAGGGAAAGGGAGGGAGAGGGGCCTGGTGAGGAGAGGCGGGGTGCGAAAGTGGAGAAAGAAAGGGAGACTACGAATGTGGGTCAAACCCACGCATAGAACGTGGAAGACACGTGCTATGGGGAAAAGTAGGTGTGCATCTATACCTAGCGGTGAAATTTTCATTAAACATAGAGACTACGTCTATTTGAAGGGCGCAAGTACTCCCAACGTCCGAGAGAGTAAACCGAGCTGCCACATCCCAGTATCGGTTCTTGCTGGGGATGATAGCCAAGCTCAACAGCTGTCATGTAGTAGTTGAGCTGTCACGGTTTGCTGTAGCAGTGTTACGGTGGAGGAATTCCGCTCGACCGAAATTATGTATCGATGGAGTAATCTTAATGCAACGTACTTACAGTCTTGTCACTTCAGGAATTATTTTCCTGTTCACGCCATCCTTGTGAACGAATGGTCTCTTCTCCAAGCATATGCTATTTTCTGAACAGTCACTTGTTGATCTCTGAAGAGAGGAAGGAGCATTCTCGAAAATTACAGAGAAAACAGTCTGTTCCTATCAAACAACTCGAAGTGATATGCTTTCTCCACTCATCAGCCCCCTTCCCTCTACCAGGCCGTAAAGCCACCAGAAAAGTGGTATGTATAACCAAGTTACAGTAACGGCAGTGCTTCCCGATAGATTGCGTCGTTTCGCAAGGACCTCACGCCACGATGGAGTCATATGAAATATAGGTGAGAGTCCTGAGATAGGTTTACGGTCTGATGTAGGATGCCACGAAGAGACTGAATAGAATTCAGTCAAATCGCGAAATAGTTACGCTCCCATGAGGTTTTTGATGTCTCCCTGCAATTATGTTATACTAAGATCGTTGCTGAACGCAGCGGGGAGGTTGCCGACCTTGTCAACATCCGCATTGATTGTTATGTTGTACACATTGTGTCGCATCTCTACTCGATAATTGTCCTTTCCGACTCGGACTTCGAGGAAGTTCAGGAGGGCTTTTGGAGTAAAACGTTTGGTGTGAACGCGACACCGAACAATCCCTTCCACATTCCCGAGGTCTGTGGGATGGCTCATTAGGCGACTCCGGGATAGCTAAAACCAAGTGATGACCTTAGATAATGTTGACCTCAGACAGTATTGACCTCAGACAGTGTCGTCTTCCGCGTAAGGTTCTCTCTGACGACAAGTGGTGTTGACCTTAACGTATGGTTCGTTCTCTCTAACACGAAGTGGTGTTAACTTTGACGTGTGGCGTTCTTTAGTCGATGCCGTCGAGTATGTCATGCGGTGCTCCTGATAGTATCATGCGATGAGAAGAAGAGAATTGAAAGCTGAGGTGGAAGAGGGCAGTTATGGAAATGAAAATGAACATCAGGCTGAGGCTGCAGTTTACGGCTGAAAATTACATATGGTGGTGGCTGAGCAAGCCTCGGCGCGAATTTATAGGTTGAGAAACGCCTTGATGGTGATGGTGCATTGGGGGCGATGCTCACTTGCAGATTCATGCCGAATGACCAAGTCTGTCATTTGCGACATTGCCAATAGGGTGCCGTAAAAGTCCGAATTCGAGTCGTACGGCAGATGGCGTGCAGCCCTCTTCAGCGCCGTTCCATCTCGAACCGTGCCGGCACTTCCTTCTTCCAGCCTTGTCAGTGAAACCTCTTTTGCCTGCAGCTACTGCCACGGCTCACTCTCGATGCCTAAACTTCCAGGAAGATATGCTTACCTCTGAACAATTTTCACTCATCGATACGCTTTTATCATCGGAGATCGCAGCATTTACGGTCTCGATAAAGAATGCATACATCATTACCGCCGTTTTCACTGGATTCAAATCTATCCATGGTGGCGCAAGGCTCCATCGAATTGAAAACGCCAGAGCTGAACGACAGTTCGCTCTTTTCCCCGCCAGTTCGCCCACCGCCCCCGCCACTAGCCAGGGTGACATGCACCATCTTACACACACTCAAACAAATGCGGAAGCGCTCTGCAGCGTCGCATGAGGCTCCGTAGGCATGGGTACGCGAAGAATGAATATGATTTACTCGCGGGCTCGACAGTTCAAAGAACCCACAGCTTGGCTACCCTCGACTCCGAGTCCGAGACTTTACTGCCTGATACACAATCCTCAGCCTTGTATACTCTCCCGCCAGACATGAGTCAAACAAGGTTGGAGTCACACAAGGCAAATTGTTTCTCCCACAACTGGAACACCGACGGCGCAGTATGCGTAACAAACCAGTCTCACAGCGTGATTCGGGTAGCGGACTCGGTGATGATAGTCCCAGCGACTCAATTCAGGTAAGACAGAACGTTTCGCACACGATGAATGCTAATTAACACAGAACGTGTCCAAAACTGACGATAACGGCAACCCGGGAGTGAGAGTATGGAGGGCTTTATCTCCTGGCCCCAATGACTGGCACCCTGAAGGGTCCGATAATACATTACTCCATGCATCACATAAGCGCAACTCGAGTACTGCCGTCAGCAGCCTGATCCAAGATAATGGAGACGGTCAACAGCTTTCAGACAATGCAGAGGAAAGAGAAGGCGTGTTCTTTGCACCAAGTAGTGATCTCTTCAAAACAGGGGCGCAATTCAGTCCCGATGATACTCGGAGCATCAAGTCGAAAATCAGCGAATTTTCAGACTCTGAGCCCCATGAGACATCGCTCTCCAAAGGAATCGGAAGTCACACATCAGCCAGAGGACGTCATGGATCCTTGCAAGAAGCTATCAGCGAAGCCCGAATCGAACCACTCACAAAGGACAATCGTTTCCTACCACTTGACAGCCTAGGTACACTCATCACACTGCAGAGCATCGAAAGCGAACTTGCAGGCTATGAATTATCAGGATATGATGACCTTGGCGCTATCGCGAAAGACGTGTTGATGATCAAGCCGGAAACCAAACCAACCAAACCAGCCAGACCAACCAAACCAAAAGACGGCACAACAAGGAGAAAGATTTTTGCCATTCTTGTCATGATGAGGAAGTCATATGCAATAGTTGATGTTTTGAGGGAGGCAATTTACGATGACGATCTCCCTTTTCGAATCGGTAAAAGTGCCAAAACGGATGTGTATCGCAAAGCACAAGAAGGAGAACCTTTGGAGCCGATACTGTTCTTTCGGAAATGGAAGATCGATGAACGGGAGACATTCGAATACTATCAGTGGCAGATGACCGCTCCGTACTTTAGGTTGGGTTGGAGGCCGATGAAAAAGGTACATCATTACGACCTAGAGCCGCGAGTAGTTCTTCCTTTCATCGAGGAGACTCTCAAAGATGATAGTTCGGGTCACTCCGTGGACTTCTCGGGCGGTACCTCTACTGTCCGAAAATTAAAGATCCACCAAGCGCACCACAATTGCTACAAAAAACTCGTAAGTAATTCATACCACGCCGCGGGGATCAATCGCTTACTGCTGGCGCATAGGCTTTGAAGGATACGAATCCGTACTTTGCGGTGAAGACCCTACGTCTGCGCGAGGAGCTTGCCAAAGAAAAGGGAAAAGAGGTCAACCGAGAAGCACTTGCATTGAAGCGATTTGTGGACAAAGACCACGATCACTTGATCAGACTCTTAGCTACCTTTACTTACAAGGATCAGTACAACCTCATTCTTCCTTGCGCGGATGGCAATCTCCAGGATTTCTGGAAGAAGCACTACCCGGATCCCAACGACCTTCCGCGCGATCATGAGCTGGCTAGGTGGCTAGTGGAACAGTTACATGGATTAGCTCAGGCTGTACAAAGTATACATATGGCACCAGTGGACGACGCCAATAGCGGGAACTTGTCCGAAGAAGATCGCGCCAAACAACATGGAAGGCATGGCGACCTGAAGCCCGAAAATATTCTATGGTTCAAGGACTCCGAGATCCATCCGGGCCGAAGCTCAATGGGCGTTTTGAAGATATCGGACTTTGGCTTCGCGGATTTCCACAGAACTCACTCAGTAAATATAATCAGCCTCAGTTCTATCGGGGGTGTCACGCCGACCTATCGAGCCCCAGAGTGCGATCTTGCACCCCAAGCACCCAAAGGCAGCTTAGTATCCCCAGCCTACGACATCTGGAGCTTTGGCTGTGTGTTCTTGGAGTTCCTTACATGGTATCTTCTCGGTTGGGATGGCGTCGATGCCTTTTCCACGCGTCGAAAGGATGAATCCAACTCCATAGTTGCCGAGGATAACTTCTTCAACTCCAGCGACGATGGTCCCTTCGCCAAAAGATCGAAGCGTTCGGTTGCAGAGGTGAGTGTCTAAGCCCTTACACCGAACATTAAATTTAACAAGCGCCACGTAGAACTTCAAGACTCTAAAAGAGCGTCCAGACTGCAGCGACTTTCTGCTCGATCTATTAGACTATATCCAAGGAAGCATGTTGAGGATGAAACCACAGTCAAGAGCCTCCTGCGATCATATTGTCGCTAAACTTAAGATGATCAAGAGGAACTGCGAGGTGCATCGGACTTATTGTACCGAACGTATCAAGGAGATAAAGCAAACCCCGACTGATCTTTCCGAGGTCACTGTTCAGTATTCTCTACCTGAGCCCGGAGAGTTAAAAGATCCGATCAATGTTGTCATTGCCACCAATGTGGATCATTCCGATACCCCGGTGCACGACAATGGCATGTCTTCAATGCTTACAACTTCGTATACACCAAGCGGAGAGAGTCGTGAATCAGAGACTGAGAGCACACCCTTGCTGAGTGATAGCGTTTTGAGGGTGAATGCAAGCTCTGATCAGGATGGTACAAGGAATCTTGGTGCCAGTCTATCAAGGGGTACTATCAACTGGGCACTTGGAATATTCAGAGCCTGTTGCTGTCTCGTCGGCGACGATGTAATAGCATAGCTCGGGATCTTTACGCAATATGGGTACATTCCAGCATGAATGCTGCGTCATACAGCAGTGGTATGCTTTCTTGTAGATATGTATAATTACGCATGCACAAAGCATCAGGTTCGTTGTCTTCGTCTGAAGCAACAGAGATTCAAGGTTGTAATGGTCGATAATACTCCAATCTATTCGATTTTACTCATACGTCATCTCCGGACTCTACGCTGCTCCGTCTTTTCCGATGTACAACGAAGAAATACCACAGTCCGACGGTAATCATAGTAAAAACAACAGTAAAGACAACATAGATCCACAAATAGCTAGAAATCCGCGTCGTACCATCGTCCGTAAACCAGTCAAAGAAGGTCATGGAAAACACAGTGGCAAAAAATGTTCCTGGAAGAAAAACCATAGTCACAAGTGCGATGGACCTCATGACCCTTGAGTCTTGATTCGTAGCCAGCGCGATCTCCACGTTGGTCTCGCCATGTGACCATTGCGTTGCCATGGCCATCCCGTCGACGCGCATCGTACAGTCGCGTATCTTCTCATCGTATTCGTCTCTGATGGCACTGAGTCGGGCTTTTATCTTGTCGCCCACTTTCTGCATGTCGCGTGTGTGGGATTCATTGGTGGTTTCGATCCAATCTTTTCGTTCAATCACGGCCGATACGTGCTTTTGTTGTGGTCCAACAGCCTTTGCCATTGCTCCAGCATAGCCTTCACGTGGCGTTTTTGATGCGCTGGCAATGTAGTCGTTGTTGCTCCAACCAAATGTCCTCCGCTCATCTCGACCAAACTGATCCTTCAGCTCATCTGCGTGCTCATACATCCTGCCAATCTGAGTGTTCCAGCTGATGAGCCCATTCCTGAGGTAGGTCAGATCAAGCCAGACCTCACGCTTCTCTTCGTTTCGATTGTCTACATCTTTCTTAGGTCTTCCCAGGTTCGCATAATCGAAATCGAGCTCAAATATCTTTGCTTCTACTTGATTGATGGTAGACTCAATCAACTTGATGTGCCTCGAGAGTTCAAGCTCAACGAGAATTCCCGGAAGAAGAAGCGGATGTGCTGCTTCGCTGGTGACATGTTTGAGACGTCTGATTATGTTTTCTTCGATCGAAAATGGACAGCCGTACACAATGGAAAATGAGACCCCACTGCCGGGCAAGAATGTGGACGATAGAGCAAGGTCCGTCGGCCACGCGTGGCTCGTTCGACAGTTATAAACTATGCGGGAATGAATGTCAGCCAAGAGAGACAGTCCCAGGAACCTAGTTACATCTCACCGTACGCTGGCTCCGACATTACAACGCTCTCTGATGAGAAGATTGGAATATCAGCGCGACTTATGACCCGAGCTATCGACCCATGGGTGCAGAAGCTTGTCGATATCATTTTGAAAGTATCCATAGAAAATGGTAGTGTGCGAAGGCTTCGGCCACCCCCATGCTCAGATTTGGGGTTCTCAACATCCATTGCTGTTAGCTTGTCTTCTAGGGGCGAGAAAGTCTCTTCTCGTCGTGTCTGGTATGACCGAGGCATTTCAAGCTCTGCTCTATCGAGCCATGAGTCTATGGAAACACCTGATGGAACTTCCATAGTGCGTTCCCCCGTTCGTTTAGCAAGGCTTAAGGCGTTAGTATTAGTTCAATCCAACAGCAGAGCGACTGTACATACACGAGGACAAACCCGCGTTCATTACTATGCATTGACTGAATCTCCTACACATAAACAGTCAGACTTCCCACCTCAAAACTTCGAAGCTAATTGAAGCACTCACTTCTTCTATCCAATCCATCCAATCATCATGATTGTTGAGAGTCCATATTTGGGCCTGGTACTGGTATTGAATGGATCAGCACGGGCACATGTGCACGTCTCGAAATGTAATCCGCTGACTTACCCCTCTACCTCCAACCATTTTTATAACCGTTGTTGGCTTTGGTTCGTACGTGAATACATCTCGAAGATCGCTATCGCTCAAACCCGCATTGTTTCTCGCCCAGTCCATGATGACAGATCGTCCGGAATTGTAGAGTCGGCGTACTTGGCCCTCGAAATGTGAGTGCGAAGGGAGGGCGTGGATTTTCAATACCGCAAAGTTCGGTTTCCAAGGAAAAGTGAGGCATATTGGGCTGGGGACCAGGTTCGGCGACGACCTTGATATGAGGAATTGCAAATCGGCTCGAGGTGGCGCAAGGGGCGCTGCGCGCAGCCGAGCCTGCCGCGATCAGCTCACCGGTTTTTGGCTGCCTCGCAAGAAGACCGACCGGTTACCCAATGGCGCACCAGCCCGGTGCCGTGGCGACCTTCGGTTGGTAAATCTACAAGTTTCTCGTAGGTGAGTTGCACGATCTCATTAATTCGACCTGGTGCAGTGTTTGCAAGGCGCACGGCGTCTCGCGCCGGATCGCAGCGTCTCACAATGCGCAGTTAGATTTTCGCAACAACCTGAGACACCTTGACGCACCCCTCCCCTCAGGCAGCGTTCTCGCCACGATTCTCTCGGCACTCAATATGAAGACTGCCATCATTTCGGCCAGGTACGTCGACCATACGGCTCTTGAGCTGTTCTTCGGGCATCTTTTTGGAGAAGGCAACGCCAGCGTCAAGGCAAGTGGACCGAAGATATACCTTCATCGGCCAAACAATCGCTGACGCCGAGTGCAGTGGAAGCGCGGTCGGTTTCAATGCACGCTACCTCGTGGACTCACTCAGGTGTGTGAGTTTTTGCAGGCTGGACGGAACATCATTCAAAGCGAGCACGTTTTTGGCTGATACTGTTCAGGAAGAGCTCGGAGTATTAAGACAGTACGTCAAATTTGAACACTACGATTGATCACGGAGCCCGATCGCGCAGGACGATGATCTATTAGAAAAGGCCGCGGGAGGTCAGAAGCATCATAATAGACCTAGAAGGACATGATAGAGAAAACATAGATTGCATCGTAAGAGTATGATTGATTGAAGCGATCAAAATACCACCTACCGCGCCAAAGCCCGTAATTGATCCGGAGATTTCGAAGCCCGTACTTCTCCCCTGTGTACACTCAAGCCCTCTGGCTTATGTGTCTTGATATTACCCTTGGCTGTATCGTTCAACTGGGCCCTAAAAGCGACATTGGGTTTTAGATCGCGCTTCTCCGGGCAGGGCTTTCCCGAGTATATGGAGTTGTTGTCCATAACCTTTGCATGCATTGGCCAGATCATCTTTACAAGCTCAGAACACTCGATCCTGTTTTGGGTAGGCGTCAAGACGATCAGCATCCTGTCCTCGATGATATCCAAGAGGTCATGAAAGTACTGTGTACAGCATCGGTGGCTATGTAGATCAGTAATCCACTGCATCTAGATCAGTATGATTGTGGGAGTATGACTGCACACAGTAAGCAATGTGGCGTACCTCGGTAACTGTTTGCTTCCTCTTGATGACATATTCCGTGCTTCCTTCCTGTCTCTCGACGTCGAAGAAGATGTCAGTCTTTGATCCCGTAATATAAAGCGTATCTCTCGCAACCTCGAAATTTTCGCGAAGCTCTTTCCCGCCGAACGCCCAGCAAGTCAACTCTAAGAGAAGGCATCCAAAAGTCCATATATCGAAAGATCTAGAGATCATTCCCCCTTCTAAATCGCACTCTGGAGGCCGATAATTGGGTGTCACTGGGATCGCTTCTCCTGGGATGTTCGAGCGGCTCTTAGCAGAGTTGAAAGATCCTAGTCCAAAATCTGCTATCACAAGAATGCCCTTTGGATCTTTCGGCGATTCGTACCATAGTATGTTCTCCGGCTTGAGGTCTCCATGACGTCCGAATTTCGCATCGGCCAAGTGTTTCGGGACATGTATCTGATGCAAAGCCTCCGTCAAACCGAGGATCTGCTTGGAAATCCAACGCATGGTTTCCAGTTCTATGCATTGCGTTCTCTTGTCCAAGGACCAGTTGTTTCCATTCTCCCAATAGAGGTCAAGATCGCAAGGCGCCCAGGGGAAAAGAAAGTAGTGCCTATCTTGGATGCTCCATGTCATCAGAAGAGTAACGAGATGTTCATGGAAGACACCACTGAAGCGCTTTAACATGTCCACTTCTTTCCAGAAGTGCATCTCCTCTTCTTTCATCTTCGGCTCATTCCTCTGCTTGAGCTCCTTGACCGCGAAGCAGTTGTTGAAGACAATCTAAGGACTTGGTAAGCTGTCGCTGCTCGAGTCGAACGGGATGGCTATACTTACTGCGCTAAGGACTTTCGTGAACTCATGACAATCAGGAGGTGCTACGGCATGATAGACACATCCGTATCCGCCATTCTGCTTGCTCTTGTACGATATCCATGGAAAAACAGCTTTCGGTCCTAGCTGTCTATGCTGGATATTGCCGTTGGAACTCAGGCCAAGGTAGACAATGTCCAGAACGTGCTGCCAGCGGGCGAACATCTCTCGCTTGTCGATGTCCCAATCACTGAAACAATCAAGTGGATGTTCTGGCGCTGATTTCCGAGAGAGCATACTTGCCCATACAGGCGTAGTACGGCAGTTTGCGAGAGGGAGATCGTTGTCGCAGATCCTTTCTTCGATAAACGTGCCTATCAGGAAGCCTTTGTTGAGCAGAAGCAGTATAGCAAAGATGTTCAAGTAGCCGTTGCGAACTTCGCCCTTCAATCGGCTGTCACTGGGAATCAACTGATACTGCGATGTGCGACCTCCTCCACGCAAGCCATTGTCATTGACGCCGCCGGAACGCAGAATGTTCTCAGCAAGTGATGGCAAGTCTTGGTTTCGAAACCAAGGGAATTTTCTCCGATATCCGTCCAGCTCCTCAACGATACGCTCCTTGGTGAGAATGCGCTTTAGTAGCCCACAAGACCAGAAAAACGTGTAGTTCGTATCGTGGTGCAGATATGAATAGCTCCGCAAGAGGATGCCGAGGTTCTCATAATCGATTCCTTTCTTCGCGGCTTCTGGGTTGAGTTCTGGAATTTGCACGATCTCGTTGATAGACTCGGCTTCTAGTGGGCCGCTGTTGACGCGCACAATTGGGGTATCCATCTTGCTTAGCATGGACTATTGCTTCATTAATATCGAATCGTCGCTAAATTTGCAGTTGTAAATGTACATGACACCACTTACTTGAAAAGCTTAGCATCGAAGTCCACGCAAGGCTGTATATTTGCTTTGGGTATCATTTGGCCCCAAGAAGCGTAAGACATCTCTTCTTATATACGTATTCCTCTCTCCTTTCCGCCGCCTGATACCACACAGACGTCCGGTGAATGGTGAACACCGTTCAGAAGGACTCCATTAAACCATGTGGCAATCGGGCAGTAGGCTGTGAAATCGTTCTCATGGAGCAAGGCTGAAGGTGAGGGTATCTGCCTCGTCGCCTGCTCATGCTGTGGTGGGGGTGCTTGCTTCGTGATTGGGAAGGTCGTAAGCGAGAGTTGCCGGAGGGACCTCATGCGCGTCGCCTGGTTGTGGTGGTGTCGCACGCCTTTGCGCGAAGGACCTTATAAATGTTGCCTATTGTAACCTTGGTCGCTAAATAAGGTATTGAGATTCTAGGTTTACATCTTCTTCTCACAGAAACGTATGGATTCAAATGTCGCTCGACCGCGTCACAAGACAATGGAAACATCTAAAAAGGTAGGGCCTACTTTTGCTATACCAACGACTCAATCACAATGTAGCCTAACATCAAGGCGATGGCAACACCGGCTATTGCAGTAGAGATTTTTCCGGACAGGAATTCACACAAAAACACCACAACAGATAATCACAGAAAACACCGCAATAGTCTCAAGTCAATATCAACTCGGGGCTTGAATACCAAACGCCATTCCCAATCACTCGCACGTTCACAATCAGTAATACGTCGATTCTACTCAATCCAAACCCCGCTCAGCCCGTCGGCTTCGCCCCAAAGTTCTCCACTCCTGTTAAACTCTGCCTATTCTCCACCCCACCCTCAATCCCATTCTCCTTATGGCTCTCATCCCCCCTGGATGCCGTCTTATACTCCGCCTTCCGCGCCGCCTCCACCTTCTCATTCGCCTTTCGCGTCAAAAATGCTATCAAGAAAGCCACACACACCACGAAGATCAATACACCAATCACAATACCTATGATCGCGCCGGGAGAAAGTTTGGGTTTGCAGTGATTGGAAGCGCGACCATCGTGGCTGCAGTGTGAGCTTCCCCCGCCTGCTCCAATGTAGGCGCCGCCTCCGCCTCCACCTCCTCTCCCGCCTCCGCCGGAACTCCCGCCGCCGCTCCCGCCGCCGCTGGCGCCGCCGCCGCCCTTGCGCGGGAAAAGGGTGTGGGCGTGGGTGTAGATGCTGGAGTGAGGGGTTAGAAGGGTGGAGGGTTGGGAAAGAGGGAGAGTGCTTACGCGGTGAGAGCGTGGTTGGCCAGGGGCGACATGTCGGGGATGGTGTTGCGTGGGTTCTGATACGCAAATGGAAGCAGCGACTACTTTTGGTCCTCCGGATAGTTTGAACTGGTGATAGAAGATGATATAGTAGAAAGTAACTGGACTTCAACTTTCCAGTGTTCAACCGTTCATAACAACACTTTGTGGGAAAACATGCGATGGAGCCGTCTCAACTAATACTCCAAGACCCAACTCCAGGAGCGCAAGGCGAGCCACAGGTGCACCGCCGCGCTGCCCAGCAAATGTTACATGACCGCGCCATGTCAGTCAGCTTTACGCCCCGGCCTAGCGCACGGGCTGAAGTCGAGCAGAATACGAGATTTCTATGCAGAGGAAATAGAGCATAATTAACAATGACCGAAACAGAAGGAGATCTTTTGCGCAATCTCATGTAAAGCCTGGAAATCTAGACGCATATCCCAGCTCCTGAACGTCCAGTCCTAATCTATACCGAATAGCTCAAAAGCGTATCAAGCTTTCGTCTCTCTCTCTCCCTTAAAGCTAACCCCGCCTAAAACTCTCCGCCTAATCATACCTCCTCTCCCTCTCCATCTCCCTCATATGTGATCTGAACGTGTCGCTCTAGATTCAAGCTCCACCTTTCGACTTGATACTATTGCGGTATTGCCATGATGATCTCGTGTGAAACCCTCACATTCACAACCCGAATCTCCGTCTCCGTCTGCTTCGCCCATCTATAGCTATAGTAGGTCGCACACGCCATAAGGACCATAGATATCGGTCTCACATTCACGCCAATCATATGTCCAGTAGACATACCAAGAGAGCTCGTGTCAGGATGATCGCCGGTGAAGCTGACCCTGCAATCACCGCCACCACTACTGGATCTTCGATGACGATTAGTGTGGTGGTTTGAGGGTGTGGAGGAATAGGAAAGGTTTGAGAAGGAGTGATTGGTTTGGAGAGAAAAGGAAAACTTACACGGCGATGTGACTGTTATTGATTGGTGCCATAGTGCAGTCGAGCTTTGTATATCTCGTCCTCGCCTTGCTCAAGGTATTCTTCCTCGAGGAGACCCAAAATGACCTCTGCCCATAGCACTCGGATCGATTCGGTAAAGACAAATTCTTGAACCCGTCGCCTGCATCAGCCCCAAAATTTCCAATGTCTACGTCAGAAGGCAAGTCGAACGATTACGAGTACTTCAAGGCATCACGCAGTCGTGTTACCTACTCGTATCGCATCTCACAAAATGCATTCATAGTTCGATAAGGCGTCCCAGGCACACTCAACATAGCCATGCCCAGTCCGCCTTGTTCTGCGAAAACTGATGCCTGATTTGCGCAAGAGACGACCAAGGCGCAGATACGATATGCGCGCCAAGCCCAGCGCCTTGCACCTACGAGTTCCCAATGCGCGGGCGTTGAAAACATACTAGCGCGCGGTGCCTGGGCGCCTGAATAGCGTACCTGATGCTGAGGTGTGGGTGGGGTCTAGAAGTGGGATCGATCAGTTTCAGTGGCACCAACTACGAGGCGACTAACTACCATTAGAGAAACTTCAATCATGAATTCCTCTACACAACCGAGTCTGGGCATTCACACACTATCGTGCATTCACACAGTATGTACACATCTTGAAGAACGTTATATCCAATCAACCACATAACATTCTCAGTTCAACGCCAGAAGCAGATTAACCCAATCCCCATGTATATTGTGCGAGTACTCCAACTCCATCGCGATGAGATCAAACACAAATGCGGTCTCAAACAATGCCGTACACGCGCTTCGCAATGAGGTAGCAGAGAAGACCAAACATGAGCAGACCAGAAGTAATCATCCAGAACCAGTTCAGATTCTCGATATCCTGTCCAGGAACGAGACCTACAAGACGTTAGTTAACGAAAACAGTTGCAAGAATAGTTGCAAGAGTTAGTACTTACAATTCATGCCCCAAATACCCGTCACGACGTTCATAGGCAAAACGATCGTACCCAGTACGGTGAGCTTGCCCAGAATGTCCGAAGTCTTTTCCTGGCGTTCGTTCATTCGGATGTTGACTTGAGCGAGGTAGTTGCTGTGTGCGCGAGCGAGCAATCTAAAATATGTCAGTAATGTAGGTGCAATTTTGTCCGCGTAACTTACGTCTCGTAGTGGCCCAAGTTGGCAGTCATGGTCACGATATGATCCTGAATATCGCCCAGATACAGCCCGATGTCGCTGCGCGGTGCAACATCCCACTGCTCATTACACCTCTTAGCGAACCCTTTGATAACATCTGCCTTGGTACCCAGCAAGCGGTACAGTCCCATAACTTTCTTCCGGCATTCGCCTACGCGCCGAAGCATGTCTCGTCCGCCGTCTTGGCCAGTCTTCGGACCTTCCAGGTCCTTCTCATAGTGAGGATTGTTGTAGGATGCCGAATTCTGCTTCCTTGCTTCTTGCTCTTCATCGAGCGAATAGGAGCGCAAGACGACTTCGTCAATGTCGTCAACTTCATCCTCAATCTTCTGGATGAGGGGTGCATAGACATCAGTGATGTCGTCGATGATGGCATACGAGATCCAGTCAGGAGACAGAATCAGGTAGTCTTTCAGCTGACGAACGCGGCGACGAACGTTGGCGGGATGCGGAGTCATGGAAAAGTGGAAGCTGATGACGCCCTCGCGAAAGACAACCACGTACAGATTGACGGGCTCGAGATAATCTTCACTGTTTGTGTCTTGCTCGAATGTCCGGTAGTTGATGAAATAGTAATGCTTGAAAAGCTCGACCTTCTCGCGCTGCTCCTGCATCATAATGTCTTCTGCTGTCAGGGGATGGATGCCAAATGCCTTTGATATGGTCTTCATCTCCGCATCAGTTGGCGAAAGGACATCCAGCCAGAAGGCAGGACGCGGCCCGTACCGTGTGGGCTTCTCCGCTCCCGCGGCGGGCTTCGGAGTAGACGTGCGACCCGGGGTGCTCGAGCGCGTCTGTTCGCCAGAGGATGCCTGCTTGGTCTCTTGCCGAGGAGGTGCCCGCAGACCGTTGATGCTGGGTCTCTCAAGCGTAGTCGTCCTCGACATGGGAACTGACTCCTCTTCATCTTCTGTCTCGCTATCCGTTTCATCCTCGATGACGGGTGGGTCGGGGATAAAAAGATTCCGGAACGTCTGACCGGGCTGGAGCAGCTCACTTATGGTCTGGCTGTGTATGGTGTTGTCAAACTCCTCGTTAAAGTAGGTGAAGCGGTAGGGCGCATCTTCAACGTCCCGATGCCAGACGCGCATCTGCGGACGCAACCGCCCCTCGACCATGAGCGGCTCGCTGATCTTGCGGGCGCGCAACCCCTCCATGGTGCGCTCCTCCTTTTCCTCGCCAGCCCACGCCTCCAGCACGCGCAAATCCGGCCAACGCCGCCGCCGCCGCCTCGCGCGAGGGTCACCGTCCTCTGGGCGGTGCATGTATTCCTCCTGACCGATCTCGGACATGGCGTCTTGCGGAAAACACACATCCTCGGTACCCTGCACCATCGTCATCCGTCGGCGGAATTCACCCTGGTCGGGCGGCGAGGGGAAAGTAGAGTCGAACTCGTCTCTCGGTGTAGGCTCCTCATCAATGTCGATCAGGGCATCGCGGGACCTATTCGGGGACCCGTGGGACGACTCCATGTCGGGCGGGAGCATGACATCGCCGTACGGGGTGGTAGGTCCCACGATGGGGCTCCCCGGCACTGATGGCGGATTGTTAACGTCGTATTCATCCAAGTTGGTTTGCGAGTGGTGCTGCAGGCCAAAAGGCGGATGGCGCATGGCACTCGACGCAGACGACCGGCTTGCCCTGCGCTGCTGAGCTTTGGACGAAGTGCTGGTGCCGCCATAGTTGTTGCCGGCTCGCACGTCGCGCATCGACTGGCTCATGAGGGGGGTGTGGTCGTCCGCATCGTCGTCACCATCGCTTTCGTCGGCACGCTGCTGCTGGGAGAGGTTCGACCGGCCGAAGGGGTACTCGGTGCGCGCAGTGCGGTGCTTGGGTGAGCTGCCATAAGACTGGCTCTTCTGGGGGAGCAGCTGTGAGGCCTGCACGCTCTGGCGACGCGTCTGCAGCGTGGGCGGCTGGTCACGGTGGTCGAGCAGCGCCTCGCTCTCGAGGCTGTCGTTGCTGCGCTTCTGACGGAGGCGGTAGAAGCTCGAGTTGTGTGACTGTCCGACGGTAAGATGACTGAGGCTGGGCCGCGCATCATCCGTCATATCGCCTGCATCCATGACATCGGGCGCCGCCGCGAAGGATTGTCGCCGATTGCGCCGCTTCTTGCCAGCGCGGTGCTTCTTCTTCTTCGGTGGGCCGGTCGTCGCGGGGGTGTCCGTATATGTCGAGCCTGGTATTATGCCTGGCGCAGTGGCGGACGCACCGCTGGGAATTCCGCGAGCGTTGGCGGCCATTGTGGGTTGAGAGCGGTACCCAAGGATACGATGGGCGTTGGCTCGACTGCACCAGGAGATGGCTAATCTGAAGGCGTTGCGACGACGGGTAGAAGACGAAGAAAATGCGTGCCGTGGTTCGAGTGCGGAGCTACTGAATAGATAAGTCCTGCTGTGACGACAGAGCTGGTCCGGGCACGCGAAGATGTGGTTAGCCTATAATATATACGTCCAGGATTGGATGGCATGGAGATTATGCTCAACGCTGAACGGAGATGATATTCAACAATGCCCAAAATGCCTTGTCTATGGTTCGGTAAAGAGCCATTGGTGTTTCTGCGGGACCCTGCTTCGTCTTGAGGTACTTCAGAGCGGATTTGTGGATGGAAAGAGTCCACGTGCTCAATTGCCCGATTGAGCGGCACCAATGCTCACAGCATATTGATTTGACTCCGGCATTGATCCATTCGAGAACCATCAGAGAAGTTATTGCTGACAAAGGATACCTCGTGTCGTGTTGGCGATTGAAGGGAAGACATTCTAAACATGCCAAATATTGGAACCAGTGCAGTAGGTGTAGTCTAGTTGAGTAATTGATACCGTTAGCATCTGTCCTTGCAAAGTTCAGAAGTTAACAAGGTAAAAATACAAGTAGACAACCATGCTCACTATCACGTCTGCAACGAGAGTCTATACCAAGGCGTACTCAACATCACCCAATCAACCCCAGCTGGAAAGTCAGGGACAAGGTCACAAAAGTCACACATCCAAAATCAGTGCAATGTGCAAAGAACTCGATTCAGTGACGGTCATACAGTACTCCAGTGCGCATATGATACATTGCCTCATACAGCAGACTTTCCAGCCCACCACCCAAACGCCGGTCTAAAATCACGACCTAGTATACCCCAAATGAACTCGTTACATCCCCTTCAAACAAACGTCGCCTTCCCCGATTGAGCCGGCGGCGCCATTCTAGGCACAGATTTATATGGCGTCGCCCTAACGGCCTTAGTTCCACCCTGGCCCGGCAGTGTGCTCGTCCCTGGATACGCCTTCGCTGCCCCGTTGTTCCCTCCAGCCTTCCCAACAGCAGCGTTGGCCGGCTTCCCCGCAGCAGCAGCGTTGAACGGCTTGCTCTGTCCTGCCCTAACAGCTGTCTTTTTCGCCTCCGGGAATGACAGGTTCCCACCAGGTGTATAGGGTTTCGGTAGCGTCTTTCCAGTTGCGCCGCCTGCGGTGCTCTTCGCGCGTGCTACGGTGCTGTTTGTTGCGCCTGTTGGGTATGATGGGGTGGGCTTCTTCGCTGCTGGCTTCGCGCCGCTCGTACCGGGGTATTTTACTCCGCCTGTTGTAGGCTTGTTCGACGCAGGGGTAGAGTTCGACCGTTTGATGACGGGTTTACGCGCTGTGGATGGGAGGGCTTTGGCGGAGGGCTTTTGCGGGGCCTGGCCTGTGAGCGCGGAGCCGTAGTTTGAGAACTTGCGTTCGATGCCTGGGATTGATGGTTAGTAACGTAGCTCTTCGCAGGGCGTTGACGAGCATGTTCGAGGATTGAGTGAAATCGTAATAGACATACCAGTTCCAACATTCCTCCCTCCATTTTCTACCAAGTCGCCAGCCTTGATCAATGCATCGCCCGCGAATCCACCTGCCGTCCGTGTGCCAGCTTCCACAAAGCCAGAGACGGAGTTCCAAAGTATGTTTTGTATGAAACCCGCCATGTTGCCGGTTATTGGGTGATGTAATCAGTCGGTGTCGTTCTTTGAGGTCAAATGCTCTTGCTTCGATTTCGTTTGGGTTGGTTTGTAAGGGTATGCTGAGATTGCGGTAAGAGAAAAGCTTATGGAAAAGTGATGCTATGCACGATCACCATATTTCGAGATCCGGTTTCGTCCAAACCAGGGTTGGGATGATGCGGATCACGATTCGCCACTCGCCCGCCCGCTATGACGTTGATTGTGGCACAAGCTCTCCATCGACAGGGGTCCGCCGATCAGGCCAAGATCTGCGGGGAAGCGGCAGGGATGGACGACGCCAGAGTCGAGACCGTTTGCATGGCTTTCATGAAAAACTACTAGTCAATTGATTTACTTTTAACATTATTCCAGTGTACTTCGTTGTTTCTATTGATCCTTCAGCACATCCTCTGCGTGTACTTTCCCATATCTCGCTATATCTATGCACCTTTTCAACTCTACCTATCATGCGTACCACCCTCAAAACTTTCACAGTAATTCCTCAAGCACAAGGCCAAACCGGCGGCACTCTCCCACCCCCATCCACCCCCAAACCCCCCAAATTCTCCACGCCCGCCACAAATGGCACCTCTCCCTGCGCACAGTCCCCCCAAACCCTCTGGAAGAACCCACTCATCCCCCTTCCAGCAACACAAGCACCCCTTACGCCCTCTAACCCCGCCGCCCACGCCGCGGTATCATACGCAAAGCCTGCACACTTCGTCGCACACTTGTACATGACGCAGGACCGATAGACCATCCAGGAGCAGTGGAAAGGGGGGACATTGATAGTGGTGTGGAGGTTGGTGATGGTGGCCAAGAGGGTGGAGCAGTCGGATGTGTTTGGTGCCACTGGTGTGCTGCGGATGCAGACTATGCTGTGGGCGGACTGGAAGTCGGCGGTGGTTTGTTCAGTCATCGCCGAGTAGGTGTGTCCGAGCGTGATGTTGAAGTAGACTTCGTGCGGAAGCATGGCTTGTACCAAGTCGATTTGTTCGGCGGTAATTTGGTAGGCAGCTGCTTGAAGCAAATGCCGCAATTTATAGGCTGACGCGAACGTTGCCATCAAGCTGGAAGTAACGAAGTTTACAACGAGCATTATGAGAACGAGTCGGCCATGTCCCGGTGGGATTGCCAGAGGTTTGAAGATGGTGCGATGCTTGCACTGCTTCATGACTGGCTATAAGCCCCGCGTTCGTGCAAAGCTCTTAGATAGAAGACACGACGAAATAGCCATGCTTGTCTCCTAGCAGCCATCTAATCAATCGCGAGGCGATTGTAGACAGATGGCGCGGCAAGACCCATAGGAATCCGTACACTGACGGGAACACTAGTAGGTCATCATATGCTACACGTAACCAAATCAAACCACTGCCCATGTGAGAAGTGGAATTGGCGTGAGAGACTTTTACACGGAGTGTACTGTGTACCAGAGTCTCGCCCACAGCCAAGCTGTCAGTCCAGTAGAGTCTTTGTGTGCGACTGAGACTACAGGTAGGACTTAGGTAGCGGTCTTTTTTGGTGCTACTTTGGGTGTTGTAGTCTTCGTGGGCGGACCTGACGGCTTCTTAGGCGCGCCGTTGACTGCTGCTACTTTTTTCGACGCGGCAGGTGTAGCTTTTGGCTTAGTAGCAGCAGCGCTAGGCTTAGGGGTAGCATTGCCAGGTTTGGACGCAGTGTTGCTCGGCTTGAAGACGTATTTCGGAGCCGGGGATCCAGCTGCATTTGCCTTCGGAATTTGCTTCTGTTGCACAGTAATCTCGCCGCTAGGGGTGACTTTAATCGGTACTCCTGACGACGTTACAACCGTCGCACCAGGCTTCTTCTGTGCTTCTTCAACCTCCTTCTTTCCCACGTTGATAACGAGGCCGTTCTTCGTCACAATGGTCCCCGTTTTCTTAGCGTCTTCTACCTTCGCCTTGGGAACTTTGATCATGACACCTGACGCGGTCATGACCTCTCGCGTCTCGCCGGTTGGTACGGTTGGCGTCTTTTTTAGCGGTGTATTTGGTGATTTTCCAACCGCAGATTTAGCCGGTGTTGAGACAGGGAGCTTCCTATTCGCGCCAGGGACGTTGGCGGTACTTTTGGCTTTCGGTCGTGTGGGCGCCAGGGTCTTTGTTGGCGGTGCGGGAAGGGCAGTGCTCGCGCGGCGCATCCCACCCGGCATCACCACTCCACTCGCGATAGCTGTCTCTTTGACCAACCTAGCGAGATTCTCCTGTGTCAACTTTTGCGATTGTCCCATAATGTCACGAGCACCAGCCTCCTGCCGGGCGCCTAGTTTCGCTGCACCCTCGATCATCTTCTCCAGCTCATCAGGGCTCGGCAAGCCTTTCATGCTACCGCCGCCTTTGAGTAAAGTTTTCATGTGTTGTTCGAAGAACTCTGAACCGCCCGGAATCAGATCGTTTGGTGATACTCCATAGGCGACCGAGAGCGCCATCATGATGCTCGTGATAGGCGCGAAGATCTTGACGAACTCGTTCCAATTGCCCGACTTTACTTGAGTCGTGATATTGACAGCGGGTCGTGGAACAGTGCGAATAGTCTGACTCTGCGAGCTACGGTCACCCATGTCGAGATGATCCTTCCAGAACTCTTCAGCTGGGAACCGATTGTGGCGGCTGAAATACTCCAGCATGTAGTCTTTCTCTCTCCACCGGTTGCGTAGCCAGACATCGAATGCCTTCGTGTTGTTCATCGGGATCGTGTCAATATGGAAGCGTCGCCAGTGCATATTGACGGACTTTGGTGGACGCCCTTCGAAGAACGAAGAACGCAGGGTGAAGATGTCTTGTCCAAATTGTCCAGGTGGAATACCCTCGTAGGCAATAGTGCAATCGTACAGCCATTTGGTGGTGTCTTGTAGCTCCTGGAGGCAGAACTTTAGGCCAGTGCTCCGAGGCAGCAGCTGATGCTTCATGTCCTCTAGGCCACACTTCTCAGCCCACTTTTTGCTCTTTTCGCGTGTGGGTTGCGATAGGTTCGTTCCTTCTGGGAAGATTATGAGCCACATGGGTTTTTCGGGCTTGTTGAGCTGTTGAAGGTGTTTCTTGAACGTCCGTTGATCTTCCTCCCAATTCCTCGACAGAAAGATGAAATTGTAGAATTGCGCTCCCCAACCGATGATAGGGATGTTTTTCAGAGACTCTTTCAGAATGATGTACACGAAGCCGTGCATGTCGTTCGTGTAGGCGATCCACCAGATGTACAGCCAGTCGGTGTACAGCTGGTGATTCGCCATGAGCAGCATGCGGTCAGCGAAGTTGCACTTCAAGCTCCCATCCTTCCGGCGTGTGAGCTGGCCGATCATGCTCGAGTCTCCGCTGACCTTAACGGTCGTCGGCGCCCACCATTGTGTCAAGCACGTGACAAGGATGGCGAAGCACTCCTTGGTATACGCCATGTAGCCATCGTAAAAGTCAGGATCAATGAGCTTTAACGGGGCTCCGATGAACTGCGAGGCGCTGATACTATAAACCCGTTAGACCCTAGCTTCGTAGTAGGAAAAAACGACAACTCACGCCAAAACGCCGGACAAGAACGTTGACGCCAGCGTAAAGGCCCGCTCGGCCTGCGATAGCTCGCCAAACTTTGGCGGTCCCGCGGGATGATCTTCGATATTGTCCTTGGAGATGCGCAGACCAGCGCCCAAATCCGTCTTCTTCTTGTTCTGCATAGCGGGCGACATGTTCTACAGCAAGTGTGGAGTTTGTCTACCGGACGAACATTGAACTGCCAAACTCAAGTCGACATGGTACGCGGCGGACGGCAGATGCGGAGATGAAACGGGCTGGCTATCAAGTTTCCCATGCGACCTGACGTTGGGGGATGGCTGGAGCGCCGATCCTGATGCTCCCTGCAGGAGCGCGTCGGGATGACGTCGCGTGTGGCGCTTGCGGCCAACTTTCCCTGTGGCACCTCGCTCTTGTTCGAGTGCATCATAGTAGCCCGCTTGTCTTCTCCTCATTATCTGCTACTAGGCTCACAGCTATAGTCTATTAAAATCAAAGTCCCGAACTCTACTTCTACCACCATTATATCCGATATCCCAAGGTATGTAACCACTGTCCCGTTCCGTCCTCACGACGAAGGCACGCGAGCTTCCGTCCCGCATCACATCGAAGCCGAGCCCTAGACCTATCTAACAGTCGTTGTCAGAATATCCAGCACCAGTCCTCTAAAAACCACATAATGCCCGCCGCCTCCGTAGCCTCAGCGCCTGTCAAGCGCACCAGCCAAAAGACAGCCGTCTCGCGGACCAAGAAGCCCACTCCCGCCAAATCCACAAAAGCCGTCAACGGCGTCACGAACGGAGCCACAAACGGAGCCACAAACGGTGCTCACCCTTCGCCCTACGGCATCATGGCGTCTCGCATCGCCAACCGCGTCGCCGAAATGGCCGAGAACTACACCTTCATCGAGCGCCAAAAGTACGTTCCTTGACCTTCCCATTGTAGCGACACACTGCTAATGTGCGAAAGGCCTTCCTCGCAATCACCCGCTCTCGAGTCGCAGTCCCAAGTCCGAAAGCCACCGCGGAAGCTCGAGATGCGCATTCCCAACAACGGCGCGTCTCCGACCAACATCACCTTCTCGGCGCCGTTCCTCGACAACACCCTCGCCAAGCTGTTGACCCTGCAGAACAGGATGCTCAAGGTGAGCAACGACATCTCGGCCGTCGAGGGTGTCGACGAAGACGTCAAGAGGGAACAGTTCAACCAGAGCGCTGAACTATCGAGGATCATTGCTTTGATCTGTGCGGAGAAGGCCCGTCAGGGTGCGTGAATGAGCGCTGGTGCTTAAAAGCCGTTATAGTTCCTTCAGAGTCTGGCGTTTCGTTTGTTACCCACTAGCTTGTATACTGTGGTTGTGGGATTTTTTCTGTGTCGATTTCCTTGGGGGTGGCAAATCAACAACGATTATTACGAAGTTGTTCATTGTGTACGAATATTACGATTGGAATTTGCGGTTGGAATTTGCGGACAGTTACTTTGCTCGAAATCAATGTCTGATCCTTCAATGTTGATTATCTTGTTGGAGTACCAAATTGACTCTATTCAAAGGTCCGGAATCGGACTTATCGTACATACATCGTTCTCAGCCATGCTCAATACCAAACGAACCCCAAAATTACTGGATCCGAGCAAGACTGCGACCGGCTCATTGCCAATACTACATCTTCGTGTACCACGACGTCTTCTTCACTGACATGGCCCGCCAGTCATCCGGCTCGAGCAAGCGCCCATCATTCACCCTGTGTCCCCTTTTACATATTAATAACTGTACTCGAACAATAACAGCAGGACAGCAGAATCCATCAGTTTACAACGCGAAATCCACTTAGCAAACGTTACCTCTTGTTCTTCGCAGCCTGCTCTTCTTGCAAGCGCATTGCTGCTCTTGCGCTCCTCGAGCCGCCCAACTTGGGTCCCTTGGGCGGTTCTTTCACACCCTTGCCCACCGGCGGTGGTGCCGGCTTTCTTTGTTGGCGCGATTCCATGGACTCGAGGAATTCCTGGCGGAACTTTTCGACCATGGCAGCGTCGTTGTCCGCATCACCGGTAGCGGCTGGGTTCTGTGCCTGGTCTTCTTCAAAATATTCGACTGTAAGCGTCAGCATAATTCGACACATATGTGAACCACACATACGCTTGGATTCCCGAAGCACTGCCTCGACCATCTGATCTCTGCGCAGATCTTCGCTGTTCCTCCGCTTCGGCTGCCGGCGAGGTTTCCCGTTTCTGCCTAGCCGTACTTTGGGTATAGCCTCTTGCTCAACATATGTGCCATCCAGTTTCTTCTGCTCCGCTCTTGTTCTCTCAATATTACGCGCTGAAGCAAGCGGACCCAGGTCGACTTCATGGAGCTTCCCCATGCCGGCCGCTAGCCTCTGGCTTTGGTCTGCACTTAAGGCAGCACCGGGTTCCACTGGTACAGCCGGCGGTGATGCGGCGGGCATTGCACGACGGTTCGAAGTCGTGGATGGCTCCGATTCGGGCTCAAGGATCGCTACGGCGGTTTCGAGATGTCTGGGGATTGGCCAGCCATACAGGCGGTGGTTCTTTTCAGCTAGGCGGGCTTCTATATATTCCGACCTGACACATTAGCCTCCGCGCCGCTTGTGATTGCTCCGTATGCTTTTAAGGGAGCTGAAGAGGGAAATGGTGGCACCACTCACATCTGTTGGTCATCTTTATCCACAACTTGACCCGTTTGCGCAACGAACCTGGTCGCATACAAGTCCTGCTTCGGTACATCTGCCACAACTAGCGCCTGCGTTTGTGTCGTCTCTGGCTTGCGCGTAGCTTCGCGGATGCGGTCGCGTGGTCGTTTTCTACCACGTAGTATCTCCCGTAGGTTCGGTGCGGATTCTTCGTCCTCTACCGGCGCCTGTAGCGGCGGCTCGGTATTTGAGAGTGTCGCATTGTCTGATGGATCCGATGTGGATGTGGTGGGCACGTCGGTAAGAGGGGCCCGTTTTGCATGCGAGACCTTGCGGCGCTTGAAGCGTAAGGTGGGTTCTGGGTTGCCGTCTGTTATCGTCATGGTGTTGCGGTCGAGCATGGGAAGTTGTCGCGGGAGCTTCAGGCTGCCGAGGTAAGTTGGCGGGCGCTAGTTGGGGTCACGTGCGATAACATTCACGTCCAGCTTCCGTGAACGAAATAATCGAAGCACGCAGAATTGCAACTTAGCATCGACCCTCGCATAAGCAACCATGAGTTTGAAGATGAGGATATATTCCAGATTTGGACGTTGTATCTGCATGACGCACTACATCATCCATCCCTTCCATGCATTTCCAAACAACCACTAAGCCTTAAAGTATCTGGCTGTGTAGAGCATCCCAAGACGTACGTCAAGCCACTCAAGAGCCACATCACTTGCAGTGAATGCCCTGACAACCAGCGCAAGAATTGTGGGCAGTCTTGCACTTCATGTCCCGGCACTCCGCCCAGCTCTTGTGCGTCGTCTATCCGCGATTAGCCAAGACACAAATCCGCTGGCCTTGAACTACTCACCTTTTGGCAATGGTCGATGTAACGCCAGCACGATTGGCATCGCCTTGGGCTGGCTGCGTCGTTGACGTTGACGTCGGGCATGGCTGAGAATGGTCAGCTCGCATGCAAGGTGATGGAGGGTCTGCATGATTAACGTACATTCCGCAGACTCGGCGGGAGCCTGCATTGCTGAATCAACGGCGAGGCTATAGCTGGGACTCATGGTCGTCGTCGCGGTTGCCATGACGGTCATCATGCCTAGCAAGGCGAAAAGAATCGCGAAGATCTTCATGTCGGTGGAGGTTCCTGGGTAGGTATATTGAATCGTTGGCAATGGGATTTCGTAGCCTGCCTGATTGCGAGAGTGTAAGGTTGGAGCAGGATTAGGTCGAGGATGGAAACTACTATCTAAAGGTGATCTATAGTAAACGCTCCAATAGAAGTGCCTGATACCTAAAATGAGATTGCACCTACGTCAAAGCAAACGGAGCGGGTCCACATCGATTCGAGGAGTTGTCATGGTGAGAGCCATGTGGGTGAGCACGATTTGTGACTCACAATCGACTGGGGCAAATCGTTTGATATCACAGGCAAGAAAATTTGATAACTAATCCGGGGGTCCGAGGCAGGGTCATGATTGCATGCTCTTAGGCGATCTCACGATTTGCAGTCAAAGCTGGGACATCGGCAGTATGCTTAATGAAATGGTATTGGATGTGTTCTACAGTGCTGACTCTATAAGCTTAAAAATCGCCTCAGTCAACGGGAAACCTACACATATATACAAGATCATAGAGCACCATCCTTCCGCAGCGTCTCGTTACCCCACGGCTCGCTTGTCAAGCAGGTCAAGCCGCTGGCCGGCTCGCAGCTCGCCCTTCCGCTCAGCGGGCCTGGCGTCGGTACCTTCACACCTCCTGCCTCGTATGCCCGTCCCTGCTCCTTGACCGCATCCGGGGTCGCGGCGCTTCCTGTGCCGGAGCCGCTCGCCAGACCGGTCTCACCCGGCTTCGCACCTGTAGCTTCTGACGCATGCTTGAGTGCCTTGAGCAGCGAGACGGTCGAGTCGTATGTGAGGTCCTCGTAGAAGTCGTCATTGATCTGCACCATGGGAGCGTTCGCGCAGGCGCCGAGGCACTCGACTTCGGTGAAGGTGAAGAGGCCGTCTTCTGTCGTTTGACCGTGGTGAATACCCAGCGCATCCTCACAGGCCTTCATCACGGCGTCGCTGTTGCACAGCATGCATGGGGTCTGGCTCCGATCAGCGATTGCGGCGGAAGTAGGCACGCTCAACTCACCGTTGTGCAGACTTGGACGTGGAAGCGGCCCACGGGATTGCGGTTGTACATTGTGTAGAAGGTGGCCACTTCATAGACGCGCATCGGGGGCATCTCGAGTAACCGCGCCACCTCGTTCATGACGCTGATGCTTGTGAAGCCATGCTGCCGCTGGCCGAGATCGAGCAGCGGCATCACGGCGGCCTTCTTGTATTGCGATGGGTAGCGGGAGAGCACCTCCTTGATAAGCTCCTCATTCTGCGGCGTGAACTTGAAGGGGATGGACGGGTTGTTGTCGGGCGTGTTGCGATGCACGTTGAGGGAGTCGCTGCGCGCGGGCGCTGTGATGCTGAACGCCCGCCATTGGGTCCGCTGGAGCTGGCGGAGAGCGCGCGGGGCACCCCGGAAGAGGAAGGGTGTGAGTTTCGAAGCCATTGGGGGCGTGAGGGCGTTGGCGATGGCGATGAAGATGTCGTCGACGACAGCTTGAAGCGGCTCCCGGAGGCTCGGCTACTCGGCCAATCAGCAGAGCCCTCATGTCATCGACACCTTCACTGGACCCTTCCTCCTTGCATCCTCGCAACATCGCCATCCATCCGAAAAGCGTCGCATTCTCGAGAAAGCAGTACTCTCGTCATGAGCCCATACGTGCTGAGACCCATCTGGATGAGCTTTGCAGACTGTGAGGCATCTACCTGTCGACAGTCAACAATGCAGTCGCGCCCGATGCGGCAGTCTGGAAGGGTGCCTCGCACGTTAGCATCCATCACAATCTCTATCGTGTCGTCGCCAACGCATCGATGATGCCCTTTATCATGTCTTATATTCGCTATTCATTTCCCCAACTAGGCCTACATCATTCTCACGCCTCTCAATTCACATTTCACACGTTGCCTGTCCACAGTTTTCTATTATTCACCCCCGAAAGACTAATATACTTCCAATGTCAGACACATCTCACGGTAACATGCATGCAGCACAAATGTGTCTATTCAACACTGTCCTTCACACGCTCCCCACCCGTTGCAATATATGTCTCTCTACCACTCTCAAAGCTCCACCAAATCCGCATCCTATCGTCATACAACGACCCACAGGAAACGAGTACTGCTGTTGTCATGTGCTACTTTACCTACAAGTTCTATGAGTGTAAGCATCGAGGCGAGGACCATATCGTCAAGTGTGAGAAGAAGAAGAATGACGGTACAGGCACCCACTGCAACCCTGACCAGCGCGGCTACAAGTCTATGCCCAAGTGCGGTATCAAGCTTCAAGATCTGGAGGGTCTCTGTCGGTCGTGCTCTGCTCTCGAGTGCAAGCGCCTCATAGACGAAGCGGAAGCAAAGGCGATACAGCGGGATATAGAGAAAGCTCGAAAGCAAGACTTGGAGGAGCAGCGCCGCAAGGCCGAAGCACACGAGGCTCATATGCAGATGGCCAAGAACGATTCGTCCGCCAATTGGGAGCGCCAGGAGTCACAGCGTCTTCAGCAGATTCTCCGTGAGTCTCGTGAGCGTCAGGAGAGCGAGATGTCTTCCCATATGAAGGCCGCCATGGAGACTTCGCGTCGAGAATATGCGGCTTACATGGAGGAGTCGTACGGAGAGGCTGTAGAGGAGGGTAGCCCTCGGGATCATGCCATCAAGCGCAAGTCTACCATGGACTGGCATCACCCGAGGTGGACCAACGAGGATGGTATGGATGAGCTCGAGGCGATGACTTCGAGCTTCTCCATCACCGAGAATCGTACAGAAGTCCACCGTTACTCTGAGACACATGAGTTCTATGAGGAGTCCTCTAGCACGAATATCCCTCCCCCTCCTCCGCCACCGCCGCTCTCGTCTGCGTCAACCGGTTATAAGTTCGCAGCCAAGTCGATCCAGGACTCCAAGACGTCGGTGTCTTCTTCGAATGCTGCTCCCTATCCGCCGCCGCCGCCGCCGCCACGGCCTATGCCTCCAGCATCATCCAACTCCGGTATCTCAGCTGCATCGCTCCTTAATTCCAAAGCTACATTACGCGCTAGCAAGACCGTAGATTCGTCGGCGTCTACCACGTCAAAGCCACTGCCATCGCCCTCGGGCATCTCAACGGACATGCTTGCTACGTCAGCCCGCTCTCTCAAAAGTGCATCCTCTCGTACCGAGTCTACATCACGGGCTCCCGCGGCTCCTATACCATCGTTTCCCCCAGTGGATTACTCTCAAGTGCCTCAGGACCAGAACTACGGCCGCTTCATGATTGGCACTCGGCACCAGCCGATCCACCCATCGCAAGAGACCTTCGAGACGCCGGCTTCGCCGACAGAAACCCCTAATACCCCCGTCGGCCCCCGCACACCCATTCCAGCTGTCCGGCTTGCAGGCTCTTTGACTCCGACTGCAACACGTGCTCCCACCGCTTTTCAGATCGGTTCTGGCCGTGTCCCGGGTCGTCTGCGTCCTTCAGCTAGCGTCAAGCACCCGCCTCCGACGCCGACGAAGAAAGATGAAGTGGCGAATGAGCTGGCTGCTCTTTGGGCTCGACGGGGTATTCAGCAAGATGAGGAGGAGGACAATGTCCAGGCGGCGTCTCAATTTTCTGGTGAATGGCCGGACAGGAATGATGAGGATGCATTGGGAAAGTGTGACTGTAACGTCGCTCACTGCGTAGCGAGACACCCTCCGTGCTGAGCGCACTTCCGTTTTAGGCGTCTTAATTCCTGTTCATGGAAGTCACTTTGGCGTTAGAGAGAAGGAGCTTGTGGGGAGATCACTTCATGGTCTGTTGCTATAAAGCTCAGTGCTTGAAGATGTCTCACGGAGTTGTGAATTTATTGTCCCAGATACCCACAGATACCTCATGGATGTACATGAAGTCATCAAGATATTGTCTTTTCTCGATAAGTAAGCCAAAAACGTGACTGATACTACACAACGTCTCGGCCGTCCGGAATCGCGCTGCTGCATGTGCCTGCGCTAGAATACAGTACTACAGGCTAAGCAGGTGCTTTATTCAGATGGCACGAATTGTAGCGGAAGTATGGGGTACAAAGTGTCTACTCTGAGAGTCTGCACACGTCTTGTTTGTTGTTGACTGTGTTGTGATGAGGAGCATTGGCTAGTTCTCGCTACGCAGGGAGGACATGAGGGTGTTGGTATGAGACAATACACGCTGAGAGGCTTCTGGGTACGCTATGCAGACTGCTACTTTGGGTAGATTCGTGGAAGAACTAACCTTGGGGAGCGTAGATGGTGGAACCGGGTGCTCGTATTAGGGCTGTCAATGCCATACTTGCGTTCGATGTAAACATCTGCCTTTATGACATTCCTTTTACTAAGTTTGTTTTTTAGTCGCGTAAATTAAGCTACAATAATAAAAACTCTCCCTTCCGAGTGTTATTTAGATGTACGCCCAAGTGATGCTCGCTCTCGTCCGGATGTGTCTTAAAGGCGTGGTACAAAGTTTGAGGATACGATGAGTGTATTGTGGGCGCTTGTAGCCGCCAACACATTTACCTCTATCGGGCGAAAGTACTGTAGATGGTGTGGAAGATCTTCACGATGAGCAGAACAAGCATCTGATAGCTAAGTCAAGCTTTGGCGCCACCCGCAACAGCCCGCTAGCTTCCCTTCACGTCCCCACCTACACGCCGAGATGGGTATTTTCGAGACCGGCGGTGTCTGGAGCTGAGGGATTTTCGTCTCCATAATAATGATGATGGGAATTTGAAATCGGGGTTGTCTTCGACGGGACTGCACGGATGTAGCGATCGCACTAGCGACAGGCGTTCCTGTTACCCAGTGGCTGGGCCGTAAATGACATCACTCCGTGTTCCTGCAGCTACCAAAACAACAACTCCTGAAACTTGGAATCGTCAAACCCTAACAGTAATCAATTACCGGCGGCCCTACCTTTTCCTGCTACGTCCGCATTCTCGCTCTCCTTGCGTCTGTCGCTTCTCCTAATTCCAGCGCGTTGCACGCTGCGTCTACGTGCCTTTACCTCTCGCCCATTCGCCCCGATGTACACAAACATTCCGCGGCGCGTGCTGCTCCTCAGCACAGCGCTCCAGATTGCCAATGCCGTCGCCATTCCGGATCCCACGGCAGTCCCAGTATACATCGAGGCTGCAGCACCCAAAGTCACGCCGGCGGCGATATACTTCGAAGGGGCGCACAGTTACATGTACGACAAGCGGAATGTTCTGTCGGATATCGTGAGCGGCGCCGACAGCGTTGCGAAGTCGTGGGGAAGCGTTTTGGGCACGGATCTGCCGAGCTACTTCACTGAAGGCATTCCAAATTGGTTCCAAGGTGCGTTTGGTGGCACAGCGTGCGACTATCCTTGACTAACACATGCAGATTTCCCGACCGGCTCACAAGTGCTGTCCAGCCTCGGCATCGGCGATGATGATCTTGCAGCGAAACCGACCGAGGTGCTGAACCTTCCACCCTACGCCAATTGGACCGACGAGGGCTGGAATGTGCTGTTCCACGGAAACGTCTACAAGGTCCCGGACATTTCACAAGAAAAGGTAGACGATCTTGCAGACGTCTTCCTGGTCGATGTTGATATCAAAGACCTACCGCCAGATCAGCAGGCCAATGCCAGGAACCTTACGAAGTCTATCTTCATCGTGCAGCAGTCAGACCAGAATGTGTCGTTCCACCTGGAGCCTGCGCCGATGCAAGGTGCTTCCGGCCAGCCCGGTGGCAGCAATGCAATCACGCCAGACGGCGGCGACCAGAACGTCACTTTTCCCTACGAGACTACGGAACAAGGAGACTTTGCCGAATTTGTGGTAATCCAGAACGTCACTGGAGGCGGCTTGCTCGCGGGTAACGAGACAGACAACGTTCAGCGCCTCAACGTATACACCGATGGAACGCTCACAGGAAACGCGACCGCCTATTTGGTCCCACCAACAGGAATAACCTTCATTTCCGACATTGACGATATCTTAAGGGTCACCAAGATCTACAACCCCAAAGAAGGCCTCCTGAACTCGTTCGCGAAGTCTTTCGTGCCTTGGATGAACATGCCGGAGATATACGACCACTGGTCAGAGACATTACCCAACAATACCCACTTCCACTACCTCACGACCACGCCGGAGCAAGCGACCCGAAACTACATGGACTTCATCTTCAAGACCTATCCGGGCGGCTCCTTCGACACGCGGCCTCTGAATTTCTCCGACGTGAAAAATACCCTAGCGATTCGCAAATTCCTCCTCAACAGGGTGTTCCAAACCTTCCCAGAACGCAAATTCGTCCTCGTCGCCGACACATCCAACTCGGACGTCATGAAAGACTACCCGCAGCTTGCAAAGGATTTTCCCGGCCAGGTCCAGTGCATTTTTCTCCGCAACACTTCTGCCACGGACGATGAAGACTTTTTCCCCTACGACACGTCCGGCTTTGAGGGCTTGGATAACAAGACGTACATGTTCTTCAAGGTCCCGGATGACTTGACGGGCTTGGACATCGCGAATGGACAGTGCTTGAACGAGACGATTCCTCAAAACGTTACGTTCAGCAGACAGCTTGAGTTGCTAGGTATTCACGGCGCTGGCAGTTCGCTCACTTCGAGTGTTACCCTCAGCTTCATTATGGCTCTGGTGGCCATCTTCGTGACGCTGTGAGACTTTGCATTAGGAATATCGGTATAAAGAGCGTCTTAGCTTATGACTGGAATTGTGTTAATGAGAGCATGACTTGGCTTTAGCTTCTGGGAAGTAGATACGATTCCATTCTTGTGTATACCGTGTAGCGTATGGTTGATATTGCCAGTTGGAGTTCTTCTTTTTATATAGCCGGCTTTTCCTTTCCCGATTGATAATTGGTTTCCAAGTTTACAAAGTTCTTCCGTCTATCTCTACGTTTGTGATGATGATTGCGCGCCAGTGTTGATTGTTACACGATGAAGACTTCAAATGAGAGAATGATTGATCGGAGGAAATACTAACTTGCAGTTAGAGACAGATTGATCTACTGCTGATAAGTGTACTGATATCCTCATTGTATGTACGCGCCACAGTGTGGCGCGCATGAAGTGGCGCTATTCACCTCCGAAAGTGGCTTAAAGCGAAGCGAAGCGGTCTCACCCCAAACTCGGCAGCGTGTCTTCAACTCATCAACCACCCCCGAAATACGCATTAACAACCCCTGGTCGCAATACCGTGATCGCCTCGAAGAACTAGATTGGACTGCTGTCGGGGAATCTATCAGAAGCAAACAGAGCACAGCATGGCCCGGTGAACACGATTAGCACGTACTCTTTGATGCGCATGTGAACAGAAAGAGCTTGGAAGAAGCGCGTGTACTGGGCGTAGTATTGTGGCTTTGGAGAAGCGGAAGAGCCTTCGAGAATGCCCTCCGTATGGGGATCTGCTGGGAGGGAGGAGAGAGGCGCGTATACGTCCGTCGCGCAGACTGAAGATGCGAACGTGGAGTTGACGGTACATGGCAAAGAGTTGCAAAATGGGTCTCTGTGGGTACTTTTACAACTTTCTCGTCCTTTGTGGTTGACTAAGTCTCAACATTGCGATTGAAAGCAGTTGACAACTTTCTGATCAATTTTGAGGTTGTCGCACTATTCAACTACAAGCATTGCATCCCGTACGATACTAAACGCGACTAACCAGACCAAGGCCCCACGTGGAAAATGGTCAATCCAGCTCAAAGACTCCAGAGAGTCCGACCCTGTCATCATTCGACATAGATGTGCCAACAACGGAGGACTTCGCGACCCTCCCCAAAGTCGCCGACAAACTCCCCTGGGGCGCTTTCCTCGTCGCCATCGTGGAGCTCTGCGAGCGCTTCGCCTACTACGGTCTCTCCGGCCCCCTCCAAAACTACATGTCAAACAAATACAACGACCCCAACGGCCTCCCTGGTGCTATTGGCCTCGCGCAAACCGGCGCAACCGCTTTGTCGAATTTCTTCCAACTCTGGTGCTACGTCACGCCCATCCTAGGGGCCATTGTAGCGGATCAGTTTTTGGGCAAGTATGCGACGATCAAGTACTTCTCTATGATCTATATGGTGGGGATATTCATTCTTTTTGTGACAAGTTTGCCGTTTTCGATTGAGCGTGGGGCTGCGTTTCCGGGACTGATTGTAGCGATGGTTGTTATTGGTTTGGGGACTGGGGGCATCAAGTCGAATGTCTCGCCGTTGATTGCTGAGCAAGTTCGCACGAAGAGGCCTTTTGTTAAAGAGTTGTCGAATGGGAGGAGGGTCATTGTGGATCCTGAGGTTACGGTGCAGCGGGTATACATGGTCTTCTACATGTGTGAGTAAGGCCGTGAACGTGGATCCAAGGCCTCCGCTAACAGTGTTTCGACACCCAGGCATCAACGTTGGCTCAATCTCCGCAATCGCCACTACAACGCTCGAATTACACGTCGGCTTCTGGAGCGCCTACCTCCTGCCTCTGCTCATGTTCTGCGTCGGCTTCTTTATCCTAGTAAGTGGCAAGAAACGCTACGTTATCAAACCGCCCCAAGGAGGCGTCATCGGCAACTGCTTTAAAGCGCTCTGGATCGCAGCTCGGAACCGCTTCGATCTCGACGCCGCAAAGCCATCACTGCAAGCACCAGGTCGCAAACGCTACAAGATATCCTGGGACGACAAATTCGTCGACGAGCTTAAGACATCGCTCGTCGCATGCAAAGTCTTCCTCTTCTTCCCCATTTATTGGGTCACATACTCGCAAATGATGAACAACTTCGTCTCGCAAGGTAACCACCTACCCCGTCTTCTCACAAGCAGACGCTAATCTGAATAAAGCGGGCCAAATGCAACTCCACGGCCTCCCAAACGACATCCTCCCCAACATCGACCCCGTAACCATCATCATCCTAATCCCTCTTCTGGACCGCTTCATCTACCCCTTCCTCCGCACACGTCTCCACCTCGCCTTCACCCCCATCACACGTATTACCTGGGGCTTCCTCATCGCCGCGCTAGCCATGGCCTACGCCGCCATCCTGCAGTCCCGCATATACGCCTCAGGACCCTGCTACACTTCGCCCCTGCACTGCCCCGCCGGCAAACTACCCGACGGAGAAGGACGATATGCGCCTAACTCAATACACGTCGCTTGGCAAACGCCCGCCTACATCCTCGTCGCGATATCGGAGATTCTAGCTAGTGTCACGGGATTAGAACTGGCGTATGCAAAGGCTCCTGAGAATATGAAGAGTTTCATTATGAGCTTGTATTTGTTGACGAGTGCGGGGGGGAGTGCGCTGGGGATCTTGATCGCGCCGAGTGCGAGGGATCCGCATTTGGTTTGGTTGTATGCGGGGTTGGCGGGGTTGGCTGGGCTCGCAGGTGGGTTGTTTCATTGGACGTTTAGAGGGGGCGTGGATGGGGTGGCGGACGGGGGGAGGGAGGTGGAAAGTGCGGAGGAGGCGGTTGAGTTGCTGGAGGCGGTTAGGCGTGGGAGTGGGAGTGTTGAGGATTTGGACCGACGTGAGCGTGTTTAAGGATGGAATGGAACTGTTGATATTGACCACCATTCGAGAACTACTCATGCATCTGGGTCGAGTTCTTGAAATGCGAATTCCGCACTACAGTGTGGCGTCTGGAGCGAGCATTCACCATGCTAGAGCAGGTTACCCTTGATAAATCCGCGTGACAACCCGGTAGCCGTGGCTAATTCAGAGAAAAACGTGCATTTCGGTGATTATCGGTGATGTGTTGCTGAAGGATCTCGTATTGGACTGGGCTGAGTATAGATCTGACACGGGGGTCAATGCTGCGATGGTGATCTGATACTCAGTACGGTCAAGCGTACGGCAGGCAGAACTCTGAGCGGTGATATAGAACAGATCGATCATAATGGACGAGAGAAGTGGCGTAACGGATCAAGCCGGTAGCCTGACCTCAAACGAAGTGTAGATCCCAATCCATTCGTGGTGTACCGCCCTGTGTGCGTCTATGTCCTAGATACCCCCTACCGAATACATAACGATATGCCCGACCTTGATCCAAAATGATAGCCTATTTTGAATTAAGATAACAGAGTTACAAGATCTTAGTACAACAAAGGTAGATATGTGAGTGCAAAAATGGTTTGTCCAAATAGCCCGTATGACAAAGGATGAGTCCAGCTTTCACTTGACGTTCGAAAAGACCAGATCCGGTCCTTCGCCCTACAGTACAGTCTGATTAGAGGGCGCTCCACCGCCACAGGGCAGAAACAAGGGCCCACTTACCGCCAACTTCCCACTCATCATCTTGACAACCTCATCCGACCACCGAAAACTCTCCACGTTCTGCGCATCAAGCAGCGCATTCAAACCCCTCAGAATCCACTCCTTCACCTCCTCCGTACAGAACTCATACGCCATGACAAAGCTCAAGCCCGTGTGGAACGCGCCAATCGGCTTGCTCGCCCACGCATCCTCCCACGTCTTGCAGATCTCGAGTGCCACGGTGCGACACTCGGCTTCGAGCGCGTAGTACGTGGGGTCGTATGGGGGAAGTAGTCTCATGAGGATTTTGTTGACGAGGATGAGGAGTGCCCAGTAGCAGTTGTAGGCGACCGTGACGCGCCAGCTTGTGAAGCGGAAGGCGGTTGGGATGGGACTGTCGGGTTCGACGGCGGGGAATTCCATGGCGGCCGAGCCGTCGGCGAGTTTGGCGTTGAGGTGGATACCGAGGGCACGGAGGTCGTCTTTGAGTTGGTGCAGTTTGGTGAGGAGCGCTATGCGGGCGTCCGAGTGCTGCTGCGAGGTATCAGTGGGGAAGGAGTTCATGAAGTCTAGACTTGGGTCGAAATTGCCGGATAGGTCGAGCGGTGGGTATGTCGAAGATGGGTCGTCGGAGAGACTGAAATCGAAGTTCAGCAGGTCGCTCATGGGTGGGACGGCGGGTGCGTCGAGCGCTTTAAGTTCGTTTAGCAAAGCTGGGAAGTTTGCCATTGCGAAGAGGATGTCCGTGTACAGACAGTCGTCGAAGCTTAGTCCCGTCTTGTCGAAGGCAATGTCTCGCCACTCGGGCAATGTCAGGAAACACGGCGCTCGTTTGTATATAGATGTGATTATCTAGTCGAGGTCAGTATGATGGCATCTGTTGTCCGCGAAGGCTGGCAATCGAATGGTGTCGAGAAAGGAGAGTGCAAGACAGCGACTTACTATTCCGCCTCTGTTGAACCGTAACAGTTCCCTTGCAAACGGTTCTTGATACTGTTCCGGCCCCTGAAGCTCCATCAAGCGACCCGCACCACCAACGTGCGCTAAGTAGCGATTGTTTACTCTAGGTCCCGCCAATGCCTGGACAATGTTAGCTGAATGCTAGCCTGGAAGTACAGCTTAACTTACTTCCACCAAACCCAGTAAGACGCATGCGCAAAGTGTGTTTGCAGACCTGCCTTCGTTTTCTAGACAAGTCTGCAGCGTCTGTACTGCGCGAAGATAGAGCTGAGGACTGGCTATTTCACTGCCGTGTCTCTGGTGAACGAGAGCGGAATGAGCATGCACCAGACAGGCCACCGCAGCATCCAACGCCGCATTATGCCCTATTCGCCCAGGGACTTCGCGGATGAAAGGCCCAAAGACTGACATACGGTGGCCGATACCACCTGTATCCAATGATTCGAGTAGGGCTCGCGCAAGCTCCTGATGCTGCGAAGGCGACGGCTGTCGGTAAAGGGGCGATTGAGGCGACTGTGACGGGCTCGTGGAACTTGAGCGCGAGCTGAGCGACGTCTTCGCAGGTCGACTCTGCCCCTTATTGGATATTCTGAATTTGTGAATCACGGCGCCGTTCTCGGACCATTTCTCATTAAGCTGCGTGAGCCGTCTACTTCGCGGGTCGTCACTCGGTGTGAGCAGCGGTACCGGTAGTTGTTGTCTTCTACTTGTGGCCACACCCAGGACGCCGGAGAGTTCATCTACAGAGGCGACGGCAGCTTGGCTGCTCATTCGCGGTCCAAGGTCTTTGAAAGTGTGTCGGGCTGGTGGTCCGGGACAGCATTTTCCGTTCTGCGAACGTCAACCCATTTCCCTGCTTCAAGAGGAACCAACTCACCTTTTGGCAATTCACACAATTCGGCCATGATTCGTCGCACTAGGCAATGTGTCAGTATTCTGCCGCACGAGAATCGTCGATGCAAGCTTTACCTTTATTTTCCGCTTCCGACATACAAGGCAACCTGATGACGTTAATCTCACAAACACCTTTCTCGCGAAGGAGTCATCAAAGGAGCGCCGCACCTGTACTCTTCGGAACGCCAACCATGTCCGGATTGTGTGGAGCAGTGTAGTAAAACGACGAAGACTAGAATGGCCAGACGATCGTAAAAGTGCACCAAAGCGGGCATATAGTTTGCGGCTGCGAGATCTCCATAGCAATCTACCCTGTGCTTCCATGCAGAGACTAAGCGTGAGCAGTGGCAGGGCAGACACAGGGCCGACTTTAGTCGAGCGACACCGTTCCTGGCATCTAGGATTAGCGGTGGGAAGCCCCTCGTATAGATCACATGTTCGCGGGATATGGCCCGATTGAGATGAAACGAGCTGGGCTAGCGGCGTGAGATCTTTCCGCCGACGTCTGGAAACGCTTTGGACGCTAACGTTGCGCGCTATGCAACGGCTCGAACGGTACCTCAGGCAGACTTCCGCAGAAAGAGTCATTAGTTTGGGGAAATCTGTGGGAAACATGAGATCGAGCGCGGAGCAGTGGGGTCGCGGACGCGGGAGACCGCAACCGTCCCTCAACTTCGCTTCTCTGACCTCGAAAGGGGCTTACTAACAGTCGAAAGCACGGGCTCAGCCTCAAAGACACGTCCTCCTTCAGAATCCTCATCCCCAGCGATCGACCCCCGGCTACGTCCGTCTCTCGACTCTATTTTCAATCAAGATCCCTGTGCGTATCATATTCTCGAAGCACACAAAAGTCGTTACTTCACCGCATCCCCTGCCCACCCAATCAGCTGCCTCTTACAGATCCGCCCCCACCTCCACCTTATACCTCGGTCACCATGTATTGGACCATACCATAATTCCGCGGAACGCATCGATACCACCGCTAACCCTGCCTCGCAGCTGAGAATTCAACGCGCGCACGATGTACCCGCATAAGAGTATCGGCCTCTTGGAGCTGGACTGTCTCAGCGTGTGCAATGCTGGACCTATGCATGATGCAGACAAAGCTCTTTCCCGTATATTAGCGCTCCCGCCGTAACCGAAGTCAAATCCATAGGCAGGCGTCGGCTGCTGACGGCCAGCCTGGCGAAAAGATGAGGGGCGACCACCTAACCGTATCGCTCCGTCATAGCCAGTTGCTCCACCTTAGCACCGAGGGTAGCGAGGTCATTGAAGTTTCGCTAGGGGCCTCCTAGTCAACGGTGCTCTTGGTACGCGATCCCACCAATCAACTTTTCCGACGGACAAATTTCACGTGCTGCCGATATTGCCTACCTTTTGGGCGTGACGGGTAGCTGCACGGCCACTTGTCCTGCACCGTAACACGAATGTGCACAATCCGCTTTTGCACTTTTTGCACTTCCATGAAGAGTGACGCACCAGTGTCAGAGGACCAAGCCAGACGATGTCACATCGAAGATCCTGTCGGAAAGTTTCTAATGATAGACGCGTAGTGTCCTATTATCGATTGTTTCAGGCTCGGGGTGGTGGCGCGATATACGCGGTGCCGGTGCGCCATATAAGAATTCTAGAGCCTGTGGTACCAGAATCATGTACCTAATATGCATGCTGCTAGAAAGTGGCACTAGTACAGTCAGAGTTGCTTCGGATGTGACCAATAGAAGCAGTGACTCGATAATGAAAACAGGGACAGCTTGGGATGCTGTTCCGAACACGCCACGGAGCTGAAAGACGGATTACAAAGTCGTCAAAGCTTAGGCAGAGCTATCTTACTAGATACAGTCTTGGGTTACGTCGGATCCTCGCTGTCTTTACAGTAGCAACGCATCTTACTCCTCCAAATAGATTAGGTCGCCGCTGCGAGGCACGGTATACACATCCTGTGGCCCGATACAGTGAAACCTATAGTAGGTTGGGAATAGACAGGAATTATCCGGTCTATCCTGTTGACGCTGGAGTTCCCTACATGTATGAGTTAGTCGCTTATCAGCTAAATGCAGAGTACTGTATAGTCTGCGAACCGAAAACCAGCCCTGAACAGAATATGAAGAAGCTTTGGTCGACTTGGTGCACTTACCTTGGAAAGCGTTCGTAACCCGTCTCAATTACGCTAGCAGAATCCAAGCCGTTGCGTTGTGAATCGTATCCTGCATATTGAACTACAACTTTGGGCCGCGGATCGGGCCCTCTTATCTCAAGTTCGATGACTTTCATCCGGAGGCCCATGGACATCAACAGTCTTGCCATGCACGCAGCGGGTCCTTCTGACTCCAAGAACAAAGTGCATGTTCCCTGAGTCCAGCGTGTAATGTCCGGAAATCCAATGAGCCATTGCAGTAGGTTCCGCAGGTCCTCAAGCTCTAGATGTTTCAAATTATTCAAGTTGAATATGCCCTTCCGACATGTCTCTGGCTCAGCATCGGAGTCGGCCTCGATCAGGCATGTAGGGCAATTGACAGAGTCACGGCGACTTAGTATACCCCTCAACTCTGCAAAGGCTGTCAAATATTCGATGTCCGACTTCAGTCTAGCACAACTACGTTCTTTCGGAGTTGTGGAGTGTGATGCAGGATTTGGCCATTTTCCGCCGGCGTAATCTGGTCGATCGACGCCGGCATGATACACATGGTCAGCTGTTAATCGCTTAAAGATGTTGAGAATAAGGTCCAAGGATGCAGTTCCTGGTGCGATGGTGCGAATGATAGCTGCATTTGTCGCTGCGAACAACCATATTGACTCCCAGTACGGACTTTTCAAGCAGTACTGCATATCAACAGTCTCGCGACGGTCTTGTGGGAAAGGCCACATCTCTTCCATCTTCTCCGGATCGACGAGAATCGAATGTTTCCCCATCCACTCATATGAATGATCGAGCAACAGTGCGTAATAGTCTCCATGGATGTACGTTACCGCTGGAACATGAGTCGGCCGGGCACCGTTCGGGTTGCTGAGATCATGTTTTGGGCGTTGCATCTCGATTGCAACGCTAGCGGATGATGGCAGTTTGTTATACCAAAGTACTCTCAAGGCTTGAGATTTCTGAAGATAATCTCCCACCCTGGACTGTAGAGCCTCCAGAATCTCCTATAGAACTGTTAGTGAGTCGCAGACCGATCGTGCAGTGATCGCACTCACCAAGAACCTGCAATACATGATCTTCAACGCAAATATGGCTGCAGTCACGGCGTTACTTTGCTCTCGTAGCATCTTGCGCTTCTTCTCGCTCTTCGTCTTACTCAAGTCGGCCAGAAGGTCTTCTAACTGCCGATCCCGTGCTTCAATCTGCGCCGACAACTGTCGTAATGCGTCTTTCAACTCAGCGATTTGCGATTGAGTTAAATTATGTTGTAGTGTATTCGTTTCGGCATTCGATTCGAGCGTGTCTTGGAGGCTCACTTCTGCGAGCTCGACGGTGCGGGCCACGGTGCGAGCCGCATCTTTGTTGGAGACGATGACGCGGTCTCCTTCGTTCTGGATATTCTGTCGTGTTATGGCGTGCTCCTCTCGACTTCTCTGTTCAACATGGACCGTCGATTGTTGTATCTCAATACGCGTAGTCTCATGATTTTGCTGGATCAAGCTTCGGGTCTTCGCAAGCGAGTCACGTACGAGGACGGAGTGATCTGAGAGGTTGTTCTGAAATACGTCCCTGTTGTCGAGAATGGCGTCTAGTATACTCTTTGTCTGTGCATCGCAATCGTCGAAGCGCGATGCGACCTGTGTATGCAGCGATTCCACCTGCTGCCTGGGAGCAACGTCAGTGAATCGGGACACGAACATATCGGAACAACTGTACCTAGTGACAACCGAAATGTGCAGGTTGAGTTCGTCTCGGAGACTATTCAACCTCTGCTCCAACTCTTGCACTTTCGCTTTGCCCCAGACGCTTTTGATAGCTTTTCGCATGCTCTTGCATTTTGTTTTTGTACCTTGCACTTTCAGCCCAACGATGACATGCAGCAGCTCAGACGAGGCCGCCGAGATCCTATCGCAAAGATCTCGCAGCTGCTGGTGGGTGGCAGAGAACGCTGCATTACGGACTTGGTCGTTCAAGCCCGTAAGATAGGTAGCAGCGATTTCGATCGCGGCGTTTTCGTCGAGTATACCATCGGCTGACCTGTATAGCTCTACGCCTTTCGCGACGCACTTGCTGCTGAAGTCCACGAGCTGAACTATGCTCGAGATGATTTGGATGGTCGTGAAGGCTTCCATCATCAGAGAAGTCGCTCAAGTCATCTCTGAAGGAGTAAGTTATTCTTTGTAAAGAAACAATATCCGCGTGAGGGGTGTTGGCTCCGAGACTGAAGCGCGAGCGACGAGGTGACAGCCACACCCCGCCATGGACCGTGGCTATGCAAGGCGAGGCTATGCAAGGCTCACTCGAATGCAGTGACGCCACCACAGTGTGAGAATGCGCTGTCTGACTTGGAAAGAAACGAGATGTGGAGAAGCCTCCAGACTGAAGATGTGGACGTGACGCGATGAATGCATGGGAAAGCACCCTGAGTTGCAACAAGGGAAGTCGCGAACAAGGGCGTCTGATATAATCACAGAAGCCTCAACCATTATCGTTACCAACCCTAAAGAAGAGAGACTAGTGCACAACCATATCTATACAGAAGGCTAAATAGCTTACATGTATGCTACACTCATTGCTCACGACGACTTGTCGAATTCTGCCTTCCCCTGCCTGACGGTGGCATACCGTACTGTTGTCCCATCCGACTCTGACGCTAATGGTGTTTTGGGCGTCGAGTCAGTAATCTGCTTGATTTCGTCTTTGATCTTGCGTGTCACTACGTCCTGGACCGCACCCGGAGGGCTCTCGGCGATCTCATCGACGTCTTTCAACGTCAGTACGTCGCTAATACGCGATGCGCGGGACTGGAGCAGCATGGTTGTGGGGCCTTGGAAGCTGAGGAAAAGCTGTATTTGTTAGGTGGGAAGATCATGTTGGAAGGGGGGAAACGTACCCTATCGCCCCATATTGACCGTCGCAGCCACGTTTTGAGCGTGTGGAATGTATTCGCTAACGTCCTCCACGTCGCCGTCTCGCTCATAACCCTGAAGAACTTGACGCGTTGCAGCAGTGTGCCGAATCCCAAATCTGGCACCTGGAGTCCGAGGCGGGAGGACTTGAAGCGGAAGGGCATTGGCGGGGTGGCAGAGGCGGTATACGCCACGACGTTGCTAGGATGCGCAGTGTAGCTCTCGCCGGCCTTGAGCTGCACCTGGTACATCTGGCCACTGCCAACAAGTGCGAGCAGGCCACGGCCCGTCACATATGTGTTCCCCCAATGCGCCAACCCAAGCTTGGTGTTGTACTGCGGCTTCAACGACAGCGTCTGGCCAGTCCACGCCAACAGCGCCTGTCGCTGAGCGACGAGCCAGTCTTGCCGTCCATCCAGATGCACGGTAACAATTGACGATATGGGCGACTTGGTGGATATGAGGGCCGTGACGGGGCTCGTGGAGGAAACTTTCTGGTAGAGAAAAGGAATGCCGACGGGCGCGCGCCGCAAGGGCCCAAGGAAGGACAGCGATGAGAGCGTGTGTTCGGCATTTCCGCTGAGGCCGACGAGGGTGCCGCGGCGCGTGTATAGGTGCTGCGAGGCGGCGAGCGAGACGGAGAGGAGGGAGAAGGGCGAGCCCACCACCTCGAAGCGTGCATCTGCTTCTGCGTCTGCACCCACGCCGGGCTGCTGGCTAGGAATCGGTTCGGGCGAGGCATCCGTCGCCGTGATGCTGATGCTGCGCGCAGCATTTGGCGTGCGGACGGCGCCGGGGCGTGTGTGGATGCGGGCGGCGCATCGCCATCTGGTGGCAGGGCGGATCATGGTGTTGCGGAGCTCTGAGCTGCGGAGCTGCGGAGCTTGCGGTGATGCAAGCGAGCAGTCGCCGTACAAACAAGCCAAACCGAACCCGACGTCGCGACACCAACGTCACCTCGAATCGCACCCCCGGAGCGTCATACCACTCAATCCCTCAATCCCTCAATGTGACATTAGCCATGCTGCTCCCCCCTCTCGCCCGCGCCTGCCGGCCAGGCCTCCGAGCCTTCCCTCCCCGCCCGCTGCACTCCGCGATTGCGGCCCGCGTCTTCACCTCGAGCCCGCTGCACAGAAAGGATGTCCATGGCAATCGGCCGGCCTCTATTCCGCCGGGGCAGGCCGCCAAACAGGCGACTCCGCTCGCGGCGAAACTGAAAGCGCCCTCTCCGAAGGATGCGCTGCTGGCCGAGCAGACCGTGTCCAACAAAGAGCAGCGCAAGGCCGACTGGGCCATCATCCGCGAGATGTCCCACTATCTGTGGCCGAAGGACAACATGGGCGCCCGGTTCCGCGTGGCATTGAGTGTGGGCCTGTTGGTGGGCGCCAAAGTGCTCAATGTCCAGGTGCCATTCTACTTCAAGAACATCGTCGACTCTATGAACATCGACTTCGCAGCCGTGGGTGGCACCGCGACGACCGTGGCGGGTTCCATGATAGTTGCATGTAAGCCACCGAACCGCCCTGTTTATAGACGTCGTGAATGACTCCCACTGTAGACGGCGTAACCCGCATCAGCGCGACCCTCTTCCAAGAACTTCGTAATGCCGTCTTCGCCAGTGTGGCCCAGAAAGCCATTCGCAAGGTTGCCTGCAGCGTGTACGAGCATTTGCTGCAGCTCGGCCTGGGCTTCCATCTGTCTCGCCAGACGGGAGGTTTGACGCGTGCTATTGACCGCGGTACCAAGGGCATCAGCTTCCTGCTCACGTCCATGGTCTTCCATGTCCTGCCCACTGCCCTCGAGATCTCGCTCGTCTGTGGTATTCTGGTATGCTTCCATCTTCCAAGTCCTCGAGTGCTGGCTAACATTAGCAGACGTACCAGTATGGCGCCAAGTTCGCCCTCATCACAGGCGTCACCATGGCCGCCTATACCGCCTTCACCATCCTGACTACATCGTGGCGGACCAAGTTCCGGAAGCAGGCCAATGCCGCGGACAACAAGGCCGCCACCATCGCCGTCGACTCTCTCATCAACTACGAGGCTGTCAAGGTACTACTGAAGCCCATCTTGTTCCACTGTTTGCCTAACTGAGACACAGTACTTCAACAACGAAAAGTACGAGGTCGGCCGCTACGACAAGGCGCTCCAGTCGTACGAAAAGGCGTCCATCAAGATCGCTACCTCACTTGCTTTCCTCAATTCAGGCCAGAACCTGATTTTCTCGAGCGCCCTGACGGCCATGATGTACCTGGCTGCAGACGGTGTCGCGACCGGGCAAATGACTGTCGGTGACCTTGTCATGGTCAACCAGCTCGTCTTCCAGCTTTCAGTTCCCCTCAACTTTCTCGGTTCTGTCTACCGTGAGCTGAGGCAGAGCCTGCTCGACATGGAGACGCTGTTCAGTCTGCAAAAGGTCAACGTTGCTGTCAAAGATAAGCCCGATGCGAAACCACTCCAGTTGACTGCTGGCGAACTAAAGTTCGAGAACGTCACTTTCGGCTACCATCCCGATCGCCCTATCGTCAAAAACCTCACCCTCACCATTCCGGCCGGGAAGAAGGTCGCTATCGTCGGACCAAGCGGGTGCGGAAAGTCCACCATCCTTCGACTGCTCTTCCGATCATACGACGTCCACGAAGGGAGAATCCTCATCGACGGACAAGACATCCGCGATGTGACTGTTGAGAGCGTGCGCAGGGCTATTGGTGTGGTGCCCCAGGATACGCCGCTCTTCAATAATACCATCGAGCACAACATCAGATATGGAAACATGGAGGCATCGCAAGAGCAAGTCATTGAAGCTGCCAAACGAGCCAACATTCACGACACCATCAGCAACTTTCCGGACGGGTACGGGACCATGGTGGGAGAGCGCGGCTTGATGATTTCTGGCGGCGAGAAGCAACGTCTTGCTGTTTCTCGACTCATTCTCAAGGATCCGCCGCTGCTCTTCTTTGACGAAGCTGTAAGTCTCTTGCTCTACTCCTAAGGCTTTGTACTAATCAACCCAACAGACATCTGCGCTCGACACACACACAGAGCAAGCATTGCTCTCCCACATCAACTCCATCCTAAAGGAGAAGCAGCGAACCTCCGTTTTCGTAGCACACCGCCTGCGCACAATCTACGACTCGGATCTCATCATCGTGCTCCAAGCGGGAAGCGTAGCCGAAAGCGGTACACACCAAGAGTTGGTGGACCGGGCTGGGCTTTACTCGGAGCTGTGGAGCACCCAGGAGACCATGTTCACCGGAGACGAGGCTGCAGACATCGACGAAGATGACACAGTTATCGTGAAGAAGCCATAGTGTGGTGCGAGGTGCCAAGTTCACAATGGGTGATTGTATGACTTTGTTTTTGGTTAGTGATTGGGCTAGACGAATGGCCCGAGATATACTATAGTACCTTTTGAGGCTTGAGCCTATGTAGATGAAGCTTGTACAGTCCAACACATGAATATCCACTCTAGTCTGAGATGCCGCGACATGCAGAAAAAGAAAGTAATCCTCTGCCTTCAACCACAGACTACCATGCACCTCGTTCGTAACCCAAACCAGCCCCCGCAGCTCAACAAACGACAAACCACATACGCTCAATACCTCACATCCCGAACGCGACTCACACTCCGCCTCGCTTCGACGACCTCCCTCCCGCCCCGCACCTCCACAGCGCGACTCCGACTCCGCCGTCTCGGCTCCTCGACATACTCGACATCCCTGACGTTGCGCACGACGCTCCTGCTCCGGCGCCGCGGCTCTTCGACATACTCGATGACGCGGGGCTCGCTGCGGCGGTACGCGCCGCCGTCGGCGAAGCTCGTCGTCGACGAGCGCCGGTACGAGTGCGTGGAGTTGCGGGGCATGCGGACGACGCCGGGCGGGGGGTGCGCGGAGAAGCGGGAGCGGTGGGGTGGGGGGTCGATGATGCTGTTGTGGTGGGTTGGGGTGGGTTTGGTGGTTAGGAGGCACATTGTTTGTTGGGTTTGGGTTTATTTTTGGGTGAGGATGCGTGTGGTGATGGTTTTGGTTGGATTGGTTGGGGTTGGTCGGCGGGACGATGTTCTAATTCGCTTTTTCTTTCGTTCTTTGCACGATTGGATATGATAGTGAGGATTGGTTGTTGTGACTGCAAGAGGAAATGTGTAGGGCTATCGCGTGTATAAAACCCTCGTGGCTACAGTGGGTTGTTGTGCAACCTGCAAGTTCTCACAGTCGATGACGTCGACCTGCACGCCAAGGTAGGAAAAGCTGGTGGCTGGCAGCACCCAGCCGTGGCCCGGCTCACTACCAACATCTAGAACGCATCTGTGGATATCGTGTGTTGTCTAGCACAGGGTTTCATTGATAAAAGCTCGAGACACCAAGTGCACTGCGTACAAGGTCACAGCCGGTCGATTGGGACGGTAGTGGAAAATCACACGACATCGCGTTAATGTTCGCTCCAGGCGAGAGGTTTATATGGTAAATTGGCCAATACCATTGATCCTACACGATCCATATATTCTCGAATAGCTAGCTATACGATGCGATCCATCGCTTCTCAAAAAGTTGCCCGTAGTACGCCATATTTTCAAACAATCCCGAAAAGAGTGTGGGCCCTATATAAGATAACGACCCGAGAAAGGTCATTCTGTCGTAAAAGGCTCGCCGTCCCAAATTTCAAATGCAACAACAAGACCTAAAGGTGCTACGTCCAAGGTTCCCAAACGCCATTCGTAGCGTTCATAAGTCTCAATAACTATCATACAGCGTTTCCTACCAAGCATTTTGACCACTTACACGGTAAAGTCCAGGAAGTCGTAGGGGCTTGTGTCCATTGACGAGAACTCGCCCATTGCCTTCATCTCGAGATCGAATTGGGAGCACGTGTTATCTGGTAGAGTGTTGAACAGCTCCTCAAGCTCGTCCGGAGGTCCCGCAGGCGAGGTGGGCGGGGTCGTGAACGGGTTCGATTGAATGGATGACCGAGATGGCGTGGATGACCCCTTGAGAGGGCTGGACTGGTGTACGGGCTTCGTGTCGCTCGCTGAGTCGGCGGAGTGCGGCCGGTAGTCAGCAGGTGACATGGGTGGTGTGTGTGTGCTTTGTGATAGTTGCTGAAGGAGAGTCATGGAGGCTACATCGCTAGAATATGAGTTGGAAGAAGCGAAGCTATCATGCGTAGCGTTGTTGTCGTCGGCGAAAGGACTTGACGCGGATTCAAAACTGGTCTGTTGTTAGTCGTTGTATATCACGGAGGTGGTAATTCGTACCTGAAGGGATCGGTAGAGGCGCCCATCGCATCATTGAAGCTGGCCGTTTCCGGATGCATTCGCGGTAACGACTGGGCTTGCAGAATATCATCGAAGGCTGGAGGAGAGCATGCGTCGGACTGCGGTGAGCTGGCAGACACCGAAGAGGCCACCGAAGCTAGCGCTCGCCGTGTTTTGTTCGCTTTGTCTACCCGCTGCTCAAGCTCAGGACGGTTCTTCTTTGGCCGACCACGCTTCGCCTGTCGTCGAACGGCATCAGCGAATCCGCCCACGCACATTCCGCGCTGCCGATGCCGAGTAAGGGCATCCTGTCTTGCGAACCCAGCGCTGCAGGGACACGTGTAAGGCTTGTTGCCACTGTGGATTTTGGCATGTCGCTTGAGATCGTGCTGACGGACGAAGCATTTTCCACATCCGTTGCATTTGAACTGTCGATCGCCGAGATGCGTTTGGACGTGGGAACGGATGTTTTCTCTTCGCCCAAAGACCTTTGCGCATCCGGGATAGAGACAGGTCCACTTGCTTGACGAAGGGTCCTGCTCGCTAATGTATCGTTGGACTTCCTCGGGGGAGATGCCGGTGAACTCTAGGCTCGCATCGGCTTCGAGTTCGGGCAACAACATGGGCCCGTCGAGAGGATTTGTCGACATGGGGAGACCATCCATTGAGATTGCGGTGCTTGATGTCGGAAAGAGCGTTGGTGGCTGCGAAAAAGCCATCTCTTCGTACGCATTCTCTTCGATGCCCTCTAGGAAGGGTTGCACCGACCTTTGCTGGGGCGAAGAAATGGGCGAAGGAGAAAATGCGTCTGACGTGTAGTAGGATGACGATTCATATCCCATATCCGCGTCCGGATTCTCAAAGTCAAAGGTCATGGCACTCGATGTGGGCTCGAGATTGATGTTTGCCATGTCTGTGAAGTTGGGTGGCAACGGCGCTGCATCGAGAGGTTCATGACTGGGCAGCTGCGCCGGCTTCTGTGGCGTCGCAGTGGGAGTTGGAAGAATATTGATGAAGACTTGCCCGCAGGAGCCATACACCGACTGTATGTGCTCCCGCAGGTCCTTCAGTTGCTGTTCTGTTGGAGGTTTAGAGGGGGAAGAGGGAGGTTGCTCGGGAGACTGAGCACGGAGCGTCCGGTGAGGAGTCCGCGGTGATGGGAGAGAGGTCTGTACTGGAGATGGCGAAAAGGTATCAAGGGGGCCCGGCTGGGGCTGGCTGTGCGGTTGCGCTACTTGCATAGTGTGCTGTGATGTTTGTCCTAGATTGTTAGTATTACTTACCGTACTTTCCTCCTGCTGGAAGGTTGGCATGCTCATGGCTCCTGGATAGGTGTGCTCCAGAATGGGTCCATGGCTGGGCATGGCTGTCTCCAGGTCCAAGCCCCGGAGGTCCAGACTCATGCCCGACCGTTGTTGTCGCTTTTGTTGGAAGCCAGCAGGAAGTTGTCGTACTCGGGGTGCCTCGAACGCTGCCGGTGTTGAAATCTGGCGGCGGTGCTGCGTTCGTCGGCGTTGAATGCCCGAAGATGTGTTTGTGGACAGCATAGTGTATGCTCGTCGAGTCCGGATGTCGTTGTCCTAGGAAGGGTTTCCTGTTTGTGTCCGAATCTGATGAAGGTCAGCCATGCCATTCTGTATCGTCAACATCGAATCGCAGCAAACGTACCTCACGCAAGTACAAGCGGCGCTCCGCCGGGCGGGTGATATCCTTAAGGTCTCCTCAGTACAGATCAGTCTCCCAGCAACCTGCTCAAGTAAGCGTGGGCCGAAGCCGGTTCAAATGCTCGCGCGTAATGTCTTAAGACAAAAGTCTACTCCTGTGGCCTGAAGATGTGATAGAGATATGCGTTTGATAGAGTGATGGATGGATTCGATGCGAGGGTGAAGAGGTGTGGAGAATGACGATAAGATGCAAGGCCTGATGCAGTACTAAATCAACACAGACCCCAGACACGGTTACCCAGCAACGCACCCGCGACCGCCACACGCACGAGCCTTGCCGGATATAGACTAGCCCTGCCGTGTGCTTGGCAAGCAGCGCCACCTCGCCTGCGTTAGTCATCTCCCACATTAGCCTGCGTTAGTCAGCTCCCACATCATATTTCGCCCACCCCGTCGCGCCAGCAAAACCAAACTCCTGCACGACGACTGAGGAAGACAATAATTGTCTAGGTACGCCTACGCCTGCCCTGCGCTGTTTGCGCCTCGCTGACCTTTCTAGGCCGCCATGCAGATCTTCGTAAAGACCCTGACGGGCAAGACTATCACCCTTGAGGTGGAGTCTTCGGACACTATCGACAATGTGAAGTCTAAGATTCAGGGTATGTGGCAATGCGCCGTGGTCGCGCTTCGCAACTAACACTCTCCAGACAAGGAGGGCATTCCTCCGGACCAGCAGCGTCTCATCTTCGCCGGCAAGCAGCTCGAGGACGGCCGTACCCTTTCGGACTACAACATCCAGAAGGAGTCGACCCTCCACTTGGTCCTTCGCCTCCGTGGTGGAGCCAAGAAGCGCAAGAAGAAGGTGTACACGACTCCCAAGAAGATCAAGCACAAGAGGAAGAAGACCAAGCTCGCTGTCCTCAAGTACTACAAGGTCGATGGCGATGGCAAGATCGAGCGTCTCCGCCGCGAGTGCCCGCAGGCCGAGTGCGGTGCTGGTGTCTTCATGGCTGCCATGCACAACCGCCAGTACTGCGGTCGTTGCCACCTCACCTATGTCTTCGACGAGTCAAAGTAAACGACCTCACGGATCCGGGGATGCGATATGATGGACGAGCAACGACATTCATGGGCAACAGGACGGACTAAATAGTTTATCTGCATGTCGGGCATCTAGATCATCAATCAACCTGTCGAAACTGGGCATATCCGTAATCCTCGAATGTGCAAGTGAAACCAGTGCGTCTCACATGTGTGGCAGTCAAATCGAAGAGAAATACAAGGTCGTCCATAATTCAAGGGCCACGTTGTAACTGTTATCCAAAGACAATTGCGCCACCCACTATATACCGTAATCAAACTGATCAATAGTCCATAACATCTCCCTGCTCCTCTTCTCTCTCTCGTTTGATATTCCCCTGCGCCTTCTCGTCCTTCAATAGACCCGACACAAATGTCTTGTAGTAGTCGATGTAGGGTTTCAGGCTGGTCTTCTCCCAGTCGTGCACCTTTTGTTCGCTCTCGTCGCCCTCCCACTCGTCAATCTCTTTCAGGAGCTGAGTGACGGTCGGCACGCCAAGCGGGTCGAATTCCTCCACCTTGGTCGGATCAATCGGCACACAAACACGGCCTGTAGCCGGATGTACAACGAACGGGGACTTGAGCAAATGGTTCATCTTCTTGGACACGTCGGCATCTAGACGCGGGTAGGTGTATTCCAGTACGATATCTTGCTTTGCTTCGAGCAGGTCTTTCGAGCTCTTCGACATTGCTCCAGACTTGGCAACACTGTCGATGTCGGCCCATTTCGAGGCGCTGGGTCGCGAAGGTGAAGAGTCCCATTTCTTTTGGAGGGCCGCGCGAAGCGTAGTGTCAGGGATGAGACTAAGTAGGTGCTCCGACTTCTCTTCTGCCCAGGGATCTTGTTCAGCGAGGATGGTAGTCTGGAAGTGCTCCTTGAGTATATTCAGGCTGCGCTCGACGTGCGGGTGCAGTGGCCTGCGTGCGTTGACCTTTTTGCCGCTTGAATCGCCTCCTTTCAGTAGCTCGAGGTAGCCAGCAAGCGCGCGACGCCGGTTGTCGTCCATTTCGCGTGCTTTCTTATCGCTAACCCACGCGTGAGCTCCTCGTCGTCCGGAGTAGACCCAAAGTATGTGCTTGAAGCCAAAGTCCTCCCGCAGCGCTGTGTCGACGACCTTGATAGCCATTGTGATGAATGCCCAGCACTTGTGGCAAACTTTGGCGCCCGTACAACATGTTCGGATCTCGTCGTAGTCGTTCATATCAATATCGAAGATGAGCTCCCTCGAGATTGGACGGAATGCGCTCGCTTTCCGCAATGTTTTACGGTCGCGCGGATTCGTGGAGTATACAGGGCCGATATCGAAACGCGGGGGCACTTCTTTGATACAATGCTTGCGGAATACATCGGCGGTCCGGAACGATTGATATCGAACGAGGGCGTCATTCTGGAGGGTGAAGGCGAACTCGCGGTGGGCGAAGTCGGGGCCGGGTACAACAGAGTGGTTGAGCCAGTGGAAGAAGTGTCGAAAGGGGAAGAGACGTTGGTAGAAGGCGCGCATGACATCGGGGTCTGAGAATGACGATTTGTCGGAGATCTTGCTAGGACAGGTCAATACATGGACGCTCAGTAGATGGGAGCAGCATACAATGCTTTGGGTTGTGACGCATCCTCCTCCAACTTGACTGGCGCGCTGGATGCAAATTCCTGATCCGAGTCGTCATCAAAGAGGTCCTCCAGGTCTGCTTTCGTGCTCTTTTCCTCTACGGGAGACGGCGCATCCTCCATCGCGGTATCTTGGGTATCCTCTTCGCGCTTGATGGGTGCCTGCGACATGGCCTGGGAAGATTCGTCTGCAGACATAGACTCGGGTGTTATTGAGTGCGGCATCTTGGAAAGCTGTCTCTTCTTTGCGGTCGGTGTGTGGTCAACAAATTGCAGCGCCGAGGGGTCTCCAGACGCGTCGTGGTTTAGCGCGTCGAACTCGCGTAAAGAGGTGACAACCCCTGTCAGTCGTCACTTCCTCAAGCGACGACAGCTCGCGCCAAGCAAAGACGCATGAGCACACTGGCAATCTGCATCTCATCTCAAACATCCTGAAGTCGGGCATGGGTCGCTTCTTCTCCACAGAGCAAAGATGGGGGATGAGGAAATGGTTGCCGGCGATGGATGGATCTCGGATGACTCGAGTTGTGAGTACTCCAGCCTAATCGCAAGGCGTCGGTATCCCTTCATATCAGCGTTACTAATGTGTTGCCTAGTCTATGGTGAGTGTACATCTAGGATCCCGCCGTGCAGGTGTCATCTCAAGCCGCCTTTCTGTACATCCCTTCCAGCGAAGGTTCTTCGACTAGTCCTTTATAGCACCCGCCTCTTCCGATGCCTCCTCTTGCCATTACAGGTTCCAAGCTCTGAACTTTGTGCGGGAACTGACTACATGTTGCTCAGGAGACGAAGACGTACAAGCAGAACTCATTTCTCTCTGTGACAAGTACAAGCCCAACAAGCACTGGGCGAAGCACAAGACGGACGTGAACGACATCATCGCAAGCACACGCACCATGCCATTGCCGCCGCCACAGGAGCTCTTCAATCCTGGACAAGGACAAGAGAACTGCTGGCAACTGAATGAATCAGCACAGGACTTTGTTAGACGGGTGCCTCCTCTGACCACCCCGTGTACCGTCAGCTGCGAGTGGATATGGGCCCATAATCCATACTACAGTGTTCGTGACGCGTCGAATACCGCCGAGTTCATCTCTCGCGGACCCGTGCTGCTCCAACAGAGTCTGCAAGCCCGTAACGGCATTCAAGCCCAAGGTGCTGCCAATGCGAAGACTATCACGTCGCGAACGCTGGGCCAGGAAAGCCAGCTTCTTCAGCAGCGCATCACTGATTTGGCGTCCGAGACCGAGGTTCTGACAGGGAAGGTAAGACCCGGAGCACCTTCGCTAAGCGGTTCAAGTTAACTTAGCCCCATAGTGGATGCTGTTCCCAGAGTTGCCAGATGTATCGCGCATCTGGCGCCTTGTGGTGGATGGTGTCATCAACAATCGTCTCGGCCCTACGGCGAAGGTTGCGCCCGACGACGGAACAAATAACGCTCGTCTGATCTGCGTCTACACGAAAGATTTTAGAGACAAAGACGATATCCTGCGTATCCTCCAAGAGCTAGTAGCAATGGGTCTAGCCGGCCACGGGAAGCCAATCTACTACAAATCGGACTCGTATACGCATCTCGGCATCAACAGTAAGACGGCAGCTGAATACGGCCTTCAGGCGAGTCTGTACAACAGTCACAAGATGTTGGCGGAGGCTAGTCTCGCAAAGACAGCACCGACTCCACAGAGAAAGCAGTCGACGCTGAACGGTTTCTTCACGTCACACGATCCCATGGACTTGGACTGATATGTCGTTGATCCGAATGGGGAAGAAATGAGGGAAACTTGACGTTGCGTGTGACAGCAAAGTCGCGCGAGTCACGCCAATTGCGTCGTTTCAAGCAGAATCCATATAACGGAGCGGTTGCCGTCTTTTTCTCAAATCAATGACAAAAATATATCATCATCGAGCGGCTCGCTCAGACATCGTCCCCTGCGTCTTCGCACTTCCATCTTCCCGAGAACGTTCAAAACAACTGGGACGTGAACACATTCCGCATGGTCTCTTCCAAGTGGTAAACTGAGCTCCGGAGACTGCAGAGCACCTGAGCTGCAACGTAAGAGAAACCTCTTTCGGGCTATCACAGGGAGCAATGCAGGCACCTGCAGTACATTGACCGCGTCACACAGCTCAGAACGGCACTTCGTGCAGCCTAAAGTGATTGTCCATCGGTCTCAATTGCCTTTCAGCCTCTACCGTATCATTCGACGCGCTACTGAAGGGAATCTCGGCGTCGGAAGCTGAAGAGGATTCCATTACTCGATCAGAACAGAGCCACCACCATCATCACCACTTTACTCGCTGTTTAGCCTTCATTAACGTCAGCAAAGCATCTCGGAGACAACCGGTGATTCCATAATCAGCTTAAGCGACGCAGCAATTACGACGACACACCAGCTGGCGGAATCTACGTATTGCGCGCAACTCCGATGTGAGCACACTGTGTCGAGAGACATGCCCGTAAACACATCGTCCAACCTCGGCCCTCCGGCTAACAGATTTTCTGCGGCGATGGACACTACAACATCTGCTCCGGCAACAAAGACAGGGCGATGTCCGCCGCGGAAAAAGCGCACCCAGACTGACGTAGCGGTGTCAGGACGAAGCTACTAGACGTCGTCCGGCCACCTCCGACGGAAATCTAACCATGTGGGCTGTTGTGTGGTAAGCTATGGACGAGGGCACGTTTCGAGTTTTCGTGACTCGATGGGAGGAGTTTCTATCGAGTAATCAACTATGGCCAACAAATTCTTAGACACACCACGGCCAGATGCGGCGCTAGCTCCGCCGCGCTGCATGCGCACTTGCAGCCGCTGAACGGACGGTGTAAGCAGCAGAAGAAAGAGAAGACGTCGCGCTTGCGGCGCGAAAGAAACAAAGGGATTCCGAGGATGCGGAGAGGACGGATCTTCTGGAAGTGAGGGACGTCCTCGGTTTTGGTCTTTCCTATTGGAGCCGGACGTGGACCGTTGACATGCGCTAGCCCCAGCGATGATCTATCGTCCAGTCTCGGCATGGCGCACGCTTGCATGTCTAGCGTCGACGATACGCGGGCGGTCCCTGCGTATCATATCCTTATCGTGGGTCCCTCTTCCTGACCGCATGTACCAGACCCACCTTGGCTCACCGTCAGAACTCGCTATGAAATCTGGTGAGGGCGTGGTCAAATATTCTTACGTGTATCCCGCCGCCTGGCTCACACACGACGTCTGCTATCCGTAGATACTCGGCAGAACACAGCTGCACGAGTATTGAGCGCACCCGGGAGGGTTCAGCTCGACACTTACCGAAAGCCATGGGACGCTTGTAGTGGATGCTGGCCAAAGCGTTCCTCGATAACCTCACATTACGGTATCGGCCCGTAGCAATTTTCATCGAGTAAACGCATCTTTCAGCCGACCGGCCATGTCTCCCCTGGCGCTAGGCTACCTATTTTCGTGCATTCCGGGGACGGTGAGGTCTCACGTCGGCAATCCCCAGGTTGGTTTCGTTTGACTGATAAGGGCGTCTGCACCCCGGATTCTCTGGTTGATTAGGCTTCTTTTCTTTTGCGCCCTGGGTTTTCTACACACGGTCCTCTTCTCATTTCAAGAGCCACTACACGTTTCTCTTCTCCTGAACTTGACCGCAGAGCTTACTACGCAAACGCCGAGCAAGTCTTATCTTTGTCTTGCTTATCTACACCTGCTACATCCACGGGTCCCACGTGCAGCTACCACCCACGGTGTGCTTAGAGCATTCCACTTCCCCACAGTCAGACTAGGACAGCTATATCTCCCCGGATCAACTCTACTACTCCACTCTCTCGACTACCCTCATATCAGATCCTCCACCATGGCTCCTCACGCAACAACCCCTCCACCAATCCCTCACAGCACCCCTCTCGAACCCATCACCGTACTTGCCTCCTCAAGAGCCGTAGTATCCGGCAAACTAACCCCTGCAACCCTCATTGTGTCCACCACCACAGGCAAAATCACATCCGTCTTCCACTCCATCCTCCCACCCACAGACTTCCCCTCAGGAACAACCTACACCGACTACTCCCCGCACATCCTACTCCCAGGCCTGGTAGACGCCCACGTCCATCTCAACGAACCGGGTCGAACGGAATGGGAAGGCTTCTGGACGGGGACGAGAGCGGCGGCATTTGGAGGTGTAACGACCGTTGTTGATATGCCGCTTAATGCTATTCCGCCTACCACGACGGTGGAGAACCTTGGGATCAAGGTGGAAGCGGCGAAGGGGAAGTGCTGGGTTGATGTGGGTTTCTATGGTGGGGTTGTTCCCGGGAATGCGGCGGAGCTAAAGGGGCTTGTTGAGGGGGGTGTGAGAGGATTTAAGGGGTTCTTGATTGACAGTGGTGTACGATATCCTCTCCTACGTTCAACCTCCACGATACATCATACTAATAAACTTAACTGAACAGGTCGAAGAATTCCCAGCCGTCACCTCAACCGACATCCAGCTCGTCCTCACCGAGCTCAAGGATTCAGCAACAACCCTAATGTTCCACGCCGAAATGATCCCCCCAATCACCGACTCAGTAGGCGACGACGTCCAACGCGCACACCCCCCACTCGCCCCCACGGGACCCCTAACCCACTACTCGACGTTCCTGGATTCACGGCCCCCATCCTTCGAAACCTACGCCATTGCCGAAATCCTCTCTCTCGCCCATCTCGCCCCGGAACTGCAACTCCACATCGTGCATCTCTCCGCCGTCGAAGCGATACCCATGCTCCGCGAGGCAAGGGCCAACGGGATCAAGATCACAGCGGAAACATGTTTCCACTACCTCAGTCTCGCGGCCGAGAACATCAAAGCAGGCGACACGCGCCACAAATGCTGTCCCCCCATCCGTTCGCAAACAAACCAAGACGGCCTCTGGTCCGAACTCCTCCAAGACACCACCTCGGGCGTCATCCAAACAGTAGTCTCAGACCACTCCCCCTGCACACCAAACATCAAGCTCCTCCCCGCCGCCTTCGCGCCTACCAAAGACGCCAAACGCACTCGCAAACCTGGCGACGACGTAGACTGCGAGAGCTCCGGAGGCGAGGAGGAAGGGCCGGAAGAAAAGGGCGACTTTTTCAGTGCGTGGGGCGGCATCTCCAGCGTTGGCCTTGGCCTGCCGATTCTCTGGACCGAGGGCACGCGACGCGATGAGAACTTCTCCGTGGAAGAGATCGTGCGGTGGTGCTGTAGGAATACCGCAAAGCAGGTTGGGCTGGAGCGGAGTAAGGGCGACTTAGCCATCGGCTTCGATGCTGACATCGTCGTTTTTGACGACGCGGCTGAGTTTATGGTACGTTGCTTCCCTGGTGTTCTTCCCACGGCGCCGTATGGTTTTGATATGATCGATTTGACTAACGCATTGCACAGGTGGAGCCCAGCACCATGCTGTTCCGCAACAAAGTCTCGCCGTACCAGAACAAGACGCTCAAGGGCGTTGTGCGCGAGACGTGGCTGCACGGGCAGCGCATCTTCACGCGGGAGGAGGGATTTGCGGAGAAGGGCGGGCCGAAGGGGCGGTTGTTGCTTGAGCCGAGGAAGGCGAGCAAGTAGATGGGTCGTTGGAATGGAATGGGGCGAGAGGGAGGCGCGGCGGAGAAGACATTTGCGCATTGCAAGCATGCATTGGGGATTCCTTTGATGGTTTGTTGGGACGATCTGGCAGTTCGTTGCTTCCTTTTGGGTTATGAATGGGCATCATTAGCACGATATCACGACATTAGCATAGACCGAGGGCGTTTGGGTAGTCTGACGAGCAGTGCTTGATAGCATATGACATGGCAAACTCGAAATATATGAAGTACATCGTATTAATGGTGCAGAACATGTGGTTAGCAATGCGATCATGGGGCGTTGGATGTTCAGAAGGTAATTCCTAATTAAAACAAGAGTGGAAAGCTACGCTACATACTCCGCGCTCCACTTGGTTTTGTCCCTAATTATACACATGGCGCCGTACAATGTTACTTCACCCAATCCTAGACCAGGAGCACAGTATGCGTCATAATTGCAAGGCGTACCCTTCATATGAGCTTTGCCGACTTCAACCTCCAACCTCCTCGAGGACAGATCGCTTATCGTGCCCTCTTCTCCTTGTCCGACACCGTCTGGCTGATATCGAGACCCAAGCCCGCGGCATCCAGATACACCTTGTTCTGGGACGTTTGGAGGATCTGTGCAATGTTCTTGGCGTTCTCGAACTCCCTCAGGTCGACATACGACCTCGACTTCTTGATGGCGTCACCGATGAGCTCAGCGGATCGTGCCTCACCCTGGGCGCGGACGACGGTGGCCTGCTTCTCCTGGCGAGCCTTGTCGACGACGAAGGCGGCTCGCTGCGCCTCTTGTTGGGCGACCTGCTTGGCCTCGACGGCGGCGGTAAATTCGGGGGAGAAGGCGAGGTGCTGAGATCGTTAGTCACTGTAAGACTGATGTGAAATGCAAGGTGCGTACCGTCAATGACACATCGTCCAGCATAATGTTGAACCGCGCTGCTCTCCGTACGAGGTTGTCCCGCACCAGCCGACTGACATTCTCACGCTGCGTAATCAACTGACTCGCATTGAACTGCGCAACCACGCTCTTGAGCACCTCGTTCACGATCGACGGCAGTACTCTCTCGTCGTAGTCTGTGCCCAATGTGCGGTAGATTTGCGGGAGGGCCTCGACGCGCGGGCGCGAGAGCACACGGCAGGTTATGTTGACCATCTGGAGATCCTTGGTGCCCGTGAGGGAGGCGACATTCCGAGGCTTCGCGCGCACGTCGTATGTGATGGGTGTCTCGAACCACGGCAGGCGGAGATGGGTTCCTTCATTGTAGATTTCCTTCTGCACGCCACCTAATCTCGTGTACTTGATCGCTCGGTGACCACCGTCGACTGCAGGATATCAGCATCCAGTGCATTGCATGTACAGCGCTGAGCGACTCACCGTTGAACAGCGCATTGTTGGCCAGGTAAAGACCGCCGCCGACGAACAGCAGGCCCGCGATGCCTCCGATGGAGCCCTTGGGCGGTCCTCCGCCGCTGCCGCCGAATCGTGCGCCCCGTCGGGTTATCTCGGTCTGCAGTCTCTGCCAGGCTTCCTTGGGATCGGTCATGTTGGCGGAGAGGGTGGATGGGTGGGTGGGTGGATGCGGCGATGGCGATGGCGGATGCAGCAGATGATGAGGTCGACGAAAAGAATCTCGGCCCACGCTTCCTGGAGCTCCGCGATGCAAGGATCAGAGCACCGCCTCGCCAAGCCGACCCCAGCTGCGCGTCATTCTGTGCATCCCCTCCGGCGCAACGCCTGTCATACGCAGCGCTGTGTTCGTTGGGCTACCACCCTATCTTGATTGCCTCACATGCGTGGGCCACATACCACGGCCGCTCCAGCTCACGGTGCGTCCCTCTGGGTCTTGGCCGTGACGCTTGAAGCGGCGGCAGCGGATTCTTCGGTGCACGGTGCAGGCCAATCAAGACCCGCAGCACCATGGGCTTAAGCACAGCTGTCCAGAAGCTCTCCATACGACCAAGTCGTCCCAATTTCTATTCTGCGAGCTGGCATCATTCTGCACTTCTGGCCCTTTTTTATATTTGTCTCTGAGATACCCCTTGTGACACGACCACGACGGATCGCATTGAAGTGTCGCGTGGCAACCCGTGTGTGTGAGAGAGATAGCTGCGTGCATCTATCAATCGCTGAAGTAGGCTTTCTTTCACCACCGTGTAGACATGTCCTAACGTTTGCATACAGCCCTAGCCATTGCGACCTGGCTGTTTCTCCCGCCTACTACAACATTCCTCTCCCCTCGCCGACTCGTGCCCAGCACGTTCACGCCCCGCCGCCATGCACATTACCTCGTCAACCCTGCGGACCGTCGCATGGTCGGCCCTCGCCCTGTCCACGGCGCACGCACAATATGTAATAGACAACCTCAGTTTTGGCCAAAAGGAAGGCGAATCCATCTCCCCGAACCTGCGCGCCATCCCGCACTTCAGCATCAAGGGCGATGGCTGGGACCCGGAAATCCTCTCCGACCGCGTCATGCTCACACCGCCGTGGCCAGGAAACAGGCGCGGTTCGATATGGAGTGAGGACCCGCTACATCACAAGGGCGACTGGGAGGCCCAGCTGCACTTCCGCGCTTCGGGCATGGAGCGCGGAGGCGGGAACTTGCAGCTCTGGTACACAAAGGACTCGCAAAAGGACCAGGTGCCTGCGAGTCTCCACACAGCGCCCAAGTTCGACGGGCTGGTTCTGGTGATAGACCAGTACGAGGGCCGTGGAGGATCGGTGCGTGGCTTTTTGAATGGTGGGAATATAGATATCAAAGCGCATCCGGACCCGGACACGCTGGCTTTCGGCCAGTGCACCTACGCGTACAGGAATCTGGGCAGGCTGAGCGTCATCAGCCTCAAGCAGGCCAACGGCGTCTTCGAGGTCAAGATAGATGGCAACCCATGCTTCTCTACTACCAAGGTAAACCTCCACCCCGACGACTACCATCCATCATACCGCTACCGCGCTACGCAGGTCAAACTCCCCGAGGATTACTACTTTGGCATTTCTGCCAGCAGTGCCGAAAACCCCGACTCCTTCGAAGTCCACAAATTCCTCGTCTCCACCACAAACGCCTACACACGCGAAGAACCCGTCCGCCAACCCCCTGCCAACCAGCAACAAAACGTAGACCAATCCTCGCAGCGAAAACAGCGCGAAACGCCCGCCAACAAAGACATTCCGCAGATGCTCGACGACGTCTTCGCCGCAAGCCTGCAGTCGCAACAGGATCAGTTCGCTGACCTGCACTACCGCATCCAGATCATGAACCACCAGGTCAACAAAATCTACGATATGCTGGAGAAACTTACGAAGGATTCGAACGAGAGGCAAAATTCCATCATGGGCAGGATAGTGCCGATGCATGATCAGGTTTCGGCGGTGATGCGCAATGTAGAGAAGGTGGAGAGGACTACTATGGAGACGCTGAGGGACTTGGAGAGCAAGGATTTCAAGGCGCTGCTCAATCAGGTGCATGACTCGATTGAGAGGAGTCACAATGCGCTGGGGACGAGTATGCCTTTGGCTATGGCGGGTAGTAAGTACTGTCTCGTCTTGTACTGAGAATCAGAAGCTAACTCGAGGATAGTTGTCGGGAAGGAGAAGCCGAGCATGACGACGTTCTTGTTCATCGCCGTAGCGGTGCAGATCATGATCTTTGGCGCATGGCAGGTGTACAAGAAGAGGAGGAACAGCGGGCCCAAGAAATTCCTATGAGATGCTTCCGTGCGCGAAGCTGTCTGGATAGACAACTCTTGCGCTTTGTACCATAGGAGGGTTTCGCAGTACATGTCTTCGCCTATGGCATTTGTGGCGTTTAGCGCGTTGGGGTCTCGATTTAAGGGGCAAGTGAGCTGGGAAACGCAACGTTGGGTGATAGGTCGTTTGGACACGCTGTTTTGATGAAGACTTATAAACTTTTTTTTTCAAGTACAATGCAAGACTATATACAAAACGAGATGGGATATCACGCCTCTACAACATGGGCTTCACCTCGTCGGCAACCTTGAAATCGGCACCTGTCTTCGATCGTACCTCGTCCACCGTCACGCCGTCCGCGACCTCGATCAACGTCAGGCCCTCTGTAAAGTCGACGTCGAACACGCACTGCAACATGTTAGCAACGATTCCTTTATCCCAATCTCACAAGTATAGGGTCAGGTGGAAGGATGGACTCACCAAATCCGTAATAATGCGACTCACGCAGGACCTCCCTGTCAACGGAAACTCGCACTGCTTCAGAATCTTCGGCCTGCCCTTCTTATCCGTGTGCTCCATGGTAACCACGACCTTGGTCGCACTCGGGTTGCTGACCAGATCCATGGCGCCGCCGAACCCCTTGACCTTCCCGGGCAACATCCAGTTCGCCAGGTCGCCGCGGGCAGAAACTTGCATAGCGCCCAAGATGGTGAGGTCGATCTTGCCCGCGCGGATCATGCCAAAGGACTCTTCGGAGCCGAACGTCGACGCGCCGGGCAGGAGCGTCACGGTTTCCTTGCCCGCGTTGATGAGGTCGGGGTCTTCGAGGCCCTTCTGCGGGTATGGTCCTAGACCGAGGATGCCGTTTTCGGATTGCAGTTGGAGCTCGATGGAGGGGTCCACGAAGGAGGGGGCTAGCATGGGCATGCCGATGCCTAGGTTTGCGTACATGCCGTTCTTGAACTCCTTCGCGGCGCGACGCACGATGCGCTCGCGTTTGCTCGCGGTGTCGCCCTGCCCGAGCTCGCTGACGGCGTCGTTGGGGTCCTTTGCATTGATGACCTTTTCGATGTTCTTGGGGGTTGTGGACTGGATGATGCGGTCTACGTAGATACCTGGGACGTGAACGGCGTTTGGCTCCAGATCGCCCACCTCGACGATGTGTTCGGCCTCGACGATGGTGACTTTGGCGTTGCGGGCCATGGCGCCGTTGAAGTTTTGCGCTGCGTAGCGGAACTGGAGGTTGCCCAGGCGATCGGCCTTGTAGGCTTTGATGAAGGCGTAGTCGCCTTTGATGGCTTCCTCCATAACGTAGGATTTTCCGGCGAAGACTTTGACGTCGCGCGGGGTGCTGTACTGCGCGACGGAGCCGTCTTTGTGGTGTTTGAGTGCGAGTTCACCGGTTTGCACGACGGTGCCGAAGGCCGCGGGTGTGAAGAAGGCGGGGATACCGGCACCGCCGGCTCTGCATCGTTCGGCGAGGGTGCCTTGGGGTGTGAGTTCGAGCTCCAGTTCGCCGTGGAGGTACATCTGTTCGAGGACCTTGTTCTCGCCCACGTAACTTGCGACCATCTTCTTGACTTGCTTGCTTTCGAGGAGGAGACCGAGGCCGCTGCCTACGACGCCGGCGTTGTTGGAGACGGCGGTCAGGCCTGTGATGGAGGGTGTGGATTTTACTTGGTTGATGAGGGTGTCTACAGTTTAGGTACAGTGTCAACAGAGCTCATGCAGAGAGGTCTTGTACGTCGTGTTTTGGGGAAACTTTGCACTGTCCTACAGTCGCGACGCATTTCATGACCTCGATTCACGTACCTGGGACTCCGGAGAGGCCGAAGCCACCACAGAGGAGCGTGCTGTTTGACTGCATGTCTTCGATTGCGGCGGCGGGGGAGGAGTAGATTTTGTTGATCTCATGGCGGCGGTGGGTGGTGGAGAAGCTGCGGGCGAGGTTGAGGTATGTCTATATCGTATGAGCATTGAAGATTGCACAGTGGTCATGTTGCGTTACTTTTGTGGTGCTGCGCGAGAAGCATGAAGCTGTGCGGACGGTGCGGGCTATTGACGGCATAGTGTCTGGAGCTGCTCGAGCTGTGTTGCGTCACAATATGGAGTTCTCAGAGTTCACGGATGATTCTCTCGGACGGATAGAAAGCAGTGTGAATGATTTGGCGAGAATTTAGCACGAGACGCATGCGTCGAAGCTGTAAGACCGTTGGCATAGCTGCTATTTGTCTCGAGCTACCTCGGAGCTCCAGCTTCGAGGATTCCGTCGGCATCCACACGCGGAGCGGAAACGTCCCGCCTAGCCCTCCACCTTCCGCGACTAGAGCCCGAATAGCTCTAGCGCAAGATGCACGGACCACATCAAAGAGAATCCCAGCCGCTATTACAGGATAACCACCACTAACCTAACCTTCAACAAGAGCGCACCCGGAAAACCACCCAACTCACCCTGCTTTATTCTGTGGCTCACGCGACACTTACGAAGCTAACGTCCCTTCATTGGCACCACCAATCTGGGGCACGATGAACCGAACTCGGCGCTCGGCGACTCGGCGCCGGCGACCGAGCCTACTTCACAGTCCAGCGTCTTGGGAGCCTTGGTATACAAGGTGTCGACCCCAGAATCCGGGGGATTGACCATGTGGAGAAATACCAACGATCTGGTGCGCGCGGGGCAAATAACAAAGACTAGATATAAGACGTCGTTGCTCTAGACGTCCTTCACGCACCACTTTTCCTTCCCTTCCCTTCGTCTCTAGCACTTCTTGTCTCACAGGAACGTTATGGCGTCACAGCAACCTCAAGCGATGCACGGTACAGGCACATCGGCGCCGGCTGACATTGCAAACCCCCTCGACGAGAAATTTCAGGCCCAGCATGAAGAGTACGAGGAAAAGGTCCAGGTCAAAGGTGACTACTCTGGAGCAGTGGCCAAGACGAGCCCCGAAGAGAAGAAGCTCGTCAAAAAGCTGGACATCTGGATCATGGTAAGTTGCTCACTCCAAACCACCCTCCAACAACCGGACGGCGCAGTGTCGAACACCAACTGACTTCTACACTCCAGCCGATGCTCTGGTTGATGTACTGGCTCAACTACCTTGATCGCAATGCCATCACCCTCGCTCGCCTCAATGGCTTCCAAAAGGACCTGGGTCTCACCAGCGCCCAATACAGCACTTCCATCTCGATCCTGTTCGTGGGATACATCCTCGGCCAGATCCCAAGTAACATGATCATTACCCGTGTCCGACCGTCGTGGTACATGGGAATCTGTATGATGGGTTGGGCGGTTGTTAGCGGGCTTACCGCCATCACCCACAACTACACAGGCATCATCCTCACGCGCTTTTTCTTGGGTGTTGTGGAGGCGCCGTATTACCCTGGAGCGCTGTATCTACGTTGGTGTTCCCTTCACACTAAACCCTGACTGCTTACTGACGAGAATATAGTGAGCATCTTCTACACACGCAAGGAAATCGCCACAAGAATCAGCATCCTTTACTCTGGAAACATCCTAGCCTCCTCCTTCGCTGGTCTGATCGCCCTCGGCGTCTTCAAGCTCGACGGCGTCCACGGCATCAGCGGTTGGCGCTGGCTCTTCATCATCCAGGGTGTCGTCACGTTCGTCGTCGCCATCGCAGCCTGCTTCATCCTCCCCGACGAGCCATTAACGACATGGTGGTTGACCCCTGAAGAGCGCCAACTGGCCCACGACCGAGTCGCAAAAGATACTGTCGGCCACTCCGCCGACGTCTCCATGTTCGCCGGACTCAAGGAAGCCGTCCGCGATCCTAAAGTTTGGGTGTTCGTCTACATGCAACATTTGCACATAGCCACGAACGGATTCAAGAACTTCATGCCGACAATCGTTGATACCCTGGGCTTCTCGCAGAGTATCACTCTCGTATTGACATGTCCGCCGTATTTGATTGCGGGGATATTCTCCGTTGCTTGGGCTGTTTCCTCGGGACACTTTAACGAACGGACGTGGCACATCACCATTGCCAAAGGCGTGGCTATCTTCGGATTCGTACTCGGATGCTCGACTATGAATGTTGGCGCTCGGTACTTCGCTATGTGCGTTTTCACTATCGGCACGTATGGAGTCAACTCGATCATCCTGGGATGGGTATCCTCATCGTGCGGTCAGACGAGGGAGAAGAAAGCTGCTGCGTTGGCTATTGCAAATGTTGCGGCGACACTGAGTTTAATTTGGACTCCGGTACGTTCGACATGTTTGCACTTATTTCACAGATGGAGAAGCTGACATGAAATAGTACATTTGGCCTGAGTGGTCGGAGCCACGCTTTGTCTTGCCCTTGGCTACGAGTGCCGGTATGGCACTGGCTTGTGTTGCTGGAGCGTGGGCCATGCGATGGATGTTGATGCGAGCAAACCGGAAGATTAGGAGCACTGATTCTGAGACTACTATGTTCTTTGCTTATTGATAGAGGCATCTACGAGGAGAAAGCGTGGTTGCATAGAACACTGCGCACCCTTGACCTGGCTGCTTTTGGCTTGGTAGTTTAGTCGTTGACACCCAATCTAAAGTCTGCTGAATAATTGCAATGGTCTCGTGCACAGTATGAAATCACGAATGCAGTGGGCGGGAAGCTAAAATCAGCCTTTGCTGTCATAACCCCAGAAAAAATCAATCGTGACTCGCGACATAACTAGAACAAGACGGTCCGGCTCAAACGGTGACTCGCCGTGGCGAACTCGGCGATGGGGCTCCGAGCCTTAGAGCGAGAGACTAGACTAGTCTACGACTACTCCACACAGCGCTCGGCGTACCCACACCGAAGGACATGCAACGTACCCGCAGCTACAACCCTGCCAAACCACGAGCACGGTTTTACGGACAATGTCGCAGTGGAAAAGCTTTGGTCCACTAATGCGGTTTCCGATCCTCTCCGGCTTGTCGGGTACCTGCTCCAAGCACTTAAAGGCGGCGTGGGCCAGGCCAAGATATGCCAGATGCTAGCTTACGTGCCTTTCACATGCTGATGAATTTGTTTGGCATTTAAAGGTTGCTTATATTGTACACAGCCTGTCGAAGGAACTTGCGGGACATCTGGACGAACAACAGTAAAACAACCCGGAGAGCATCGAAGTAAACCCTTCCCCCATCATCCTCGAAGCAATCCATCCCACCACCCCAACAACAACCATGCGGATGCCCGCAGCCCCGTCCTCCCAGCGAGGCCCCCGCATCGGAAATGTCTCAGGCGCCACAGGCGACGCCCCGCACGCCATGCTCCGCATGGCGCAAACCGGCGATGTCGACATCATCACCGGAGACTGGCTCTCGGAAATGAACATAGCATGGAACGCCATCGCCAAAGCGGACGACCCCAATCTAGGCTACGAAGTCGGCTTCCTCGACCAGCTAGAAGAAAGCATCGACGTCATTGTCGAGAAGAAAATCAAGGTCGTTACGAATGCTGGGGCGTTGAATACGGAGGGGTTAAGAGATCGGGTGCGGGAGATGTGTGTGAGGAAGGGGTATGGGGGTGTTAGGATTGCGGCTGTGTTGGGGGACGATGTTACGAGGGAGGTTGTGGAGTGGGTGCGGGGGTGTGAGGAAGAGAGGGGAGGAGGCTTTGCGCATTTGGATTGTGAGGGGCTGGGTTTGGCGGATTGGGCGGAGGGGGTTGATGAGCCGGCGAGTGCTGTGGCGTATATTGGTGCTTGGGGCATTGTGGAGGCGTGGAAGGGTG